>Ga0315915_1000004_pt1 | contig 403083 bp, 391 predicted proteins | sample MpolbnodulesMG_FD_207738 | JGI IMG/M metagenome (GOLD analysis project Ga0315915, IMG submission 207738) | Medicago polymorpha root nodule microbial communities from Los Angeles, California, United States - branched nodules | ecosystem: Host-associated > Plants > Roots > Nodule | place: USA... | reverse complement strand
GGCCGACAGGCCATCGACCAGCAATATCGCCCGCGATCCAAGATTCTTAAACAATTGCGTGGCGGCCACGGTCTCTGACTTCAACATCTCATCGTCGAGAATCGTGCAGAGCGCTTCCCCGCTAGAGTATCCGTGTTGGTCAAGGCAAGGACGGCTCCCATTTTCTGCCTTGCGTGAGCAGCGCGTTTGCCAGAACGATGAGTTTTCGCACGATCGCTGTGATGGCAACCTTTGGTGCTTTTCCGGCGGCCTTTAGCTGGTCGTATTTTGCCTTGAGATCGGGATTGAAGCGCATGGCGACGAGTGCCGGCATGTATAGGGCCCGCCGGACATTGGCCCGGCCGCCGCGGATGAAGGCGCGGCCGGGCCATGCGCCGGACTGCCGTGCGACGCGTGCCAGGCCTGCGAGCGAGGCTGCCTGCCCTTGATCGAGTGTGCCGAGTTCCGGCATGTCGATCAGGAGCGCGAAGGCAGTGACTGCAGACAGGCCCGGGATCGGGACAAGGATGTCGAAGCGGCCTGCAAGGTCCGGATCGTTCTTAATGAGCAGCATAATCTCTTTTCGATCGCGATCATCTGACGCTCGATCTGCCTGAGTTGCTCGGTGTTGTGTCGCTTGAGGATGGCCAAGGTTAGGTTTTTGCTCTGTTTCTGGCCGCAGTACGGTTCTTGACCAGCGCCTCGCGGGTCATGTGCAAATCCTTGAGATCGTTGAGGATGGCGCTTCGTACCGGCCGTGCTTCGAGTTCGAGGAGTGCTCCCATGCGCGCAAGCATTGCGGCGTCCATCCGGTCGGTCTTGGCCAGTTTGCCCGTGGCTTCAGCAAAGCGCCGCGCCTGACGCGGATTGACCTTGACGAGTGCTGCGCCCCGCCACGTCCAGCCGGCGTTCGAAGGCCCGGTGCAAGCCATGGATGGTCTCGGTTTGACCGAGCCAACCCTGAAAGCTCTGTGGCCGACTGTGTCGTTGGTAAAGCGACGCTTCGCGCCGTTGCTCATCCGGTGAGCGTCGAGCTGGTCTTTCGAGATATCGTCGCCGATGGTATCCTTCATCATCTTTCGCTTGTCCTCTGCTTGTCATCCGGAGCCAAACTCCGGGTATCCGTTCAGGACCAAAGAGAAAGACGAGGGCGATCCGACTCTAGCTCGACCCCATCAAACGGTCTGCGCTTCAACGATCCGACCCTCGCCGCTGAGGGAGGGCGGCAACCCTCTCGCAGCGGTTCATCCTTCGCCTGTTCGGCAGCAAAAGTCATAAGACAAGGCTTAAGCCTTCTGCACGGTGTCGTAGGATTCGGTGGAGTATCCTTCGACTTCCAGCGCGAATGCGACGGACCGCCGGAGGCCTTGGTCCGCTGCAACGACGATAATGGTTTTCGCATCCAACAATTTGAGTCCCGCGCAATCCGGCGGGCGCATGCCCGCAATGAGCTGCCAATAAGCCGTTTGGGCAAGGCGCCGCATTGCGCGAGATCAACTCGGCAGATCAGGAAGGACCGAAACCTGAGGCCAGAGCCATTCGCACGAGATGGGGAAGGCTCTTCGCCTTCATCTTGGCCATCACATTGGCGCGGTGTACCTCGACGGTGCGTGGGCTGATGTCCAGGTCGTAGGCGATTGACTTGTTGGGAAGGCCCGCGACAACTGCCGAGAGCACCTGGCGTTCTCTCTCGCTCAGCGTCTGGAGCCTGGCTCGGATATCGTTGGCTTCGTCCACATCGGCTTCCGCAGCCACCAGATCTTCAGACGCCCTCTCGATGGCCTCAATGATCACGGTATCCTCGAAAGGCTTCTCTATGAAGTCCACCGCCCCCGCCTTCATGGCTTCCACCGCCATGGGCACGTCGCCGTGCCCGGTAATCACGATTGACGGTATATTGATCTTGCGATCGCCGAGATTGCGCAGAAGCTCTACGCCGGACATGTCCGGCATTCTCAGGTCCGTCACGAGAACCCCGTTTCTGACGTCCGGCGCGAAAGCCAGAAAGGCCTCGGCCGATTGATGCATTTTCACGGCGAATCCGTTCATTGTCAGCATGAATGCCAGCGACTTCCTGACCGGCTCTTCGTCATCAACAATGTGCACCGTATAATCAGTCATTTGCAACGATCCGTTCTTCTAGATAGGCGGGAAGCGTGAACCGGAAAGTGGCCCCGCCGGCTGCATTTTTCGAGACAGTCATCTCACCGCCATGCGCCTCGACGATCCGCTTCGAAATGGACAGTCCGATGCCCATTCCGCTTGCCTTGGTCGTGACGAACGGCTTGAAGAGCTGACCGGCGACTTCTTCCGGAATGCCTCCGCCGGAGTCTTCAACGACGACTGCTATCTCGCCCGGATCGGCCGGCATCGTGCGGATCGTCAGCTCCCGGCGGTCGACGTGGCGCATCGCCTCGATCGCGTTGCGCATCAGATTGATGAGGACCTGCTGCACCTGGATCCGGTCGACCATTACCATTTCGGCATCGGGCAGATACTCGAATACGGTGCGGACGCCCTGCTCGCGCGAACCGACCAGAGCCAGGGCCGCAGACTCCCCGACCAGCTTGCGAATGTCTTCCGGAGCCTTCTCCGTCTCGCCGTTGGTGACGAATTCCCTCAGATGTTTGATGATCTGGCCGGCCCGCAGCGACTGGCTCGCCACCTCTTCGAGCGCCTCTCGCATTCGCGTAGCGACGGCGTCGTCCATGTCACGCAACAGCCTCGTACAGCCATGCGAATAGTTGGCGATCGCCGACAACGGCTGGTTCAGTTCGTGGGCAAGCGTCGAAGCCATTTCGCCCATCTCGTTTAGGCGGGCAAGGCGCGCCAGTTCATCCTGTATCTGCTCGAGCCGTGCGGCAGACTCCTCCCGCTCCGTAAGGTCTCTGATGAAGCCTGTGAAGAACCTCTCGCCGCCCGAGCGCATCTCCCCCACGGCGAGCTTCATCGGAAACGTCGATCCATCCTTCCGCTGCCCCGAGACAACGCGATCGATACCGATGATGCGCTTTTCCCCGGTTGCCATGTAGCGCTGCAGATATCCGTCGTGTTCGTGGCGGTAGGGTTCCGGCATCAATATGCGCAGGTTCTGGCCGATGACCTCCTCCTCAGCGTATCCGAACTGCCGGACGGCCGCGGCGTTGAAGGATACGATTGTGCCGTCGGTAGCGCTGACCACTGTGGCATCCGGAACAGTATCCAGTATGGATCTCAGATGCGCGTCGCGGGCTCTTACGACACCCTCGGTCCGGTCGATGGCGCGTCTTGCCGCCTGAAGCACTTCTCCCAGAGCCACGATCAGGAGCAGTGTCGAGCCGAAGGCGATCAGCTCGCCGATTGTCGGCTCGAACGGGTACTCTATCCAACGAAGAGATGGTGCTGCAAGAAGCGAAAGCCCTGCTGCGAAGGTGATCGGTTTCAGCCCGCCGACCATCGCGACCACGAGAACGGCAGGGGTAAGCGACAAGAGCAGAAAGCTGTCGCCGAAGAGTTCCCGAAATGCGAGTCTAATGGCAAGAATGTTTAAGACAGCTACAGTCCCGAGAACATAGGCCGAGATCCCGTCGCCTCGCCACCGGACGAGCTTCTGCCCGAGCCTCGTCCTCTCAACAACGCTTTCTGCATGCATTCCGTTATCCACCGGAGACGATGATGTATTACTGCTGCACCCAGCGTCGGATACGGCCCACCGCATCTCGGCTATCCCATAGACCATGGAGATGCAATGGTGCAAATCGTCCCGTTCGAGGCCCCGCGGTGCGCGACCATTCCTCGCTTCGACGCGCTCTTGCCTCTAATATTGATCCCGTCACCGCATATACGCCCCTTGAAGAAGGCGGCGTCAACTCGGTCGCGATGGTGAAGATGCAGGTATATTTCGTACGACTAAATTAACGAGAACGGCACTAAACAAACCCGGCGCAGACAGGAGTGTGCTGCGCCGGGTCCGTTACTCGTTTGGCGTGCTGTCGATGCTATTGGAGGGCCACCGCGAGTGCCGCGTCGAGGCGCTCCCGTGCCTTCTTGGGCAGCTTCACTGCCTTTACCTTTTCGACATTGGCGGGCGCATCACCGACCACGACTGCTCCGACCATGCCCATGCCGACGTGCGGCGTGCATTTCACGCCGTAGACTCCTGGCACGTCGAAACTCACCTTGTAGGTCTCGTTCATCTTGCTTTTGAAGGCCGAGGCCCCGTCGGGTATCATGTCCTTTATCGTCTCGACGTTATGTCCCTTGTCAGTCGGAACAAACGTGACGCTGTCGCCGGGGTTGACTTTGACGAATGCCGGCTCGAAGACCATCGCTCCCTCGGCGCCCTTGTTTAGCATGCGGACCTCGAAATCGGCGGCGAATGCTGTACCGGTGAAGGCGGCAAGAACTGCGGCGACTGCCATGCTCTTTGCGATTATGCGCACTTGAAATTCTCCTTGGTTTCAGAACCCTGTTCGGTTCTTGCGGCAAGGAGATAGAATAGAAAGAGCACCTCCTCTTTGATGCTTGTCAAATAGCCACCGAAAAATCCGTCTAGTCGCGCCCGCCTTCCGCGAGGGCCGCCAAGCCCGGCAGGTCGCAGATGATGAGCTTCTGACGACCGCCCTCGACCAGTCCCTTCTGCTCCCAGGCGCTGAGAATGCGCGACACCGTGTGCAGTGTGGTTCCCGTCATTTCAGCGATGTCCTGGCGGGAGATTGGAAAATCGATGCGGACGCCGCCTTTTTCCTGCTTGCCCGCCTGCCGCGAAAGGCGCAGCACCGCATGCGCGACGCGCCTCTCGACTTCCTGGGTCGACATCTCGCGAATGCGCGTGTGCGCCTCTTCGAGGCGCTGGCCGATCGTCTGCATGGTGCTGACGGCCAGATGCGGATTCTGCTCGACGAACTGTGGCCAGAGATCCGTAGGCCAGGAAAGAGCGAGGCTTTCCGTGGCGGCGGTCGCTGTACCGGGATAATCCGAACGCTGCAGCGCCCTTGCAAATCCAAAAAGGTCACCCGGATGGACGACGCGCACGATGATTTGCTGACCATCCTCGGTGACTTGGGTCACCTTCAGCCGCCCATGCAGGAGCAGGAAGAAGCTGGTGGCTGTCTGACCCTGCTCGAAAACAGCATCGCCTTGCGGCACGCGTCTTGCCGTTGCGTGGTTCAGCAATCTGTCCAGATCTGCGTCGCTCATCCTGGCAAACAGGGCAAGCGACCGTATGACACTCCGGTCGATCTTCATTCCGTTTTCCTACTGCAGGATCCCTTAATCGGAACCAACGCGGCCGTGATCTCACTATCATGGCGGAAGGAGGGAAAACAGCGGAGTATTGGCGGCGTGACAGAATGCGGTTGTCGTGAGTGGTTGAAAAGCGTGCAAGGCATCTCAGACGTCGAGGCCCTTCTCACGGAGCCTCAGCAGCAAGAGTGCATACCACCGCTTATCCTTCACCAGGCGGAAGCCCACGTTGTCCGGTGGCGCGCCGACTGCGCAGCCGCCCCCCTTAGGGTTGCGGACAAAGGAACTGAGCGCGGCCCGATGCTTGCCGGTTGCGATGTAGATGCCGCAGGATGAGTCGTCGCTGGTAACGTTGCCTGTGCGGTCGAGGGTGACACGCCTAACGCAGGTCGTGGTCCATTCCCACACATTGCCGGCAAAGTCGGCGAGGCCCGTCTCGCTCTCGCCGAAATGTCCGAGCCGCTGCGGTTCCGGCTCGCGGGACGCCTTGCGCGCCGTTTCGCGGTAGTAGTCGGCTAGCCACCGCACGGCTGGATTGGACCCGTCGTCCTCGACGCCGAGCGCGTCGTCGGGAAAACGACTGCCGGCCGCAAAGGCAAGCTGCTCATCCGTCGGCAGCACCCAGGTTTCGCCGGTTCGTCGGCTGAGCCAGGCGGCATAGGCTTGCGCATCGTCGAAGCTGACGCCCGTTGCCGGCGTGCTTGCAGGATCTCGGGGTACGTGCTCGGGTTCGGCCGGCGGGCATGCCTTTTCCGCGACGCAGCGCGCGTAGTCGGCGGCGGTCACTTGGTATTTCATGATGACGAGCGGCGAGCTCACGCGCACCGTCTCCACCGGCCCGTCGACGGCATAGCCGTTCTTGAAGAACTCCCCGGCGACGCGGTACCGGAAATCTCGCGGGACGACGGTCACGACAGCCGGCTCGTCGAGGGCGCTGCCCGACGGAGCCCTGCCCAGCAGCCCTGTCTCAATTGCGAAAAGCCCCGCGAGAACCAAAAGGAGCGCGGAGGGTATTGCAAGCGAGAGGGGAGCGACTTCTCTGCTTCTGGAAAGTGCGGCCATGGCGGCCTCCTAGCGGCAATCCCTACCATGCTGGTTCGCCGAGGGATCCAACGGCGAGTCGGCCGGTCGCTCCGAAGCAGGCATCGGAGCGACCGGTTTCATTCAGGTGCCCGAAGGAGCACGAACTGAGGTCATCAAGTCATCGTTCCACTCGCCGGTGACGGCGAAATGGGCGGCGGCGCCAAGCTCGAACGCCTCGATAAGGTTGTGGTTGACGTAGGCATAGATTCCGGGCTGCTCGAAGGTGTAAAAGGCAGCGCCCGCCGTGCCGCCGGGTATGAACCAGGTCTCCTGATCGACGTCCGGAGGGTTGCGGAATTTACCGGTAGCCCAGACATAATCGCCATGACCGCCGATCAGATGCGGGCGGGTGTCGCGGTTTGCCTGAGAGTGGACGATCAGCACCTTTTCGCCGACAGTCGCCTTGAGTGCGTTGTCGCCGGTGAGCGCCCCCACTGCGCCGTTGAAGACGATGTGGGTCGGGGTCAGCGTGCGCATCACTTCGAGCGTGTCGGCATAAGCATCCCCGGCGCTTTCATACTTCTTGAAGTTGCCGTTTGCGTCGCGCGGCACATAGAAGTCCTGCTCGCCGACATAGTAGACCTTGTCATAGGTGATTGGCTTGCCTTTGCCGTCGGTCAGTCCTTCGCGCGGCAGCACCATAATCGCGCCGTTCATCCCGGAAGTGACGTGCCACGGAACCATGCCGGGAGGTGCGCAGTGGTAGACGAAGACGCCCGCCTTGGTCGCCTTGAAGCGCAGCACCGTGGTATCGCCCGGATTGACGACCGTCAGCGCGCCGCCCCCCAGGGCGCCGGTCGCCGAGTGGAAGTCGATATTGTGCTGCAGCGTGTTCGTATCCGGATTGATCAGCGTCAACTCGACATAGTCGTCCTGGTGCACGACCATCAGCGGACCGGGTACCGAGCCGTTGAAGGTCATGGCATGGAGCTCCGTACCTCGCTCGTCGATGACGATCTTCTTCTCCTCAATCGTCAGCGTGAACTCGACGACCTTCGGGCCGCCTTCCGCCTTCTGCGTATGCGCGTGGACGAAGGGCGGTTTCACCAGGTCAATCTTGACACGGGGCAGCGATGCGACGTCGACGTGGGTGATCTGGCCGACCGCTTCTTCCGCATGCGCAGCCACAGCGCCGATCAGCGGCGTCACGGCACCTGCGATCGCGGCGCCTGCCAGCATGCTGCGCCGTGTCATCTGGAATTGCTCAGACATGGAACCTCTCCTTGCGAAGACGGAGCGAATATCGCCCGGTCATGCTCATCCTAGGGTGGTAGCTGGCGGGCTCTTTGAGGTGGAGCAAACAGTCAAATTGCCCTGGTGCGACATTTTGGCTTGCAGGGGCGACAACTCCGTATGGCGTTGCCGCAGTACTCACCTGCCCTGTCTTTGCCAATTGTCAAAGAAGACCTTGCGCAACTCCGGTAGTCAGAGGCGACCAGATATCAGGAGTTGAAGCATGAATGGATCAAAGGTGGCCAAGCGGGAAGGCTACGTGCCGCGGGGCCTCGCCCGCACGGGCCCGGTGCTCTTTTCGTACGGGTTCAGGCCCTTCTTCCTGGGCGCCGCTGTTTGGGCGGTCGTCGCCATGACCCTCTGGATCGCGGCCCTCGCAGGTCATCTCGAAGTCGCCGGCAGCTATGGGGCTCACGCCTGGCATGCGCACGAGATGCTGTTCGGCTTCGCCCCGGCTGTCCTTGCCGGCTTCTTGCTGACCGCGGTACCGAATTGGACAGGCCGCCTCCCCGTCTCCGGCTGGCCGCTCGCCGCACTGTTCGCGCTGTGGCTGGCGGGACGCGCGGCGTTGCTTTCCCCGGATGTGATCGGCATCCCGCCCGCAGCGGCGATAGACGGCCTCTTCCTCCCGGCGCTGCTCTTGATCTGCGCCCGCGAGGTGATCGCCGGCCGCAAGTGGAAGGATCTGAAGGTGTTGGGCAGTCTCCTCGCGTTGTCGCTCGCCAATGCCTGCTTTCATTTCGCCGTGGTCATGGGAGACCATCCTCATATCGCAATGCGCCTCGGTATTTCCGCCTATGTGGCTCTCGTCACCATCATCGGCGGTCGGATCTTGCCGAGCTTCACCCGCAACTGGCTGAATCGTGCCGGTCGGGCCGAATTTCCGGTCCCCTACAACCACTTCGACACAGTCGCCATTCTCGCAGGCATCGCAGCGCTTGGCGCATGGACGCTTGTTCCCGACCATCCGGTCACGGCGGTGGCGGCTTTCGCCGCCTCACTGCTGCACACCGTCCGGCTCGCCCGCTGGCGCGGTTGGCGCACCTGGCCTGAAATGCTGCTCATCATACTGCACGTCGCCTATGCGTTCGTTCCCCTGGGATTCGCCGCAATCGGCATCGGCGCGCTCGGCTTCGTCGAGGAACATTCCGTCATGCATGTGCTCACGGTGGGCGCCATCGCCGCGATGATGCTAGCGGTCATGACCCGCGCCAGCCGCGGCCACACGGGTTATGCGCTTACCGCATCGCGATTGACGGCCGCTTCCTATGCCGCGATCGTGGTGTCGGCACTGTTGCGCCCGCTGGCGGAAATATTTCCCTCCGTTGCAGCGAGCCTCTATGCCGTCTCCGGAAGCGCGTGGATCCTGGCCTTCGCGCTGTTCTGCGCTGAGTATGGACCGATCCTGGTGCGCAAGCGGCGGGCAGTACAGTAGAGCCCCGGCTTTCAAACAACGGCCCCGCAGCGAAGAGCATCACGAACTCGCCCGCTAGACAGCGGGCGCTTTTCGAGGAGAATGTCGCACCAAGCAGCCCATAGGTTCACTCGCGAAAGTGCGGCGGGGGTTTCGCAAGATCGAGTATTTAGTCATAACTCAGACTCGCCACCCGGATCGTGATCGAACGTCCAGCTTCAACGAACGCGCAACCATTTTGTAGAAGCCATTCTAGACTGTTCGGAAGGTCCAGTTCGCAATAGACCTCCCGTCGGGTGCGGCTTGCAAAAAATCACTGGAGTATTATCGACAGCGTGATCATCGGTGCTCGGGTCGAACCACCGCCTTGCCTCCCGGACTTGCGAGCGACGTGATTTGGGGTGCGATTTCGAGCGCTCGAAGTTCCTCCTTCAATCGAGCGATGTCGAACACGCAATGCAGCTCGTCAAACTTCCGACAGGTTGCACCCTTGCTCCTTACGCAGGGAATTCTTCGAGTGTCCTCAGCTGGCGAGCACGGAACTAGAGGCCGTCTAGAATTCTGACTTGAAGGCTCAAAGGTTCAGCGCTTTCCGTGACGCGCATGATTTTTCCGGCGCACGATTGCGAGGGCCGCGCCGTACTATTCGACCGCGGTACGGACGGCATGTGCGCATGCGGTCGCGAAGGCGGCACGAGAGCAGAAGGACCTTCGCTGCCTTATACTCGGCGCGGGCGGCCTGCTTGCCAATGTCAACGACATGGACGAGAGCTCGCGTACGATCCAGCCAACCCATGCGGATTGGGCGCGTTCGGATATGGCTACGATCCAGGCCTTGGGGCAAGCGGAGCCAACTTTATCAGCCGGCCATCATATCCGGCGTCCAGGCCGGCTCGTAGGTCAGCCGGACTTCTGCATACTCAACACCCGGCACATACCAGACGCAGTTGCGCACTGCCTCCTTCAGATAAACGCTGGCCGGACAGCCCTTCGTGGTCGTGGTCATCGTCACATGGGCGATCCTGCCATCCTCGACGGATACATCGTAGATCAGACCGAGATCGACTATGTTGCGGCCAAGCTCAGGGTCAATGATCATGCGCAGTGCATCGCGGATTGTTTCGCAGGTAGTCGCGTTCTCCGGTTCGCTCATGGCTTCAGCCCTTATCACCGACACGGACGAAGATGCGGAAGGTGGTTCGTGTTTCGTCGAAATTGCCCGCCCACTGGTGCCCCCGCTTTGAAAGCTCCGGGAAGAGGAAGATGGGTTCGCGGGAGAGAAGCGCAAACAGCACCTCGCCCGGCTGCAGCCGCTCTGCAGCCGCGAGGATGCGGACCATGGGCTCCGGGGGGTCGAGCTCGGTCAGGTCGAGGTTTTCGATGGGATCGGGCCAGGAGTCCGGATTGTCGGCATCTGCAGAGACCTCGACGGGGGCGCCCGCCGCCTTCGGCGTGAAAAGGACTTCCCAGTCGCCGCCTTGCATCTCCTGTGTCTCGTGGCTGAAGCCGCGGCCCTCCATGACTTTGAACAGCGGCTGTGGACGAAAGGGAGCAAGCAACCGCAACGCTTGGCCCGGTCTCAACCCGTTCACCGCCTCCATGATCGCCTGGAACGGCTCGCCGCCGCTCCTCAATATAGGTCGGACGTCGAATTCTCTTGGTGCTGGGTGATGGGTTTCGACAGTCATGGATTACTCCTGTGGTCGAGAGATCGGGAGAAAGAGATGCGGCCTCGACGCGCCCGCGGGAAGGCGCAGGGGCGCTGCGACGGAGGAAAGCGTACGGGCGCGGACGAGTTCCACCATCAGGCCGACGGTCGCGCAGAGTTGCGCCAGGGTGGCGACGCGGAACGCCCCCGGACATTCGGCAAAGAGCGAAAACGTAGCCGCAATCACGGCCAGGTAGTAGACAAAAAACCAAAGGCTTGCGCGCTTATCCTCGACCAAATCCTGAATACTTGGCACTGCGGTCCGCCCGAGAACGGGGCCATAGCATTCGAGCCAGGTCAAAAACGGAACAATCTTGTAGAGCTGCGCGAGGCCGAGGCCGGTCAACCAGCCAAAGACGAAGAGGTAGACGAGAGCCGCGGCGCCTTCGCCTGCCGCGGCCCGTGTGGCTGGCAGGGCAAACATGACTACGGAGGCGAAAAGAGCAGCAAAGGCCGCATAGCTCGCACGTATGTTGAGCTCCACGATTTTGCGACGGCGCTCGCGAAACAGGCGCAAGACGTCGGCGGAATAGAGAAGGGCGGCGAAGACGGCCAGCAACGCCGCGACGCTCCCCGCCTCTTCCATGCCGTCGCTATCCACTGCAATCGAGACGATGCCGGCAACGACGATCGCCAGGGCCGCGGCGCCCGTCCACAAGACGGCTCTGTTGGTTGGCCGCGTGTCATCCGGCGCAAGCATGAACATCGGCAGCAGCCGGTAGCTGACGCCGATCGCGCTAAAGGTCAGCCAGCCTGCGAGGCCAAGCGCCGCGTGCAGCGGCACTCCCTTGAGGAGAAGCGCGATCGCCGCGTAATTCGTGACCGTGCCGGAAAGGACGAGCGTGAAGGCGCCGCCGACAAGGACCGCGGCGATCAGCGCGCCGAGCCCCACGGCGACGAAACGCGCGGGAAGCGGCAGCGGACGCACCGTAAGGAGCGTCGCCGCGAGCATGATGATAGCGAGCCCAAAGCCCATCGCCAGTAGCAGCGCGCCGGACGGCAACATGGCTGTCGATACTCCTTGAGCACCGCCAAGTGCGGTAAAGCCGCCGACGAGCAGAAGAAGTCCGGGAATGAGCAGCGCCAGAGCCGGGAGCGCGAGCCGGCCCGCGCGGAGCGGCGCGGCAACCAGCACCGGCACGAACTGCAGCAGCGCCCCCGTCATCAGCAGGCCCAGCCAGCCGATGGCGACGACATGCACCAGCGCCAAGGTGGCCGGGGCTTCGACGGCGGCGAACGGATAACCGTAGCCGCCTACCATCGCGCTCTCCCCGGCGATCAGAAAGAGGCAGGCAGCGGCGAAATAGGACATCGTCCATGGGGAAAGCGTGGCTCCTGGCATCTAAATCACCATGCTTGCTATCGGATCACCGCCGGGTCGGGATCAATGATCCGAACCGCAGCAGCATTCGCAGGCGGAACCGTTTCCGAGGCGGGCGATCTCAACGCGCCAGATTTCCGGCCCCTCTTCCAGATAATCCCAGCCGAACTCGCCTGGGAAATTCGTTTGCAACTGGTAGTGGAGAGGCCGCGGATCGTGGTCGCTGGTGATCAGCATTGAGCCGCCGGCAGGGAGCGTTCCCAGCAATCCGAAAATTCGCGGGTGACGCTCACGCGGCGGGACGGTGCGGACGTCGATGGATGGTTTCTGCTGTGTTTCCGTCATTGTCGTGGAGTTCTCCGTCGACCGCCCCTCGTGCATTCCGATGCGGCGGCGGCTGGAACCGGATCGGAACTTGTCGACCCTATCCCTGCGAGGGCAGACACACTTTGACGGGGAGCAAACAATTTCAGAAACGTTCTCGGACCGTGTTCCGGTCCTGGGATTAGGCTCGACCCGCAAATGCGGCACCATTCAGGGATTCGCCGGCGCGGGGATTCATCTCGTGGGCCGTCTCCAAACAGACGCTAGTCGAACGTGCGGCAAAGCAGAGAGCAGCGCCGCTTAGTGATTGCACCGCGGCAGAGAGGCGCGCCTCCGAAAAGCAGAGAGCAGCTTGCAGAAATCGATTTCGAAGCCGAGCGCCTTCGAGGCCGCATGAAGGTTGGCTCCGTCGATGAGGAGCGCGATCTTCTCCCGCTGATCGAACATGGCCGCTTCTCCCCCTCACGGACCAGGCTCCAAGGCCGAAGCCACTCGGCTTGCGCGGTGAAAATCTTCCGATTTACGCTGGAAGTGGATCCGTTGCGCAACCCTTTCGACTTATCGCTTCATCTCACCCGTCGAGCGGACCAGTTCCCCGACCACGCGAAAAGCGGTCGGGTGCTGGATGGATCATCGCCTTGCTTCGGCAGTGCGCGGGGGGACTGCCGGAGACACAGCTGTCGCCTGGGTGATCACGACAGGCTGCCGCGCTGATCGTTCCTACTATGCAGTCGACTTCCTTTGACATCGCTCAAAGAAGGAAGCCCTGGTTCGCCCCTAGAATGGCAGTAAATCAAGGTTCCACCCTCACGAGAAGGACTCTCCATGCAACCGGCTCTTGTCGCAGAATATGGCGAGGCACGTCTGCCCCGCTACACAAGCTATCCGACGGCGCCACGTTTCTCGACCGCCGTCAGCGCCGGGACCTATGGCGACTGGCTCGCCGCCATCGCACCGGAGCAGAAGGCGTCGCTCTACCTGCACATCCCCTTTTGTCGTTCGATGTGTTGGTACTGCGGCTGTCACACGACGATCACCCAGCGCGACCAGCCGATCCTCGATTATCTCGACATGCTTCGCGAGGAGGTCCGTCTAGTCTCGGCAAAGACGCGAGCGCCGATTAGCATCGACCACGTGCATTTCGGCGGGGGGACTCCGACTGTCATGCAGCCGGCGGAGTTCCGGGCGCTGGTAGCACTGCTGCGCGAGCGGTTCGAGTTCGCGAGCACCACCGAAATCGCCGTGGAGATCGACCCGCGAACCCTCGAGCCGGAAATGGCGACGGCCCTCGGCGAAGCCGGTGTCCGCAGGGCGAGCCTCGGGGTGCAGAGCTTCGACCCGGTCGTGCAGAAGGCCATCAACCGGATCCAGAGCGAGAAGCAGACGATGGAGGCTGTTTCGCGCCTGCGTCAGTCCGGCGTCGGCAGCATCAATTTCGATCTCATCTACGGCCTGCCGCACCAGACAGTCGAATCCTGCATCGCGACCGCCGAGGCAGCGATTCGGATGGGACCCGAGCGCTTCGCCGTCTTCGGGTACGCCCACATCCCGTCGTTCAAGAAGCACCAGAAGCTGATCGACGAGCATGCGCTTGCTGGTGCGGAAGGCCGCGTCGCCCAGGCCGAAGCCATAGCGGCGACACTCGTCGCCGCCGGCTACCGCCGCATCGGCCTCGACCATTTCGCCCTCCCGGACGACGGCCTGGCGGTCGCGCAGGCAAGAGGTCAACTGCACCGCAATTTCCAGGGCTACACGACGGATGCCTGCGAAACGCTCATCGGCTTCGGCGCCTCGGCGATCGGACGAATGAAGGACGGCTATGTGCAGAACGAGGTACCGCCGGGCCTGTACGCTCAGCGCATAGCCTCGCGTCGGCTTGCAACGGTGAAAGGCTACCGCATGACACCGGAGGATAGGCTTCGGGCAAGCATCATCGAGCGGCTGATGTGCGACTTCGGCGTCGATGTTCCCGCCCTTGCCTCTGCGCACGGCTTTGACCCGGAGATGCTGCTCCGCGGCAACGCCAGGCTCGCAATGCTGGAAAGCGACGGCATCCTTGATATCGCCGACGGCGTCATACGGCTGCGCGAGGGGGGACGCTTCCTCATCCGCGCCGCCGCTGCAGCCTTCGACGCCTATATCGAGCAATCGGGACGGACGCATAGCAAGGCGGCGTGAAGGCCGCCTTAAGCTGAGAACAGAAGGGCCCGGCATGTACGCGCATGCCGGGCCTTCCGGTATCGCGGCCTGCCCCCGCCTAGCTTACAAGGCCGCGATAGATCGCCGGCAGGGCGGCAGGCAGCCTGCCGATATTGCTGACGACGGCGTAGCCGTTCTGGCCGAATATGACCGGCACATAGGATTTCGCCTCGCGATCCACCGTCACCCCGAAGACGCTGATGCCCGAGCGGCGCGTTTCACCGACGGCGCGGCGGCTGTCCTCGAGCGCGAAACGACCCTCGTAGTGGTCGACGTCGTTGGGCTTGCCGTCGGTTAGGACAATGAGGAGCTTGCGGCGGTTCGGCCGTTCGACAAGCCTTGCTGCGGCGTGGCGGATGGCCGCGCCCATGCGGGTGTAGTAGCCGGGTTTCAGCGCCGCGATGCGCGCCTCGATCGTCGCGCTCATCGCCTCGTCGAAAGCCTTCACGGTCTCGATCCGCACCCAATCTCGCCGCCGGGACGTGAAGGTGAGGATTTCGTGGGCATCGCCACAGGCGGAAAGCCCATGCGCCAGGACCTGAAGCGCTTGCTTCTCGACATCGAGGACGCGAAGATCGTCGAACCAGGCGTCGGTGGAGAGCGACACGTCCATGAGGATCGTCACCGCAAGGTCGTGCGCCTGCGGCCGGCTCATCATGTGGATGCGGTCGCTGCCCTGCCCGCCGGCCCTGAGGTCTGTGCGCGCCCGCACAACCGCGTCGAGATCGAGGTCGGCGCCATCGATCTGTGCCCTCAGCATCTCGTGACGCGGCCGCAGTACCTCGAACTGACGGCGCACACGCCGGATCAGGCTCTTCGTCGTCGGATCCGCTTCTACCGGCAGGCCTTCTGCCGAGGCGGGCGCGGCAAGCACCCGGCAATGGTCCTTGAGGTAGCCGCCGCCGCGATAGTCCCATTCGGGATAGGTGAGTTCCGCCATGAGCGGCGTGCGGTCCAGCGCTTCCGGGGGCAGGTCGAGGTCGAAGCGAAAGCGCGCGGCCGGGCGTCCCTTGCGTTCGCCGAGCGTCATGTCGTCGAGTTCGTCGGCGGCGCTGGCGTCGTGGTCATCGCTGTCGTCCGCCGGACGGTCGACATTGACCATTTCGGCCATGGCGAGGATCTTCTCGAAGCGGTTGAGGATGAACGGGCTCCGCTCGGACTGCCGCTGTGCCTCGCGTGTCGCCACATGGCGTGTCGTCTCCGACCCTTCCGCTCTATCGCCACCGCGAGCGGGCTCGTCCTCGCCGTTTCGCCGCTCCGTCTCTTCACGCAGGAGCACGTCTGGCCATAGCGGTACCGGAAGCATCGGCAGATAGCCGGTTGGCGCACACCTTGGAAAGATGACCGGCGGCATTTCGTCGTTGAGACCGGCACCGGCTCTTAGCATGGAGAGTGTCCGGTTTTCGACGTGCTGCTCGACGGAAGGAAGCGAGCGCCGCTGCCGGACGTTGAGCACCGCCCTGCAGAGGCGACGATAGCGTTGGCGCATTGCTGGATAGCTGGCGAGCACCGACCTTACCGTATCACCGGCACGTGAAAGGAGTGCCAAGTCGCGCGATAGCGGGTCGGCGGCGCCGACGTGCTTGAGTGGCATGACGGCCATCATCGCCGCCAGCCAGAAATACAGGTCGCGGTTGAGACGCCGAGAGGGAAAGAGATCGACCTCTGCCGGCAGCATCAGCGTCGCATGGTCGCGCGCCGGCTGGACGAGCTTCTCCTCGCCAAGGCCCATGCGCTGGCGCAAGCGCAGCCGGTGCGCGGAGGTTCGACCGCGGGCGGGCGCGATCTGCACCGCCCGCTCGCCGCCAAGACCGCGGAAGTACACGGCAAACACGGCCTGGACCTCCCCGAGCCGGACCGCCTCGTCCGGAAAGCGCGGCCAAGTGCGCGTGTTGCCGATCAAGCGATGCCAGGCGCGGCCGACCGTTTCTTCGAGCTCGAGGAAGTCCAGCATTTTCTTATCCTTGGCGGACGACCGCGTCTGCGATCTCGATCAGCGCGGCCTTGACGTCCGGCTCGTCCGTGAGCGGTTCGATCATCGTCGCCAGGACGGCGTCGCGCACCGACACTCCGTTGTCGAGAAGGCTGGCGCAATAGACGAGCAGGCGCGTCGAGACACCCTCTTCGAGATCATGCCCCTTGAGACTCCGCAGCCGATGCGCGAGATCGACAAGCGGTGCGACCCGGCTCTCGTCAAGCCCGCTCTCCTCGGAAACGACGGCAATCTCGCTCGCCCTCGGCAGGAAGTCGAACTCGATGGCGACGAAGCGCTGCCGCGTGCTCGGCTTGAGGGTCTTGAGCAGGTTCTGGTAGCCGGGGTTGTAGGAGACCACCAGCATGAAGCCGGGCGGCGCCTCCAGGAGCTCGCCGGTGCGCTCGAGCGGCAGGATGCGCCGGTCGTCGGTGAGCGGATGCAGCACCACCGCGACATCCTTGCGGGCCTCGACGATCTCGTCGAGGTAGCAGATGCCGCCCTCGCGCACGGCCCTGGTCAGGGGACCGTCGACCCAGACGGTGTCGCCTCCTTTGAGGAGATAGCGGCCGGTCAGGTCCGCGGCGGCGAGATCGTCATGGCACGACACGGTCGAAAGCGGCAGGCCGAGCTTCGCCGCCATGTGGGCTACGAAGCGTGTCTTTCCGCAGCCGGTCGGGCCCTTAAGCAGAAGCGGAAGCTGGCGCGTCCAGGCGCTTTCGAAGAGCTCGCATTCCCGGCCTGAAGGGGAATAGGCCGGGATGGCCGAGTCCGGAATGGCTGGAGCCTTGAGGGCGATGTTCATGAATAATCTCCGAGTTCGAACTTCAAGCGGTGCGGCCGGTCACGTGGGGCCGGCCGCTTCCCTTCATTCGGCCGGTTGAACGGCTTGGTTGCGGGCCGGGCTAGCGCTCCTGCCCGGAACAAGGACTGCCCAGAAGAACATCAGCGCCGAGATGAGTACGACGACGCCCGATCCGAGGCGGACCCAGTAGAAGAGAGCCAGTTGCTCCTGCACGGCCATGAAGCTCTCGCCGAGGACTCGCTGCAGGTGGACCTGAACGACACCGGCGAAGGTGAGCGCGAAGGTCATGACGGACATGGCGCTGCACATGGCCCAGAAGCTGGCGATCGACAGCCACTGGTTATAGGGCGCCCGTCCTTTGATCTCCGGAATGGCATAGGCCATCACGGCGAGGTTGAGCATCACATAGGCGCCGAAGAAGGCGAGATGTCCGTGCGCAGCGGTGACCTGGGTGCCATGGGTGTAGTAGTTGACCGACGAAAGCGTGTGCAGGAAGCCCCAGACGCCGGCGCCGAAGAAGGCCATCACCGAGCAGCCGATCGACCAGAGGAGCGCCGCCTTGTTCGGATGCTTGCGCCCGGCTTTCCAGGTCATGACGAAGGTGAAGACCACCATGGTGAAGAACGGGGCGACCTCGAGCGTGGAGAAGAGCGAGCCGATCCACTGCCAGTAGCCCGGTGCTCCGATCCAGTAATAATGGTGGCCGGTCCCGAGGATGCCGGAGAAGAGCGCCAGGCCGACGATAACGTAGAGCCACTTTTCGACGACCTCGCGGTCGATGCCGTTGAGCTTGATCATCAGAAAGGCCAGAACCGAGGCCATGATCAGCTCCCAGACGCCTTCGACCCAGAGATGCACGACATACCACCAGTACATCTTGTCGAGCGCGAGATTGACCGGGTTGTAGAAGGCGAAGAGGAAGAAGATCGCCACGCCCCAGAGGCCGAAAATCAGGATGTTCGTAACCGTGGTCTTGCGACCCTTCAGTACGGTCAGTGTTATGTTGAAGAGAAACATTAGCGCGACGACGACGATGCCGACCTTGATCGCGAAGGGCTGCTCGAGAAATTCGCGGCCTTCGTGGATGTGGAGGAGATACCCGATGACCGCCACGGCCGCGGCCACAAGGAAGATCCAGAACTGTGCGACCGCGATCTTCGGACTGTAGAGTTCCGTCTCGGCCTCTTCCGGCAAGAGGTAATAGGTGGCGCCCATGAAGCCCATCAGCAGCCAGACGATCAGGGCATTGGTGTGCACCATGCGGACGATGTTGAACGGCAGCAGTTCCGAGAGGGTGTTGGGCAATACGTAGATCGTGCCGGCGAGCACGCCGAACAGGACTTGGGCAAGAAACAGGCCGAGCGCACCGTAGAAGTACAGCATCGCGACCTTCTGGGTTTGATATTTCATGTCTTTTCTCCTTGGCCCGCCGTCTCAACCCGCCTCGTTCGGAGGCCATTTCTGCGTCTTGATGCGGCTCGTCCATTCGAGGAAATCGGCAAGGTCGTTCAGTTCCTGCTCGGTCAGATTGAATTGCGGCATCTGCCGCCGCCCGTCGGCGCCGGACGGCTGCGCGGCCATCCAGGATTTGAGCGTCTCGCGCGCGCTTTCCGGGTCGGACTCGCCGCCCCACCGCTTCCAGACATTGCCGAGCTCCGGAGCAAAATAGGCGCCCTCGCCGAGCAGGGTGTGGCAGTTGATGCAGGAGTTCTTCTCCCAGACGTGCTTGCCGCGCGCCACGGAGTCCGTCAGCGTCGACTCGTCTGTGGATACGGTTCTCATGTAATAGTGGCTGTGGGCCGTGAGGCCGACAAAGATCGCGAAGAAGAAGATGGAGCCGCCGTAGAAGACGTTGCGTGCCCCTGTCTTGGTAAGGCGTTCTGCCATCCCGTGGTCCTTTCGATTCCCGCAGCCCGCATTGCGCGGACCGGCCTGAGCAATTCCCGTCGGTCGGCCGCGGAATACCCCCGCCCACCGGTAAACGCGATCTCTTCTAAGGTCTGCGCGCCAACGTTCTTTGCGTTTCGGCAAACAAGTGACGAGGGGCCTTTCAACCGACGGGCGAAACGGCCGCGATGAGCGCTTTTGCCGCAGCCGCAAACGCAAGGAAGAGCGTCCAGGCGATAAGGCCGACCCGCAAGACCCGCGGTCCCGAACGCAAGCCCAGAAAGTCCAGCACGACGAGACGGGCCTTCAACACTGCGAGCGTCAGCAGAGCGAGCGCGAACATCAGGGGAGTCCCGGGGTCCTGGACCTTAAGGGAGAGCAGCATGCCGGCGAGAACCATCAGGACAAGGACCATCCAGGTCTTCTGCAACTGTCGGGGGGCGCGCTCGGTCATTGCGCTCAAACCAGATAGAGGATCGGGAACATGACGATCCAGACGAGATCGATCACATGCCACAGGGTGGTGACGAGGCCGACATTGGCCGGACGCGGCCTCCAGGCGACGACGAGCAGTACGATGGCGACGAAGCCGACGTGGACGAGATGAAAGCCGGTGAGGAGGAAATAGAGTTCGAAGAAGGAGTGAAACGCCGCCTCGCCGGCAAAGCGGATCTCCGTGCCGTACTCGTAGATCTTTATGGCAACGAAAGCGAAGCCGAGAAGCGCGGCCAGCACAAGTGCCCGGCGCCGCCTGGCGACGGACGCACCCTTACCTGCCGCAACCGCCGCCTGCCAGCCGCTCGTCAGCAGGACGAGCGTGTTGGAAGCGGCTATTGCCGGTTTGAGGTGCAGCCGCGCGACGGCGAAATCGTCGGCCGCAATCACGGAGGCGACCAGGAAGGCGGCGATAAGGATCCCGAAAGCGGCGAGCTCGCCCCAGATCAGGACCCAAAGGATGAAGGTATCGGCTTCCTCTTCGTCGTCCGCGCCGGCCGTCATCGCGATTTCCATGCCGCATCTCCGCATCGGTTGCCGAAGCGGAATAGGAGAAAGGCGCGGCCGGCTCTTTGCTCTCGATCAAAGACCGGTCCAGCCGACCCGCTATGCTCCGACGAAAACGGAGATCACCATGTCTGACGCACAGATCGGCCTCTCGGTCGCCACCCCGATCATCATCATCTTCGCGCTCGTGCTCTATCGCATGGGTGTGCTGCAACGGACTGGAACGGCCGCCGCCGTGCTGGCGTCTCTCGCCTGCGCCGCGGTGCTGTTCATTGAACGCTGAGTGCAGGAGAAACAAAGTGGCTGTTTCATCTCCGCTCCATCGTCTTGAGGCAAGGTACGGCGAGTTGCTCGCGCTTTGCGATGCGGTCGAGTCCATCATGGATTCCCTTGGGGGCTCCATGGATCGGAACCTCTGCCTAGCGACCGCGGCAAAGATCCGGACATTGAGTCTTGGACGACCGTTGGATGAGCCGCTGCCTTCGCTGAGTGTACGTACGACCCGTGCAGATCGAGCATTCGCCTTCGACGTCAGCCACCTCGCAGACACGCTCCGGTCGGCGGCATCCGAGCGATGCGCAGTTTCTTGGGAGACAGTGGCCTTGATGCTGGGCGCTTTCCTCGAGGGGCTCCGCCACCATGTTGCAGCGGAACAGGCAATAATCGCCGCCATAAAGCGGTCGAGTACAAGGCACTGAGGAAGACGATTATGGCTGAGTTCCTACTGTCGCTGTTTGTCTTTCTCATCCTTCACTCGATTCCGGCGATCCCCGTCATCCGCGAGCGTCTGTTGTTCCTGCTTGGGAGGGGGGGCTATTTCTCGCTCTATTCGCTCGCTTCCATCCTCGCGCTCGCTTGGGTGCTCTACGCCGCCCTTGATGTCGACTACGTCCCGCTTTGGCAGCCTGCGGCCTGGCAGGCCTGGGTGACCATGATTGCCGCTCCAGTCGGCGTGTTTCTCGTGCTCGCCGGTCTCTTCAGTGTCAATCCGCTATCGGTCTCGATTCGCCAAGGGCAGAGACCGGGCTCAATCGTCTCGGTTACTCGCCACCCGGTTCTCTGGGGTTTCGCCATCTGGGCGCTCGGCCATCTCGTCGCCAACGGAGACGTGCGCTCGCTGATCCTCTTCGGCGGCTTTGCCCTTTTTGCTCTTGGGACCATACCTATGATCGAGAAGCGCGGCCGGCGCCGACTTGGAGATCAATGGCACCGCCAGTCTGCGAAGACCTCCATTCTGCCGTTCGCCGCCCTCTTCACCGGCCGCACCCCCGTGTCGGGCGATGCGCCGATCGCCATCGCCACCGTGGCAACCGCAGTCTTGACCTTATGGCTGCTTGCCGGAGGCCATGCCGCACTGTTTCATGCCGACCCCCTTCTCTTGGCGACGGCACAATAGTTGGGCATGAATCACGCGCATCGAAGTAGTCTACGGCTCAATGATAGGATTGCACCAACGCCGAACTGCTAACGAGAGTGCTCGTCGATTTGGAATGCGACCAGCAGAGTTGCTGGAAATCTCCCCATGCTCTGGGCCGCCGGAAGCAGCGGGATTCAAGGTCTCCCGTGGCGACGTGCCGCTCGCATCAATGCCGGGCTCGTCTGTCCGGCCCACTCTACCTCGCCACCGCACAGTGCGGTCGGTGCGACTGCGGGTCCCATTCGGTTGCAAATGGCTCGCCAAACAGGCCGATCGCGCGCGCCGCAAGGTGGTCGATAATCTCCTCGATGCTTTTGGGCCGGTGATAGAAGGCCGGCACCGGCGGCAGGACGACCGCGCCCATTTCGGTGACTGCCGTCATGTTGCGCAAATGACCGAGATGCAGCGGCGTCTCGCGCGTCATCAGCACGAGCCTTCGCCGCTCCTTGAGGTGCACATCCGCCGCTCGCACGATGAGATTGTCGGCAACACCGGCAGCGATCGCCGCCAGAGTCCGCATCGAACAGGGAACGACGATCATGCCAGCAGTCCTGAAGGAGCCGCTCGCCGTTGCCGCGCCGATGTCGCCAACCTGGTAGGTGCGATCCGCGATCGCCAGCAACTGATGTAGCGCATGCGGGCCTACCTCGTGGAGCAGCGTGCGCTTTGCGGCAGCCGAGACAATGAGATGCGTCTCTACGGAAGGGATTTCCGCAAGGCGCTCGACGACCCTGAGCGCCAGCGCCGCACCCGAAGCCCCTGAGACGCCGACCACAATCCGTTCCTTGATCATAGCGCTTCTCCCAGGCCCAGTTCTGTCCAAAATTGATCGACCTTCCCGACAACTTCCGCCGGCATAGCAAGCACGCGTCCCCATTCGCGCTCCGTCTCCGGCCCGAGTTTGCGCGTCGCGTCGAGTCCGAGCTTGCCGCCGAGCCCCGGCTTCGGAGACGCGAAATCGAGATAGTCTATCGGCGTGTCGTTCAGGATGGTTACGTCCCGGCTGGCGTCGAACCGGGTCGACAGCGCCCAGATGACGTCGCTCCAGTTCCTGACGTTGATGTCGGGGTCGACCGCGACGATGAGCTTCGTATAGTTGAACTGCGGCAGCATCGACCAGAGCCCCATCATGATACGCTTCGTCTGACCGGGGTAGCGCTTGTCGATGGACACGACCATTGCACGATATGAGCAGGCCTCGGGGGGCAGGTATAGATCAATTATTTCCGGGAACTGCCGCCTCACCAGCGGCAGGAAAAGCTCCATCAGGGCCTCCCCTAGCTTCGACGGCTCGTCGGGCGGGCGGCCGGTAAAGGTCGAGAGATAGAATGGCCTGCGGCGCATGGTGATCGCCGATAGCGACATCACCGGAAAACGTTCGACGGAGTTGTAGTACCCAGTGTGGTCGCCATAGGGCCCTTCTTCGGCGGTCTCGTCTGCCGAGACGAACCCCTCGAGGACAAGCTCAGCATTCGCGGGAACAGACAGAGGCACCGTCACCGCCTGCGCGACCGGCTGCCGCTCCGCCTTCAGGAGCCCGGCGAAGGCAAGCTCGCTGATGCCTTCCGGCAGCGGCATCACCGCGGCGAGGATCGTTGCCGGATCGGCGCCAATCGCGACTGCCACCGGCATGTCTTCACCGCGCTGCTGCCACATGCGATGGTGCCGCGCGCCGCCGCGATGCGCCAGCCAGCGCAGGACGAGCCGGTTCGGTCCGAGTACCTGCATCCGATAAATGCCGACATTGATGTCGCTCGGATCGTCCGGCGCACGGGTGATCACCAGCGGCCACGTGACGAGCGGCGCCGGCTCGCCCGGCCAGCACCACTGGATCGGCAGCCGCGAAAGGTCGGCCTCGGCGCCGCGCCACACGGTCTCCTGCGCCGGCGGGCGCGCGACGCTTCGTGGCCGCATCGCCAGCGCCGCCTTCAGCAGTGGCAGCTTACCCCAGGCGTCCGACAGCGATTGCGGCGATCTCGGTTCCCGCAGTTCCGCCAGCATTTTCGCAAGGCCCGGAAGCCCGCCTGCGGGTAGCCCGAAACCCCACTCTATCCGCTCGAGCGTGCCGAACAGATTGGCGAGAAGCGGAATGTCGCATACGCGGCCGGAGGCGTCGACCGGCTTCTCGAACAGCAGGGCTGGCCCGCCCGCGATGAGCACGCGCCGGTGGATCTCGGTGACCTCATGCACGAGCGAAACGGGCCGCGAGATGCGGCGCAAGCGGCCCCGCCGCTCGAGCATGGCGGCGAAGTCCTGGAGGTCGGAAAAGCGGCGGGTGACTTGATCGCTGCGATACATGCGAGGTGTCTCGCCCGCGAAAACCCTTCTGTCTTTGCTCCAGCGCAAATTGCCCACGGAGCTTGCGGCTAGGTTCTCCGCAGAAGTAGCCGAGTCGTCATTTGCAAAGGCGAGAGAGATGGAATTCCCGCGCCCGCTGGCCGCACCGCTTGCCGTCGTGCCGATCGCTTTGATCGAGGGGGCGGTGAAGCTCATGTTCAAAAGCCTGCTCAACAGGCATCCGGCGCTCTTCGACCGCCTCGGGGAGCACAGGGGGAAGCGCTACGCCTTTTGTCCGCTCGACCTGCCGCTCGTCTTCGTGGTGGAGCCCTCGCGCGCGGCGGTGTTGGTAACGCGCAAGCGGGCCGCTGCTGCCGCAGATGCTGTCGTGGAGGGTCCGCTGTTCCTGCTCCTCGCGCTTCTCGAGGGCCGCTGCGACGCGGACGCCCTCTTCTTCTCGCGGTCGCTGACGGTGATTGGCGACATGGAGGCAATGCTGGCGCTGCGCAATGCGCTCGACGGCTGCGAGGTCGACCTGCCGCGCGACCTCGGCGCTTCCGCCGGGCCGCTCTCGCCGCTCGTCAGCCGAACCGCAGACGCGATCCGCCGCCGCGCACTCGCCGGGGAGAATGCCGCATGGAACTGATCTGCCCGGCGGGGACTCCTGCCGCTTTCCGCGAGGCCGTCGATGCCGGGGCCGACGCGGTCTATTGCGGCTTCCGCGACGAGACCAATGCGCGAAATTTCCCCGGTCTCAACTTCTCGCGCGAGGAACTCGGCGATGCCATCGCCTATGCCCGTCGGAGAGGCGCTCAGACCTTCGTCGCGCTCAACACCTTCATGCGCGCCGGACATGAAGGCCTGTGGTACCAGGCCGCCACGGACGCGGTCCGGCTCGGCGCGGACGCACTCATCCTTGCCGACTTCGGCCTCATGGCCCATGTCGCAGAGACCTACCCCGAGCAGCGGCTCCACGTCTCGGTGCAGGCATCCGCATCCAATCCGGACGCGGTGAATTTCCTGGTGGAGGCTTTCGGCGCAAGGCGCGTCGTGCTGCCGCGGACGCTGACGATTTCCGACATTGCCCGGCTCGCCCGTCAGATACGCTGCGAGATCGAGGTCTTCGTCTTCGGCGGGCTCTGCGTCATGGCGGAGGGTCGCTGTTCGCTGTCATCCTACGCCACCGGCAAGTCGCCGAACATGAACGGCGTCTGCTCCCCGGCAAGCCATGTGCGCTATCGGCAGGACCGGGGTGATCTCGTCTCCGAGCTCGGCGCCTACACGATCAACCGCTTCCCCCGTGACGAGGCGGCTGGTTATCCAACGCTCTGCAAGGGGAGGTTCGACATTGCGGATGCCCGCGGCTACGCCTTCGAGGATCCGGTCTCGCTCGACGTGATGGACCAGATCGACGCCCTCCGGGAGGCGGGCGTCAGCGCGCTCAAGATCGAAGGCCGGCAGCGCGGCAAGGCCTATGTCGCCGAAGTCGTCTCGACCCTGCGCAAGGCACTCGCTGCAACCCCGGAAGAGCGCCGCACCCTTCTTGCCCGCCTCAGGCTGCTGAGCGAGGGGCAGCGGACGACGTCCGGCGCCTACGAAAAACGCTGGAGGTAACAGGTATGAATGCCGGCAAGCGCACGCTGACGCTCGGGCCCGTCCTCTATCTCTGGGAGGGGGAGAAATGGCGGGACTTCTACTTTCGCATTGCCGACGAGGCGCCGGTGAGCCACGTTGTCATCGGCGAAACCGTCTGTTCGAAGCGGCTGCACTTCACCGACCCTTATATCGCGCCGGTGATCGAGCGGATGGTGGCGGCTGGAAAGCGCATCGTCTTTTCCACCCTCGCCCTCGTGACGCTCGAGCGCGAGAGCCAGTATGTTCGATCCCTGATCGCCGACAGCCCCTACCCCGTCGAGGCGAACGACCTTTCCGCTCTCGCCCTGCTCGAGGGCGAGCCGCACTGGATCGGACCGCTCGTCAACGTCTACAACGCTGCGACGGCCCGAGTGCTTGCGAGGCGGGGTGCAGGGAACGTATGCCTGCCGCCGGAACTGCCGGCAAGTTCGATCAATGAGATCGTTTCGCACACGCCCGGCGTCGACTTCGAAGTGCTGGCCTTCGGCCGCATGCCGCTTGCAATTTCTGCCCGCTGCGCCCATGCCCGCGCCAAGGGGCACATCAAGGACAACTGCGCCAGTTTGTCTGCAAGGACGATCCTGACGGGCTCCCCGTGAAAACGCTCGACAGGCAGTCCTTTCTGGCACTCAACTGCGTGCAGACGGTTTCCTTCACCTGTCAGGCCCTCCTGGCCGAGCTGTCGGGTCTCGTCGGTTCCGGAGTAAGCCGCTTTCGCCTTTCGCCACAGGATTGCGACATGGTGGCCGTCGCCCGTCTTTACAACGAGGTCCTGCACGGCCGCGTGGATGCTGAAGACGGTCTCGCCCGGTCGCGGCAGATCTACCCCGCCGCCCCGTTATCCAACGGGTTTCACCACGGTCAGGAAGGCGCCGCCTGGATCGCGCGCGCACGCAACGTTGCACACGGAGCAAACGCATGAGAGCGAACGACTCCTCCTCCGCATTCGCATCGACCTTCGCACAAGCAAACGAGGAAATCAGCCGCGCAGTCGGACGTATGCGAGGTGCGGTCCTGAGCAGCGCCGTCGATTGTCAATGCCGCGACCGAGTTAACTGGGCGCTGCGCGACCTGGAAAGGCTTGAGCGGGACCGAATTGTACGGCGCCTTCTGGCCGCTGCCGGCGAGCAACGGCAAAGGATCGAGGCGCTGCTCGTGCTGCTTGCCGATTTCGCTTCGAACGAACCCGCGGCGCTGGACGACGGCATGATCGTCGAAGCCGGCCTGCTCTTCGGCGACATCGCCGCGGCCGCGGAGCTGGGTTCAAGTCTGTTGAGACAATCGCGTCAGTTTCGGTTTGCAAACGACATGGCGCAGAGGGATCTCGAAAGCGCCAGTTGCTCGGTTCCCGACATCGATGAGTGAAGCTACTCAGCAAAATTTGAAGGAAAGCACTGTATGGACTCCTTGAAGCGAACTCCGTGGCGACATGCGGCACTGGACATCGTCATGTCTCAAACCGCCGCTCTTGGGGAGATGAGTTCTCTTCTCGAAGCGCTCCAGGAGGAGCAAAAGTACGCCAGCGGTACAGATCGGCGCATTCTTCGTGACACGAGCCGCCCTCTCCGCATACGGCCCTGACGACCGGTAGGAAATGAAGCCCTTATTCGGCCGAATGCCGGGAGGGCAAGCTTGATGATTTGGCCTGCTCTCGGGAACTCGTGAACCCAGTGAAGACGATTTCGTTATAAGTTTCCGCAGGTTTCTTATAACGCCACTTGCGACGATCGAGTTCATGCAGTCCTAACAAAAAAGGCGACCCGAAAGCCGCCCTCCGCACTTACCGCGACAGGAGGGCAGTCTTTAAACAATCCCATCATTTTCCCCGGGTTGAGCCCTTGAATGGATGTGGCTAGGTTCGGGCATGGTGATGCTCAGGGACATTGGCGGGCTGCTCGCATTGACGGCGCGCCTTCTCGCCCGGTTCTGGCCGCAGCTCCTGCTCATCGGAGCGCTCGGCTACATCGCGCGCGTCCTGATCCTCGAGGCGGCGGTCGGCGTCGGCCTGAAAGCGCCCCTTGGCGGAATGGTGACGCTGTCGCTTGCAGTCCTTGTCAAACTGCTCGTCGTTATCGCGATGTTCGCAACCTTGCGTCCGGGCCTGCCGGCGCTGGCCGCGCTGGGCAGCGAGACGCCCGAGCTGGCGGTGACGGAGCGGAAGGAACGCGTGTCCAACAGTCTGCTGGCGATCGCGGCCGCGGCCATCCTGCCGTTCTTTGCCTATTATGCCGCATGGGGTTTCCTTGGTGATACGGTCCGCGAATATTCACGTCTGGCTCTGGACCGCGCGCCGTTTGGAGAGCGTATTCAGATTTTCGAACTCCTGCGCTCGCGCAGCCTGATTGCGGCGGTCTTCGCCTGCTGGCTCGTGCGATGGCTTGCCAAGCGCGCCAGCTTGCGCTGGCCGTCGCCGTGGCTGCGTCTCGTGATCGTGGCGGCGGATGCGAGCTGGATCTTCATCGGGCTTTACGCGCTGGACAAATGGAAGGACGATCTCATCAGCTGGATCGGCGCCGGCGCGTTTCTCGATACGGTGGAGGCCGGAATCGCCGCATTTTCCACGGAAGCACATGCGGCGGCAGGCAGAATTGCGGTGGAGTTCCAGGAGCCCGACTTCGATACGCAGGCCCAGAACCTGTTTTTTTACGCCCTCCTCCCGCTCGTCTGGCTCGTCATGGCCGCCATTGTCTACGGCTACGACCTTTCGGCAAGACCTGCCGCCGCTCCCCCAGCTTCCCGCGCCACGACGCTGCGCAAATGGCTGGCGGATTTCGCCGCCCACTTCCTGGGGGACTACCGGACGCGTTACCGCCCGGTCTGGACCTGCCTCAGAACGGTGCTTGCCGCAGGCCTCGGGACGCTGCTCGCCTTCGTCGTGCTTTATCGTATCACCACCTGGCTCACCGCCTGGGCTTGGTACGGCGCCACCCGGTATCTTGGCCCGCACGACCTCGAAACCTGGCAGCGGATAGGCGACATTCTGGTCGTTCTTTTCGGCAGTCCGACCGAACTCGATGGCGGAATCCTGCTCGATCCGGTACGGATCGCCCTGCTTGCCGCCATGCTGGAATACGCCGTTTCCCGATCCGGCGATCGGCTTGAAACGGCTCGCAACAGCGCAAAGACTACTTGAAGAGAAGCGGCGGTGCGCCCGTTAGGGCAAGCGAAAGGGCGAACCCCTCCGCCTGCTGCGGCACGAGAAAGATCTCCACGATGCTAAGCCGCCGGCCGCTTTCGCCGACGGTCAGCGTCGAGCATTGCGGCTTGCCGACAACTTCGGGCGCGGCCGCGCGCAGAAGAGAGCCAGGCAGTGGCAGCGCCGCCCAGCGGCGGCCCGCGCCGTCGGTCAGAGTTAGTGCGCATGGCAAGGTCGCTTGCACAGCCTCGTCCGCCTTCTTCGCAAAATCGACTTCCGCAAGCATAAGATTTGTATCCGGCAAGGGTCCCGGCAGGCGGCGCAACGATGCAAGCCGCCAACTGCCGCCGACACCATGCCCGCTGCTGCCGCGCTCGATGATGATCGGCCGTTCCATGCGCCTTTGCAGCCATGAGACGAATTCGCCACGGGAACCGGTGAGGACAGCGAGTGGCACGACGGCAATCAGCGAGACGAGGCTGACCCAATAGCTCTTCCTCTCCCGTGACGAAGCAAGCATGCGCATCGTCAGAACTCCAGCATCCAGGGCATGATACGGCCTCCCCGCGCAAGTGTGATGGATTCGTGCCTGTTTTCCGGCAGCACGGCATGCATGGCAATCTCCACCTGCTCGGCCAGTGGGGCCACCGTCGTTTCGGCGACCAGCAGCGTACCGCTCTCGATCTGGTCTTCCGGCAGTTCGAAGACCAGCAGTACGGGACGCGGAATACCAGGCTCCAGGCGCTCGGACCCCAGCAATCCGATCGAACCGCCGATCCGTCCGCTCATGGCGAAGCGCAGGCCGGAAGGGCCGCGCCATTCAGCTGAGGTCAGCGACACCGATTGCTCCTGCGCCTTTGCCGCCGCCTCGATGACGAGCCATTTCCCTGATGTGGTATAGGTGCGCGGTTCACCGAGGGAGGGAACGACCAGTTCCCGGGCCGAATGCACCTTGGCGACCGCGAAGACGAAACGTCCGGTCCGCGCCGGTTTTCCCTGGGCAGCGGGCACCGCTACCGGCGACAGGACTTCGCTGTAGGAGGGCGTCGAGTGCTGCATGCCGTAAAGCGCCGTCAGCGCCAGCAGCACGGCGGCAATATTCGCGATGGTCATGACGGAGCTGCCCCTTCCGTTTTCGCCGCGATCGCCAGCGGCACGACCGCCACGGGATCGCGGTCGAGCCAGCTGGAGGCGCCATAGAGATTGTCGCGTTTCTTATAGATCTGGCTCCCGATCAGAAGCTTCAATTCCCGCGGCGGCGTCTCGCCCGCGGGCCATTCCCAGACAGCGGTCAACCTCTCCGGCATCCCCGGATGCAGGCTGCCGCCGATCGCCTTGTCGCGCGCGAGATAGAAGGTAGGAGAGGCAAGCTTCCCCTCCTGAGAGGCGAAGGTGAACAGTTTCGACGGCAGGTAGGCTGTCGACGCGGAGCGGTTATCGGCCTCGAATTCGACGAGCAGGAAGGCTTTTGGCTCGAGCGGTTTCCTGCCGGTAGGAGGGAGATCGCTTACCCGTGATCCGGTGACCGTCACAAGCCATCGGCCGGTATCGACCGTTTCGCCCAGCGCGGCGGTGCGCAGCGGTTCGGGATTGGCAGCACGATAGATGGCCGCTCCATAGGAGAACGCACTTGCAGCCAGAGTGCCGATGCTGGCGGCGGCCAGCGCAAGGAGCCGTTGCCGGAAGTTTCGATGCTCGTTCGTCATTTGCGGGTCCCGGTTCGCAGCTCTGCACGAATCGACCCAAGCCCAAGGAGAGCTTAAAGCAAATCTCACCGAGGTGCCACGGGAGCTGAGCGTCAAAGAGATCAGGGACGGAAGGCCTTGCTCTGAATGCGCTCAAGCAGGTGTCGGCTTGATCCAGGACGCCGGCCAATCATCGAACTCGGCCGCGTCGCTGCCATCTGCAATCAGCGTGTATAATGGTTCTGCCGGGAAGTCGTTGATCCGGACGTTCAACTCCAATTCCCCGTAGCGCGCCGCAAAGGGAAATTCGCTGTCACCCGAATGCTGCCAGGCTATCACGGCCGCCAATATGTCCTGCATTGCTGCGCCATCCTGTTTTTCGTGTCACGCCTCAATCGGAAAGCACAAATGCCGTTAGCGGTCCCAACTAGCCGTTGTCCGGATCGATCGTGTCGATGAAACGTGAAATCCAATCCTCTCCCGCAACCGGTTCGCTGCCAGCCATCACCGCCACCGAGAAGCCTATCAGCGATGAAACCGCATTATGGGTCGTGATGCCGGCCCGCAGATTCATCACCAGCGTCGGGCAGAGAAAAAGGCCAAGCCGGATGACCCGGCGCCAGTCGGCCGGGAGCATGCCTCGCGCCTTCAGTTCGCTAAGCAGCGGACGCCAAAGTGCCTCTGCCTTTACATCGAGAAGCGCCCGCCTGACAGGACTCGGCGCGAAATCGGTGGTAACGCGGAGCAGAGTGCCATCAAGCACTGCGCTTGCCTTGTAGCGCCCGGCCGCCATGGCGGGATCGTAGAGCCAAAGCGGATGGGCAAGGATGTTGTGGAAGGTCGTTTTCACTTCGGCCAGCAATGCAGGAATGTTTTCACCGGCAAAGGCGGGATCGAAGAAGGACAAGTGTGCCCCGCCATCGCGCTCCTCGTACCAGACATTCGCATTGTGGGCGTCGCCATGCGCGACCACTCCCCCGGCATCCGCCAGCCGCGCGGGGTTCAGCCGCTCATGTGCGGCATCGAACAGGGCGCCGATACTGTCGCTGTATTCGATGCCGTTCACCACAAACCGGCAGCGCGAGAGCGTCTCCCAATCGAGTGTCAGGTTGGGAAAGGCAAACTCCTTGCCGACATAGAAGCTTGCCATGCGCCCGCCCGGATAGCTTGCTGCCGAAGGGGCTACGAGCCTTTCGTAAAACAGACGGTGGATCGGCTCGGCCGCAACCTCTCTCGCACCCACCGTATGCAGTGTGGCAAGATAGACCTTCAGCACGGCTTCGCTCAGTCGGCGTTCGGCCTCAACCGCCCTTCGCCTCGCCGCGGCATCGTCCTTCAAGTCCAATGCCCTCAGCACATCTGAAAAACGCGGATCGGTCCGTCGGCGATAGACGAGGATCTGTTCGCCAGGAAGCACCGACATCAGCAATGGCTGGTCCACCGGCAGGCCGGCGCGCGCCAGGATGTCGGCGCGATAATATTCGCCGCTCATGGCCTCTTCTCCCTCTTCCTGGTGGAACTTGAAGAAGAAGGCGCCGTCCTCCGTCTCGAAGAAGCCATTGAGCGAATTGAGGCTGTACTGGTCGTGATTGATCGCGACGTTGCTTGCCTCGATCCTGAAGAGATCACGCAGCAGCTCGGCCAGCAACTGTTCCGCCTTGCCGTCTCCGGCTTTGGCGATTTTTCTGATTTCCGCGGTGCGGCTCGTGGGCTGGCTCATGGCGTTCTTTCCGGAGGGCTTGTCCTGGGCACGGGGCTAGACAGTCACTTGCCGCCGTGCAGATAGCGGCTGCCGAGCGAATAACGGCTGCCGACATAGGTGAAGGTATTGACGGTTGCGACGACCGGTCCTGTCCAGGTCTTGCGGTGCAGGACCAGGCAGCAGTCGCCGGGGCGAATGTGCAGCAGACGAGCCTGGTCCGCGCCGGCCGGCAGAGCGCTGATGAGATGCTCCACCTCGGTCAGCGGCGTGGCGTTCTGCAGGTAGTCATAGGTGGCGACGGTAGTAAAATCCTGGTCGGCATAGCCGGAAACGAGGTTGGGATTGACGAAACGTTCCTCAAGCTGAACCGGCAGGTCGTTCTCGAAATGAATGACGACGGAATGATCGACGGGCTTCACCGTCTCGAATTCGAAGGCGAGCAGAAGCTCCGGTTCCGGTCGCGCGATCCGCTCGAGCACGACCACCTCGGCCCGGTGCCGGCTACCGCGCGTCTTGATCTCGGTAATGATGTTGCTGATCTCGATCAGCGTCGACCGGGGTCTGGGCGGCGCAACGAAGGTGCCCACCCCCTGAATGCGGCGCAGATGCCCCTCGGAGGTGAGTTCCCGCAGCGCCCGGTGAACGGTCATGCGCGAGACACCGAGTGCCGAAACGAGTTCGTTCTCCGAGGGAAGCCGGCTGTTGCGCGCCCATTTGCCGCTGCCGATGTTACCGAGGACAAAGTCCTTTACCTTCTCGTAGAGCGGCGATGCGGAATCCGAAAGCGTATTCATGGTTCACTGCCTCCACCGCCGCCAAATCGGACCGGCATTCGGAATGACATGACGGACCCGGTTCAGCCCGCCACCTCGATGATCGTCTTGAGCGCATTGCTTTCGCCTCGCAGCAGCCTTTCATAAGCTTCCGGCACATCGTCGAGCGTCGGCAGCACCTCAACGAAACGGTGCAGCGCCGGCGCCAGATTGGCGAGCAATTCGATGGCCTCGGGCAACTCGCCCGCAAACGCATGGCAGCCGACGAGCGATATCTCCCGCTCGACCAGAATGTTCGGGTCCAGATCGAGCTTACCGTGTCCGATGCCGACGAGCGCCAGCGCTCCGCCGCCAGACAGAATGTCGAGCGCCCTCGCGATCGCCTGGATACTGCCGGTCGCATCCAGCGCATGGCGCAGTCTTGCGACGGGCAGCGCTTCCTCGATCGCCGCCCCGTCGAGTGCAACCACCACACCGCCGGTCACCTCGGCGACAAGGGCGGCCTTGTCGGCGTTCAAATCGGTCAGCAGCAACGGACCCTGATGTAACCGGGAGAGCAGAAGGGCGCTCAACCCGCCGATTGTGCCGCAGCCCATGACGAGAACCGGTTCGCCGTCAGGCACGGCGAGCCGACGCACGGCGTGCAACGCCACAGCCAGCGGTTCGGCCATGGCGGCCACATGCGGGGAAAGCTTGGGATCGTGGCGGAAGACCAGTCGCGCCGGCAGTTGCACCGCCTCGGCAAAGCCGCCGTCGCAGACCTCGCCCAAGAAGCCCAAAGTCTCGCAGACATTGCTGCGGCCGCTCGCGCAGGCCGGGCAGGTGCCACACCACATCCGTGAATCCGCAGAGACGACGTCTCCCCGCACGAGGTGGCTGACGCCCTCTCCGATTGCAGTCACGCGACCGCAGAATTCATGGCCTACCGTCGAGGGCCGTCGCGAGATCCATTGGCCGGTACGGTAGTTGTGAAGGTCGGAACCGCAGATGCCGGCAGCCCTTACTTCAAGGTTGACGAAACCCGGCGGCGGCGCAGACAATTCGGCCACCTCCTCCACGCGCAAGTCCCTGATGTCGTAGAGCTGCACCGCCTTCATGGTTCAGTCGCCGCGCTTCAGATAGGCGTCGCGCACCGGCGATACGGCAAGCGCATGCGAGGAGAAGCCCTCGTAGATCGCCAGATTGTGGGAATGTCTGGCGAATTCCGGATAGGCCGGTGCCGTGACATAGCCGATCGAACTGCGTTTGACGAAATCGGTGACTGACAGCGGGCCGAAGGTGCGGGCCCAGCGGCTGGTTGGCAATACGGCGTTGGGCCCGAGCGAGAAATTGGCGATGCTGACCGGAGTATGGGTGCCCATCAGGATTTCGGCCGCTTCCGTGATGTGGCCGAGATGTATGAAGGGCTGCTCCGACAGAAGCTCCAGATGCTCGGGCGCATAGGCGTTGACGAAGGCGTAGCTTTCCTCGATCGAAGAGGTCAGAACGATGCCGCCCGTCTTCCCCGTCAACACGGCCTTTGAAAAGGCGACGCGCTGCTCGGTCATTTTCGCCCAATGTTCCGGAAGGGCCGCGAGCGCCTCCTCGGCGACGCGGCGGCTGTGGGTAACGAGGTAAGCGGAAGAATCCGGGCCATGTTCGGCCTCGATCAGCAGGTCGAGCGCGGCAAGGCCACCATGGACCGTGTCGTCGGCGAGAATCATCACCTCGGACGGACCAGCGGGAAGCCCGGTATCAATGACGCCGGCGAGCGAGCGCTTGGCGGCGACCACCCAAGGGCTGCCGGGACCGACGATCTTCAGCGCCGGCTTAACCGTTTCGGTGCCATGGGCGACAGCAGCAACGGCCTGTGCGCCGCCCGCCTTATAGACGGTTTCAACGCCGGCGAGACGTGCGGCAACAAGCGTCGCGGCATCGACCGAACCGTCCGGCGCCGGCGGCGTGACAATGGCCAGGTTCGGGACGCCTGCAACCACCGCCGGGACCGATGTCATCATGGTCACCGACGGGAAGGAGCCCTTGCCACGCGGTACGTAGAGCGCGACCGACTGAATGGGCGTGAAGCGGTCTCCGGCAAAGGCCCCGGGGCGAATTTCCTTCAGCCACATGGCTTCCGGCTTCTGCTCCTCATGGAACTTGCGAATATTGTCGATGCCGAATTGAACGGATTCGACGACGCTCGCATCGACCAGCTTGAAGGCCGCGTCGAACTCTGCCGCCGTAACCTTGAGATTGGCTTCCGTGACATCGGCCTTGTCGAGTTCGCGGCCGAAGCGTGCCAGTGCCTTGTCGCCCTCGGTGCGGACCGCTTCGAGGATTGGCGCGACCTTTTCGATGAAGCCCGATATGTCGGTTTCCGAACGGCGCAGCAAGGCGGCCTTCTCTTCGTCGTTCAGCTTCGAATATTCGTAGAAAGACACTGATGTCATCGTCTTGTCCTTGGTATCTGGCCCGTTGGGGCCGGAGGGTCATTTCGATTTCAGGAAAATATCCAGACCGACCAGGCGGTCGAGCAGCGCGATCGCAAGACCGGCGCAGGCGATGAACACCACCGAGATTGCGGCCAAGTCCGGCGTGATGATCGAGCGGATGGAATTGTAGATCTGGACCGGCAGCGTCACGCTTCGGGCGTCGACCAGCAGCAGGCTGACCAGAAACTCGTTGAGCGCCAGAATGAACATCAGCAGCGATCCCGTGATCACGCCCGGCAGGACGGCCGGCAGCGTGATGTAGAGGAAGCGTTGCAGCGGCGGGGCTCCGCAATTGGCCGCCGCCAGCTCTAGATCGGGCGACAGGTTGCTGGCACTCGCCGTCACAGCCCAGATCATGAAGGGCAGGTTGATGACGGCGCACGCGATCCCGACCGGCCACAATTTTCCCAGAACGCCCATATTGCCGAGTACCAGCATCATGCCGATGCCGGAACCGATCAGCGGAATGGTGAACGGCAACAAGAGATAGATCTGGATCGAACGGGCAAACCGCACCCGATACTTGGCCAATGCGATGCCTGCGAGCGTGCCGACCGGGATCGAGACCAGGGTGCATATCGTGGCAACGATCAGCGAACGAACAAAAGCTTGCCTGAGGTCACTTGCCTGGGCGATCGCCCCATACCATTTCAGCGACAGGCCGTCCGGCGGGAAGGTGATGATGTTGCCGGCGGTGAAGGAGGCTCCGAGCACCACGACCGTGGGCGCGGACAGCATCAAAAGTGCAGTCGTGACGAAAGCCCACAGGACGAAGGATTTGCTTTTGCTGCCCGTCATTTGCGGTCTCCCGTCATGGCGAGCGTACCTGCACCGAACAGCATGAAGACGACGCCGACGAGCATGGACCCGACCGCGACGAGCATCAGCGACAGCGTGGCACCCATGCCCTGGTCGGAGGTGCGGAAGAACTGGTCGTATATCGCGTTGGCGATAAAATCCTGCGTGCCGCCGCCGAGGATGGCGGGAATGGCGAAGTCGGTGAGCGACAGCGTCAATACCACCAAACCGGCACCCACCAGCCCCGGCCGGGAGAGCGGCAGAACGATGTGGCGGAATGTCCGGGTCCAGCCCGCGCCAAGCGAGGCGGCAGCGGACTCGAGTTCGCCCGGGATAGCGGTCAGAGCCGGTGCGAGCATCAGCACCGCGAAAGGCAGCATGTACTGGACGAGGCCGAAAAGGACCGCCGGGTAGTTGTAGAGCAGACGTATCGGCGGCACGCCGACGAGGCCGAGCGCCTCGTTGACCATGCCCTGGTTGCCGAGAATGATGAGCCAGCCATAGGCGCGCACCACCTGCCCGATGAAGAAGGGCAGGAAAAGAGCAACCAGCAGAAACTTGCGAAGCGCGGACGACGGCGTACGCACCATGACGTAGGCATATGGAAAAGCGAGCAGCAAGGTGATCACCGTCACGATCACCGAACCGACAAGGCTGCGGCCGGCAACCGTCGCGAAGAAGCTTTCGGTCAGAACACGCTGATAATTGGCGAGCGTGTAGCTCTCCGACATCAGGAAGGTATTGGTGTCGAGCGTTCTCAGGCTCGTGTCGCCGATCTGGACGAGACCGAGCACCAAAAGGCCCACAAGCACGAGCGCGGGCATCAGCATGAGATAGGGCAGGCCCCGCTGGAAGCTCGATGGCCAGACGATGGCCGCAAGGCGTTCGAGCACATCCATGACGCGCCACGTCAGGGGATATGCAGCACGGGGAGCGCGCATGGCAACGATCCTGTTTCACGAGAGAAGGCTGCCCGCCGCAGGGGGTGCGGCGGGCAGATAAGGCATCAGCCCTGCATGATTTCCTTGAACTTGGCGAACCACTGGCTCTCGTTCTCGACCTGTACCTTGGACGAGATACGGATCAGCTGCTTGAAATCCTCCTCCGTTGTCGGGTAGGAGGGATCGCCCACGAGATCGGCCGGCGGCGTGATGCCGGGGATGACGCCGGGCAAGCCGAGACCGTCCAGCCAGATCTGCTGCGCTTCCTTGGTCAGGGCGTGGTTGATATATTGCTTGGCCCAGTAAAGCTCGTTCTCGGGCAAACCCTTCGGTATCCAAAGGCCGTCCGTGTCGAACTTGGCGCCTTCCTCTGGCACGACCCAGGCGATTTCGATGCCGTTCTTCTTGGCTTCCCTCGCATTGGTCGAGATGGTGCAGGCGGCGTCGATCTCGCCCTTCTGGAACCAGGTGGTAAAATCCGGGTCCTCGCCGAGCAACGGCTGCTGTTCCTTGATCTTCGAGATGAAATCCCAGGCCGGCTGCATGTTGCCCGGAATGTCCTCGAGCTTGCCGCCGCCGGCGACCTGCGCGGGGAAGTGGAAGCCGATCCCGTCGTTATACAGCGCGATCCGGCCCTTGAGCTTGGGGTCGAGCAGATCCTTCCAGGATTTTGGCGCGCCGTTCGGAAAGGCCGACGGGCGATAGGCGAGCACGTAGACATAACCGTAGGTGTTGACGATCGGATAGCCGTCGAGGCCGACCGGCTTTGCGAGATCGGTGGCGTTCTTGAGGTTCGGCAGGTCGGACAGGTCTTCGGTCACGCCGCGCAAAGCGGACTTGGTGGCGTTCGTCGTCGTATCCCAGTTGATGTGGATCGGCGGGACGCGCTTCTGGGCAACGGCGGCCCAGACCTTCGGCTGGATCTCATTGTCTTCGGTCAGGTCATGACGGACGGCAATGCCGGTGTTCTTGGTGAAGCTGTCGGATACGCCGGCCTTGAGCGCATCGACCCAGCTGCCGCCCCAGGCGCGAATGATGATCTCGGCCGGCTTTTCCGGCTCCTGGGCAAAGGCGCGGCTGACGCCGAGGGTCGAAAGACCCGCCGAAGCGCCGGCCGCGGCCATGGACGCAAGCAGTGTCCGGCGGCCGATCTGCGCGGACAGGAACTTTTCATGCGACATTATAGGTTCTCCTCTGGCTGGACCTTCTGGGGGTCACTTCTGAAAGACATGCATATCCCTTGCATTCCAGCCGAGACGAACCTCGTCGCCCGGACCGAACTGCAAGTGGGATTCCGGATCGTGATCGAAGACGCGCATCAGTACGCCTGCCAGATCCGGAACGCGGATCTCGTAGACGACTCGATCGCCTTCGAAAATGCAATCGACCACCTGGCCGTCCACCACCGTTTCGAGCTCATCGAGCCGCCCGCCCCTGGGCGCAATGCGTATCTGTTCCGCACGAAGGGCTCCGCTGCAGGATAGGCCTGCCACAAGGGCGGCATCGGCAGCGATGCCGACGAGACGTACACCGTTTGTTTCAAACACGGCCTGCGTCGACGTAAGTTCGACGATCCTTCCTTCGAGAAAATTGGTCACGCCTATGAAATTGGCTACGAAGGCGTTTGACGGCGCGCGATAGGCGTCGACCGGCCGGGCTTTCTGCTGGATGGCTCCGCCATTCATGACGATGATCTCGTCGGAAACCACCAGCGCTTCTCGCTGATCGTGGGTGACGTTGATCGTGGTGACGCCGAGCTCTTTCTGGATGCGGCGGAACTCGAGCTGCATCTCCTCGCGCAGCTTGCGATCCAGCGCGGCAAGCGGTTCGTCGAGCAGCAGCAGATCGGGCTCGAACACCAGCGCCCTGGCGATGGCGACACGCTGCTGCTGGCCGCCCGACAACTCATTGATCCGTCGGTCTCCGTAGCCGCCAAGGCGCACGAGATCGAGATAGCGCTCGACCTTTTCCGGGATCGTGCGCGCGTCATGGCGGCGCATCTTGAGCGGAAAGGCGACGTTTTCGGCCGCCGTCATATGCGGAAAAAGCGCGAGCTTCTGAAACACCATACCGATGGCGCGCTTGTGCGGCGGCACGGCGCTGACCGGCTGGCCATTGATGAAGATCTCTCCGCTGGTCGGCCGGTCGAAGCCGGCGATCATGCGCAGGAGAGTCGTCTTGCCGGAACCGGACGGGCCGAGAATGGTCAGGAACCGCCCCTGCGGCAGGTCGAAGGAGGCGTTCCTGACAGCATGAACATCGCCGAAAGCCATGCCGACATCTTTGACGGAAACAGCGACCTGATCGATGGATCCGGCCCGACGGACATCGGCAGCAACAACGCCCATGACATTCCCCTGTCTTGCTTCAACTATGGACAAAGCCGCAGCAAAGCTTCATTCTATCCAATGCCCGCGTAAGGCGCTCGGCCGAGCATCTGCAACAGTTGTCTATACATATTGATACAAGTATGGTCAACCGAGTTTGCGTATTTTTTGCCCTTCAAAGCCACATGGCCATTTATTGTGCAAATGCGAACGCTCGAGCCGATGGCAATCTTGGCGGCAAAGGGCAGAAAGACAAGCACGCAGAGCGGGTGCCACGCGCCGCCTACACCAAAGAGTGAATCATCTGCAACCCTCGCGCGGGGATCAGATCGAGGCGAGATAGCCGCCGTCGACCGGAATGCAATGCCCCGTGACATAGGCCGCCGCATCGCCGCAGAGGAAAACCGCGACGCCGCCGATATCGCTTTCCTTGCCGAACCGCCGTTGCGGGATTTTCCCCAGCATCTGCTGTTGCCAGCCCTCGTCCTCGTAGAAGACCTCCGTCATGGCAGTGCGGAAATAGCCGGGAGCGATTGCGTTGACGCGGATATTGTGCGCTGCCCATTCCGTTGCAAGTGCCCGTGTCACTCCAAGCAGGCCGGACTTCGAGGCGCCGTAGGGAGCTGCCGTCGGAATGCCGACATAGGATGTCAGCGAGCAGAGATTGACGATCGCGCCGCCGTTCGCTTCCGCCATGATCCGGCCTGCCGCCTGCGCACAGAAGAAGGCGCCTTTCAGATTGGTCGAAATGATCGTTTCCCAGAGCGCCTCGTCTACGTCGAAGGACGGTCTGACGTTCTCGAAGCCGGCGTTGTTGACGAGAATATCAAGGCCGCCCAAGCGCTCGGCCGCCGCTCCCGTCACACTTCCGCAAGCCCCGACATCGCGCACATCCTGGGCAAACGCCACCGCGCGCCTTCCGACCTTTTCGATCAAAGCCCTGGTCTCTTCCAGGCCATCGATCGTTCGCGCCGTCACGGCCACGTCCGCCCCGGCCTCGGCCAGAGCCAAAGCGATAGACTGTCCAATGCCGCGGCTTGCTCCGGTGACGAGGGCGCGGCGGCCGGAAAGGTCGAAGATCGGGTGGGTCATGAAGGCTCCTTGTTCTGCTTCCACCGATGACACCATCAATGAGACGACATGTCTATACATATGTACAGATCATGAATCCCGGCTTATGAATATCAAATGGCACTCCATGGAGACGGCAAAATGGCAGACCCTTCAAGCCCCATACGTGAGGAAATCCGCTCGATCGCTCCCTATAATGCCGGATTGACGCTCGAGGAGGTCCGGGCGAACCACCATGTCGAAAAAGTCGCTAAGCTCGGCTCCAACGAAAACCCGCTTGGCCCTTCGCCGGCCTTGCGCCGGCAATTTCCCGACATTGGCGAACTGGCCCGGCTTTATCCCGATCCGCAGGGCCGCGCCTTGTGCACCCGGCTGGCTGGCAGCTTCGATGTCGGGAGCGATCAGGTGATCCTCGGCAACGGCTCGGAAGATCTGATCGCCGTCATCTGCCGCTCGGTCGTTCGTCCCGGCGACACTGTGGCGACGCTCTATCCCTCCTTCCCCCTTCATGAAGACTACACGGCACTGATGGGCGGAAAGGTCGATCGCGTGACCGTTGCGCCGGACCTCACCGTGGACATGAAGACCCTTCTCGCCGCGATCTCCCGAAAGCCGCGTATGCTGATGTTCTCGAACCCGATGAACCCCGTCGGCTCATGGCTGACGCCGGACCAGCTGGCGCAGCTCATCGCTGGGCTCGATCCGGAAACACTCATCGTGGTCGACGAGGCCTATGCGGAATATGCAGCCGGTGACGATTATCCAAGCGCGGCCGAAATGCTGAAGGCAACCGGCTTGAACTGGGTCGTACTGCGTACCTTCTCCAAGGCTTACGGTCTGGCGGGCCTCCGCATCGGTTACGGCATCGTCAGCGACGGCAGCCTATGCGGCTTTTTCAATCGTGCGCGCACTCCATTCAACACCAATGCGATCGCCCAGGCAGCCGCCCTCACCGCGCTGGATGATGTCGGCCACCTGAACCGTTCCGTCGAGCTTGCTATTGTCGAGCGCGAACGGATGAAGAAAGAGCTTACGACGATGGGCTATCGGATTGCGCCATCGAGATGCAATTTCCTGTTCATCGACGCGCGCACGGACGCAAGCGGCCTGGCCGGAGCGCTGCTCCGGCAGGGCGTAATTGTCAAACCCTGGAAACAACCTGGCTTCGAGACTTATATTCGCGTCAGTATCGGCTCGCCTGTGGAGAACGATCACTTCATCGAAGCGTTTCAAAAGGTCGAGGCGGCCGGGTGAGGCAGGCGTGAGTCGGACGCCAATGCATGACGAAGCCTGTGCTCATGCGCGGCGCGCCTGCGGCCGTTCACCGGTGTAGCGCAGGATCCAGATGCCTTGATTCTTATCGCTGATGTAGATGAAGCCACGACGATCGACCATGACATCTTCGGTCTGAAGAACTAACTTGTCCTCTGGCATTGGCCCGTAACGCCGTGTCGGCTCCGGCGGGATGAAATAGCCGACTTCGCGCAGGAGCCGCCTGTTGGATACGTCGTAGATGCGCAGTCCCGCATTGAAATGGGCGATGTAGAAGAGGTCGCCCTGTTTCTCGACATCTGGATGATGCTGATGATGGTTGATGTTGTGTGGGCCCCGCCATCCGCCTCGTGTCGTGAAGTCGGAGTAAGGAGCCGCCGCCGGCGGAACAGGTTCCGGGAACAGCGAAAGCAGGAAGGGCGCGCTGGGATCCGATATGTCGACGATCGATGCATGATGCGCGGCGCCCTGCCCGTAAGTGACGTCTTCCGAGTTCGCGAATGCGATGCCCTGGTCGGGCACCGGCAGAACGCCGTGCACACCGAAGCGGGAATGAAACGGGGGACTAAAGCTCAGCCCGCCGATCTGCCGCGGCTGCGATACATCGCTTATGTCGAGCACGATCATGCCAGCTGCGCCGTAGGGCAGATATACGTGGTTTCCCGTGACATAGGCCGGCCCATGCAGTGAGACGTCCTCGCCGGCGCCGGAGCAGAACGCGCCGCACATGCATTGCGCTTGAAAACGCATCGGTTCCGCTCGTCTCCTCGAATGTGAGGCATTCGTTGGCAGAGCATCGAAGAAACTCTCGCCGCCGGCCTCGTGCTGCCCCGGCACCCACCAGCGTCCCGCTTCACGTGGATTGGCACGGTCTGAAATATCGAGGATGAGATAGATGTTGCCGCGATAACCCGGCATGGACGCCGCTACATGCACATAGCGACCTCCCGGATATAAGTTGCGATGGGTGCCGTTTGCACCGGTCTTGAAATGCGACAACAGTTGCGGGCTGAGCGGGTCTGCAATGTCCCAAATGAGAAGTCCTTCGTCGAAAGGAGCATTTGGATTCCCGCCGAAGTTGGCGAACGGCTTTTCCAGAGCGGTCACCATCGTGTCGCCCGACAGATCAACCTGCAGCGTCCACGTATTGGGCGTGGGATAAGCAACAAACTTGGCAACCCGCGGCTTGGCAGGATCGGTCACATCGACGATGCTCCAACCTGCATCCCAGAAGTGCCCCGTGTAGAGATACCACCGGCCCTTCACCTCGCGTATCGCCATCTTGAAGGCTGGACGATGTTCCATGTCGGTGTAGCCGACCGCTTCCACATTGTGCGCAAAGGCTCCCGCGGGAGCTGGTGAGTGCGACCGCTGTGGCTGCGCGATGGCCTCGCAGAGGAGACCGGATTGTGAAGCCGCGACAGCGGTCGCGCCTATAAGGGGTGCCTTCAGCATCTGCCGCCGCGAGATTTTCTGATCGCTCATGTGACCTCCTGCAAAACACGTTTGCGCAGGGTGATGGAGGAGATATATTCCGTCCAATATTGTTTTTTTCGTCTGTGATATCGAAATGGAAATTTGAATGGAGCACAGACTGCTTCAGTCCTATGTCGCCGTAGCGGAGGAACTGCATTTCGGCCGGGCGGCAAAACGGCTCAACATCTCGCAACCGCCGCTCACCAAGCAAATTCAGCAGTTGGAGCGTGAACTCGGCGTCGCCCTGTTCGAAAGAACCAAACGGAAGGTGGAGTTGACCGCTGCCGGCTCGGTCCTGCTGGAGGAAGCACGACGCCTGCTGCGGCAGACGGAAAACGCGGCCGAACTCGTTCGGAAGACGGAGCGTGGTGAGACGGGACATCTGGCGGTCGGCTTCATCGATGCGGCGATCTATAGCCTGGTGCCCAATGTCGTCGAATGCTTTACGCGGTCATACCCGCACGTCACGGTCGAGCTTGCGGACCTGCGCATCCCGGACCAAGTTCGCGGCGTGAGTGAAGGGCGGCTGGATGTCGGCTTCATCCACCCACCCATCCGCGGCGAACAGCTGGCAATCGAGACGGTCCTCGTCGAGCCGCTGGTGGTCGCTGTGCCACAGAGACACAGACTTGCGTCCCGCGCCGAAATCCCGCTGGCGGAGCTGGCAAATGAGGCGCTGATCCAGTTTCCCCGCAGCATCAATCCCACCCTCTATGACGAGATCATCGGACTTTGCCAAAGCTCAGGCTTCAATCCGAAAATCGTTCGGGAAGCAACGCCCAAGCAGACCATCATCGGCCTCGTTTCGGTCGGCCTTGGCGTATCGCTGCTTCCGAGATGCCTCGAAAACCTGAAGCGCGACGGTGTGGCCTATCGTCCCATTTCGGGGCCGAATCTCTCGATCGACACGTCGATTATCTATCGAAGCGACAGGCTAAGACCTGCGACGAAAGCCTTCATCAATGTCGTTCGCACCGTTGCGCGAGAGGCCGGCTGACCGGTCGACGGTAGACACCTAACAGAACGCGGACGCCGAAGCGCCCGCGTTCGCTTCGATTAACGGCGGCTGAGCCCCTGGTAGTATTCGCCTTCGCCGCCTTTCACGACCTCTGGCGCCGTCTTAATCCCGTTCGGGAAGCCGTAAGTGGCGGCATTCGTCCGGATGCCGCCAGTGGTGCGCCCATCAGTTCTCTTGACGGCCGTGGGAGCACCTCTCTTGGCATTGATATCGGCGCCCTCGTAGTAATCGAACGCTGCGATCGCCGGTCCGACGCTTGCGAATGTCACAAACGACGCGAGGGCAGCTGATACTGAAATCTTGGTGATCATGGAATTCTCCGTTGTCCGTTGTTCCATCGCACCCGGTTGGGGAGGCGTCACGGCGCAATGGCGACGAGGTCCGAACTGGTGCTTAGGAACCGCACGGCGTTTGGACGAGGAGATCCTAGATGCGAGTTGTCGCACGGTTATGCGGCGCTGTGGGCTGTTGATGGCAAAGTGTATCAAGACCGCCAGAGCAGGCTCGGACGGTGAGCGCCTTTATGTCTATGCTGCCGGGGAACATAAGCGTCCAGTAAACACTGTGGCGAGCGCGGAAGTTTGGGCGGTTGATACCGTTTGATACATTTTTTTGAATGCGGCGCCTCAGCACTGGCGCTATGAATTTCGAGGGCAAGTCCAGCGGGAAGACACCGGTATGCCACCGACCCCTCACATCGCCGTTGTAGATGATCATCGCGACATTCGGGACCTCGTCGGGAAGTATCTTACCCACCAGGGCTATCGCGTTTCCGTCGCCGAAAGCGGCGAAGCACTCCGGCGAATTCTGGAAAAAGGCGCGCCCGATCTCGTGGTGCTGGACATCATGATGCCGGGCGAGGACGGCCTTACCGTCTGCCGGCAGTTGCGCACGACAACGGAGCTGCCGGTCATTTTCCTGACGGCGATGGCGGACGGAACGGATCGGATCGTGGGCTTGGAGCTCGGCGCCGACGATTACATCACAAAGCCGTTCAACCCGCGCGAGCTCCTGGCAAGAATCCGGGCAGTGCTAAGGCGCGTCAACAGCCTGCCGCCGCAACGCAGCAGGATAAAGGCCAAGACCATCCGCTTCGACGTCTGGGAACTCGACACCGGACGCCGCGAACTTGTCGGGCGTGATGGGATCAGCGTGCCGTTGAGCACGGCTGAGTTCCGGCTTCTCAGCGCCTTCCTGGAGCATCCCGGCCTGGTGCTCAGCCGTGACCAGTTGCTCGATCTGACAGCCGGGCGGGCGGCCGAGAGTTTTGACCGCAGCATCGACAACCAGGTTAGCCGCTTGCGCAAGAAGATCGAGAGCGACCCGAAGAATCCCTCTTTGATCAAAACGCACTGGGGTGGAGGATACAGCTTCGTGGCGGAGGTAGAAGTCCACTGATGCGATGGTGGAGGAAGAGCCTTGCGGCTCAATTCATCTGTTTTCTGCTGATGGCGCTGGTGCTGTCGCAGGTGATCGGGTTTCTGATCTCCTGGGACGAGCGCGACAAGGCGCTGCGCGCCGCGTCAAAAGGTGAGTTCTTGAGCCGCACGGCGTCACTTGCGGCGCTGCTCGAGTCGATTCCGCCGAGTTTCCATACGGACGTCCTGCGCGCAAGCGGTACGACCTACACGCGTTTCTGGATGTCAGAGCGCGATCCCGTCGATACCATCGCCTGGCGTAGACAGGCCGTTGCGCAACTGGAAGAACCGCTGCCCAATCTGCTCCCCGCCTATAGGCCGGCAGACCTCACTTCAGCGACGCCAAGCAGAACGCCCTCGGGCAAAGGTTTCCAGCTATTCGAGAAGGCAATCGCCTCCGAGGGCTGGACGCGCCTGTCTGCCGACATATGGACCCTGCCCCGCTTTGCCAAGTTTCTGCCGCTCGGCGATTCGCACGGTATGGGGCTTGCAGTGCAACTTAGCGACGGGCGCTGGCTGAACTCCGTCTATCGCAAGACCATGCCGAATCCGTTCTGAATACGCAGTCGCTCGTCTCTCTTGCCGTGACGGCAACGACGCTTGCATTGATCGGCGTATTCGTCGCCAACCGCATCGCCAGGCCTATGCGCCGGCTGGCCGGCGCCGCAGAGGCTCTCGGACGGGGCCAGTCCATCGAAGCCCTGCCGGAGACGGGCCCCGACGACATTCGCAGGACGACCGAAGCCTTCAACCGGATGCAGGCGCGACTTACGCGATTCGTCGAGGACAGGACGCGCATGCTCGCCGCCATCAGTCACGATCTTCGCACGCCGCTTACGTCGTTGCGCCTCCGGGCGGAATTCGTGACGGATGCCGACGCTCAACAGCGAATGATGGCGACGATCGACGAGATCCAGACGATGACAGAGGCTGCGCTCGCCTTTGCGCGAGAGAAATCGGTGACGGAAGCGACACGCGCAGTCAATCTGACGGCCTTGATAGAAAGCCTCTGCGATGACCTTGCTGACCTTGGGCAGAAGGTGAGATTTCTCGATAGTCCCAAGATCAACTACCGCTGTCGTCCGGATGGGCTCAGGCGTGCCGCCCGCAACTTGATCGAGAACGCCTTGCGCTACGGCGGCGAGGCTCGCGTGCAGCTCGACGAGAAACCGTCAATGGTTCAAATCGTCATCGAGGATAGTGGTCCTGGTATCGCCGAGGAAGATTTCGAGCGGGTTTTTGAGCCGTTCTTTCGGCTCGAGTCCTCGCGAAACCGCGAAACTGGTGGTGTTGGCCTGGGCTTGTCTATCGCACGAGCGACGGTGCGCCACCACGGCGGCGATATCACGCTGTCGCGAATGCCGCGCGGCCTGAAGGCGACGATAGCCCTTCCCAGATCCCATCGGGGGCTCTGAGCCAATCCTCGGCTGCTGTGCCGGCCGCCCTCTCGTGCAGGGGATAGCCATCTTCGCCGAAGCCCATCGGCCGGTTGAGACATTTGGTTACAAGACAGCCGCTCGGCTGGCAAACCTCTGCGACAAACGACCACTATTCTTCAGGGAACGCAACGAAATCCCGGAGGACCGCACGCGTCCTTCACCCTCGGACATGCTGCTAAGGGGACGTTCAATGAAATGCGCAACCATGTTCTCGACCGCCATCCTCGGTCTGCTTCTCTGTTCCAGTATAGCCTCGGCTCAGGAGCATGCCGGCCCCGATGGCGAGAGGCTTTTCCGCAGCCGTTGTGGCTCCTGTCACGGCCTGAACACGGGTGAAAACCGCGTCGGGCCGCACCTTTTCGGGGTTTTCGGGCGTGCTGCAGGCAGTGTTGCGGGCGCTCGCTACTCGAACGCGCTCCGCACGTCCGGCTTCGTCTGGGACGAGGAACGCCTCCACGCCTATCTGAACAATCCTCGTCAGGTCGTGCCGGGTACTACCATGAGCGCCAGCGTTCGCGACCAGGCTCAACGCTCGGCCATCATCACATATCTGCAAAGCCTTTCGGCGGAGCCGCCCAACTAGGCATTCGCCGGTCCGGTGTATCGCGAATGGCTGCGATGCACCGTCGTCGTTCTCCTCGTTAACGATAGGATCATGTCATGGCTCGATTGACCATAAACGGCGAAATACGGGATATCGAAGTGGCCCCGGAGACACCCCTTCTCTGGGCGCTCCGGGAACAGGCGGGTCTCACCGGAACGAAGTTCGGCTGCGGGATAGCGCAATGCGGTGCCTGCACCGTCCTCATCGACGGGGTGGCGACCCGTTCCTGTGCGCTTCCGGCGAGCGCGATAGGTCCAGATCAAAAGATCGTCACGATCGAGGGGCTGTCCAGCGACGCCACCCATCCGGTCCAGCAAGCCTGGCTCGCGCTCGACGTTCCGCAATGCGGCTACTGTCAGGCGGGCATGATCATGGCGGCTGCCGCCTTGCTCAACAGCACCCCGACACCCACGGACGACGACATCAGTGCTGAAATCACCAATATCTGCCGCTGCGGCACATACAACCGCGTCCGCGCGGCCATCAAGCTCGCAGCCGAAACCATGAGCGCATCTCGGAAAGGATGAGGGCCCAACCATGACAGTTGCAGCTTTGTCGCGCCGCCGTTTTCTGATTGGTACCGCTGCTGCGGCCGGCGGTTTCTCGCTCGGTTTCCATCTGCCTTTCACGGCACAGGCTCAGGAGCGGAAGGCCATCCTTCCCGAAGTGAACGCCTGGGTGCTCATCCATCCTGACGACACCGTCGTAATCCGGATTGCTCGCTCAGAAATGGGTCAAGGAACCCTTACCGGACTGGCACAGCTCGTTGCGGAAGAGCTCGATTGCGACTGGTCGAAGGTGACGACCGAGTATCCGACACCCGGTGAAAGCCTGCGGCGAAATCGCATCTGGGGTAATTTCTCTACGGGCGGCAGCCGAGGAATTCGGGAATCGCACGAATATGTGCGCCAGGGCGGGGCTGCCGCGCGGGAAATGCTCATAGCGGCGGCGGCGACACTCTGGAAAGTGCCGGAAGCGGAATGCTCGGCGGCGAGCAGCATCATTACTCACAATCCCTCCGGGCGCAGCGTGACATATGGAGCAGTCGCTTCACTTGCCGCACACATGCAACCGCCGGCCGATGTGCGGCTGAAAGATCCGAAGGTTTGGAAAATCGCCGGCAAGCCGTTGCCGCGGCTCGATACGCGCGACAAACTTACGGGCAAGCAGGTCTATGGCGTCGATCTCCAACTGCCGGGCATGCTGAACGCCTCGATCAGAGCCTGTCCGGTCTTCGGCGGCAAGGTGGCGAGCTTCGATGCCGCAGCCGTATCGGGCATGCCAGGCGTTCGAAAGGTCGTTCAGGTCGATGAAACGGCAGTCGCCGTTGTCGCCGACACATGGTGGCAGGCACATTCGGCACTCCTGGCCCTGCCGATAGTCTGGGACGAAGGTCCAAACGAGAACGTCACCAGCCAATCGATTGCCGAAATGCTGAAAGAGGGACTGGAGGCGGAAGACGCTGTAATCGGCACGCGGATTGGCGATGTCCGCACCGAACTTGCCGGAGACGTCAAGCTCGTCTCCGCAACCTATTCATACCCATACCAGCACCATGCAACCATGGAGCCGATGAATGCGACGGCGCTCTATACAACTGACAGGTGCGAGGCGTGGGTGCCTACACAAAACGGCGAAGCAAGCCTGAGCCTGGTTGCGGAGGTCTCCGGGCTGCCGATCGAACAATGCGACGTTCACAAGCTTCATTTAGGCGGCGGGTTCGGCCGGCGTGGCTGGCACCAGGAATATCTTAGGCAGGCCGTCATTCTTGCCAAGGCGTTTCCTGGATCTCCGGTCAAACTCATCTGGTCCCGGGAGGAGGACATGCTTCACGGCGCGTACCATCCGGTTACACAGTGCAGATTGCGAGCTGCGCTCAACAAGAACGGCGAGGTCACGGTCTTCCACATGCGCATCAGCGGCCAGTCGATTCTGTGGCCGCTGCGCGCCGAGGTGCGCGAAACAGGACGCGATCCTGCGGTGTTCCAGGGCCTGAACGACGGCGGCAGCGAGGGCGCCTTCGGCTATAAGATCCCTAACCTGCTCATCGACCATGCGATGCGAAATCCCCCTGTTCCTCCGGGGTTCTGGCGCGGGGTCAATCTCAACCAGAACGCTCTTTACGTCGAGTGCTTCGTGGATGAGCTCGCCCACGAGGCAGGCATTGACCCGCTCGAATTTCGGCGGAAGCTGCTCGTCGACCATCCGAAACACCTTGCCGTTCTCGAGGCGGTCGCCGAACGCGTTGGTTGGGGAAAGCCGGCGGAAAACGGCATCCATCGTGGCCTGGCCCAGATCATGGGCTTCGGCAGCTACGTGGCAGCCGCGGCGGAAGTCTCGGTCATGGGCGGCCAACTCAGAATCCACCGCATCGTTGCCGCAACGGACACGGGCCACATCGTCAATCCCGCACAGGCGGAGCGTCAGGTCGAGGGCTCCTTCGTCTACGGACTTTCTGCGTGTCTGTTCGGGGAATGCACGATCGATGGGGGTCGGGTCGAGCAGGAGAATTTCGATACATATGAGGTCATGCGCATGGACCAGATGCCGGCCGTCGAAACGATTCTCGTCCCATCGGGGGGCTTCTGGGGCGGGGTCGGCGAGCCGACGATCGCCGTCGCCGGACCAGCAGTCCTCAATGCGGTCTTTGCCGCCACAGGCAAGCGCGTTCGTCAACTACCGCTTAAAAACAACAGTCTTGCCGTTTGATCGGGGGCGCCAAACAAAACAATGCAGTCGAGGATTTTAACCAGCAGACACTTCGGGTAGCGTGCGCATCAGGATTAGGAGGACGCATGGGTCTGTCAGATATTTTCGGTCGATTGGTCGCACTGATCGGTTCCGCAACAATCCTTCTGCGGCACCGGGCAGGAGATTCCCTGGAACCGGCTTATGGCAGTGCCCCTGATATCCCGATCGCCAAGCCGCAGGGCATTCCCACCCTGAAGATGCCGACAGCCAGGGGATGGGCCGCGGAGCAAACGCCGACTGCGGCGGCCGGGCTTAAGGTGAACGCATTCGCGGCCGGGCTCGAACATCCCCGTTGGATTCATGTGTTGCCGAATGGCGATGTGCTGGTTGCCGAGGCACTGAGCGAGCCGGGGGGCATCAAATCTGCCTTCGACTACGCCATGTTCAGCACGATGAAGCGCGCAGCCGCAGTGGGCGCCAGTCCGAATCGCATCACGCTGCTGCGTGATGCCGATGGCGACGGCGTGGCTGAAGTGCGCGCGGTATTTCTCGACGGACTCAACCAGCCATTCGGCATGGAGTTGCTTGGCGACACGCTGTATGTCGGCAACACGGACGGCGTGGTTGCGTTCCCGTACAAGGCAGGCGACACGCGTATCGGCGCGACAGGCCGCAAGCTGGCTGATCTCAAGGCCGGCGGCCATTGGACGCGAAGTCTGCTGGCAAGTCGTGACGGGCGAAAGCTTTTTATCGGGGTCGGGTCGCTCAGCAACATAGGCGAGAGCGGCATGGCGTCAGAGGAAGGACGGGCCGCTATCCACGAGCTTGACCTCGATAGTGGTGAGCACCGCATATTTGCCTCCGGCCTGCGCAACCCGGTGGGCCTTGCGTGGGAGCCGACGACAGGCGCACTCTGGACGGTGGTCAACGAGCGCGATGGCCTGGGCGACGAGACGCCTCCCGACTATCTGACATCGGTGCGCGACGGCGGCTTTTATGGATGGCCCTATTGCTATTGGGGGCAGATCGTGGACGACCGGGTGCCGCAGAACCCGGCAATGGTCGCAACCGCCATAACACCGGATTATGCCTTGGGCGGACACACTGCATCGCTCGGCCTTTGCTGGCTTTCCGCAGGCACTCTGCCGGGCTTCCCGGACGGCATGATCATCGGCCAGCATGGTTCCTGGAACCGCAGCACGTTGAGCGGCTACAAGGTTGTCTTCGTGCCCTTCGTGAATGGCCGGCCGGCAGGTCCGCCGCGTGACATTCTGACCGGCTTCCTTTCGCCGGACGAGCGGTCGTCCTATGGACGGCCGGTGGGCGTTTCCATCGGCTCGGACGGCGCCCTGTTAGTAGCAGACGATGTCGGCGATGTGGTCTGGCGGGTGACGGGCGAGGCGGAGCGCGGCTGAATGCGAAAGGAGTGCCGCGCACAGTAGGGGACAGGCGCTGCGCTTCCACGAGAACCTCCATTATGTTCAAACTTCCATCAGCCTGGAGGACAGGAATTCGATGAAGCGCTGGGTCTTGGCTGGAATAAGGCGAGTTTCGGTGACGGCGTAAATGTTGACCGGCGACCCCTGCCATTCAGGCAGAATGCGTCGGAGCCGGCCGGAGGACAAGTCATCCGCGATGATCTTCTCGGGAAGCAGGGCGATGCCCTGGTGGTTGACCGCCAGGGCGCGGATCATCCCGACGCTGTTGAGCGTGAAGCGGCCGCGAACGGCGACATCGACCTTGTTTGCCCCCCGGTGCAAAGTCCAGATCGGGCTCCGCAGCATGCCGATGCACTCGTGCTTCGCCAAGTCCGCCGGTCTCGCGGGCTCGCCTGACGCTTCGATATGGCCAGGAGACGCATAGAGGTGGCGCGAATGCCGCCCGATCAGGCGAGTGATCAAACTGGAGTCTTCGAGTTTGCCTATGCGGATCGCCAAGTCGAAAGGCTCGGCGACCAGATCGACACGGCGCGGGGTCAGGTCGAATTCGAAAGTGATCCCGGGATAGTGTCGCGCGAATTCGCCGATGATCGGCGTGAGGTAAAAAGTAGCGAGGTCGACCGGGAGCGAAACCCGGAGGACTCCGCTGGGCTGTTCGAGCATTGCGCCGAGCTGCTCGTGCGCCAGCCGTGCCTCGTCCACGATCCGCTTGCTTCGTTCAAAATAGAGCTGACCGGCCTCGGTGAGCTCTATCTTGCGCGTCGTGCGGTGCAGGAGCCTCAGGCCGATCGCCTTCTCCAATTCACTGATACGTCGCGAGAGGGTGGAGTTCGGCATGCCGAGAGCCTCCGCAGCCTTGCGAAAGCTCCTGGCTCTGGCGACCTCCACGAACAGTGCCATGTCATTCAAATGACTCATATGATTGCGCCATAAATGGAAAACTGATTTCAGTCTTGCCGGATTTATCCTTAAATTGGAATAGTGGATAAGGACTCCAGCAAAATGGAGATCCCGATGAATCCCGTCTTCACCTCTGTCCGCGTCGGCCGCTTCGCTCTGTCGAACCGCCTCGTCATGGCCCCGATGACCCGCAGCCGCGCCGGCTTCGACGGTACGCCGGGAGAGCTGGCTGCCAAGTATTATGCTCAGCGCGCCGCGCTCGGCCTGATCGTCACTGAAGGCACCCAGCCCTCGGATGACGGCCAGGGCTATCTCACCACTCCGGGCATCTACACGCCCGCCCATATCGTCGGCTGGCGGAAGGTCACCTCCGCCGTCCATGACAAAGGCGGCCATATCTTCATCCAGCTCATGCACGCCGGACGTATGTCGCATCCTGACAACACACCGCATCACCGCCAGGGCGTCGCCCCGTCAGCGATCGCGCCGGGCGCGGGCATGTTCACGGCAACGGGAATGCAGGACATTCCCGCGCCGCGCGCGCTGACGACTGAAGAGGTGCGCCAGACCGTCGCCGATTTCCGCCATGCGGCCCGCTCGGCCATCGAGGCCGGCTCCGACGGCGTCGAGATTCACGGTGCCAACGCCTATCTCGTCCAGCAGTTCTTCGCGCCAAGCGCCAACACGCGCACCGACGAATATGGCGGCTCCATCGAGAACCGCGCCCGCTTTGCCATTGAGGTCGCCAGGGCGATCGCAGAGGAGATCGGCGCGGACCGCACCGCGATCCGCCTGTCCCCGGGTGCGACCTTGTGGGGAATCGACGAAGGCGCCGAAGGGCCGGACCTCTACCGCTATCTCGTCGCCGAACTCGACCAGCTCGGGCTCGCCCATCTGCATATCTTGCACCAGGGCAACGAGCCGTTGCTGAGCGACATCCGCAAGCTCTGGCACCAGTCGCTGATCCTCAACCGGCCGGGTCGTCCGCGCGACCAGATTGGCGGCGACGTGGCTTCGGGGCTGGCCGATCTCGAAGCCTATGGGCAGATGGTCCTTGCCAATCCGGACTTCGTCGTGAGGCTGAAGGCCGATGCCGGGATGAACGAGGCTGACCACAGCACCTTCTTCGGTGGCACCGCGCGAGGCTACACCGATTACCCCGCCCTGAGCGCCCGAACCGATATCGGATCATGACAGGAGATGAGATTGACTCAACCAACACATCCATCCACCGCGTCGGATAACAAGGCGCTTGCCGGCACAGCAGCTTCAAGCGCGGCGGCGAAAATGAAGGTCCTGGTCGTCGGCGCAACAGGATTCCTCGAAGATTCTCCGCAACCTGGCGCATGATGCGAATGTGGTCGTCGTTGCGATGTCGCGTAAGGGCGCGGCCCCAAATGAGAGAGCCGATGTCGAATGGGTGCGCGTCGACATGATGGATCCGGAGTCGTTGCATCGCGCTTTGCAGGGCGTGGATGTCGTCGTCAGCTCGGCTAACAGTTACATGAAGGGAAGCCTCGATACGGACTTTCAGGGCAACAAGAACCTTATAGAGGCCGCAGCAAGAGCCGGTGTCGGCCGATTTGTCTTTCTCAGCATCGTTAGCTGCGAGGCTGCGTCGGCAGTGCCGCATTTCCACGCCAAGAAAGTGGCCGAGGATCTCATCAAGGCATCCGGGATGCCATACGTATTTGTGCGCGCGCCCTCATTCCTCGATCAGAGCTCGGACTATATCGCGAAGGGTGTGAAAAACGGCCGGTTCCCGGCGGTCGGCGATAAAGCCACGAAGTGGTCCTATGTGCTGACGGATGATCTTGCCTCATATCTCGCCAAAGCCGCGACCTGTGCCAACGCCGAAATCAACAACGAAACGATTGATGTCGGCTGGCGCGATGGTCCCAAGAGCCAGCAGGAGATTGCCGATATCGTCTCCGAAATTACGAAGAGACGCCTAAGGGTCCGGGTCGTGCCGTGGCTGGTTTCCCGCTTGCTCGCTCGCGCGGCAAAGCTGTTTTCCGAGCTTGGGTATGATCTGATCCAGATGTTCCTGTTCTTTGAGAAGGGCGTCTTTGTTTCGAACATTTCGAAACAAGAGCACTTTTTTGGACCCGCCCCTATGTCCAGAAATGCGATCACGCGATGGGCGAAAAGTCAGCAGCTGATTTCGTGACACACAATATGCGGCATTTCGAAAGTAGCGAGATCGGCGCCCGGCTTTCAGCGAGAGCTGAGTGAGAACATGGCGATGCTCCGCGTCCGCGATATTGCCCTCTCGACCCTCTACGCGGCACCCTTTTGCGGGGCGATCGCGATGCCGGAGAGGTCGGCGACAGGATTGACTGGCGTGTTCGCTCCCTTGCGTTCTGAATAGCGGTCGACCAATTGGACCGAATGCGGCCGCAGGAGGATCGTAAAACGGATGAGTTCCTCCATGACATCGACGATGCGGTTGTAGTAGTTGGAAGGCTTCATCCGCCCGCTCGCATCGAATTCCTGGAACGCCTTGGCGACGCTCGACTGGTTGGGGATCGTGTACATGCGCATCCAACGCCCAAGAATACGCAGCGTGTTGACTGCGTTGAAGCTTTGCGAGCCGCCGGACACCTGCATGACAGCGAGGGTGCGGCCTTGTGTTGGACGGATGCCGCCCATGTTCAGTGGCAGGTGGTCGATCTGCGCCTTCATGATTCCGGTGATCTGGCCATGGCGCTCCGGCGAGCACCAGACCATTCCTTCGGACCAGATTGCATGGTCGCGGAGCTCCTTCACGGCCGGGTGATCGTCGCCCTTGACCTGGTCGGGCAGCGGCAGGTCCGAAGGATCGAAGATCCGGGTCTCGGCGCCGAAGTACTCAAGAATTCGTGCCGCCTCCTCTACGGAGAATCGGGAGTAGGAGTGCTCGCGCAGCGATCCGTAGAGGAGCAGGATGCGGGGCTTGTGGTCGATCGGCCCGAGGCCCTCCGCCGGATTGCGGTGTGCGTAGGCAGGGTCGAGAGCCGGCAGGTAATCGATGTCAGGAACGGTGCGCAATCTCATTTTCGGGTCTCCTTATGCTTCAGAGGCGACAGCCGCGGGAGCCGTTTCGGCGAAGTAGCGGCGGCCGAGCCAGAGTGCGAGCTGCACCAGCAGGATCAGCACAGGTACTTCCACAAGCGGTCCGATGACCGCGGCAAAGGCCACCGGGGACGCAAGACCGAAGGCGGCAATGGCGACGGCGATCGCCAGTTCGAAGTTGTTGCCCGCAGCCGTGAATGCAACCGCGGTGGTACGCGGATAGTCGGTGTCGATCAGTTTCGCCATGAAGAAACTGACGGTGAACATGATGACGAAGTAGATCGTCAGGGGGATCGCGATCAGGACGACATCGAACGGCAGCCTTACGACATCGCCGCCCTTCAAGCTGAACATCGCGACGATGGTGAAAAGCAGCGCCGCAAGCGTGATCGGGCTGATCTTCGGCAGGAAGGCGTTCTCGTACCAGTCCTCGCCTTTTGCCTTCGTAAGGATGCGGCGCGACAGGTAACCTGCGAGGAACGGTATTCCGAGATAGATCAGCACTGCCTCGGCGATCGTCCAGAAGGACACGTCGATGACGCTTCCTTCGAGCCCGAAGAGTGGCGGCAGAAAGGTGAGGAAGAACCAGGCATATATGCTGAAGAAGAGGATCTGGAAGATCGAATTGAAGGCGACGAGACCTGCAACATACTGATTGTCGCCGCGGGCGAGCTGATTCCAGACAAGGACCATGGCGATGCAGCGAGCGAGACCGATCAGGATAAGCCCCGTCATATATTCCGGATAGTCGCGCAGGAACAGCACGGCGAGCCCGAACATGAGCACCGGGCCGATCAGCCAGTTCTGCACCAGCGAGAGCGTTAGTATACGCTTGTCGGCAAAGACCTGATGGAGCTCCTCGTAACGCACCTTGGCGAGCGGCGGATACATCATAAGGATGAGTCCGATCGCGATCGGAACGTTGGTGGTCCCGACGGAAAGACCATCGAGGGCTGCCGGCAGGCCCGTGAAAACCGTGCCGAGCACAAGGCCGAGCGCCATGGCGGAAAATATCCAGACTGTCAGATAGCGGTCGAGGAACGAGAGGCGGGTTGTGGGCTGAGCGGGACGCAATTACGTTCTCCTTGCAAATAAGTTCGGTGCGCAGCCTCGCACGAGGCGTCGCTTAAGGTCGGTCCGACCTATAAACATCGTGGTCCAGAGCAATTCCAGGAAAAGTGCGTAGCGATTTTCGGTCCGGAATTGCGCCAAAACAAAGGGTTAGAGAGTTTCCGCGGTTCGGAGAAAAGCGGAAATGCTAGACCTGCCGGCCGCTCGCGTCGACGACGACCTGGCCGTCCTCCTTTATGAAAGCGCCCTTCTGCTCTTGGGGCAGGATCTCCAGAACGGCCTCTGAAGGTCGGCACAGCTTCACGCCAAGTGGTGAGACGACGATGGGGCGGTTGATCAGGATGGGATGCTGCATCATCGCGTCAAGGAGTTGGCCATCGGTAAGAGCCGGATCGCCAAGGCCGAGTTCCTGGTATGGTGTCCCCTTTTCCCGAACCAAGTCGCGGACGGATATGCCCATACGGACGAGCAACTGCTCCAGCAGCGGCCGGCTTGGGGGAGTCTTCAAATATTCGACCACATGCGGTTCAATCCCGGCATTGCGTATCATAGCCAAGGTGTTCCGCGACGTCCCGCAATCCGGGTTGTGATAGATGACGATGTCGATCGGGTCTGTCATGCGACGTCGGGCCTTTGCGAAGTGGAGCCTTCCATCTGGCCTATTTCGTGCAGTCTCGCCGTCAGGCTCAGCCGCTCCAGGCTTTCCACAGGAAGCGCTGCGAAGGCAGCGATGCGAAGTTTCATATGGCGAAGCGTCGTGGCGAAGGCGACGCGCTTCTCGGCGTCTGTCCCCTCGACGGCTGCCGGGTCATCGACGCCCCAATGCGCTGTCATGGGCTGTCCCGGCCAGACCGGGCAGGCCTCGCCCGCCGCGTTGTCGCAGACGGTGAAGAAGAAATCGAGTTCGGGCGCGCCGGGCACGGCAAACTCGTCCCAACTCTTTGACCGAAGCCCTTCGACGGGATAGTGGTGGCCCGCGAGCGTCTCGATGGCGAACGGGTTGACCTTGTTCTTAGGTTGGCTCCCCGCGGAATAGGCATTGAACTTACCGGCTCCATCCCTTCGCAGAACGCTTTCCGCGATGATCGAACGTGCGGAATTGCCCGTGCAGAGAAACATCACATTGAACGTCGTCTTGGCCATCAGGTTACCTTTTCCTTTGAACGACAGGGATCAAGTTCCTCGACCAGCGGGGCGCAGAGATCGGCATTCCCCCCGCAGCAATCCTTGACCAGAAAGAGAGTGAGATCGCGCAGGCGCGAAACATCCGCGCGGTAGACGATAAGGCGGCTGCGGCGCTCGGAAGACACCAGACCCGCCCGAGCAAGAATATTTAGATGCGTCGACATGGTGTTGTGGGGCACCGCTAAGGCGCGAGCGATATCGCCTGCGGGCAACCCATGGGGCTCATGCCGGACAAGCAGGCGGAAGGTCTCCAGCCGGGTCGACTGGGCGAGTGCCGCAAGGGCGAGAATTGCGTTTTCCTGTTCCATATGTCGAGAATACCCGAAATATGGACAACGTCAAGCGTTAGGTGCTACACGAGACGCGGAGCTCTTCCTGTGCCCGGGCGATCAACACTGCTTCGCCGATCGTTCAATCCCGTCCTGCGGCACGCATGCAACCGCTATAAGGGGAAGCCGGTCGGCATCGTCAGGACCGGCGGAGGGTCAGGTCCGCCTCGACAGGACGATGTGGCTCGCCTTTTCCGACGGGACGTACTCGGTCACCTCGTAGCCGAGGCGAGGCAGGTCCATATCGGCAAAGAGCGCCTCACCGCTGCCGAGGAGGATCGGCGCGATCGCGATATGCATCTCGTCAACCAGCCGGGCGTTCAGATACTGCCGGATGGTGGCGCTGCCGCCGCCAAGGCGGACATCACGCCCGTCCGCCGCTTCCCTGGCACTGCTGAGCGCGGCTTCGATGCCGTTGGTGACGAAGTGGAAAACGGTGCCGCCCTCCATTTCCAGCGACGGACGCGCATGGTTTGTCAGGACGAAGACAGGGCCATGATAGGGCGGGTTTTCGCCCCACCAGCCCCTCCAGGATTGGTCGGGCCAGGGTCCCCGCACCGGCCCGAACATGTTCCGGCCGAGGATCCAGGCGCCGATATTGTCGAACCCCCGTGCAGCGAAATCCTCGTCGATGCCGGTCGTTCCCTCCTTCTTGCCTGAAATCCGCTGGAAGGTGTGAGTAGGGACAAACCACTCGTGCAAAGCTTCTCCGCCCCTGCCCAACGGATTGTCGAGGTTCTGGTCGGGTCCGGCGGCGTATCCGTCGAGCGAAATCGAGAAAGCATGAATACGAAGCCGGGACATGGTTTTTCTCCTGAAATGCTTGGTGAATGGGACGATCTGGCGGGCGGCTTAATCGTTCGGGTGCGTGTTGGTGTGCTTCGTGATCGTGGAGATGATCTCATCCCAGTCCGCCGGGTGCAGCTCGTGTCCGCCCCCAGAGATCTCGACCAGCTTGGCTCCATTGACCGCCGCCACGAGGGCCGCTCCATGCTCTGCCGGAAATACAGGATCAGCGGTGCCGTGGATGACCAGAAGCGGCACTTTCATCTCGTGCAGCCGACCTTGCCACGCATCGCTGATCTCAAAGAGGATGCTGTGATTAGTGGCGCTGAGATAACCGTCTGAGCGGTCGAAATCCCTTTCGATGAAGGCTCCGGTCTCGGCCCGCTCGAACGGATGTGCCGTGCTTGCGACCAAGCGCGCATCCTCGACCATGTAAGCGACCGCCTCTGCCCGGTTTGTCCAGTCCACCTCCACGTTCATGTGGTCCATCCAGGCCCTCCCGCTCTCCGGGAGATGGGATGTGTTCATCCCGATCGGCGAACTGCTGATCGCCGTCAGGGAACGCACGCGTTCGGGATGCTTGAGCGCGGCAGCCTGGCCGACCATCCCACCGAGAGACATCCCGACGACGTGGGCGGCGGAAATCCCGTAACAGTCGAGCACCCGGATGACGTCGTCAACAGCATCATCGAAAGCATATCCCGGCCGACCTGGCGGGTACTGGTGTCGCGCTGATCGTAGCGAATAACAAAGCGGCCGCGTTCCGCTAACTGGCGGCAGAATCTCTCACGCCACCACAGCATGGATGCCATTCCCCCCATGATGAGAAGGACCGGGGGATGCGCCGAATCGCCGAAGGCTTCGGTGGCGATCTCGACATCATGACTCCTGACGAAACGCATGCTCATGGAAGCCTCCCGGTGATGCTCCAGTTGATTGCGATATGCAACTGGTTGCAGATTTACTACAAACGATTTCGTTTTGCAACCAGTTTCGCATAATTCCAAACACGCCGCTGGACGCCCCAACTCCAGCTGCGCGCATCCCCCCGCTCCTTGCCGATACGCGTCCGGATCGCTAAACCCCTGATGAGGGTCCACTCGGATAAGTACAACTCTCTCCGCCGCAAATCTTCTCCAGCGCCATGATCTCATCGTGAAGTATACCTACGACAACCTAAGGTACTTAAGAAAAATCACAAGTTGCGGGAAAAATATTATCCACACAACCACCCAGGTATTTCTTAGGCAGAAACAACTACTTGCTTCCACACGAACAATCCGGCCGTAAGTGCTGTCACCGTTATGCCTCATTCGACCCTCACCACCCCGCCCGTCAAAACAGCAGGGAGTAAACGAATGAACATCAATGGAACTAGCGTCGCCAACAAGCTCATCGGCACGAACCTTGCGGACACGCTCCGGGGTTACGATGGCAATGACGTCATTTGGGGCGATGCTGGTGACGACTATCTCGATGGAGGGCTCGGCAACGACACGCTCTATGGCGGCCTCGGCAACGACTTTTTCAAGGTCGGTGCGGGAGATGACTACGCCGAAGGCGGCGACGGCAACGACAGCTTCGATGGCGGCGCTGGCGCCGATACGCTGATCGGCGGGCTCGGCAACGATACCTTCTCCGGCGAGGACGGCAATGACATCATCGACGGCGGCGATGGTCATGACCATATTCTGGGGGGCCCCGGCAACGACGAGATTCACGGTGGCGCAGGTGAGGAATACATCGACGCCGGATTGGGAGACGACATCATCTATGCCGGCTCGGGAAATGACGGCTTCAACAACCGCATCGACCCCGCGACAGGCAAGCTGACGCAGCAGGCGGTCAGTGGTGGCGCCGGCAACGATACGATCTATGGCGAAGAGGGCAGTGACGCCCTGAAGGGCCAATCCGGGCACGACCGGGTCTATGGCGGCATAGGCGACGACATTGTCGACGGCGGCGACGGGAACAACTACCTCGACGGCGGTGATGGGAATGACGTGCTCGATTCCGAGGGCGGCATCGACGAAGCCCGTGGCGGTATCGGCAACGATCGGATTGCCGTGGGCGGCGGCAATGATCTGGCATACGGAGATGCCGGCGACGATATCCTGTCGGGAGCAGCGGGCGATGACATCCTTGATGGCGGCCTCGGCAACGACCTTGTCACTGCCGGGGACGGAAACGACACGCTACGCGGTGACGCTGGGAAAGATACCCTTCTCGCCGAGGCGGGAAGCGACATCCTCTGGGGTGGGGCCGACGCCGATCGCTTCGTGTTCAAGGGCGCCGGTTCGCTCGTCGGACGGGATTCCGTTATGGACTTTCAGAACGGCGTCGATCTGTTTGTTCTGGAGAACCTTGGAATCAAGCAATATTCGAGTTCCGGCGCGGCGGGCACGATTTACGCGTACAATGACGCGAGCGGAGACGTGATGTTGAAAGGCTATGATTCTGCGGGCAACGCGGTGACGATACATGTCGACGATCCGGCGAATAGCCTCGCTGCCTCTCACTTCAGCAGCGCGGATTTTCTCTTCGCTTGATCGAACTTCGAACGCCGCACGCATCCGGTGTGCGGCGTTCGATGTGGCGTCAAAGCGACGAAGGGACTTCTGCGCGGATCATGCAAATCGGGATCCGCTGGAGCCTTCTGAAGCCTCGGGTGGAACACACTGTCGGGCAAGCCACGCCTTGTCGCCCCCTTTTGCCCATCCGCCCGAATTGATCGTCGCGTGGCACCGCGAGACCCGCGCTGTCAGGGCTATGGCAGCAGCAATCCGCCGTCCACATGCATGACCTGCCCCGTAATATGGCGTGCTCCGGGCGAGAGGAGGAAGGCGACGAGCTCCGCCACGTCGACCGGTTCACCGAGCCTGCCATTCGGCGTCACCGCGCGCGCGCTCTCCATGGCTGCCGACGACGTCGCGGCATGGCCTCGGTTGTCCTTGCGCGTGAACCCGGGCGCCACACAGTTTACCGTCACGCCTTCGGGCGCCAGTTGGGCCGCCAGCGATTTGGCCAGAGCCTCGAGTGCAGCCTTGGCGGCACCTGATGCGGGAAAATGCATGCCGTTCGTCCCGAAGCCGTGCGCGACGAACGAACTGACGGCAACCACGCGCGCCTGCGCAGATGATCTAAGATCCGGCAAGGCGGCGTCGACCAGCCGGAAAAACGCCATCGGCATCATGTCGAACGCCGCCTGCAGGTCCGCGTCCGTCAGCTGGCCGAATGTGGATCGCTGCGCGCGGCCGGCATTGGAGACGATCTGATCGAGACCACCGAATGCTGCGCGCGCCGCTTCGACGAGACGTCCGGGGACCGCCGGATCGGACAGGTTCCCGAGTTCGGTGGCGACTTCGGCGCCTTTTGCGCCTGCCTCCTCCGCGACTTTCCTCAGCCCTTCCACATTGGCGCCAGTGTGCAACAGGAGCCGCATGCCAGGCGCGGCGATACGCCGCGCGATCGCGGCGCCGATCCCGCTGCCGGCGCCGGTAACGAGAATTCTTGGTGCGTCTGTCATGGCGACCTCATGAAAATGCGCGCAGAAGCAGGACAAGGCCTGAAGCCGCCGAGACGACGAGAACCACGAGTTTCACATGCCCTCGGTCCACAAGCCGCCGTCCCCAGCCGGACAAGAGGAAGCCCAGAAAAGCGAAGGGGAGCATGGTCCCCGCGAGAAGGAGGTCGGAGGAGCCGAAACTGCCGGCGACGAAAAGCGCCGCGATCGAGATGACGCCGCCGACGACAAAGAAGGCGTTCAAGGTCGCACGCATGCGCGCCCCGCCGGTATTTTGATAAACCATCGCCATGGGGGGAGCCCCGATCGAGGTCAAAGTACCCATGAAGCCGGACAGGACCCCGGCAAAGAACAGCGAACGGCGCGTCGTTTCGATTTTCAACCCGAGAAGGCTAAGCGCCACGGCGAAGAGCACGCCCAAGCCGAAAACGGCCGCGAAGGCATCCGGGCTCAGCAATTGCAGGCAGAAAGCGGCCGCCCCTGCCGCCAGCAGGCGGCCAGTCAGGGAGAAGGCCAGATCCTGCCTGCTGACGTCGCGCCATTCCCGAACCATGCCGCCGGCGCTCACGGCAATTGCCATGGCCAGCATCGGCCCCGGCACGAAAGCAGCATCGATGATGGCGAGCATCGGCGCGGCGAGCATGTTGAATCCGAAACCCGTGGAACCCTGAACGGCGCCGGCAAGAACGAGCGCGAGGGCCGCGGCTATCCCCTGGGGACTGAGCAACAGATCCATCATGCGTCACGATTCCAGCAGGCGGCAAAATGGTCGCCTGACTTGCGCAGGAGTTGCGGCTCCTCTTTGCGGCACCGATTGCTCGCAAGCGGGCAGCGCGGATGAAAGCGGCAGCCCTTTGGCGGGTTGGTGATGTCGACCGATTCTCCCGGAGGCACGATGCGCCGCCGCGCGCGCTGGAGCTTCGGATTGGCGACCGGAACCGCGGAAAGCAACGCTTCCGTATAGGGATGGATCGGCCGTTCATAGATCGCTTGGCGCGGTGCGATCTCGACGATCCTTCCCGCATACATGATCGCCACCCGATGCGAGATGTGCCGCACGATGGCGAGGTCATGGGCGATGAAGAGATAGGAAATCCCGAGATCGCGCTGCAGGTCCTGCATGAGGTTGACGACCTGGGCCCGCACCGAGACGTCGAGGGCGGAGACGGGCTCATCGGCGACAATGAGCGCGGGCTTCAAAGCCAAGGCTCTTGCTATACCGATCCGCTGGCGCTGCCCGCCGGAAAAGCTGTGCGGATAGCGATCGGCGGCATCACCGGGCAACCCCACCCGCTCCAGCAATTCGGCAACGGCGGTCCGCGCCTCCTCCGCGGATGCGGCGAGGCCGTGAACGATAAGCGGTTCCGCAACAATGCTGGACACCTTCATGCGCGGATTGAGCGAGGTATAGGGATCCTGCAGCACGATTTGCATTCGCGCCCGCAGGCGCCGCAACGCTTCGCCCTGCAAATTGGTGATGTCCTCGCCGTCGAAGACTATTCGGCCTTTCGCCGCGGGAATGCGGCGAAGAACGGCGCGGCCGACGGTCGTCTTGCCGGAGCCGGACTCGCCGACGAGGCCAAGGGTTTCGCCGGGCGCCAGTTCGAAACTGACGTCACTGACGGCACTGACGCTCCGCCGTTTGCGGAAAAGCCCGCCGGACGAGAGCTCGTAATCGATGGCAAGGCCCGAAACCGAAAGCACTGGGGCGGCGGTCATACTGCTTCCCTCCATGCCTGCTCGCCGGCTTTCCGGCAGGCGACGGTGCCTGATCCGACCGCACGGAGACGCTGGGGTGCCCGGCACCCCTCATCGCCTATCGGACAGCGCGGCAGGAAAGCGCAGCCGGATGGAGGCCGCAAAAGCCCCGGCGGGGCGCCATCTATTGCCGTCAGCCGCTCCTCGTGAGCATCGAGCCCTGGTGTCGAGCGGATGAGGCCTTGCGTGTAGGGATGCGATGGATTCTCGAATATCGCATCCACCGGACCGGTTTCGACGATCTGGCCCGCATACATGACGGCGACGCGGTGACAAAGTCCCGCGACGATGCCGAGGTCGTGGGTAATCAGAACGATGGCGAGTCCCATCTTCTCCTGCAATTCCGCCAGTAGCTCGAGGATCTGGGCCTGGATCGTCACGTCAAGAGCCGTCGTCGGCTCGTCGGCAATCAGAAGCTTGGGCTCGCAGGCTATTCCCATGGCGATCATGACGCGCTGTCGCATGCCGCCGGAAAACTCGTGCGGATATTGATCAAGCCTCCGCTCTGCTCCCGCGATGCCGACGGCCGAAAGCAGTTCCGCCGCCCGCTGTCGCGCCGCTCGCCTGTCAAACCCCATATGGAGTTCGACCACTTCGGCGATTTGGGCGCCGATTGTCATCAGCGGATTGAGGGATGTCATCGGGTTCTGGAAGATCATGGTGATCTCCCTGCCCCAGATCCCGCGTGCTGCACGGGTGACATCGACCCCGGCGAGCGGTTGTCCCTGCCAGAGAATTTCGCCGCCAGAGATACGGCCCGGCACGTCGATAAGCCCCATCACTGCCTGCGCCGTCACGCTCTTGCCCGAGCCGGACTCGCCGACAATGCCGAGCGTTTCGCCCGGCGCGACCGAGAGGGATACCCCGCGCAAGGCCTGAACGGTGCCGGCGCGCGTATCGAAACAGACATGCAGATTGTCGATCTCGAGCAGAGGCATGGTCATGCACCCACCCTCCGCCGGGCGCGGCGCCGCTTCGCCGTCTCGGCGCGCGCAAAACGCTTCTCGCGTTCCTCGGGATCGGTCGTCACCCTCAGCCAGTTGGCAAAAAGATTGATGGACAGCACTGTCACGACGATCGCAAGGCCGGGAAAAGTCACGAGCCACCACGCGATGAACAGGTAATCGCGTCCCGAGGCGACGTCGAGGCCCCACGAGGTCGCCGGTGGCTGAACGCCGAAGCCGAGGAACGACACAGCCGCTTCCGCCAGCACGATATTGGTGAACTCCAGGATCGCAAGCGTCAAAAGCGGAGAGACGATGTTCGGCAGGATATGCCTGAAGATCACCCGTGCGGGGCGACAGCCGATCACTTCAGCGGCCTCGACATAAGGGGTCTGACGGGTCGACGAGACAATGCCGCGCACCAGCCGGGCATAGACCATCCAGTTCGTCACCGACAGGACCGCAACAAGCGTCCAGACGCCGGGCCCGAGAACCGCGACGACGAGCAGGATGAGAAGGATTCCGGGGAAGCTGACCTGGATGTCGACCAGACGCATCAGGACCGAATCCGTGCGCCCCCCGATGAATCCGGCCCATAGGCCGACGACTGTCCCGAGCGTCGCCGCCAGAAGACAGGTGACGGCGCCGATCGTCAGCGTCGCCCTTGCGCCCCAGATGATGCGGGACAGGACGTCGCGGCCGAGATTATCAGTTCCGAGCAGGTGTTCCCACGTGCCGCGCGCCATCCAGACGGGCGGCTTCAGCCGGGCCATGATCGACTGCGCGGCCGGATCGTACGGTGCGACAAGGGGAGCGAACAGGGCCAGGAACACAATGAGCAGGATGAAGGCAAGGCCGATGGCGGCGGCCTTGTCGTGCAGGAGTTCCGAGATCGCGCTGCGTGGCGCGCTCGTGGTGGCAGGGATGGGTGGCGTGAGTGACGCCGTGAAATCGGAGGCGGCCATCAGTTCAGTTCCATCCTCGGATCCACCGCCTTCGACAGGATGTCGAGCACGATGCCGATCAATACGATCAGGAACGCTATGACGAAGACGATGGCCTGCATCAGAAACAGGTCGCCGCGCTGGATAGCCTGCACAGCCGTGAGGCCCAGTCCGGGCCATGCGAACACCGTCTCGACCACGACGGTATAGCCGGAGAGCGTGGAAATCAGCTCCCATCCGGAAATGGAGAGAAAGGGAACAAGGATGTTGCGCAAGGTATGGACGCGCAGGATCCGCGTTAGCCCGAGACCCTTCGCCCGCGCCGTCTTGACGTAGGGCTTGTTGAGCTCATCGATCATCGACGCGCGCACCATCATCGTGAAGCGCGCAAGCGGCGTCAGCGACAGGGTCAGGGCAGGCAGAACAAGATGCGCGGCCGTGCCCATGCCGGAGGTCGGCAGCCATTTGAGCGTGACCGCGAAGATCATGATGGCGACGAGGCCAAGCCAAAATTGCGGCATCGCAAGCCCGAGAAGTCCGACCGACATCGTCAGCCGATCGACCAATCCGCCTGGCCGCAGCGCCGATACGGCGCCAAGAGGGATCGATAGCATGACCGCCGCGCCGAGCCCTGCCGCGATCAGCAGCAGCGTGTTCGGCAAGCGCTCGAATACGACCTCTATAGCAGGGCGCCGCTGCCAAAGACTGTTTCCGAAGTCCAGTGTGGCGATATCCCCGACGAACCGCAAGAATTGCGTGACGATCGGCTGATCCAGGCCGATCTGCTGGGCAAAGGCAGCCCGTTGCGCCTCCGTCGCGCTGAGCGGCAGCATCAGTGCGACTGGATCGCCCACCAGCCGTGTCACGACGAAAACAGTCGCTGTCACGCCGAAAACGACGAGTATCCCCTGGAACAGGCGGCGGACGATGAATTCCAACATATGAGGCATTCCTGTAATCGAGGCGACCCCTGCCGCGAAACGAACCCGCGGCAGGGGCGAACTCCTGCGGACGGCGCTATTCGGTGACCTTCATTTCGCTCACCATCATCTTCGCGTCGACACGTGGCTGCCATTCCATTCGTTCCGACATTCCGTAGATGTCCTGAAGATTAAACAGCGGCACCGTGTAGTTCAGGTCATGCCCCTTCTTCTGGATCTCGTCGTAAAGCGCCTTGCGTTTGGCCGTATCCGTTTCGAGGCGCGCCGCCTCGATCAAGGTGGCCATCTCGGCGTCCGAATTCGAGGCCGCAGCACCGTCCTTGTGGTAGATGAAGGACATTTCCCGGTCGGCATCGAGCAGCTCGTTGGAATTGGCGATGAAGATCGCGTCGGGACGGGGCCCGTCGCCCATCAGGCTGTCGAGATATTGCGAGAACTCCTGTATGTCGGTCGTGACGTTCAGTCCGGTCTCGGCCCAGTAACCCGCAACTGCCTCGATCTGCTCACGGTCCTTCAGCCAGCGGCCGGATTCGCCGACGACGACGAGAGGCTTGCCCTCGGCGCCTGCCTCCTTGATCAGCGCCCGCGCCTTCTCGATGTCGTAGGGATAATGCTCCAGCTTTTCGTTGAAGCCAAAGGCGGCCGGATTGATATGCGACCCTTTGGCGATCGTCGCGTAACCCATGAAAAGGCCCTCGACCATGGCCTTGCGGTCGATGGCGAGGTTGAGCGCCTCGCGTACCTTGGGGTCTTTCGTTACCTCATTGTCCGTGCCCAGAACGAAGACGGATGTCTCGAGGCCAGGAACGGCGGCGAACTTCGGCACATTCGTCGTGAACTCCGGCAGAAGGTTCGTAATCACGTCGAATTCGCCGGAAAGCAGTCCGGAAAGGCGCGTGCCCGGCTCCGTCACGAAGCGGTAAGTGACGTCGTCGATCTGCGGTTCCCCTCCCCAGTATTCGCTGTTCGCGACGAGCTTCAGGTCCGTGCCCCGGTTCCAGCTTTCGAACTTGTAAGGGCCTGTCCCGACCGGCGCACCGGCAAGATCGCCGTCCTTGGAATAGCCCGGCGCGATCATCTTCATCCAGTACATGCGCGAAGGCAGGATCGGATCCGGGCCTGTCGTGACAAGGTTGACGGTCAGGTCATCGACCTTTTCGGCCGCCTTGATCGTGCCGAAATACGCCATCTGCTCGGAATTGTTCGCGGGATCAATTACACGCGCGACGGAAGCGACCACTGCATCGGCATTGAAGGGTTCGCCGTTGTGGAACTTGACGCCCTCCCGCAATTTGAACTGCCAGGTCGTGGCATCGACCTGTTTTGGAGCCTCCGCGGCAAGGCCCGGCACGAGTTCGCCGGTCGGCGTCCGTGCCATCAGCGTCTCATAGATGTTGTCGTTGACCTGCCGCTCGCCGCCGTCATCCCTGAGCTGCGGGTCGAGCGTCGAAGGCTCCGACCCGATGGCGATGGTGATGGATTGGGCCCATGCGGGCGAAGAGGCAAGTGTGGATGCCAGCAGCATCGCAACGCCGGCAGTCATTCTCCGGATCTTCTTCTTCATTTTAGTTCCCCTATTCTTATTCAGGTTTCACATGGTTCTATCGGGGCGCTCCCCGTTGGAAAGGCAAGGCTTGCGGCGTTTCCGAAGTCCGGAGGAGTTCCAGCCGCAAAACGCGATGGATCCGCCCTCTCGTAATTCTCGGCAATGTCGAGCAGCCGATGCTCCGAGCCCGGCACGCCCATGATCTGCACACCAATCGGCATCCCTTCGCTCGAAACACCGGCCGGAAAGGCGAGAGCGGGAAAACCGGTATAATTGGCAACGATATTCGGAATTGGCTCCTTCATGAAATAGAAGGAATCGACCGACGCAAGCGGTCCCGGTGGCGCGAGCGCGCCGGCGACCAGCAGGCAATCGACGCTTGAGATAGCATCGAAGAGCCGCCGCGTCAGAACAGGGCGCAGACGTTCGGCAAGCCGGTAGTCTTCGGCCGTTATCCCTTCGCCGACAAGGGCGCGAGCACGGAATATCGCGCCGAACTTGTCCCAGGCCGCACGGACGGAAGCGGCATGTTCTGCAGCAATCTCGGCCATCATGAGGATGGTGGCCGGGGCATGAAAGTCGTCCAGCGAAGGAAGCTCGAGTGGAACGATCTCCGCGCCTTCCGACCGGGCGACGTCGATGGCGCTCTCAAGGCCCGTCTGCACATCCGGATGCATCAGTGATCCAACACCCCAATCATCCGACGGGACACCGATCCGCAAACCGTGCAGGGACCCCGAGCACGGTGGGCCAGGGCTGCGCCCTGCCATGACGTCGAAGAGGATGCGGGTATCGTCGGCGGTCCGGGCGACCGGCCCGACGTGGTCCATCGTGGCCGCAAGTATGGCGATGCCGTCGAGCGGCAGCGTGTCGCGACCGGGCTTCAGGCCGAAGACGCCGCACATAGTTGCCGGAAGCCGGATCGAACCGGCCGTGTCGGTCGCCAGCGATCCAAGACAGAGACCGGCCGCCACCGTGACGCCGGACCCGCTCGACGATCCACCGGGAAAGCGGTCGCGATTCCAAGGGTTGCGGGCCGGCGGATAAGGCAGATCGAAGGACGGGCCGCCGAAAGCAAGCTCATGGCAGTTGGCCTTGCCGAGCGCAATTCCGCCTGCAATCTTCATGCGGGCGACGACGGTCGCATCGGTTGAGGCCATGCGCCCTGCCCGCGACGCCGAGGCCCCCGCGGAGGGAAGGCCGGCGACATCGGCTATATCTTTGATCGAGAGCGGAATGCCGGCAAGGGCGCCCGCCTCTCCTCCGGCAGCAAGTTGCTTGTCCAGGTCGCGCGCGGCCCCCATCGCTGTCTCGGGTGCCGGTACGTTGAACCCGCAGATTGCATCATCGAAGGCCATGATCCGGTTAAGGAAATAGCTTGTCACTTCGACAGCGGAGATCTTCCGCGACCGAACCATCGCAGCAAGTTTCCTTATCGGCAAGGTTTCAAGCACAGTCATGGCCGATTTCGTCCTGTATCTGCCTTTCGGCGACACGGCGTGCCCGCAACGCCACGTCGTCGAGTATCGCGAGGCCGCGGGCAAACTCCGCGATCTCGATCTCAGAGGCCCCATCGGGCAACCTGACCTTCGAGACCGCCCTCAATTGCGGCTCGATCTTGTCGCCATCATTCATTGACCTTCATTTCCTTGACGATGATCTTTGCATCGACCCGCGGCTGCCATTCCATCCTTTCGGACATGCCATAGATGTCCTGGTGGTTCAAAAGCGGCACGTCGTAGGCTTCCTCATGCAGCTTCTTCGTGATGGCGGCATAGGCGGCCTTTCGCTTTTCCACATTGACCTCCGAACGCGCTGCACGGATTGCCTCGCCTAGCGCCTTGTCGCTGTTCGAGGCTCCACCCTGACCCGGTTCGTAAGCGAATGCCATTTCACGATCGGCGTCGAAAAGCTCGTTCGAGTTGAGGACGAAATAGCTGTCAGGCCGATTGCCCATGTCGAAGATCCTGTCGAGATAGACCGAGAATTCGAGGATCTCGACATTCACCTTCAGTCCGACCTCGGTCCAATAGGCGGCAACCGCCTCGATCAATTCCCGATCCTTCAGCCAGCGCCCCGCCTCGCCCACGAGATTGATCGTCGTCCCCGTCGCTCCCGCTTCCTCGATCAGCTTTTTCGCACCGGCTGGATCGTAAGGCCAGCTTTCCAGACCATCGTTGTAGCCGAACGCGCCCGGCAGGACGAGTTGCCCCTTCGTCACCTTTGCATTCCCGGCAAACAGGCTTTCCGCAAGGCTCCCGCGATCGATCGCCATGTTGAGCGCCCGACGCACCCGCACATCCTCCACAGCCGGATTGTCTACGCCGAGGATGATCACCGAGGTATCGAGCCCGCTTACAGACTTGGCCTGCGGCACGGAACCGGCAAATTCGGGAAGGAGATTGACGATGACGTCGAATTCACCGGCCATGAGACCGGAAAGCCGCGTGCCCGCCTCGGTAACGAAGCGGTAGGCCACTTCGTCGATCTGCGGCTCACCACCCCAGTAATCGGGGTTGACGGTCAGCGTGATACTGTTTCCGCGGTCCCAGTTGCCGAATCTGTACGGCCCGGTCCCGACCGGCTTCTCAGCGATGGCGGCGTCCTTCGAATAGCCGGCAGGGATCATCTTCAGCCAGTACATCCGGGCTGGTAGGATCGGGTCGGGGGCGGACGTGATGATGCGGACAGTGCGCTCATCGATTTTTTCGGCACCCGAAAGCGGACCGAGATACGCCATCTGCTCCGAACTGTTCGCCGGATCGATCACCCGCTGCACCGAGGCCACGACGGCATCGGCGTTGAACGGCTCGCCATTATGGAACTTGATGCCTTCACGGAGTTTGAACTGCCAGGTCCTCGCATCCACCTGCGTCGGCGCTTCTGCGGCAAGGCCCGGCACGAGTTCGCCGGTCGCAGTGCGCGCCATCAGCGCTTCGTAGATATTGTCGTTGACCTGTCGCTCACCTCCGTCATCGCGGAGCTGAGGGTCGAGGGTCGAGGGCTCCGAGCCGATCGCGACGGTGATCGACTGCGCCCAGGATGCCGAAGTTGAAAGAGTGGACGCGAACAGGACGGCAAGGCCGGCGGCCAGCCCCAAAATTCTTGAGTTCATCTGTGTTCCCCCTTGTTTTGCGCCCTCGATAGGCCAAGGGCAAAAGCGTAAGCGATCATGCCGAGATTCCTTCGATGTGCCGTTCTGTGCGGGTGTCATCGTAGATGCCAGCATTTGCGAGCGAGGATAGAGCCACGGGCCGCAACGGCCAACGGCAAACGCCCGTTTCGGCGAAGTCTGGCGGAGAGGCTGGCACTCCCGCTGACCGACGCAGTTCGGACATCAGGGAAAGCGCCCATTCGGAACAGAAGCGTCCCTGGCACGCGCCCATACCGAATCGCCCGTTGAGCCGCAATTCTCGTGCTGAAACAGCGTCAGGCCCGGCCAGCTGCTCCTTTAAGTGGCCGATCGTCCGGCCCTCGCAACGACAGATCACGGTTTCGTCGGGACAGTCCCTCAGCACCGTCGCGCCTTGGGCCGGCGCGAAAATGCGGGAAAGCCTGTGCTGCAGGGCGCGGTGGCGTCGCATGGCGCTCCCGCTGCCGCATGACGGTCGCCCTTCCAGCCGGGCTGCGGCTTCGCGGCCCGCTTCGGCTCCATCCGCTTCGGCGGCATGCGCTCCGAGGACTTCGCGCAGATCGCCTGCCCGCAAGATGACGAGCCCTGACGGGGGATCGGCCGTCAGACCGAAATCGTTCGCACGCAGCCCGTCATGAAGCCCGATACGGTCGACCTCGAACCGCTCCTCCCGTCCGTCTGGTGCACGCAGCCTTGCGCTAAGCATGTCGGCGGATTGGGTAATCTCCGTCAGGCGCGTGCCGCGCCGCCACAGAAAGCGGCGGAGAAGGACCGGCATCATCAGGACAGCCATATCCGGAAGGATGAATGGATGGGTCAGCAGACGGGTCGCTGCCAGGGGCCACGAAACGGGATCTCCCTCCTCGACGACCGCCACGGGCGGATTGCCGGCTGCCGTCATTTGTGCGGCCAGTGCGAGCAGCAAAGGGCCGCTTCCCGCAAGCAGGACGCGTCCCTCCGGCACCCGGCCCTCTTTCAGCATCACCTGGAGACCGCCTGCTGCAGCGACGCCCGGCAAGTGCCAGCCCGGCCGGGGCCTCACCCGCTCCACAGCCCCGCAGGCCAGGATCAGGGCGCGTGGCCGGCGGACCTCGACTTTTCCCGCTGCCCGGTCATCGATCAGAACGGCGCCGGTGCTGTCAATTCCCACAAATGCCCTGCGTGTCCGGACTTCCACGCGCGAGGCGGAAAGTTTCGCTGACAGAGACTGCCAGCGGCGCGCAAGCGACGGCAAAGCCGCTACCGGTGCCGCGCCCTCGGCGGGCTGACGATGGATGGCGCCGCCAAGCGCCGGCCTCTGCTCGCAAAGCACCACCGAGAGCCCTGATTTCGCGGCTTCGACGGCTGCCGACACGCCGGCCGGTCCACCGCCGACGACGATGATGTCAGCCTCACGCATCACCGTCCTCCAGCGCCGTCACGATCATTCCGGCATGGACCGGTTCGAGGCAGGCCTCCGTTGTGCGCCCATCCACGCGCACGAGACAGCACTGGCAGGCACCGATGCCGCAGAAATAACGGGTTTGCGAACCGGCATTATCCTTTCCGAACCCATGGATGTTGGCGCCGGAAAGTGCGGCCGCAACGCTTTCGCCTGCACGAAACGGCACCTCGATACCCTGCCAGAAAAAGGTTCGGACGGCTGTCATGCCGCGATGCTCCCAGTTGCGAACCGCCCCGGATCGAACGGCGAAACATCCATCTCGGGCTCCTCTCCCCGGACGAGATCGGCCATGATCCGGCCCGTCAGCGGGCCAAGGCATATTCCGTCTCCTTCGAACCCGGCCGCAACGAAGAGATTTTCCGTACCAGGCATTCTGCCGATCATCGGCAGGCCATCGCATGTCGCGGTGCGGATGCCGGCGAAGCAGCGAAGGATGCGCAATTGGCCGAGCGCAGGCACCATCTCCTGCGCAGAAGCCGCAAGATGCGCTACCGCTTCGATGTCATTCTCGGGGATCGTCCGGCCCTCCTCTCGTGTGGAGCCGATCAGGAACTGACCCGTTTCGAGCGGATCTATGACGACACCATATCCGCGCGCATCCGCCTTCTCGCCCTCATGCTTCTTGCTAAGGAGATAGCTGCAGGACAGAAGCGAGCCCGGCAGGGCGGCATTGAGGCCCGGTGCCCGTTCGGTGACCAACTGCTGCCCCCGCCGCGGTCGCGACACATCGGGAAGTCCTATCAGCCTGCCCGCTCCGCCACCGGCGGCGACAACGACCGCCGAGGCTTCGATGACCGCTCCCCCGACGCGAACGCCGCTGACGCGGCCGGACCGTCCCTCATATTCGAGCGAGGCAACGGGGCAGTAGCGCTCCACCTTTAGCCGGGCGGCGGAGATCAGACGCGAGACTATGCTGTAGCCAATCGCGTGCCCCTCGTCTTCAACTTCGAGCACCGCCACCACCTTTCGGGTGAGCGAGGGCAATCTGTCGGCCGCCCCGTCGCGGGTGAGCCAGCGGACCGGCGCACCGACCTCGCCAAGTGCTTTCGAATGGTCGGATAGCACATCGGCTTCCGCGTCGCTTGCCGCAACGAGGAAGGTCGGCCGCTTGTGGAAGAGGCCCTGAAACAATCCCTGTCCGGCGAGTTCGCGGTACAGTGCCGCCCCTGCCCGCGCCATCGTCATCATCGGGCCGGGCCGCTTGCTCGCCACCGACACTGCACCATCTGCAGCGCCGGTTGCCCCACTTGCGGGCGCCGAAGCGTCAAGCAGCCGTACAGGGGTCCCCGCCATCGCAAGAAACGCCGCAGTCGCGGTGCCGACAATGCCCGCACCGATGACAATGACCGGAGGTGATGAATGCTGCTCGCGCACCTGATCCGAACGCCTTGAAAAGAATATGTCGAATAGATCGTAGCGCGCACGGCAAAAGCGCGTCGATAAAAGAACAAAGGCACGAGTTCGTAAAAAACTTACAACTTGCAACGCTATGGCTTGCGACCTTTCCGCTGTTCACCGTAACGTCGTGGGTGCGAAACGCCCCACGAGCCGCAGGAAGCGCACTTGCCCAGCATCAGTCTCTCCCTCGTCCAGACATTCTACCAGCTCGGTCGGACCGGCTCTTATACGGCGGCGGCGCGGGAGCTCAATCTCAGTCATCCATCCGTAGCGAACCATATCCGGCGGCTGGAGCACCTCCTCGGCGAGCGGTTGGTCATCGCCGAGCGCGGCGCAAGGCGGGTAGAACTGACGCCCAGGGGATTGGCGCTCTACGAGTTGATCCGGCCGGAATTCGACATCATGCTGACGCGTCTGACGCGACTGATGGAGAGCCAGCGTCCGGTGCTGCGGATCGGCATGCCACAGGGGATATCCCATGATCTCTTCCCGGGCGTCGTCCGGAAGTTCCATGAAAGCCGCCCTGACGTGGAGCTCGTGGTCTACGAGCGTGACACCGCGCTGGCCGCCCTGGTCCGCCAGGGCAGCCTCGACATCTTCATTGCGGAGCGGCATTTCGGCGATCCCGTCGTGACCCAGCAGCTGATCGGCCGTTACGGCCTTTCGCTCGTCTACCCGAGGTCATGGGGGCCCCCTCCTGCCGAGGCCGACATCCCCGAATGGGTCCGCGGGCGCCCTCTCATCCTACATGAGCCGGGACAGATAATACGCGACATGGCCACCGACTTCCTCGGCCGCAAGGGTGCGGTTATCGAGCCGCTGATCTCCGTATCATCCAGCGTCAGCATCAAACGTTATGTCGGCGAAGGCCTCGGCTTTTCCATATTGCCGTCCTGGTCCGCCGGGCCGGAAGACGAGACGATCATCCGGGTGGACCTGCCGAGCCTTACGCCTGTCCCGATCTATTTCGGGACTGCGCACTTCCTGAGGGAGAGCGAGACGGTCCGTGCGCTTTTCAACCATTGCCAGTTCGAGCTGTCCGGCCGCTAGCTTAGAGCCTTTCAGGCTTCAACCGGAATATTCAATCCGACCTTGACGCGGTCCATGGCCACAAACGTCCGGAAGCGCTTGACGTTGTTGTTGCCAAAGAAGAGGCGCCGGGTCAGTGCCTCGTAGTCGCCCATCGTCGGAACGATGATCACGAGAATGAAATCAGCCTCGCCGGTGACATAGTAGCACTGTTGGATCTCGGGCTCTGAGGCGAATGCCCTCTTCGCTTCCTCGATCTGCGCAGCCGTCTCGCTGATGACCTCCACCTCCACGAAGATGGTAACGGACTGGCCGATGGCCATGGGATCGACAATGGCCGCGTTGGCCTGGATCACGCCTTCTTTCGTCATCCGCTTGATCCGCCTCTGAACGGCCGGCGCGGACAAATTGACGGCCTCACCGATCGTTCGCTGCGGCGTGGTGTTATCGCGTTGAAGGATCGCAAGAATTTTCCGGTCGAAAGCATCGAGCTGCGGTGGCTGAACGGATCTGCTCAATTGTGCCCTCCGATGAAACAAACTTGCAAAACGGCATGGGAGTATCAGCGCAAATTTCACCTCAACTGCAATATTTTTTACCCCATCGAAGAACGAGGCGACCATGTTTCTGCTCAATAACCATCCCGAATACAGGCAACCACTCGATCCGGCCGATGCTGAAACGCTCGGTGTTGCCGCAGCCAATAAGGTCGAGAGGTTTCTCTCATTCCGTGAAAATCATGCCGAGACGCCACTGGTGGCCCTGCCGCGGCTGGCGGCCGAGATCGGGGTTAGCGCGATTCACGTCAAGGACGAAGCTTATCGTCTCGGGTTGGGGAGCTTCAAAGCATTGGGCGGCGCCTACGCCGTGATCCGGCTGCTTCTCGAGGAGGCAGGAGAAAGCCTCGGGCGCGCGGTTGACGTTTCCGAACTGTATTCAGCCGAAGTCCGCCCGGTCGCGTGTTCCATGACCTTTGCCTGCGCAACGGACGGTAATCACGGTCGCTCGGTCGCCCAAGGCGCTCAGCTCGTCGGGGCCAAGGCGGCGATCTTCGTACACGCCGGTGTGAGCAAGGAACGTGTCGCCGCGATCGCCCGGTTCGGGGCGGAGATAATCGGGGTTGATGGCTCTTATGATGACTCCGTGCGCGAATCCTCGCGCGTCGCGGAGGCGAATGGCTGGACAGTCGTTTCGGACACCTCATGGCCGGGATATGAGCGTATCCCGGGCCTGGTCATGCAGGGTTACGTGGCGCTTGTTCGCGAATCCTTGCGCCAAATGCCGGAACCGCCGACGCATGTGTTCATTCAGTCGGGCGTTGGCGGAATTGCCGCGGCTGTGGCTGGGCATCTGGCGGTCGAGCTTGGCGCCAGGCGTCCGACCTTCACGGTGGTCGATCCTGCCCGCGCAGCCTGCATCGTCGAGACGGCGCGCGCGGGACGTCCGGTGACTATTGCCCATGGCGAACCGACCGTCATGGCGATGCTCGAATGCAACACCCCCTCGCTGCTGGCCTGGCGCATTCTCGCGCGCGCTGCCGATGCCTTCATGACGGTGGACGAAGACGACGCAATTTCGGCCATGCGGCAGCTCGCCGATCCGGTGGCGGATGATCCGGCGATCGTGGCCGGCGAGAGCGGAGGGGTTGGTCTCGCAGGGTTGCTGAAGGCGGCTTCCGACCCGGAGATGAGGGCTGCACTGCGAATCGATGGACACTCGCGCATCTTCCTCGTCAACACCGAAGGTGCGACCGACCCCGGCAAATATGAGGAGATCGTCGGGGCTTCGCCGGCAGCGATCGCGACGAAGACCAGGATGTGAGCGCCCTCGGCGGAGAGAGGCCGGAAATCGATCGACCTGACGAGAACGGCTACCTTTGTTGAGACCACAATAAGTTGGAGCGGATGCGGGGGAGAATCCGCATACACGCTTTCTCTCCCGCTCAAGCCTCCTACCCCGCGAGCGGGGTCGGATCGCGCTGCAGCCATTTCGGTTGGGGGACGGCGTTCAGCAGGGCTCGCGTGTATTCGTGCCGAGGCGAGACGAAAAGAGCTTCCGTCTCACCCTCCTCGACGATCTTGCCTCGTTGCATCACCAGGATCCGGTCTGCGAATTGACGCACGATGGGCAGATCATGGGTGATGAAGATGTAGGAGAGGCCGAGGCGCTGGCGGAGATCGGCCAGGAGTTCGATGACCTGCATCTGGATCGACACGTCGAGCGCCGAGACCGCTTCGTCGCAGACGATGAGCTCGGGTTCGCTGGCGAGCGCCCGGGCAATGGCGATGCGTTGCCGCTGCCCGCCCGAAAATTGATGCGGATAGCGCTCCGCATGCTCCGGCTTCAGGCCGACAAGCTCCAGCAGTTCAACGACCCGTTCGTTCCAGCGTTGGCGCGGCAGGATATCCCGGTGGATCGCCCAGGGTTCTGAAATGATCGAACGGACGTTCATGCGCGGGTTCATCGAGCCGAACGGATCCTGAAACACCATCTGCACTTTCCGGCGAAATCCGTTGAGCGCCCTGCCCTCGAGCTTGAAGATGTCCTCGCCGGCAAAGAGCGCCGAGCCCGATGTCGGCTCGTTGAGCCTCAGCAGCATGCGCGCAATGCTGGATTTACCCGAACCGGACTCTCCGACGATGCCGACCGTTTCGCCGCGACGAAGCGTAAAGCTCACATCGTCCACTGCCTTGAACTCGCGTTTGGGCGCAAACGGGCCGGAGCCGAGCTTATAGTGCTTGCTCAGATGGGCGACCTGCAGCAGGACCTCCTGTTCGACAGGCCGGCTTCGCTTCTTTGGGTCGCCATGAGGCACCGCCGACATCAGCCGGCGGGTATAGCTGTGGCGCGGATTGGTGAAGACATCCTCGGCCCTGCCGCTCTCCACCACCTTGCCGGCATTCATCACGATGATCCGGTCCGCCATGGCCGCGGCGACCTCCAGATCGTGGGTGATCATGATCAGCGCCATTCCGGTTTCGCGCTGCAGGTCCCGCAGAAGGTCGAGGATCTGCGCCTGGACACTGACGTCGAGCGCGGTGGTCGGCTCGTCGGCGATCAGAATGTCCGGTTCGAGCGCAATCGCCATCGCGATCATCACGCGTTGCCTCTGTCCGCCGGAGAACTGGTGCGGATAGTAATCGACCCGCGTTTCCGCTTCCGGGATCCCAACCCGTTCCAGCAGGCGCACGACTCTTCCGCGCATCGCCCCGCCCTCGCCTGCGCCATGGCTTTCGAAAACCTCGGCGATCTGCCGGCCGACAGTATAGACCGGATTGAGATAGGCGAGCGGGTCCTGGAAGATCATGGCGATACGGCGACCGTTCAGTTCACGCCTGCCTTCGTTGTCGAGGCGGGAAAGATCGGTCCCGTCGAATACCAGGGTGCCCGAAACGATGTCGCCCGGGGGGCAATCGATCAGCCCCATCACCGTACCGGTGCTGACGCTCTTGCCCGATCCGCTCTCGCCGAGGATGACGAGCGTCTCGCCCGGGCAGACATCGAACGAGACATTGTCCACGGCGCGCACCGGATCACCTTCGGACAGGAAGTCCACCGTCAGGCCGTCGATACGCAGTATTGGCTTGTCCGACGCAGTCATCGCGGAGCCTTTCGCAGCGATTGCAGACGCCAGCGCTGCAGCGGATCGGCAACGGTCCGGGCCCAGCTGGCGAGAATGTTCAGGGACAGGGTCGTCAGCAGGATGGCGAGCCCCGGCCAGAAAGCGATCCACCAGGCCGTTTTCAGATAGCCGCGGCCATTGGCGACCATGGCGCCCCAGGTGAAATCCGGCGGCTGAATACCGAGCCCGAGGAAACTCAAGGAGGATTCGGCCAGAATGACGGTGGCGAAATCGATCGCGGCGATCGTCACCAGCGTGGGCAGCACGAGCGGGGCGATGTGGCGGAAGAGGATGCGTCCCGACCCCGCACCCATGGAGCGCGCAGCGCTCACGAACATGCGCTCCCGCAATTCGAGCACTTCGGCGCGTGCCGTCCGGATAAAGATTGGCATGCGGGTAATGGCCAGTACGATCACCAGGTTCGTCATGCTGGGGCCGAGCGTGTAGAGCACGATCAGCGCAAGGAGCAGCGAGGGAAAGCTCATCACCACGTCGGCAAGGCGAAGGATGACATGGCTGTACCAGCGCTCCGAATAGCCGGCGGCGAGGCCGAGGGTGCCGCCCACAGCCATGGAGCAGAAGACGGCGGCGGCGGCAATGCCGAGCGTGTTCTGAGCCCCGACGATCAGACGCGCCAGGATCGGGCGGCCAAGCGTGTCAGCGCCCAGAATGTAGATGAAGCCGTGTTCCAGTGCGAAAGGCGGCAGGTTACGCTGCCTGAGCCCGAGCTTGCCGGCAAGTTCGCCGACGAAGAGCGGCCCGACGAGGACGCAGACGATGAGGACGAGCAGAAACACGGCTGCGCAGAGTGCCAGTTTGTCGCGGGTCAGATAGATTGCAAGCTGCCGCAGCGCACCGGGCGATTTTACGGATGGCAATGTCAGTTCGGTCATTGTCGCCCTCCCTCAGTAGCGGATGCGCGGATCGAGCACTGCGTAGAGAAGATCGATCGCGATGTTGACGATGAAAATGGCGATTGCCGTGACGAGGATCGTCGATTGCACCACGGCAAAGTCGCGCTGGATGATGGAATCGATCATCAGCTTGCCGATGCCAGGCCAGCCGAAAATCGTTTCGACGACGACAGCGCCGTTGATCAGGCCGGTGGCCAGATCGCCGGCAACCGTGATGACGGGCAGCAGCGAGTTTCTGAGCGCGTGACCGAATATGATTTTACGACGCTTCATGCCCTTAGCATGGGCCGTCTTGATGAAGGGGGAGGCGAGCGCCGAAATCATCGTGCCCCGCACCACCTGTACCAGCAGCCCGAAAGGGCGCAGCATCAGCACGAAGATCGGCATGATCCAGTGCAATCCGGAGCCGGTGCCCGAGGTCGGCAGTACGCCGAGGCCGACGGCGAAAACAAGAATGCCTACAATCGCGATCCAGAAATCGGGCGTGCTCGCACCCGCCAGGGAAACGAGTCCGGCTATGCGGTCGAACAGGCTTCCGGGACGGGCAGCGGCCAGCGCGCCGACGACGATCGCAAGAGCGATCGAGAGCGTCATGGCGACCACAGCGAGCTTCAGCGTGGCCGGAAAGGCCTCGAGAGCCACCTCGATCGCCGACCGGTTCTGCCGCAAGGACTGGCCGAAATCCAATGACAAAAGGTTATGCAGGTACTGGAAGAATTGCACGTAGATCGGCTGGTCCAGGCCGTTGAGGCGTGCAAAGGCCTGGCGCGCCTCGAGGCTGGAGTCGAGCGGCAGGTAGAGCGCCGACGGGTCGCCGGTCAGGCGCGTGAGGAAAAAGACGAGCGTCAGCAGGCCGATCACCGAAATTACGCTGTGATATGCCCGCCGGCCGATATAGCCGAGCATCATGCGGAGCCTCTGGAATCCCTTGCAGTTCATGCGAGCGCGCGAAACAATCGCGCACTCGCCCGATGGCGGCACTTAATCCTTGAGGCCGATATTGGCCAGCGGGATCTCGCTGTTGGTCGTGATGTCCGGCTTCCACTCCAGACGGCTGCCCACCCGGGTGTAGCCGATCATGTGGAACATCGGGATATCGACCGCAAGCTCCTCATGCACCTTCGCGAAGATCGCCTTGAACTTGGCCGTACGGTCCTCGCCGGTGGCAGCCATGGCATCGGCGATCTCCTTGTCGAACGCCGCATCGTTGAAGGTCGAGTAGCTTCCGCCCGACGTATAGAAGATCGGAACGGTGAAGGCGGCGTCGCCCTTGTTGTTGTCATGCATCATCTGCAAAAGGTTCGGCCCGCGGCTTTCCGGGAAAGGCTTCTGCAGGTAGCGGAGCCAATCGTTCACGTCGAGCATCGTCAGCTTCACATTCAGACCGACATCCTGCCACATGGCCATCATGGCTTCCATGGCTTCCGTACCGTTGGGATAAATTCCGTTGCGGCCGATCAGTTCGATTTCGGTATCGACCGGTACGCCCGCAGCCTTGGCCTCGGCGATCAGCGCACGGGCCTTTTCGGCATCGAAGGCCCAGGGCGCCAGCTTGTCGTCATGACCGTTGATGCCGGTGACAACCATCTGCGAAGCACGCTGCACGTCCTCGCCGAAAAGCTGCGCAAGACCATTCCAGTCGATCGCAAGGTTCAGCGCCTTGCGAATCCGCACGTCGTCGAGCGGAGCGAACCCGGCATCGATGCGGATCGCTGTCGTCTCCGAGTTCAGATAGGCGAAGTCCGTTTCCGGGTTGGTGGCATCCTGGATGGCGATGGACGGCGTCAGATCGGCCTCGCCGGTCTCCACCATGGCGGCACGGATCGAGGATTCCGGGCGCCAGACATAGCTCGCCCTGGCAATGGCCGGCTTCTCGCCCCAGTAGCCGTCAAAGGCTTCCAGCACGACAGTCTGTGGCGTAAAGCTCGAGAGCTTGAAAGGACCGGTCCCGACCGGATCGTTCACGGCCTTGTCCGCCGGGGTGTTCGGCGAGACGATCATGACCACGCTGAGCAGCGTCGGCAAAATAGGCTGCGGCGTATCCGATTTGATCTCGACCGTGAGGTCGTCGATCGGCGTGACGGTGAGCTTGGCATTGCCGAATTTGGCAATGTTGCTGCAGGTCAGCTTGCCGCCGGTCATGCGCTCGATCGAGAATTTGACCGCCTCTGCATTGAAGGCGGCACCATCCTGGAATTTGACGCCTTCGCGCAGCTTGAGCTGCCACGTGTTCGGATCCGTTTGCTTCCACTCGGTCGCAAGACCGGATGTTGGCTGGCCGCTTTTCGGATCGATGATCGTCAGCGGCTCGACCACGTTGCGGCTCAGTATCTGGCCGACATTGGTGATGATGGTACCGCAGGGCTCGAGATTGGCCGGCTGTTCCGGCAGGACGATCTTGATTTCCGAGGCATTCTGCGCCGCGGCATAGCCGGCCCATCCGGCGACCACCATGGCGCCCGCAATCACGCGAACAGATTTGTTTCCCATTGCATTCCTCCCCAGTTGAAACAACGACGATCGAAGGCGGGCGCCATCCTCCTGGTGCCTGCCTTATGCTTGTTCTCAGTTGCGCGACGCTTCTATCAGCCCCTGCAATATCTCCCGCTCTTCGCCGGTCAGATCGACCAGGGGCGGGCGCACCGGGCCGGGCGCAAAGCCGGCAAGCTCCACGCCCGCCTTGATGATGGAGACCGGATAACCGGCCTTGCGGTCGCGCAGGGCTGCAAACGGGAAAAAGAACGTCTGAAGGATCCCTTCCATCACCGCCTTGTCGCCGGCCCGCATTGCCCGATAGAAGCGCTGTGCCAGCTCCGGCACGAAATTGAACACCGCCGACGAATAGGTGGTAACGCCGACGCCGTTGAAGCCTTCTGCGAAGAGCTCGTGGGTCGGCATTCCGCCTATGTAGCAGAGCCGGTCGCCGAGCTTGGCCGTCACGTGGCGCACGAGGTCGACTTTGCCGATACCGTCCTTGAAGCCGATCAGGTTGGGGCAGGCCTCAGCCAGGCGCGCAACCGTGTCGGCATTCGCGATGGAATTGGCGCGGTTGTAGAGAATGACCCCGAGACCTGTTGAATCGCATACGGCCTTCACATGAGCGTAGATGCCTTCCTGCGGCGCTTCGGTGAGATAGTGCGGCAGCAGGAGAATGCCATCGGCGCCCGCCGCCTCGACTATTTTCGCCGTCTCGACCGCAAGGGACGTGCCATAGCCGCAACCCGCAATGATCGGCACCTCGCCCGATACGTCCTTCGCCGCACGGGTGACCTCACCCACTTCATCCGGCGAGAGCGAAAAGAACTCGCCGGTGCCGCCGGCGGCAAACAGGGCCGCGGCCCCGAAGCCCGAAAGCCACTCCACATGACGCCGGTAGCTTTCGAGATTGAGCTTGTAATCCGACGTGAAGTGCGTGACCGGAAAGGACAAGAGCCCCGAACCGACACGCGACTTGATTTCTTCAGGCGACAATGAATTCCCTCCCGCGCTACGAGCTTTAAGATGGAGAATTCATATGATGACTTTAGAGATGAGTCAACCGACCTCGTCGGCTTTTTCGGTTTGACGCCAGGTTGTCAGCGATCGGTAGCGTTTGATCCCGGTGACCAGATGCCGGCGCATTGCCTCCCGCGCCCGGTCCGGATCCCGCGACAGGATCGCCTCGGCGATTTCGCGATGCTCCCGAAGAATGGGCTCGTCCCGATTCGGCAACGGATCGACGCCACCCATGACCGTCCGAAACTTCACGCGAGGAATCATGCGCCGCCCGACATGCTCCAGAAAAGTGCGGAACCGGGCATTGTTCGTGGCCGTCGCTATCGCCATGTGGAACTGGAAATCCGCTTCGTCCGTCGGCCTGCCTTCGGCGACGAGATGGGCGAACCGCTCTACCTGGGCCTGAATCTCGGCTTCCTGCGCTGGTGAACTTCGCGCTGCGGCAAGCCCTGCCGCTTCGACTTCGATGCCTATGCGCAGTTCCAGCTCCTCGATGATATCCGAAATCTTGTCCGTCTCGCCGGTAAAGAGCTTCATGCCCGGATCGCTCTGTCGCGGCCCTATTACAAAGACCCCGGAGCCTTGCCGCGACTCCACCAGGCCATCGGCCCGAAGTGCAGCGATCGCCTCACGCACGACGGTTCGGCTGAATCCGAACTTGTCGATCAAGGCCGGCTCGGTCGGCAACTTGTCGCCCGGCGCATAATATCCCGCCTCGATCTGCGTCCTTATGGCGTCTGCCACCTGCGAGGACAGCGACCGGCGACCGCCCCCTTTTCTCGTGCCCGGCATGAAAGCTCCCATACCACTCTAATTCATATTACGACTTACTGCGATCTCATCAAAGACATCTTATGGGATTATTTCCAAATGCGGTACAAAAAAACAGGGCGGCGCGCAATCCGGTGCCAAATAATCCTGATCTCGCGAGGCTTCGATCCAGATCGAGGCGGGAGCCACCGCCGGCTTTTCAAGCGAGAGACGCGCGACGCGTCTCGGTGTCGATGAGAAAGGCGGCCAGGGCTGCCGCGAGCAGGAAGGCCGAGAAAATACCGACTGCAAGAGTGAAGCTCTGCGCCACGACGAGCCCCATCAGCGAGGGCGCGAGAAGACCCCCGAGCCGCGCCATGCCGCCCGCCGCGCCCATGCCCGTTGCCCGCGATGCGGTAGGATAGAGTTCCGGCGTATAGGCATAAAGCGCACCCCAGGTGCCAAGCAGGGCGAAGCTCATGGTCAGGAGAGAGGCACCGATCAGCGTGCCCGATTCGGCCGCCACAAAGAGCAGGCAGCCAAGCGCCGACAGCAGGCAGAAGCCGATCAGCGTCGGCCGGCGGCCCCACTTCTCCACGCCATAGGCCGCGAGGGCATAGCCGGGTATCTGCGCCAAGGCCAGGAAGACGAGGAAGCCATAGCCGCGAACGAACCCGAAGCCCTCGCCCGCCAGTCGCGGAGGCATCCAGGTAAAAACGCCGTAATAGGATACCGAGACGAGGAACCAGATCGCCAGGATCAACAGGCTGCGCCTGCGCATATCCGCGGAGAAGATGCCTTCGCTCGCAACCGGCGGCGGCGAAACCAGCGACACGTCAGCGCCCAGTTTACTCTTGCCGTTTACGAGGAGGATACGCTCGACAATGGTCTTGGCTTCATGGGCTTTTCCGCGGCGCAGGAGATAGAGCGGCGATTCCGGCACCAGAAAACGCAGGCCGACTCCGATCAGCGCCGGGATCGCCGTCACGGCAAAGATGTAGCGCCAGGCATCGGCGACACCGGCAAGACTGGCAGCCCATGCGGCGAGCGCGACGACGAGCGTGCCGACGGCCCAGAATCCCTCCAGCATGACGAGCCAACGGCCGCGATTGCGGGCCGGCAAGAACTCCGCCATCATCGCGTAGTCGACCGGCAATGTACCGCCGACTGCAGCGCCTGTCAGAAAGCGCAGCAGAAGCAAGAAGGCAAAATTCGGCGCAAAAACCGAAAGCAGGCCGAAGAGGGCATCCAGGGAGACGGTGACGATCAGGACATGACGACGGCCGATCCGGTCGGCGAGCTTGCCGAAGGAGACGGCGCCAAGCAGCATGCCAAGGAAGAACAGGGTACCGGTCTGCAGCGCCTGCGGGACCGTAAGACCGAAAGTTGCGGCGATCGATGCGGCGGTGAAGCCGACCGCCAGCACCTGCATCGCATCGGCCGCCCACACCAGCCCGAATATGGCCATGAGCCGGCGCTGATACGCGCCTGTCCCGGCGCGGTCGAGCGCATCGTCCACTGTGATCGTCGTCATCCGCACCTTCTCCCGATGGCGATTCGCCCGCTCGATGCCACTGCGTCATGCTACATCAAGGCAGACATGGCGGAAGCGGGAAACGAGCTCGACCGGCCAGACGCCGGTGCATCCGCATTCGACTAACGCGAGCCCCGGTCGAAAGTGTCCGGGGTGATGCCGCGGTGCTGCAGAATGCTTCTGGCGATCTTCTCGGTCGGAGTGCGCGGAAGAGGCGCATCGGTGATTTCGAGATAGCGAGGAACCATGTGCCGCGGAGCGCGTGCCCTGAAATGGTCGAGCAGGTCAGCCGGCGTGAGCGTCGACCCGGACCGGCGCAATACCACGACCATGATGTCCTCTTCCGTGAACTCGGATGGCATGCCGAATGCGGCACTCTCGACGACGTCGGGATGCTCTTCGGCCAAGGTCTCGACTTCATAAGCGGAAATATTCTCGCCGCGGCGCCGGATGGCCTCGTTCAGCCGGTGCTTGAAATAGAGCCAGCCATCCTCGTCCATGAAGCCTGCATCCCCGGAGTGATACCAGAGGTTTCTGAGCGCCTGTACGGTCTTTGCGTCGGCACGGTAGTAGCCGGAAAACATGCTCCAGCTCTTCCTCGGGCGCGAGACGATCTCGCCGACAGTGCCGGGCGGCACGGGCCTGTCCCTGTCGTCGACCACGGCCACCTCCCAGTCCGGATGGGGCTTTCCGCATGAGCCGGGCCGCGTGGCATCGACCGTGTCGAGAGCCACGAAACTGGTCTCCGTCTGGCCGTATCCGGTGACGAGCCGCATGCCGAAGCGGCGCTCGAAGGCTTCCTTGTCGGGCACCATGGGAATGCATTGGCAAACCCGCACGAGATTGCCGCGGTCGTCTTTGCCGGGCGGCGCCCGCATCAGTATGACGGCCATGGCTCCCAGGAGATTGGTCGCCGTCGCACCGCTGCCGCGCACCTGCTCCCAGAAGCGGGAAGCGCTGAAACCCTCGACCAGTGTCGCCCGGGTGCCGTAGATCAACGGCAGATACACGCCGAACATCTGGGCATCGGTATGAAACAGCGGCAGCGCCGAGAAATAGCTGTCCTGCGTCGTGTAGCCGAGATTGGCCGCCATGGCCGCGGCCCAGGAATAGCAATGGTGATGCGACATCAGCGCGCCCTTGGCGGGACCGGTCGTGCCGGATGTGTACAGTATCGCCATCGGGTCGGAGTAATGGATCGTTGCGAGGTCGGGGGCCGACGGGGTCGCGAGACACTCCTCGAAACGCACGATACGGCCGATCTTCACACCCGCCGCGCGCGCGTCGCCGGGATCGGCGCCGACCAGTACGAGCGTTCGCACATCCGGCAGATGCTCCTGAACTCTGGCAAGCTCCGTCAGCGCACCGGCGTCGGCAACGAGAACCTCGGCGCCGCAATTGTTCAGATTGTGACACAGGAGGTCGCCCTTGAGGCCGGGATTGGTGGGAACTTCGATCGCGCCGAGATTCGAGAGGGCGAACCAGGTCGCAACGAGCTCGAAGCAATTGGGCAACAGCATCGCCACCCGGTCGGACCGGCTGACGCCCAGCGCGCGCAGCCCGTTGGCCAAGCGCCACGACACGTCCAGCATGTCTTCGAAGCTGGTCGCCCGCCCGCAGACGTCGATAAAGGACCTGGACCCGTGACGCTCTGCCTGCCTCAGCAGGATTCTCGACAATACGCGACTTTCGATCTCGTCGTCGTGCAGGCCCGGAATGGCCGATTGAGAAGCGTAGTCGGCTTTTGTGTCGAACACTGTCAGAACTCTTTCGCCCTTGCCTGCGCCTCGGGAGTGAGGAAGCCGCGAACCGTGGCTGCCGTCTCCTGCGCCATTGCGTCTTCGAGGGATGAGTGAAGGCCTTCATTGATGGCACGCTTGACGTCTGCAACCGCGACGGAGGGACGTTTCGCAATCGTTAGTGCCAATTGCCGGGCTTCGTCGAGAAGGCTGTCGTCCGGCACGACTTTCCAGGCAATGCCGGTTTCCAGCGCTTTTTTCGCATCGTGGCGCTCGCCGAGGATGAGAAGCTCCTTCGTGACCTGCGGGCCGACCTGCTTCGTCAAAAGAGCGGTGACGCCACCCGTCACGAACAGGCCGTAGGTCACTTCTGGGAAAAACCAGCGCGTATTCTCGGAGAACAGCCGGAAATCGCAATTGATCGCCCATTCCAGCGCGCCGCCGACGCACCAGCCATGCACCGCGGCAATGACGATCTTGCGCGACTGCATGATCTGGATCGTGATGTTCTGGATGGCCTCCACCCAGGCTTGCGTATCGGCCTCGCAAGCCGTCTGCGCATCGAGATCCTTGAGGTCGTCTCCGGAACAGAATGCCCTGCCCTCGCCGTGAAGAATGACGACGCGTATGTTCTCGTCGGCCTCAGCGCCCTCGAGCGCCTCGGAGAGCCCGGCTACCAGGGTTCCGTTCATGGCGTTCAGCCGTTCCGGCCTGTTCAGCTTCACCCAGGCGATCGGCCCTTCGACGGTAGAAACGACGACGTTGCTCACCGGTCCGTCTCCTCACACGATCATCGGCTCGGAATAGGAACCCCAGACTTCGCGCAGGGCGCTGCAAATCTCGCCGAGCGTTGCCTTGGCCCTCACGAGTTCGATGGTCTTCGGCAAAAGATTGATGTCGTCCGACCGGGCCTGCTCGACGAGTTCCTTCAGAAGGGACTGAATGCGCGCATCGTCCCGATTCTCCCTGACGGCGCGCAGTCGGTCGATCTGCAGCTGCGTGCAATGATCGTCATAGGGATGAATGTGCACATCCGCCGACCGGCTGGCGGCATCGACATATTTGTTGACCCCGACCGAGATCTTCTCGCCGGAACCGATCTTCTTGAAGGTGGCGTAAGCGGAATCCGCGAGTTTCTGCTGGAACCAGCCCTCCTCGACCAGCTTGATCGCGCCGCCGCGCTTCTGGATTTCGTCGAGCATCTTCCAGACCTCGTCTTCCATGTCCTTCGTCAGCCGCTCGATGAAATAGGAGCCGCCGAGAGGATCGATCACCGACGTGACGTTGATTTCTTCGCGGATGATCTGCTGGGTTCGGATGGCGAGTTTCATCGCCTCTTCGGTGGGAATGGCGAAAGCTTCGTCAAGGCCGTTGGTGTGCATGCTCTGGCATCCCCCGAGCACGGCGCCCAGCGCCTGGATGGCGGTGCGCATGAGATTGTTGTGATGCTCGACCTTGGTCAGGCTCATGGCGGCCGTCTGCACATGCACGCGCAGACGCATGGATTCCGGCTTTCGGGCGTTAAAGCGCTCCGACATGATCTTGGCATAGACGCGCCGCGCCGCCCGGAACTTGCAGATCTGTTCGAAGAAGTCCTGATGGCTGATGAAGAAGAACGACAGGCGCGGCGCGAAATCGTCGATGTCCATGCCGGCTCTGGTCACCTCTTCACAGTAGGAAATCGTGAAGGCCATGGTGAAGGCGATTTCCTGAAGCGCATTCCCGCCGACATCGGAGAGGTGATATCCGCTCAGACTGACCGGATTGATCTTCGGCGTCGTCCTGGCGCTGTACATGATCAGATCGCGCAGCAGCCGGACGGCCGGCCGGACCGGATAGATCCACTCCTTCTGGGCGACATATTCCTTCAGCGGATCGGCCTGCAACGTGCCGGTCAGCTTGTGCAGATCGCAGCCACGTTCTTCCGCCACCGTGACGAACATGGCGTAGATGACCCAGGCGGAGGGGTTGATCGTGAGGGAAACCGAAATCTTCTCGAGATCTATTCCGTCGAAAAGCCGTTCGACGTCGTCTACCGTATCGATGGCGACGCCGACGCGCCCGACCTCACCGAAGGCCATCGGATCGTCGGAATCGAGCCCCAGCAAGGTCGGAAGATCGAAGTCCGTCGAAAGGCCGGTCTGGCCCGTCTGGATCATATATTTGTATCGTTGGTTCGTCGCTTCGGGATTGCCGAAGCCGGCGACCTGCCGGATGGTCCAGGGCCGGCCGCGATACATGGTCGGGTACACGCCCCGCGTGAAGGGATAGGCACCGGGAAATCCAAGCTCGCTTGCGGGGATATCGGCGATGTCGGCAGCAGTATAGATACGCTTCAGCGGAATGCCGGATTCCGTTTCGTAGGTCTGCTTCTCCTCCGGCCTGCTTTTCAGAGTGGCGGCAAGCGCGCCCCCCTCCCATTCCGCCTGGTTCTGCCGAATGTCGTCGATCGCCTGTTGCGAGAACAGAGTCACGTCGTCCATGGGTCTTCCTCCCAACCCAGCAGAGCGCGCGCGGCGACGGACGGGTCCATACGCCTTTCCGTCACGGCCCGAACGTAAGGTTCGAGCGCCTCGGGCTTCTGCTGGAATTTGTTTTGAAACAGCTGCTTGGCGGTTCCCAGAATGCGCGTCCTGCATATGTTGCGCTGGCGTACGGCAAGTTCGCCGCTCCTGCGCAGATGCGCCCAGTGCTCTCCGATGGCGCGCCTCAGATCGCCGATGCGTTCGCCCGAAACGGAGCTGACAGGCAGGACAGGCGGCTTCCAGTCGGACCCGGCGCTGCTGCCGCCAAGTGCCAGCATGCCCTGAAGCGCCGAAACGGTCGCGGATGCTTCGGGCTTGTCGCATTTGCTGACGGCATGGATGTCCGCGGTCTCGAGAATTCCGGCCTTGATCGCCTGAATGTCGTCGCCGAGCCCGGGGGCGGAAAGGACGACGATGGTATGGGCGGCCGCGACCACCTCCACCTCGTCCTGCCCTACTCCGACGGTCTCGATGATGATCGGCGAATATCCGGCGGCGTCCAGGACATCGACGGCCCGGAGGGTCGAACGCGCCAGTCCGCCGAGATGGCCGCGTGTTGCCATGCTGCGCACGAAGGCGCTGCCCGCCGCCGCCGCATCACTCATCCGCACACGATCGCCCAGAATTGCTCCGCCCGAAAACGGGCTGCTCGGATCGACCGCGATGACCCCGACCTTGTGCCCTTCGTCGGCATAGGTCCTGATCAGCGCGGAAACGAGCGTCGATTTTCCCGCACCCGGAACGCCGGTAATCCCGACGATATGAGCCCTCCCACCCTGCAGATAGAGTTCGGCCAGGGCTGAGGCAGCTTCCGCGCGCCCGTCTTCGGCACGGGAGATCATGCGGGCGATGGCGATCGGCCGACCCGAAAGCACGTCCTTCGCCAGTTCGGTTGAGGGCGTGTAGGCGCCGCGCTTGGCCGTTCGAGATCGCGCAACGGCCCTCATATGCGGCCACGCGCAGCAACGAGATCGGTGATCGCCGTGACGATCAGTCCGGCGCGCGCCTCCTGCGGCACGATTGCGTCGACGCCGCATTCGAGCAAGGCCGGATAGTCCTGCTCGGGGATGACGCCGCCGGCAACGACGAGAACATGCTCGGCACCCTCCTCGCGAAGGCAGCGGCACAATTCGCGGAACAGCGGCACATGCGAGCCTGAGAGAAGGCTGACGCCGATGACGTCGACATCCTCCTGGATCGCCGCCTGGACGACGTCCTTCGGCGACTTGTAGAGACCCGTGTAGACGACCTCCATGCCGGCGTCGCGCAGAATGCGCGCAACCACTTTCGCACCCCGGTCATGGCCATCGAGCCCCAGCTTGGCGACCAGGACGCGGATGGTAGCGTTGGTGTGCGAAGCTTCATTCGCTTCGATAACGGCGCCCGCGCCCTTCGTGTCGGCCATCGATCCCTCTTTCTATTCTGCCGCAACGTCCTGACGGCTTGCGCCGAGCGGCAATGCCGCTTCGATGGCCAATGATGCTTCGATGGATTGCGTGATGATGCGCAGGCCAAGCTCGATCTCCTCCTCGGAAATCGTCAATGGCGGCGCGATGCGGAAGACGCCGCCCATACCGGGAAGCTTGACGATATTCATACTGAGCCCACGGCGGAAAGCTTCGGCGGCAATCCGGCTGCCAAGCTCATGATCGGCACTTCTGCTCTCACCCGGTTTCACGATTTCGACGCCGAGCATAAGGCCGCGACCGCGTACGTCGCCGACGCAGTCGAATCTCTGCTTCAACTGCGACAGGCCATCGAAGAGCTCGCCGCCGATATGACGGGCGCGCTCGACAAGCCCTTCCTCGGCGACGACGTCGAGCACGGCAAGGCCCACCGCGGCCGGCAGGGGATCGGAGACATGCGTGGTGTAGAAAAGGAAGCCCTTCTCATGCGCCGCCTCCTCGATCTCCGTCGTTGTCATGACGGCGGAGAGTGGCAGGCCGGCGCCGATCGTTTTCGAGAGCGTCAGAATATCGGGCGTAACGCCGTCGCGCTGGAACGCGAACATGGTTCCAGTCCGGCCGATTCCGGTTTGCGCCTCGTCCAGAATGAGCAGCATTCCGCGCTCGCGGCATTTTTCCATGAGCGCTGCGAGATAGCCCTGCGGCAGTTCGAGCAATCCGCCGCTCGACAGGATGGGCTCGGCGATGAAGGCGGCGAGGCTGCCGGTCGACTGACTGTCGATCAGCGCGAAAGCATCGTCCAGCTCCGTCCTCCAGTCCAGGCTCCCGTCGCCATGCCGAAAACGCGGGCGGAATGTGTTGGGTGCCGGAATGGTCAGAGAACCGACCATGGCCGGGCCATAACCCTTGCGGCCGGCGCTGTATGTTGCCGAACTCGCCGCGCCGGTCATGCCGTGCCAGCTCTTTGAGAATGCGACGATTTCGTGCCTGCCGGTGACGAGCTTGGCCATGCGGATGGCCGCCTCGTTGGATTCCGCCCCGGTCGACAACAGCATGACCCTGTCGAGACCGGGTGCCAGCGCCGCCAGCCGCTCGGCGAGATCGACGACCGGTCGCGACAGCATTCCGCTGAAAAGATGGGCGACCTTTTCCATCTGCCGCTGAACGGTCGCGACGATCCGGGGATGGGAATGGCCGACCAGTGCACTCATCTGGCCCGAGGTGAAGTCGAGTATCGGCCGGTCGTCGGCATCAAAAACGAAAGAGCCCCTGGCCCGCTCGATGATCGCGGGGTCGAAGCTTCCGCCATAGCGGATCAGATGCCTGCCCGCGGCCGCCCAGAAGGCGGGATCCTGATTGTTCGACATGTAAGCCTCCATCAGATGCCTCCGGGCAATCGATAGCGGCTGACAGGACCACTGTAAAATTGATAGTATTCGGATACAGATATAAGGAAAACTGATATGCTCGGCCCGCTCGACCTTCGCCTGCTGATCACCTTCGTACATGCCGCCCACTCCGGATCGCTGAGCGCGACGGCAGTGCAGGTCGGGCGTACGCAATCGGCGGTCACGATGCAGATGCAGCGGCTCGAGGAAATGCTTGGCCACAGCCTGCTGCACCGCAGCGGGAGTGGGGTTCGGCTGACCGGCAGCGGCGAGCGCTTTCTCGTTTATGCCGAGCGAATTCTGAAAATGCATGACGAGGCGGTGTCGGCCTTTTCCGATAAGGGCCTGCACGGCTCCATGGTCTTCGGCAGCCCGGAAGACTATCTGATATCCTTCTTCCCGATGCTTCTGAGAAGCTTCGGTTCGAAATATCCCGACGTCGAAATCAAGGTCGTTTCCGCGCCGACGGTGGAATTGCGAACGCTCCTTCAATCGCGCAAGGTCGATCTGGCGCTTGTTTCGACCCCCAATCTGAACGACGTCGAAAACATCGTCAGAACCGAACCGCTCGTCTGGGTCGGAAGCAAGCCGACGCTGGAACTGCACGATTTCGGCGACGCGGTTCCCCTGGCATTGCCGGCCTCGAACGCCATGGACCATCGCGCGGCATTGCAGGCGATGGGCGGCGCCGGCCTTCGCTACAAGATAGCCTATGCAAGCAACAGTCTCGCAGGTCTGATCGGCCTTGCCCGTTCCGGGCTCGCCATCAGCGTCATGACGCAGGAAGCCGTTCCGCCGGACCTACACGTTCTGAACGCGCCGCTTCCCCAACTGCCGCACCTGGGCATAATGATCGCCTGCGCGGACGCCGACCAATCTCCCGCCGTCGCAGCCTTTGCCGATCACATCCGGTCGGTCCTGCCGTCGCTTTAGTCTGGTGCCGGGGCTCTTTCCGAATTGGTTATCGCTTACGACGGGCATATCAGGCGAGGCGAAGCCGAGATCCATTCGCGCGCTGCTTGGCCGGTCAAAAGCGCAGGCGCAGGAGGTGTAGCATGGATGGGCTAATCGGCTCCGTGCCCCATCTAAACCAGTGTCTGACGAAGATCGGCCTGCAACTCCAATAGCGGGGGCAGATAGTGGTCGATGACCTCCTTCATGGACCGTCCGCTCGCAGCCATGCCGATGTTGGCTGCAGCCACGACCCGGCCACCTGCGGCTTTCAGCGGAACGGCAACTGAAACAAGGCCCAGTTCGACTTCCTGGTCGATCGCGGCGTAACCTCGCTCTCTCGTCTCCTTGATGTCTGCAAGCAGGCGTTCGATATCCGTTTCCGTGTGCTCGGTGCGGGCCACCAGCGCCGACTTCTCCAGGGTGCTTCGCGCTTCGTCCTCACTCAGCGCCGCCAAGAGCACGCGGCCCATAGACGTGCAGTAGGCCGGCAATCGGGAGCCTGGCATGAGAGAGATGGACATAACCCGCCGCTGTGCGGCTCTGGCGATATAGACTATCTCGGTCTCGTCGAGGATCGATACGGAACTGCTTTGTCCGATCTTCTCGGAGAGCGCGTCCAAATAGGGTTGCACGATGCGGGGAATGGGCAGCGAGGCGAGGCAGCCAATGCCCAGTCGCAGTACACGTGGCGTGACCGTAAAGAACTTTCCATCATAGGCCGCGTAGCCGAGTTCCCAAAGGGTGAGAAGGCAGCGTCGGGTGGTCGCCCGATCCAGCCCCACGATGTCAGCAGTTTCCGCAATGCTCAGCCGAGGTCTCTCCGCAGAGAACGCTTCGATGACTTTCAGGCCCTTGGCCAGGCCGCCCATGAGGTCTCGCTCTTTGACAGCCACCGAGGACTTTCCCTTGTGCGATAATCGAACATCGTTCCAATAACGCACAAACTCGTTGAGGTAAAGCGCGGCTCGCGTTAGGTTTCGCCATCGGCGTCACAGGCTCGAAGGGAAAAGATGGACAAGACCGTAGACAGTCTCGCGGAGGCGGTCGCCGAGATCGGCGACGGCGCAACCGTTATGATCGGGGGCTTCGGTGGTTCCGGAGCGCCTATAGAACTCATCCACGCCTTGATTGATCTGGGCCCGAACGACCTGACCATCATCAATAACAACGCAGGCAACGGCCGAATCGGTATTGCCGCGATGATCGATGCCGGGATGGTGCGGAAGATGATTTGCTCATTCCCGCGTTCCTCCGATCCGCGAGCGTTCACTGAGCGTTATCTGAAAGGATGTATCGAGCTTGAATTGGTACCCCAAGGGACTCTTGCAGAGCGGGTACGCGCCGGCGGCGCTGGTATCCCCGCTTTCTACACTCCGACTGCGTTCGGAACCGAGCTCGCCGCGGGCAAGCCAACGGCGGAATTCGACGGTCGTACCTATGTGCAGGAAAGGTGGCTCAAGGCTGACTTTGCTATTGTCAAAGCGCATGTCGGCGACACGCATGGCAACCTGACCTTCAACAAGGCTGCACGCAACTTCAACCCGCTGATGTGCATGGCGGCCAGGACGACCATCGTCCAGGTCTCCAGAATCGTGCCTGCCGGAGTTATCAATCCCGAGCACGTCATCACTCCGGGCATCTTCGTGAACAAGGTCGTCGAAGTCCCCTTCCCGCAGCAGGAAGAAGAACTGGTACGAGCAGGAGTGAGCTACCCATGAGCGCCGAAACTCAATTGAAGCTTTCCAACGCGCAGATCGCATGGCGCGCGGCGCAGGACATCGAAGACGGTGCCTACGTGAATCTGGGTATCGGTTTCCCGGAAATGGTGGCGCGCTACCAGCCGCCTGGCCGCCAAGCGGTATTCCATACCGAAAACGGCATCTTGGACTTCGGTGAGGCACCACCCGAGGGGCATGAAGACTGGGATCTGATCAACGCCGGAAAGCGGCCCGTCACGCTCAAGCACGGCTCGTCCTTTTTCCATCACGCTGACAGCTTTGCCATGGTCCGCGGGGGGCATTTGGATGTGGCCATCCTTGGAGCATACCAGGTCGCCGAGAATGGTGATCTTGCCAACTGGCGCGTCGGGTCGCGTGCCGTTCCGGCTGTTGGAGGCGCGATGGACCTCGTCCATGGAGCCAAGCAGGTGTTCGTGATAACCGAACACGTCACAAAGGATGGTGAACCCAAGCTTGTTGAGTTCTGCACATTCCCGCTTACCGGTGTCGGCTGCATCACCCGCGTCTACACCAGCCACGCGGTCGTGGATATCAAGAATGGCCGATTCGTGTTGAAGGAGAAGCTTCCCGGCCTTCCCCTCGAAGCCCTGCAGAAGATGACGGGCGCGAAACTTCACGTCGACGGCTCCGTGGCCGATCTGATCGTGCCAGCCGTTTAAGGAGCACTGAAATGCGCGATGCTTTTATCTGCGACTACGTTCGCACTCCCATCGGCCGTTACGGCGGTGCCTTGTCGTCTGTGCGGGCCGATGACCTCGGCAGCGTTCCGCTCAAGGCGCTTGTCGAGCGCCATCCCTCGGTCGATTGGGAGGCGGTCGACGACGTGATCTTCGGATGCGCCAACCAGGCCGGCGAAGACAACCGCAACGTAGCGCGTATGTCGCTGCTGCTGGCCGGGCTTCCGCCCCAGGTTTCGGGCACGACGATCAACCGCCTTTGCGGTTCCGGCATGGACGCGGTCATCGCCGCTGCCCGGGCCATCAAGTCCGGTGAAGCGGAATTGATGATCGCGGGCGGCGTCGAGAGCATGAGCCGTGCTCCCATGGTCATCCCCAAGGCTGACGCCGCGTTCTCGCGCAATGCGGAAATCTACGACACAACCATCGGATGGCGCTTCGTCAACCCGTTGATGAAGAGCCAGTACGGCGTCGATTCCATGCCGGAGACGGGCGAAAACGTCGCTGAGGACTACAATGTCAGCCGCGAGGACCAGGATGCGTTTGCTGTCCTTAGCCAGGCGAAGGCCGCGCGGGCCCAGGAAGACGGCCGTCTGGCCAAGGAGGTCGTGCCCGTAACGGTCCCGCAGCGAAAGGGCGAACCGATCGTCGTGCAAAAGGACGAACATCCCCGCGCGACGACCATCGAGGCGCTTGCGAAGTTGCCGACCCCTTTCCGCAAGGGTGGCTCGGTCACGGCCGGGAACGCGTCGGGAGTGAGCGATGGCGCGGCCGCCCTGATCATTGCGTCAGCCGAAGCAGCTCAAAAGTACGGTCTCAAACCGGTCGCGAGAATTATTGCCGGCGCGACGGCGGGCGTGTCACCCCGTGTCATGGGTATCGGGCCGGCCCCGGCATCGCAGAAGTTGATGCGCCTGACGGGCCTCAAGCAGGAACAGTTCGATGTAATCGAGCTGAACGAGGCATTCGCGTCGCAAGGGCTGGCCGTACTTCGTGCGCTTGGCATTGCTGACGACGACGCACGTGTGAACCGTAATGGTGGAGCGATCGCGCTTGGACACCCGCTTGGCATGTCCGGGGCTCGTATCACGGGCACGGCAGCCTTGGAGCTTGTCGAGACGGGTGGGCGCTATTCACTTTCAACGATGTGCATCGGCGTAGGTCAGGGCATCGCTGTAGCGCTTGAGCGGGTGTGAACGGGGCTTGATGTTATGGCCCTGCGGCATGGATAAGGCTGATGCAGGGTCTGCTATCGAAGAGAGTCAATCTCGCTCGATATCGATGGCGCCGAAGGCAGCGTTCGGGCCGGTAACGGGACCGGCGACGCCGATCAGAACATCGGCCCGGGCCGTGCCCCCCGATGTGGCCAGAGAGGCCACGATCGCGGCGGAAAAAAGCAGTTTCTTCATTTTTTTGCTCCCAGTACTGCTGCGGGCCCAATGAAGCTTCCTGCGCTGCCCACGATTGACGCAGAAGGCCGTCCGACGCGTGGAGGCACGCGTCAGGCATCCGTACCGGCGGCCTTTGATTATGTTGGTTCCTATCCCCCTATCGGCAGAAGCACCTGCCGATCCCCATGATCGCCACCTCGCATTTCGGCGCCGCAAGAGCAGCGGCGCGCCGTCGTCCGATCAGTCCGAAACTTCCACGGCAACGGCCGTCGCCTCGCCGCCGCCGATACAAACAGAAGCGATGCCGCGTCTCAGGCCACGGCGCCGCAACGCATTGACGAGCGTGACGATCACTCGGGCGCCCGAGGCTCCGATCGGATGGCCCAATGCGCAGGCACCGCCATTGACGTTCACTTTTTCCGCGGCAAGGCCGAGATCGCGGATCGCCGCCATCGGCACGACGGCAAAGGCCTCGTTGATTTCGAAGAGGTCGACACCGCCGATGTCCCAGCCGATGCGCTGGCAGAGTGCAGTGATCGCTCCGATCGGCGCCGTCGGAAAGAGCTTTGGGGCATCAGCATGGGTGGCATGACCGCGGACGATCGCCAGAGGTGTGACGCCCTGTGTTTCCGCTGCCGATCGCCTCATCAGCACGAGCGCCGCCGCGCCATCCGAAATTGAAGACGCGTTTGCAGCCGTGACCGTGCCGCCCTCGCGAAAAGCGGGCTTCAACAGGGGGATTTTCTCGGCCCGCGCCTTCTGCGGTTGCTCGTCCAGGCTGACAGTGCCCCCCTTGCCCGAGCCGGTGCTGAGCGGAACGATCTCGTTGGCAAAGCTGCCATCGGCACCTGCCTTCTTGGCTTTCTCGAGGGACCCGATTGCATAATCGTCCTGAGCGCCACGGGTGAACTGATAGGCTTCGGCGCAATCCTCGGCAAAGGTACCCATCAGGCGCCCCTTGTCGTAAGCATCCTCCAGGCCATCGAGGAACATGTGGTCGAGAGCCCTCTGATGCCCGATGCGATAGCCCTGCCGCGCACGGTCGAGCAGATAGGGCGCATTGGTCATGCTTTCCATGCCGCCGGCAACCACGATCGAGGCGGATTCCGCTTTGATCAGGTCGTGCGCCAGCATCGCTGCCTTCATGCCCGAACCGCACATCTTGTTCACGGTTGTCGCGCCGACGCCCAGCGGAAGACCCGCGCTGAGTGCGGCCTGACGCGCCGGCGCCTGCCCCTGTCCCGCGGTCAGGACGCATCCGAACACCACCTCATCGACCGCATCCGGCGCAATCCCGGCGCGCTTCAGAGCATCGGCGATTGCGGCACCGCCGAGATCGGGGGCGGAAAAGTCTTTAAGCTCGCCCTGAAAGCTGCCAAGCGGCGTCCTAGCCTGCCCGACAATGACGACCGGATCCTGGTTGTTCATCTCGAACCTCCTTGCATGGCCGAGCTTCACCGGGGCGCCATGCGCAAAGCCCCGTCGAGGCGAATGACCTCGCCATTGAGCATCGTATTCTCGCAAACATGCTTTACGAGGGCGGCATACTCCTCCGCCCGGCCGAGGCGCGGGGGAAAGGGCACACTTGCCGCGAGGGCGTCCTGAACATCCTGGGGCATGCCGGCCATCATAGGCGTATCGAAGATGCCCGGCGCAATGGCGACGACGCGAATTCCGAAGCGAGCGAGCTCGCGCGCGGCCGGGAGCGTCAGCGCGGCAACGCCTCCCTTCGATGCGGCGTAGGCAGCCTGTCCGATCTGCCCGTCGAAGGCGGCGATCGAGGCCGTATTGATGATCACCCCCCGCTCGCCCTCGGCGTCCGGCTCTCCCTGCGACATGACCTCGGCGGCAAGCCTCATCATGTTGAATGTCCCGACAAGGTTGACGGCGACGGCGCGGGCGAAACTATCGAGCCCGTGCGGGCCGTTGCGACCGAGAATCTTTTCGCCGGGCGCGGTACCGGCACAATTCACCAATCCATGGAGACGACCGAATTCCCGCCGCCCAAACGCCAGTGCCTCAGTGGCGTCAGCCTCGTTCGTCACATCGACATTTCGGAAATGCACGGTCGCACCAAGCTCGGCGGCAAGCTTTTCCCCGGCTTGCGGCTTCACGTCCAAGGCCAGCACGATCGCGCCTTCGCCAGCCAGCATGCGGGTCACGGCTGCGCCGAGCCCGGAACTGGCCCCCGTGACGATGAAGACGCGGCTCCTGAGTTGCATCTGTTCCACTCCAGCATGTTTTCATCAGGATGATGTGGCCTCGAAACATGGTATGCAATGACCGAAGGGCTCAGATCTCTTGATCTCCTTTGCGATGTTTACGAGGAAGGATCGCCTCTCATGGAACGCCGGATGATCGCTCCATGTTTCATGGACGACACGCTCGAATGCCTTAGGCGCCATGGAGTCGACGCCGGGCCCCTTCTTGCGCAAGTCGGCCTCCCGCCAGTCATCACCGGCCCTGTGCCGGCCGAGCAATACGGCGCATTGTGGCATGCGGTGGCTCAGGTCATGGATGACGAGTTTTTCGGCGAAGGCGCACGGCCGATGCGCGCCGGCAGCTTCGCATTGCTGTGCCATGCCATTCTTTCGACGGTGACCCTCGAACACGCGCTGCGGCGAGCCCTGCGCTTTCTAAGGATCGTCCTCGACGATCCCCATGGCGAACTGGTCGTCGAGGACGGACTGGCGCAGATCGTCCTCGAGGATGCCGGCGCGACACGCTCCGCCTTTGCCTACCGCACCTTCTGGATCATCCTGCATGGCGTCAATTGCTGGCTGATCGGACGCCGGTTACCGATCCGCTGGGTCGACTTCCGCTGCAGCGCGCCGCCGGCCGGAACCGATTACCGGCTCTTCTTCGGTGCGCCCGTCCGCTTCGACCAGCCCCGGACGCGGCTCGTCTTCGATGCCGAGTACCTGAAACTGCCGCCCATTCGAGACGAGCGGGCGCTGAAACACTTCCTCCGGCATGCGCCGGCGAACATTCTCGTGCGCTATCGCCACGATGCGGGCTTGTCCACGGCAATACGCAGGCGGCTCCAGGCCTTGGATCCGTCCGCCTGGCCCGGTTTCGAGACGCTCGCGGCGCGGATGCGGATTGCAGCGCCGACCCTTCGCCGGCGATTGAAGCAGGAAGGTCAGACCTACCGATCAATCAAGGAAGACCTGCGCCGGACACTTGCCATGGAAGCGCTTGCCGAGCGCGGACAGAACGTGGCGCAGCTCGCCGTCGAACTCGGCTTTTCCGAACCAAGCGCCTTTCATCGCGCATTCCGCAAATGGACGGGGAAATCCCCGGCGCAATTCCGGCGCAGTGCCAGCGAAACAGGTCTGGCGGAAAGCGGCTCGTTGAAGAAACGCACTCAACTCCAGGAGAGCTGATCCTTGGGAAGCCGGCCGCTCGGATCATGCACGTCGACGCGGTGCGGCAGATCGGGTCCCCATTTCCACAGAACGAGATCCCGGTCTCCGGCTTCGGTCCCGGGTGCGAAACTCGGAACGAGAATGCCGGCGATCCCATGTCCGACCCGGACACCGCTCGCATGGAGGCGATCGTAAATCGCCCAGGAAGCCGGCCGCCTCCCCTCGGCGAGCGCGCCTGCCCAGCTGCAGGCCATCTCCTCCTGCGATACCCGGTATTCGGCCCTCCCCTTTTCCGTCGTCAGATCAGCAATGCCTTCGCAATCGACATCGTAGGAGCAAAGTACGCAAGGATCGATGCGATGGGCGAAGCCCTGATTGGCCTCTTTGATCGCTGTCATGATGCTGAGTGCGAGATACAGCGTCTTCACACCCCTCGGATTGAAGCGCGCGCCCTTCATTGCCGCGCCATCGCCGGATGTGGGTTTGAAAGCCCAGCGTGGGTCATGCGCGCGATAGCAGGTTCCGGTGAACCTCACGCAAAGCCCCCGAGGGCCATGTGATCGAGATAGTCACGCACGGCCGCCGCCTTGCCGTCCTTTACCAGAGCTTCGGCCGTTCGACCGCCAAAAGCGGGGAGAGGCTGGGCGCGATACCAAGCCATTGCCTGCTCCTTGCCGCCCGCCCAATCGGCGACCCGGCTGATGATCTCAAGCATTTCGCGAAGGCGGTTCTGCGTCTTCGTCCCCCGGCTGCGCTCCAGTCTATAAAGCGTTTCGCGGGCAAGCCCGGCCGTTTCGGCCAGTTGCGTTTTCGACATGCCGAAGCCGTCCGCGACCTGCTGAACCGCGATCTTTCCGCCCTTGTCCATATAGGACAGTATCAGCGGTCCGCCGCCGCTTTGAAGCTTTTGAGCCTGAGCCATGTTGCGTCACATCCAACCACACATTTTCTGTGCAAAATATATGGCGCACGGTGCGATTTCGCAAGGCGTCCATCGATGACGAGCCGAGCCTTCGACCCGATCCAGGTTACCGGGTGTCCTCCGGTTCCGATAGCAACCGGACCTTCTTCCAAAGATCCGCATCGACGAAAACGGCCTGCTTTCGTCCGGAGTGGCCGGGAAGTCTTACGCCGGCAGCCTCATGGGAGGCGACCAAATTGTCGATCGCTTCCGAGAAGCGACCGGCCGAGAAGTGACCAGGGTCGATGGCGATCAGGAATTGGCCGACATGCGGCGGCCCACCCTCGTCGTTTCCGAAAGCGCTCGCCTCCGTGCTGAGTACCGAGCCGGTCAGGGCGGCAGCAAGGACCTCCACAAGAAGGGCGACATTGGCGCCCTTGCGACCGCCGGCAGGCAGAAGCGAACCTTCAAGCCCGATGGCCGCGTCGGTCGTCGGCTGTCCATTCCGGTCCTGCGCCCAGCCGGCGGGGATCGCCTCGCCGCGGTCGCGGCGCAGGATCATCTCGGTTTTGGTGACGGCACTCAGGCTCTGATCGACGAGATGGCGGGCGTTCCTTCTTTCGAAGGCACGGCGAAGGCAAGCGGATTGGTTCCGAAGAGCGCCGCCGCCGCACCGGGAGGCGCGACGGCGGCAGGTGCGTTCGAGACGCAGATGCCTATCAGACCCGCATCGGCGAGCGGGTGAACGTGATGACCGAGGGCGAGGCAATTATAGGAGTTGCGCACCGCCATTGCCCCGAGGCCGTTGCTTCGTGCCAAATCGATCAGAGCTGGCGTGCCTGCGGCTATGGCGGGATGTGCAAAGCCGGACCTTGCGTCTACCGTCACCGTCACGCCGCGTGCCGACACCTCTGGAATGGCGCCTCCATCGACCTTACCGATCGCCAGGTGCCTGCAGAAGATCGGGAGATAGTAAAGGCCGCAGACGCGATTGCCCGCCGCCTCTGCCATGGCGATCGCGCGCGCCACCGGGCGCGCATTGCCGGCCGCGGCACCATGGACCGTCAGCGCCGCAAGGCAAACCGCTTCGATCTCTTCCCGGGATAGCTCGACCGTGGTCATCGGCTCGCCGCAAAGCGTCTTTCGCCGTCGGCGATCAGGTCTTCGGCGAGTTGGAAGCCCAGTCCCGGCTTCTTGAAGGCATCGAGCCAGCCGTTCCTGGGCGCCAGATCCGGCGAGGAAACGATATCCTTCTGAACGAGCTGCCACATGATCTGGTTACCGTCATCGAGATTGGGAATGGCAAGCCCGATATGGTGCTCCGCGCAGGTGGTGATGCCGGTCGTGAAGGAGGAATGGATGCAGATCTTCAGCCCGGCGGCCTCCGCCACGGCTGCCGCCTTCATCATCGGCTGTATCCCGCCGATTTCGCGCGGGCCGATGCAGATCATGTCCGCAGCACGCTGCCGGCATATCTCATAGACGTCGTAGAGCGTGAAGGCGGCCTGATCCGCGACGATCGGAATACCGACCTTCTCGCGGACATGCGCCATGGCCGGAATACTCCAGCTGACCGTCGGCTGCTCGATGAACTCGATGTCGTATTTTTCCAGCTTGCGGCACATGTTGATCGCGTCATGCACGCTCCAGCCTTCGTTCGCGTCCAGGCGAAGGCGCGCGTCGCCGATCTCGCGGCGAACCGCAGCGGTGATCTCCAGGTCGGTCTTCTCGCCTCGGCCGACCTTGAGATAGAAGACCCGCTCGCCCCGGGCCCGACCGGCGGCGGCATCCCGCGCAAGCTCTTCGGCGGTTTCTCCCTGGAGGAAGTAGAAATAGCCGACCGCCTTCCGGTGTGCGCCGCCCAGCAGCTGGTGCACGGGCAAGCCGGCGAGCTTGCCCTGCAGATCCCACATGGCCATGTCGATACCGGAGAACACCTGATTGGCCGCACGCATGATATTGGCGCCGTGCCCGAGATATTCCTGGTGGAAGATGCGCGCGATGAGCGGCGCCACATCATGGGGCGAATGGCCGATGAGATGTCCGGCAAGGCGATGAAGAATGGCCGCCGTACCGGCCTGATCGGGCGCCACCGTGCATTCGCCGATCCCGACCGAGCCGTCATCCGCCTCGATCTCGATAAGGTTGACCGCAAAGGATTCGCGAATGCCGTAGGACCAGTGATAAGGCTGTTTCAGCGGCAGAACCAGCGGACGGACGCGGATGCCTGATATTTTGACCATTTCGGAGTTCCTCGAAAACAGCGGCCGGACGGCCGATCCGATGCAACAGTGTGCGCCGCGTTGCCGGCAGGCGCCCTCCCCGCCCGCCTGCAGCATGGCCGCAGGCGGGACGAGAGATATTCGATTGAGATCGCCGCTCTTGCGATGTCGTCTTACATGCCCAGCGATTTCAGGTAGTCGGCGGCCACGGCCTCGATGGTCTTCTTCTCCACATCGACCTCGCTGTTCAAACGCTGCATGGTCGCGTCATCGAGCTTCATCGAGACTGCTTCCAGCGTCTCCTTGAGATCGGGATTCGCGTCGAGCACTTCCTTGCGGACGACCGGGGTGAGCGCATAGTTGGGGAAGAAGCCCTTGTCGTCCTTCAGCACCTTCAGGCCGAGTGCAGCGATCTGGCCGTCGGTCGCCTGCGCGGCGATCGTGTCGAGGTCGCCATTGGCCAGCGCGTTATAGGCGAGACCAAGATCCATCGGGCGCACATTGGCGCGCCCGGTCTCGAAACCGTAGACCTTTTCCAGGCCGATCAGGCCGTCCGGGCGCTTCGGAAATTCGGCCGTAGTGCCCATGAGGATTTTCTTGCCGTCATTATATGCCTTGGCGAGATCCGAAATCGTCTCCATGCCCTCCGTCTTGGCATTATCAGGCTTGATGACATAGGCGTAGGTGTTGTTGGCCGCGGACGGTGCCAGCCAGACAAGTCCTTTTTCGCCGTCAAGTTCCTTGACGCGGCTATAGGTCTCCTCCGGCGAAAGCCGTTCCATCACCTTGTTGAAGGTGATGAGCGACGTCCCCGTATACTCCCAGTAGAGATCGACCTCGCCGTTCTCCAGTGCGGCGCGAACGATCTTGGTGCCCATGCCGTCCTTCTTGTCGACGGTGTGGCCCTTGCTCTCGAGGAGCTGCTTCGTGATCTCTGCGATGATCAGCTGCTCGGTGAAGTTCTTCCCGCCTACGGTAAGCGTGGCGGCCCAGGCGGTCGTCGTGATGAACGCGATCGCCGCCGCCGATAGAAGGGTCTTGGCAAGTTTCGGTGCGAAGTTCATTTCAGTTCCTCTCTCATTTTTGTTATCGCAATGGATTGATGCCCCGCGGAACGAGGTAGTACTGGATCTGGCCGAGGATGAAATCGACCAGGACCGCGAGCATTGCCGTGGGAATGGCCCCGGCCATCATCATCGGGAGTTCGTCAAGCGAGATCCCGGTGAAGATCAGTTCGCCAAGGCCGCCCGCGCCGATCAAAAAGACCAGCGGCGCGGAGCCGACGCAGATCGCGAGCGCCGTGCGGATGCCGCCGAAGATCACGAAAAGGGCGTTTGGAAGTTCGACCCGCCACAGGACCTGCCGCGGCGTCATGCCCATGCCGATCGCAGCCTCAACCAGATGCGGCGGCACGGCGCGCAGTCCGGCATAGGTGTTGCGCACGATCGGAAGGAGGGTGGCCGCCCACAGGCCGAACACCGCGGGCACCGTTCCGATGCCGAGCAGCGTCATGGAAAGCGCCAGAATCGCAAGCGTCGGCACGGTGCTGCCGATGTTGAAGACCTGCATCACCGCCTCGGAAAAGAGGCGGAAGGCAGGCCGCGAAAGCACGACACCGACCGGCACCGCGACAAGGATGGCAAGCCCTCCTGCCCAGGCGACCAGCTCCAGATGCTGCACGACGAGATAGGAAATGTCATCGGAATAGACGAGGATCTCCTCTGCCATACCGCTCCACCAGAGCCAGGCGACGGTTCCCGCCAGCACGATGAGCACGATCAGCGGCGCGGTCTCGATCCGGCGGCTTTGCTGCGGTGCGGCCTGGCCGGCGAGCGCGCTCATGCCTTCCCTCCATGGCCGAGATGGTGCACGATCGAGCGGTAGCTCATCACACCCGCCAATCGCCCGGCCTCGTCGATGCAGGGCAGCAACGGCATGTCGTGAGCGAACATCACCGACACCGCTTGCCGGAGATCGCCGGTGAGCGGCACGGTGGACTTTACCGGTTCCGCATGGTCTCCCACGGTGCCGGAGCACGCCTCCGCCACCTGCTCGCTCAGGACGGAGCGGGGTGCGCCTTCGGCGTCCAGCACAAAGGCGGCGGCGCTGCGCGACGACCGTATGCGCGCACGCGCATGCTCGACCGAATCCGTCTCCAGGACCGTTATGAAATCCGTCTCCATGGCATCGCCCACCGAGACGAGCCTCAGCCGCTTGAGTGCCCGGTCCGAGCCAAGGAAATCTTCGATGAAGCTGTTGGCGGGGCGCGCGAGCAGGTCGTCGGGGGCAGCATATTGTTCGAGTTTTCCGCTGCGGAAGATTGCGATCTTGTCCGCCATCTTCACCGCTTCGTCGAGGTCGTGCGAGACGAAGATGATGGTCTTCCGGATCTCCCGCTGCATCTTCAGGAATTCCTCCTGGATGACCTCGCGGTTGATGGGATCGATTGCCCCGAACGGCTCGTCCATCAGCATGACCGGCGGATCGGCCGCCAGCGCGCGCAGAACGCCGACGCGCTGCTGCTGGCCGCCTGAAAGTTCCTTCGGATAGCGCTTGAGGAAAAGGTCGGGTTGAAGCCCCACAAGCTCCAGGAGCTCTTTAGCACGGTCGCGAGATTTGCGGCGGTCCCAGCCGAGCAGGTCCGGCACGACGCAGATGTTTTCCTCGATCGTCTTGTTCGGAAAGAGGCCGATCTGCTGGATCACGTAGCCGATGGACCGCCTGAGCTCGATCGGATCGACTGTGCTCGTGTCCTTGCCGTTGATGAAGACCTTGCCGCCGGTGGGCTGGATCAGCCGGTTGATCATCTTCATCGTCGTCGTCTTGCCGCAGCCCGACGGCCCGAGCAAGACGCAGATTTCGCCAGTCGGTAAGTCAAGGCTTACATTGTCGACGGCAATGAGAGGATCATGCGCCGGACCGTAATGCTTCGTCAGATTCTCGAGCCGGATCATGGCGTGACCTCCCCCTGAATACCGCGTGACGTGAGAAGGCGCTGCACGAGCGCGAGGAAGAGGTCGGCTGCGATCGCCAGCAGCGAGACCGCAAGTGCGCCGGTCACCAGCTGACGCGGATCGGATTGGCTGATGCCGCGCGAGATGAAGGTGCCGAGGCCGCCCGCGCCGATATAGGCAGCAATGGCTGTTACGCCGATATTCATGACGACGGCAGTCCTGACCCCGGCCATGATGACCGGAATGGCGAGCGGGATCTCCACCTGCCGCAGACGCTGCCAGGTGCTCATTCCCATGCCCTTGGCCGCCTCGCGAAGAGCCGGATCGACATTGGTGATGGCGGTATAGGTGTTTCGGATGATGGGGAGCTGGGAATAGAGAATGACGGCGACGACAGCCGGGACATAACCGATGCCGTGTCCGATCGGCGAAAGCAGCGGGATCATCAGGCCGAACAACGCAATCGAGGGAACGGTTATCATCATCGACGCAAGATAGAGTATGGTATCGGCCGTGCTCTTCGATTGCGTGATGGCGATCCCGATCGGCACGGCGGTGGCGATCGCAATGCCGACCGCCAGGAAGACGATTGAAATATGCTCGATCGTCCGCGCCCCGATGATGTGCAGATTGTCGATGATGAACCCGATTATCTCCATTCGTTACGGCCTGCCTTTCTTTGCTAGAGTTCCCCATATAATTTGGCGGCGTTCTCGAAAGTATATCGCAGCGGCACGGATCCCTCGATCTGCCATGCTTCGACCATGTCTCCTTCCAGAAGGGCGCATGCGGACGCCGTGTCGACGACCGCACCGCCATAGAGGCGGTTCGCCAGGTTCAGAATGCCTGTCTGATGCATCGCCGTGCCGCCGCTACCGCAGGCGTCCTTGACGAGGAGGACGTGCAGGCCCAGGTTGATCGCGTCCTTGACGGTGGCATCGACGCAGGCCTCGGTCCAGACGCCGGCGATCGCCAGCCATTCCACGCGCGCCTCGCGCAATTCGCCGATCAGCGGACTTTTGCCGAAGGCGCTTGCTTCGTTCTTGACAAGCAACCGCTCCGAAGGTCGCGGAGCGACCTCCGGGCAGATCGCCGTAAGCGGGTCATCCTTGTCGCTGAAGGCGGAACGACCGTCGGGCCCGATCGGATGGAACGGGCGAAGACCGTCGGCGGGATCGACGACATAGGCGCAGTGAAAAACGGGAATATCGCTACGCCGGGCCGCCGCCTGGAGGCGTGCGGCATTGCCGAGCACCGCATCGTAGCCTTCCACGAGATAGCGCTCGTCGTGGCGATGCTCCTCCTGCAGATCGATGAAAAGGCAGGCAAATTTTGCGCGGCCGATCCGTAACGGTTTCCTCATCAAGTCTCCCCGCTCAGGAATTCTTCCTCATAGGGGAAACGCGACAGGAGCTCCGTCCCGCTCTCCGTGATGAGGATCTCGTCTTCGAGTTTCACGCCCTCGCGCCCGTCCTTTTCGCCGATGTAGCTTTCGACGGAAACGACCATGCCGGGCACGAGATATCCATCGCGCCCATAGGTCTCGTAGTCGATCGCATGGGCGATGAACGGCGTCTCTCCGTGCATGCCGACGCCGTGCATCACGGACGTGTACCGCTGATCGACGAAGCGGTCGGGAATCTTCCACGCCTTTTCAGCGATCTCCCGGAAGGCCATGCCCGGCTTGACGATGTCGATATTATGCTGAACCTGCTCGTATGCCATCCGATAGAGCGATTTCTGGTAAAGCGTCGGTTTGCCGGGGCCGCAGCGAAAGGTTCGCGAGAAGTCGGAATAGTAGCCGTAGCAGCCGATCGTATCCGTATCGAGGGCCACGAGTTCCCCCGGCCTGATCTTACGGCCGCTCGCCTCGTTGAACCAGGGATTGGTTCGCTGGCCGGAACTCAGCAGACGGGTCTCGATGAACTCGCCCCCCTGCCGGATCACTTCATGGTACATGATCGCGAAGAGATCGTTTTCGGATACCCCCGGCTTGATCGCTTCGCGCACGGCGGCGACTGCCGCTTCGGCACCGGCCATTGAAACCTGAAGGCATTTGATCTCTTCGGGAGTCTTCACCGCGCGCACCGCGAGAATTTCGCCCTGACAGTCCCTCACCTCGCATCCGCGCTTCTCGAGCGCCAGTGCCTGCAAATGGCTGCAGCGGTCCATCCCGATCTTCATCGACCCGCCGCCGTGCTGCCTGAGCAGATCGGTGATCTCGTCGGCGAAGGGCCCTGCGGTCTCGTCGTCCTTGCCGGAAACGGAGGACCAGACGAGCTTGGAAGGACGAGCCTCATCGATCGTGTCGAGAACCATAGAGACGTGATAGCTCTGCGGATACTCGAAAAGGACGATCGGACCTTCCGTGGGGATGAAAAAGTAGCGGGTGGAATTGCGCAGGAAGTACCCGAACATGTTCCGGGAACCTGTTGCATAGCGCTGGTTATAGGGGTCGAAAAGGACGACCGCACCGTAACCGGCCGTGCGCATCCAGTCCCGAAGCTTCTTCAGCCGCCCCGTGCGCAGAGCGTCGGCGTCGATGAAGGACGGCTCGGTGTCCGACAGCCACATGCCTCCGGCCGGATCAGCCGCCGCCGGATGACGCATGCGGTCCTTGAAATCGACGTCGTCCACGCTATCAGGGTCGAAAACAACAATGCTCATGACGTTCTCCTTTTCAAGCAGAATGGAGAATAGCCGGAGCGCACAGTTGCGCGAATTCCGCAGAGTCTATGCCGGAATCCGTACACGGTCATTATTTCAGCCCCGCAACCGCGCGCGGCGCCTCGCCGGCCCGCGAGATACGGCGGCGGACGCTATGCGGCACGTATCCGAACTGCTCCTTGAAGGCACGGGAGAAGTTCGCGGCGTTCGCGAACCCACAGGCGACGGCGACTTCGTTCACCTTGAGATTGGAATGCGTCAACATGTCTGCGGCATGACCAAGCCTCAGACTGCGATAATAGCTGTTGGGCGACACACCCAGCGCGGCTTTGAAGGCGCGCTCGAGTTTGTCGGAAGAGACGTTCAGCCGGGCGGCCAGATCCTCGATCCGCAGCACGTCCTCGATGGCATCCTCCATCATCGCCACTGCGGAAAGGACGAGGTCGTCGACGATACCGCTTCGGATACGTAAGGTCAGCTTTTGCCTGTCGGCATTCGGCCGCAAAGGACTGTGCATGTACCAACCCGCGACAGCGTCGGCGAGCTCGGCGCCATAATCCCGTCCGATCATATCCAGCATCATGTCGAGGCTGCCGACGCCGCCGACCGAGGTGAAGCGGCGGCGATCGACCACATAGAGGTCCAAGCGCATGTCGAGATGCGGAAACGCTTCCTTGAACGCCGGCTGACTGGTCCAGTGAAGCGTGCATGCATGTCCGTCGAGAAGGCCCTTGCGGGCAAGGAAGAAGGCCGCATCGGCCACGGCGCCGAGTTGCGCACCGGAGCGAAGGTTCTTGCGGATCCAAGCCATTTCGTCGTCCGCCACGAGATGCTCGGCGTCGCCGCCCGAACACACGACGATGCGGTCGACCTCGGGTGCGTTGCGCACAGCAAAATCGGGCTCGATGCGGATGCCGTTCGAGGCCGTGACCTTCTCGCCGGCGGCGACCGTGACCCAGGAATAGCAGCGCCTGCCGGAGAGCGTGTTGGCCGCGCGCAGCGGTTCGATGACCGAACTGAAAGCCATCAGCGGAAAGTTCGGAAACATCAGAACCGCAAAGCGGATCTCCTGCGTATCCCTCATCTGCCCCTCAAGGTTCGCCCGCCCCGATCTCCGCGCGCCGCTTGATCATGTAGGCATCGAGCTCTTCCCGGATAGCCGGGTCGAGCACCGGCTCCTCATACTCCCGCAAGGCCTGCTGCCAGATGCCGGTCGCGCGCTCCAGGGCATCGTGGCCGCCGGCCTCCTGCCAGCTGCCGTAGTTCTGCCAGTTGGACAGCATCGGCTGATAGAAGGCCGTCTCATATCGAGCCATCGTGTGTTCGGAGCCGAAAAAGTGCCCGCCGGCCGGTACCGATTTGATGGCGTCGAAACCGAGATCGTCCTCGGAGAAGGGCATGGGCTCCAGGAAGCCCATCATGTTCTGCAGGATCTCCACGTCGAGGACGAGCTTCTCATAAGACGCCGTCAGCCCGCCTTCGAGCCACCCGGCGGCGTGATAGATGAGGTTGGCGCCACCAAGCACAGCGCCCCAGGTCGCCATCTCCGTCTCGTAGGCCGCCTGAAGATCGACGGCATTGGAGGCATTGGCGTTCGATGTGCGATAGGGAAGCTTGTAGCGCCGGGCAAGTTGGCCCGCAACGATGTTGGCTTTGGCGTTTTCCGGTGTGCCGAAGGCCGGAGCGCCGGAGCGCATGTCCACATTGGAGGTGAACGCGCCGTACATGACCGGTGTACCCGGATTGACCAGTTGGGCAAGCGTCACACCGAACAATGCCTCGGCATTCTGCTGGCAGAGTGCGGCCGCAAGGGTTACCGGCGTCATGGCACCCATCAGCGTGAAGGGCGTGATGGTCACCGGCTGCCCGTGCTCGGCCATGGCGATGAGCCCGTCTGCCATCGCATCGTCGAAGAGGCGCGGCGAATTCACCGAGATAATCGTGATGACACCGGGGGAATGGCGCATCTCCTCGACGCTGATGCCACGCGAGATCGCCATCATGTTGATGCCGTCCACCGCGCGCCCGCGCCCGATGGCGGTGCAGTGGTAGCAGAGGTCGCTGAGCGTGATATTGGCGTTGTAGGTGTCGAGGTGCCGCGCGTTGGCGGGCAGCTCCATCGGCGCGCAGACCTGATTGCCAAGAATGTGGATCGCGTTGAAGTGGTGGGCGAGACGCGTGAAATTCCGGTAATCGGCGAGATTGCCCTGCCGCCGGCCGTTGACCCGGTCGTGCACGTTCGGAGGGCCCGCCACCAGGCCGAAGGCAATCGTATTGCCGCCGATCGTCAGTCGTTTTTCCGGGTTGCGGCTGGTCAGCGTGAAGGATGACGGCGTCGTGGCCAGTGCCGCTTCGACGATCGACTCATCGATGCGGATCATCAGGTTCTCGCGGTCGACGATCGCGCCCGCCCTTTCGAACAGCGTCATTGCCTTTTCGCTCATGACGCGGATGCCGATCTCGGAGAGAATGCGCATCGAGTTTTGATGGAGCGCCTCGATACGCTCCTCGTCGAGAAGCTGCATCGGGGCATAGCTGTTGACGACCTCCTGCCACGGCAGTTGCGATATACCGTCGCCGCCCCGTATCGCCCGCGATCGCCGCCCGCCGCCGCGTCTGCCACTCATTGAGAACTGCCTTTCATGCCGAGATCCTGACCGCCTGGACAATGACAAGCCCGGCTTCTGGAATCCTGCGCTTTTTTAAAGTTCCGCCTCACTCGAACTATGGACAATCGCGCCCCGGTCTTCACACGATAACTTCGGCGGCAATGGCCAAAAAAAACCATGTCATGGCATGCTTGCATCTTGCAAGTTCCGGACGGGCCCGAATAGCATGGGGCAAAGGGGAACTTTCGAATGAAGCCGCCGCCGCCATTGAACTACATTCGCTCGTTCGAGTGCTCCGCCCGGCATCTCAGTTTCACCGAGGCCGCCGAGGAACTGGGCTATACCCAGGCCGCCATCAGCAATCACGTGCGCGCGCTCGAGCAATATCTCGGCCGTCAGCTCTTTATCCGTTATCCGCGCAGCCTCAAGCTGACCGAGATGGGGGAAGCGTTTCTTCCCACACTGCGCCAGGCATTGAACCAGATCGATTTCGCCACGGAAGCGGTGCTTGCGTCGGCGCGCAACAAGACCGTCGTCATTTCCTGCCCGACCAGCCTTGCTGAAAACTGGCTGGCAAAGTGCGTCGCCGGGTTCAGCAGGAAACATCCCGACGTCGAAATTCTACTGCACGGCACGATATGGGAGGATTCGACCGAGCAAATCGCCGATATTCTCATTTCGATCCGCCGCTTCGACAACATGCCGGCAAACGGTATGCAATTGTGGAACGACAAGCTTGTACTTCTGTGTGCGCCGCAACTCGTTCATGGGCAGAACCCGCTGAAGACGCCGGCTGACGTTCTGAATTCCAACTGGATAGCAGTGCACGGCCGGCAGGAGTTCTGGCAGGAGATGGCCGATGCGCTTGGCATCGACGCATCCGCTAACGAAAAGCGGCTTTCGACCAACTCCACCAACATAGCACTGGAAATGGCGGCGAGCGGCGCCGGCTGCGTCGTCACCACCCATTCGCTCGCGCGAACCTATGTGGATCGCGGCCTGCTCGTGGAGCCGTTCAATATCCGGCCCAGGAGCGCCTGGAACTATTATCTCGCCGACGGGCAGGCTTCGAAAGGAACGACGGTCTCGAAGGTGCGTGACTGGATCATCGCCGAGGCTCAGAAGGTGACCGGCTGATCGGTTCGCCCGCCGGCTCGACATTCGGCAAATGGCCGATTTCAGCCTAGCCGGAACCCATCCGGCAACAAACGAAAATTGCGAGATCAATGACCTCGTTTTATTTGTTCATCCGATGACGAAAGGGGCTGGTTTCCTGCTCTGCGCCGCTTTGCAAAAAACGGCCCGTCCCTAAACTGGAACCGCGGCGGCAGATATCCGCCGATGGCAGAGGTCATTTTTTCGAGGCTGGATTTTCATGCGCTCCCACGCTCAAGCGGTCGTTATCGGCGGCGGTCTCATCGGCTGTTCCATTCTTTACCATCTCACCAAGCTCGGCTGGTCCGATGTCGTGCTTCTCGAGCGGAGCGAACTGACGTCCGGGTCGACCTGGCATGCGGCGGCCAATATCCATGGACTGCACGATTCCACCAATATCAGCCTGCTTCAGCATTATACGATGGCGCTATACAAGGAACTGGAGGTAGAGACCGGGCAAGGCTGCGGCATCTTCCAGCCGGGTTCGCTTTACCTTGCGCAGAGCGAGGCGCGCGAGCACCAGCTTCGCCTCCAGGAAGCCAAGGCCCGCCGCTACAGCATGAATTTCTTCGAGATCGGGCGCGACGAGGCGGAGCGCCTGCATCCGCTTGTCGATTTCGAAGGCATCCGCTGTATCATGTACGAGCCGGAGGGCGGCAATGTCGACCCGTCCGGCGTGACGATGGCCTATGCCGCTGGCGCACGCCGGCGCGGCGCCGAAATCCACCGCTTCACGCCGGTCACCGGCACGGAGGCGCAAGCGGACGGCAGCTGGATTGTACGCACGCCGAAGGGCGACATCCGCACGCAATGGGTCGTCAATGCCGCCGGGTTGTGGGGTCGGGAGGTTGCCGCCATGGCAGGGATCGAACTTCCGCTGATGCCGACGGAGCACCAGTATTTCGTGACCGAGACCATAGCCGAGGTCGCCGCGCTCGACCGCCGGCTTCCCTCGGTCGCCGACCGCGACGGCGAGTATTACCTCCGGCAGGAAGGGCTGGGTCTGCTGATCGGCGCCTATGAGCGCGACATGCGCTTCTGGGCCGAGGACGGCACGCCATCAAGCTTCGGCCACGAACTCTTCCCGGACGACCTCGAACGCATCGAGGAAAACATGATGCGCGCGATCGACCGCGTGCCGGTCGTCGGAACCGCAGGCATCAAGCGGGTGATAAACGGACCGATGATCTGGTCGCCCGACAGCGCCGTCCTCTTCGGCCCGGTGCCGGAACTGACGAATTACTTCTGCTGCAACGGTATCATTCCCGGCTTCTCGCAGTCGGGCGGCATGGGCAAGCTTGCGGCCGAGTGGATGATCGAGGGCGAACCATCGCTCGACATGTTCGGCTGGGACATGGCGCGTTTCGGCCATTGGGCCGACAAGGCCTTCACCAAGGCGCGCGTGCAGGACCAGTACAGCCATCGCTTCAAAATCCACTTTCCCAATGAGGAGCGCGCCGCCGGCCGCCCCGTCCGCACCCGTCCGGCCTACGAGAAACAGAAGGCGATGGGCGCCGTGTTCGGCCTGAATTTCGGCTGGGAGCATCCGCTCTGGTTTTCCGCCGATGGCGATCCGAAGGAAGAGACGATCGGCTTCACTCGCCAGAACTGGTGGGGGCCCGTCGGCCGCGAGGCGCGCATGTTGCGCGAAAACGCCGGCATTATCGACATTTCGAACTTCGCCAAATATTCGGTGAAGGGACCGGGCGCTTCGGATTGGTTGAATGCGGTTTTCGCCAACCATATGCCCGGCCAGGTCGGCCGCTCTTGCCTGACGCCCCTCATCGGCAAGCGGGGCGGCATCGCGGGTGACTTCACCGTGACGAAGCTCGGCGAGGATGATTTCATGATCTTCGGCTCCGGCATGGCGGAGCGCTATCATCAGCGCTTCTTCAATGCGGTGCCGCTTCCCGAGGGTTCAAGCTTCACGCCGATGACCGAGCGTCTTTGCGCCTTCAACATTGCCGGGCCGAAATCACGTAAACTGCTGATGCGCCTTACGAATGAGGACCTTTCCAACGAAAGCTTCCCCTTCATGCGGTCGCGCAGGATGCGAGTCGCTGATATCGATGTCATCGCATTACGCGTCTCCTTCACGGGCGATCTCGGTTGGGAGCTCTATTGCGACGCGGACCGGCAGGTCGCGCTCTATGAGGCGCTGCTGGAGGTCGGCAGGGACCTCAGCGCCGGGCCGGTCGGCTCACGCGCGCTCGCCTCGCTTCGAATCGAAAAAGGCTATGGCAGCTGGAGCCGCGAATACTCGCCGGAATATTGGCCGCAGGAATGCGCGCTCGACCGGCTGATCAAACTCGAAAAGAGAGCGTTCCTGAACAAAGCATCTTATGAGAAAATTGCCGCGGAGCGCCCGAGGCAGAAGCTCGCCATCGTATCGATCGATGTCCACGATGCAGACGCCACCGGCGGCGAGCCGATCTTTCTCCACGACGGCACCCCGATCGGACAGGTTTCATCCGGCGCCTACGGCTATACAGTCGGCATGTCGCTCGCCCTCTGCTACATAAAGGCCGATATGGCACAGGCCGGCGACCGGGTGAGCGTCGCCATTCTCGGTCGGCCCCATAATGCTACCATTCTGGAACATCCGCCCTTCGACCCGAAAGGCGAAAGACTTCGTATGTAGCGGCCGACGCGCTGCCGTTCTGCTTCTGGACGCGAGCTCCGTTTAAAACCGGATGAGGAAACTGTGGGGTTTGCCGGCCGCAGCCCGCGTCTCGACTTATCGGAATCGCTCACGTTCATGTCTTTAAGTCGATCCAGCCTGATGACGTCGCGATCCAGCGGCTGCGTCATTCTCCAGGGAACAATTTGCAGACGCGATCAGTTGATCCAGGTTGCACAACCCAGGGGGGCTTTACTTCCAATGCGATACAGCACCTCACCGGTTCGGGCGCAGTGACATGAACGCACCGACGCCTGAAGGGCCCTCCCGTAGATCCTATAATCTGTTCCAGTACCTTATGGATGGCGTTGCCGAACCGGTCATCGTCAAGGATGCCGGATCGCGCTTCGTCTTTATCAATGAAGCCGCATGCTTCCTTCTCGACAAAGATCGCAATGAGCTCCTCGGGCGAACCGACCACGACCTGTTACCGACGGAGCAGGCGGACAAGATCGTCGCGCTGGACAGGGTGGTGCTTTCCACAGGCGAAGGTCACGAGATCGAAGAGCAGATCACGACGCCGGATGGCACCTCACGGACGCTCCTGACGAAAAAGCGACCCGTGAGCATCCCCACGGGTTCGACCGAGGAGAAGTTCGTGGTCGTGACGATCGTGGATATCACCGAACTGCGGGGGATCGAAGAGACCCTCCGGGCAAGCGAAGAGCACTACCGCTCCCTGGTCGACCTTCATCCGCAGGTTCCCTGGATTGCAGACAGGGCGGGAGAGGTGCTGGAGGTCGGGCCGCGATGGAGCGAACTGACAGGGCTGGGCGAAAAAGAGACGCTCGGCAAAGGGTGGGCGAAAGCCGTTCATCCGCAGGACGCAGGTGCTTTGCAAGATGCGTGGCGCCGGTCCCTAACGAACGGCACGCCTTTAGACTGGGAATATCGACTTCTGACCATGACCGGCGAATATCGCTGGTTCCGCGCTCGCGCCGCCGCAAAGCGCGACGCCGACGAAAAAATAGTGCGTTGGTACGGCCTTCTGGAAGATGTCGACGAAAGGAGGCGCGCCGCCGATGCCTTGCGCGAAAGCGAGGCTCGCTTTCGCGCAATCGCCGACGATGCCCCCGTGATGATCTGGGTCGCCGACCCAACGGGCGACACGAGTTTTTTCAATCGCCTCTGGCTGGAGACGACCGGACAGACGGAGGCCGAGGCACTCGGATTCGGCTGGGTCGATGTCATCCATCCCGATGATCGGCAGGCAGTCCAGGAAATATTCTTCAAGGCGACTGCCGGCAAGCGACGCGGAGTGAGTACCGGCTGCGAAGGGCTGACGGAAGTTGGGCCTGGGTCATCGATGTCGGACAACCCCGCTTTTCGGCCGACGGAACGTTCCTCGGCTATGTGGGATCCGTTCTCGACATCACGGATCGCCGAGCCGGGGAGATAGCGCAGCAGGAAGCTCAGGCGTTTATCAGAAGCATTTTCGACAGCAGTCCGGACTGCGTGCGCGTGCTCGACCTGGAGGGACGGCCCCTGCTCATGAACGAGGCGGGCCGCCGCATTTTCGGGCTGAACGAAGACGCGCCGATAACGGGGCAGACATGGGACTCCATCGGGCGGGCCTCGGACGCCCATAAGGTCGAGGCCGGTTGGGAAAGCGTCCGACACGGCAAGACCGCTCGTTTCGAGATCACAGTTCGGGATGCCGGAGGTGAAGAAAGATGCATGGACGTGATCGCAGCCCCGATCACGGACAACCTGGGAAAGCCATCCAGAATCCTCTCGATCTGGCGCGACATTACCGACGCGAAGCTTGCAAGCGACGAGATCAGCCGTGCCCAGAAGCACGCCGAAGCGGCTGCCAGCCAGCTTTCCTCGGTCCTCGAGAGCACGATGGACAGCGTCATGCTGCTCGACGCGGACTGGCGCGTCCGCTATCTCAACGAGAACGCCAAGAAGCTCCTGCAGATCGGGGACGAGGCCCTCGGCAAGAAATTCTGGAAGCTGTTTCCCGAAGAGGAAATGGGGAACTTCGCCAAACATTGCAGGGAAGTGATGGAGCGACGTGTCCGCTCCTTTTTCGAAGATCATTTGCCATCCCTCGGCCGGTGGATTGAAGCAAACGCCTCTCCAACGCAAGACGGTATTTCCATCTTCTGCCGGGACATAACCGAGAGGCGGCGGGCGGAGGAGGACACGCTTCTGGCCCAGAAGCAGTTGGCGCACATGGCACGGCACGACATGCTCACGGGCCTTCCAAATCGAATGTTCTTCCGCGAATGCTTCGAGCAGGCGCTGAATGAGAGCCGTCATGCGCGCATGGCAGTGCTTTGCCTGGACCTCGACGGCTTCAAGGCCATCAACGACACGCTGGGCCATCCCGCTGGCGACGTTTTGTTGCGGCAGGTTTCTCAAAGACTGATTCAATCCGTCAGGACGACGGAAACCGTCGCGCGTCTTGGGGGTGACGAATTCGCGATCATACAACCCCTGGCGAAATCACGTGACGAGGCCTTCCACCTCGCACAGCGGCTGATCGATACCCTTTCCGAACCCTTCAGCATCGAGGGCGCCGCAGCCACCGTCGGAACCAGCATCGGTATAGCCTTCGCGCCGGAAGACGGGACATCCGCAGATGAGTTGATCAAGGCGGCGGACATCGCACTCTACAGCGCCAAGTCGAGCGGCCGTGGCACCTATAGACTGTTCGACGTGGCCATGCACGCGCAGCTCCAAGCACACCAGCAGATGAAGGTCGCGATGCGCGACGCCCTGGCGAATCGAGAGTTCGAGCTGCACTATCAGCCTCTGGTGAACCTCGAGTCGCGATGCGTGAGCTGCTGCGAGGCACTGTTGAGATGGCGGCACCCACAGCGAGGGATGATCGCACCGTCGGAATTCATTCCAATTGCAGAAGAAACCGGCGCGATCGTGCTAATCGGAGAATGGCTTCTGGATGAGGCATGCCGTCAGGCCGCGCGGTGGCCGGAACGTGTGAGCGTCGCGGTGAACCTCTCCCCTGTCCAGTTCAAGCACCGCAATCTCGTGGGAGCCGTCGCCAATGCGCTGTCGTCCTCTCACCTTGATCCCGCTCGCTTGCAACTGGAGATCACCGAAACGGTTCTCCTGGATGAGAGCGAGCATAATCTTGAGTTGCTCCAGGACTTGCGCAGGCTCGGCGTGAAGATCGCGATGGACGATTTTGGCACGGGCTATTCTTCACTGGGCTACCTGCGCAGCTTTCCGTTCGACAAGATCAAGGTGGATCAGGCTTTCGTGCGGGATCTGCCGCACGGCAGGGAATCGCTTGCGATCGTCAAGGCAGTCGCCGGCCTTGGTCAGAGCCTCGGCATGACGACAACGGTCGAGGGCGTCGAAACCGAGGATCAGTTGGCGATCGTGAATTCGGAAGGGTTTGACGAGGTTCAGGGCTATCTCTTCTCCCGTCCCCTGCCCGCCGCGGAAATTTCCAGGCTGATCGCCGACGGCGTGCTTTAGATCACGGTGCATTGGAGCGGGCAGGAATTAGCCCTACACGTCGCGGCGCGTGTGTGGCACAATCGAGATACTACCGTTCATTGATGGAAAGGACGGGAACTCATTCGCTTGAACGATCGTTAGTTGCACGTCGATTAGCCGAACTCGGAAGCCCTTTAAGCGTGGCCAGCGAGCGGGGAACGCGTAATGAATGCCTCAGGCGTCGCACTTATTGCTGATGACGATGAATTCTTCAGGATCGCGCTTGGCTTCATTTTGAAGAGCAAGTTGCATTTCAACGAGATCATCGAGACCGGCACACTCGATGAAGCGATCGAAAGACTTTCCGAACGCGAAGACGTTTCGCTGGCATTGTTCGATTTGGCGATGCCGGGTATGCAAAGTGTTGCGAGCCTTGCTGCCGTGCGCGACGTCCGTCCGGATTTGAAGGTTGCCGTCGTTTCGGCATCATCTCGCAGATCGGACATCCTGTCGGCGCTTACGGAGGGCATAAACGGTTATGTCCCCAAAGGGCTCGGAGCCACCGATCTCGCCGAGGCGGTTCGCGCTATTCTCCACGGCTCCGTCTATGTCCCTCCCTCCATGGCAGGCCGCGTGTCGCCGGCCGAAGAAGCCAAGCCTCCCGCGCGCGTTGGGGAAGCCCCGCAAGGAAGCCACCGTACAATCGAGTTCCTCACGCCGAGGCAGCGCGAGGTCTTGCAACTCCTTGTGCAGGGGCTCTCCAACAAGGAAATCGCCCGCAAGCTGAAACTTGGCGAGGGCACAGTGAAAATCCATATGGCGGCCCTTTTTCGCAGCCTGCGGGTCAGGAACCGCCAGGAAGCGGCGGCCGCCGGGGCGCGCCTCCTGCCTATGACGGAAAGTAGACCGCATGGATAGGCCGCCCTCTAGGTCTTCCGGACGAATAGCGCGAATGCACGCCAGGACGTACTGACGAAGCAGCCAAATCCATGGAGCGAACATGCGCCAGCCGGTTTCGACAAAAAGATCCGACCCGCCCCTGCCTTGCATCTGTCTCGCACACGAGCAGCGAGGTTACCAGTGAGTGGGCGCGCGCCGTCGTTGAAACTTGCTGAACAGGTTGCAGGGAGGATCGGCCTGAGCCTTCCGGCATCCCGGAAGCGAGCGGTCGCTTCGGCGATCGACCGCATGATGGTGCAGCGCGGCATTGGCGAGGGTCGATCGCTTCTCGCCCGGCTGGGGTTCGACGAAGATTTGACCGATGAGGCCATTTCGGCGGTTACGGTCGCAGAAACGCATTTCTTCCGGGGACCTGACCAATTCCAAGTGATACGGCAAGCTATCCTTCCCGAACTGCTGCGACGGCGCCCGGACGGCTCTCCTCTGAGTATCTGGAGCCTCGGCTGCGCAACGGGGGAGGAACCGTACTCCCTTGCTATTCTCTGCGATGAGGACGATCTTCTGGACGATGTGCGGATAAGCGCGGCCGACGTTTCGCGAAGGGCGCTCGTCACGGCCCGGGAAGCCGAATACGGCGAATGGGCCTTGAGGAATACGGGTCCGAGGCTGAGACAACGGTACTTCGATGCGAGCGGAGGGCGGTATCGCCTGAATGAGCGTTTGCGCCGGCAGGTGGATTTCGCTCATCTGAACCTCGGTGCAGACGCGCTTCCGTCTCCGCAATCGGGATTGGCCGACTTCGATCTGATCCTTTGCCGTAACGTGCTCGTTTATTTCGAGGCAAGCGCGGTATCTCGCATCGCCGGCCAACTTCTGGCCTGCCTGTCCGATGGCGGGTGGCTGCTGACGGCTCCGACTGACCCGCCCTTATGGAAATACGCCGCGTTCGAAACGTCGATCACGCCCGCGGGCGTCGTTTACCGGCGAATGGCTCGTTCGAAGATCCAAAAGAACTCGACCGCGTGCACGGCCCCCCTTCGACACCAGAAAAGGAGACCTGCCGCGGGTAGGATGCTGGGTCGGACAAGCTTCGACACGCCGAAAGCGGTCGGCGATGATCCCGCCGAGGCTGTCACCCGGCAGATTCGCTTGCTTTTCGACAGAGGCAATCCACGCGAGGCCGGGCGCCTTGCCGCGCACGCGATCGAAACGCACCCGCTCTCGGCGGAATTGCACTTCCTTCGGGGGGTCTCCGAGATGGCCAGCGGGGAGACCGACGCGGCGGCAGCGGCGCTCCGCCGGGTCGTTTATCTGGACAGCAATCTGGCCGCCGCTCAGTTCTTTCTCGGTGTCTGCCTTAAGCACAGCGATCCGAAGGCCGCCCTGCGCGCCCTCGAGAATGCGCTCTCCTCTTGCCTCTCTCGTCCCCCCCGCGAACGCGTTGCGTTGATGTGCGAGGCGACGGCGGAACATCTCGCGCAGCGTGCTTGGCGAGAGATCGGCCAGCTTCAACGACATCTCGGGAGCGAAGCCGGATGACGACACCTTCCCGTCCCGCTCTGCGTTCTCTCGACTGGACTGCCGTCAGAAGCCGTATGGCAGAAGCGATAGAGCAGACGGAAGCGCATTTGAAAGCCGCGCAACAAGACGCGGATGAGCAATCCGAGCGACGAGCGCCGCGCCCGGCCGTTGATGTGTCCACGGGACGAAGCGAGGAAGCGACGGTCGGCGCAGTGATCTTCATGCTGGCGGATCGCCGGTTCGCGTTGGAGATCCGATACGTTTGCGAAATCGTTTCCAAGGCACGCATCAGCCCGCTCCCCGGAATGCCCGCCCACGCCTGCGGCGTCTACGACTTGCGCGGTCAACTGCTTCCCGTCTTCGACCTGCTCGGACCGCTCGATCTGCCGCGAAGGGCCGGCGTCGGCGACGATTGGGCAATCGTCTGCGGACAAGAGCAGCCGGAGTTTCTCATCCTATCCGAAGCCGCCCCCGAAATCCTCATGCTCCCCCTGGAGGAGATCGGCGCAGCGGAGCCCGCCCCAGGCAATGCATGGCAATGGGCAACCATGAAAAACGGCTTGGTCATTGTCGACGGCCGGCTCCTTCTGGATGACCGCCGCTTCTACCTTGACGACGAGCAGACCGCCGTCAGTGACGAGACGGAAAGTACGGAGTTCCAAGATGCCCCGATTGGCGAATAGCGTATATGGTACTTTGGGGCTGGCAATGGTCCTGTTCGTGGCCGCATCGGCGCTGCTCGTCGGGTCCAGCTTCATTGCTCTGGAACGCCTGCGGTCCGATCTTGCGGCGACATCGTCGCTGGGCAAGGAGCGACTCGCCTATCGGATGATCTACGCTGCCAGTCACCTGGAGCGAGCGCAAGGACCTGCAAGGGGGGCCGCTGCCGATGAGCTGCGCCAATTGATGGACCAGAACGAGCGGTTTCTCGAGCGGTTGGGAAGTGACCGCGAGAGGATCGGGCTGGCGACAACGAGCGATCCCGCTGCTTTCGCGCAGCTTGAACGAGTCCGGGAACAATGGCGGGATGATGTCAGGCCAGCTCTTGAGAGCGCCATCGCCGAAGTTCCGCTCACTCACGCAGCACTGGATGCGCTCGATCCCAAGGTCAGAGTCTTCGCGGAGCAGCTGGAAGATTTGATCAATCCGATCGAACAGGCAGGAATCGCCCGACTCAAGCGGTCCCAGTTGCTGCAACTCGGTTTCTCGATCCTTTCCCTCCTGCTGCTCATCCACATATTGCGGGTTGTGCGCCGTCTTGCACGCCGCACGCGTGCACTCGCCGGCCTCGCGGAAAGGGTCAGCACCGGTGACTTAGGACAGAAAGCTGCCGTCGAGGGTACCGACGAGCTCGCGGTGCTCGGCGCTTCCTTCAATGCGATGACCACAAGGCTTGCCGCGATGATCGACAGCGAGCGGGGCAGCAGGGAAAGATTGGAAGCGTTGCTCGCCACTATCTCGGAAACGGCACAACACCTCTCATCATCCGCTGCCGAGATTCTCGCCGGCGCCACGCAACAGGTCGAAGGGATGCGCGAACAGTCCTCGGCAGTTGCTCAAACGGTCACGAGCGTTGATGAGGTACTGCAAACCTCAGAACAGGCGGCGCAGCGCGCGCAGCAGGTTGCCGCCTCCTATGACAACGCCGTCAAGATCAGCAATGAGGGCCGCAGAGCACTCGACGACACGGTGCGGGTGATGAATGCGGTGAACGCGCGGACGGAAGCGATCGCTGCAGATATTCTGTCACTTGCGGAGAACAGCCTCGAGATCGGCGAGATCGTCTCGGTCGTCGCCGAGATCGCGGACCAGACCAACCTGCTGGCACTGAATGCAGCAATCGAAGCATCGCGTGCCGGCGAGCACGGCAGGGGTTTCAATGTCGTCGCTACGGAAATCCGTACACTTGCCGATCAGTCGAAATCCGCGACCGCCAGGGTCCGACGCATCCTGATGGAAATTCAGAAATCCACGAACTCCGCGGTCATTGGCGCGGAGGACGGGTCCAAGAGCGTCAGCCGTGCGCTCGAAACGGTCAGTGAAGCGGGCGAAACCATCCGGCAACTCGAGGCGATCGTCGCCGACTCTGCGCGATCGGTGGCTCAAATCGCCGCCTCGGCCGGTCAGCAACGCGCCGGCATGAAGCAGATTCACGAGGCAATGCATTATATCGAACAGACCAGCAGCCAGAATCTATCGGCGATACGGCAGGCCGAGGAAGCCGCGAAGGATCTGAATGAGCTCGGCTCGAGGCTGAAGGAAATGCTCACCGACCACGGTAACGACCATGATAACACCTGAAGAACTCGATCCCGGATTGTTGAGCATGTTCACTCAGGAGGTGCGGGAACGTGCGTCCGAGATGGAGACCGCCGTTCTGGCGATCGAGGAGACGGGCGACGCAGATCGGAAGCGGCATCTGCAGGAGCAGCTCTTAAGAGTGGCACATAGCCTCAAGGGTGCCGCCGGCCTGCTTCAGGTGCGCGGCGTGGAAGCGATTTGTCACTGGATGGAGGAGATCCTCTCGATCGCTGCGAAAGGGAGGTTCGTGCTCGCGAAGCCGCGACTGGACCTGCTACTGTCTGCCGCGGACGCAATCAGGCACGCGGCCGATCTGCTCGAGAGCGGCGCTGTACCTTCATCCAACCATGGAGAGGAAGTCGTCGAGAAGCTGAAGTCCGTCGTGGCCGCAGGCGTTGACGACAATATGCAGAAGCCGCAGCAACATTCATCCCCGGCAGATCCGGAGATCGCTATTCGCGTGACCGACACGGACGGGTCCATGCGCGTATCCGCCGCTCGCCTGGACGCGCTCCTTTACAGAAGCGGGGAATTGCTGAGCTTCAATGCAATCATGCGGCGCCACGCCGAACAGGCCTCCTCGCTGCGCGACGCAGCAAGAAAATTGCGCGGATCGGGGCCCGATGCTGCCGCGCAGGCGGCGATCGTCGAAAGCGGGCTGCGTCAGCTGGCGGCACTGCTCCGGCAAGATGTTCGGCGGATGCAAAGTGCCGCGGCCGCGCTTGATGAAGAGGTCAGATATGCCCGTACGCAACCTTTTGATGAGGCGTGCAAGGGTCTTGGCCGAATCGTTCGCGACGTGGCGGCGGCATCAGGGAAGCGCGCGGAGCTGGAAATCCGGGGCGGAGAGATCGAGGTCGATCGATCCATCCTTTCAGCACTGCAGGATTCGCTTCGACATCTCGTCCGCAACGCCGTCGCCCATGGCATCCAGACTCCGGAGGAGCGCCGGGCTGCAGGACGACCCGAAGAGGGCCGAATTCGCGTTTCGGCAGCGATGCGCGGAAACCGGATTGAGATTCGCGTGGAAGACGACGGCCGGGGCCTCAATTTGGCTTTATTGGGTGCGGCTGCGGGCGGAAAAACCGAAAGCACGCAAGGAGAAACCGAACTCCTGCGGCGCGTTTTCGAGCCGGGTGTCTCGACATCGGCGACCGTCACCAGTCTGTCCGGGCGCGGAATAGGTCTCGACATCGTCAAAAGCAATGTGGAAAAGCTCCGCGGCGCTGTCGATGTGTCGCAGGTCCCGACCGGCGGTGCTGCGTTCACCCTCACCCTGCCTTTGACACTTGCGACACTGCGTGTGCTGGAAGTCATCGCGGGGGGGCATGTGTTCACCATCGACGCAGCGTCCGTCGAACGGGTCATCCGGGTCAACCGACAGGACATCGCGCTACTGGAGGGTAGGCACTCCGTCAGCACCTCCACCGGTCCGATACCCGTCCTCGATCTTTCATTTTGGCTCCGCCTCCAGCCGAACCGCGGCGATCCCAGGCGAACCGTGCCGGCAGTGGTCGTGGCCTCGTCAAGCGGTCCCACTGCGGTGCTCGTCGACGAAATCGCCGGCGAACAGGAGTTGCTCTTACGATCGCTCGGTCCACGCCTGGCAAATGTCAGGCGTTACAGCGGTGGCATGGTGCTTCCGGACGGGCGCATCGCCCTTCTTTTGAACGTCGCAGCGCTCGCCGAGGCTGCGGCCAAGCCCCAGCCTCGCGATGACATCGCCGGCCGAAGCGCCAAGGCTGCGCGGCGGAAGGTGCTCGTCGTCGATGATTCCAAATATGTACGAACGTTGGTGAAGCTCATATTGGAAGGAGCCGGTTACGAAGTGACGATGGCGAGCGACGGTACGGAGGCACTGGAGCAGCTTCGCGAATGCGGGGCCGACGTGGTTGTCGCCGACGTCGACATGCCGTCGATGGATGGGTTCGAGCTCACGCGGGCCATTCGCCAGTCGGACCACCTGACCCGCACGCCCGTCGTACTGGTAACCGGCCGGGAATCCGTTGAAGACAAGGTGAAAGGACTGCGTGCCGGGGCGAACGCATATCTGAGGAAGGATCAGTTCGATGCGCACCACTTCCTCGAAACGATGCGGCAGGTCGTTTGAGGGAAGAGCATGGTCCGTATTCTTCTCGTCGCATCCACACACGAAGTCGAAGAGCTCGTAAAGAAGGCGATCGAGAGCGACGCCTCCGCAGAGCTCTTGCTGACCGCGAGAAGCGGGAAAGACGCCGTGAGAATGACCGGCGAACTCTTGCCGGACATCGTCGCCGTGGAACTCTGCCCCTCCGGCGATGATAGCGCTAAAACGGTCAGGGAAATAATGATCTCCGCACCTACGCCAGTCGTGATGCTCGCCTCCCGGGACGGCTCGCAACTCGGAACCGCTTCGGCACAAGCGCTCGAAGCGGGCGCTCTCGCGGTCATACCCGCGCCGGGGGCCCACGGCACGGCTCTCGATGCCCCAGCGATCGAAAAGTTTCTCTCCACGGTCAAGGCCATGTCCCAGGTCAAAATCGTGCGGCAATGGCGCCGGAAGGATCACGGATCCAAAGACCGAACCGTGCCCGCGGCCAACGCGGCGATCGGAATCGTGGCAATCGCGGCCTCTACCGGCGGCCCGGCTGCGCTCCGTTCGATACTGAAGGAAATTTCAGCCGATTTCCCGGTTCCCATTCTCATCGTCCAGCACATGTCGAACGGCTTTATCGATGGCGTTGCCGCCTCTCTTGACGCGACCGTTCCACCTACAGTGAAGGTCGCCAGGAATGGAGAGCTTCTTAGACCTGGCACGGTCTACTTCGCGCCGGACAATTATCAGCTCGGCGTCTCCGGCAGATCGCGCCTACGCATCTCGGACGATGCTCCGGTCAACGGCTTCAAACCCTCTGGATCCTACCTCTTCGGCTCGATTGCACGTGTTTTCAAAGGAGAATCCCTTGCGGTCATCCTGACGGGAATGGGCGATGACGGAACCGAGGGGCTTCGGTCACTGCGTGTGGCGGGCGGCAAGGCGATCGCCCAGGACGAGAAGAGCTCGGTCGTCTTCGGCATGCCGAAGTCGGCGATCGGCGCCGGCCTCGTAGACCTTGTGCTGCCACTGGAAAGCATCGCCGAGAACATTACGGCCATCGCCCGGGGTCGCTAGATCCGATTTTATCAGGTCGGGTGGACCTGAAAACATGACCATGATCGATTCCGATGACAGAGAGAGAGAGAGAGAGAGAGAGAGAGAGAGAGAGATGCGGGCGGAAAGCCGCGCACACTTTTTTCTCATCGCGCTTTAGCCGGAACGGAAACGGAAAAAAGGTGTGGCGCCCGCGCGCACTCGACGCGCGAGGCGCCACACCGCCCCGCCCATGCTGGACACTGTTCCCGCTCTACATATTCATGATCTGAATGACCGCCGGCGTAATGATGACCGCAAAGAGGACGGGCAGGAAGAACAGGATCATCGGGACGGTGAGCTTGGGCGGAAGGGCGGCGGCCTTTTTCTCGGCCTCGCTCATGCGCATGTCGCGGTTCTCCTGCGCCATCACGCGCAATGCCTGGCCGAGCGGCGTGCCGTATTTCTCCGCCTGGATGAGGCTCGTGACGACGGCGCGCACGCCCTCCACGCCCGTTCTCTGCCCCAGGTTCTCGAAGGCCTGTCGCCGATCCTGCAGGTAGGAAAGCTCCGCGGTCGTCAGCAGGATCTCCTCGGCAGTCTCCGGCGATTGCGTGCCGATCTCCTCGCCAACCTTCCGGAAAGCGCTTTCGATCCCCATTCCGGATTCGACGGTGATCAGCAGAAGGTCCAGTGCCTCGGGCCAGGAACGCCGGATCGACTGCTGCCGTTTGGTGATCCTGTTGCTGACGAAGATCGCCGGGGCAAAATATCCAAGCGCGCCCGTGGCGATAGCCATCGCCACCACCAGAAGCAGCGGTGCCTCCGGTCGTACCGCCAACAGGATGTAAAGCAAGCAGGCCATGAAGATGACGACCGGCGCTATCAGCCGGAAAGCGAGAAATGCCGTCACGGCGGCGTGGCCACGATAGCCCGCCATGCTCAGCTTGCGGACGATCTCGCCGTCATCCGCCTGCTTGGCAAGACGGAAGCGGTCGACGATCGCCTGAAAGAGGCGCTTCGGCTCTACGCGCAGGGACGTCTTGCTCTTTTGCTCCAGCCGGGCGCGTTCGCGACGGCGGATACGCTCGCGCTCGCCCTCCACCTTCCGCATGCGCTCCGACAGAGTGTCCCGAAAAACGTAAGGCCAGGAAATGACGACGACTGCCGAAAATGCGGAAAAGCCGGCCATTATCGCCGCCAATTGTTCCGCATCGGGGATATGGATGCCAATGTTCATCTGGACTCTCAGAAGTCGAAGTTGATCATTTTGCGCATGACGAGGATACCGATGCCCATCCACAGGCCGCAGCCGACAAGGACGATCTTGCCCGTCACGGTCGCGAACAGGAGTGCCATGTAGTCCGGGCTCGCGAAGTAAACGGCACCCGCGACGAGGAACGGCAAAGCACCGATGATGCCTGCGGAGGATTTCGCTTCCGAGCTCATCGCCTTGATCTTGGCTTTCATCTTCTTCCGCTCGCGCAGGACCTTGGAAAGGTTCCCCAGCGCTTCCGAAAGGCTGCCGCCGGTGCGGCTCTGAATGGCGATGACGATGGCAAAGAAATGCGCTTCGGCCAGCGGCATGCGTTCGCTCATGCGTTTCACGGCCTCGTCCACGGGGATACCCAGCGTCTGGTCCTGGACGATCGCGAGGAACTCGCCTTTGACCGGCTCCTGCGCTTCGGTGGCGATCACCCTCAGGCAGTCCGGCATCGGCAGACCTGCCTTGAGCCCCCTGACGATCACGTCGACGGCATTCGGGAATTCGGCAGTGAACTTGGCAAAGCGGGCATTGCGCTTGATGTTCACATAGACGTGCGGCAGAAGCAGCCCGCCTGAAATGGCGAATCCTGCCGACACCAGCGCGCCCGTATCCAGCAGCAGCATCGCGCACCAGCTGGCCAATGCGGCGCAGGCACAGACCACGAAATAGGTCTTGGGGGACCAATGGAGGCCGGACTGACGGAGTCTGGCCGTCAGCGTCGTCTTTCCTTTGCGCGCATTCGCCTGGCGCTTTTCCTCTATCTCGCGCAACGTCTTTTCAACCGAGCGACGGCGGTCGCGGCCATCAGCCTCCGTAGGCTCGCTTCGCTTATTTTCCGCCGGTGCCGACATGCGCGCGAGCCTCTGGCGATAGGCGCTTGCCTTGGAGACACGCGGATAGAACGCCGCCACCATCACGCCGCCGATGCTGGTGGAAGCCAGGAGAAATACGAAAACAGGAAAAAGCAAAGAGGTCGCCATCTGTTTTGGCCCTATTTCAGCTTCTGGTTCAAGCGGCCGCCTTCATCTGGGCCGCATCGAGGGCCGCGGCAAGGCGGCCCTCTTCGCCGTAATAACGGGCGCGGTCCCAGAATGCCGGGCGACCAATGCCGGTCGAACGATGTCTTCCAATGATGTTCCCCTTCTCGTCTTCGCCAAGGATGTCGTAGATGAAGAGGTCCTGTGTCGTGATCACGTCCCCCTCCATGCCGAGCACTTCGGTGATATGGGTGATCCGGCGCGAACCGTCGCGAAGACGGGCCGCCTGCACGATGACGTCGACCGATGAGACGAGCATTTCCCGGATCGTCCTGGCCGGCAGCGAACTGCCGCCCATGGTGATCATCGCCTCGACGCGAGCCATTGCTTCGCGCGGGGAGTTTGCGTGCAGCGTTCCCATCGAGCCGTCGTGGCCGGTGTTCATCGCCTGCAATAGATCGAAGGCCTCGGGTCCGCGCACCTCGCCGACGATGATCCGCTCGGGCCGCATACGCAGGCAGTTCTTCACCAGGCTGCGCATGGTGATCTCGCCCTGCCCCTCGATGTTCGGCGGCCGAGTTTCGAGACGAACCACATGCGGCTGCTGCAATTGAAGCTCCGCCGCGTCCTCGCAGGTGATGACGCGCTCTCCGTGATCGATATAGCCGGTCAGGCAGTTCAGAAGCGTGGTCTTGCCGGAGCCCGTACCGCCGGAAATAAGGACATTGCAGCGGACGCGACCAATGATCTTGAGAACCTCAGCGCCTTCCTGCGAAATCGAGCCGAATCGAACCAGCTGGTCGAGTGTCAGCTTTTCCTTCTTGAACTTGCGGATCGTCAGGGTGGGGCCATCGATTGCCAGGGGAGGCGCGATCACGTTGACACGGGATCCATCGGCAAGACGCGCGTCGCAGATCGGGCTTGATTCATCGACGCGGCGGCCAACCTGGCTAACGATGCGCTGGCAGATGTTGAGGAGCTGTTCGTTGTCGCGAAAACGAACCCCCGTCTCCTGCACTCGGCCATTGACCTCGATGAAGACCTGGTTTGCGCCATTGACCATGATGTCGGCTATGTCGTCGCGAGCAAGCAGCGGCTCGAGCGGCCCATAGCCCAGAATGTCGTTGCAGATGTCGCTGAGAAGGTTGTTCTGCTCCGCCATCGAAATGCCGGCCTTCTTGGCGGCAACGATGTCGTTGATAATTGCGCCGATCTCCCCGCGCGCCTGCTCCACGTCCATATTGGAGAGTGCAGCGACATCGATCGTAGCGATGAGGGCGCTGAAGATTTCCTTCTTCAGGCTGTAATACTGTTCGGCCTTGTCAAATCTCGCCGTTGCGGCAACCTGGGTTGGCTTTAGAACCTGGACAAGGGCAGGCGCGGCCTGCGGTTCATTTTCGATCACGGACTGGACCGCTGCCTCGGATATCTGTTTTTCCGAAATGGATTTCTTGCCGAACATCATTGTCGCTCCGTTGCCGAGAGTGAGATGTCTGAGGTCTTTGAATGCGAAAGCGGAAGGCTATGCCTCCCGCTTTGCTTTGGAACCCGCGCTGCCGGGAGCGTCAGCCGGTGAGAGCCGTTCCGATAGCCGTGAATCTGGTGGTCAGGCCGGTGCCGACGGTCGCCATCACGGCAATGATCACGACAGAAATCAGGCCGGCGATCAGGCCGTATTCAATGGCGGTGGCGCCGGATTCATTGCGAGCAAAACGGACGAGAAGATTTTTCATGGTTCGGTCCTTCATGAGTTGGAAAAAGTGCCGAAGCCAGGTTCGGCATCACAGGGCCGGGCCGGGTTCTGCCTCGTGTCCCGCTTGCTGTGTGGCCCTTATATAGACTTTGTTAACCCTCTTGATCCATTCAGCCTGATGGCCGACCCTGCGGCGCAAATGGCTCGTCCTGTTGGTCTAGTCCGATCGCCGCACACGCGATTTGCGGGTGCCTGGAGGTGCACACGCGGCGGCTCACGGCTACCGGATGCAATGCGCGCGCGCCCGCATCAGATTAAACGGTGAAATCGGTCACCCGATCGGGATGCGCCGAGACAGATTGAGGCTGATCCTGCTCTGGGCGAGACCGGGGAGGACAAAGGTGAACGGGTAACGGATCGACAGCACCCGGAAAGCTATTCCGTCCACCGTTTCCTTGCTGACGGCGATCGTGAGCAGCGTCGGATCGCCGCTGCGAAAGCTCTCGCGCACTGCGCTGTCCAGCTTGGCCTGTGCTTCTCTGTCGGAGGCGTTGTGTGCGATCTGGCCGATAAGCACGCGCCGGGCGGCGACGTCGGCGGCGTGCGACAGCTCATTGCGCACATAAAAGGCGCGGCCGAACTCGATGACGCCGATGACGAGCAGCAGCAAAGGCAGGCACACGAGCGCAAACTCCACCGCAGTTGCGCCGGATTGATTGCGCCGCAGGCTGCGAATTCTGCCGCCCGATGCCGTCATTGGACTTGCACCTGCATGGAGGACCCCAGGTCGAATGTCGGAAGCACCGCTGGTAAAGACATGGGGCGATAGGACTTTGACGCCTCCAGGCGATAGTAAACGAATTGCGGCTTCGCGTTCGCGCAGGGCACCGTCCCGCATTGCGGCGCCGCTTCCGGTGCGACATCGGCATTTTCCGGGCAGGCGCAGTACCGCTTTACCTCCGGCAGGGTGGCGCTTGCCAGCCCCGGGCTTTGCGCCAGGGTGGAAACAAGAACCTTTTGGACCTGCACCGCTCCGGGATCGGCCATGGCGGCCTGTGCACCGGCGCGCAGAACGTGGTCGATCGTCATCCGCTCATGGATCGCAAGGCCGATATCGGCCGTTGCGACGAGACCGAGAGCGAGCACCGGAGCGATCAGTGCAAATTCGACCGCCGAAGCACCAGCCTCCGACGTTTTCAATTCGCCCGCCTTCTTGCGCAGCACCGATGCAGCCTTGGGCTTGCCGCGCTTGAAAACCTGCTGCAGCAAGGCCTTCATTCCTTTTACCCGGGTTCGTCTCTCCCGCGTTCCGCCAACCCGCCACGCAAGCGAAACAATGGCCTTCCCCGCCTTCGAATCCGGTGCCGACTCGATGACCAGCCGGCCGTTATTGGCCGCCGCGCCGAAGAGCGACGGGTCAAAGGCCAAAGAGACGCTCTCCTCGAGTCCGACGGCCGCGAGGAAATCCTTCGGCTTGATTTCCTGAAGCTTCGGAGTCCCCACTTTGTTGAGCACGAGCCGCGGCGGCGGATCGTTCGGCCGCGCCTTCCTGAGGAAGTCGACCAAGCTCTTGGCGTTGCGCATCCCGGCCAGATCGGGCGTGGCCGTTATCACGATTTCGTCGGCCTCGAGCAGGATCTTTCGAGTCCACTGCGTCAAGGCGTAGGGCAAGTCGACGACCACATGCCACGAACTCGAGCGCGCGACGTCGAGGAGATGGTCGACGTCCTCCTCCCGCAGATTGATGAACTTGTCGAGGTCCGTTGTTGCCGGAAGCAGGTGCAGGCGATCCGTATAGCTCACAGCCAGACGCCGCAGCAGCACGTCGTCCAGGCGGTCGGGACTCTGAAGCACATCCACCATGCCGTGCTTTGCTTCGATATCGAAGTTCAGGCCGAGAGTCCCGGACTGAAGGTCGAGATCCGCCAGGAGGACATCGGCATCCACCCGCTTCGACATGGCATATGCAACGTTGTGTGCCAGCGTCGAGGATCCGGTTCCGCCCTTGGCACCGACAAATGCGACGATGCGCCCCAACTTTTCCTCGGTCGAGTGACGAAAGCAGCGGTGGACCGCCGCGACGAAATCCATCGGCTCGAGCGGGGTAACGAGATAATCGCTGACACCGGCGTCCAGCAGCTTCTTGTAGAGGCCCACATCGTTGGAGCGGCCGATGACGATGACTTTGGTCCCCGTGACGCACTCCATTGCGAGCGTCTCCAGCGCGGCCATCAGCCGAGCTTCGCCTTCATCGCTCTCCACGACGACGAGATTAGGCGAGGTGACGCCGCCGTAAAGCGCAGCCGCCTCTTTGATGCCTCCAGCCTTCACCGCTACGGTAGCACGCGCCATGCGGCGGTCGATTGCCGCGGTGCCAATGGCCTCCCTCACCTCTTCCGACTGGCAGAAGACGGCGATGTCCACCTTCGGTATCGGCAGCAGTGGTGCAGCGGCCGCCGTCTGCGGAGCTTGACTGGTTTCTTCATCCAACTTTGTCATCATCGGGATTTCCGTCATTTGTTCAGCTGCCGTCGGAACGGGAGGGAACCTCCACCATCGACATGCGTCCGCCGTTGAAAAAGCGGACCACGCCGCGTCGGGTTCCCTCGGCTTCGACGACTGAAGCTTCGTGATTGTCGCTGATCGCACGGAGTGCGAGCGAAACCGTGCCGGAGGCTTCCGCCGCCGCGACGGCTGCGATCTGTTCGGGATTCACCTCGAGCGTCGCGGTCTTGCCGATGACCGATGTTCCATCGGCCGCCTGCGAAACGGTCTGATCCACTGCAAGCACCCGAATGTTGGACAGAATCGCGCGACTGACGACCTTGCCGGCGTCGCCCGCTGCGTCGGGCCGGACGGCTGTGTGAACGACATCGACATGATCGTGCGGCAGGATGAAGCCGCCGGCCGTGCTTTCCGCCGTGACGCGAACGGCAATCGCCCGCTTTCCCGAGGGCAACAAGCTCGAGAGGTAACCCGTACCACGTTGTGCGAGCTTGTCCTCGCGAATGGGTTCTCCCGCCACGAAATCACTCAGGGCAAGCGAACCCTTGAGCTCTGTGGTCGCATCCGCTCGGGAGCTGCGACTGATGAAGACGGGAGGAATTTCGCCTTCCCATGGTTGCCAGCGCAGGTGGTTTTCTTCGATCGCCGCGCCGCGCTTGAGCTCCGCAGCGGCGACGAGCACCTCCTGCGCCGGCGCTTCTTCAACCTCGGCCACCTCGACCGAAGGCTCGTCGCCCATGCCGAGCGCCAGCCAGGAGGCGGCTCCACCGGATGCCAGTGCGAGCAGGAGTATGACGATGCGGATCATGGATTAAACCTCGTCTTGTGCCAGTGGGAGCGTGGCGCGGTCGTTCAAAGGAAGGCGGAGCACCAGTGGCTTTCGGGCAGCAGCAGAAGGGCAGCCGGCGCCATCGCCGCGCCATAGGGAATGCCGGTCTCGCGGTCGAGCAGACGCTTCGACCAGGCATTCCTCTTCAGGACGAGCGGCAGAGGGGCCCGCCGCAGCTGGAGAAGTCCAAGCGTCAGGGCCGCGCCGATAACCGACGTGTAGAGAACGAAAGGGAGGGCGAGCTCGGCGCCGAGCCAAAGCACGGCAACAGGCAGGAGTTTTGCGTCGCCGCCGCCGATCCAGCCGGCAGCAAAGAGCACGAAAGTGCAAGCGAGCACGATGGAGGCAACGACAATGCTCGACGTGATCGTGTCGAAAGACAGACCGGCAGCGGGCGCAAGAACGGCGAAGGCAATCACCAGGAAGACCACCAGGCGATTGGATATGGTCATCGTCGCCACGTCCCTGATGCCGGCGTAAGTCATCACTCCGGCGAAGAGGAAAAACGCAAGCCACGCTGCGGATGTCGAGATCATCGTCGATCCTCATACGAAAGGGCCAAACGGCCGGTTGGAATGTCCGGGAATGTGCCTCTTGAGCTAAGGAATTTCTATTCGACCTCATGGACTAAGCGCTTTCGAGCGGGCTGTGACCCGGACTAGGCCGACTGGCTGAATCGCCGGGAAGCGCCAGGCGGGATATAGGGTCCACCGGCAACGACATGCAAACGCCTTCGGCTTCGGGTAACGTGGATGAGCAAGAGAACTGACGCTATCGATGAAGCGAGCCGTTCGTCTCGGTGGCAGAAGCCTCTGCGCCGGTTTCTGAAAGCCGAAGGCGGCGCCGTCGCCGTCATCGCCGCGGTTGCATTTCCCGTACTCGTCGGTGCAATGGGTTTGGGCGCCGAGACGGGGTACTGGTATCTGGAAAAGCGCAAGCTGCAGCATGCTGCCGACGTTTCGGCCTATGCCGCAGCGGTCCGCCATCGCGCGGGTGATCAGCAGTCCGCGCTTGAAGCCGCCGCACGCAGGGTCGCAGGCGGTTCGGGCTTTTCGCCGGGGGACCTCACCTTGTCCACGGCTTCGGCCGCTGCCGGCGGCTCGAACAATGTGACGGTCGAGCTGACCGAGACCCATCCGCGCCTGTTTTCTTCCGTCTTCGGCACCGGAACCATCACGATAAAGGCACGCGCAGTCGCCCAGGTCACAGGTGGTTCGAAGGCTTGCGTCCTCGCCCTGTCGAACTCCGCGTCGGGCGCCGTGACCGTCACCGGCTCGACGGAAGTCCAATTGTCCGGCTGCAGCGTGGTTTCCAATTCCAGCGCCTCCGACGCCTTTCTGATGAGGAACGGCAGCGCGCTCATGTCGACCGATTGCGTCTATACCGTCGGCGAAGCCGTGACGACGACCGGTCTGACGCTCACCGGTTGCAGCAAGCCCGTCCAGCAGGTCCCGCCGACGCCGGATCCGTTTGCCTCCGTCCTCGAACCGGATCCGCTGCAGATTCAGCAACTTCCTTGCCGTTCACTGAGTTATGTGTCGAATCTGCTCTATGTTTTCGACAGGCTTGCAAGCCCGCTGAATCCAGGCGGCGCCGAGGCGATCAGATTCTGCGGCGGACTCGACATCAAGGGAACGGTCAAACTGAAGCCCGGCCTTTATATCATAGACGGCGGCGAATTGACGGTGACGGCCGGGGCAAAACTCTCCGGCGATGGCGTTACCTTTCTTTTCACCAATTCTGCAGCCGCCAACCTGCTGGGCAACGGCGACATCGATCTGTCCGCTCCGACGAGCGGTCCCTTTGCGGGCCTGTTATTCTTTTCCAGTCGGCTCAATACCGGGGTCGTCCATCAGATAACGGGCAATTCCGAATCTACCCTGGTCGGAAATCTCTACGCTCCGACGGGCCGCATCGACTTCACCGGAAACTCGACCGTTTCGGGCGGATGTACGCAGATCGTAGCCGATCAGGTCACTTTTACAGGCAATTCCAGAATGGAGACCTGCGCTTCGCCGACAGAGGAGATCCTGGTCGGTCGGTCGGTATCGCTCATAGAGTGAAAGCGGCAAGTTCTTCGTAGCTGGCTGGAACGGAAGGGACATCGAGCCGTTCACCTCGGATGTCATCAATACAGGAGTTCTCCCATGCCCAGGCGCTCAACAGGGGCTGTCTTGTTGCTGGCGATGTCAGCTCTGGTAAGTCCCGCAACAGCGGACGAGCAGAAATCTCCGGTCGTTCCCGTTCAGCAAAAAAGCGTGGGAGCCGACGGCGTGGAACGGCTTGTCGTCGACTTCGCCAAGACCGTGACGCTCCCTCGGCCGGCAAGCACAGTGATCATCGGCAACACGGGAATAGCGCAGGCAAGTCTAAGCGACGACAGAACGGTGATCCTCACCGGCAAGACGCCCGGGTCTACGAACCTGATCGTGATAGACAGGGACGGCGCCGAAGTGGCGAACCTCATTCTGGATGTCGTCGCCGGCAGCGGTCGTCTGGTGACGGTTCATCAGGGCCTGCGGCGGGCCACCTTTACCTGCGGTAGGCGCTGCGACCCGGTTCTTCTCGTCGGTGACGACGCCGACCATTTTAACGCGACCGCGTCGCAGATCGCCGCACGCAATGGCTTTTCTGCGCCCGCACCGAATAATCAGCAGTGACAAATTTTTTCGGCAAGAGAGATGCCGCTGCCACTAGCCTAAGACTAGCTCCGGTCCAATAAAGCGAGATTGGCTTCAATCGTATTGTCCCCGGGCAATGCCGCACGCGCTTCGAGCAGCAGCGTACGGGCCTTTGCCTTCTCGCCTCGAAGATAATGCGAGTATCCCATGTTGTTGACGATGCGTGGCTGGCGGCCTGCCACCTTGAGCAACTGGCTATAGGTTCTGTCCGCCAGATCGAACCGGCCGAGCCGGTCGTAGCACGCCGCCAGTCCCATCAGCGCCTCGGCATTGTCTCGCCGCAGCTCAACCGCCTCCCGAAAGTGCTTCTCGGCCAGACCGTAATTGCCGTTCACGAATTGAAGCTTGCCCTGATCAAGATCGGACCTGCTCACGTCCCCTCCGGTGACAGCGGAGGTCGGATCAACATCGGCGCTCGACAACACCTCTGATGTCTGACAGCTCGAAAGAAGGACAGCCGAAACGATCGCCAATGCCAATTCCGTGGTCCGGCGTGTTCCTCTCGGACGGCACAGCACCATCCGGCCGGACTCGCCTGTTATCATCTTCATTCGCTGATCGCTGCCCTCTTGCTACTGTGTCGCGGTCTCGCTCGGATAAGGCTCACTAATCCCCCCATTGGTCCCGTCTTGCTCCGCGTTCTGCGGTTGCGGCTTATACTGTTCCAGGTCGGCTGGCGTGGCCAAATCGGTCTGTTTGACCCTTAGCGGCCACGGATCGACCATCTGCATTACGCTGTTGGCTGCGATAGCATCGCCTGCCGAAAGAGCTATCGTCTCGCTGCGAACGAGCTCCTGGCTCTGGCAACCGGAAAGCAGGATCGACGCCAGAGGAGGAAGAAAAAGAACGGGAAAGCCCCTAGGCCGACTGGTTCTCCAGATCATTGGAGCTCCAGAAAATGGCCCGAGCTCGGTGCGCGGACGGCGCGCGCCTGTGTCGACGCTGTTCGGGTCCTGTCGTCGGCGTTTACTTCATCGATATTGCCGAGGAAGAATTCCGCTTCGGTCGGCCGCTTCGTACGATCCGAGGGGCTGGCGACTTTCTTCAGCGGATCCATCGGTTTGACGAGATGAGGCGTGACGATGATCACGAGATCGGTTTCGCGCCGCTGGTAGGCCTTGGAGGAAAACAACGCCCCCAGAATTGGAAGTTGGCCAAGCCCCGGCACACGCTGGGTGATCAGGTTGTTCTCGCTTTGCAACAGACCGGCAATCATGAAGCTCTGGCCACTCTTGAGATCGACCGATGTCCGTGCTCGACGAACGGAGAAACCCGGAATCGAAATATTGCCCACGCGATAGGACGCTGTGTTGTCGATCGCCGACACTTCCGGCTCGATGTCGAGGGCAATGAGGCCGTCGCTGAGTACGGTCGGCGTAAAATCCAGACCGACTCCGAACTTTTTGTAGCTGACGGTAATCTGTCCGTCATCTTCCGAAACTGGAATGGGGAACTCCCCACCCGCTAGAAAGCTCGATGTCTCCCCGGAACGCGCTATCAGATTAGGTTCGGCCAGACGCCTGGCCATGCCCCGGTCTTCGAGCGCATCAATGGCCACGTCGACGGAGTAGCCCTCTCCAATAAGGCTGCCGATGAGGGACCCCGCCGGCGTATTGGACGTCGCTCGCGGGCGGGAGTTGAACTCAACGCTCCCGTTCGACCAGGCATAAGCGGCACTGATCCGGGTCCCGAGCTCCTTGCCGACGTCGCGGTTGATCTCCACGAATCTGACATTCAGCTGGACCTGTTGAGACGAGGTGATCTTGACGGAATTGATGATCTCCTCGTCACCGGCAAAACGCGATGCGATCTGCTCGGCCTGCGTGGCCGCAACTGCGTCCGTGGCAGAGCCGGAAAGAACGATCCTTCCATTTGCCGAAGTTACCTTTACGTTCGAGCCGGGCACCGACTGCCGGATCGTCGACGACAGCAACTTCGTGTCGAGCGTCACCTCTATGTCGATTATGCCGACGGGATTCTTTTCCGCATCGAAAATGGTGACGCTCGTCGAACCCAGTTCATTGCCGAGAATATAGAAGGAGCGATCGGTCAGCGGCGTTACGGTCGCGATTTCGGGATCTCCGATGACGATCTCATCGAATCGCTGCACGGCTCGGATCGTTACCGTCTTGCCCTTCGCGACCCTGATCGACCGCGAAAAATTGGAAGAGATTTCAACGGAATCGCCGTTTGCCGATGCGCTCGAACCGACGCCAATACCCATAAACACAGCCAATACGAGGCAAAAGAACGCAAAAAGAGAGCCTCTCGACCTTGTCATGGTTTCTGCATTCCTCCACGACACCCGGCACAATGCCGCACTTTCGTGACGCTACCGTTTCTCCCCGCCCTGTGAGAATGTTTCGACAAACCTGGTACAAGGTCAACCAGGAATCCCCCAAACACACAATAATCAATGAGGAATTCGAAATAAAACCGGCAATTTTCAGTGGTCTTCACGGGCCCAAATTCTTGAATACCGTGTTGGCGCGAAAGCCTTAAACTATTGACTTCCTATCCGAGCCGGCCGCTGCGCCGCTCGCGATTCGAAAGGTTCGCCACAAGATCGCCGAAGCGGTCGCCTTGGACCGCCACATGGCTGCGCAGCCCCTCTCGCGCACGATCCGCATCGCCGGAAAGAATGGCCTCCACGATTTCACCGTGCTCCTTGAACGAGACCTTCATCCGGTTGCGAACCCTGAGCTGAAGGCGACGATAGGGTCGAAGGCGGCGATGCAGGGTAGTGCATTGCTCCTCAAGGAAGCCGCTACGGCTCGCCGCATATATCGCGCGGTGGAATATCTCGTTCTCGTAATAGTAGCGATCCGTGTCCTCGCTGACGGCCGCCTCCCTGCATTTCTCATGTGCTGCCAACAAAGCCGCGCTGTCCTCCTCCGTATGCCGGCGCGCGGCAAGCGCGCCCGCCATACCTTCAAGTTCAGCCATTACCTCGAACATCTCGTAGACGCGCTGCGGTGCCGGATCCACGACGATCGCGCCGCGTCGCGGCCTGATCTCGACAAGCCCGATCGCGCTTAGCTGCATCAAGGCTTCGCGGATTGGAGTGCGGGACACGCCGAAACGCGTGGCAAGTTGCGTTTCGTCCAGGCGTTCGCCCGGCTCGAACGCGCCCGTGACGATGCCGTTTTCGATATCGTCGCGCAGTTTGTAGAAAATATTCTCGCTCATCCTTCCCCGCGATCATTCCGGTATGCGGCATCCTCCGTCTTGTATACAAAAATCTTGACATGGTACGCAAGAAGGATCCACTCTTATGCCAAGCCGGCGGGAGGGCCGGCATATCAGGGAGGAAGATATGAGCAGTTTTCGACGGAAGTTGACGACTTCCGCAGTCGCGGCGACCTGGAGCTTGATCGCATCGACGGCGGGCGCCCAGACCGTGCTCAAGGCATCGCACCAGTTTCCCGGCGGGAAGGGTGACATTCGCGACGAGATGGTGCAGTTGATCGCCCGCGAGGTCGCCGCCGCCAATGTCGGCCTCGAGATCCAGGTTTTCCCAGGTTCATCGCTGTACAAGCCGAATGATCAGTGGAATGCGGTCACACGTGGCCTGCTTGATATGACTTCGTTTCCGCTGGACTACGCTTCGGGCCGCCATCCGGAATTCTCCGCAACGCTCATGCCCGGCCTTGTTGGCAATTTCGATCGCGCGATGCGGCTGAACGATTCGGAGTTCATGGGAGACATAAAGAAGGTCATCGAAGATGCCGGCGCTTTGGTGATCGCCGATGCGTGGCTCTCCGGTGCATTCGCTTCGAAGAAGAGTTGCATCACATCTCCCGACACCATCAAGGGACAGGTGATCCGCGCCGCCGGGCCGGCCTTCGAGGAGATGCTTGTGGAAGCCGGCGCCTCGATTTCATCCATGCCTTCGTCGGAAATCTACACCGGCATGCAAACGGGCGTTTTGGATGCCGCGAATACATCGTCGGCGAGTTTCGTGTCCTATCGCCTGTTCGAACAGGCAAAGTGCCTGACGGCTCCGGGAGAAAATGCCCTCTGGTTCATGTACGAACCGGTGCTGGTCTCCAAGCGCGTCTTCGACGGCCTGACGGAAGAGCAGCAAAAGGCGATCCTCGCTGCAGGCGAGAAAGCAGAGGCCTACTTCAACGAAGAGGTCCGCAAGGGCGATCAGGTCATGATCGATACCTACAAGAAGGCAGGCGTCGAAGTCGTCGAGATGTCGAAGGAGGATTACGATGCCTGGCTCGCGCTTGCCAAGAAGTCTTCCTACAAGAACTTTGCCGCCAACGTCACCGACGGCGACAAGCTGATCGAAAAGGCGTTGGCCGTGAAGTAAGCCGGACCGGTGGATCGGCGCGCTCCGGCACGCCGGTCATTCCCCCGCCCAAGGTGTGAGGACAAGCCAGATGCTCAAGGCCTATTCACAGGCTGTCGGCAATGCTTCGCGAGGCCTCGCGGTCGTTGCGACGGCTCTGCTCATCGCGGCAATGCTCGTCGTCTGCCAGATGATCATGCAGCGCTATGTATTTCGCCAGGCAACGATCTGGCAGACGGACTTCGTCGTATTTTCCGCCACGGCAGCCATGTTCCTCGGCGCGCCATACGTATTGCTCAAGGGCGGCCATGTGGGCATCGACGTCGTGGAGATGGTGGTCGGCGACCGGGTGCGCTACGTTCTGCGCATCATCGGAAGCCTGCTCGGTCTCCTGTTCTGCTTCGTCATGCTGATCGCAACATGGATTCAGTTCCATGACGCTTGGGCGGGCAACTGGAAGCACGCAAGCGTTTGGGCGCCGCCACTTTGGGTGCCGCTGTCCGCCCTGCCCGTCAGCTTTGCCATGCTCTGCCTGCAATATGTCGCGCAGATTCTGACGCTTTTAACCGCCCCCACAGCGCCGGCGGCCACTGGTCATGGCGCGGCCCAAGCTGGTTCGGCTCCTGAAGCCGGCCTTCCTCCACAGGAGATCATCCAGTGAGCCCGACCGTCTCTGGACTGATGATCGTCGCCTGCCTTTTCGTGTTGCTGGCAACGGGAATGCCCATCGCTTTCGCCTTGGGGCTTGCCGCCTTCGCAGCGCTCTACATGCAAAGCGGCGCCGGCATTTTCTATGTGCTTGGCGATACCATGTTTTCCGGCATCGCCAATCTGGCCTATGTGTCGATCCCGATGTTCGTCCTTATGGGCGCGGCGGTCGCCTCTTCTCCGGCGGGATCCGATCTCTACACCTCGCTCGACCGGTGGCTGAACCGCATTCCGGGCGGGCTCATTCTGTCCAATATTGGGGCCTGCGCCATCTTCTCCGGCATGACGGGCTCTTCACCCGCGACCTGCGCGGCGATCGGCAAGATGGGTATCCCGGAAATGATGCGGCGCGGCTATCCCGCATCGGTCGCGAGCGGCTCGATCGCCGCGGGCGGCACGCTGGGCATACTCATTCCCCCCTCAGTGACGCTGATCGTCTACGGAATAGCGACCGAGACCTCCATCGGGCGGCTGTTCATGGCGGGCATCCTGCCCGGCATCATGCTGACGATCATGTTCATGGCCTGGGCGGTCATCGACTGCAAGCGCAAGGGCTACGAGTTCGATGCACGCCTCGTTCGCTACTCGATGAAGGAACGCCTGTCCTGTCTTCCGCGCATCCTGCCGTTCCTGCTGATAATTGCCGGCACGCTCTACGTGCTTTACGGCGGGATTGCCACGCCGTCGGAAGCAGCCGGTGCGGGTGCTTTCCTGACACTAGTCGTGGTGATCGTCGCCTATCGCCTGTTCCGCTTTCGGCCCGTCGCCGGCATTTTTGGATCGGCGATGAAGGAAAGCGTCATGATCATGATGATCATGGCGGCCGCAGAGCTCTTTGCCTTCGCGCTGTCCTCGCTGTTCATCACGCAAACGGTTGCGGCGGCGATTGCCGACATGGAGGTCAATCGCTGGGTGCTGATGGCGATCATCAACGTCTTTCTTCTGGTCTGCGGCATGTTCCTGCCGCCCGTCGCCGTCATCGTGATGACTTCACCGATGCTCTTCCCGATCGTCACCCAGGCCGGTTTCGATCCCTACTGGTTCGCAATCGTACTGACGATCAACATGGAGGTCGGACTGATCACGCCTCCGGTCGGCCTTAATCTGTTCGTCATCAATGCCATCGCGCCGCAGATCCCGACGAAGGAGATCCTCTGGGGCTCGCTGCCCTACGTGCTCGTCATGTTCCTGGCGATCGTTCTCCTCTGCATCTTTCCAGACATTGCGACGTGGCTGCCGAACCAGATGCTGGGGACGGTTCAATGAGCACGGCATCATTCTTTAGCGACATGCTGCAGGGCATTGCCGACCGCGGCCGGCGCTTTTTATCGCTCGGTCCCGCCCGTAATGGCGAAGCCGATGCGGTCGGCACCATGCAGGCGCTATGCGAGACCCTGCTGTCGAGCCGCGGCGAAGCTTCAGGCATGGCGTTGGCCAAGAATATTCTGGATCGCTGGCAAGGCTTCGATCCGGAAAAGCGGCGCGATTTCATGATCGCGCTGCTCTCGCACTTCGGGCCTGATATCGAACGGTTGGAGCGGGCGATCGACTCCTACCGCGCCGATCCGACGCCGAAGGCGCTGCATGAAATGAGCATGGCGGCAGAACCGCGTCGCCAGGAGCTGATCCGCAGGCTCAATCTTGCTCCTAACGGCATCGCGACGCTCGTCCGCATGCGGGAGGACCTCCTCGAACTCAAAGCCCGCAACCCCGATCTGGAGGCGGTCGACACAGACTTCGCTCATCTCTTCGGATCCTGGTTCAATCGGGGCTTTCTCGTGCTGCGGCCGATCAGCTGGTCGACGCCGGCCGATATACTGGAGAAGATCATTCGATACGAAGCCGTCCACTATATCGGCGGCTGGGACGAGCTGCGCCGCCGGCTTGCCCCGGAGGACCGCCGTTGCTTCGCCTTTTTCCACCCACAGCTCGCCGATGACCCGTTGATCTTCGTTGAAGTGGCGCTGACACGCGAAATGCCTTCGAACATAGCGGACCTTTTGAAGGAGGATCGCGCCCCGATCCGCGCGGCCGACGCGACGACGGCGGTCTTCTACTCCATTTCGAACTGCCAGGAGGGCCTCAGGGGCATTTCCTTCGGCAATTTCCTGATCAAACAAGTGGTTGAGGATCTGCGGCGCGATCTTCCCCGCCTCGACACTTTCGCGACGCTGTCGCCGGTGCCGGGATTTGCCGATTGGTTGTCGCGTGAACGGCGGGCAGAAGCGTCCGACGCCCTATCGCAGGCCGACCGGGGCAAGCTCGCTCTGCTCGACGAACCGGATTGGGCCGATCAACCCGAGATCGTGGCAAGCATTCAGCCAAACCTGTCGGCTGCGGCTGGCTGGTATTTCCTCAAAGCCCGCAACAGCTCCGGCAAGGTTGCGGATCCTGTAGCGCGGTTCCACCTCGGCAACGGCGCGCGGCTCGAACGCATCAATTTCCTGGGCGACCGTTCCGAACGGGCGATGCGCCAGGCCCACGGGCTCATGGTCAACTATCTCTACAAGCTCGATGACATCGAGACCAACCACGAAGCCTTTGCCACGCGCGGCGAGGTGGTCGCCGCACCCGCCATTCGCCGCCTGGTTCCCGTAGATAGGAGTCCACGCAGCCTCGTTCCGGTTCCCGACATCCTTTCCCCGGATGCCCGGTCGAGTGATGCACCGGGGCGGAAAGGCAATAAGGAGTTCACTTCATGAGCAATCATCTGTTCGATGCCATACGCCGGGCATCCCGCCCCGACTCCGTCTTCATCCTGGCGGCTGACGAGCGCGTTTGGACCTATGGTGACATGCTGGAACATTCCGGCCGCCTCGCCTCCGCGCTCGTCTCCCTTGGCGTGCAGCCGGGCGACCGGGTGGCGGTGCAGGTGGAGAAGAGTCCTGAGGCGTTGATGCTTTACCTTGCCTGCCTTCGCGCAGGCGCCGTCTATCTTCCCCTAAACACGGCCTACACGCTGACGGAGCTCGACTATTTCTTCGGTGACGCCGAGCCGCGGCTCATCGTCTGCGCCCCTGCCGCCAAGGAAGGAATCTCGAAAATTGCCGCATATCGCAGCGCCGGTGTCGAGACGCTCGATGACAAGGGGGGCGGATCGCTGATCGAGCTTGCTCTTGGCGAAACGCCGGATTTTTCGGACCTTGACCGCCGCGCGGATGACCTTGCCGCAATCCTTTACACTTCTGGCACGACCGGACGGTCCAAAGGCGCGATGCTGACGCATGACAACCTCCTGTCGAATGCCGTCGCGCTCCGCGACCACTGGCGCTTCACCGCCGACGACCGGCTGATCCATGCGCTGCCGATCTTTCACACGCACGGCCTTTTCGTCGCGTCCAACGTCATTCTTCTGGCCGGGGCTTCGATGTTTTTCCTGCCGAAATTCGACGCGAACGAAGTCCTGAGCCTGATGCCCCGGTCGACGACGATGATGGGTGTTCCGACCTTCTACGTCCGCCTCGTCCAAAATCCGGGGTTGACGCGCGAGGTGACGGCCGGGATGCGGCTTTTCGTGTCGGGCTCGGCGCCCCTGCTTGCCGAGACTCACAGGACGTTTGCGCATATGACAGGACACGCCATTCTCGAGCGATACGGCATGACCGAAACCAATATGAACACCTCGAACCCGTATGACGGGGAGCGAATCGCCGGAACGGTGGGCTTTCCGTTACCCGGCATCTCCCTTCGTGTCGCCGATCCGGAGAGCGGCAAGCCTCTCCCGAACGGTGACACCGGCATGATCGAGGTCAAAGGCCCGAACGTGTTCAAGGGCTATTGGCGCATGCCGGAAAAGACGCAGGCCGAGTTTCGCGCCGACGGTTTTTTCATCACCGGCGATCTCGGCAAGATCGACGAGCGCGGTTACGTCCACATCGTGGGGCGAGGCAAGGATCTCGTGATTTCCGGTGGGTACAATATCTATCCGAAGGAAGTCGAAACGGAGATCGACCAGATGCCGGGCGTCGTGGAAACGGCAGTCATCGGCGTGCCGCACCCGGATTTCGGCGAAGGCGTCACGGCCGTGGTCGTCCGGAAGCTCGGTGCGACGATCGACGAGCGCGCCATCCTCGGGGGGCTGGAAGGCCGCCTCGCGCGCTACAAGCAGCCGAAGCGGGTGATCTTCGTGGAGGACCTGCCGCGCAACACGACGGGCAAGGTTCAGAAAAATGTGCTTCGCGAAGCCTATGCCGATCTTTATGCCGAAGCGGGAGCCGGCGCGCGCATATAGGCTTCTGCCCGGATCCTTCCTCTACGCGATCGCGAGCACTTCGAGTTCCTGATCGCCTACGCTCACGACGTCGCCGACGGCCTTGCCCATGAGAGCCCTTGCTACCGGGGAAGCATAGGAGATCGACCCCGACCTGGGATCGGCTTCGTCCTCGCCCACGATCCGATAGCTTTGCACGCGTCCGTCATCGCGGCTGAACGTCACCGTGCTGCCGAAGGCTACGGCGTCGAACGAAACCGGCCCAGGAACGAGCTGAGCCGTTCGAACCCTTTCGGCGAAGTAGCGCATATCACGCAACGGGTTTGCAGCTTGCCGCCGCCGTTCATTCACGTCCTCGATGGTGCTCGTGGCATCATAAGCCTCGCGCGCCTGCTTAAGCTGCGATTCCAGAGCCTTCAGCCCCTCTTCCGTGACAAGGTTCGGATGGGGTGAAATCGGCCGGTCAGGCAGCAATGTTTCCGAGGCAGCCTCAGCACTTTCTTCCTTGACGAAGGCAACACTCACCGCCGAACTCCGTTTGTAAGTGGCGCTCTCGCTCTGCGAACGAGGCGATCGCGCACCATTTTCTCCAAACTATATACGTCGACGATGGACGCCGACAGTGCTGGATCGAAAATCACGACTGCTCGATACAGCGGGATGTGAAACGGTGTGTGCGGTCCCCGACGGAATAAACCTCCCGCGGGCCCGTTACTCCCGGGCCTTCAACAGGAGACCCGGGATGTTACACTTCCTAAAGAAAGAACCGCCGCAGATGATTCGCTTTGTCTGCCATCCGGAGGACAATGGCGTCATTGCACCGCCGGTACGCGCCAAGTCGGTCTTGCCGGATTGGTTCCGCCGGCTGCCGCCGGTCGACAAAAGGCACCTGTCGACCACCAATAATGGACTGACCGTCAAACGCTGCATGCCATTTCTCGACGCGATGTCCGCCGGCTGGATCCTGCCGATCGCCGCCACGGTGCGGCTGGACATCAAGGATGGCGGCCGCTGCGTCGAGGCAGGGTGGGAGTTCGACCGTGTCATGGTCAGCAATCACGGTGCCCACCAGGTGGCGGGGAATCCGAAAGAGCCCTCCCCACCCTGCAAGTTTCACAACTACTGGTCGATCCGCACGCCTCCCGGCTGGAGCTGCCTGTTTCTGCCGCCGCTCAACCGCCCGGGACAGGCTTTCGAATGCGTCTCCGGGGTCGTCGATACGGACACCTATACCGCTCACATCCATTTTCCGTTCTTCGCCACGGCACCCGATGGTCTTTACGTCATCGAGAAGGGAACGCCGCTGGTGCAGGTGATCCCTTTCCGTCGTGCCGATGCGGCAGTCACGGCAGAAATCCGCGCCGAGACCCGTGCGGAGGCTGCCGAGCGCGAGGCGATCCACCGGAACACCACGGCCGGCGAGGGCTGGTATCGCAAGACGGCGCGCGCGGACCGCTGAACGATCCGCCACTCATCAAAGCGGGGACCGAAGCTTCGGTCCCCGCTTCCTTTTTCCCCTTCAACTCTTTCGCGGCGTCAGCGCCCCGTGTGCCATAGCTTGCCTGGACGGTAATCGCGGTCGGACCGGTTCGAGCTCGAATTGGACGAACGGTTCGAACTCGAGTTCGAAGAGCTGTTCGAGGACGAGTTGGAGCTCGAGTTCGAGGAACTGTTTGAGGACGAGTTGGAACTCGAATTGCTCGACGAATTCGAACTCGAGTTGGACGAACTGTTGCCGGCGACGATGATCTCGCCGTCCGTCCGGCCGGAGGTCTGGGCGGTTTGCGTGGGAGCGCGCCCGATCTCAGCAAATGCCGAGGCGTGTTCCCTCGCCTCAGCGGCAGAGCCCACGAATGCAGCGAGGCCGGTAGCTATTGCCGTACTCATCCAGTTCTTGGTCATGCCATTTACTCCTTGTTTGAAAACGGACCGGTACTTCGATCCGGTGGAGTAACGGGCGATACCTGCCTCTATTCCATGTCCGAAAATATTTGACGCATTACCTTTGCCCGCCTTGGAGCTCTTTGAGGGCCTTGGCCTCTTCCGCTGCTTCAAGGGGCGCTCCGGCATCGATCGCCGCCAGATAGGCATCTAGCGTTTCGGTGGAAGATGCAGGGGCATAGCCGCCACTGCTACCCGGGGCGACGACGGCGAAGGTCACCCGCCATTCGGTCCCATTTCGGCAAGCTACCGAGACGACGGTCGAGCGGTCGGCCGAGTCCAACTCGAACTCACGGCAGAGCGCCTGGGCGTTGTCGCGGAATGTGGCAATCGCCCGGAAACGCTGATCGGACCCTGGCAATTGCCTCTCCTCCCCTGCCGCAACCGTGGCGAGCGCCTCGCCAAGCGCCGGGCTGCCGATCGCTGCAACGCGCAAGCCACCTTCGGGCGCCGGCTCGGCACTTCCACGCAGCCAATATCCGCCGAACCCGGCAATGACGGCGGCCAGAGACGCGGCGACGGGTGTTAGCCAGCGGTTCGCACGGCGGTCGTTGGCAGCGCGCAGCGGAAACGGCAGCACGGTAGCGGACGCAGCCTGTGCGGAGGTCTTCTCCGCCACCATGCTTTCGACGGCAGCCTTGAGCTCGGCTGGCAGCGGTTCATCCAGAAGCGGCTTCATGGCCGTTCTGGCTGCTTGGCGTGTTTCGATGAAGAGTGCCACCCGCGCGACCAGTTCGTCATCCGTTTCCATCGCCCGCTCGACTTGCGCAGCCGTGTCGGCGTCGAGCTCGCCATCGGCAAAGCGCATCAGTATTTCGTCGGAAAAGTCCGTTCTGGTCATTCTTTTACGCCCTTCATCACATGCGAACGTGTGGCGGTCATCGTTATTCCGGCGGCCTCGGCCAAACTTTTCCGCGCTCTGGCCAGGCGGCTCATCACCGTTCCGATCGGAATGCCCATTACTTCGGCGGCTTCGCGGTAGGATAGCTCCTCGACGCAGACCAGAAGCAGCACCTCCCGCTGCTCTTGCGGCAATTCGGTGATCGCCTCCGCAACGGTCTTGAGGGTCAGCCGCGCTTCGGCCTCCCGCTCGCCGGATGAACCGGCAATGTCATGGCGTTCGGAAATATCGTCCTGCACGCCTGCGGTCCTCTGCCGGCGCACCTGATCGACCCAAAGGTTGCGTAGAATCCGGAACATCCACGCGTCGAAACGCGTACCCGGCTCGAAGCGCTCGGCACTCGCAAGTGCCCGCTCGCAAGCTGCCTGCACAAGATCATCGGCCACATCACGCGAGCCGCAGAGCGAGATGGCGAAGCGGCGCAGATTGGGCAGGAACGCCATGAGGCGTTCACCGATATCCTTCACCGCATTGCTCATGTCCCGCAACTCCGTCATTTGAGCTGGAAAAGGGAATAGACCGGCGACTCGGCCGTTTGACATAATCTACAGTCAGCGTTCCCGTCGTCCAAGGAATGCGGCTATCCTGCCGCTGATAAATTGAGGAATACGGAAAATCGCGCGTGCTTTCATCATCCGGCTCAGGCACGGGCAAGCCGATCGAGGTTCTCTGATGCTGACGACGTGCAAACTTGCGCTGATCGCTTCCCTTGCGGCAATCGCTCTCGTTTCGGGCGGCATCGTTGCTCCCGGCAATATGCTTGTGCGTGAAACGCTCGGAGCCGGCGTGGCCCTGGCCGACGATGATGACGATGACGGGGGCGGCAACCGGGGCTCGGGCAGCTCCGGCCGTTCCGGCTCATACGGCGCCGGCGCCGGATGGAGCGGCGGCAAGAGCCTTTTTCCGTTCCGAGGGTTCCTGCCACGTCGGAGCACTCCGCGGCGCCCGCGAGCAGCCGCACCCGCTCCGCCGACACGAGCCCCCGAAGAGATTGTCGGGCTGGGGATCAGTCCGTCTGAACTCGGGCAGCTGGCCGCCGCCGGCTTCGAGGTCCTCGAACGCGACCCAATGGCGACCTTTGGCACCGAAGTGATCAAGCTTCGCATCCCCCCGGGCGTGACACTTGAAAGCGCGCGGCAACAGGCGCGCAGCGTGGCTCCACAAGCGGCCGTCGACTTCAACCACTATTTCCGGCCGGAGCAGCATCCCGATGCTCCCTGCGTCACGAGCGACTGCCTGGCACGCGAGGTGATCGGCTGGCCCGAAGCGCAAAGCTGGCCCGGCACTTGCCCGGCCGGCGTTCGTATCGGTCTGGTCGATACGGCGATCAACCCGGATCACATCGCATTCGAAGCCCGGAACATCGAAATTGTCCGTCTTGCCAGCGACGCGCTGCCGGAGTCCGGCAAGCAGCACGGAACCGCTGTGGCGGCCTTGCTCGTCGGCTCAGCCACCAGCCGCACACCGGGCCTGATACCCGGCGGCAAGCTCATCGCCGTGGACGCATTTCACCGCGCAGGGCGGCAGGATGACGTCTCCGCCGCCTTCGATCTTGCGCGCGCGCTCGACCTTCTCGCCGGACGTCAGGTAAAGGTCATCAATCTCAGCCTTGCCGGCCCGCCCAATCTCCTGCTTGAACAGGCGGTCAAGGAGGTGGGGGAGCGCGGCATCATCATGGTTGCCGCCGCCGGCAATGATGGTCCGAGAGCAAAGCCGGTTTATCCCGGCGCCTACGAAAATGTCATCGCCGTCACTGCAACCGACAGGCAGAAGCGGCCTTACAGGCGCGCCGGACGCGGGGAACATATCGACTTCGCTGCGCCGGGCGTGGCCGTCTGGACAGCGGCCTCGGTCCGAGGCGCGCGTCCGAAGACGGGGACGTCTTTCGCCGCACCTTTCGTGACCGCGGCCGTGGCGATGATGATGGCGTCCGAACCGGACCTTGCGCCCGAGCGGCTCCGCGACAGGCTGACCGGACACGCGGAAGATCTCGGAGATCCGGGAAAGGATCCCGTCTTCGGTTGGGGCCTTTTGAACGCACGGGCGATTTGCGACACCAAAACGTAAAGTCGTGAAACCTGGCTCGATTTTCTGCAGCGATGGCTGAGACGCGGAAGGCTCTTCTATGACGTCTCGACAGAGCATCAGAGCTAACCTACCGGCCGGGGTCCTGGTTTCAGAAAAAAATCCGTCCCACGTCGCTCGAAGCGCTCTATCGACGCCGCTGTATCGTCACTGAAAAGGCCTGCCGGATCTCCTGACGAATCTCGTCGGGCTGCCCTTTGAGAGCATCGGCGACCGTTCTGAGTTCACCCCGCAAGCGGTAAAGCTGATCCAGCAGCGCAAGGATGATCGGCACCGCATCGTCGTTGACGTTCATGTCGTCCCGCAGTTCGCAGACCAGTCGGATTCGGGCGATGTCAACGTCGTCGAACAACGGTCCACTCTCTCCTTGGGACGGCACAATCCAACCCCGGCCCACCCATTGCCGCAACTGCCGGGACGTTACGGTGCGGACGAGTTCGAGGACCTGTCTCTCCGTCAGTCTCATAGTGTCCTCCTCATCGCTTCGCGCGGGTCATAGGCATGTGTTCGGCGCCAGGTTTCCATGAAGCTCTCAAGATCGGAATCCATTTTTTCCGGCAACACCACCCTAAGCCTGACGTGCTGATCGCCGGCGGGACCGTTCTCTGGCTTCACCCCCTTTCCCTTCAGACGCAACACGTCGCCGGAACTTGATCCTTTCGGCACGGTCATGGCTACGCGGCCGGAGATCGTCGGCACCTCGATCTTTGCCCCGAGCACCGCCTCGTAAAGCGTAACGGGTAATTCCACGTCGATGTCATTGCCATTGCGAGAGAATGTCGGGTGAGGACGGACATTGACCGCGATCAGCGCGTCTCCGCTTTCCGCGCCGCCGATCCCGGGCGCCCCCTTTCCCCTGAGCCGCAGCGTGCTGCCGTCGCGCGTGCCCGCGGGAATGGCCAGCTCGAGCGTTTTCCCGTCGGGAAGGGTAATCCGGCGTCGGGCGCCGTTCACGGCATCGAGGAATTCGACCTCCAATTGATAGTGCAGGTCCTGTCCCCGGGCCTGGAAATTTCCCCGGCCCTGCCCCCCGAAAAGGTCCGAGAAAATGTCGGAAATATCCTCGAATTCACGCGATCCGCCCGTCGATGTGTACCGGCCCGCCTGATCTGCATCGGCATAGTGTCTGTAGAAGCGCTGGTCGGGCCGCTCCGCCCCCGAAGCGTCGACCTCGCCCCGGTCGAACCGAGCCCGCTGCTCGGGATCGTTCAACAGACGATAAGCAGCCGAAAGCTCCTTGAATTGAGTTTCCACCTGTTGGTCGCCCGGATTCAGGTCGGGATGCAATTCCTTTGCGCGCTTCCGATAAGCCTTGCGGATTTCGTTCTGCGTGGCCGTTCGCGGAACACCCAGAACCTTGTAGGGATCGTCAGTCACCGATGACCTCCAACAATTCGAGACGCTCAGGCTCGAAGTTCGAGCCACGCCTTCGTAAATTATATGGGGTCGCCGTCGGCCTTGCCCAGCCTCACCGCCGGTCCTTTCGGCAGGTGATCAGGGAGATCCCGAACCTGGAAGATGCCATTGACTTTGTCGAGGAGTGGCCGGAACAGGAGCGTGCCGTCATACATGACGCCCCCTCGAAGACTCGCTACATGGCGCATGGCAGCCTTGCCCGTTCAGGTCGCGAGGCATGCGATCCGCGCTGCTAACGCGGCCTCTCTAAAAAATTGCGTTTTCTCTTACCGCAACTTCAGAAGCAGCGGACGATGATCCGACACTTCTGGGTCGGCCACGACTTCGAAGCCGACCACGTCGACGCGATCGTTCACCAGCATGTAGTCGGCAAAGCGCCCTTCCTTCTCGTAGAAAGAAGTTCGCGTGTCGGTGTAGCCGCGGCCGGTGACGAGATCCGACAGGCCTAAGGTTGCGAGCCGCGCGAATGTCGAACTCTGCGGCAGCAGGTTGAAGTCGCCGCAAACCACGAGCCGCTCGTCGCCCGGCCAGACGCTCTCGATCAGCCTCACCAGGCGCATTGACTGCTCCGCTCGTGCAGGCGTGTCGCCCTTGCCCGCGGGATCGCGCAGTCCGTGCATCTGAGCGATTGTGGCGTAGAGCCCGCTGTCCGGATCAAAAACCCGGACGCAATGTGCATTTCGTGCGCGCGGATGCTCACCCCAGCTGTCTGGCGTGAAGGCGCCGTGCACGAAACCGAGCGCTTCGCCGATTGTCGCGTAGCTCTCCCGAACGAAGGTCGCCAAGCCGAATTCGGACCAGATCTCGCGGCCGTAATCGTCATGGAGCAGACCGCGTGCGACGGGAAAGAACTGCGCGCAGTGCGCGGGTAGCAACGCGCGGATTTCGTCGAAAAGGTTCGAGCGCTGCGGCAGGCGCAGGTCACCATCGCGATAGGTCAGCCAGCCATGCGGCTGGCCGGACGTGCGCACGACCTCCTGCAGACAGAGGATGTCGGCCTTTGTGCTGCCGAGATATTTCAACAGAGGATTATGTATTCTCCCGCCCCAGGCGTTCAACGAGAGTATTCGCATCCCATTCCTTTCCGACTTCGCTGCCGGCACATTTGCATCCGGGGCCGGTGAACAATCCACTGAGGTCGCGAGGCCCTCAATGAGGGGTCAATGTGCTCTCATTGATGTGGGCTGTGGCATATACCCGTCGTGCGACGATCGCGAGCAGAAGGAGCGTGACCGCAGCAACGACGCAGCATGTGGCAAAACCAAGCGAGAAGCCGCTCCTCGCTGCCTCCAGCCAGACAGCCGAAGCGGATGCCGGCATTGATTGCGCTGTCTCGACTGCTCCGGCAAGTGTCGCAGAAACAGCCTCGGCTTGGATGGGATCGAGGCCGCTCAGGTCGGCGCGGTCCATCGCCAGGCGATAGACGAAGGTCGCCAGGCTGCCGAGCACCGCGATTCCCAATGCGCCTCCGAATTCTGCGCTCGTCTCCGATATGGCCGAAGCCGAGCCTGCCCGTTCGGGCGGTGCAGTCCCCACGATCAGGCCGGTCGTGGTGAGAATGACGGGGACGAAGCCGAAGCCGATGATCATGCTGGAGCCAAGGATGCCGATCAGGCTCTCGGCGTAAGCGGCAACAGCCATGGCGGCGACTCCCGCTGCATTGATGACAAGCCCTCCGAGCACCGTTTTGACAGGGCCGAAGCGGTTGGTGAAACGGTAGGCCTGGAAGGACATCACGGCGAAGACGAAAGCCGATGGCGCGGACCAAATTGCAGCTTCGAGCGGTGACAGACCGAGCACTAGCTGCAGGAAGAGGTTTTGGAACAGAAACACACCGAAGACGAAGAAGACACCGGCGAGGTTTACCATCAGGGACGCCGTGAAGGCGGGCACCCGGAATAGCGCGAGGTCGATCAACGGATCGCTAAGGCGCCGCTGGCGGCGGACAAATAGAACACCGACCAAAATGCCCAGTCCGATCGGAGCGAGCTGGGCAAGCTGGAATCCGTCGGCAGCCATATGTTTAAGGCCGTAGATCACAGGCAGAACCGTGGCGAGCGAAAGCAGCACGCTCGGGAAATCCAGCCGGCCCGCATCTTCATTTCTGTATTCCGGCAGCAGAAAAGGGGCGACGATCAGAAGCAGCAGCATGACTGGTATATTGATCAGGAATACCGATCCCCAGTGGAAGTACTGCAGCAGAATGCCGCCGATGAGCGGTCCGACGAGGCCACCCAGAGCAAAGGCGGTGCCCCAGATGCCGATCGCCCTGTTTCGTTCCGCCTCGTTTTTGAAGAGGTTGACGATGAGCGAGAGCGTGGAGGGTGCGATCGTCGCGCCGGCGATGCCAAGCAGCGCCCTTGCCAGAATGAGTTGCCCCGCGCTATTCGAGAAAGCAGCGAAGGCGGATGCGATGCCGAAAGCAAAGGCCCCCATCAGCAATACACGCCGGCGGCCGATCCTATCTCCCAGCGTCCCCATGGTGACGAGAAAGCCTGCGACCATGAAGCCGTAGATATCGTTGATCCATAGCAGTTGCGATGCGGACGGATCGAGGTCCGCGACGATCGCCGGTACAGCGAGGAACAGCACCGACAGGTCCATCGAGTAGACCAGGCAAGCGATCGACAGAACGCAAAGTCCAATCCACTCGCGGCGGCTTGCCTGCTCAGGAATGTGAAGAGTTTCGGCCATGGTCATACTCCCGGAAGCGGCGGAGATTTCTCCGAATTGTATCGGTTGACAAGTATCAATTTTCAAAGACGGCTATGCTGCCCGTCCTTTCGCACAAGGCAAACTTCGTCAGGTCCTGCGGTCGGCGGGCCATCCGCAGACGGCAATGCTCAAGAATCGAACCGTTCCAACCGGCTAGAAGCTAGAACACTCAAGGAGAAAGCATGGCGGAGCATCGCATTTATTCGGTTAGTGTCGCGAGCGTCTATCCCCACTATGTCGCCAAGGCGGAGAAGAAGGGACGCACGAAGGCAGAGGTCGACGAAATCATCCGTTGGCTGACGGGGCACAGTCAGCAGACATTGGACGATCAGTTGGCGAAGAACACCTGCTTCCGGGACTTCTTTGCACAAGCGCCTCGGATGAATCCCTCCCGCACGTTGATTACTGGTTTGATCTGCGGCGTTCGCGTCGAAGAAATTCAGGAAACGACAATGCGCGAGATCCGCTACCTAGACAAACTGATCGACGAACTCGCGAGGGGAAAGGCGATGGAAAAAATTCTTCGAAAGTAGCCATGCTTACCGACCGTGGTTTGCGTCGATGCCGTCCAAGAGCGGATCTCCGGCGCCGGCTACTTCCTCCGAAGCGGCCGGCGCCGGTCTTTGACCGGTCCTTAGGCGCTATTGGTTGATCTCGGGTTCGACGAGCCTTGCCAGATTTCGCAGAGATTCCTGCCAACCAAGATAGCAGGCCTCGAGTGGAATGACGTCGGGTACGCCTTCCTGCACGATCTCGAGTTCGGTACCGACCGATACTTTCTTCAACGTCACGGTCACCTGCATCTCGCCGGGCAGGTTGGGGTCGTCGAATTTGTCCGTGTAGCGCAGACGTTCGCCGGGGAAGAGTTCGACATATTCACCACCAAAGGCGTGGCTTTCACCCGTCGTGAAGTTCCGGAAGGACATTTTGAAGGTGCCGCCGGCTTTTGGCTCCAGATGATGCACGGTGCAGGCAAAGCCATTCGGCGGAAGCCATTTCGCGAGCGCGTCGGCCTCGAGGAACGCGCGATAGAGTTTCTCCGGGCTGGTCGCCAGAACGCGGTGCAATCGTACAGTGTTGGGCATGATCGTTTATCCTTAAGAACGGCGGACGGCTCCGATGAATTGCCGATCCATGCGCCAAGGACGAACGGGTATCCGACAACCCGACACCGGACCACCGATTTTTTCTAAGGCGCCAACCTCACAAACATCGACCGACGCTTTACTCAGCCGCCTGCATGTGTTCCTGCGGCCAACGCCGCAGCGCTTCCCGGCCTGCATCCGTCAAGCCGTACACGCCTCGATCGAGCCGCTCGAACCAGCCATATACATTCGACAGCAATATCTTACCGGCCTCCGGCATCCCCATTCTGAGGTCGCGCACACGCAGCGGGCCTGCCTCGAGAGCTGCCGCACAGGCGAGCGCCTGCTGGCGGTATGCCGTCATGACGGGCGCGCGCGTGCTGCCGCCGAGCGCCGGATCGCCGCGGCGTTTCTGGTGTTCACGCATGAGCCTCGAGCGCCGTTTCGGATTGTTCCGCGGCATTGGCGACACGGAACCGACGATGACGCTGACCTCGCCTGTATCGGAAATGCCAAGCATGCCGATGCCGAGCCTGCGACACAGATCTCGGTAGCGTTTGTCGCTTTCCCGTCCTTTGCCCTTGACCGACATTCTGGCGGCGATCCAGACCTCGTCCGAAATCGTGGCCCGGTCGATAGCCTGGAGGATGAGCTCCAGGTTGAAGCTCAATTTCAGTTCGCAGATCACGACAACAGGCGGATCCTCATCACTGAGGCCGACAAGGTCGCAACCTCCAACTTCGCCTTTGACGAGGTAGCCGGCCTTTTCGAGAAAGCCTTTGACGGGCAGATAAAGTGACGTTTCCATTTCCCTGCAGATCCCGATCGCACTCTTCCTTTGCGGGCAGCTGAACGTGCTCGATTTCCAGATTGGCTTAGGAAGAGGTCCTTTTAGCCGTTTCTGCGCCAAGAAGCTGGCGGAGGGAACTCTTTGGCACCGGCTTGGAGAGGTGGAAACCCTGCAGTTCGTCACAGCCGAGGTTTCGGAGTATCTCGCTCTGCTCTTCCGTTTCCACCCCTTCTGCCGTGATGCGCAGGCCTTTGGCATGTGCTACGCCTACGATGGACTGGACGACCGCGACGCCACCACCTGGCCGGTCGAAGGCATGAACGAAAGACCGGTCGATCTTGATCCGATCGACCTCCAGCCGCTGCAAACGGCCGAATGAAGAGAAGCCGGTTCCGAAATCGTCCAGTGCGAACTTGACGCCGAAGTCGCGCAACGCCGTGATGTTTTTTTCACAGACGCCAGCCTCGTCCAGCAGAGCCGTTTCGGTGATCTCGAGCTCCAATCTCCAGGGCTCGACCCCGAACTGCCGCAGCAACGAGAATACCTGAGCCGCATAATGCCGTTGTCCCAGCTCTATCGCGGAGACGTTCACTGCGATGTCGAGGCTCGGGAACTCGCGCGCAGTAGAACAGGCTTCCTTCAGCACGAAAGCACCGAGCCGATCGATAAGGCCTGCGGTCTCCGCAAGCGGAACGAAGATATCCGGTGCTATGGCGCCCTTGCTCGGATGCCGCCAGCGAACAAGAGCCTCAAGCGAGCTTATTTCGCGGGACTGTGCTGAATACACGGGCTGGTAGAAGACTTCGAGCTGATTGCCCGCGTGAAGCGCCGCCCGCAGATCCTGCTCGAGATCACGCTTCGTCCTGATCAGTTCGTCCATATGAGGGCCAAAGACGGCGTACCGGTTCCGGCCGGCAGATTTGGCGTGGTATAGCGCGATATCGGCCTTCCGGGTGATCTCGACGGGATCGGCGTCATGCCCGGTTGCGACCGCCACACCAATCGAAAGCCCGATAAGAATGGGTTGGCCGTCGATCTCGAAAGGCTGGCGGATCGCAGCAATCAGCGAGTCGCAGAGTTTTTCCACCTCCTCCTGGCGGGTGCGCTCGACGACGATGGTAAACTCATCGCCACCAATTCTGGAAATGACGCCAGCAGACGCTGTTTCCATAAGCCGCTTTGCCACCGCGACCATCAGACGATCGCCAACGGGATGGCCGAGCGTATCGTTCACTTGTTTGAAGCGATCGAGGTCGAGGTACAAAAGAGCGTTGGCTTGATCGGCCGCCGACCTGGCGACGACCCGGGCAAGCGACTGATTGAAAGAGGCACGGTTGGCGAGCCCGGTCAACGGATCGTGACGCGCCAGGTGATTGAGCTCCGCTTGACTTTCCTGAAGGCGTCTCGACCGCCTCTGCAAGACGACGCTCAGTCCGCTCGTAAGCGTGAAAAGCAGAAGGCCAGATATCAGAAGCACCGGCGCAGTGGCCTTCATCACGGCGGCACCGGGTCTAAATGGCAGCCAGGAAAAATATCCGATCGGTTCTCCGGAGGACCGCACGATCGGCGCATAGGACCGGTTCCCACCAGGATCCGGCGAAACGGAAAACCGCAGATCGTCAAAGCCGTAATCCGCACCAAGACGGGTGAGAAAATCGCCGTCCAGGAAACGAATCGCCAAGTGCAGAAATTCCCGGCCGGGCTCCTGAACGATGTCACCGGTATCCGACACGATCGGTTTGGCGCTGACTATTGCCGGGCGGCCTCCGATCCGGACCAGATCGCTCTCGCCGATCGACAGCACCTGATCACTGGTGCCTGCCTCGTCGCCGGCTGCGAGCCTTTCCTGCAGCTTGGCGACAAGCGGCATTGCCGCAGGCGCTATGTTCCTGAAAGTCCCCCCGTCGTCGGTTCGTCCGTCAAGATGGGCGAAGACCGGCTTGCGGTCCGGGCTGATCACGAAGGCGCCATCATGTCGGAAATAGCTGTGCATCCAGCTGCCCAGGTTGGAATCGACCCACCCCGCATCCCATTCCAGAGACACTTTTCTGACTGCGTCATCCCAGACTGTGACACTCTCCTGATCGTGGGCGATGCTGCCTTGCATCTTGGAGATGACGAGCTCGACGAGTTGTTGCTGCCGTTCTATCGCCACAGCATCGGATTGCTGAGCTGACCAGCGGACGGCAAGGTATATGCCCCCGATTAAGGCCATTGCGATGGCCAGGGGCATTAGCCACCTGAAAACCGCGACTCTGCCAGACACAAAACTCATCCGCTCCTCCTGGTAGGCCGGCTCACATTGAGCTGAACGTCTTAAAACGTTGTAAGCTCCGTACCCCTCTCATCCACTTTGTCTACCATCTTTAGCGTGAAATGAGGAAAGCTGTGTCCGGCTTTCCGCCGGCTCCCGCGTCTCAACTCTTTAGAAGGATTATGATCTCTCGACGCGCTTGCTTCGCCGCATGGAGTATCCAGGTGCGATCTTTGGATGAGCGAGTTTCAGCGGACGAGGCGAGGCGTCGGAAAGCGCCTCGCGGACGGCGTCCCCCATCCCGAATACGACGAAATCCGCCTGCATCGATTCAATAAGTTGGTCTCGCTCGGTTGCTCCTGGCCGGCCGTTCTCCTGCCACAGGACGATCCCGATACGCGCCGCAGGCGCCATACGTTTCAGCCGGCGCACGGTAAATTTGGCATGCCGCATAAAATCCTGATCGAGAACGCTTAGGACGACTGCGTTGCGCCCTTCAAGCTTCAGACCTTTTATATTGCCCGCCTTGAGAACTTCGTGGCCGGCCTGCGCAGCATCCGCGCCCTGGATCCAAAGGGTCTGGGCGAGCATTGAAGCGGCAACATCGTCGAGGTCACCACGCCCCCCGACGCAAAGGACAGATTTCCCGTCTCCCGTGGGAAGATCATACTCATCCATTTCCCCGTCCCCGTCACTTTCCTGATCTTCCGTGCTCGTTTCCTCCTCCCCCTCCTCTTCGCCGGCAATCTCCTCGAGATTGGCAATAAGTGTGTTCGCACTCTGGGCAATCTGAGCTGCCTGGGCGCTCGTCAAGGCGCCCCGTGCGCGGTCCCGCTCGGCCAGGAGCAATGCGGGGATCGCAACGGTGTCGTAGAACTCGACGAGATATTTCTCCTCAAGCATATCTTCGGCGTTGTCCGTCGCCTCATCCGGATCACCGGCGAGCAGGCGCTGGTAGAGGCGCTCCTTCGGATCGAGAACGGGCTCGTTGCCCAGCAGAATCTCCAGGAACTCGAACTGTGGGACGTGCCGTCCGAGGACTACGAGGCACACGGTCAGAGGTGTCGACAGCACCAATCCCACCGGCCCCCAGAGCCATGCCCAGAAGATCGCCGAGACGATGATCGCAAGCGGAGACAGACCGGTGCGTGAACCATACAGCCAAGGCTCGACCACATTATTGCTGAGAAGTTCGAGAACGATGAAAAGGGCAGCCGTCCAAATGAGCAAGCTCCATCCCGGTGCCGCGGCAAAAGCGAGGAACAATGGCAGCGCCGCGGCGATCACCGGTCCGATATAGGGGACGAAGCGCAGTAGGATGGCCAGCATCCCCCAGAGAACGGCATTGGGAATGCCTAGCAGCGAGAGGCCTATCGCCAGCGGAATGCCGTAGGTGATGTTCACGACCAGTTGCATGAGCAGATAGCGGCCAACCCGGGCACCCGCGTCCTGAAGTGCCTCGGTCGTTCGATGCAGATCGCCGTAGCCGACCAACCGAATGAAACGGTCCCGCAAGTCCTCCCTCTCGAAGAGCATGAAGATGACCACGACGAGGACCAGGCCAGTCGTTGCCAAGGGGCCAAGCAGCGGGTTAATGATATTCTTCAATGTCTCGACGGGTCGCTGTGGAGAAAAAATCTCCACAAGAACGGGCTTTCTCTCAGGTTCGGCTTCGGGTGAGGCGCGAAGCTCGGGTTCGGGCCGGCTGATTTCTATGTTGATCCTCTCCATCACGCGACCAAGGCGGTCGAGGATCTGGCTCTCCGACCCTGTCTCCTTCAAACTCCTGACCTTCTCGACAATGTTGTATTGATAGGTCGGCAGATTTTGCGCGACCTCGCTGACTTGCATTGCGACAACGCCACTGAATGCGAACAGGAACAGAAAGGCGATTGTTACCGTGCCGACAACCGCCACTGAGCGGGGACAACCGACCCTGCGCAGTTTCGAAACCAGCGGCGCGAGAGCGAAGGTGAGCAAAATGGCGATCGCCAGAGGCAGAAACACATCACGGGCGAAATAGAGCACTGCAACCGTGGCTGCGGTTGCGACGAAGGTTGGCAGACGTGACCGCTGTGCTGCCGCCGCCGTGCCGCGCGCAAGCGCGATCTGCTGCATTCCGCTGGCGGCTGCGGCACGATCCGGAGCATTGGCACGCGAGAACTTCAGCACCGTACCCTCCACCATTACTCAAACGACCGCGCTGACTGCCACCAGCAGGCTGGAGGTCATCACCAGCTTCGCACTTTAGGAGCTTGCTCAAGAAAATAGGGCAGTGATTGACGCCGCCCAGCACCTGCTCCGTGCAAACGCACAGCACTCCGATGACGTTCCTTCTCGCGAAAGCCGTCGCCGATCAAGTTCCGCGAGCGAGAGATGGTGCGGGCGGAACCATTTTCCGTCCGGCGTGTTTCTGGAAGGGGAAAAAACTCGCGGTCTTCTGAAGAGGTAACCACATGAAAAATATGATCATTGTCGCGGCAGCACTGATGGGCGCCGTGGCCACGTCATCGCTCGCGCAAACGGCACCTTCATCGGAAGGAGACACGCCCGCGGTGGCAACGCCCGACTCGCAGAATCCGACGGCCCCCGTCGAAGGCGCGAACAGCTTCACTGAAGCGCAGGCCAAGGATCGGATTGAAGAGGCAGGATACACCGACGTCAACGGATTGAAACTGGATGACCAGGGCGTGTGGCAGGCAACTGCGATGAAAGACGGCAAATCCGTGTCGGTCGCTCTCGATTACCAGGGCAACGTAACGGCGCAGTAGAGGGGATGAGAAAAGTGTGCGCGATTTTTCGCCCGCAACCCAGCGTCTCAACCTATTGGACACGATCGTTCGTTTTTGGTCGATGCGACCTGAAAAGATCGTGACCCACGCTACCAGGATACCTCCGAACGGAAAGGGAGAAAAATATGAGAACCGTAACTGGGCTCTTTGACGATTATGAAGACGCTCGCGAAGCTGTAACCGACCTGGAAACGGCAGGCGTGCCTTCGGACGATATCAGCATTGTCGCGAACAACACGGGCGACCGATACGCTACCGACAGCTCCAACGCGGCCGAAGGCGCCGGGGCGGGAGCTGGCCTTGGTGCTGCCGGAGGCGGCGTGGTCGGTCTCCTGACGGGGCTCGGGCTCATGGCAATTCCCGGCGTTGGCCCCGTCGTTGCTGCGGGCTGGCTCGCCTCCACCGCGGCCGGTGCGGCGGCCGGCGCAGTCGCGGGAGGCGCGGCCGGAGGCCTGATCGGCGCACTGACGGATTCCGGCGTGGATGAAGACGACGCCCATGTTTACGCCGAAGGCGTTCGCCGCGGGGGCACTTTGGTGACGGCAAGGGTAGAGGACGATCTCGCACCTCAGGCAGAAGCGATCCTGAGGCAGCGGAGAATCGTGGATCCTACCGCTCGCAGGAGCCTCTATGCACAGGAAGGATGGTCGCGGTTTGACGAAAATTCCGACCCGTACACGGTAGATCAGGTCGAGCGGGAGCGTGAGCGCTATCGCAGCATGATGCCCTGACGCGCGCCGTGCAGCGGATTTAAGGTCGTGAATGCGGGACGCAGGCGTTGCGTCCCGTTGAAACCTTTTTCGTCACCGGCGGTGCGAGGCCATTCCCGAAGCGGTCTGTTCCTCGGCGAAGTGTTCGCGCGTCAGTTTTGTGATTATGGGGGACAGAAGCAGCAATGAGATCAGGTTGGGAATGGCCATCAGTGCGTTCAATGTGTCGGCCACAAGCCAGGCAAAGTCGAGGCTGAGCGTGGCTCCGAAGAACGCTGCGACGGTCCACAGGATGCGGAACGGTATCGCGCTTACGGTTCCGATCAGGAATTCCCAGCACTTCTCCGCATAGTAGGCCCAACCGAGAATCGTTGTGAAGGCGAAGAGTGCCAGCGAGATCGTTACGAGGTAATTTCCGTAGCCGGGCAGCGCCGCCTCAAATGCCGCGGAGCTCAGCACCGCGCCGGTTTCGCCGGACGTCCAGACGCCTGACACCATGATCGCAAGGCCCGTCAGGGTGCAGACGATGACCGTGTCGATGAACGTCCCCATCATGCCGACGACGCCGGAGAAAACAGGATCGGCCGTCGAGCCGGCGGCCTGCGCGATGCCGGCAGTGCCGAGGCCTGCCTCGTTCGAAAAGATTCCGCGGGCCACACCCATCCGTATCGCCATCAGCACAGTGGAGCCGAGAAATCCGCCGGCGGCAGCCGTAGGGCTGAATGCCTGGGTGAAGATGGTGGCGACGGCGTGCGGGATATTGCCGGCAAAGACAATCAGGACAGCAGCGACGCAGACAAGATAGAAGAGCGCCATGAACGGCACGACTTTCTCGGCAACCGCGCCGATTCTCTTGATGCCGCCCAGAATCACCGCACCCGTCAAAACAGCAATGACGATCCCGCTGATCCAGGTCTCGATGCCGAAGGCATTCTGGACGGCACTGGCGATACCATTAGCCTGCACCATGTTGCCGATCCCGAAACCCGCCAGTCCGCCAAAGATGGCGAAGGCGGTCCCCAGCCACTGCCAATGCTTGCCGAGCCCGTTCTTGATCGCAAACATCGGTCCTCCGGCATGTTCGCCTTTGTCGTCGACTTCGCGGTATTTCACTGCAACGACAACTTCGGCATATTTTGTTGCCATGCCGACGAAAGCAGTGACCCACATCCAGAAAAGCGCTCCCGGCCCGCCGACCGCGATCGCGGTAGCGACACCGGCGATATTGCCGGTGCCGATAGTGGCGGACAGTGCCGTCATCAGCGCCGCGTAGGGCGTAATCTCGCCCTCCGCAGCCCTGCCGGGCGTGCGGCTTTTCAGGATCATGCGGAAGCCGTAGGTCACTTTCCGGATTGGCATGAAGGCCAGGCGAATCTGTAGGTACAGACCGGTGCCGATGATCAGAACGATCATAGGCACGCCCCAAACTATGCTGTTGAGCCAGTTGAAAAATTGATCAAGTGCTTCCACGAACTGCTCTCCTCCTTGATGGCGTGCTTAGGGCTGCTGACAGCAAGCTTTCAAGGGTCGCGAATATACATAGAAGTTGGCACCGGTGAATTTCATAGTGCGAATGGTTCTATTTATGAAATTGATGATGACCGGCCTTGCAAGCTCTTCCGTAAGGCCGGACCGTCGTCAACGCTGCCCGTGGCGTCAGTCGCCGGGCCGGAGCGGCAGTAGCGATCGAAATTTTACAGGACGCGTGCTTCGCCATTCTGCGGAAGAACGAGATGCGGGCGCAAAATCGCATGCGCATTTCCTCATCCCGCCGGGCAAAATCGGCAGAGACCTGAGCCCCCCGTTTGAGGCCGCGCGGCAATATACTACTTGATCTTCAAAAGCAGCATTTTGCCGGCCATGGTGATACCGTGGGCCGATTCCTCGGGTATGACATTCGTATCAAGCGCTTTCACCAGACCATGCTCGCGCAGCTCGTTGAGGGTTGCTGTACTCAGGAACTTGATCTTCTGCGGGCGCTCTTTGAACCGGTCGTTCCTTGCATAGGTGACCTGGGCATTGAGGTGCGTCCACCTCTTTCCGTCCTGAGGATAGACATCACCGTCCTTGGCGAGCTTGAGGCCCCGGATCTGGGTTGGCGTCAATTCAATCATGTCTTCGTCTTTCGTCGATCTTATGTAAGGGAGCGGCGTAGCGATCCAGCGGCGTCGCGGAATGAAACCAGCCGCCGGCGCCGGTCGTCCCAAAGTACGAGCCGTACGCATTTGAGGCTGTCCCAAAGCGTGATACGGCCGATGCCGGCGAGTTGCGGATGATCGCGCAGCACTTCCGGCAGGCGGTAGTAAGGAATCCGGCTGGACAGGTGATGCACGTGGTGGATGCCGATATTGCCGGTAAGCCAGCGCAGCACCGGCGGAAGATCGTAATGCGAGGCGCCATGCAGCGCCGCCTGCGGAAACCGCCAGTCCTGACCCGCCGACCAGTGGGTTTCCTCGAACTGGTGTTGCACATAGAAGAGCCAAACGCCGGCGGCGCCGGCGAGCAGCACGACCGGGAGATGGATCAGGAGAAAGGCGCCCCACCCGACGGTCCACACCATCAAGGCGACCAGCATGACAATCGCTGCGTTCGTCGCCATGGTCGAAATCCATGGCAGAGCACCCGACTTCATCATGCCGAAGGGCAGGCGCTGCTTGAATAGAAAGAGCCAGGCCGGCCCGATCCCGAACATGACGAGCGGGTGCCGGTAAAGCCGGTAAGCGAGGCGCTTCATCGGCGAGCGGGCACGATATTCGGCAATCGTCAGCGTGGTGATGTCACCAACGCCACGTTCGTCGAGATTGCCCGCACTCGCATGATGGGCTGCGTGTGCACGCCTCCAGTAGTCATAGGGGGTCAGGGTCAGCACTCCGAGAAGGCGACCGGTCCAGTCATCAAGTCCGCGGCGCGCGAAAAAGGAGCCGTGGCCGCAGTCGTGCTGGATCATGAACAGCCTGAGCAGGAAGGCGCTGGCGGGAAGGATCGCCACGAGCCCTGGCCAGAAGCTGTTGGCCAGGGAAATACAGGCGACAGCCCAGAAGATGGCAAATGGGACAAGCGTGACAACCAGTTCGAAGGCGCTACGCCCCAAACGGGGCTGCCGGTATTTCGCCAGCGTCTTCAACCACGCTCCAGCATTGTCTTCAACAAGTGAAGCGGGTGGATAGACATGTGAACTCATTATGACCGGTCCGATTTTCGCTCGCCCCGCATCGAATGTCAGGGCAGTAGCAGCACCCGTCGATCGGGGCTGCGGATGTTGAGTTTTACGCCCGACGGGCCTTGCGGGCGGCGTAACGGCGGTCGCGTTCGGCCTTGCGGGCCGCCTCGTCCGCCACGACGCGTGAAACCCGATTGGCAATTTCCGCCTGGCGGGCTTCGGCTTCCGCCCTTTCCTCAGCCTCGGCGGCGGCCGCCAAGGCCGCGGCTTCCGCCAAAACACGCTCATGCTCGGCTGCTTTCAACGCTTCGCGCTCGGCGCGACGGGCCTCCCTGGCACGGCCGGCGGCTTCACGAGCAGCCAGTTTTTCCTGCATTTCAGGGTCCGTCGGCTTGGGGGCGGACGCAAATTTCGCCAGAAGCTGCCGCTTTGCATCTGCCGCGGCATTGCGTCGTTCGGTAAAGCCGTTGTCGCTCGGGTGTCTCAATCGTCGTTCCTTTTGTAATCGCTTGTTGTAATCGCTTGGACGCACGCGCGTCCTATGTCCCGCATGCCCTTTGATCGCGTATGATCAAAGGAAACATGCACAGCGTGAGATTTTACCTCCCGCTGTGAACGGAAAAAGGCCAGACATACGCCTGGCCCTTTCGAACGTTTTGCCGCCATGCCAGTACATCCGTGGTCATTAGCGGCCAAAAGCGTCAGGCAGCGCGGAGCTGGCCTGCGGACATCTTGCCCGACTTGTTGTCACGCTCGAGCTCGAAGCCGAGCTTCTGACCTTCGACGATCGAATTCATGCCGGCGCGCTCAACAGCAGAGATGTGAACGAACACATCGGCGCTGCCGTCGTCAGGCTGAATGAAGCCAAAGCCCTTGGTTGAATTGAACCATTTTACTGTGCCAGTGGTCATAACGAACCCTTTCTTAGCAACATTGATCACCGCTGGGCGACGCACAGCGGGGTTTCGACTTTTGAGAGAGGGAAGTTCGTCAAGAGACGCGCAACGCGCAGCAAAACAAATATCGGCAAACAAAGTATCGATGACCCTTCATAGACGAGAGACGCGACCACGTCAACTTTTTGTTTTTTGGAGGAGCCGAATACAATTTTTGGTAGTATAACTTGAAAGGTCGCTTCTCTCCGCAGGTCGCCGCCGACGAGCCGTCGAGATATTGTGCGTGCCCGGAGTCAATCGGCAGTTACCAATCTGACCCGATGGCCGGGCGCGATCTCGACCAGTTCAGAGCGCGCGGGCGCCGAAAAGACGTCCGGCGCCGTGCTGCAGTCGGAAGCGAAGCCGCGGCCGTCAAGAGGCGGCACTCCGGGCAAGCGGTCCTGCTGCCGCAGCGGATTCTGCTCGGCATATGGATCGGGAATGGCTGCGATCAGCCGTCGCGTGTAGGGATGTGCGGGCTTCTCGAAAATATCCCGCCAGCCGCCCTCTTCCACGACCTGACCGAAAAACATCACGAGCACCCGGTCGCTCATATGTTCCACCACGCTGAGGTCATGGCTGATCATCAGATAGGCGAGGCCGAGCTTTTCCTGAAGGTCCAGCAGCAGGTTGATGATCTGCGCGCGGATCGACACGTCGAGGGCGGACACCGGCTCGTCAAGCACGACGATCTCCGGCTCCAGGATAAGCGCGCGAGCTATGCCGATGCGCTGGCGCTGGCCGCCGGAAAACTCGTGCGGATAACGGAGCGCCTGCTCGGGCGTCAGCCCCACATTGCCAAGCATGACCTCGATTCGGTCGGCGATCTCTGACGCCGCGGTGATGCCGTGCAGCCGCAGTGGCGCAGCCAGCGAAGCGCGTACGGTTTGGCGCGGATTGAGCGAGGCATAAGGGTCCTGGAAAACCATCTGCACCGCCTTGGCGCGCTGCATGCGCCCCGGCGCGCCCGTTCCGGTGAGCGGCTGGCCGCGGTAGCGGATCGTGCCTTCTGTCGGTTCCTGAAGACCGAGGATCGCGAGCGCAGTCGTGGATTTGCCGCAGCCGGATTCGCCCACGATCGACAGGCACTCGCCCTTGGCAAGTTTGAAGCTGATGCCGTTGACGGCATGCAGCATGCGCCGCCCGCTTCCGAGCAGGCCACCGCCTGAAACAGAAAAGCGGACGTGCAGGTCATCGACCTCCAGCAGAGAGGCCGTCATGACCGGCTCCCTTCTTCCGCACAGCGCGGGGCGATAAAGCGCGTCTCGACCAGCTTCGAGCGATCGGCGATGATGCTGTCGATGTCCACCAGCCGCTGGCGGCCATGCTGGCTGCGGCTGCCGAAGCGCGGCAGGGCGCCGAGAAGCCCGCGGGTATATTCGTGCCGCGGATCCGTGAAGAGCGCCCGCGTCTCGTTCTCCTCGACGAGGCATCCGGCATACATGACGCCGACGCGCTGGCAGATGCTGGCGATCACGCCGAGGTCGTGACTGATGAAGAGAACCGCCGTGCCGCGCTCGGCGCAGAGTTCCTTGATCAGGCGCAGCACCTCAGCCTGCACGGTGACGTCGAGCGCTGTGGTCGGTTCGTCGGCGATCAGGAGGTCCGGATTGCAGGCGAGCGCCATGGCGATCATCACCCGCTGGCGCAGGCCACCCGACATCTGGTGCGGATAGTTGCGCGCCCGCCTGTCGGGGTTCGGCACGCGCACGCTCATGAGGGCTTCCACCGCGAGTTCCTGCGCCTCGTCCCAGTTCTTTCCCTGATGCAGGACGAACATTTCGGCTATCTGCCGGCCGATCGTGGAGAGCGGGTTCAGCGCGGTCATCGGCTCTTGAAAGATCATGGCGATGCGGTTGCCGCGCAGGCGCCGCATCGCGCGCTTGGGGAGTGCCAGCAGGTTCTCGCCTTTGAACAGGATCTCGCCGCCGGAAACGGCGAGCGGCTTCTTGAGGAGTCCCATGACGGCGAGTGAAGTCACCGACTTGCCGGAGCCGGACTCACCGACAAGACCATAGGCCTCCCCCGGCATGATCTGGAAGGAGACGTCCTTGAGCAGTGGGCGAACGACGGAACGGCCGACCGCGAGGCCCAAGCAAAGCTCCCTGATGTCGAGAAGCGGCACCGTCATGGGTTGCGTGTCCTCATATGCGGATCGAGGCTGTCGCGCAGGCCGTCGCCGAGAAGGTTGAAGCCGAGCACGGAGAGGAAAATGGCAAGGCCGGGAAAGATCGCCACCCAGGGCGCAAGCTGAATGAGCTGACGCGCGTCCGTCAGCATCGAGCCCCAGCTCGGGAATGGCGGCTGGATACCGAGGCCAAGGAAGGACAGAGCGGCTTCCGAAAGAACCGCCGAACCCATGCCGAGCGTCGCCATCACAAGGATCGGCCCCATTATATTGGGCAGGATCTGCGTGAACATGATCCGCAGGTCCCCGTAACCCAGCGTCTGCGCCGCCTGCACATAGCTCAACGATTTCAGGGAGAGCGTGGAAGAGCGTGCAATTCGGCAGGTCCAGCTCCAGTTGGTGAGGCCAAGCGCGACAAGCAGCGAAGGAAGGCCCGGACCCAGCACCGCCATTACGGCAAGCGCGAAGATCAGCGATGGAATTGCGAGCATGACGTTCGTGACGCCATTGACCAGGTCGTCCCACCAACCGCCCCAATAGCCCGCCGTCATGCCCAGCGTCACGCCGATGATCGAATTTATGAGCTGCGAGACGACGCCGACCGTGAGCGAAATCTGCGCACCATACAGAATACGGGTATAGACGTCCCTCCCCTGCCCGTCCGTGCCGAACCAGAAGGTGGCATCCGGTGGCAGCTCCGAGTTCATCAGGTCCGCGTCGAGCACCGGGTCGAAGGGGGCGATCCACGGGGCGAGAATGCCGGCAAGAACCACCAGTGCGGTCAGGCCGGCACCGAGCCAGAAGTTGAAGCCCAGTCGCATCCCGTCACTCCTGCTTGATACGCGGATCGATCGCGGCATAGATCAGATCGACCGCCGTGTTGATGACGAGGAACCAGAGCACGATAATGAGGATGGTCCCCTGCACCACGGGAATGTCGCGGCTTGCGACGCTGTCCACCAGAAGCGAGCCGATACCGGGCCAGGCGAAGAGTTTTTCTATGACGACCGCCTGGCCGATCAGCGAGCCGAATTGCAGGCCGAGTGTCGTGACGATCAGCACCAGCGCGTTGCGCGCCACGTGCCAACGAACCACCTTGGCCTCGCTCATGCCTTTTGAATGGGCGGTGCGGATGAAGTCGGCGTTCAGCACATCGAGAACACCGGCCCGCGTGGTGCGGGCGAGAAGCGCAAGCGGCGTGACGCCGAGTGTGACGGCGGGCAGGATCAGGTTCCGGAAGGACCCGTCGCCATAGCCGAAGCTCGGCAGCCAGTTCAGCTGCAGGGCGAAGATATACATCATCAGGAGACCCAGCCAGAACTGCGGCATTGAGAGGCCCGACACGGCTCCGATCATCGTCACCGTGTCGAGCACCGACCCCGGCCTCAGCGCTGCAAGGAAACCGAGGGGCACACCGACGACGAGGGCAAAGGCCATGGCGGCGATCGCCAGCTGCAGCGACGCCCATATGCGGTCGTTGATGAGGTCTATTACCGGTTGACGGGTGCGGAAGCTGGTGCCGAGATCAAATTGCGCAAGGTCCGTGACATAGGTCGCGAAGCGCTCCATCAGCGGCTTGTTCAGCCCGAATTCCTCGTTGAGGCGGGCGATCATCTGCGGGTCGGCGGCACGCTTGCCGTCAGCGAAGAGGCTTGCGGCGAAGGTGCCGGGCACGACGCTGAAGATACCGAAGATGAGCATCGCCACGACGACGACCGTGGGTATGATCTGCAAGGTGCGGCGCAGGGTGAAGCGAAGCATGAGCCGTTCCGTTTTGGCCGCCCGAACGGGCGCGACAATCGAGGCGGGGGACAGCGGCCGCCGCCCCCGCCCCCTCAGGCTTACTGGCGCGAGGCCGGTGCCTTATCGTCGATCCAGATCTCGTCATAGGGCTGGATCGCCAGTTCCGTCGCGTTCGGAACGAGGCCGTGGACCCACGGCTGGTAGGCGATCACCGCCTTGTTGTAGTTGAAGAACCAGACCGGCGCGTCGTCCTGCACGATATTGTTGGCCTGGCGCAGGAGATCGTTCTGCTTGGCCGGGTCACGCTCCTGTTTGGCCGCCTCATAGAGCTTGTCGAATTCCGGGCTCGCATAGCTCGTGTAGTTGCAGGCGGATTGCGGCGTCTTTGAATAGTAGCAGCGCAGCGCGTTCAGCGGATCCGGGCCGGAAAGGTTCGACCAGATGAAGGCCTGGAAGTTGTTGGTCGTCACCGCCTCGCCGAGTGCCGAGCTTTCGACCGGCTTCGGCTTCACGGTGATGCCGACCTTCTTCAGCATGGGCAGGATGGCTTCGACGATCGGCACGCCCCAGCTTTCGTTCGGGCTGGCCGTCACCTCGAATTCGAAGCCGTCCGCGTAGCCGGCCTCGGCGAGCAGCGCCTGCGCCTTGTCCGGATCGTAGGCGTAGGGCGCCTTGTCGTTGTCGAAGGCCGGCGAGGAAATCGGCACCCATCCCGAGGCGGGATAGGCTTTGCTCTTGACCAGGCGCTCGATGATCAGCGGCGCGTTGATGGCATGGTTGATCGCCTGGCGCACCCGCCTGTCCTTGAAGGGTTCGAAGGCGGGATTGAAGCCTATATTACGGGTATAGACCTCTGCGACCTCCAGGAGGTGATCCTTCAATCCGTCCTCGCCCTGATAGGCCTGGTACTGGGTGGGCCCGAGAATCGAAACATCGATCTCCTTGTTGCGGAAGGCGATGTCGCGCGCGGCGTCCTCGGCCATCAACACGATATTGATGCGGTCGAGATAGGGTTTGCCCTCCTCATAATATTTGTCGAACTTTTCCACGACGAGCCGGGAGCCGGGTACGTGCTCCTTGAAGACGAAAGCGCCGAGGCCGACGGGGTTTTTGCCGAACTCCGCTTCGTCCTCGACATCGGACGGATAGATGACAGTCGTGTTCTGCATCAGCGGGAAGCCGGGATTGATCGTGCTGGCATAGGTGATCTCCAGCGTGTGATCGTCGATCTTCTTCAGACCCGAAATCTCGTCTGCCTTGCCGGCGGTATAGTCCTCCGCCCCCTTGATGACCGCAATGAAGCTCGCGCCGGGAAAGGCGTTCTTCGGATTGGCAATTCGTTTGTAGCTGTAGATGATGTCGTCGGCTGTCAGCGGCTTGCCGTTGTGGAATACGGCGTTTTCACGCAGGTGATAGGTGTGGACCGTGCCGTCCTCGGAAACGTCTTCCGAGGTCGCCAGTTCCAGCACCGGCTTGTTCTGGACCGCGTCCCAGCTGTAGAGCGCGCGGTGGATGGCCTGGGTGATGAATTCTTCCTGCGTGTTGGGGCTCGACTGCACGTCGAGCGTGGCGAAGCTCGAACCGTAGGGGGCGGTGAAGACAAGGGTCCCGCCGTGGCGTTCGCCCGCCGCAAGCGCCCCGCCAGCCACGCCGAGGCTGAGCATTGCCGCCAGTGTAAGTCTTTTCAGCATATCGTTCTCCCTCTCGTGCCGTTCCCGGCATCGTTTAAATACAGTCCGGCGGGCCGTCAGCGTGCATCGTGCACGACGCGGCCCGCAAGCAGGGTGAGCAAACAGCGGGTATCTGAGAGAATTGCTTCGGCCGGGGCGGCCAGAAGGTCGTTGTCGAAGACGGCGATGTCCGCCCATTGACCGGGCACAAGCCGTCCCTTGACCGCCTCGGCTTTCTGCGAATAGGCGCCGAATTCGGTATAGGCCTGCAACGCCTCTTCGCGGCTCAGCCGTTCGGATGCCTGCATCACCGTGCCCTTGCCGGTCTCGCGTGTGATCATCGCATGCAGGTTCGGGAACGGGTCGGGCGAGCACACGGGCGAATCGGAGCCGGTCGAAGGTTTCAATCCCATGCGCATCCAGGTGCCGATCGGATATGACGGCAAGCCTCGCTCTTCCCCGAGAACGGAAATGTAGCTGTCGCCGAAATCGTGGATGAAGGCCATCTGCGGTGCTGGCAAGATGCCGGCCGCCTTCATGCGCGCATTCTGTTCCGGCGCGGGAAAGCCGCAATGCTCGATACGATGGCGACGATCTGGATCGGGGTTTGCGGCAAGCGCCTTCTCATAGGCCGTGATGAGCTGTTCGATCGCGCCGTCGCCGATGGCGTGGCAGACCATCTGATACCCTCGGTCGTGACAGGCCTTGACGACCGCCTCGACCTCCGCGTCCGGCAGCATCTGCACGCCGATATTGTCCGGTTCGCCCTGATAGGGCTTCGTCATCCAGGCAGTGCGACCGCCCGCCGAACCGTCGAGAAAGACCTTTACACCCCCGACGCGCAGCATGTCGTCGCCGGCGCCGGAGAGAAGACCGGCTCGCCAGCAATCCTCGACGATGGAAACGCCGGGGTCGCCGAGCAGGGTCAGCCACACGCGGACCGGCAGACGGCCGGAAAGTTTAGCCATCTCGTAAGCCTGGATTTCGGCGAAACCGGAAACCTGGCCGACTGCCGCATCCATGCAGCTCGTGATTCCGAACGAAAGCAGGTGCTTTCCGGCCCGCTCGATCCCGTCGATAAGCTCTTCGGTGGCTGCGGGCGGCATGGCGGCCCTGACCAGGTTCTGGGCGTTTTCCGCCAGGAAGCCGTTCAGACACCCATTGGTGAGCCCGATCACGCCCCCTTCGGGCACCGCCGTCGTCTCTGTGATGCCGGCGAGCTCCAGCGCGCGGGTATTGGCGATTGAAACGTGGCCGCAGGCGCGCGTCAGCAGGACGGGGTGATCGGGCGCGGCGCGATCGAGATCGTCGCGCGTTGGGTGCCGGCCGGTGTCCAACTTGACCTGGTCATAGCCCCGGGCGCGGATCCAGCCGCCCTTTTGCGTCGTGGCTGCGCGGTCGGAAACCTGCTTCATCAGCGCCGCGAGCGTCGGCGCGGCCGCGGGCGACGCGTCGACCCAGCCCATGGCCATGCCGGTCGCGATGAGATGCAGGTGGTTGTCGATGAGGCCAGGGGTGGCAAAGCGGCCTTCGAGATCGATGACTTCGGTGCGCGGGCCCTTCAGGTTGGATATGTCCGCACTGCTGCCGGTTGCAAGAACCTTGCCCTGCCAAACGGCAAGGGCCTCGCTGACGCCCTCCTCCCGGCCGCGCCAGATGCGGCCATTGGTGAGGATAAGCTCGGCTTCGATTCCGATTGCCATCTGCAACTCCCCCTTGTGGCCCCGACGCTGCCGGCCGGCCCGCTTCCTCCGATTCCAACTTGGAAGGTCGCGACCGGCTTGGCCAATTCGCTTTTAGCAACAACCCATGCAGAATCGACATATCTGTCTTGATTGAATACCTATGAGCCGCCGCAGCACGCGCGCGTCGAAGGGGAAAGCAGACATGGAGATCAAGTGGCTGGAGGATTTCGTGACGCTTGCCGACACGTCCAGCTTCTCGCGTGCGGCTGAGCTGCGCAACGTGACTCAACCGGCCTTCAGCCGCCGGATCAAGCAATTGGAGAACTGGCTCGGCGCGACGCTGATCAGCCGCGCGACCATGCCGGCCGAACTCACGCCTGCCGGGCGCAATTTCCTGCCCGTCGCCCAGGAATCGATCCGTACCTTCTATGCGGCGCGCGAAGTTCTGCGTCTTCCGAATGAGCCGGGCCTCATCCGCTTCGCCGCGCTGCATACGCTGACTGTCACCTTCTTTCCGCGCTGGCTGAAAAAACTGGAGGCTGCGGGCGGGACATTCAGCACCTCGCTCATTCCGGACCGAGGTGGCATCGAGGCCAACCTCGACGCACTCATTGGCGACGAGGCGGATTTCTTCCTCACCTATGCCCATGCGGAAGTGCCGTTCCATCTCGCCCGGGGACAGTTCGCCTCGCTGACCGTGGCCCATGACCGTTTGATCCCGCTGGTCGCAACGGAGATCGTGCTGTCCGGCCATGCACAACCCGGTCGCAACCTCCTTGACCGTGCCGTCGCCCAGCCGCGGCTTGCCATCCCTTATCTCAGCTATGGCTTGAATTCTTTCTTTGGCGTTGCCCTTTCGCGCCTGCTGCTGCGCCGTCCGCCATTCCGGCGCCGCACGACACACGAAAACACCATCAGCGCCGGCTTGATGAACATGGCATTGACGGGCGCAGGCCTGTGCTGGCTTCCGGAAAGTCTCGCGCGTGAGGAGATGGAGGCAGGCCGCCTCGTGCCCGCCTCTGCGGATGAAGGCTGGAACCTCGACCTCGAGATCCGGCTCTACCGCCACGCGGCGGGCCGCAACCGCAAGGTCGAGGATCTATGGCAGACGGCGCAGCAGCTCCTGGAGCGCTCGCCCGCTTGATCACACTTCATGAAACGCTGTTCTTCCTCAGCCAGTCGGCAAGAGAAGGAATGATCCGGCCGCTGCGGCCCGCCATGGCGGGCGCCATGCAGAGCGCGTTCAGGACCGCCTCCTGCGTCGTCTCGGCGGCGGCGCGGAAAGCGATGTCGATGTGAGCGTCAGCGATCCGCTCCTGCGTGGCGAAGGATGCGGGCGGCTCGTGCTCCACCGGATCGGCAGTGGTGAAACAGAGGGCGACATCGCCGCTGCCATGGCCCCAGAAGGCGCCGAGGCGGGCAAGACCCGCGCCGGCCCGCCGCGTGATCCGCTGCAACTGGCGATCGGCCAAAGGAAGGTCCGTCGCCGTGACGACGATAACGGAGCCACATTCGGGCTTGGCCGGCACTTTCGGATCGGGTCGGCGCCCGTCCGGCAGGACGAGATCGCCGGCCGCCCCGAAATTTGCGAGAACTAGCGTGCCCAGCGTGAAGTCGCGCTTGCCTATCCGCATGCGCCGCGACGCCGTGCCGATACCCGCCTTGAAGCCGAAAGCCGTCATGCCGGAGCCGGCACCCACCGCCCCCTGCTCCACTGGCCCCATGCGGGCGGCGTCAAGCGCCGCCTCGGCATCGGCTGGCGTTACCGCCAGCGCCTGAATGTCGTTGATGCTGCCGTCGTTGCATTCGCAGACCACTGCATTGACGGTCGAGGTCTGTCGCCCGATTGCCGGATTGGCGGCGACGGCGCGGCGGATAAGCGCCTCCGTACAGGCGGATACGGAAAAGGTGTTGGTGAGCAGGATCGGCGTCTCGAGCGTGCCGAGTTCGGCCACCTGCATCAGCCCCGCCGATTTGCCGAAGCCGTTGATGACCTCCACCGCCGCCCGCGGCTTGACGCGGAAGATATCGCCCGGATGCGGGACGATGGCAGTGATCCCTGTGTACACGCCCTCGCCGCGCAACGACCGGTGGCCGATCGAAACGCCCGCAACGTCGGTTATTTCATTGCCGGGCCCCGGCTCCAGCCGGCCCTGCGGTATCAGTCCCAGTTCCCGTGCCGTCTTCATGTCGCCCTACCAACCCTCTGAACCCATCCGTTTGCGGAGGGAACCGCGCTTTTCCTGTCATTGCTTTAGTGCGCAATGCCGGCCGCTTCCAGATATAGAGTCTGGAGTTTCCGGGTCATCGGTCCGGGCCTGCCGTTGCCGACAAGCCGCACGCCGATCCGCACGACCGGGGTCACCAGGCTGGACGCGGAGGTCTGAAACGCCTCCGCGGCAGCCTGCGCCTCGCCGGGCGCGAAGGCACGCTCCACGATTTGCAGCCCCTCGGCCGCGCAGAGCTTGGCAAGAGCACGCTGCGTACAGCCCGGTAGCGTCACATGCGAAGCGGCGCGCGTGAGGATGTGCCCCTCGGCCGTTATGACATGGGCCGTGGAGCTGGCGCCCTCGGTCACCAGCCCGTTCTCCACCAGCCAGACATCGTCAAAACCGCGGGCGCGTGCCGCTTGTTTGGCCATGACCTGGCCGAGAAGCATGGCGGTTTTGATGTCACGCCGTTTCCAGCGCGGATCGTCCGCCAGATCGACCGCGATGCCGTCCCGCTGGGCCCTCGTGCCGCTCAGCATCTTCGCCTGGGTGAAGCCGACAAGCTTCGGCGCCAGTGCCTCGGAATAGAGAAAGTCGCGATCCGCCTCGCCGCGCGAGACCTGCAGATAGACCGTGCCGTCCCGCAAGTCGTTGCGGGCGATCAGTTCCGCTTGAATGCCTGCAATTTGCTCCAGGGAGAGCGCTCGCGGGATGGCGAGCTCCTTCAGCGAACGGCAGAGCCGACCGAGATGCAGATCGTTATCGATCATCCGCCCGCCGATCACCGCCGTTACCTCGTAGACGGCATCGCCGAACAGAAAACCCCGGTCAAAAAGCCCGATCCGGGCTTCCTCCTCGGGTATGAATTGACCATGGACGTAGACGATCCTGCCCATCTGTTCCTCCCGTTGCGGACAGAACATAGGAAGGACTCGCTGCGGCTGACCAATTCAATTTGGGCAGCATCTCATGCAAATTTCGCCTGAGCTCTGACTTATCCCTTGCTGCCTCGCCGCATCCGTGTACAGAGATTATACTTTAAAATATTAAGTATTTTCACGATTTTCCAGTAGTTATTAAGAGCTTATTCTTGGTGCAGCTTCTCATTATGATCATCGCTTCACCCCCAAGGAGCGCTGCTATGGCAAAGTTTATTGGGAACGCGTGCGGGCGATATTCTGAGTGGTACAAGCGAAGGCGACCGGATCTGGAGTCTCGACGGCAATGATGTCGTGGATGGCGGCGAAGGCGATGACTTCGTCGATGGTGGGGCCGGCGACGATGCGCTGACAAGTTCAAGCGGCTTTGACGAGTTTACCGGCGGCGAAGGCAATGATCGGCTGTCGTTCATCGGCGTCGGCGGCGCGGCACGGGGTGGCACGGGGGTCGACACGCTTGTGGGCGATTACGCCGCAATAACCGATGCCTTCCTGTTCGATGGCATGAATGGCCACGCAGCCTTCGGCGATCTTTCGGTTAAAGCAAACCACCTTTATTTCCTCGATATCGAGCGACTCAATCTGACGACCGGGATCGGCGATGACAGAATCATTGCCACGGGCTTCAGCTTCGTCAACGTCCATACCGGTGCGGGTGACGACCGTATCGAAACCGGCATCGGCGATGACCAGATCTATGCCGGCGACGGTCGGGATCTACTGTTTGGCGGCGCAGGCGACGATTTTATTAGCGGCGGTCAGGGCGACGACTACGTTAACGGCGGCAACGACGACGCCAGGCTCGAGGGGGAGGACGGCAATGACAGTCTTGTGGGCGGTCGTGGCAACGACCGGCTCGATGGCGGCAGCGGCGATGACGACGTCAATGGCGGGGACGGCAACGACTCTCTGACCGGAGGCCTTGGATCGGATACGGTTACGGGCGGTGCCGGGGATGATTACCTGAGCAACGGTTTTGCCGCCGGAGACATACTGCTCGGCGGCGACGGCAATGACACTCTCTCGGCGGGTGGGGAAGACACCGCCTATGGCGGATGGAGTGAGCTCTATGGCGGCGCCGGCGATGACAGACTTCACGTCTATACGGATGGTATAATCGGCGCATTGGACGGCGGCGATGGTTTCGACCGAGCGAGCATCGCACTCGATGATGTGCCCGCCGGCTTCGTTCTCGATGCATCGCGTTTTGGCTCGATCGAGGAGTTCAACATCACCGTTAAATCGGCCTATCTTGGCGTCCACCTCTCCGGCGGGAATGGCAGCGATAGGCTCTTCTGTTTCGACACCTACAGGGAAGGCCCCAGCGGAAACGATGTTTTGAACGGGCGCAGCGGCGATGACATACTCGTCGGCGGCAGTGGAGCGGATAGTCTGCTCGGCGGGGATGGAAACGATTCGCTGAGTGGCGAATATCACTCGGACAGGCTGCTCGGCGGTGCTGGCGCCGATCTTTTGACAGGTGGATCCGACGCCGACACTTTCATTTGGGACGAAGCCTCTGTCCGCAATGACAGCAGCATCGATCGGATCATCGACTTCCGCAGCGGGGACGGTGATGTGCTTCTATTCGCGGCTTTGGCGGTACCGAGTTTCGCGACTTCGAAAGCTTCCTCGCCGCCTCCCGTGATACGCTCGAAGGGGTTTACGTCAGTTTCGATGGCGACGCCCACGGGATATGGATCCAGAATACCCTGCTCGCTGGTTTTTCGGCCGCAGACGTCCTCTTCGCCTGAGCACACGGTCGCCCTTCCCAATGGGCTGGCGGCCTTCGATTTGAATCAATTGCAGTGTTCCCCGCGGGGAACTTTGCGGTAAGGCGCAATGCAAAGCCGTACGTCCGAGAGACGGAAGCGAAAGGCCCTCTACGTTCCGTTTGGAAGGAAATGGCTTGTGGAACAATGACTTACCGCTGAGCAGAAATGAGCTCTGCAATTCGGTGTACGCCCAAGCGCCTCCACTATAATGTCCTTTTTTGACGGCCTATGCAATGGCGGATCGCCACCGCCACTGGCACGACAGCAGTTCCGAAGCCGCCGCCCTGAACCGTGCCGCCGCTCACCTGCCGGAACGAAAATAAGTCAATCTATCCCCCCCCTTCTCGAGACGCTGGCGCTTGATGGTCACGGCCCCCAGCCAAAGTTCCCCTCGGGGAACATCTCGGACCGACGAATGAGAAGGCTTCCAGACCGCCCGCAATGCTTGCCCTGCGAGAACCGGCCATCGGCACCAGGCTCTGTGAATGGCACCACGCTTGCTCACATTCTGCAGGTCAACTCGTCGATGCCGTTGCCCTGCGCGCCGGACGAGCCGGACCGGCTGGTACACGGATTCGCGCCGAAGCTCTTGCGAGCCCGGCACCGCTCATCACCCAGCGGCCGGTGATCGCCAAACAGCGCCAAGGTCCCCCCCGTCAGCAAGTTCCCCGCGGGGAACACCGGGCGCGTGTATTATTCACCTAGCAAGGACGAGACACGAGCCGGTCGGCGCCAGAATTGCGCCGGCACCCAAGCGGAAGAGCCCTTGCAAGCCGTCGCGGCCGCGCCGTCATCGTCGCGGCCCCAATCCGCTGCAAAGACATCCGAGACCGAGCCGGCCGGGAAACGTTCCCCGCGGGGAACCAACAGGTCTGCACTTCACCCCATGTATAAGAGCGGGCTCGTCCGCTTTTGCCTGTCTGCGAGATCCATGAAGCAGGGGAGGTGCGCGCGCTCGACCACGCCCGAGGTCTTTCCAAGTCGGCGTCTTCTGCCGAAGCACAAACGCGCGCCGCACAGCAGTGCTCCGGTGGCATCCCACCTGGGAAGCACAGAGGACCTCGATGCGAACATGGGATACCCCTTTTTCTGGCCTGGAGCACCATCCACAGCGCACATTGATGGGCATGGCCGAATCGGGGTACGTCTTTAGTTGCGGAAATTTTTCGAATTTGCGTGTTTTCGAGTAGCTACGTGGTGATTAGCAAACGGTTAACCACTTCATTGCTTAAGTGACGGAAACGATCACCAGGGATTTTGCGATGACTCGACATCTAAGCAGCCTCGCTTTCATGGAGAATTTCTCCAGCAAGCTTGAAATGGCGCTGAACAATTTGACCATGGCGCAGTTTCCTCCCGATGCGCGCCGCACGATGCGCAAATTCACCTCGACCGAAGTCGCGGCTCTGCTCGGAGTGACCGAGGCATATATTCGCCAGGTTGCCGCGAAGGATCAGGGGCCTGAGCCAGAGATCGCCAATGGCCGGCGCCTCTACACGCTCGAACAGGTTCTTGAACTGCGCATGGCGCTTGCGGCAAACGGCCGGAAGAAATGGATGAATCCCCGCAGGACGGGCAACGAGCAATGCCAGATTGTTGCCGTCACCAACTTCAAGGGCGGTTCGAGCAAAACGTCGACGACTATCCATCTCGGCCATTATCTGGCGCTCCGAGGCTACCGCGTGCTGGCCGTCGACCTTGACCCCCAGGCATCGCTCACCGCTCTTCACGGCAGCTTGCCGGAATTCGACTATCGCGGTGGAGACACTCTTTACTCGGCCATTCGCTTCGACGATCCGGTGCCAACGAAGTCCATTATCCACCAGACTCACATCGTCGGCTTCGATGTCATCTGCGCCGGGCTCGAGCTGACCGAGTTCGAGACCGCAGTCGCCCTCGAGATGCGGCGCTCCGCTGGTACGGGCTTCCTGCTTCGCGTCTCCCAGGCTCTGGAGCAGGTCGTTGACGATTACGACTTCGTCCTCATGGACTCCGCCCCGTCCTTGAACTTCCTGACGCTTTCGTCCCTCACGGCTGCGACCGGCGTGATCATCCCGGTTCCGGCACATATGTTGGATGTGGATTCGACGGCGAAGTTTCTCGAATTGGCCGGGTCCTACATGCAGATACTGAACGAGGTGGGCACAGCCGCCCAGTGGGATTTCGCAAAGTTCCTGATTACGAAGTTCGAGCCAAACGATCACCCGCAGGCCAACATGTCCGCGCTGATGAGGCAGGTTTTCGGTGAGGACCTGCTGCTCAACTCGGTCAGCAAATCGACGGCGGTCGCAGATGCACTGACGTGGAAGCAGAGCCTTTACGAGGTTCAGCGATCCCGCTTCTCGGCGCCGAAGACCTACGATCGCGCCATAGAGTCGATCAACGCCGCCAATGCTGAACTCGAAGGCCTCTTCTGGAAGGCATGGGGGAGAGAATGAGCCGCAAGGATTCCAAGGGCCTTTTTGCCAATGTCCTCGGACAGCTGGAGAATTCGGCCGAGAAGGGCGGAATGCAGCGGTCCTCGTCGCCGCATCTTCTCAAAGTCGCCGCTGGCGTCCGTCAGATGCAGGAGCGCAGCGAACTTGCCGAACGTCTCTTAAAGGATGGTGGTCAGATCGTTGAGATTGATCCGGACGAGATCATGGAATCCGCCATTCGGGATCGCTTCGACTCGGGCTATAGCGATGCCAGCATCGCGGATCTGGTCGAGTCGATGCGCGAGCATGGACAAAGCACGCCCGGCCTGGTCCGCCCGGTACGCGGAGCAGCAAAACCTTTTCAGATCGTCTTCGGCCGGCGTCGTCTTGCCGCCGCCAGGCTCCTCGGCATCAAGTTCAAGACGATTGCGCGGGAGCTCAGCGACGAAGATGCCATCGTTCTTCAAGGGGAAGAAAATAGCAATCGAAAGGACCTGTCCTTTATCGAGCGATGCTTTTTCGCACAGTCACAGGAGACGGCCGGCTATCGCCGCGACGTTATCTGCAAATCGCTGAGCACCGGCCGGTCGCATATTTCCGAAATGATACGGATAGCAACGGCGTTGCCGCGCGAGATCCTGATGCAGATCGGTCCCGCGCCTGAAATCGGACGGCGCAGATGGCTGGAATTCGAACTGCGCTGGTCCGCTCATAAGGACCCCGGACATGTGGCGCAGTTGGTTCTGGAGAGAGACGAAATTCAATCCTCTTCCAGCGACCTTCGCTTCGCCGCGGTTTTTGAAGCGCTTTCCAAAGCGGATGCCAAGCCTGCAGCATCTTCGGCCACGAGTGACCTAATCTCTCATGGTCTCGTGCTCGGCCAGGTCCAACGTAGCAAGTCGGCTTCCAGGCTGACATTCAACAAGTCCGTGCCAACGGGCTTCGTCGATTTCATTGCAGGTCAGATCGAAAGCCTGCACGACCAGTTCATGCAAAAGCAGAATTCGAAACGAGGAGATTAATCCGCAAAAGAAAAAGGCCCCCAACGAACAAGCCGTGGAAGCCTTCCTCAGATTTGTAGCAAGATCGAGAATCGCATTTCCACGAATCACAGTCAAGAGTCCTTGGCACCGTTTTTGGTGAGCTGCTTTCTTTTGCCTTATCGAAGGTGAAGAAAATGGAGAGTGGAAGTGTGACGACGCCCTTTGGGCGGCGGTCGATGACGCTTGCCATGTTGGCAGGCCAGTTCATCTCCCGCGAAATCGAACCTGGAAAATCGGTCGAGAAGTGGAAACTGTTTCGCTCGCTTTGTGCAGCCAAACGGCATTTGGGCATCAGTGACAGGGCGCTGGCTGTTCTGAACGCCCTGTTGAGCTTCTATCCCGAGAACACGCTTAGCGAAGAAACCGGCCTGATCGTTTTCCCCTCGAACCTCCAGCTTTCGCTGAGAGCCCATGGAATGGCCGAGGCAACACTCAGAAGGCACCTCGCCGCACTCGTCGATGCCGGACTTGTTGCCCGTAAGGACAGCCCGAACGGCAAACGCTATGCCCGCAAGACGCGCGATGGAGCGATCGGCACCGCATTCGGCTTTTCACTGGCTCCGCTTTTGGCCCGATCCACCGAAATCGAGCAGTTCGCAGCCAAAGCCGAGGCCGATCGGCTCGAATTGCAGAGGCTGCGCGAGCGGCTGACGCTTTGCCGTCGAGACATTGCCAAATTGATCGACGTGGTGGTTGAAGGAGAACTCCCAGGCGATTGGGCAGCGGTGCAGGAGCATTTCCGAACCCTCGTCCAATCAATCCCGAGAGCCCCTGGCATCGACGACCTGACCCCGCTCGTCGAAGCGCTCGAGATATTGCGCGAGCAGGTGGCTAACCGATTGCAAACGCGAGTGAAACGGCAAGAATTGAGCGGCAATCCCGATCAAACTGAGCGGCACATACAGGAATCAAAACCTGAATCTATTATTGAACTTGAACCCCGCTCGGGCAATGAACCATCTAAACGCCAGCCTATTGGACCGGTCGGTGAGGCAAACAGGATCTTTCCGCTGGGGCTGGTGCTAAAAGCTTGCCCGGAAATCGTGAATTACGGGCCTGACGGTACGGTCCGAAGTTGGCGCGACCTTATGATCGCTGCCGTTACGGTGCGGTCCATGCTCGGCGTCTATCCCTCGGCCTATCAGGAAGCCTGCGCAGTCATGGGAACCGAAAATGCCGCGGCGGCCATGGCCTGCATCCTCGAGCGGGCAGGGCACATCAACTCTGCCGGCGGCTATCTGCGCGATCTGACCGCCAAGGCGAAGCAAGGGAGATTCTCGCTGGGCCCGATGCTCATGGCGTTGCTCCGGGCGAATGGATTCGATGTCCGGAGCGCGTCGTGATCCATGCGGCAGGAGCCGGCGACATCGCCGGCCGTCTACCGGTACCATTCCCTGGCTGCGAGAGGGCAGGTCGGTCGCGAAATGAGTTACTCCGGGAACAGCCACAATGGCGAAATGCGGGTATTCATCAATAAGCGGATAGCGCGTGCGGACTGAATTGGCCCTGCCACCGCATCAAGGACAACAGGGCCCTCGATCGCAACGACCGCATTGGTGTGTGTCCAACGATGCTGGACGCTCGGACCAAGAAGGTAAGCGCCATGTCTAAGACCTCTTTCAACCTGATTCCAACGGCCTTTCTGGCCGCAGCGCGCAGCCCGGCACTGTCGAGCTACGCCGCACACCTCATCGAAGCAATCCGCCGTCGCAGGAGGATCCGCCGCACACGCGGTTGCGCCCTGAATGAGATGCCGGATGATATGCTCAAGGACATCGGTGTTACACGCTTTGAAATCCAACACCTAGCCGGCGCCGCGCGCACCTTGGGAAATGCCCGGGAACGCCATGCCCTCGGCCTCCCGCCAGCCGACAATGACCGGTTCAGGGAAAGCCCGTAAGGCTATAGGTCCGGCCCACCTCCAACCTAGAGCGGGCGGAACGGCTTGCCAGGGTGACCGCAGCGCGTGAGATCGCGGTTTGCGGCGATACGACCTTTGACTGTATCAAAGGATCTTCGGTCTATGCCGTACCGTTGGCGGGAGGTCGCGCGCCGGGTCGCCTGCGGATTTTCAAATGCAAGTGGTGTCGCGTGTTCGCGCAAGCTATTTCTTCGTGGCTTCGAGAAGCAGCGACGTGGGCGCTCCCTACAGGATACGTGAACCCTATCAATGGTGAGACCTCCATGACGGAAGTGTGTTGGCATTTGGCTTCCGTTAGCAAAGAGTTTCGATGCTCACTCAGACGGTTAACGAATTCTGAGAGCATTCGGTCGCTGTCGCCTACACGCGGCCCTTGCGGCCGCTCTCTCACCAATTCTGGCTCCAGTGCTGCCGACTCTGCCGTTGGGAAACAGCAGTGAAGTTGCCATCAAGTCTGCCCATAGGCAGCGGATCCATCAGCTCTATCGGGGAATAGCGGCCAAGTTCCTGCGTGGATCGACACGATTTTCGTGCACTCTCTCTTTCCTTTTAAGTTCGATGCTCTAGGCTTCTGTAAGACGCATGCGTGTACCGAGGGGAGTACGCCCAAGATGTCCGATGCAAATCAGGCCAGGGGAAGCATGGGACCCGCAAGGCGCCGGAACGAAATCATCACTTTTCTCGTGCTGGCCTTCGGCATCTGGCCGATTGCTGCGGTGGGCTTCGTCGGCGCCTACGGCTTTCTCGTCTGGATGTTCCAGATCATCTTTGGGCCACCCGGCCCGCCAGCGCATTGAGGGCGGCATGGGCGAGGGCGTTGATATATCACGGCGGAATTTTCTCCGCGGTTCTCACAAGCAGGGGAGTGCGCGTGTCCCTCCGCCGGGAGCAACCCCGGAGGGCCTTGAGGCCTGCACCGGCTGCGGACGATGCGTCGATGCCTGTCCGACCCACATCATCCGGCTGATCGCGGATCGCCCGGCGCTCGATTTCTTCGTCGCCGAGTGCACCTTCTGCGGCCAATGCGCGGAACTCTGTCCCGAGCCGGTCTTCACCGGCCAGTCACGACAATTCCCACACGTCGCGATGATCGGCGAGAGCTGTCTTGCCAGGAACCGCACCGATTGCCAGGCCTGTCGCGACGCCTGTCCGACGGAGGCGATCCGCTTCCGTCCACGCGCGGGCGGGCCCTTCTTGCCCGAGCTTAGCGAAGATGCCTGCACCGGCTGCGGCGCCTGCCTTTCCGTCTGCCCAGTGGCAGCGATAGGCATTCGCGAAACCGAGCGGGAGCGCGTTCATGTCTGATCGGAGCGTGCCCTATCATATCTCCAGCGCTGTCATCGTGACGATGCCGCACATGCGGGAGCGTGTCGTCGCCACTGTCGCCGAGATGCCGAACGTCGAGGTTTACGCCCACGAGGCGGGAAAGATCGTCGTCGTGATCGAGGGCACGAGCACCGGAATGCTAGGCGAAAGTCTTTCGCGTATCGCGGTGCTCGAGGGCGTGGTGGCAGCCAACATGGTGTTTGAGCATGTCGAAACTCAAGGAGAGATCGGCCATGACCGGCGAACTGACGCGGCGTGAAATCTTGAAGGCGCATGCGGCCGGCATCGCCGCAGCTACAGCGGGAATCGCGCTTCCGGCGGCGGCGCAGCCCGTGCCGGGCGGTGTCGAAGCCCTTCAGATAAAGTGGTCGAAGGCGCCCTGCCGTTTCTGCGGTACCGGCTGCGGCGTGATGGTCGGCGTCAAGGAGGGACAGGTTGTCGCCACCCATGGCGACATGCAGGCTGAGGTGAACCGCGGCCTCAACTGCATCAAGGGTTATTTCCTGTCCAAAATAATGTACGGCGCCGATCGTCTGAAGACGCCACTTCTACGAAAGCGCAACGGCGCCTTTGCCAAAGACGGCGAGTTCGAGAAGGTGAGCTGGGACGAGGCTTTCGACGTCATGGCCGAGCAGGCGAAGAAGGTACTGAAGGACAAGGGCCCGACCGCCGTCGGCATGTTCGGCTCCGGGCAATGGACCATCTTCGAGGGCTACGCGGCCACGAAGCTGATGCGCGCCGGATTCCGCTCCAACAATCTCGATCCCAATGCCCGCCACTGCATGGCTTCGGCCGCCTACGCTTTCATGCGTACGTTCGGAATGGACGAGCCTATGGGCTGTTACGACGACTTCGAGCACGCGGACGCCTTCGTGCTCTGGGGCTCGAACATGGCCGAGATGCACCCGATCCTGTGGACGCGCCTCGCCGATCGTAGGCTCGGGCACGAGCATGTGAAGGTGGCGGTGCTGTCGACCTTCACCCATCGCAGCATGGATCTTGCGGATATCCCGATCGTCTTCAAACCGGGGACCGATCTGGCCATCCTCAACTACATCGCCAATCACATTATTCAGACCGGCCGAGTGAACGAGGATTTTGTCAGCAAGCATACGACCTTCATGGTCGGCGCGACTGACATTGGCTATGGCCTGAGGCCTGACAATCCGCTCGAGGTCAAAGCCGTGAACGCTAAGCATGCGGCGAAAATGACCCCGAGCGACTTCGAGAGCTTCAAATCCTTCGTTTCGGAATACACGCTCGACAAGACCGTCGAATTGACCGGCGTCGAGGCCGGGTTCCTCGAACAATTGGCCGATCTCTATGCCGATCCCAAGCGTAAGGTGATGTCGCTCTGGACCATGGGCTTCAACCAGCATGTGCGCGGCGTGTGGGCGAACCAAATGGTCTACAACCTGCATCTATTGACGGGGAAGATCTCTGAGCCCGGCAACAGCCCGTTCTCGCTCACTGGCCAGCCCTCCGCCTGCGGCACGGCACGCGAGGTCGGCACCTTTGCCCACCGGCTGCCGGCCGACATGACCGTGACTAATCCGGAGCACCGCAAGCACGTCGAGGAGATCTGGCGGATTCCCCACGGGATCATTCCGGAAAAGCCAGGCTATCATGCTGTCGAACAGGACCGCATGCTCAAGGATGGCAAGCTGAACTTTTACTGGGTGCAGGTGAACAACAACGTCCAGGCGGCTCCCAATACGCAGAACGAGACGTATCAGGGCTATCGTAACCCGGATAATTTTATCGTCGTCTCCGATGTCTATCCGACGATCACCGCCATGAGCGCCGACCTGATTCTTCCGGCTGCCATGTGGGTGGAGAAAGAAGGCGCCTATGGCAATGCCGAGCGACGCACCCATGTCTGGCACCAGCTCGTTGATGCGCCCGGCGAGGCGCGTTCCGATCTCTGGCAAATGGTGGAGTTTTCGAAGCGTTTCACCACCGATGAGGTCTGGCCGACCGACATCCTAGACGCCAATCCCGGCTATCGTGGCAAGACCCTTTACGAGGTGCTCTTCAAGAACGGCAATGTCGACCGCTTCCCGGCAAGCGACATCAACAAGGAATACGCCAACCGGGAGGCCGAGGCCTTCGGCTTTTACATCCAGAAAGGTCTATTCGAGGAATATGCGTCTTTTGGGCGCGGGCACGGGCATGACCTGGCCCCCTATGACCGTTACCACGAGGAACGGGGGCTTCGCTGGCCTGTCGTCGACGGCAAGGAGACGCTCTGGCGCTACCGGGAAGGTTACGATCCCTACGTGAAACCGGGGGAGGGCGTGAAGTTCTATGGTCGCCCGGACGGCAAGGCGGTGATCCTCGCCGTTCCTTACGAGCCGCCGGCGGAATCTCCCGACGACGAATTCAATGTCTGGCTGGTGACGGGCCGCGTCCTTGAGCACTGGCACTCCGGCTCGATGACGATGCGGGTGCCGGAACTCTATAAGGCGTTTCCCGGTGCAGTCTGCTTCATGAATGCCGGTGACGCCCGCGACCGCGGCATCAACCAGGGGGCGGAGGTGCGGATCGTCTCCCGCCGCGGCGAGATTCGCGCCCGCGTCGAGACGCGCGGCCGCAACCGCATGCCGCCGGGTGTCATCTTCGTACCCTGGTTCGACGCCAGCCGGCTGATCAACAAGGTGACACTCGACGCAACCGATCCCATCTCCAAACAGACGGATTTCAAAAAATGCGCGGTCAAAATTGTCTCTGCCGCATGATGAGAAGCCCCCGATCGTGGCTCGGAAGCCTGTTGGCGATCCTGTTCGTCGCAACGGGGGCCATCGCCCAGATGGCGGGTGAGAGGGTGCCGGCGCTCTCCGGCCCACCGCAAGAGATGGGCGAGGTAGTGGCGGAGCCTATTCCGAAATGGGTCGTGGACGACGCGCGCAAGGAGCGCGCCTATCCCGACCAGCCGCCAGTTATCCCGCATTCGATCGAGGGCTACCAGCTTTCGGTCAACACCAACCGATGCCTTTCCTGCCACAAGCGCGAACTCACGCAGGAGTCCGGCGCGCCGATGATCAGCGTCACCCATTACATGACGCGGGAGGGGCAGATGCTCGCCGACGTTTCGCCGCGGCGCTATTTCTGCACGGCCTGCCATGTGCCGCAGGCCGACGTGCGACCGCTCGTCGGCAACACCTTCCGCGACATGAGCGAGATGGGCGTCGGTCACGCGGGGAGCGAGTAGGTCATGGCTCGGATAAAGCGCCTCCTATCGTGGGTGTGGAAGGTTCTGACCACGCCGGCCGCAACGCTTAGCCTCGCCTTTTTGACACTCGGCGGCTTCGTCGGGGGCGTGATCTTCTGGGGCGCGTTCAACACCGCGTTGGAGCTCACCAACACGGAGGAGTTTTGCGTCTCCTGTCATGAGATGCGGGCCAACGTATATGAGGAGCTTACGCGCACGGTTCATTTCTCAAACCGCTCGGGCGTCCGGGCATCCTGTCCCGACTGCCACGTGCCGCACGAATGGACGGACAAGATCGCCCGCAAGATGCAGGCGTCCAAGGAAGTGTGGGGCAAGATCTTCGGGACCATCAATACGCGCGAGAAGTTCCTCAACCACCGGCTGGAACTCGCCAAACACGAATGGTCGCGGCTCAAGGCCAACGACAGCCTCGAGTGCCGCAACTGTCACTCGTCGGGAGCGATGGACCTTTCCAAGCAGACGCAACGTGCCGCCGAGATCCATACCCGCTACCTGCTGCCGGGCAGGGCGACCTGCATTGACTGCCATAAGGGCATCGCCCACGAACTGCCGAATATGCAGGGCGTCGAGCCCGGCTGGAAGCTGCCGCCCGAACTCGAAGGAGAGACGCTGCCTTCTGCTTCGGCGATCGACGACCTGAAGAAGGTAATGAATGACTCCCACAGGGTAGCCTTTGGCAATTGATGCTCGCAAGTCTGGGACGAGCTGTTCCTGATGATGGAAGGCTGACTTGCAGCCTATCCATTTTTGTTGGCTGCAGAGTGGACGCCGATCACCCGCTACGGTACTGCCCTCGCGGGGCATCGGCGACGCTGGTCACAGACCTTCCTGAAGAGCTTTGATATTCAGGAAGGCGGGCGGCAGCCTTTCCGTTGAGTTTGACCATTGTTGATCACAATCAACGACTCAACCGAGATGACGGCGTAAAGTTGTCCGACATGCGGAATAACTTGGGGTCTTCCAACGAGCGTGGCCGACGCGTCGACCGGATTGCTACTTATTCCGACATCCGGCTTGTGACACATCGGTCTACGCTGCTGGGAAACAGACAGGATCCGATCTGGCGGACCTATATCCAAAAACATTGGAGACGGCATGCGAGCAACGTGGGTAATTCCGGTAGCCGCTCTGGTGCTCCTACTCGACAGCGCCGACGGATCGGCTGGTCAGCGGGGCAAATCAGTTGACGAGCCCAGCAAATACGTACCCAGCGTTGGCGAGATCATGACTAAAATAGATCTCAGCCGCTCTAAGCTTTGGTACTCAGTCAAGTTGGGAAACTGGACTTTGGCCGACTATCAATTGGAACAGGTAAAGACAGGCTTCAATGACGTTTCTCGCCATCATCCAGACAAGTCCAACTTCGATTTCGCCAACGCGCGGAAGATCGCAAATTCGATCGAAGAGGCCATTGTCGTAAGAAGTGACGAGCAGTTTCAGCAGTCCTTTGCCCGGATGACAGCCGAATGCAACGACTGCCATAGGGCCGTGGGAAAACCGTTCCTCCATGTTGGGGCGCCAAAGATCCCTTCTCCTTACAGCGACAAAATGCTCGAGCCAGGAGCCTTCCGTTAACTTGATTTGCTTTGGCGCGATATTGTGGCTCCTCGTCATGCGATCCTAAGCAACCACTAAAGGCATAAATTCTGAAGGCCTCGATATCCCACGAGTTCAATCCCGCGAGCGCCATGCAACTCGATGAAGCCCCTGTGCTTCAGCTTTGTCAGCGAGCGTGAAACAGTCTCAATCGTCAGTGCGAGATAGTCCGCAACATCGACACGGGACATGGACAGCTCAAATCTGCGTGAATAGCCCGAGCGTTCCGACATCTCGAGCAGGAATGCCGCCACGCGCTCAATCGCGCTTTGACGACCGATGACGAGCTGATGCTCTTGTGCGGCGGAGAAGTTTTCCAGCGCCGCGGAGAATAGAGCTGGCCGACAAAGCGGTTCTTCCTGAAGGCCGATGCATCTTACGCCGGTGACCCCAATCGCTTCTGCATTCAAACTGTGCCGGTCCCGACTTTGCAGGCCAAACCAGTCGCCACCAAAATGGAATGCAAGGATCTGTCGCCTCCCATTCGCGAGTAACCTATAAACCCGGACAGCACCGAATTCGACCCGATAGACTTGATCGGCGCGTTCTCCGCAAGAGTAAATGCACTGTCCGTCAACGAAGCTGCTGATCGGCGCCAACGCCGGCTCGCCTGACTGCGGGGGAATGACATTTATATGCCTTCCCCAGGATGCCGATATCGAGGTATTCATTTCTCCACTCCCAGAACTTACTATTTGGGCCGCCTGGCTCGCGGGGCTCCCGCCGCTGTTCTCTGTCGAGAAACTGCGTAGGAACGCTGCCCTTCGGATGAGCAGGCAAATGCCATGAGTCAATTGAACCCGTCCGCCGGGCCAAGCGCTTCATCAATCTCTGCCGCCAAGCTCTCTATCAGTCCCTCGAACTCGGCACGGCGTTCCTCGCGAATATGCAAAGGAAGCTGATCGACGGCCGCGAGTGCGTCCTCAGCGGCTGCAAAATCCTCGCACATTCCCCTGAAGTCCTCATCGCGCATCGATAGCTCCCTGATTTGCAAGGAGCGCGCCGGAAACCGCCGCAATGCCGCTGCCATGCAGTGTTTCCAGTCCGGTTCCCCATTCATGGCGCCACTCCACCTTCGGTTTCAAAGATGTTTTTCTTATCGTCGGATTGTATTGCGCTTTGCCGGGGTATGGACGTAATATACGAGAGTATACGGGGCAGTTTCTTGCAATCTTACGTTTTGCCCATGAGGGGCGGACATGACAGTCGCTGACCGGGGGGGCGTCCGAGCCGGATCGCCGACCGCTCTCCCTACGAACACGGAAATTCTGGTACAACTCGATCGAATACGGTCAAGCGCCGAATTCGACGTGCCGGACCGAGCGCGCAAATTCCTGGGCTACATTGTCGGAGAAGCAATTGCGGGCCGTGCCGACCGGATAAAGGCCTATTCGATCGCCACCGAAGTGTTCGGGCGGGATTCTTCTTTCGATGCTCAAACGGATCCAGTCGTGCGGATCGAAGCAGGTCGTATCCGACGCGCCCTCGAGCGATATTATTTCGTTGCGGGGAGCAACGATCCAATCGTGATAAAAATGCCCAAGGGCGGCTACGCGCCCGTCTTCGAAAAACGGGACGGTGCGCTGTACCCACTAACTTCCGGACAGCCCGCAGACGTTCAGTCGCGTTCCATGTCGCTTGAGCAGACCGCGCTGTGGGTCAGTGTGGTCACAGTCGGTCTCCTGACATGCGGTTTGATCGCAAATGCATTTTTCGGCTCGGCGGCAACGACATTCGAGAGCGTCTCGACGTCTGGCGGCACTCCAAACATTCCGAAGCTGGTGGTGATGCCGTTCGAAGACCTTTCACAAACGCCGCAATCTGCGATGATCACACGCGGTCTAACAGATGAGGTCATCAACAACATCGCCAAGTTCAAGGAGATTGTTGTGGTCGCCGGGCGGGCAGCCCCGAACCCTCATAGCGCCAAAAGGGAATACCCGGCCCTTGCGTTAGAGGGCCGAGTCCGGCTCGATGGCGACAAACTTCGGCTGGGGATCCGACTAGTCCAGCATTCCGATGGTTCAGTCGTGTGGGCGAACACCTATGACGAAGTACTACAGCCGCGTAAGATCATCGAGTTGCAGCAGAACGCCGCTGCTGCAGTGGCTAGCGCCATCGCACAACCATACGGCATTGTTTTCCAGGCCAACGCCACACACTTCATGCGCTCTGTCCCGGACGATTGGCAGGCTTATGCCTGCACCCTGGCCTACTACGGGTATCGGGGCGATCTGAATCCGCAGACACATGCCTCCGTTCAAGAGTGTCTTCAGCACGCAACGACACAGTTTCCCGATTATGCTACGGCATGGGCACTTCTCTCACTGACCTATGTTGACGAGCTTCGCTTTCGATATCGCCTGAACCGATCGACATCCGTGTCGCTCACACACGCGATCGAGGCTGCGGCGCGTGCGGTGGAACTTGACCCCCAGAACGTTCGCGCACTACAGGCGGAGATGCTTACATTATTTTTCCGCGGCGAAGTTAGCGCTGCCCTGACGGTCGGCGCGCGCGCTTATGCGATCAATCCCAACGACACCGAGTTCTCGGGCGAATATGGTTTCCGGCTCGCACTGTCCGGTCAGTGGCGTTCGGGGTGCGACCTTGTGTCGAAAACTGTAGCGAGCAATCCCGGGCCGGTCGGGTATTTCGAGGCAGCGCTGGCGGTGTGTTTCTATATTGAACACGACTACGTCGCTGCCGAGCGGTGGGCCCGGTTGGCGGACCTTGACGCCAACCCTATCTACCACGTCATATTGCTAGCTATCCTTGGAAAGCTCGGCAGGATGGACTTGGCTCGTACCGAGAGAGAATGGCTTGAAACCAACGTGCCTGGCTTCCTGGAGAACGCACGAAACGAAGTCGCATTGCGAATTCACCGCCCGGAAGACCAAGAGCATTTCATAGACGGTTTGCGCCAGGCAGGCGTACCCGTTCCCGGAAAATGAGGTATCGCCAAGCGCCATAGGCAAGTGCCATGGGGCTGCGTGCCATTAGGTTGGATTTGGCAGTTTCGATGGCCCCAGCCGCAGCCTTTCCGTTCCCACGGTGTCCGTGCTCATCCAGATCAACAGTAAATCGTGGAACACGCTGAGAACGATCGGCCCCAGGAAAAGTCCTATCAATCCGTACGATAGCGTGCCGCCGAGCACACCCAGCAAAATCACGAGTGTCGGTGTGGAAAGTCCGCGCGCGACCAGGATTGGCTTCATGACGTTATCGATGATGAGGAGCGGTATCAGCAAGATCGTAAACAAGGAAGCCATGCCGAATTCCATCGAGGTCCACGCCCAGACGATCACGGGCAGCAGAACCAACGCCGGTCCAATCTGAATGATGCAGAGGATAAGGACGACGAAGGCGATTGCACCGGGTGCAGGAACTTTGAAAAGGCTCAGGATCAAAACACAGAGAAAGGCTTGCAAGAGGGCGACACCGATCACACCCCGCGCCACGTTGCGGATCGTTGCCGCTGCCAGTTGCAAAAAGCCAACGCCTCTCTCCCCACCTATTCTGCTCGCGAATCCCCGCGCAGTCTTTGCCAGCCGTGCTCCAGACCCGAAGAGAAAACCGGCGACAAGAACGGAAACCACAAAGCTGAGCAGGTCGGCGCCGATCGACGCGATTGTGCCGAGCGCCTTGCTGCCCGCTTGCAGGAGCGAAGGCTTGATCTGTTGCAATACGGCCTCAAGATTGTCAGAAGCCATACTCCAGACGGAATAGATGCGCTCGCCGACAAGCGGAAAACTGCGAATACTGTCGGGCGGCGCCGAAATCAGCAGAGAACGATCATCCAGCCTCGCAAGCACCACCTGTAGGCCCTCGGCAAAGCTGATCGCAATGGCTGCGAGCGGAGCGACGATAACGAGCAGCCCCAGCATTGTAATGACGAGCGCCGCCACACGGGGCCGGTGGCCGAGAACAGCTGAAAGGGAAGTATAGGCCGGATAAAGGGCTACAGCCAGGATCGCTGCCCAGATAAGAATAATCGCAAATGGCGCGATCAGGGTCAGAGACCAGTAGGCGAAAAGTCCAACCAGGCCGATGCGCGCGATCTCCGTGATTCTCGGCTCGATAGACGGCCGCGCGGCGGGATCAACCGGATCCGGGTTTCGCTGGGATGATGGATGGTCGTCCATGGCAAACCTCGCCTTTGATGCCGGAAACAAAAAAGCTCGTCCGCGTGGTTTCTGAGGCTTGCGCGTGCGATGCAAATGCGCTCGCGCAGGGTCACTTCAGTTGAAGCAAAGCAAATCCTGTCTTCTGCACCGATCGTTCCGTCGCGGGCGCCAGTTACCCTCATTCAAGCAAGCGATTATGGTTGATTGTACGCCGCATATCCGCAGCGCAGCAGTAACATACCGTAGCATACGTCAATCTGCGTTCCCGCTTTGCGCGTTTCGTCGTACACAGATCTTGGCCCATAGGCAGGTTTTACAAGCGCGTGAATGATGAGGACTTGACCTGGAGGCTAGCGCGGCGCGTCTTCGCAGAGGGAAGCAGCCCGTATCGGGACCGTTCGCAAGTTTGTTACCTGTCGATATTGACCGCGATCAATGCCACCGACGCATTCTGGCGTAATATCAGATTTGAGGAAATGAGGTGACTAGTCCCCCTCTCTACTCGCCTTAGGTTCAAACATTTTTGCCGCAGCCAGCGGCTTCTGCCAGTGTACAGGAAGGGGGAGCGCAGAGATGGAAGATTCCTTGCATCCGGCTGCGGTTGCCCATCTGCCGCCGTTCATCACCGCTCCTGGTCAGACCGACGTTCTTTTTAACGTGATGATCGTCTTCGTGTTGCTGATGGTCTTTGTGGTCGGCATCCTCTACCTGCGCCTGCACGCTTTGCCCGAGCACATGGCGCATGGCGCCAGCAAAGTGCAGTTGCAGATCGTCGGCGTCTTGGCGCTGATCGCGCTCTTCACCCACAATCACTTGTTCTGGATTGCGGCTCTCTTACTTGCCATGGTCGAATTCCCGAACTTCTCGTCTCCAGTCGAATCAATCGCTCGCTCGCTGGCGAAAATGGCCGACCGGCACGATGGAACCGACGAACCCGTGACGAGTGCCCAGCCGGCGCCGATGCCCCCGCGAGCCAACGAATCCCACGCAAGCCCGCCGCAATGGGTGCCGCTCGAGATAGAGCCCGTGGCAGGTGACGATAAGGCCGAACGGAGGGGGTGAATTGTGCTGGAATTCCTGATCTGCTCGCTGCTGACCATTTTTCCGGACTACCTCGTTCGCCGTTATGTCCAAGGCAAGCGTGTCGGCCGTGAGATCAATCTCTATTCCATGTGGTTTGAGCTTCGATACGGCATAACGGCCTGCCTTATCCTCACCATTTCACTGATCACAATGATCTTCTACTTCCATCCATCTACCAGCAACGTCACCGCGGTGTTCCGCACGGTAACGATAATGCCCGAATCGACCGGGCGAGTAGCGGAGGTTTATGTCGACCTCAATGAGAAGGTTCCTGCCGGAGCTCCCCTTTTCCGCCTCGACGATTCCGAGCAACGAGCAGCACTCGAGACCGCCCGGCGACGCGTCTCCGAGATCGAGGCAGAGGCAATTGTTGCGCGAAGCGAACTGGCCTCCGCCGACGGCCTTATCGCCCAAGCCGAGGGCGACTATCTTCAGGCGCTAAATGAACTCGAGACGCAGGTTGAATTGAACGAGCGCAACCCTAACATCGTCGCAAGGCGCGAAATCGAGCGCCTGCAGGTCGCTGTCGACGGTCGCGATGGTGCGCGTGCCGCGTCGATCTCCAACAAGCGAACCTTGGAAACGAAAATCGCCTCACTCCTGCCGGCGCAGAAGGCGAGCGCTGAAGCGGCGCTGAACCAAGCCCAGGTGGAGCTTGACAAGACGGTCGTACGGGCTGGAACCGCCGGCGTAGTCCAGCAGTTCGCGCTCCGAGCTGGAGATATCGTCAATCCGATGATTCGCTCGGCCGGTATCCTGGTTCCCGAGCAACGCCGCGTTGGCCTGATCGCTGGATTCGGCCAGATCGAGGCACAGGTGATGAAGGCCGGGATGATTGCCGAGGCGACCTGCATCGGCAAGCCGTTCACCATCATCCCGATGGTGGTGACGGAGGTGCAAGACGTCATCGCCGCCGGCCAAGTTCGTCCGACCGACCAGCTCGTCGACGCGCAGCAACTTGCCAGTCCTGGCACGCTGACTGCCTATCTGGAGCCGCTCTACGAGGGACAGTTCAGCGGCGTACCACCTGGAAGCAGTTGCATTGCCAACGCGTACACGAGCAATCACGATGCACTACATGCGCCGGGCATCAGCACACCTCACTGGCTATTTCTACACGTCGTCGATGCAGTGGGATTGGTGCACGCCATGATCCTCAGGCTTCAGGCCCTGCTTTTGCCGGTCCAGACGCTGGTCTTCAAGGGCCATTGAGGAGCGTCGGCTCCGCCGCGTCCAGCGGAGAGGTCAATACCTGTCAGGAACTCAATCGCAGATTCAATAACGATAGATACCGCAATCAGTGAGGCAATGGAGGAGGGACAATGGACAAGCACACCGACGATAGGAAAAAGAACAATCACTGGAAAGCGGAGGACGGGAAATCCGCCGCGACCAAGGGCTCCGAGGTGCGATCCGGTGGAAACTATGCAAAAGAGCTGGCCCGATTACAGGAGGAGATTGCTCATTTGCAGGCTTGGGTGAAGAAGACAGGGGCTCGGATCGTCATCGTCTTCGAGGGACGAGACGCAGCTGGCAAGGGCGGCGTGATAAAACGGATCACTGAGCGAGTAAGCCCACGCGTCTTTCGTGTCGTGGCCCTGCCTGCCCCGACGGATCGTGAGAAGACGCAGATTTACATGCAACGCTATATACAGCAGCTTCCCGCGGCCGGTGAAATCGTGATCTTCGACCGATCCTGGTACAACAGACCCGGCGTCGAGCGCGTAATGGGCTTCTGCTCGGAGAAGAAGGCAAAGCGTTTTCTGGAGATCGCTCCACGGTTCGAGGCAGCGATGATCGAAAGCGGAATAGTGCTGCTTAAGTATTTCCTCGACGTAAGCGAGGAGGAACAGGACCGCCGATTTCGGCAACGCATCAATGATCCGCTTCGCCAATGGAAGCTGTCACCGATGGATGTCGAATCCTATCGCCGCTGGTGGGACTACACTCGAGCCTATGACGAGATGATCAGGATGACAGACACCGACGATGCGCCATGGTGGATCGTCCCATCGGATAATAAAAAGCAGGCGCGCGTGAACTGTATCGCTCATATTCTTTCCTCAATTCCCTACGAACGGGTGAAGTTCGAGGAACCTGACCTCGGCAAGCGTCAGAAGCGGCCGGCTGATTTCGAAAGAGATACGCGGTCTCGCCGCACGGTGCCAAACCTTTTCTGAGCACGTTCCGGCACTGTGCGTCTGCGGTCGTCGGCTCTGCGCCCTTTTTAGACTGGCACGGCTGAAAGCGACGCTGGACTTGCGTGTCATCCTCCGAGCGCCGATGCTAAGGCCACCAGCATCAAACCAACCGCGACCATTGCAAGCGCCAGACGCACTGGGTTGCCGGAGTGACGTCCCAGAGTATACCCGGCCAGAAACAACAGAGCAGTGGCGATCGCGTTGGAGACCCTCACTGCGGCCAGGGCGTCGGTCATGACGATGAACGGAAACACGACCGGAAATGTGCAAAGGAAGACCAACAGAAAGACACCTAGCGCGCTGATCACATCATGCGTGGTGGGTCGCGCGCGCACCTCGTCGTCAGGGAGGCTGGCCAGGTGCCGCCGTATCCGTTCCAGGTCTTCGGACGAAAGTGCTGGCAGAATGATGCCCGGCAGTGCCTCTGCCACTATTTCGCGAGCCGCTTCAACGTCATCAGCTGTCCGCACACGGTGAACCGTCCGCTCTGAAAGCTTGCGCTCAGCCATCGAGCTCATGAAGTACATGACTGCGTCAATGATACCCCACGCCAGATTGCAACCGACAGCTCCAATCAGCATTGACCGCACATCCGCTCGTCCTGCTTCCGTGGTGCTCAGCGAATTCGTGAACGTCATGACCATTATCAATCCAAAGAGCACCTCGTTGGAGCGTTCAACAGGATTGAGGACGCCGTAGAACAAACGCTTCGAGCCGCCATTACCGGGCACTTTCTCGCTCATTGAGTCACTCCTGGGGGCAAGAGGAACAGCGTCAACGCAAATATGGCGTACACCGCCAGCGCCATGACGCCCGCATACCACGCTGCGTGCCCGCCATTGGACAGAAGGGTCGCCGCCATGGTAGCCACCAGCATCATTGCCACCGCACCGGGCCAGAATTCGAGCGACATCGGCTGGGGCCCAATGAAGTAACTGACAATGACGAGTACCGGCGCAACGAAGAGAGCGATCTGCGCAGCGCTGCCCAGCGCAATGCCAACGCTGAGGTCCAGGCGATTTGCGCGCGCCGCTGAGAACGCCGTGGTCATTTCCGCAGCTCCGCCAACCAGGGCGATGACGATGAAACCAACGAAGGCCGGTGTCAGTCCCAGATGTTGCGCGGCAGCTTGCACTGATCCCACGAAAATCTCGCTGACTATCGCGACGAGGAGCGTGACGACAATCAAAACGACAATCCCGATCGAAAGCGGCCAGGGCTCCTCTCCCGCCTCGGCCTGACCGACGCTTGCAAACAGTTCCTTGTGCGTCTTCAGGGAGAACACCATGCCAAGTCCGTAGACGGCTATGAGCAGGATCCCCAACCCTAGGCTCAACTGCTGGGAAAATTCTCCTGCCGGGGTGCGGTCCAAGCCGCTCGTGAGCGAGGGCACCAGGATCGCAATCGTCGCAAGGAACAGGAGGCTCGCCTGAAAACGCGCATTCACCCTGTTGAATTCCTGCAGGTGATGTTTCAGGCCGCCAATGAGAAAAGCACCTCCAAACATGAAAAGGCTATTGGTGACGATCGCGCCCGCGATCGAGGCTTTGACGAGAAGATACTGCCCAGCCTGCAGAGCGGCGAGCGTGATAATGAGCTCCGTCAGGTTACCGAGCGTGGCATTGAGCAGGCCACCGACCGCATCACCGGTCTTTGCTGCCACCGATTCCGTCGCGCGGCTCAAGAGCGCAGCAAGCGGTACGATCGCTGCGATCGCAACGAAAAACAACAACGTATGAGCCTCGGGAGCCATCCGCTCCAGGAGAATGACGACAGGTACGAAGAAGATCAACGCCAGGAGTGGAGATCGTCGAAGCTCCCGTAAGACGGTTTCGATTGTAGATCGCGGCTGCGTGGTGGACCTCTTCGCCTCTAAAGTGCGCATCCGTATGGTCCTCCGACCCCGTAAGGCTTTTGATTTGGATTTCGAGTGCATGAAGCAACGACGCGACTGCACTTCGCCGTTACACAACGACCAAGCAGGATCCGAGGACCGGACGAAGAACCCCCGATCCCATCATTGCGCAGTTGCTCGACGATGGGATGTTTGACCGCGACGGGGCTCCAGGAGAGGCTCTCGTGGAAGCGCTTCACTCAGGCAAGGTCGTTTGCCGGAAGAAGGTCACGATCGTATCGTCGGGAGGTCCGAACCACTCGCTGAAGAATGCCGGAAAATCTTCCGATCGGTAGGTGCGGCTCAACGCCCGGTCAACGACGATTCGAAAATCCTCGTCATTGCGCGCCAGCACAAGCGCAATCGGTTCGTAGGTGAAATGGCGCTTCAGTACGATGAGATCGCCGGAATTTTCGCCGCGCGCGGCGGCGTCGAGCAAGAGCGGCAGGTCGCCGAAGAGGACGTCGGACTCGCCGTTGAGAATATTGGCGATTCCCTGATCATAGTTCTCCACAGCAGCGATGGTCGCTGAAAGCTGAAACGTCTTTATCCGCTCCGCAAGCCAATCCTCACTGGTAGTACCTGCGATCGGTGAAAATGTCTTCTGATTGAGCACGGTTCTTGCGGGGGACCCCCGCCAAATCGGCCGGTCAGAAGGGCGTCCCTGCGTCAGAACCTCACGCAACGCAAGGGGTGCGCTCGCACTCAGTACCGCACCCGTCCCGCTCGGAAAGATCGGTATCGAGAACGAAACCTCCTTTCGGCGCGTCAAGGTCACGGGCGACGCACCACAGAAGAGATCGGCCGAACCTTGTCGTATGGCGTTGTCGGCAGCATCCCTGGTGAGCTCAATCCACTCGACCGCAAGATCGGCAATCCCAAGTTCACGTTTCAATTCCTCGGTCACCTCCATGCACAGGCTGACGGCATAGCCGGTGGCGCTTTCTCCGTCGGCCTTGAAAGAGAATGGCCGCGCGGTCGCATCGTAGCCCAGCTTGACGGTGCTGCTGCTGCGGACGCGATCGAGCGTCTGTGCTTCTGCGGTCGCCCACATGCTGACGGTCACTGCTCCTAGCGTCAGCCCAAATCTGACTATCCGTCGTCCCGTTTGACGTCCTTTGCCCGGTGCGGCTTGCATGGTGCATCCTCCCAACGCTTCTCTTGACCTCACGCTGTCCTCAGAGTCCCCGGTCTTGCGGTGAAGCGAGGCGCGATAAGGCCGTAAATGATGAAGGCAATTCCGGTGACGAGCATACCGCCCAGCACGGCATCCTTTCCGGACGCATAAATCGCAAAGACGCTATAGAGCATGCCCACGATCGCGATCGAAGAATTCAAGCGGAACTTGCTTTCTGAAACGCCAGCCGCCCTCATCATGACGAAGAGTGCGGAAAGGGAGATGATATAGGGAAGCACGTTTGTAACGACCGCAAGATTGACGAGCGCTGCAAACTGCTCGTTGAGCGTGGGTGAAATCGTCATGAGCGCCAGCAGAGACTGAACAACGCCCATAACGATCATCCCGGTTACGGGCGCACCCATCTCGTTCACCCGCGAAAAAAGGGACGGAAACATGCGCTCGTCTGCGGCGGCCCGCGCCGTCTGCGCGATGGTGAACTGCCAGCCGAGTAGCGAGCCGACGCAGGCGAGAACAGCCAGCGCCATGACGACTGATCCGATGGCGGGGTTGAACATCGTGGCAAAGGCAAGCGCGAACGGTCCTGTCGACGCGGCAAGCTCAGCGTTCGGCACGATCCCTTGAATGACTGTGGTCGAGAGAATGTAGATAATAGCGGCCCCGAGCGTCCCGAACAGGCAGGCAAGAGGAACGTCCCGCTTGGGATTTTCCACCGCGTCGGAGTTCTGTGCAGCCGATTCCATTCCCAGGAAGGCCCAGAGCGTCAGCGAGATGCTCGATCCCATGCCTTGGACCAGGGTCAGTCCATTGGGGTTCCAGGCAGCCGCGAAAACCTCCGAGCTGAACCATGCCCAACCGATAATGCAGAGCAGCCCTACGGGAAGGATCACTCCCCAGACCGTAATTGAGCCGATACGGCCCGTGACGCGCGGCCCGCCAAAGTTGGCTACAGTCGTAAGCCACAGAAGGATGATCAGGCTAACGCAAGTCGCAATCGGTGTGGACGTCAGCCACGGGAAGAACCCCGCGAGATAGCCGACGGCCGAAATGCCGATCGCCACATTGCCGACAGCGAGCGAAAGAAAATAGAGTAAGAAAACGAGGAAATAGCCTGGTTTGCCGTAGGCATCCTCCGCATAGGCCGACATCCCTCCGGGACGCTGGTTGAATAGACCGGCTTGTGCAAATCCGTAAGCGATCGCCATCGAGCCGACCGCGGTCACCAGCCAGGACAGAAGCGAAATGGCGCCGACCTGCGCCATGTTCGCCGGCAGCATTATTATTCCCGAGCCCATCATGTTCACCGCAACGATGAAGGTGAGCTGGACCAGGTTCATTTTCTTCTTCGACGCAGCTTCTACGGCGACGTTGAGCGAATGTTCAGTCATGACCCGATCCTCCCTCGGAAGAGGCGATTACTCGCGCACGGCGTAGGTGTAGAACTTGATCTGGCCGTCAACTCGCTCCTGAAACACACCCTGGACCTCGTAATTGAAGCCGGGGAAGCGGTTGAAGGACTCTTGGAATGCCAGGAAATAGTTGTGCATCGGCCGCGCCCTTTCGTCCCAGCGCTCCCCGGGGACTATGACGCCTATGCCCGGCGGATAGATCAACGCGAGCGTGGCCGAAATCCTGCCGAAAACCTCGTCGAGTGCCACATAATCAACTTCGTTTGCCACGAGAGCTTCATAAGCCGCTTTCGGCGCCATTGCGGGCTCGGGCATGCTCTCCCCCCGGAAGCAGAGACGCTGCAATTCCTTCACCCCTGCTTGCCGATAAAAGTCGTGCATCTCTGCGCAGACCTGCCGGAGTGTGTATCCTGCATAGCGTTCTCTGTTCGCCGCAAACACGGTAGGTAGAACCTCGGCCAAAGGCGCGTCCCGGTCCCACAAGTTCTTGAACTTCACCAACTTGGCTATCAGCGTGTTGAGCTTGCTCTCGTCCTCGGCCGGTGTGAGCAGAAACAGTATGCTGTTGAGGTCGCACTTCTCGGGAACGATGCGCTGTTCGCGAAGATAGTTGGCAACGATCGTTGCCGGGATGCCGAAGTCTCGATACTCCCCCGTCGCACGGTCTATGCCTGGAGTGAGAAGCGTGAGCTTGTTTGGATCCACCATTGCGTAGCCATCGGAATAGCCGGAATATCCATGCCATGAAGCCCCTGGACGGAAGCGCCAGCACTGCTGTTCCCGTTTGATGACCTCCGTCGGGAGCGCCTCCCAACGGGACTCGACAACATCCTTCGTATGTTTGGAGTCCGAGATCGTGACGAAATCGGGTACGAAGGGGTCGAAGAACCACTGCTCCTGGGGCCCCGCACCCGTCGATTCGTAGTACCGGGTGAATTCTCTCAGTTTCTTGCGTGCCTCGATACCCAGCTCGATACAGCGATCCCAGAGCATTTCGCCAGCCTTGCCCTCGTGGATCTTGGCGTTGACGTCCAACGAGGCGAATAGCGGATAGAAGGGTGAAGTCGAAACATGCATGAGAAGCGACTCGTTGAAGCGCTTATGTTCGACGTAGCGGCGCTGATCACGGATGTGCTCGTCGCGCTTGTGAATCTGCGAGGCTTGCGAAAAGCCGGCCCCTTGCTTGTGGACGGATTGCGTTGAGAACAATCCCGGCATTTCGGCATCAAGCGTGTCGATTCGCATCGGACTGTGGTCTTCAAACAATGGGTGGAAAGCGTTGTAGCCGATCCACGCCTCGTCCCAGAGTACGTAGTCGCACAGGTGTCCGATCTGTTCCAACACCTTGCGGACGTTGTAAATAGTGCCGTCATAGGTCGCAAGTTGGATGCAGGCGAGTCGGAACGGTCGCTCTGCACTGGCCCGCGTCTTGTCCTCGACCAGAGGATGCCTTTCGATCTGCCGGCGCAGGCTCGCTTCGTCCCAGGCGTCCCAGTCCACGGCACCGATCATCCCGAACGAGTTGCGCGCGGTCGGCAGGTAAATTGGTATCGCTCCCGCCTGCACCAGCGCGCCCTGGTGAAGCGACTTGTGATTGTTGCGGTCGAACAACACGAGGTCGCCTGCGCGCAGTACCGCGTTCGTAACCACTTTGTTTGATGTGCTTGTGCCGTTCAAAATGAAGTAGGTCCGGTCCGCGCCGAAAATCCTTGCTGCATTCTTCTGCGCCTCGGCCGCCGGCCCTTCATGTATCAGCAGGTCGCCCAGGTCGACATCGGCATTGCAAAGATCGGCGCGAAATATGCTTTCGCCGAAATAATTGAAAAAGAGCTGGCCTGCGGGCGACTTCCGGTAAAACTGTCCGCCCTGGTGTCCGGGACAGTCGAACGCAATGTTGGCTTCTCCATCGTAAGCCATGAGGCCGCCGAAAAACGGCGGGAGGAGCGTCTTGCCGTAATTGACCAGACTTGAAATGATCTGCTTTGCGTAGAACGCCGGTGTCTGCTGCCCAAGATAAACGAAGCCATCCACTTCACCGGCCATTTTTATCGCCGCGATGTCCGCAATACCGTGGGAGTCTGCAAGGGCCCATAGCGGCGTGCGGAATCCGATGTCTCTGACCGCACGGACGAACTTGCGGGCATCTTCGAGCCGTCCGCCCTCGACGGTCCCAATATAGGCGCCAACCGAAGCGTCCTCGGACACGTCGGCGGTGTAGCTGCCGCGCAACTCGACTTCGAAATTTTCCGCCACAATGTGCGAAAGAAGTCTCTTCGTTTCCAGATTGCTTTCGTCGACGAATGCCACGACCTTGAGCAGCTTGTGGAATGGAATGGGGACGGTCGGAGCCTTCACATCACGCGGTATCATCTTGCCCCTCCTCGACGATGCAATCCACGAGATATCTCCGTCCACTCGGGTTCGCGACGAAACGGAGTCCGTGGATGTCTGTCTCAAATCCCGGGAATTTTTTGTCGAAACTCCGGGCGTAGACGAGATAGTCCTGGATTGATCTGGTGGCGGCGGTGATCCGCTCACCAGGCATGATGAGCGGGATTCCCGGCGGATAGGGTACAATCATGACTGCGAGTGTCCGGCCGATCAGTTCGTCGATATCAATGCTCTCGACGCACCCCTTGACCAGACGGTTGTAGGCGTCCGCCGGGCGCAGTGCCATTTCGGGCAGCACGGTGTACATCTCGCGCTGGGCATTCGGCACGTCGTCGCTGCGGTACACGTCGTGAATTTTCTCGCAAAGATCTCTGAGGCCCATTGTCCGGTAGACGTCCGGATGGGCTGCCGCGAGGGCGGGAAGGGCGCGTGAAAGAGGGGCATTGGCATCATAGAGGTCTTTGAAGTTCAAGAGCTCGGTGATCAGGGTGCTCCACTTGCCCCTTGTGATCCCCATGGAGAAGAGCACCAGGAAAGAGTAGAGCCCGGTTTTCTCGATTTCGATCCGGCGAGAAGAAAGGAACTTCGTAACGACTGCGGCCGGAATACCATGCTCCAGCATCGTTCCGCCCGCATTGAGCCCGGGCGAAAGGATTGTGACCTTGATAGGGTCAACCATCACGTGATTCTCAGCCAGGTCTTCGAAGCCATGCCACGCATCACCGGGCTTTAGAACCCAATCCGACTTGGCGTCGCTCGGTGCCCGATCCGCGATGGGGGGCTCCCAGACTTCGAACCACCAGGAATCCTGCATCTGTGTCCGCACCGCATTGACGGCTCGGCGGAAACTCATGGCCTCGTCAATGGTCTCCTGTACCAGCGCCCGCCCGGCCGGCTGCTCCATCATGGCAGCAGCCACGTCGCACGAGGCGATGATCCCATATTGCGGCGATGTCGATGTGTGCATCATGAACGCTTCGTTGAAGCGTGTGATGTCGAGTTGCTTCGCCTCGGCATGCTGCACATGAAGCATTGAAGCTTGAGAGAAGGCGGCCAGCAGCTTGTGCGTCGACTGGGTTGCGAATGTTATGGCTTCTTGCGAACGCGCGGGCTTCGTCGAAGAGATCGCGTGATAACCATCGTAGAATTCGTGAAAATTGGCGTAAGCAAACCAGGCCTCGTCGAAATGCAGTACCTCCACCGCATCGCCGAGCGCCGCTTTGATTCCATCTACGTTGTAGCAGAGCCCATCATATGTGGAGTTTGTCACCACCATCAGGCGCACTTTACCGTTCGTCTCACCGGCAAACGGACTGGCGGCGATCTTCTGCGCGATTGCCTCCGGGGTAAACTGCTCCTTCGCAATTGGGCCGATGATGCCGAGGCCGTTGCGTGAGGGCGTCAGGTAAATCGGCGTCGCACCCGTCATGATCAGCGAGTGCAGGATCGATTTATGGCAGTTTCGGTCGCAGAGGACGAGGTCGTTGCGAGTGACCATACCGTGCCACACGATCTTATTGGCGGTCGATGTGCCGCCGACAACGAACAGCGTCTCGTCCGCACCAAATATGCGCGCAGCATTGCGCTCACCCTCGCCAATCGGCCCAACATGATCGAGGAGCGAACCAACGCTGCCGACGGACACAGAAATGTCCGACCTCAATGTGTTCTCTCCGAAAAACGCATAAAAGAGCTGCCCCACCGGGCTCTTGCGAAATGCCACCCCGCCTCCGTGCCCTGGCGTGTGCCAGGAATAGGCGCCGTGAAGCGTGTATTCCATCAACGCCTTGAACATTGGAGGCGGAAGCCTCTCCAGATAATTCTGCGCCGCGCGCACGATTGCGCGCGCCATGAATTCCGGAGAATCCTCGAAGAGACGCATGAAGGCATTGGCGTGGCGCAGCACGGGCGCCGGCACCATTTCCGCCGTTGTATCGTCGCCAAACAGAAAGATTGGCAGCAGGTTGTTCCGGGAGCGTTTCGCGGCGAGCAGCTCGGCTAAAATCTCCCATCGCGTCGTACTTGATTCCGCCCCGTCGACTGAAATCAGCCAGCAGGACTCGGTGTTGAAGACGTTCACGAGGCGGCGTGCATCCTCATAGGTGAGGCCTCCAACGACCCGATAACCTTCCTTTTCAATCGCCTCTGCGAGGCTGCGCATGCCCCGCCCGGCAGCGTTTTTACCCTCGTAATCTTCATCGATGACAGCGATGGGGAATGCCTTGTAGAACTCCATGGTCCCAGGCTCCTGCGGACGCGGCGGCGAATTCTCAGCTTTCGTTGTAAGTCGTACACGGGCGGCGCTGGCGCGTCGTTGATTCCGATCAAAACTATGCCCGCGAGCTTCTATTCGTCCCGTAATCAGGCCGGATAATCGTGTCCGGTCGGGCGCCGACCTACGGATCGGGGATGGCGCCGCCAACGACCCCGGCAGGGCTCGTGCTCACTCTGCCCACCTCTCGTCCGCGGTGAAAGCGATCGTCAACCAGCGATTGTGGCCTTCATCGCCAATAGCAATCCCAATCTCATCCCGAATTCGGTCCCACGACTCTAACGGTTGAGGAGGAAAGTTGCTGGGCACGATGAAATGAAGCTCTATTTGCTTGGCGCGCCCAACCTTGGCGACGTATGCCCGGTAAGAAACAAAGCCCTGCTTCCGCACCGTTTCGTCGGCGATGCGCTCCACCCGAGCCCTGAGCTCGTTTGGGGTGATCAGCAGTATATCGGCGAGAGCCGACCTAACCGTACCGATCGGCAGGGGGATGATGACGATGCAGACAAAAGCCAACACCACGGGATCGACGTATGACGTGATCCAATGCAATGCCGTTTCCTGGACCGCATGGCCGATTATGAAAGCAACCAGCAGCGCTGAGGCAATGCCCCCCGACATGATCCAGGCCTTGACGTCAAGCGCGATGAAATTCGATCGGAGCCCGCGATTAGCTCGCGCACCGATCACCGCCATCATCGTACAAATGAACACGGTCACGGCAGCATAGGCAATGGCGAACCCGAACTGGAGCTGATGGCCCCCTTTCAGAACGCTGGTCAGCGCATTGATCAACGCATAAACGGCGATGGCCATCAGCAATGTACCGTTGAGAAGCAAGACGATCGGCTCGAGGTGCCAAAACCCCATTGTGAAACGATCCCGCATACGGCCGGACAACGCATTGCCCGTTGCCGATACCGCAATCAGTCTGGAAACCCAAAGCGCCAAGACAGTCATTCCGGCATCGGCGAGCGAGTAGATGCCGTCAAATGTGATGGAGAATGATCCGGACAGAAGACCCAGGATAACTCCAAATGCCGCGACGACTACGGTGGCGGCGATGGAAGCACGAAGGAAGGTCTGCTCGTTGAACATATCGCCCTCGAGGTACGGAACGAACCACACACCGGTACCAGGCGCGGCTGCCTGCCTTGAGCGGAATGAGGAAAAGTGCGCGCGGTTTTCCACCCGCATCCGCTCTAAGTCATCGCGATCAATCAGGCGTCAGGCCCCGGCTAGGATCATTGGCCGAAATCACCCGGCACGAAGCTCCGACGTCGCTGCCATATGTAAACGGGGATGCTCAGCAACAGCAGCATCAGTCCATAGAGGACAGGCTCCGCACCACAGCCGTAAAGCGTGAACATTGCAAAAGCGAAACCAACAAGCTCGATAAGGGTTACACGCGGTATTACAGTCCCTCCGCTAACCCGTGCTGAGACCAGACTGCTGGCAAGAGCGCAGAACGCATAAGGTATAACGGCCGTCATTGTGCTCAAGCCGACGAATAGCCGATAAATGGATGAGAAGCCCTCGGAACCGGCTGCCTGAACGAGCACGAGAATTGTCGCCAGAGTCGCCGAAACGACAATCCCCGTGGCGGGCACATTTCGCGCCGAGAGCCGGCTGAACAGCGGTGGAAACAATCCGTCTCGCGCCGCCGCCATTGGCACCTGACCCATCAGCAAGGTCCAGCCGTTCAGCGCTCCGATCGACGACAGGACAACTGCCAGGGAAATCGCTAGTTCACCGGCCGGTCCCCACATTCTCCTTGCTGCCTCGGAGAAAGGTGCCACCGAGTGGACGAGCTCCTCTCTCGGCACCAACCCCATAACGACAATGGTGCCGAGAACGTACAGCGTTACAGCAATGGAGATTCCAAGCACCGTTGAACGCGGGATCGTACGTTCGGCGTCGCGCACATCGCCAGCGGGCACCGTGGCAGATTCAAGCCCCAGATAGGCGAACATGGTGAGCGGCGCCAACGCAGCGCTCGCCTGAAGGAGCGGCTGGCCGCTCGGATTGAAGTCGGCGAAGTGGGAGAAGTCGATGTAAAACAGGCCCAGCAGCGCGACGGCCCCGAACGGGATCATCTTAGCGTAGGTGGTGATTTCGGAGAAGAGCCCTGCCGCGTGGACGCCGCGTAAGTTGACGAGCACGACAAGCCAGATCACGCTCAACGTGAGCAGCGTCGCCGTTCCGCGCCCGCGGAGGATCGGAAAAAAATCGATGACCACGCCGGCGAACGCCACTGCGATAACGGGCAGCGACGCCCAGATGGAAATCCAATATCCCCAAGCGATAAGAAATCCCGGGAAGTCTCCATAGGCTATGCGCGTATATGCATAAGGCCCTCCGACCGCCGGGGAGAGCTTGGCGAGTCGTGCGAACGTCAGCCCGAGACAGATCGCACCCGCTCCCATCACGATCCAGATGACGATAGCGAGATTGCCGTAGGGAGCAACTGCCGCCGGCGAGAGGTAGAAGCCGGAGCCAACCATGTTACCGACGACGATGGCGGTACAGGCGGCCAGACCCAGGCTCTTGCCACTTGACGGTGCTGACATTTGCTCAACCTTTCAAGAGCGGGGCCTAGGAATGTATTAATGATGAGCGCTGACCTGCGTGCCGGTGTGGCGCGGAGAAGCATGGCGTGACTGGAAACAACGCTCGATGCAGCAACAGCCTGCGTCAACGTCGCTTAGAGCACTCGACACCGACACCGACACGCACGGCCTGGACCAAACCGTATCGGTGTCATGCTCACCTCCAGGCAACGACGCAAACCTCGCGCATGCATTGCTCTACCGTGTGAAGAGCATGCCACTCCATGGATCCTCTCGCATTGATCGCAGTCAAGTGCGCGCGCAGGCGATACCGACCTAGTTAGCCTCCTGGCAGGCGCGCATGGCCTGCATTGCAGCGTCGGTTCCGGCAAGGCTTAGCGCAAAAGGCTTGCGCCCTTCCGGCGTGATCGTCAGCGTCTTCATCTTGGCAAGATCGTAGATGAAGTCTGGATTGTTGACCCAAACGTAAGCTCCATCGAATCCCTCCAACTGCTGACCGGTAGCCTCCCCGCTGAATTTCTGGCCGTCAACGTCGAATATTACGGAGCGTTTCTCACCACTGCCAACGTTTGCCGCCAACTTTGTGTAGAGTGCCATGTAGCCGCGTCTGCCGGTCGTCTCGTCTATGCCCATCAGAACCTGCATATCATCACCCAACTTCTTCGCGATCAGGCAGCCGGGGCCCATGTCCCCTCTCACAATGATATCCCAGCCTGCCGCGGTGCCGTACTTCTTCATGTCCTGTGCCTGGACCACCGTTCCACTGCAGAGAAGACTCACTGCCGTCGCCGCTACGATGCGCGTTATGGGGGTTGGCTTCATAACATTACTCCTCCTTGTTTCAGCCGTGCCGGTACGGCAGAGCTGTTTCTGATGGCCGGTATGAAATCTTTGATCTAGCCAAGCCAGACACTCGTGCTTGCCTGCCGTCTGCCCGGGGGCAATAGGATCTGCGTCTTCCAGCGCCAGCGCGGCGCCGATCAAACGAGCTTCATTGGATATGCGGTATGCTCAATCGACTTAGATCTATCGTGATCTAGTCGGTAACCACGCTCCATTTTTCATCCGGATCGAAACGATCTATGAATGGCACGATTTCCCCGGTGCTCGGACCAAGGTCTCGTTCATAGACGATGCCCTGCTGATTGATGACGAAGGTCTTGACCCCTGTTTCGGCATAGTTGACCGGCCAGGCGACCAGCGCGAAGCCGGCGATCATGTTGCCGTTGATGGTGTAATCGTATTTGCCGCCGGCGATATTCTCGCCTTGAGAGGTCAGGATCCGAAAGCGGTATCCGTAATAGCCCTCTCCAGTCCTTGCCTTCTCGAGCGCCGCCTCGCTGATGGCCTCACCGACCGGGCTTTCGCCGTTCCCCTGATCTGCCGGCCAGTAAAGCCCATCCGTCTGGCCCGGGCTGCTGATCAGCTTCTGGGCGTATTCGAAAACTCCGTCCCCATCGCGGTCCTGCGATACATAATCCTTCTGCGCCTCGATATAGGCGCGCGCGGTCTCGATCGCCTCCAGTTCGTTCTCGCCAACGCGTCGGTTGACAATCTCCTCCAGTCCGACATAGGTGTCGAAAGCCCATTTGCCGCCCTCGTCCTTGGCGAGCGGAAACGGCAGTGGCCAGAGCCGGTCGCCGATGACGATGATCTTGCGGTCGTCAAGATCGCGCACGACGATGTTGCGGGCCGCACCTTCTCGAACCAGATTGAAGGTCTCCATCGCTCCTTCGCCCGTCTTCAGTTTTGCGGCGTTCAGCCCCAGAAGTCGTGCAAGCCCATCGAAGTCGTTGGCGGCAAGGACCGATTTGAATGCTTCCACCGCCTTCGACGGATCATCGAAGATTGGCGGATCTTCCGCAGCAGCATAATCCTCCAGGTCTGCCAAATCCTGTGTCTGGGCGAAAGATGCGTCTATCGGGCCAACGACGGGCGCAAGCGAGATCGCCGATCCCAGGAGAAGTGTGTGCAAGATCTTGATCATGGTCTATCTCCAGTAACCGGTCAGCGCCTGCCACCCCCGCGTCCGCCACCCCCGCGTCCGCCACCGCCACGTCCCCCCATCGGCGGCCGGCTGCCGCCGCGACTCATCTGCGGCCGCCCGCCGCCTCGTTGCCCGCCGCCCATGCTGTGGCCGCCGCGCCGTGAGGCAGACACCTCCCGCCGGCCGGAGTTAACGTTGCCTAGCCCAGACGGTTTTTTCGACCTGTTCTGCGCCTTCGAAGCCATCTTCTTCTTGCCTGCCGGCCGATTGGCCGAGGACTTCTTACCCTTGGGGCGGTTGACACCGGCTTTTGCGCCCTTGGACTTCGCCTTTGCCACCGCCTGTCCGCCGCCGGGCTTTGCGGTTGGACGCGCGGAGGCGTCCCGTCTCGGCTGCGCCTTCAGCCCCTCGAGCGTGCTCTTGCGAACGTCCTTTAGTTGGCTAGCGCCACCGCCCGGTCCCGACTTCAACCGATCGCGATTGATCTCGGTGGCGCGGTTACGAATGTTGTTGTCGCCGTTCGCCTTGATATTGTTTTTCAAGTTCGTCCTGTCCAACTTCTGGAGCTGGTCGCGATCGAACTTCAGCTTGCTGCGGTCGACGTTTTTCCAATCGATGTCGTTCCACTTGACCTTGCCGTCTATATCGACGTTGTTGAAGCAATTGTCGCAGTCCACATCAATGTCGCCGCCCCAGTCTCCGCCCCAGACCCCCCAGTCGTCCCAGTCGACGATAGCGCCAAAGACCGCACCGGTGACTGCTCCGGCAAAAAAGGCTGCGCCCGGGTAATAATAGGAGGGATAGGGCGTGTCATAGTAGTCGATGGGCACCGGCGCGTAATCCGGCTCGTACAGCATTTCCGGAGGATATTGCGGCACGTAGATAGTCTCCGGATTTGCCGACTGGATGATGATGTTGTCCCCCTCCTGGACCACCGTCATCTTGTCGTCAGATTTGATAATGTCCTTGGCTACCGCCTCGTCGCGCAACTGCTGGATCGCGATCAGCACGTCCTTCTGCTGATAGGCGACCGCCTGACCGAGGGCCTGCGTCCATTCAAGATCGTCACTCATCATCTTGACGACGTCTGGATAGTTCAGCAGCGAAATTACGCTGCCATCCCAGCCTTCCTTCGGCTTCAGGTCGGGCTTCTTTTTGTGGTTCTCAAGAAACCGGTCCGCCTCGACGATCTGTAAGGGGTATAGCGATACGGCTGAAATCAGCGCGACCAGTTCGTCCGGGTAGAGCGCAATCCGCGCCACCAGCACCTCCAGTTCGTCGTCAGTCAACGGCTCCGGGGTTGTTGCCGCGGTACCGGTTTCAGCTTTCATGGGTTCTTGTGCAAGCGAGCCGTTGACTTGCATCGACAGCATGAGCGTTATTGCGCCCGCAAGTGCAAGGGTCGTCCCTCTAATCATCTTTCCGCCTCCCAGGGCCGGGCCTTTCGCGATTATCAACATGCGAGCTATGCGAGCCCGGTCCGCGATTGCAGCGTCAGACCTGACCCTCAGTGGCGGGCTCTCTGCATCCGCATCAGGTTACGGGCGAACGGTGGTTGTCGGTTCGCGCGCTGCTGGGGCCGGCTTTGGCACGGAGCCCGTAGACGATGGAGGTGGTTCCTGGGCGGCGGCCCTACGCTTCAGGAGGTAAGTATTAATGGGTTGTCTTTTTCCGTCGACTTGGCGTTGGTTGATGTCGATGCCCTCATAATACTCGTCTGCAGCCGCTGGCACGGCGGCGCCCAGGAATAAACAGAAGGCCACCATCATCGCCCGAATGATTGGTATCGTGCTCATTTTCTCATTCCTTCGCTGCGATTGGCGCAAACTCATTTTTAGTTAGTGCCGAACGACAAGTCGTTGATCGTGGTCAAGAACGAAAAAAATCCGGCGTAATGCTGGAGCCTGCTTTGGCGCGAGTGGACATGCGCGCAGTTGATCGCACGGGAAAGTTACATTTTCGGGAGAATTGTTCCTGATCAATGCCGTCGCTTGCGCAAAGAACTATCCTATTCCCAGCGAAATACTGAGAGGGCATCCACAGGCTGCAGAACTGTTTGGCTCTGGCCAAAATGCTCTTCCGCAAGCGCCGTGATGACCGCCCAGCCCGACTTTCGTCGAATTTCGACCAACGCAGGCGAGTCTGAGTGTCGCGGAAGGAGATGCCAATGCGTACTGTCGGTGTCCATTCGGAAGTCGGTAAGCTTAGAACGGTGATGGTCTGCAGACCATCCTTGGCTCATCAACGGCTGACGCCGGGCAACTGTCACGACTTGCTTTTCGATGATGTCGTCTGGGTGCATGAGGCGCAGAAGGACCATTACGATTTCGTTCTGAAAATGCAGGAACGAGGTGTGGAGGTCCTAGAGTTGCACGACCTTCTAACCGACACTCTGATGGATGCCGAAGCGCGCAAGTTCGTGCTTGATCGCCGGGCCACACCCAATGTCATGGGATCCCAAATCGCCGAACTCGTCCGTCCTTGGATGGAGGAAATGGATCCCAAGCGCCTGGCTGCTTTCCTGATCGGTGGAATCTCTGTTGCAGACCTCCCGGAGGGACAGGGCAAGACCCTGATGGCATCAGCCTTCGGAGCCACCGAATTTGTCCTTCCCCCGATACCCAACACCCTGTTTCAGCGCGATCCGTCCTGCTGGATTTACAACGGAGTGACGTGCAACCCCATGTTCTGGCCGGCGCGGCGCGCAGAAACTCTGGTTCAAAGGGCGATCTACAAGTTTCACCCTTCCTTCAAGAGTGCGAGCTTCGATATTTGGTGGGGCGACTCCGACGAGCAGTTTGCCAACGCCACGATCGAAGGCGGCGACGTTATGCCTATCGGCAATGGTACCCTTCTGGTGGGAATGGGGGAACGGACCACTTACCAAGCGGTTGGCCAGGTTGCCAAAACCTTGTTCAAGTCGGGAGCCGCTACGCGCGTCATCGGCTGCCTTATGCCGAGGAGCCGCGCGGCGATGCACCTCGACACGGTATTCACATTCTGTGATCGCGACGTAGTGACGCTATTCGCCGAGGTTGTAGATCGGATCCGCTGCTACAGCATGATCCCTCTCGACGATGAGGGAAATTTCGAGGTGCGGCAGGAAGATCGACCCATGCTTGAAGTTGTTGCCGAAGCATTAGGCGTCGACAAGCTTCGCACTATCGCAACCGGCGGCAACACCTATGAGGCTGAGCGCGAACAATGGGACGACGGAAACAATGTCGTCGCGCTCGAGCCGGGAGTAGTCGTTGCTTATGATCGGAACACCTATACCAACACCCTGCTCCGCAAGGCAGGCATCGAGGTCATCACAATCCGTGGCTCCGAATTGGGCCGAGGACGCGGCGGCGGTCATTGCATGACGTGTCCGATCTGGCGAGAGCCGACTGAATGACTGACTTTGCAACCGGATTTCAGCAAATGGAGCAGCACCATGAGTTTCAATCTCCGAAATCGCTCGCTTCTGACCGTGCAGGACTACACACCGCGGGAGTTTCGTTATCTCGTAGATCTCGCCCGCGATCTGAAGCGCGCGAAATATGCGCGGACCGAACAAGAACATTTGAAAGGCAAGGAAATCTGCCTGATCTTCGAAAAGACATCGACGCGTACAAGATGCGCATTCGAAGTGGCCTGCTCGGATCAAGGCGCTAATGTTACCTATCTTGACCCTGCCGGATCGCAGATCGGGCACAAGGAGTCTTTCAAGGACACCGCCCGCGTACTGGGCCGCATGTACGACGCCATCGAATACCGCGGCGCCTCACAAGCTGGTGTGGAGACTCTCGCGAAATATGCGGGTGTGCCGGTCTACAATGGCCTCACCGACGAGTATCATCCCACGCAGATGATCGCCGACGTCATGACTATGCGCGAGCATAGCGACAAGCCGATCAGCGAAATCAAGTACGCCTATATCGGCGACACCCGATCGAACATGGGTCATTCTCTGCTCATCGTCGGCTGTTTGATGGGGATGGATGTGCGCATATGCGGTCCCCGATCTCTGTGGCCGTCGGAAGAATACCAGACTATCGCCAAAGAACTTAAGGCTCAGTCCGGCGCGCGCCTCATGATTACGGACGATCCGAAGGCAGCAGTGGAGGGAGTTGACTTCATTCACACGGACGTCTGGGTTTCGATGGGTGAGCCGAAGGAGGTCTGGAAAGAACGCATTCAGTTGCTTACGCCCTATCAGGTCAATGCCGAGTTGATGGCCGCAAGCGGCAACCCGCAAACCAAGTTCATGCATTGCCTCCCGGCCTACCACGATACCGAGACCGCTATCGGAAAGCAGATTTCCGAGGACTACGGGATGTCGAATGGTCTTGAGGTCACCGACGAAGTGTTCGAGTCGCAAGCGAACGTAGCATTCGAACAGGCCGAGAATCGCATGCATACGATCAAGGCACTGCTGGTTGCAACCCTGGGAGACTGACTATGCGCGTCGTGATCGCCTTAGGTGGCAATGCGCTCCTGAAGCGAGGGGAGCCGATGACCGCCGAAGTACAACGTCAGAACATCAAGATAGCGGCCGAGGCCATTGCGCCGATCGCCGCCGAGCATCAGATCGTGGTTACTCACGGCAATGGCCCGCAGGTCGGGCTGTTAGCCCTGCAGGGATCCGCATACAAGCCCGAGGAGGCCTATCCGCTCGATATACTTGGAGCCGAAACCGAAGGCATGATCGGCTACATGCTGGAGCAGGAACTTGGAAACGTCCTTCCTTTCGAGGTGCCGCTGGCAACGATCCTCACGATGGTTGAGGTCGACGGCAACGACCCCGGATTTCAGAATCCCACCAAGTTTGTTGGCCCAGTTTACGACGCAAGCGAGGCGGGAGAGCTTCATCAGCAAAAAGGATGGGTATTCAAGCAGGACGGGAATAAATGGCGTCGCGTGGTGGCGTCGCCGATTCCCAGGCGTATCTTCGAGCTTCGCCCTATCCAATGGCTTCTCGACAAAGGTGCTGTTGTCATCTGTGCCGGCGGTGGCGGAATTCCGACAATGTATGAGCAGGGAAAGGAACGGACACTGATTGGCGTGGAAGCGGTTATCGACAAGGATCTCTGCTCGGCCCTTCTTGCCCGGGATATTGAAGCAGACCTGCTCATATTGGCGACCGACGCAGAAGCTGTATATACCGGATGGGGAACCCCGGAACGAAAGGCGATCTTCAAGACCAATCCCAACCGGCTAGGCGAGTTCTCGTTTCCTGCTGGGTCTATGGGACCAAAGGTCGAGGCCGCTTGTCATTTTGTGAATGCGACCGGGCGCGCTGCCGCAATAGGTGCATTGGCTGACATTCCAGCAATGGTGCGTGGTGAGCGGGGCACGATTATAAGCTCGTCGTTTTCTGACATCACGTGGCACGTCGAGGTTCCAATTCCAGGTCCGGCCGCCCGTCCAGTCTAGATTGTCTGCGCACCGTCGGCGGGTGAGAAATCGTGATAGCCTTCGAGAGGCGACGGATGAAGGCGATTGGAACTTCCGTTATTCAAAAGCGTGCACGTGCGAGAAAACGTGCACTGCGTGCAACAACTTCCCAAGTGGTGTCCGCAGTGGCGAAGGCCGCACTGATAACGGTGCGGCGAAATGCGGCTTCCCATCCCTTTGACTGAAAGTGGAGCAAGGAAATGGCTGAAAAACAAAATATCGATTTGGATGCCGCACCTGCGAGCGCCAAGGACCTTCGTATGCAACTCCTTCAACGACAAATGGAGGAAATGGAGAAGGAACGACAGTTCAAAGCGGTACAGGAGAAGAAGCTGACTGACTTTGCCGACGTATTTCTCGAGGAGCATGTCACGCAAGAGGAGGTCGCCGTCGTGCGCCGCCTCGTGGCGAACGCCGTACGAGACGGAAAGTTCGAGGCAATGGTTTACAGCTTCCCTTCGAGTCTCTGCACCGATAGTGGCCGAGCAATAAACAGCGCCGACCGCGATTGGCCTCAGACCCTCCAGGGCAAGGCAAAAGAATTCTACGAACGCTATCAAAAATTCGGCAAGCCTCAGGGCTTCAAGCTGAAAGCTATGATCGTCAACTTTCCTGGTGGAATGCCAGGTGACGTGGGCTTCTTCCTGAACTGGGCTCCTGATGACTCTTAGAATGAGGCCTGCAGACCCGAGTTAGTCGACTTCTTTGCATACTGACGCACAGTCTGGCCGCACTGCATTCCCGCCGGCGCCATTGCCGACTGTGTCTGCTCTGCATTGCGATCACGCGCGCGGTGGAGCTGCACGGTGCCCGTCCAGACAAAGCGATTGCTGGACGGAGCACCACTTGCGCCAGCATAGCCGGTGCCGGGCCAAGCCTGATTTTCCAAGTCGCGCACCGTGCAATCACTAGCTCAAACAGCGCATAGTGACGGAAGAGCGCCGCGTTTGCCGGAGGCTCCAAACTTCTGAGGAAGTGGAGCCGATATGAGCGTGAAAGCGAACAAATTTTCACCTGCGACGGCTTTGGCAACGAGCATCGCCAGGCGCGCAAAATGGCATCGATTTGCAGTCCATTGTTCCTTGGCAAGCGGCTACGCTCGGCGACGTTCAACCTTACCCAGCAAGACCAGGCTGGCCGACGGCAGAAGGCGGCCGTCTACGGCGGATTTGAACCTAGATTGACAGGCTCTGCACTTGGCCGCCCGGTCAGTTGCTCTCTGCCACGTTTCCCACAGGTCGCGCGGGGTTGCGCAGTCCTATTCGCAAACTTGTCTTCCTTGCGGTTGAACTCTAGGTCGAATGAATTATTGATGGCCGTATGGCAAAGCGGTTACTGAGTCGGCGCTTCGGCCCGCCGGTCATTCTTCTATGTATATTGATCACGGGTTGTACCGCCCGAGAAGGCGTGCGCATGCCAACGGCAGCGGCAATGGTGCCGGCCGAAAATGCTCTCGTGCTCCCGCCACCGGGCGGCCCGTCAGTACTAAGTGTCGTCGAGCGGCGTACCTCGAACGCGGTGGAGCAGGACATCTATCTTTACACATCCGCTGCCACGCCGGGTCAGAACTTCTTGCGCGTGCAGTTTTTTGGACCTGTAGGTACGAGCAGTGCGCAGGAGCGAACCGCTTACATTCCGATCCGCAGTTCGGAGATGCTGCGGGAGGCTTATCGCGCAATACCGGGCGCCGCCCTGAGGCAGACCGCCGACTATCTGCAAAACAACTACGGTCCGTTCAGCTACGCCTTCGGCCGCGGCCGGGGCAACGATTCCTGTCTTTACGCCTGGCAGCAAATCCGGCCACCTCAGCACCGCCGCTCGCCATTGCGGGACTATGGCACCATTCAGATCCGCCTTCGCTATTGCAAGACTGGTGCTACGGAAAGCGAACTACTGGCGGCTGTTTATGGTTATACGATCCTTGGCACTTTCGCTGATCCGGACTGGAATCCCTATGGCGAGCCTCCGGCAGTGGATCCGGCTTTGGGCCGGGCAGGCAACCCGATCTATTGGCATGAGCGGCCGCTCGCTGCGGCGGGAGCGCCCATTCAGCCGGTCAGGTTGGTGCGGTCGGCTCCCGAGCTTACGAGTGCGATCAGGCCGGAGTTGCAACAGGAGACGGCGGCCCCTACCGAGACCGTGGTTCCTACACCCACCGGTTCGCCTCAAATGAATCCGCCGGTTCCGTCCGGCAATAGCACGATTGTCGTTCCCACGCCGGCTTGTGGAGCGCAGCCGGCAAGTGAATGCCCTTGAGCCGCGGCTCGCCGGGCTTGAAACAGGCTCATCTTGGGCTCTCGGTACTGCATGCGCCGTTTGCTAGAAGGCAGATCTATGCGTAAAGTTTTCGTCCTTGCCGTGTGGGCGTTCATCTCTCTCTGTGTCGTGGCGATCATCACTCTGCCCGTCAACTTACAGACGCAGTTGATCGCTAGTCTGCTCATCGTAACGCTGATGGCGATCATCAAGCTCGTAGATGCCGGGGGGAGGTGGCGCTTGATTGCGCTCGCCTTCGGAACGGCGGTGGTGCTGCGCTATGTCTATTGGCGCACTACCGGAACATTGCCGCCCATCAACCAGCCTGAGAATTTCATTCCCGGCTTTCTTCTCTATCTCGCTGAAATGTATAGCGTCATGATGCTGGCGCTCAGTCTCTTCGTCGTCGCCATGCCGCTTCCCCCGCGACCCTCCCGGGCAGCAACACCGGGCGACTACCCCAAGGTCGACGTGTTCGTCCCTTCCTACAACGAGGACGCATCTCTGCTTGCCAACACGCTCGCGGCAGCCAAAGGCATGGACTATCCGGCAGAGAAGCTGAGGGTGTGGTTGCTTGACGACGGCGGTACGCTGCAGAAGCGGAACTCGACTAATCTCGTTGAGGCGCAACGCGCCACCGCACGCAATCTGGAACTGCAAAAGCTGTGCACCGATCTCGGGGTGCGTTACCTCACGCGCGATCGCAACGAACACGCCAAAGCGGGCAATCTCAACAATGGCATGTCGCATTCGGAAGGAGACCTGATTGCTGTTTTTGACGCGGATCATGCGCCTGCCCGCGACTTCCTGCTGGAGACCGTCGGCTACTTCGAGGACGATCCGCGCCTGTTTCTCGTGCAGACGCCGCATTTTTTTCTCAATCCGGACCCCCTCGAGCGCAATCTGAGAACATTCGAGAAGATGCCAAGCGAAAACGAGATGTTCTACGGCATTATCCAGCGTGGCCTTGACAAGTGGAACGCAGCTTTCTTCTGCGGTTCCGCAGCCGTCCTTAGACGCAAGGCGCTCGAGGACACGAGTGGCTTCAGCGGCAAGAGCATCACCGAAGATTGCGAAACCGCGTTGGCGCTACACGGACGCGGTTGGAACAGCGTCTATGTCGATCGCCCGCTGATCGCAGGATTACAACCCGCGACATTCGCGAGTTTCATCGGTCAGCGAAGCCGCTGGGCGCAGGGGATGATGCAAATCTTGATGTTCCGATTTCCACTCTTTAAGGGGGGTCTGACGATACCACAGCGCCTCTGCTACATGTCGTCGACACTGTTTTGGCTTTTCCCATTTCCGCGCACGATCTTTCTTTTCGCGCCGCTCTGCTATCTTTTCTTCGATTTGCAGATATTTACCGCGTCGGGCGGCGAGTTCATGGGGTATACGCTTGCCTATCTGGTCGTTAACCTGATGATGCAGAATTATCTCTATGGTTCGTTCCGCTGGCCCTGGATTTCCGAGCTCTACGAGTACGTCCAGACCGTTCACCTTCTGCCGGCCGTCGTGTCGGTGGTGTTGAATCCGCGCAAGCCGACTTTCAAAGTCACGGCAAAGGACGAATCCATTCAGGAGAGCCGTCTATCGGAGATCGGACGACCCTTTTTTGTGGTCTTCATTGTCCTCTTCGTCGCGTTGCTGGTGACCGCGTACCGTGTCTACACGGAACCCTACAAAGCGGATATCACCATGGTCGTTGGAGGCTGGAACCTTCTCAATCTTATAATGGCCGGATGTGCTCTGGGCGTCGTCTCTGAACGCGGGGAAAAAGCCGCGTCGCGGCGCGTCAAAGTAAGTCGCCGCTGTGAATTCTCGACCGGCGAACGATGGTATCCGGCGACGATCGAGGATGTCTCCGCCAATGGCGCCCGCATTCAGGTTTATGGCCTTGCTAAGGATGATTTGTCCGTCGAGGCGCGGACCGAAATCCGCTTCGAGCCTTTCGCCGGGGATGGCGCTATCGAGATTCTGCCGATGGCGGTCAGAAACGTGGAAGTCACCGGTGACATAACCGCAGTCGGTTGCCGCTTCCTGCCGGAGGTTGCCCGGCACCATAGCCTCGTCGCAGATCTCCTGTTCGCGAATTCACGGCAATGGAGCGAATTCCAGCACAAGCGCCGCGGCAATCCAGGTCTGGTTCGCGGTACCGTGTGGTTCCTCTGGCTCGCCTTCTATCAAATGGGGCGGGGTCTAATCTATTTCTTCCGCAGCCTCGGTTCTTCCCGCAAAGAGGCGAGGGGGGTCCGTTGAAGAGGTTATCAGCCTTCGTGGTGGCGCTGCTTACCTGTGGGCCCTTGGGAGCCCAGCCGGCGCCGTTCGACATGACGGGGGAACGCCCCATTGAAGATCAGGCGCCCGCCCCCAAACAACAGGAGCAACCTTCGAGGAACGGTCCGGCTGACGGCATTGAAGGTGAAAAAATCCAACTTGCACCGGTGAAAGACGCAGCATCTTATCGCAGGCACATCGTTCCCTTCGCCAGTTTGTCACTGACCGGTGAAGTCGACGAGCGAGCGTGGTCGGTCTACTTGACGCCGGCGCAAGCCGCCGCAGGCGGCGATCTCATTTTCGAGTACCAGAACGCGGTCGTGATCGCGCCGGAAAGTTCCGTTCTGTCGGTCTTTGTGAACGGCAAGTTGGTCGGTGAGGGACCGGTACAGGCAGGGGAAAAGCCGGAATCGCGACGCTATAAGCTCCCGTCCAACCTTTTGCGGACGGGCTCGAACGAAATTCGCTTTCGGGTGCAACAGCGCCACCGGACCGACTGCACGGTCGAATCGACATACGAGCTCTGGACCGAAATTGCCTCTGGAAAGGCCTACATCCAGTTTGAAGGCCGGGATGCGGCAAGGCTCACGACCCTTGAAGACATCCAAGCGGTCGGCGTCGATGCCAGTGGGCGCACGCGGTTCAACATCGTCGCACCGGCTTTTGACCAGCCGAGCCGCACCGCCGCGTTGATGCGGCTAGCGCAAGGCCTCGCTCTTCTTGGCCACATGCCGGCACAGAGCTTCGACGTTCGCGGAGATCTCCCGGAACTCGGCAGAGCCGGGGAACTGACGGTTCTTGCCGGAACGGTTGCGGAACTACAGCCTCTTTTCCCATCACTGCCGGGTGAGGCATCGACGACGGCAGTGACGGCCCTTGTTGAAAGTCGGCCGGAACGGGCGCCAATCCTCGTTTTGACTGGTCCGGATTGGTCGGCGGTCGAAGGGGCTATCGAATCAATCACGAGGGTGACGGATAAACCTGCCAACGTTGCGCGGGACGTTATTGAAACCGGGAGGTGGAGATTGCCCCAGGCGCCACAGGTGATCTCGGGCAAAAGGCTGCCGTTTTCTGCGCTCGGCGTGTCGACGACAGAATTCTCTGGACGCCGCTTTCGCACTGCCTTCGCAGTCGCGGTTCCGCCGGATTTTTACGCCAATGCCTATGGCGAAGCGACGGTGCTTCTCGACGTCGGCTACACTAAGGCGGTTCGGCCGGGCAGCCGGATCGACATATACGTCAATGGAAATATCGCCTCAACGGCTCCGCTGGACTCCTCGGGTGGCTTGGTGCGCCACTTGCCGATCAACGTGACGCTGCGCCATTTTCACCCAGGTGCGAATCTGATCGAATTGGAGGCCGTTCTTCTCACCGACGCCGACAGGACATGTGCGCCAGGAACTGCCGCCTCGACAGAGCCACGATTCGCGCTATTTGACACATCAGAATTTGCAATGGCCGACTTCGCAAGGATCGGACGCCTTCCCGATCTCGCGGCAGCCGCGGGATCTGCCTACCCGTTTCGCAGCAGCGCCAAACCGATCGCTCTACACGTGGACAGGGCTGAGACCCTTAGCCTATCAGCGGCGGCGACCTTTCTTGCCCGCTTGGCCGTGGCAGGGGGGCGTCCGATGGCAATCGAAACGATTACATCGCCGGTTGCTTCCGCGGACAGGGAAGCGCTCTTCGTCGGCGCGATGCCCCAGATACCGAAATCCGTTCTTACAGAAGCCGGGATTGACTTGAACAGTCAGATCTCCTGGGGCAGTTCCGCATCGTCTGAGGTTCTTGCCGACTCGCGGGCGGCTTTTGATGCCTGGCAGACCCGCTTGAACGGCGGAACCTGGCGCTCTCACCTTCGTGGTCTTGAGGATTGGGTGAAGGACACCTTCGACATATCATTGAATTCACTCAGGCTCCTCCCGCCTGACGAGGCTCCCTTCGCGCCGCCGGATACCGCGACACTGCTCATCGCGCAATCGTCAAATCCGGACGCGGGAACGACTTGGACGCTCGTCACGTCGCCTACACCAGAACATCTACGCGACGCGGTATCTACGATTTCCGATGTCCGCAGATGGAGCCAGATGTCGGGGCACATCTCCATCTACGAGCCCGCCAACGATCGGATCAGTTCGATCCCGGCGCAACACTTCGAGTTCGTCGAAACTCGGCCACCCTCGCTCGCGAACTATCGTCTTGTCCTTGCCAATTGGCTGTCGAGCAACATATTGGTGTACGCCGTGCTGCTCGTCTGCCTTGTCGTTCTGCTCGGATTGGCCACTGCTAGCCTACTTGCCAGATTGGGGCGCCGCCAATGAAGCCACTCGTCGTGCTAATGCTCCTGCTGCTAGCTTATCCGACGCATGCCCAGGAGCCAGCGACGGTGGAAGCAACGGCGTGGCAAAAGTATAAGACGCGATTTCTCGATCCGGGCGGCCGGATTATCGACGACGCCAACGGTGATATAAGCCATAGCGAGGGACAGGGTTACGGCCTTCTGTTGGCCTTTCTCGCGGGCAGCCGGGCCGATTTTGAACTCATCTGGTCGTTCACGCGCCGCGAACTCCTCCTGCGCGACGACGGCCTTGCGGCCTGGAAATGGAGTCCGGGCGAAGCGCCTCATGTTTCCGATACGAACAATGCAACAGACGGCGACATATTGATCGCCTATGCCTTGGCCCGTGCAGGGGTTTCCTGGGATCGCAAGGACTACACGCGTGCGGCTACTGCGCTGGCAGAGGCGATTCTCGAGAAAACCGTCGTCGAACATGGGGGGCTGACCTTGCTCTTGCCGGGCGCGCAGGGATTTTCTGCGGCCGATCGGGCCGACGGGCCCGTCATCAACCCGTCCTACTGGGTTTTCGAAGCCTTTCCGGTTCTCGAACAATTGGTTCCTTCTCCTGCCTGGAAAGCGCTCGCAGCGGACGGTGAAGCTATTCTCAAGAGACTGGAGTTCGGGCCAAAGAAGTTGCCCGCCGACTGGATTAGTGCACGAACCGTGTTCAAGCCGGCGGAGGGCTTCCCGTCCGAATACGGCTATAACGCGCTGCGCATCCCGCTTTATCTTGTTCGCTCGGGAAGGACAGACAGTGAGCTCCTTTCACGGATCTACAGGGGCATGTCCGACGCGAAAGGTGCGGTTTTGCTCAGCGATGTCGAAAGCGGTGCCGTGGAGGAGACCCTTACCGATCCAGGTTATCGAATTATTAACCATATCCTGGCCTGTGTCCTCCAAGGGACGAAGCTCCCCGACGACATGAAAACGTTTGAACCGACCCAATACTATCCCTCGACAATGCACCTGCTGGGTTTGTCTTTCGTGGAGGAAATGCGTCCGGAGTGCCTATGAAGTTCCCGATTGTTGCATCCATAGGTGTTGTGACCGCCGCGCTTGCCACCGCCGGGCTCGCCGGAGACGGGGAGTTGCCCAGGGGATTGGCGCAGGTGATCGTCGATTCGGATCGAGCCGATGACGCATCAACTGCTGTCCAACTCTCACAGGCTCACGGACCGGCTGCCCCTGAGAGCACGCAAGATCCGCCGCCTTTGCGCGTCGATGAATCAGCCTTGCGCTACTTCGCCAGCAAGGGCGATACGGCTCGTCTGGAGGCCGAGATCGCCCGCCTGCGGGCGCTCTATCAAAACTGGACGCCGCCGCAAGATCCGCTGGCGGTGCCGCAGAACAGCGATGCTCAATTGGAGACGATGTGGCGGCTCTATTCCGAGGGGCGCTATGCGGAAGTGCGAAGGGCCATAGCCGAACGTCAGTCGACCGATCCGGATTGGCAGGTTCCAACCGATTTGCTTGAGCGGCTGAATGTCGCCGAGGCACGTGCCAGACTCGTCAATGCGTCCGATCTGAAGCAATACGAAACCGTAATCCAGGTAGGAGCAGGCACGCCGAGTCTTCTGACGTGCAGCGACAATGACGTTCTTTGGCGTGTGGCCGAAGCCTTTGCTGAGACCAAGAGGCCTAACCGGGCGCGCGACGCATACCTCTACATTCTCAAGAACTGCGACAACGAGCCCGAACGGCTCGCTACCGTGCAGAAGGCTGCCTCTAATCTTTCCTATTCGAGCATGCAGGATCTGCTCTCCTATGAGAGAACGAATTCCGCGGGGGCGCTGGAGTTCGAGAGCATTCGCGACGATCTCGCCCGCCGCTTTGTCGCCGCAGGCGATGAGGACGCGACGCTTGAGGTGGATCCGAAGTATCTCCAACGTGTCGAGCGGCTGGCGGAAACGGAAGGGTCCGCCGCGGATGCGCTGCTCCTTGGCTGGTACCAACTTCGCCGCAAGAACACGAGTGAGGCGGAACGCTGGTTCCGTCTGGCGCGCGACAAGCAGGACTCTGCGCCGGCATCACAGGGCCTTGCGCTCGTCTTGATCGAGCGCAAGGCACCCGAGGAAGCCGAAAAGGTGCTCTACCCATGGCGGGACGCCTCCAGTGATGCGCGAGCGACCTACTTCGCCGCGACCGCCAACCTCCTGGCGATAGATCCGCCCGTGGCTCTTAGCGCAGATGTTCTTCAAAGGATTGCACAGGAGACGATGAAGAGTCGCGATGCCGCGACAGCGCAGCAATTCGGTTGGTACGCGCGTCTCCTTGGGCAGCCAGCCACGGCTGTGCAGTGGTTTTCGACCACGCTTGGCTGGAAGCCGGACGACGAGCCCTCCGCCTATGGCCTTGCAATCAGTCACAAGGAACTCGGGGACAGGGCAGGGGTCGCGGAGATCCAGCGTCTCTGGGCGGCGAAATCCGATAGAATTGCGCGCTTAGGTGATGAGGTGGACGGCCAGGCGAAGGCCAACACGGCTCCGCCAGGATCGGCCACGATCGCTGCTGGGTCGGCGCCAATCAGAACAGCGGCGGCGCCAGCGAAAGGCGCGCCGCTTGGGAGCGCCGCCCGTGGGTCACAAACGACCCCTCGCAAGCTCAGCGGCTGCCGTTCGACGATCGATCCGCGCGGCCTTCCGCCGGGGGCGGCTCTTGCCCGTGGTTGGTGCCTCATGGATCTGAACCGGCCTCTGGAAGCCGCCGAAGCTTTCGAGGTCGCTCTGCGAGCGTCCGCTTCGAAACTGCGCGAGGATGCTGCCTACGGACAGAGCCTTGCCTATCTGCGCGCCGGACTGACCGGGAAGGCGGCCGTTGCGGCTGCGCGGTCGCCACAAAGTCTTGCCCGCAGAAATGAACTGCAGACCGCTATCCTGGCCGACCGAGCCGTCGCCGCCTTCGATGCGGGACGGTATAACGAGACGCTTCTGTTTCTGCAGCAGCGTCGCCAACTGGCAACCGAGCGGACGGACCTGATGGTGCTGCGGGGATATGCCTATCTGAAACTCAAGCGCTATGCGCAAGCCAAACGAATTTTCGAGGCGGCCGCGGCGACTGGCAATCGAGATGCAATACGCGGGCTCTCGGACGTTCTGGCGGAGCAGCAGGTTTGGCCGCGCAAATTCTGATAGTGCGGCACGCACCGTCGTTAATGCCGAAGACCGGCTCCCCAGAGCGGCGCGTTTGACCTGCTGATGCCAATGCCTTTACGACTTTTGTTTGGGCGCAAGCCCATGACGACGAGCGGTGGACGATACCGCTCGCCGACTTCGAAACTCTCCTTGATGATCTGCAGCTTTTCGATTGTGCACCATCTGCGGCGAACGTCACCCGTGATGACTTCAATGCGTCGATACTGGTTAGACATAAGCTTGTCCTTGAGCCTGCTTTAGCCTTTCTGCTGATGCCGACTGTCCGGTCGAAATGGGGGCGGCTCACTGAGGAACTTTTCATCAGAGACATGGGTTTCTTTGCAGATGCTGCCCTTGAACCGGTGCCGAGCGGTCCAATATGGATGTGAAGAAGGCAGGAATGGCGCGGCTGCTTTTGGCAGCCCCAGCTCTGCGTCGTAGCGCGTGGATGATGGAAAGCAGCGCGTTTCTGATGCTCTGTGAGGCCTACGAGCATGCGTGTTTGCGGCGCGACGTTCTTCGATGCTCAGCCGAGAAAGACGACGAGACCCTGATTAAATCCGAGGAGGAGTGCAGAAGCCTGGAGGCTGCTGCAATCGCTTACATTCGGGAGCAACGGAAATTCTCGGGGCTTAAATGATTCAGGCGATCGGATAATGTTCGCAAAAATCTCTACGAAGATCGAAGCTGTCAGGCGATCTCGAGATGAGGGTCTTTCGCCCCTTGTTCGATCATTGGCGTGCCAGACTTCCACTGCAGGTGGGAAGCGTTAAGTCGCCGCGCCACGATATCGTGGTTGAGCCATTGGATGTGGCCGGAGGGGTCTGAGGACGCGCCAAAAATTAGCTGCCCGGTCGCTTCCACCACGAGAGCACTCAAGAGGTCGCTGATCATGGCCTTGCTGTCCCGATGCATCTGCGTGATCTCGTTGGACGTGCCGATGGTCAGATCGGACTGTGCCTGGCTGTTTGCCATGGGCCATGCCGAGAAGTCGTAAAACGGACGCATGACCTCGTTGGCCTGCATCTCGGTAATCTTCTGGAAAACGTCCTTCATCGTGAAGCCGTCTGCCAGAAGCTGTTGGCATGCCTGCCACTGGTCCTCTGCCCATTGCCCACCGTTCTCTTTCCTCAGGGCAAGCAGCAACGGTATCAGGGGAAGCTCGATACCCGTAAATACGTCGGACGAATTGGTCCGGATCTCGGGGCAGTTATAGACGGTTGCCTTGACGCCCGCTGTCCAGGCTTCCTGCGCGATGGATTCTAGCAGCATCTTGGCGTAACCCTGGGTGTAGTTGGTGTAGGTCTGCCAACGATAGCGCCCGTCAATCAGGACTGCAGTTCCGTGATAACCGTAGGCCGTGTACCGGACCTGAGCACCCGAAGCCTCTACGCGCTCACGGATCGCCGCGCTGAAGTCGATAAGATGTCGAAAGGTGATTGCCGAGACTTCGTCGAAATTCTGCAGGATAAGCTTGCCCATGTCGCTGTCGAGCAGCGCTTGCGAAGACATGTGGCGGGGACCACGTCCCTTGTAGATACGATTGGCGACAACCAGGAACACCTTGGCTTTCGGAATGCCTCCGGCCATTGTATGGGCGAAGAAGACATTGCGGCCGTCGGCGATCATTCCGTCGAGAACGGCCATGACCTGCGAAAGCGAATTCGTGAACCGTGCGGTAGCGATGTCCCGGCACTGTTTGATGTAGTCCCAATCGAGCGTGTCATGTTCCCAGCTCTCCAGCGTCATGGATGCGAGGAGATCCGTCGGAGTCGGGCCTCCTGCCGGGGCGTCGAGATCGAAGCCAGCCATGAGAGGTATGTTGATGATTCTGCCGCCCAATCGGGCCTCGGCGGCAGAGAGTTCCTCGGCGTCCAGAGGCCGAAGCGCGTTGTTTTCGTCGCGCCGCCCGACTGTGATGCCCACGATCTCCATTCCAACCCGCCGGGCTTCATCGAGCAAGCCAGTGGCATATCCGCGGTCGAATAGTTCGCCGAAGAGGACGAAAACATCACCCTTACGAAAGACCTTGTTTTCGGCGATGCGGTTCAATGCGACCGGGTTTTCCATGCAATCAGCTCTTTGGTCCGTTAGTCGTCAAGCGATGGCTCAGACGAGCTTGGTTATCCACATGACCGTAATGAGCCGGAATAGGAAGTCATTTTAAGTGACCGCTTATTTCAAAGCGTGAACTCCCCAAAGGATTTTAGAGCCGGACAAAGAAGAGCTGAGACCATATTCTTTCGCTGGTGTCGCTGATATTCGCCGGTCTTGGCATTGGCGTCGAGCCGGGATGGACGCTGGATCTGCCAATCGCAATGTCGAAGAAACCTGATCGGCCGCCTCAGGGTGGAAGATAAGGCGACGTATTCCACCGAGCCTCGCTCGAGCGCAATCAGGAGGGGTTTGAATTGGAAGATATGAAAGCATCCCGCCGCAAAGCACTTCCCCGAATACCGATATTGATCGGCGGCACGTTGCATATCCCGCCAGCCGTAGAAGAAAAGACTACGCCGCCTGAACGAACCTCCCCGTTAGGTCTTGAACAATACATTGCCGGCCGAACGCTTGTGAGCGGCGATGGACCGGCCTGGGACGATATGTTCGTACAGGTCTATTCCCGCCTCAAGAAGCAGGAACCATTTCTTGTTCCCGCCGTCGCCGAGCCGCTTATTGTGTGGGTTATATCTGGCGAGGCGATCGTTGAAGAACGTGAGATTGATCGTGACTGGGTTACCAACACCGTGACGGTCGGGGACTTTTTCCTGACGCGGTCTCCGACACCCTACGAAATGCGCTGGCGTGCGACAGGCGCGGCTCCTTTCCAGGTGATGCACCTCTATTTGTCAGTTCCTCTCTTCGAGCGCGTCGCAAAAGATCTGCTTGGCCGCGCTGCGCGCCCCGCACTGCGTGACGTATCCGGTGGCAAGGACGAGCAGCTGTCGCACCTTCTGGCCCTGATCCATCAGGAACTTACGGCTGAAGGGAAAGGCAGCCAGCTGTTCATTCAGGGACTTGCCCAGAGTCTCGCCGTCCACCTGATCCGGAACTATGCGTCGAATGGCTCCGAAGGCGGGCGGCAGACAGCACTTCCGGGTTTCAAGCTTCGGCGCGCTGTCGCCTATCTTGAAGAACACCTGGCTGAGCCATTCAATCTCGCGAAACTATCCGAGGCCGTAGGCATGAGCGAGTTCCATTTCAGCCGTCTGTTCAAGAAGGCGACGGGCCTCTCGCCCTCCAGGTATTTCATTCGCCAGCGTGTCGCCAGAGCACAGCTGCTCCTGCAGGAGACGGACACGAGCATTATCAAGATCGGCATGTCCGTGGGCTATTCGAGCCCAAGTCACTTTGCCCAGGTCTTCCGGCGCGAGACAGGTCTCCCGGCGAGCCACTATCGTCGAGGTTAGTTCTTTCCACCTGCCGCGATTTGAGCAATATCGCGACAGGTGGAGCAAGGCCCCGTGAGAAGGCCGGGCATGAAAGGCTTAGCTTCCTCCTTGTCGAAACGAAACGCCCACCGCGGTGGCGGGCTTCAAGACAAGGAGTGAAGACAGTGACTAACCTCAACGGAAAGATCGCACTGGTAACGGGCGCATCGAGTGGCATTGGCGCCGCTACCGCTGCAAAGCTTGCCAAAGCCGGCGCAAGGGTCGGCATCGCCGCCCGCCGTACGGAAAAGCTCGCGGATCTCAAGAAGCAGATCGAAGCCAACGGCGGTGAAGCTCTTGTAATCGAGATGGATGTCGTGGATGCGCCTTCTATCGAAGCGGGCGTCAGGAAGCTTGTAGACGCCTACGGCTCGATAGACATCCTCGTCAACAATGCAGGCCTGATGCCGCTTTCCGATATCGACCAATTCAAGGTCGACGAGTGGCACCGGATGTTGGATGTGAACGTGAAAGGCCTTCTCAATACGACGGCCGCCGTTCTCCCCGAGATGATCAAGCAGCAGTCCGGCCACATCATCAATATGTCGTCGATCGCGGGCCGCAAGGTCTTCAAGGGTCTCTCGGTCTACTGCGCCACGAAACACGCGGTCACCGCCTTCTCTGACGGCCTGCGCATGGAAGTGGGCCAGAAGCACGGCATCCGCGTCACCTGCATCCAGCCGGGCGCCGTTGCTACCGAACTTTACGATCACATTACGGACCCCGGCTATCGCCAGCAGATGGACGAGCTGTCCAGCCAGATGACCTTCCTCCAGAGCGAGGACATCGGCGATACGATCGTCTTCGCTGCCCAAGCCCCGGCTCACGTCGACGTCGCCGAGCTGTTCGTCCTGCCAGTGGAACAGGGGTGGTAACAAACCGGCGCCTGACAGGTCCCCGCCTAGATGCGGGACCCCTCAAAGGAGAGAAAAATGAAGGAGATATCCCCATCCAAAACCTATCGCGTATTGGAACCGGGTCCTATCGTGTTGGTCTCCACGATGGATAATGGAAAGCCCAACGTCATGACGATGGGCTTTCATATGATGATCCGGCACGATCCGCCGCTGATCGGCTGCGTTATCGGCTCTTGGGACCACATCTATCAAGCCCTCCGGAAAACCGGAGAATGCGTCATCGCGGTGCCCGGGCTCGATCTGGCTGAAACCGCAGTCGACGTCGGAAACTGCTCCGGTGATCGGGTGGATAAGCTCCAGAGATTCGGCCTGAAGACTCGGCCGGCCAAGGACGTCTCCGCTCCCTTGATCACGGACTGCCTGGCAAATATCGAATGTGTAGTTGTCGATGGAAGGCTGGTCGAGCCATACAACCTCTTCATCCTTGGGGCCAAGCGGCTGTGGGTCAACGAGGCCTGCAAAGAGGGTCGAATGCTTCACCACCTTGGCGACGGTATCTTCACCGTCGACGGCGGCAGGCTCGATCTGAAGGAGCGCATGGTCAAATGGCGCCATCTCCCCTGAGAGGCGCCAGACCCTCAAGAAGCACCAGTAACCTGAGCCTGAAAGGAAGCACACATGTCTGCCTATCTCATCGTCGATCTCGATATCCACGATCGCAAATCGATCGAGGACTATCGCTCCAAGGCCTTGCCGCTCGTTGCCAAAGCAGGTGGTCGGCTTATAGCTCTGGATGAAGCTCCACTGGAGCTGGAGGGCTGGAAAGCCGCCAACCTGCTCATCATCGAGTTCCCGGACAAGGACGCTATCCGTCAGCTCTTCGCTTCTCGTGAATACGCACCGCTCGCTGCCCAGCGGCAAGCTGCGGCAGGATCGCGCATCATCGCGATCAACGGCATCTGAAAAGAGCAAGATACCGACAGCGCCCCCAACGGGCCGAGAGACCATTTTCGGCGCCGCGTCATAATGCGGATGTTGGCTTCACTAAAACACGGAGTACCCGAATGGCTGAACTGAGCAACGTGGCCTACTTCACTGCAAAGCCGGGCCGCTCGAAGAAACTGGGCGATGAACTTCTTCGGCTCGTCGCTCCTTCCAGGAAGGAGGCTGGCTGCCTTCGCTACGAGATCCACCAGTCCAACGACGTCCCTGACGTCTGGATGGTACTCGAGAACTGGCGGTACGCCTCGGATTTCAAACTGCACATGAGCACGGATTACGTCAGGGCCTTCATGGTGAAGGTTCCGGACCTTTGCGTCGAAGACGTGGAAATCTGCGGCTACCGGCAACGGTCCCCGCAGGCTTGAAGCAGGAAAGGAATAGATGAAATGAGTGCGAAAAATCCTAAAGTCTGGCTCGTGACCGGATGCTCTACGGGCTTCGGTCGCTACATCGCAGAGCACCTGCTGGATGCCGGCGAAAAAGTCGTTGTCACTGCCCGCAAGACTGACAATATTGCCGACCTCGAGCAGAGCGGTAATGCCCTGATCCTGCCACTCGATGTCACCGACCGCGAACAGTGCCAACTGGCTGTAAAAGCTGCAGTGGCCCGGTTTGGCCGAGTCGACGTCCTTATCAACAATGCCGGTATCGGCTTCTTCGGAGCAATCGAGGAAACTGATGAAGAGGATGCCCGGCGCCTGTTCGACGTCAACTTCTTTGGGACCGCCAACGCTATCCATGCGGTACTTCCGCATATGCGTGCCCGCCGCAGCGGCACGATCGTCAATATGACATCGATCGGCGGTCTGGTCGGCTGTACCGGCGTTGGCTACTACTGCGCGACGAAATTCGCGGTCGAAGGCCTGTCCGACACGCTCCGGGCAGAAGTCGAACCTCTCGGCATCAACGTCATGACTGTCGAGCCAAGCGCCTTCAGGACAGAATGGGCAGGATCGTCCGATGAGGTCTGCGCAGCCATTGACGATTACGACAGCACAGCGGGCGAAGCCCGTCGTGCCTATCATGCCTCCGTCGGAAAGCAGGCTGGCGATCCGGCGCGTGCCGCCAAAGCGATCCGGGAAGCTGTCCTGGCACCGGAACCCCCACACCATCTCCTCCTCGGCAATGATGCCGCGGATGCTGCCTTGAAGAAGGCAGACGCGCTGAAGGCAAACGTCCTCGCCTGGGAAGCCTTGTCTCGCTCGGCCGACTTCCCGGCAAACTAATCCAGTCAATCGAAACAGTTGAACACTTCCGTGGCCGCCGTCACGGAGAATGAAGGAGTGTGTCATGTCCAGGCGTTTTGCAGGCAAAGTTGCTATCGTAACTGGCGGTGGGTCCGGTATCGGCGCCGCCGTTGCAACCCGTCTTCTCGATGAGGGAGCTTCGGTAATGATATCCGGAAGAACAGACAAGCGGCTGTCGGAAAGGACGTCGAAGATGCCAGCGGACCGTACCGGCACATTTGTCGCGAACGTCTCTTCACGCCGGGACTGCGATGCCCTCGTCGCTGAAACCGTGGAGAGGTTTGGTCGTGTCGACACGCTCGTCAATGCGGCGGGGATGAACCTGGTCGGCACGATCGAGGAAACGAGCGACGAGGACTGGGAAGAATGCATCGCTTCCGATCTGTCCGGCGTTTTCTACATGAGCCGTGCCGCCGTACCGCATCTGAAGGAAACGAAGGGATCGATCGTGAACATCGGTTCGGTGTCTTCCCTGGGTGGAGGTTGGAGCGATGCCGCCTACAATGCTGCAAAGGGCGGTGTCGCCAATCTAACGCGCTCGGCTGCCTGCGACCTTGGCAAGTACGGCGTCAGAGCAAACACTGTTGCTCCGGGGCTGACCGTTACCGGGATGTTGGAAGCGATCATGGATGATCAGGCCCTCTGGAAGAAGCGTGGTCCCGTATCCCGTTGAGACGCGCCGGCCAGCCGGAGGAAATAGCATCTGCTGTTGCATTCCTCGCCAGTGATGAAGCCGCTTGGATCACAGGCATCATCCTGCCGGTGGACGGCGGTCAGACCTGCACAGATGGTGGCCCCGAATGGGGTAAGTAACGATGAGAAAGTCCGGGCTTCCGCCCGGGCTTTCCATCTACCTGTAAACTCGGTTAGTGCCGGGCGTCGAAGCTGTACCGCCCCGCGCCGAACGCCACTACCTGCAACAGGCCGCCTGCCATGGCGATGTTCTTGAAGAAGTGAATGAACTGGTTCAGGTCGCTGAGATTGTCGTGGAACGTCATGGCAGTGGCAACGCTGAACACGGCGAGAATGAAAGCCACGATGCGGGTCTGGAAACCGAGGATAAGGGCGATGCTGCCAGCGATTTCGGCCACGACCGCGGCGCCGTAGGATAGAGTCGGGAAGGGTAGGCCAACCATGTTGATGTAGCCGATCGTGCCAGCCGGGTCAGAAATCTTGCTGACACCGGAGAGCAGGAAAATGGCAGCGAGCAGGACGCGACCCGCGAGCGGCGTCACGCCGTTGATCAGAACTGATTGCGAAAGGCTTTCAACGCGCTGAGCGATTGCATCGGAATAAGACATGGACGTTCTCCTGAATTGGGCGTAGCCACCGTGGCTGCGTCATGAGAAAAAATTGCCACCATCCGATCCCACGAAAAAGCTGGATAATGTCGCAGATAATCGTCGAAAAACTCGAACGATCAAGCCAAAAAAAACCCGCATCTGTGAGGAAGCGGGTCCGGCCGGAGGGCGCATTAATCAGATGACGGAGAGGAGGCCTCCATCTACGAGCAGGGCTGTGCCCGATACGTAGCTCGAAAGGTCCGAGCCAAGGAAGGCGACGGCGTCGCCAACTTCCGAAGGTTTGCCAAGCCGGCGAAGCGGTGTCCTTTGGCGGAAACCCTCCGACGCCTGCGCGATCCCAGGGCTTGTGCGAAGAAGCTCCGTGTCAATTGTGCCGGGCGCGACCGCGTTCACTCGGATGCCGTCCGGACCAAGGGCGTCGGCCAATGATTTCGCCATCAGCACCACACCGCCCTTACTGGTTGAATAGGCGACCGTGATCCCAGCACCTGAGATTCCACCCATGCTCGCCATGAGAACGATACTGCCCCGCTTGTTCAGCGCCTTCATTTGGCGCGCAGCGGCCTGCGCCCCGAACAGCGGGCCGTCGAGATTGACCGACATGAGGCGGCGGTAATCGTCTTCCGGAACCTCCGCGCCATCGGTCTTCAGGGTGATGCCGGCATTTGCGACCATGACATCGACGCCGCCGAAATCCTCTGCGGCGGCGACCAGGGCGTTGTTGTCAGCTCTGCGACTGACGTCCGCTTTCACGAAGACGGATTGCGTTCCAAGCTTCCGGATCTCGGAGGCGGTCGGCTCGCCGCCTTCGCGTGGTGCTTCGATAACGTCAGAGACGATAACCGCCTTCGCACCATGATCGGCCGCTCGAATGGCGATGGCGCGACCAATACCGCTCGACGCGCCGGTTACGATGACGACCTTGCCGTCAAGGATGTTACTCTTGCTCATGATGGTGATCCTTAGAGTTCCGGCACTTTTGGAGCTGAGGGGGCAGGGCATCGAGCTGCTGCAGGAGGTAATAGAGGTTGGCGACACCCCAGTGTTCGACGATCTGGCCGTTGCGAATGCGCATGGCGTCGACGGTTTCGAACTTGATTTCCCGGCCCGTCGGCTCGATCCCAAGAACCGCGCCCTTATGGGTGCCGTGGTAGGTCTTGAAGGTTGTGACGATGTCGTTATCGACCGTCTGCCAGTGGATCTCGGCATGGAAATCCGGAAAAGCCTCGCGCAGGGCATGATAAAGACGGCGCGCGCCTTCCTTGTCAGGCGTCCCGCCAGGCTGCGGAGTGTGGTCATGGAAGTCGTCGGCGAAGAGTTCGTCGAAGAGGTCGAAATTGCCGCCGGACTGCACTTCGAGTGTGTTGCGGCGTACGATACCTTTTGCTGCTTCATGCTGGTCGGACATGGGATGATCCTTTCGAGGTCGGTGTCAGAGTTCAAAACCACCGATCGTCATGCCGCCATCGACGGTCAGCATCTGTCCGGTGACATAGGAGGCGGTGTCCGAGGCGAGCCAGATCGCGGCTGCCGCGATCTCTTCCGGCCTGCCGCCGCGTTTGGCGGGAATGGCGGTCTGAGTGAGGGCCGCAAAACCGGGGTTCTGCTGGCTATTTGCCGCCACCATCGGTGTTTCGGTCCAACCCGGCGCGATCGCGTTGACCCGGATGCCATCCGCCGCGTTTTCCATAGCGACAACGCGGGTCAGGCCCTGAACGCCATGCTTGGAAGCCGCATAAGCACTCATTCCTCCCGGCCCGGTCAAAGCGGCGACGGACGCGGTGTTCACGATCGACCCGCCGCCACTGCGCTTGATGAGCGGGATCTGGTGCTTCATCCCGAGAAACACGCCCTGCAGGTTGACGGCTACCACCCGCTTGAAATCCTCAAGGGGGTAGTGCTCGATCCGCTTTGCCGGGCCCGTGATGCCGGCATTGTTGAAGGCGGCATCAAGCCGGCCCGATATGGAGCCGATCTGCTCGACCCATCCGACCACCTGTACCTCGCTCGATACGTCGAGTTCGGTGGTGAATGCCCGGCCATCCTCAGCGCGGATGAGTGCTGCGGTCTCGGCAAGCCCATCGGCATTGCGATCGGCGAGATGCACCGTCGCGCCCTCACGAGCGAGCCCGAGTGCGATCGCCCGACCGATTCCAGAACCTGCGCCGGTAACCGCGGCGACCTTCTTTAAGAAGGGTGGGAACATGACTTCTCCTTGCCAGCCGATCGAACCGGTTGCTCGGGTTGGAGTTGATTTTGGGGAGAGTTTGGGCGGGGCTATGCGGCGTGAGCAGCAGCGAGTGCGGCTGCGGTGCGAGCGACGATCTCGCCCTGATGATAGGCACCTGCAAGATCGATCTGCGAAGGCTGACGGGAGCCGTCGCTACCGGCAATCGTTGTTGCGCCATAGGGAGCGCCGCCAACGATTTCGTCCATGCTCATCTGGCCCTGGTGACTATAAGGAAGACCGACGATGACCATGCCGAAGTGCATAAGATTGGTGATGACGGAGAACAGGGTTGTTTCCTGACCGCCATGCTGCGTGCCGGTCGAAACGAAAGCCGCGCCGACCTTGCCGTTCAGGGCTCCGCGCGCCCACAGGCCGCCGGCCTGGTCGAGGAAGGCTGCCAATTGTGAAGACATGCGGCCGAAGCGTGTGCCGGTGCCGACAATGATCGCGTCGTAGTCGGCTAATTCTGCCACGGTCGCGACCGGCGCAGCCTGGTTGATCTTGAAGTGGGCCTTATCGGCAACGTCGAGCGGGACCGTCTCGGGGACGCGCTTGATCGTGACCTCGGCGCCGGCGCTTCTTGCGCCTTCAGCGATTGCAGCGGCCATGGTTTCGATATGGCCGTAGGAAGAGTAGTAGAGAACGAGAACTTTGGTCATTTGTATGTCTCCGTGGCGTGCATGATTTCGATGGACCCAAGATGCTGTGTTCGATCATTTCGGAACAGCCGGATAAAATGATTGCTTACGTTCGATTAAATCGAAATGTTCTCGACGCCAGGTCTGTGGAAACGGGCAAAACCGAATGTCCGTTCTGACGGGCAGTGCGGGGCGAGCACGGCAACGGCGTGCGGGAGTTTTCGCTCCCGCACGCCTCCGAGCAGCCGGTTCTTGCGTCTTTCCGTCAGTCCCTCAGAAGGTTGAGCGCGACCAGCGGCTGACCGAAATGCTGAAGAGAGCCGGAGGCTTTGAAGCTGCCCAGATCGGATGGGGCAAAGCCGAGACGGGCGATCAGGTCTGCGACTTTCTTGCTCGCTTCAGGATAATTTCCCGACAGGAACAACACGCGCTTGCCGCTTGCCTTGACCGGTTCGGCGGCCAGAACAGCTGCGGGGAGAGTATTGAAGGCCTTTACCAGTTGCGCACCTGGGAAAAGATCGGCAACGATTTCCGAGGACAGACGCCCGCCAAGATCACGCGGCTTGAAAGCTGGGAAGTCGATAGCGTTCGTCGCATCGACGATGGTGCGACCGTTCCAATCGGCTTTCCTTTCGGCGATTTCCGGCACGGCGTCGTAGGGCACAGCCAGTATCAGCACGTCGGATCGAAGAGCCTGTTCAAGCTCCACGGCCTTCACCGCGCTTCCGAACCTGTCGGTGATGGGCTGAAGCGAAGCCGGACCGCGCGTATTCGCAATTACAGCGTCTACGCCTGCAGCATGAAAACGTTCTGCGAGGGCGGAGCCGATCGCGCCCGAACCGATGATTGCATATGTGGTCATGGTCGTTCTCCTTGATATGACGGGGTTTCAGTTGAAGTTCTCGGGGAGGGGAATGAATTCGTCGTCGCCAGGCACGCCGGGAAACCGCCCTTCGCGCCAGAGGTCGGCGGCATGGCGAATGCGCTCCTGATCGGTGGCAACGAAATTCCAGCGGATGAACCGCTTCTCCGGAAGGGGCTCGCCTCCGAAGGCGAGGAACCGCGCCCGTTCGTTCGCCGTCACGACGATTTCCGCTCCGGGTTTGAACACGATGAGGCGATCCGGGCCATAAACACCGTCCTGGCCGACGAGTTCGATCGTGCCGCTGACGACAAAGATCGCGCGCTCGATATGCTCGTCATCGATCCTGTAGCGTGCCCCTGCCTGAAGCTGGATCTCCGCTGAAAAGAGATCCGAGAAGATCGTAGCAGGCGAACGGCGGCCGTGCAGGGTGCCGGCAAGCAGCTTCATGTTGATGCCTTCGCCGTTGACGGTCGGAAGTTCATCGGAACCAAGATGTTGAAAGAGGGGAGCTGTTTCTTCCGACACTTTCGGCAGAGCGATCCAGTTCTGCAGGCCCGTAAGCTTGCCACCATATGTGCGAATATGCTCGGGCGTCCGCTCCGAATGGGCGATACCGGATCCGGCGACCATGAGATTGACCTCGCCTGGGCTGATTGACTGCACGTAGCTTTCGCTATCGCGATGCAGAAGCTCGCCTTCGAGAAGGTAGGTCAAGGTCGACAGACCAATGTGCGGGTGAGGGCGAGTGTCGATACCCTCGCCGGGGCCGAAGCGGACCGGGCCGAAGCTGTCGAGGAATATGAAGGGTCCTACCATCTGTCGCATCGCGGCAGGCAATGCCCGGCGGACCGAGAATCCTCCGAGGTCTCGGGACGGAGGCAGGATGATCTGTTCGATGTCAGCATTCGACAAATACGACATTGTCAGCTCCGGCGGTTGAATTTCTGTAAGCTGAAGGTAGGTCCACTAGACGTTTCGCAAAACTCAGATAATTTCGGCGAAAACGATCGAGGAATTCGAAATGTCAGACCCCGGCCAGCCGACGCTGGATCAGCTCAAGGTGTTCATTACCGTTGTCGAGACAGGCAGCTTCGCGGCCGCCTCTCGCAAATTAAATCGGGCAACATCGGTGATCAGCTACACGATCGCCAATCTCGAAGCGCAGTTGGGGGTCACGCTTTTCGACCGGCTATCGACGAAGAAACCGCAGCTGACTTTAGAGGGCCGGACGGTTCTCGCCGAGGCAAAGAGCGTCGCCCATGGAATCGATAATCTTCGAGCAAAGGTGAAAAGCATGCTCCGCGGCGTTGAGCCGGAGGTTCACCTCGCGCTCGACGTCATGCTTCCTGCCGCCCGTGTCATGGACGCGCTAAAGGCGTTTCGGAAGGAATTTCCGAGCGTCTCCCTTCGCCTCTATGTCGAAGCCTTGGGAGCGGTCACCCAGATCGTGCTCAACCGAACCGCTGCGATCGGTATTAGTGGGCCTCTCGATATCGAGATAGCCGGACTTGAACGTATCGGGGTGGGTTTTGTCAAACTCATTCCGGTGGCTTCACCCGACCATCCTTTGGCGGGCGGGTCCCATCCGCCAGGCGCAGCGCGGGGACATATCCAGCTCGTCCTGACCGACAGGTCACCCCTTACCCAGGGCCACGAGTTCGCGGTGGTCGGCAACCACACTTGGCGGCTCGCCGATCTCGGCGCCAAGCACATGCTGCTCAAGGAGGGTATAGGTTGGGGCAACATGCCGGAACCTATGGTGCGCGATGACATCGAGGCAGGCCGTCTGGTGCAGCTTGATCTTCCCGATTGCAAAGGCGGCCCCTATCGCCTTCAGGCCGTCTATCGTACCGACACGCCTCCCGGTCCCGCCGCCCGTTTCCTGATCGACCACTTCCAGAGCCAGGATGTTGACGATCCTATTTCAGCCGGCTTTGGAGAATAGCGAGAAGGAGCCACGGTCTACCTCACGCGGCTTCGAAGACGCCTCCGACTTACATTGGAGAGTGCGTCGACGCAGCCGCGCCAGATCTCGCCGAGGGCGCCCTGGAGGGTCAGCGCTAAACATTGAGTTGATAGGAAATCGGAAGCCAGCGGTAGCCTCGATCCTTCCTCTCAACAAACCCGAGGGAAGGGAATGACATGTGATAGCCAACGACGGGAAGCCGATCGGTCGCAACCATGTCATAAATATGCCGCCGGGTCTCGGCGCCTGTGGTCTTGTCCATATCGAAGAAAGCATGCCACTCGGGATGCGCCAGCGATGCCACTTCATGGTGCGCGCAATCGCCCCACACGAACAGCTGCTTGCCTTGACTTTCGATGTGAAAGGCCAGGTGGCCGGGAGTATGCCCATAGGCCTCGACGGCGCGAATGCCGGGAGCAACCTCGGCACCCGGTTTGATGAAGCTCATGCGGTCTGCCAAGGGCACGACATTTTTCGCAAAGACAGTGGCGGACACATATTCATTGTCGCCCGGGGCCGCAGCGAGACGATCTTTGGACGACCAAAAGTCAAACTCCAGGTCTCCAATCGCATATCGCGCGTTCGGGAATAGCGGTTTCCCATTCTCCATCAGGCCACCGATATGATCCGCATGCGCATGCGTGAGGACCACGAGGTCAATCTGTTCGGGTGTGAATCCGGCTGGGCGCAACAGGTTTGCAAGCCAGCCGCCATCGGGCCGCGGCACGAAGCCGTTTGCGCCGTTGCCGGTATCGAAAAGCACGAGCTCTTTGCCGGTGTTCACGATAGTGGGGGTAAAGCCCGGCTGAAACTTCCTTTCAGGAAGCAGGCTTTGCCACATCAGTTGTTCGATCTCGCGCTTCGGTCGATCTTCCCCGACAATCGGCCACGGTCCATCGAGTACGGCGCCGGCATCGAGAATGTTTGTCACCTCGAAGTCACCTAGCTTGAAGCGATAGTGCGTAGGGGTTGAAGGGCCGAGTGGCATTCCGGCCGCGAGTGTCGCCGACGGGAAAAGACCGGTCACCGCCGGAGCCGTTATCAACGCAGCGCCCGAGGCGAGAACCGTTCGGCGAGTCAATTGGAATCGAAGCATGCGGTATCCTCCACATAGGTATTGACCCTGGTTGAGCGACCCAGACGGGCAGCAAGCCGCACTGTGCAGTCGGCAAATGCCCTTCCTGCGCGTGAAAACTGCTCCTTAAGGCCCAATTTCATTTCTGCGCTGTTCACTTACACTGCTCTCGCGGTCGGGATGGGCCTTTGCGTCGCAAGCAATCGGGAGGTTAGCCATGCCCGCTTCGAACGGCTTGTATGAACGTGCTGTTGAAAAATCTGCGCTCCGCCCCTTTTGGCATCTGGACGAAGCGCGGACGTTCTTTGTCGGGCCGCTCGAACGCAACAGCCTTCATCAGCACGGTGCGCCCGTCTACCTGGCCGGGATCTACGGCAATTTCCGGTTGCGAATCCAAGGGGGTCGCTGGCTATCGTGCCGCACGGCGGTCATTCCTGCCGGGGTGCTTCACGAACTTGACATCGGCGGCTATCCCTTGGCGGTGTTTTACATCGAAGCAGACATAGGCAGCGCCGATCAGCTCGTGCCGCTATCCGGCAATAGTTGGGAAGCAGACGGCGTTCTCTTGGGACGCAGCGGCGAGTTCTCAATCATGCGCGAGCTGTGGGAGGATTGTGCCGGCGCAAGATGGGCAGGCCAAGCGCTGGAGGACTTGCTCGACTTTTCAGCGCGGCGGGCCTCCAGAGGCCAAGTCCTGCGCATAGCAGCGGCAATCGATTACCTGAGAACGCACTCGGACGAACTCACCTCCGTAACGCCGCTCGCAAAGCGCGTAGGCTTGTCAGCCTCCCAGTTTCAGCGCGTGTTCACTCGGGAGGTGGGCGTGCCTTTTCGCCGCTACCGCGCCTGGAACCGGATGCGCGTGGCCATCGGTGAGATCGTGAACGGCAGCAATTTTACGACGGCAGCCCATGCAGCAGGATTTTCGGACCAAGCGCACTTCAACAATGATTTCCGCCGCACCTTTGGCGCAGCGCCGTCGTTGAGTCTCCTGGACCTGAGAAAGCTCCCGTCCCGTTGAATGTGACGGCGACTTGCGGGGAACGATTGAAGTCGCCCAGAGCGTGCTCCGGCGACCTTGGGCGCCCGTTTTCGTAGTCACAATGTGGTGCTACCGTCGCGGCAAACCGGTGGATGGCGGCGTTTGGGGGCCAGCAGAGCATCGGTGGCGTCCGCGGCTTAGTCATTCGTCATTCAGTCAGCGCGTTTTTGTAGATGATGCCGTCTTTCATGATGATCTTGAAGCTTTTGGCAGGATCAGCCACCAGGTCGATGTTCTCCAGCGGATTGCCTTCGACGAGCAGGAGGTCCGCGAGAGCGCCTTCCTCGACAACGCCCAGCTTTCCCGGGTAGGGGTTGCGCTGGCCCGACAGCGCCAGCAGTTCGGCATTGGTCCCGGTCGCCATAACGAGCGCCTCGGCAGGCGTGTACCAACGCACGAGCGAGGCCAGTATTGCTCCCTGCTGCTTCGCCAGCGCGCGGGAGAACAGAACATCCGTGCCCCACGCGGTCTTAATCTTGTACTTCTTTGCGAGTTCGTATGTTCTGCCGATGCCTGGCCAAACCTCATCTGCCTTGGCGCGCTCGACCGAACCCTCCCGGAGGCCGGTCCTCATCAATTCGGGAAGCGGCTGCAAGCTCAGCCAAACGTCCTTTTCAGCAATCAGCCTGGCGGTGGCTTCATCCATGAGGAAGCCGTGCTCGATGCACTTCACACCAGCCGCGATCGCTTTCCGAATCGCGTCAGAGGTGAAGGCATGCGCGGCAACGTAGGTGCCCCAATTCTCGGCGATCTCAACGGCGGCCCGCAATTCTGGCTCGGTGAAGGTGGTGACGTCGAGCGGGCTGAAGGGTGAAGACACCCCGCCGCCGGCGGTTAGCTTGATCAGAACGGCTCCCTGCATGAACTGTTCGCGGACGCGCATTCGCACCTCGTCCGGGCTGTCGACGACCATTGCACCCCCGACCGTCTCCATAGGGGTGAGCGGACCGCCGGTTCTCCGCGGCAGGTCGGTGAACTGGCGGAAATCGCCATGTCCGCTGGTAACTGTGATCATGGCACCGGAGGTATAGATACGCGGTCCGGGGATGATGCCCCGATCGATCGCACGCTTGAGGCCGAAGGCTGGTCCGCCCACATCACGCACAGTGGTGAAGCCGCGCATCAGGGTATCCGTCGCCTCCTCGCCGGCCAGGATACTGGCGAAGCTGAGATCGCCCATTGCCTCCGCCGGACTGGACGCGGCCAACATGGCATGCCAGTGCGCATCGATCAGGCCCGGCATCAGCGTTCGCCCGTCGCCGGCAATTCGCTCAGCGCCTTCGGCTTGAATCGGGCTTGTCGAAATCGCCGCGATTATATTGCCCTTGACCAGAACATTCGACGGCGCCGAAAGAACAGCACCTTTTCCGTCAAAGATGCGGACATTCTCGAACAGCACGTCATCGGCGCTGGCCGTGGCGCAAAGTCCGAGCACGAGAGCCGCGGCAAGCATTTCTCTGCCAGAGTGAAGCACAGTGAAAAGGGGACGCGCAAGAAAGGACAACGCTGCGGCGCAGGACACGGCATGCGCCACAACTTTGCTCTTCGAGAGCTTCTGCGGTTCAACGAATTTTTGGCACATGACGGTTATCCCGCTTTGGGAGGAGACATGCTCACTGCGCAAGGGCAAGTTAGGGCTTAGCCGGCATCAAGAAGCAGTCCAGACTGGTCCTTCGGAAGTAAAGGTCGCCTTGAAGGGCTGATCGCGACGGAACCCGGGCCAGCGGTGCAGCGTTTACCGCCGCTGGGGGCGGAAAATCATGCCGCGTTGCATTAGCACCGCGCAATGATGATCGTGCCATCCGGTTGCCTATATCTGCAGTTTCCACGGTTTTGAGGCGAAGTGGTAGCGGTTCCGACAGCTGCACCGACAAGCGCTCCGCCTGCGGCCCCGGCGACCGTGCTCGTAGTGTTTCCGCCGATCAATTGGCCTGCCACGGCTCCCGTTCCGGCACCCACCAACGCGCCGCTCAATCCGCGTTGGTTCTGCTGGGTGGCGCAGCCCGCAACAAGCATCGTCGTGAATGCGGCAAAAAAGACTCTCCAGGACATGGCATGCTCCAATGCTGGAATAGCGGGAATTGCTAATATGGGCGCGGATTTTCTTCGTCTCTCAGAGAGCTGCCGCTTCGGTGCTACCTCCGTGCCCTCGCATTTCCACCACCCGTCCGTCCCGCTCAGGTGATCGACGCCCTTGTTGAGACTTGCTCCCTGCTAGATCTGACATCAACCGACTGAGCGGATGCGGGGACCTGCGCACCGCATCCTCCACCAATTGCCGACGGATGTATCATTCCCCGAGGCTTATACTTGTCAAGAAAGAGGAGGACCTGCTGCCTGAATTGGGGATGGAGCGTCAAGGTTGTGGATTCCGGGCTCATGACCGTGCGGGTGACGGACTAGTGGAAGAACTGGAGTCGCGGGATCTTTCGCCGGGATTGAAGACTCTCCTCAATCCCAACGGCCGAGGCTTCCGTGGCCTCTCCGCTCCGTGGAGCTACTCGTGGAGAGCGAGTTCTCCTGCCTTCATGCGCCATCCATTATCGTCTCTTTCCCCAGCAGTTCCGCAAGCCACCGCGTAGAGGCGAACTGGGCGCAGAATGAAAGGACGGCGATGGTTATCGGAACGCCGATAAACGCGCCGAATATTCCCCACAGGAAGGTCCAGAGAAAAACGGAGAAGAGGACGAGCGACGGAGATATGCCGAGTGTGTTACCAGCCACTCTGGGCTCGATGTAGCTCCCTATTATGAATTGGGCGGTACTCAAGCAGGCGAAGACGATCAGGGCCGACTGAGGCGACTGGAATTGAGCCAGGGCGTAACAGGTCGGCAGGATCGTCGCGAATGCCGGGCCGATGAACGGGATATAGTTCAAGGTGAACGCGACGATTCCCCATTCGGCAGCGAACCGCAGTCCGAAGGCCGTGGCAAGCGCCCAGACGGCAATTCCGGTCGCCGCGCTCATGATCGTCCTGATGAGAAGATATCGTCGGATACGCGAGGCCGCGAGTTCGAAGCCGCTGATGATGCGAGCCGCGTTGTCGTCCGTGAGCCTGCGGATTCTGGCACCCAGGTCCGACACTTCCAAAAGCCCGAGAATGACATAGAGGAGAACCACGAGCCAGAACGAGACCATGGTGTTCAGCCGAGCAGAGATCCCCTGCAGGGCGCGCAACAGGAGCCGGGAGTCGAGGTTGTCCGCCCAGAACCCGGCGAGAGCTATTCCGTGCCCCCCTAGCCACTCCGCAAGGCGATTGTAAAGCAGCTGAAACTGACCGGCATCCATTGCCAGCGACCGCCCGATCCGGCCGAAGCTCAACGTCACGACGGACATGAACACGACAAAGGTCCCGAACAGCAGCGCCGCGACGATGGCCAATGCGAATACCCTGTGCAGGCGTGCCTCTAGCCGACTTTGAATTGGCCACAGCACCGCAATGATAAACAGCGCGCATGCGACAGGTGCGAGAACGACACCGGAGAAATACACGGCCGCCACCGTGGCGATTACAGTCAGGATGCCCGGTACGACCACCCTACCGCGTTCGGTCATCGTGCACCTCCCAGGGTTGTCGGCAGCATTTGGCAGCTCCGGGACATAGCTTGATTGCATTCCGCTTTTCCCCACGGGGACGGCTAATGCTGTTGTTTTCAAGCAATTCCGGACGCAGATTCGTCGCACGCTCTCGCGGGAATTGCTCTAGAAGCGCCATATCAGGGGAACGACGAATACCGAGACGACGAAGAACCACATCAGTAGAGGTAGGCCGAGCTTCCAATAATCGCTGAACGCATAGCCTCCGGGACCCATGACCATCAGGTTCGTCGGTGTTGCGATCGGCGTCAGGAATGCTGCCGCCGCCGCAACGGACGTGCTCATGAGAACCGGGCGAGGCGATACCCCCATGGTCGTCGCTGCGGCTACCCCAATAGGAATGATAATGAGGGCCGTCGCCGTATTGCTGATCAGTTGGCCCAGAACGGCGGTCATGACGAAGAGGCCCGCCAGAAGAGCGACAGGCCCGGCATCGCCGACGAGATCGACGAGCTGCTCGGCCATGAGCTTTGCCGCGCCCGTCTCCACCATCGCTGTGGAGAGCGGCATCATTGCCCCAACCAGGATCACGGTCGTCCATCCGATCGCCCGATACGTTTGCTCGACCGTCATGATCCCGGCGAGGATCATCGCGCCGGCAGCAAGAAGGCCGGCAACGGCTGGAGGCACTATTCCGGTTGCGAGCAGGAGCACCATTACGATCAGGACGACGATGGCTTGCCATGCCCCCGGACCCATGGGAACCGCCTGACGCCGAACGAGTTCCGGCGAGCTCACGACCAGGACATCCGGGTCGTCAAGGTGAACATCCAGTGCTTTCCAGGTGCCTTGCAGCAGCATCGTGTCTCCGGCCTGCAAAGTCGTTCCGCCCGAGCGTCCGCCTCCACCCTCGGCGTCGCCGATCTGGTTTCCGCCTCTTTGAACGGCGAGAACGATGAGATCACCGCTTTCTGTGACCATGCCGGGAAAGACCTTTCTTCCGATAAGGCCCGAGCGGGGCGGAATGACCACCTCCGCAAGGCCCGATCTGCGATTGAAGAGCATATCCTCCCCGCTGGACGATCCGGTCTTCTCCCGGAAGGCGAGATGCGTGTCGGCGGCAAGACGCGCCACGGCATCGTTGTCGCCCCGCACCAAGACGTAGTCGCCTTCCGCGATGGCAGCTCTATGCAGCGGCCCGCCCGTTTCGCCGTCCTGCACGGCAACGAGTTGAAGGTTGGCGGTCCCGGAGAGATCGATAGACGAAGCCGGCGCGCCAACATAGGCAGAGGTCGCCCGCACCCGCATCTGATGAATGCCGCTCTCCAGCCCATATTGCTCGACAAGCGTCTTGGCGTGTCGGCTGAAGTCGGCAGGCATTGCGGCCCCGTTTCGTTCCGGAAGCAGATGGCGGCCAAAGAGGATGATTATCGCCACTGTTCCGGCAAGCAGAGGAAGACCGACAAGGCCGAATTCGAAAAAGCCGAACGCACCCACGCCCGCGTCGTAGCCGGCGTCCGACACCAGTACGTTCACGGGGGAACCGGTGAGGGCGAGCTTTGATCCAGCGTGTGCGGCGAACACCAGAGGCATGAGAAGCTGCGATGAAAACCGCTTCAGCCTGACGGCGATCACCACCACCACGGGCAGCAGTGCTGCAACGGCGCCGTTGACGCTGATGAGCGCGGTGAGGAGCGCTACCAAGCCCATGGTCAGCACCAGCAGCCGGGTCCTGCTTTCCTTGCCTGCTCCGCGTATCAGGAGCTGTCCCGCCCAGGCGGTCACCCCCGTTATCTCGAGACCTGCGCTGATCACGAAAAGCGAAGCGATGAAGATGACGGCGGGATCACCAAACCCTCCGAGCGCCTGCTCGATCGTCAATACGCCGCTCGCCCAGAGCGCCAGGGCGGTCATCATCGCGACCAAAACCACCGGCAGCTTGTTCGACACGAACAGAATGACGGTCAGAGCGACAATTGCGGCAATATAGGCGATCGGGCTCACTGAATGGGCTCCTTGACACCGCTCCGCTAAGGGATCCGGCTGCTAATTTGGCTTGTGCAATTTCCTTGCCGCAAAATGGATCCGGCTATTCCGGCATCGTTGCAAGCAGCACGCCAAGCCGACATCCTTTCTCATACTCCCTAAGGTCAACATACTCGTTCACGGTATGGATTTCCGCCTGACCTGCACCGATCGTGACCGTAGGAACGCCGTGCTTGTCCAGCCAATTGGCGTCGAGACCTCCATTTGAGAACAGATAGTTCGGCTCGAGTCCGAGCAACTTCATCGCCTTGGCTGCGCGAACCACAGCCGGCGAATTCTCGTTGAGCTTGAATGGTGGATAAGCTGTGTGGTGAATGAAGGTCACGCGGGCGGTCTCTCCGTTGCGATCCTTCACCGCCTGCTTCGCCTTCTCGAAAGCAGCTTCATAGCCTTCGGCTATCATCTTTGCGAAGGCCGGTTCCGGACTGCGGGCCTCGCCTTTCAGGAAAGCGTAGTCGGTGACGACGTTCGTCGCGTCGCCGGCTGCCATGCCGTCCTTCCCGCCGAAAATTCCGATGTTGCTTGTGCCGCGATCGTCGGATTTCTCGATCTTTCCGAACCAGCCTGCCGCATAGGCCGCAGCCAGGGCGAGGGCGCCCACGAGCGTTGCGGATATCCCCGTTTCCGGCGCGACTCCGGCGTGGGACGCCCGTCCCACGATTTCTGCCTCCCAGTTCTCCTGCCCCACTGCTCCAATGATGAGGTCCGATGCGAGCTGGCCGTCGACGTTGACGCACATCACCGGTCCGCCAAGGACGGCCGGGTCGAGTTCGCGGGCGCCGTGGAGCCCGCTCTCCTCGCGAACGGTAAAAAGAAGGGTGATCGGCGGGTGCGGGAGGCTATGCTTGATCAGCGTTTCCGCCACGACCACCAGAAGAGCAACCCCTGTGCGCGCGTCCCCGCCGAGGGCGGTTGTGCCGTCCGACACTATGCGATTGCCGTCACGCAGTGGTTTTGCTCCTGCACACAAGGGTACAGTGTCGAGATGCGTGGAGAACAGCAGCCGAGGGCCGGGTCGGGTGCCCGGAAGATCGACTATCAGGTTTCCCGTTTCGGTCGGTAAAGGGATCCTCTCGTTGGCGTCGTCGAAGCGGATGTTTTCTCCAGAAACCCCCACGGCCTTGAGAGCTTCGATGACCGACGCCGCGATGTCCGCCTCCTTGCCCGTTACTCCCTCTACGGAGAGAAACCTCATGAGGTGTTCTACGGCAGCAGCCGTATCCAAGGGAATTGCGAAGTTGTCCATCATGACCATCCATTGATGCGAGCAGGTTCTTGAAGCGGAGACTGCTCTACAGTCCCCAAGGAAGTCCAACCATCTTCCAGACCGCGAACAGCAAGGTCCACAACACGAACATCCAGATCACGTAAGGCAGCATCAGTGACACTATTGTCCCGACGCCAGCCGACCTGTCGTATTTCTGGGCGAACCCTACGACCAAAGCGAAGTAGGCGTTGAGCGGGGTGATGGCGTTCATCGGAGAATCCCCGACCCGGTAAGCAGCCAGGACCGCCTCCGGCTCAACACCGAGCTTCATCAGGAGCGGCACGAAGACTGGCGCGAATATCGCCCATTTTGCGATTGCGCCGGTCAACAGGAGATCGATGATCGCAACGACGATGATGAAGCCGAGTAACAGGGGCAGGGCGCCGATATTGGCGGCCTGCAGCGCGCTGGAAAGGCTCAACGCCATGACGGTGCCCATGTTGGTATAGGTGAAGTAGGCGACGAACTGGCTCAGCACGAAGAACAGGAAGATCGTACCGCCGAGATTTCTGATGGATTTCTCGACGGCCGTGATCACCTCGGTAAGGGTCCGCAGGGTCCCGGCCCCGATGCCGTAGCACCACCCGGAGACGAGGAAGACAAGCATGATCAATGCGATGAGGCCGTTCATGAAGGGCGAGTTGCCGATCAGCTCGCCGGTTTCGGCGTTCCGGAGCGGTGCGCCACCGGGCAGCGTCAGGAGGCAGAACACGATCACGAGGCCGATCAGACCGAAGGACGCGAACCTTAGCCCGCGCGATTCAGACGCTGAGAGCGCGGCTCCTTCGTTCGCGCGCTCAGCGTCTTCGTCGGGGACATAGGTCCCAAGTCTGGGTTCGATCATGCGGTCTGAGACGAAGGCGATCACGCCGGTCAGAAACAGGACCGATGCTATGGAGAACCAGATGTTGGACGCCAGCCCAATCGACCTGTTCGCATCGACCAGATGGGCGGCGTCATTGGTGAACTCCACAAGAACCGCATCAAGCGGCTTGATCAGCATGTTGACCGTGAAAGCGCCGGCCACCGCGGCAAACCCCAGTGCGAGACCTGCAAGCGGATGACGCCCCACCGCCAGGTAGGCAATACCCGCAAGAGGGATCAGAACCAGATAACCCGCGTCCGCGGCAACACTCGCGATAATTCCAACGAAAGCGAGAATGTAGGTCAAGGCCCAGCGCGGAGACACGATCACCAATTTCCGGATAAGCGCTGTAACGAGCCCGGACTCCTCGGCGACGCCGGCGCCGATCATCGCGGCAATCATGAGACCGACTGCAGTGAAGCTCATGAAGTTAGGGATAAGCGACACATACATGAAGCGAATGCCGTCGGTATTCAACAGGCTTCTTATTGAAGTCGTTGCGGACTCGAGCTCATGGGTATCCGGATTGATCCGCTCGAAGGTCACCGAGGTCCCAAAAATACCCAGAACCGCTGACAGCGCGATTACCCCGGCAATCAGAATAAGGAAGATTATGACGGGGTGGGGGACCATGTTGCCCACCTTTTCGACGCCGTCCAGGAACCTTTGCATCACGGTTTTCGGAACTGCTCCCGCCGTGGACATGGATACACTCCCTGTGCTCCAACCCCGCGAACCGGGGCGTGATGCCGACATCGCCGCCGCAGGCGAAGTAGACGTCATTTTAGTTGATGCAACCAAAGAGTCGTGAGTACAGAATCCACAACCTGAGCCGCCTGTCCCGAAACGCAGTCGATTTTTGTCGGAAGTCGTGGTGTGCGCCGCCGACGGCGACGGGCGCTTCCCTCCTGGTAAGCTTGAGCAGGAGTGGTTGTAGAGCGGCCCCGCTGGCGAAGAGCCCCGGCCTATATACAGCCGCAACAGCGATTTATTGACTTTAGTTCAATTAAGAGTACGACTTGTGATTGAGCATTAAATACAGTTTGCCGAAAACCTCGAAGGTATTGCTATGAATACAATGCCAGCGTCGAGTGTCGGGCGGGGTATTGACGTCAAATTTGCGTGCTCGATCGATGTAAGTACCCAGTCCTATCCTCAGCAAGATCAGTTTGAAATATTCAAGAACGCACATGCCGGCGTCGCGGATCTAACCTTCTGCAAGAGTGCGGACGGGTCCTTTCCAGCCCGGCAGATGGTGTGGATCCTGGGCTCAATGGTAATTGTCTCCAGTATGCTGCCTGGAGCAGGTTACGCACACGAGTGGCGGCATTTAAAGAAGCCGGCCTTAGACAACTGGTACCTGTGGATTCCACGACGGTCCGTCGATCAGGGCGTTGGCGCGCGGACCATGCCTCATCTGCACTGTCTGGCGAAGCCATTTCACGCCATCGTCGAGGACGAGGGCGCATGTGCGATCTATTTTCCGTCAGAGGGGTTCGTTCCTGCATCGATCCTTGATTGCTTGCTCGATAGATCTGTCCAGGGCGCGTCGGGGCGTCTCCTCACTGACTATCTCATGCTCCTGGTTCGATCACTGCCCGACATGACCGTGGCAGAAGTTCCATACGTCGTCGAAGCAACACGCAATCTCGTCGTTGCATGTTTGGCGCCTTCGCCTGATCGTGTTGCAGACGCTCAAAGACCGATTGCGGCGGTCGTTCTGGAGCGGGCCAAACGCATGATAACCTCGAGACTTGTTGATCGCTCGCTCACCCCCGAGGCGATTTGCTGCGAAATAGGCATCTCGCGCTCGAGGTTGTACAGGTTGTTCGAGCCGCTTGGTGGCGTCGCGGCCTACATCCGACACCAGCGCTTGGTTCGGACCCGCAGCGCTATTTCCAGTATTGAAGACGTCCGGCCGATATCTCGCATCGCGGAGGAATGGGGGTTCGACGATCCTTCAGCATTCAGCCGGGCCTTTAAGCACGAGTTTGGAATGACCCCTAAGGAAGTAAGGGAGGTGGGATGGAACGGCGCTGCTGCGCACGTGCGCAGGGAGAGGTTTCGCGAAGGAGCCCCGACTACACTCCGCCAACTCCTTCAAGGCATAGCGTGATCGTGCCGCTCGCCATTCGCGTGACAAGCGACGGCGGCCGCGAGCACAGAAATGGAAGATCGTTTGCGAGCAGCTGGAACAAACGCAGGGTGGGGACCGACCAACCGTGCCTTCGAACTCTCCACGCCGGACGCCAGGCCGCTGCCGCTTTGCGCCGCCGGCTCTCGGATCGGCTATTCAAACAGGTCCGGGTTGTCCGCCTCGATCTGAGGCAGGTCGGAGAGGATGCCGTTCAAGTGCCGGCGCATCGCATTCGCCGCCGCTTCGGCATTGCGTGCATCGATGGCGATGATGATCGCCTCGTGCTCGGCGATCAGATTCTTCATAAGATCCGGGTGGCGGAGCTGGAAATTGCAGACTCGATCCATATGCGCCTTGATGTCGGCTATGGCATTCCAGGCCAGCCCGCATCCCGCACCCTCGGCAATGGCAATATGGAATTGCTCATCCTCGCGCCTGAAGGCATTGTGGTCGTTGATCTCCTCCGCTGCCCTTTGGCGCGACAGAATTGTGTCGATGCGCCCCCGTGTCCAGCTGTCAAACGCTTCGCTTGCGCGTTGCGCTACGGCCACTTCGATGGCCTCCCGCACGAAGCGGGCTTCCATCATCTGCCGGGCGGAGATACGCACCACGACCGTGCCGCGGTTGGGCCGTATATCCACCAGTTTGGACTTGCCTAACGCAATCAAGGCCTCGCGCACCGGCTGACGTGAAACGCCCATGCGGGTTGCGATTTCCTGCTCGGAAAGGCGGCTTCCGGGCGCAAGTTCCAGACGGATGATCGACTCGCGGAGATCGCGCTCCACCTGCGCAGCGGTCGTTTCTCCGTTGTCTGTCCTTAGGTTTTCAAGTCCCATCGGCCTCGCCGCCACCTCACTTTGACAAGGCAACATAATAATTCTGCGGCCCTCGGCCGGCGGAAAGAGGGCGGGAAGGAGCGACTGTGCTTGCGAATTTCATCACTCCCGATGCCAGAGATCCTCGGCTTGCCATTAAAGCCCGCTATCGGATGCTTGTCGACGGCAAGTCCGTCGACGCAGTGTCCGGGCGGACAATCGATCGCGTGAGTCCCGGCCATTTAGGCGTCGTGGTCGGAACCTGGCCGGAAGCGTCTCCAGAGGATGTGCGGTTGGCGATTGCGGCTGCCCGCCGTGCCTTTGATACCGGTCCGTGGCCGCGCATGTCGGGCGCAGAACGGTCGCGCCTGATGTTCAAGGTCGCCGACCTCATCCTTGCGCGGCAGGAGGAACTGGCGCTGATCGAGAGCCTCGAGGTCGGCAAGCCGATCGCGCAGGCGCGCGGCGAAATCGGTTTCTGCGCAGACCTCTGGTCCTATGCCGCCGGCCAGGCCCGCGCGCTGGAAGGACAGACCCACAACAATATCGGCGACGACCGCCTGGGCCTCGTCCTGCGCGAGCCGGTCGGGGTGGTCGGCATTATTACGCCCTGGAATTTCCCTTTCATCATCGCGTCGGAACGCGTGCCCTGGGCGATCGGCGCCGGCTGCACCGTTGTGCTGAAGCCATCCGAGTTCACTTCTGGTACGTCGATCCGCATGGCGGAACTGGCACGTGAAGCCGGCATTCCGGACGGGGTGTTCAACGTCGTCACCGGTAATGGCGATCCGGCCGGCCAGGTGCTGGCCGAAGACCCCGAGGTCGACATGGTCGCCTTTACCGGCTCTGTCCGCGTCGGCACGAAGCTCGGCGAGATTGCGGCGCGCAGCGTCAAGCGCGTCGGGCTTGAGCTTGGCGGCAAAGGCCCGCAGATTGTCTTCGCCGATGCAGACCTCGACGCGGCCGCAGACGGCATCGCCTATGGCGTCTACCACAATGCCGGCCAGTGCTGCATTTCCGGCAGCCGGCTCCTCGTGCAGGAGGGCATCCGCGATGCGCTGATGGAGCGCCTGCTCGACATCTCGCGCAAGGTGACCTTCGGCGATCCCCTGAACGAACGCACCAAGATCGGCGCGATGATCTCGGAGGCGCATGCGGAAAAGGTGCATTCTTATGTGACGGCTGGCATCGCATCGGGCGCGGAGCTGCTTCTCGGTGGCGAAAGGGTCGGCAGGGAGGCCGGGCTTTACTACGCACCGACGGTATTTTCCGGCGTCACGCCCGACATGTCGATCGCACGCGAGGAGATCTTCGGCCCGGTGCTTTCAACGCTGACCTTCAAGACCGCGGATCACGCCGTAGCCTTGGCGAATGCCACCGAGTTCGGCCTTTCGGCCAGCGTCTGGTCGACCAATCTCGAAACCGCGCTGCAGAGCATCCGCCGCATTCGCGCCGGCCGCTGCTGGATCAACAGCGTGATCGACGGCACGCCGGAGCTGCCGATCGGCGGCTACAAGAAGAGCGGCCTGGGCCGCGAGCTCGGCCGCTACGGCTTTGACGAATATTCCCAGTTCAAGGGCGTCCACGTGACACTCGGGCGCCCCGCGCCCTGGTTCACATAATCGGCCGCAGTCTGGGTTTAGGAGGAGGAATATCTCGGCTGGCGTGATCTTTGGTCGGAGCCCGCCAGCCGAGACTTGGGTCTTGCGACCCGCAATGCACATCCAAAGGGAGGATACGCAAATGAAACTGACCGGGCTCAGAACCGCAGCGCTGGCTGCGGGCCTTGCCACCTTGTTGACGTCAAGCGCACTCGCGGCCGACGTCAAGCGCACTCGCGGCCGACGTCAAGGCAACGATGATCATCTACCTCGATCCGAGTGTGCAGTTCTTTAATCCCGTGGTGAAGGGAGCGCAAGACGCCGCCGCCCAATTCGGCGTCGACCTCGACGTGCAGTATGCCAACAACGATCCGGTGCGCCAGAATGACCTGATCGAGAGCGCGACGGTCAGCGGCGTTGACGGCATCGCCGTCGCGATCTCCAGTTCGGACGCATTCGACGAGAGCATCTGCGCTGCAGTGAAGGCCGGCATCATCGTCATCGGCTTCAACAACGATGACCTCGACGGCGCCAAAGGGAACTGTCGCCAGGCCTATGTCGGCATGGACGAGCTTGCCTCAGGCTATGAGCTCGGCAACCGCATGATCAAGGAATTTGGCCTCAAGTCCGGCGACGTCGTCTTCAACCCGCGCGAAATTCCGGAAGCGAGCTTTGCAGTCGCCCGTGGTGGCGGCATCGAGAAGGCGATGACGGAAAACGGCATCAAGGTGGAGACGGTTCGTGCCGGCCTCGACCCCGCCGAAGCGCAGAACATCATCGCGCAATTCCTCATCGCCAACCCGAACGTGAAGGCGCTGTTCGGCACCGGCTCGGTCACCTCCACGGTGGGCGCGGGCGCCATCAAGGATGCCGGAGTAAACATTCCATTCGGCGGTTTCGACCTTGCGGTCGAGATCGTAAACGCGGTGGATTCCGGCGCTATGTACGCGACCATGGACCAGCAGCCCTATCTGCAGGGCTACTACCCGATCGCCCAGATCGCGCTCGCCAAAAAATACGGACTGACACCGACCGACATCGACACGGGTCAGGGCGCCTTCCTCGACAAGTCGCGCATCGGTTCGGTCAAGCCGCTGATCGGCAGCTATCGCTAACCGCGATCCGTGGGAGCCTGCCGGCGCGGCCGGCCGGTTCCCCGTTTCCCAAAGATCGAGTGCCAGACCGTGACACCTGTCCTAGCCGAAAGTGCCGCGCCCCGCTCGCGGACCCAGAGACAATCCATCCTCAAGCAGATCATGGGCATGCCGGCGGGAGCGATCTTTCTCGTCTTCATGACCCTGCAGATCGTCTGCATCACTGGTGCGCTCCTCTACCCGGATGAGTTCCGTTATCTCTCGCCGCAGAACCTGACGATCCTGATGAAGGCGATTCCCGTGCTCGGATGCCTCGCGCTGGGAGCCGGCGTATTGATGATCGCCGGTGAATTCGACCTTTCCATAGGCTCCGTCTACACGTTCACGGCCGTGCTAATGGCCTCGCTCGTCAATACCGGGCTGAGCGCCTTCATCGCAGCACCGATCGGTATTCTGACCGGCCTGCTGATCGGTTCCCTCAACGGCCATATCACCCTGCGCTTCGGCCTGCCGTCCTTCATCGTTACACTCGGCGGGCTCCTCTTCTGGCGCGGCGCGGTGCTGCTCTACAACGGTGCCGTCCAGGTGCGGTTCGACCCGGAGCCGGTGTTCACCAGCCTCTTTTCCGGCACCCTGTTCGGCATAAACGCCGCCTTCATCTGGATCGTCCTCTTCGTCGTCGGCTTTCACCTGCTGCTCCACCGCCACCGCTTCGGAAACCACGTCTTCGCGACGGGTGGCAATCGCGGTGCGGCCGAGGCGATCGGCATCAACACCAGCCGCGTCAAGCTGATTGCCTTCGCGATTGCGGGCGGCATGGCAGCGGTCGCGGGCATTCTTGCCACGGCCCGCGTCGGCAGTGTGCAGCCTGGGCAGGGTGCGGGTCTGGAACTCCAAGCGATCGCCGCCTGCGTCATCGGCGGCCTGTCACTGCGCGGAGGACGCGGGTCGATCATCGGCATCTTTCTCGGCGTGCTGCTCATCCACACCATTACCGACGTCCTGCTCCTCTTGCGGGCGCCGGGCTTCTATCTCGACATGTTCATCGCCACGCTGATCGTGCTGGCCGCCATTTTCAACCATCTCATCGAGCGGCGAGGTCTTGCGTGATGTCGACCCCCAATCTTCTCGAATTGCACAACATCTCGAAGAGTTTCGGTGCGCTGACCGCGCTTCGCAATCTGAGCTTCCACATTGGTGAGGGTGAAGTCGTGGGGCTTTTGGGCGACAACGGCGCCGGCAAGTCGACCACCGTCAATCTCATCTCCGGCATCCACAAGCCGACGGACGGCTATCTCAGCGTCGACGGCAAGAAGACGACCTTCACCTGCCGCTCGGATTCCGCCGATGCAGGCATCGAAACGATCTACCAGCACACCGCGCTGGTCGATTCCCTCTCGATTACCCGCAATATCTTCATGGGCCGTGAGCTGGCCGATCGCCTCGGCTTCCTCAGACAGCGCGAGATGCGCGACATCGCCATGGAAGTCTTGCAAAACGCCGTCCACATCTCCGGCATCGATTCCCCGGATACGCTCGTCGGCAATCTTTCTGGCGGGCAGAAACAGGCGGTCGCAATTGCCCGCGCCGTCCACTTCAAGAAGCGCGTGCTACTCCTCGATGAGCCGACCTCGGCGCTCTCCGTACGCGAGACGGAAGCGCTGCTGAACCAGGTGCTGAAGCTCAAGGCGGAGAATGTGTCGAGCGTGCTGGTGACTCACAATCTCTACCACGCCTATCAGGTCTGCGACAGGTTCGTGATCATGAGCCATGGCACGAAGGTCTTCGACGTGCAAAAGGCCGATACGACGATCAGCCAGCTAACCGAATATGTCGTGCTCACCTGATGCCTTCAGAGCAAGAGGCAGATGCCTTGACTATTTCCATCAGTGCACCGGTGATCAGGCCGGACGACGCCGCAAGGCGCAACACAGGGCCTGCGTGACGGCTTTGTCATCGAGTACTCTTGGAAGACGCGGCGGCCGCCGCCGAAAACCGAAGACGGGCTGCGTACAAGGCGATTTGAGAAACACCACCAAGGGCGGCTCAAATTCCGGAGCCGAAAATGGAGACGTCGCCTGCAACCTTGTCGGCTGGGAGGGGTTCGGACGCGAGGGACTTCTTCGATAAACGGCAACCGACCACTTTGCGCTCAAAAGCCGTCCTAGGTGCGGAGACTCAGGAACCCTTGAGCCAGCAGCAACCGGTATCGCTCCCACGCCATAAGGGTTACGATGCGTAGCTGGGAACGGGGCGGGCACCTCGTCGGACAACCTATGTCAGGAGGCCAGCGTGAAATCCCCAACAGTGAGAGTTATGGCCGGGACCGAGGAAGATCTGGCGATCGAAACGGTCTTGCTGGCGTTTGCAGCGGATCCTATGGCGCGATGGACCTGGCCGCATGCACACCAGTACCTTGCGGCCATGCCGCGAATGATCCGGGCGTTCGGGAGCAGCGCATTCTCCAACGGGGGCGCCTTCTGCACCGACGGCTACGCCGGGACGGCGCTGTGGCTGTCGCCTGGGGTGCATTCGGACGAGGAAGGGCTTGGTGCGGTGCTCGAGAGCACGGTTTCGCGCTCTCTTGCCCCCGAAACCACGGCCATATTCGAGCAGATGGCCACGTACCACCCGACCGAACCTCATTGGTACTTGCCCCTTATCGGCGTCGACCCGGCACATCAAGGCGAAGGTCACGGCGACGCCTTGATGACGTACGCACTCGCACGGTGCGATCGCGATCACGCGCCAGCCTATTTGGAATCCTCAAATCCGCGCAACATTCCGTTCTATCGACGCTACGGCTTCGAACCACTCGGCTCGATTCAGGTCGGTTCGTCGCCGACGCTCGTCCCGATGTTGCGGCGTTCGCGTTGAGCCCTCAGCGGCTATAGCTGTTGCAATGTGAGCTTTGCCGGTCGCCGAGTTGGTTAGAACCGCGCCGTTCTATGTGGGTCGACGCATCCTGCCGATCGTCGGTCACCATCATCAGCCGAGGCCGCCGAGTTATAGACCTGACAGGCCGCGGCCGCCGCACTTGGGAACGCCACAACCGTGCCTGCCGACCTCCGCCGGGCTAGTGCTCAATTGGAGCCGGAAGGGAAAAGTCTGCTCTAGGGCACGTTTATCGGATATCCGCCCTTCGGCGATCGACCCGGGGCGCTGCAGTTCCGAGCGCTGCCGCTAGTACATCGGCCAGGCCGCGCCCGGCGCTGCCGTCCGCATCAAGACGTGGATTGTAAATGGTGATCTCGATGCCAACCGCCTTGCCGCTCGCCAAGGCAACCCGAAGTGCGACCCCTAGCTCGTCCCACGACAAACCGCCCGGAACGCGGAAATCGACAGCCGGCATGACAACGTCGTCGAGGCAATCCGCGTCGAGATGGATGAAGAAGCCGTCCAATGCCTCTCGGGTCAGGTGGTCGACCGCTTTGCGCGCGGCGGCCTCGATGCCCATCGCGCGCACGGCGGGAAGGTCGATCGCCTTGAGCTCTTTAGGGAGCGGCTGGCTTCCGTACTCCTCCTGATCCTTATGGTCGCGATACGCGAACGCCACAGCGTCTTCGGGACGGACCAGAGGACTGCGACCTTCAATGTCGGTCAGGTGCGACGGGCCGTAGCCGGTGACCAGGGCAAGGTCCATCGAGGCGCCCTCACCATTGGGTTCCGCCTCGGGTTGGAAGAAATCGGCGTTGCCGTCGATGAAGAACAGGCCGTAACGGCCGCGCCGTCGAAACGCGAGCATCGAGCCCAGCACGATCGTGCAATCCCCGCCGAGCACTACCGGAAATTCGCCCGAGTCAACCACCGCTTCCACCGCGTCGGCGAGCTTGGGAGACCACGCCGCAATTGCCCTGGTATTCAGGATGCCAGTCTCGGCATCAGGCGCCGGCTCCTTCGGAAGCACCGCCAGCCGATCGGCGCGGCGCGCATGGATGCGCTCCGCAAGACCGAGGCCCAGGAGCTGGTCGGGCAAGTGCTCCACACCGTCGGTCGCGAGGCCCAGTGTAGAGGGGGCTTCGAGAATCGCATAGGGAAGGGTCGGCATGCGCGTCTCCGCTAGCTGATTCAGGTACTTTTTATCTTGCCGTTCATGCCATTCGGGTAAAAGCCACCCTTACTCGTGCCTTCCTTGTCCGAGAGATACACAATGCGTAGGACCTCTTGCGGAGTCCGGCTGAACGCAATCGCGTCCGGCGTCGAGGGAACAATGTTGGCGTTGCCATCCTCCTGAATGCCTTGATCCTTGTCTTCCGCGCCATCGATCTTGTCCCGGGCGTCGGATACCGCTTGTGCGGCCTTCCAGGCTTCTTCGCCCTTTCGATACAGGGTCGATCGGGCCATTCCCATGTGATAAGCCTCAACCGCCAGAATGCCCGCGGCCGCGGCGAGAAAGTCCTTGTTCTTGAGGACGGTCGCCGCTCCGGCATAGGCGGTAACGCCAACGTCTTCGAATAGCATACCGCCGAGCACGAAGTTCGTCTCGTTACCGAATGGATCGAAGTCCTCGCCGAGCCCCGCCGCTTTCGCGACCGCAGCAAAGCCGCCGTCGAAATCAATGGCCGGTCTCGGCACAGCCTGATCTGCGAGCGTCTTGCGATAGAACCGGACGTGCGCAAGTTCGTTTTCCGCAACCTCCCGCATGAACGCGCGGATCGCCGGGGTATCGAAGGAAACTTGCTTGCCGCCGCTCACGGAACCGGCGTCAGAACCCGCGTCAGAATCATCGATTCCTTTTCCGGTCGTGCCACGCAGGTAATACTCGGCCTCCATGTATTCGAGGTTGAGCGCAAATTGGAAGACGTCCTCGTCTTCGACGTCACTCGGCTCGTCGGCCTGCGAGATCGAGGGGAAGCCTGCCGTTGAAGCGAACGTCGCGCCGAGGCCAAGCTGCAAAACGCGACGGCGGGGAAGGAAAATTGAGGGAATTGCACGGATCATGGCTTCCTCCTTGAAGCCCGCCCGGGGTCAGTCTTGGCTCCTCAAGTGCGGGCCAACCTTCCCGAACTTCGCATGCGCGAAAATGTTCCGGAACATGCTTGCTGCCGCCCCCTATCCCGGCCGGCTATGGGGGCGTCTATTCCGACCACTGCATCCGGATGACCGTCGCCCCGGCATGGACACCACATGGCGGGCGAATGTCGTAACGATACCGTTCTTGATGAGATTAGCCCTGTGCCACCCGCCAGTCAGCCGACGCCAAACTCAGCGACGACCGGATCGCCGACCCCCCGCAACAAGCTGACGTGGGGCGACAGCCCTAACTGAGGGAGCTCACTCAGCAAACAAATCGGGACCAAAGACTTCGTAATGGATACGTGCTTCGGGGATGCCGAGCTGGAGGAGCTTGTCGTGTTGCATGCGCATGAATGGAACCGGGCCGCAGATGTAATAATCTGCACCTTCGAGAAGAATGCCGTCCTTGATTCTCTCAAGGTCGACCAGCCCCGCATAATCGTAATCCTGGCCCTCTACGTCGATGGGCAGAGGCTCGTCGTAGAAGATAAAAAGACTGAAATCCGGATACGTCCTTGCAGCCTCCTTGAGTCGATCGCGCATTGCGTGCACCGCGCTGTTGCGAGCCCCATGTACGAACGCGACTTTCCGCGGAGGCGTTTGCAGCGCTTTCCGCAGCATGCTGATCATCGGAGTGAGCCCTACGCCGCCGCTGATCAAGACGATCGGCGACGTTGCCGAGACGTCAATGTAAAAGTTACCGTAGGGAGCGGCGAGCTTGATTTCGTCATCGACCTCCACGTGGTCGTGAAGCAGAGACGAAACGTATCCGGGAGTCCCTGAAGTGCCCTCTTCGCGCTTCACCGAGATCCGATAGGAGCGCCCGTTCGGTGAGTCCGAAAGACTGTACTGGCGTATCTGCTGACACCCGAGCCTGGGCACCTGCACGGCAATACTGATATACTGGCCCGGCTCAAAATCCGCCACCGGCCCCCCATCCGCCGGCTCCAGCACGAAGGAGGTGATCACATCACTTTCCGGCTGCTTCTCGCGGACGATGAATTGACGCCATCCAGTCCAGCCACCCGGCCGCTCCGCCGAACGTTCATAGAGAGCACTCTCCATCCCGGCCAGAATATCCGCAAGATTGCCATAGGCTTGCGCCCAGGCTGATATGATGTCGTCGGTGACAGCATCGCCGAGCACTTCCTTGATCGATGCCAGCAGGTGCTCTCCAACGATCAGATACTGTTCCGGCCGCACTCCGAGACTGGCATGCTTATGGGAGATGTCCTTCAACACCGCGGAAAGGCTTTCGGGATCTTCGATATTGGCGGCATAGGCATACACGGCGCGGGCAAGCGCCTGCTGCTGCTCGCCGCGCTCCTGATGCGCCATGTTGAAGATGTTCTTGAGTTCGGGGTGGGCCTGAAACATCCGCTTGTAAAAATGCTGAATGATTGCAAACCCATGCTCGGCGAGCACCGGGGCAGTGGCCTTGACGATATCCTTGGTTTTCTGAGTGAGCATCAGGTTTCTCCTTTGGCCATTCGGCGGCTCTTGAGCTAGGGAGATCTAACTGCGCGGTTTGAGCATAACGAGTGCACCCGTTGCCGCGCGACATTGTGCCTCGGAGGCCAAGGCTGGTACCAGCTTATCCCAGCGCAGTATTGAGGATGATACGCAGCAATAGAGCGGAATTGCGTGGAGCCAGTATGGTGTCCCGATGAAAGTCGCGACTTCGGCAGGTGGGAATCCGGGCTGCTGATAAGCGTCTGCTTCTGCGTCTCGGGCCCGGCCCTATCAATTCTCCACCTCCACCGCATTTCGAATCGTCATTCAGCCGTCCCCAAGCTCTGATACAGTTGACTGGCAGGAGCTTGAACAACACACCGCAATGGAGGGGCCCGATGAAACTCAAACGTTTGAGCATCGGCACGTTCAATCTCTACAATCTCAACGAGCCGGGATTGTCCATGTACACCGACAAGACCGGCTGGTCGCAGGAGGAATATGATCGCAAGATCGAGTGGACCAGCCGCACGATCCGCCTGTTGCATCCCGACATCTTCGGATTTCAGGAGTTGTGGCACTCGGCGTCCATCGAACGCGCGCTCACCCAATCCGGGATAGCCGGCGACTACGATCTGATCGTCCCGGAGAATGCCGACGGCAAACGGATCGTCTGCGCCGCCATCGTGCGCAAGGGGCTGATGATCAGCGAGCCCCAATGGCTTAAACGCTTTCCGGAAAAGTTCACCCTCAAGAGTTCCGGCGACGATCCTCAGACGCCGGCGATCACCGTTTCCATCCCGAGCTTCTCGCGCCCGGTGCTGCATTTTTCGGTACGGCCGCGCGAGGATCACGAACCCATCCACGTCTATGTCTGCCATTTCAAATCGAAAGGACCAACCAAGGTCTTTCAGGAAGACTGGTTCGAGGCCGATGGGGCGCTCTACAAAAAGCACGCGACCAGCATCGGTGCGGCGATCTCGACGATCCGACGAACGGCCGAGGCCGCGGCGTTACGGTTCATTCTGACCGAGCAGATGAAAGGGACCCGCACTCCGGTCATAGTACTTGGCGACATCAATGATGGCCAGCACAGCAACACCGCCAACATCCTGACCGAGCAGCCGCGCTATCTGGTCGGCGATTCTCTTGGCGGCGGCGATGTCAGCCTCTACACCGCTCAGACCCTGCAGGAATACCGCAGCACGCGAGATGTCTACTACACACATGTCCATCAGGACATCATGGAGTCGCTCGACCACATTCTGGTCAGCGAGGAATTCTACGACAACTCACGACGACGGGTGTGGATGTTCGATGGCATGACGGTCAACAATGACCATCTCAATTCCGATGACCACAAGGAAGCGGGCACCAGCGATCACGGCGTGATCTGCGCCACGTTCAAATACAGGCCGATCAAAGCCGAAGCGCAGGAGATCGCCGACGGCACGGCGTAACGGCGGCCATCTTCCAGAAACAAGGAGCAGGCAGCCGAACGCAAATGCACCTGTGATTGAGAAGGTCTGGAGGACACGGGCTTGCCATGTTGCTCGAAATACTTTCTCAAGGCGCGGCGATTGTGAACGGCCGGACGCATTGTCTACAATCAGGCCATGTGCCACCCTATCCTCGGAACGTTTAAGAGGAGGTGGTGTAATGTTGCGTAGGATTTTGCCCTTGGCTGCGATAGCTGTGTTTGGGTTGTTCAACCCTGGGGCCGCAAGTGCCGAACAGGTAGCACTCACTTCGACTGTGAGCGTTAAAAATGATCTCAAATATCTCTTGTACACGCCGGATGGCTACGACACGTCAACGGAGTCCTATCCTCTCGTTGTATGGCTGCATGGAGGGGATCAGGGCGGAAGCGATATCGAAAAGGTTAAATCGAGCGGGATCCCAAAACTGATCGAAGAAGGAAAGCAGTATCCGTTTCTCGTCTTTTCTCCCCAAAATCCGAGCGAAGAACTGCTTTATCCAATCGAGAAAGTGGACGCGGCGCTTGAGGAAGTCGTTTCAAAATACCGCGTTGACCGTTCACGAATCTATGTGGTCGGTTTTAGCCGAGGCGGCTTCGGTGCCTGGGCCCTGGCTGAACAGTTCCCAGATAAGTTCGCCGCTATTGTCCCGATCGCCGGGGGTGGCAATCGGCATTACCTCAATAGAACGAACGAGAAAGCTGCGTTCTGGGTCTTTCATGGCTCAAACGATGGTGTGATCCCGTTGTCGGACTCGGTTGTGCTTTATGAACGTCTCAAGGCCCTGGACCGCAACGCTCGCCTGACCGTGCTGGAAGGTGTCGATCATTCGGGCGTCGAGTGGGCCACTTTGAATGATGCTGAATTATGGGATTGGCTGCTTAAGCAGCGTCTTGAGGGCGGACCTCAATAGGATAATGATCGCAGTTGAGACGGTGAGGAAGGTCGGTGCGGCTTCGCCTTTGCCGCGACGGCTTGAAAGCATCAGGAAGCGGGCATCGAGCGAAAGTGGCTTCGGCATCTTGATCAGTATGTCTCAGCTCGACCGGACTACCGCAACCGAAAGCGTCTGACATTTGTGGCGCAAAGGGCCGAAAGTTGCCTGACTTCCCACTCACAATTGGTGGCGACGATGCGGGTGACTTCGGCCGCACAGCGTGTAAGCTGGCACCCATCTACCACCGCGAAGAGAGCGCCAATGCCCCGTTTTCTAGCCGTGTACACCATGAAGCCCGAAGACCTCGCCTCGTTCCGCAGCCGGCCCAAGGCCGAGCAGGACGCGATCGATGCCGTCGGCCTTGAGCAGTGGGCAGCGTGGGAGAGCAGAAACGCCGCATCCATCCTCGATCGTGGTGGCATGGTGGGCAAGACGAAGCGCGTAACCAAGGACGGTGTCGCCGATGCCGTGAACCCGTTCTGCGGCTACATTGTCGTCGAGGCGCAAAGCCTCGAGGCAGCGGCGCAGCTGTTCCAGGACCACCCGCATATTACAGTCTTTCCGGGAGATGGAGTAGATATCATGCCCTTCGTGACCTGAACGCCTTCAGGTCGATTGCGGTCATCGGTGTCCGGCTCGTTATCGACGAGGCTGGGGTCAATCAGCTCTGGTCAGGGCTCACTGTATCCACTTGCAAAAATCCGCAGGTCATAGTCCTCCGGATCATTTCGAAAGATCAGCGCGCCTTTCCGGCCCGATTTTTGCGGAATATAGTCGATCGTGACACTGCTCTCCTCGACCATCTCCTGGCCATCGTGCAGTTCACCCTTGATCTCGACCGAAGCAACCGATTTTCCTGCCCGATTGTGGGCGGCGAACTCGACCACGTAACCATCGTTCATGGCCGTGACCTCGGCCGGCCGCACGATGATGTCGGCGGCCCCGTTGTTTCCGCTCAAGCCGTCGAGGATGAGGTAGCCGAGTACTGCGAGCAGCGCGATACAGCTTACTCCCGCCACGATCCACTCCGTCACGGAGGTCCCCGGCTTTCGCATGGTTTCCTCGCCTTTGGAGCGGGAGTTCTCTTGCATCTTGGCTTTTGTGGAGCCCTTGTTCACAGGATGAGCCTCGCCACCGCCGCGCCCAGCGCGCCCGGGAAGGATAGGACCACGACAGCGCTGAGCGTCTCCGAAAAACCGACACCGTCCGTTCTGCCGAAAGTCCAAAGGATGTAGAAGTTCACGAGCATCACCAGGCAGTAGCCGACGATCGTATAACGGAAGAAGATGCTGATAAACCCGGCGCCCGGTTCCGGATTGTGCGTGCCGCGGAATTCGAGTTCGTAGACGAAGACGTGCATAAGGCCCAGCGTGCCCACCACCAGAGCGATTTCGTGCCAGGGGTCCATCTTGTAGGCGATGAGGACAACCTCTTCGGTCGGTGCGATGTTCACTGAAAGAAACAGCGCGCCGACCACCATCAGGAACAATTCTCCCGCATAGTCGGGCTCCGGAACGGCATCCTCCTCCAACGGACCCGGACCCAATTGGGCCCGCGCCAGCGACGCTCCCAAGCTGCCGGGAACGATCTGCACGGCAACCTTCCCGACGATCTCTCGCAACGGCATATCTGCATCCACGATCCCGAAGATAAAGAGAATCGCTGACGCGGCAAAAGCTGCGACGAAAAGCGCCACGAATGCGTCCGCGATCCGGTCACGCAGCCCCACCGTCCGGCGAAAGCCACCATATTTGTGCAGCAGCACCAGTGTTGGAACGGTGGCTACCAGCAAGAGCGCAAGCCGCAAGGGGTGAAGATGGAAGCCCAGAGCCCAGGCTTCCATCGTCATCAGTACAGGCACTGCGAAGATCAATGCGCCGGCGAAGGCGCGGCCAAAACCGATCCAGAACTCGCGCGGTGTCGGACCGACGGTTACTTCAGCTGGCGTCACGTCGCTTCCCGTTCTCAATGTGGCTTGGCCACCAGACTCGGCGGCTGTGATCAAGTGGGGAAACAATGTCTGCCGCGCGATCTTGTTCCGCCACAGCACGCGACTTCGATGCACCGCCCTATGGTTTTGCACTGCGGCGATCCCCATATCTCCCCCAACCAGCCGGGAGAACGCAGTGTCGGAATTCATCAGCTATCTGTTTGCCATCCTTGTCGTCGGTCCGCTGCAGGCGGAAATATCCGAGCGCCTCCAAGGCGTGCCATCAACCGAGATTGTCCAGGCAGGACGCGCCTGTATCGCTGCCCAGGCCCCAAGGCTTCTCCAACGCGCCCAGGAAGATTGGGGATGGGCGGCTGCGAATGCCGTCGGGATCAGCGTAGGACTGGTTGACCCGGCAAGCCTGCTCGCGGGCCAAAACGCAGATTGCGACCGACTCGTGCAGGTTCTGTCGCAGGGTGGCGGCGCCGACGGCGATGGTGAGGCATAGGAATTCGGTCGGAATCGCGTGTAGCAATGGCAAGGTGAACGTCGGCCTTGCTGCCTCGTTCGGCTCAGCCTACTTGTTCGACTGCAAGAGTTCCCGCTGAGAGGGGCCTGATCAGTGACGTCGCAGAAATGGCCGGGTCGAGCCAGCTCGCCCACAGGCTGCGGTCCAGGATGACGATCTGCCGGTCGTGATATGGTGCGATGTCGGGCCCCGGCTCCATGGTGAGCATCGTGAAAGCCTGGCCGACATCCGGAGTCTCGCGCCAGATACCGGCGATGCAGAAGATGCGTTCTCCCTTCTTGGTGAAGAGCCACTTGTCCTTGCGCTTTTTCTTCGGGTCCTTAGGTTGCGTGAACTCATAGAAGCCATCGGCGATGATCAGGCAGCGGTTGGCGTCGAACGCCCGTCCTTCCGACCGGAAATTATAGACCGGCCGCTTGTTCGGTCCCGGCCAGCTCCATCGCCGCTGCACAAGTTCAGCCTCATCGCGCGCGCCGGCGAGCGTTCTGACGATGGGGCCGACGTCGGTGATCTTGATGTCCTCACGAGCTTCGAGGTTCGGCGTGCCTTCGCCGAAACGGATCTTGATCTTAAGCTCGGCGAACTCCTCGATGATCGAGGCGACATCCACCATCAGCCGATAATCATTGCACATGCATCCTCCGCCTCGGTTCGGCAAGAAAGAGCTCAAGCATAAGGACAATCATCCGATGAGAGAACAGCATTCAGTCCTTGAGGCATTTCGTCGCCGGTCGCCGGTCCATCCGCGCGAACTCGTCGGGCTATGGAAGGGGCGCGGCATTCCGGCAGGGCACCCGTTCGATGGGGTTCTGGAAAATTTCGGCTGGTTCGGGAAGCGGTTCACGCCGGACATGCGCGCCGATGCGTTGCTGTTTTGGTCCGGCGACCGCCGGCTGGTTGCCATCGATCCGGCAAGGATACCGCTTGGCCTGGCGCTTCGTTTCCACAATGTCGGCAGGACGCGTGCAGCGCGAAACCTGTTTTCCTATCTTCAACGCCGTCTTCGGGCGAAAGGCCCCGTCGCTTCCCTAACGACCATGGTGTTTGGCGGTGTCGAGAGTGCGGCCATGGTCTATGATGATCAACCGATCGTCGACCATTTCCGCCGGATCGATAATCGCAGCATCATGGGAGCGATGACGATCAAGGGCGACGGCCGGATTTACTTCTTCGAACTCGAGCAGGTCGACGAGCCCTGAAAACCGCACAGCGCGATGCCATCATAGTGTCTGATCGGGTCGACATGATTTGGATGGGCGATATAGTATGAGCGAACTGATAGTTTGGACATATGATTGGGTGCCCGAAGGACCCCGTGGTTTCGTGCGCGATATACGACTGAGATGGGCCTGCGAGGAAGCTGGGCTTGGTTATTCGGTTCGAACGGTACCTTTCAGCGGGCGGGGGATCGAACATCTGGCGCGTCAGCCCTTCGGTCAGGTCCCGTTCCTGAGCGATGGCGAGCTTGAGCTATTCGAGAGCGGCGCGGGGCTCCTGCATCTCGCCCGGAAGAGCGAAAAACTCATGCCGCGCGATCCGGTCGGAGAGGCTCAAACGCTGCAATGGACGATCGCCGCGCTCAACTCGCTCGAGATGGTCACAGTCCCCTGGTGGTTTCTGGAAGTGACCGGTGCAAAGGACAATCATCTCACCGGCTGGCTGGAAAGCCGCCTCGGTCACATGGAGAACGTGCTGAAAGAGCGGGAATGGCTGGCGGCCGACCGCTTCACCGTTGCAGACCTGCTGATGGCCGATGTCCTCCGGGTCGCGAAAGTCCGCTCTTTCGGAGCGCGACCGGCGACGGAATCCTATGTGACCCGGATTACGGATCGCCCCTCGTTCAAGAAGGCACAGGCCGATCAGGTTGCCCACTTCGCTGCGGCTGACAAAGCGCGCTCGAGGCAGGCTTGATCTCCGTCTTGCGGCATGGAAGATGCCGCGCCCGATATGCTCGGGAGCCTTGCAGGCGATCGCGGAGCGTTTCCAAGAACGCGCAGCCAGGACAAGGGTCGACCTTGACGCTCGTCAAACATTGGGAACCTTTTCGGCAACGAGATCGTGAAGTGTCCTGCCAATCAAGCCGTCCGGATCGGCAAGGTCCAGGACCACGCTCATGTGATTAAATCCAGGCGCCGCAAGAAGCTCCGCCTTCTCGTTCTTCGAAGCCAAAACGGCTTGAAACTGCATCGCCTGATCATGAAACGGCGTCGTCTCGTCTCCGCCATAGCCGACGATGCGGCGGGGGCAAGGATGTTGGCTGGAGGTGAGCGGCGACCAAGCGTTTGCCTCCGCCGCCGTCATCTGCGCTTCGTCCCGTAGGAAACTGTTAGGGATCCCGGAAAGGTCATAGATGCCGCTCAGAAATAGGACGCCCTGTATGCTGGGCAACGAGGGCTCCCTGGTTTCTGACGATCCCGTCGCCGCGAGGTAGGAGGCGAGATGCGCGCCTGCAGAATGGCCGCTCACCGTCAGTCGCCGGCAATCTGCGTCAAAATCCCCGGCGTGATGCTGAAGCCAGAGAACGGATCGCCGCACCTGATCGACCAGCACATTGAGCCGCGTGCCAGGCATGAGGTCGTATTCGATAAAGGCAGCAACGCCGCCGGCGGCCAGGACCGGCTTGGCCACGAAGCGGTAGTTCTCCTTTTCGCCAGACCGCCAATAGCCGCCGTGCACAAAAACATGGAGCGGCGCTCCGGCTTTCGGGTGTTCCGGCAAAATGACGTCCAAGACTTCCCGGGTGCGGGATCCGTACCGCAGGTCGGCCAGCACATTCGTTTCGGCTGACAGCGCACGGCTACGCTCCGCAAACTCAGCGGCAATGGCGTCGAAGTCTGGCACGAAGTCGCGAATTCGATAGAGGTCTTGTGACGTCATCTTCTCATTCTCCAGGATCAGTAGTCCACTGCGTAATACTTCGCCTCCATGAATTCCAGAATGCCTGTTACCCCGCCTTCGCGCCCGAGGCCGCTCTGCTTGACGCCACCAAACGGGGCGGCGGGATCAGACATCAGGCCCCGGTTGATGCCGAGCATGCCGGCTTCCAGGCGCTTGCCCACCTTCATGGCGCGTTTCAGGTCTCCACTGTAGATGTAGGCGGCGAGCCCGTACTCGGTGTCGTTCGCAAGGCGGATGACCTCCTCCTCGCTATCGAATTTGTAGATAGGCGCCACAGGGCCGAAGATCTCTTCCCGCGCGATCGCGGCATCGACCGGCACGTTTTCGAGAACGGTCGGCGGATAGAAGTAGCCATTTTCAGAAAGCGGTTTGCCCCCGGTCGTCGCACGGGCGCCTCCGGCAACCGCATCCGAGACGAGTCTGTCGATCTTGCGCACCGCGTTCTGCGTGATCATCGGCCCGCATTGCGTGGACGGCTCATACCCCGGGCCGATCTTGAGCGCGGCCATTCGGGCCGTCAGACATGCGACGAAGGCGTCGTGGATGCCAGACTGGACGTAGAAGCGGTTGGCGGCGGTGCAGGCCTCACCGGCATTGCGCATCTTTGCGACCATGGCGCCGTCGATCGCGGCTTCCAGATCGGCGTCGTCGAAGACAACGAAGGGCGCATTGCCGCCGAGTTCCATCGAGCAGCTGACGACCGATTTGGCGGCTTCGGCAAGGAGCGTGCGGCCGACTCCGGTCGAGCCGGTGAAGGAGAGCTTGCGTACGCGCGGATCGGCGAGCATGGCATTCGTTACCTCGGCCGGCCTGCTCGTGGTCAGCACGTTTACGACGCCTGCCGGCACCCCAGCCTCTTCCCCGAGTCGCGCCATGGCATAGGCGGTGAGCGGTGTTTCGGACGCCGGCTTCAGAATGACGGTGCAGCCGGCAGCGAGCGCCGGGCCGATCTTGCGCGTCGCCATGGCAGCCGGGAAATTCCAGGGCGTAATCAGGACGGCGATACCGATCGGCTCATGGTCGACGAGGATATGGTGCGAGCCGGAAGGCGTGTGTCTGTATTCACCGGGAATGCGCGTCGCCTCTTCCGCGTACCAGCGGAAGAACTCAGCCGCATAGGTCACTTCTCCGCGGGCGTCGGACAAGGCCTTGCCGTTTTCGAGCGCGATGAGCGTCGCGAGGTCTTCGGCATGCTGGGTCATGAGCTGGAACCAGCGCCGCAGGATTTCTGAACGCTGACGGGCGGGGGTGTCGCGCCACCCCGCCGCCGCAGTCTCTGCGGCGGCGACGGCGCGGATCGCGTCCTCGACCGAGGCGTCAGCGACTTCGGTCAGCCTGTTGCCAGTCGAGGGATCTGTAACTGCTATGCCGCTGCCCTTCTGCCACTTGCCGCCGATATAAAGGCCCTCGGCATGAAGGGCCGGGTCGGCATAGCCGGAAATCCTGGTTTGGAACGTCATGTCGGCTGTCCTTTTCAAGTTCAATTCAGGCAGGACCGGTCGCCGCGATAGGCGGCGGCGACGAGATTGCGCATTTCTTTCGGGTTCAAGGGGCGGGGATTGTTCTGAATGAGGCGCGTGATGCCCGAGCTTTGCTCCGCCACCCAGTCGATTCGCTCCTCTTCAAGGCCGAGGTCCCGGAGCGTGCCGGGTATCCCGATCCGAGCGAAGAGGGAAACAAGAGCCGGTATCACCTCATCCGGTCCATCCAGCCCCGCCGCCTGAGCAATCCTCCCCAGTTCGTCTCTCATGAGGGGGGCGTTCCAGGTCATGACATAGGGCATGAGGCAGGCGACGCCGAGGCCGTGGGCGGTATGGGTGAGGGCGCCCACGGGATATTGGATGGCGTGCGCGGCGGCGGTGCCGGCGACGCCGAAGGCAAGGCCGGCGAGCGTTGAGCCGAGCATCACCTTTTCGCGCGCCGCGTGGTCGGCGCCGTTCCGACAGGCCGATTCCAGCCCCTGCCACAGAAGGGCGATGGCGCTGAGAGCGAAATGGTCGGACAATTCGTTCTTGCCGACGAACACACGCTGCTGCGAGATGCCCGGCACGGGATCGCGCCGGATCGCCGTGAATGCCTCGATCGCATGCGTCAGCGCGTCCGCGCCCGCAATGGCCGTCAGGCGGGGCGGGCAGGAAAGGGTCAGTTCCGGGTCGCAGATCGATACGGTCGGGATCAGGTGCGGGCTCGAAATGCCGACCTTCAGGCTGCGCTCGGCATCCGAAAGCACGGCGACGGGCGTCACCTCCGAGCCGGTTCCGGCGGTGGTGGGAATGGCGATCAGTGGAATGACCGGCCCCGGTACGGTGTGCTCGCCATAATAATCCTGCGGCTGACCGCCATGGGTCAGAAGCAGGGCAACGCATTTTGCCATGTCGAGGCATGAGCCGCCACCGACACCGATGACGAGGTCGGGCTCAAAGCTCCGGGCGCCCACGGAGCTGGACATCGCGGAATCCACGGGAACGTCCGGCAGGGTGGAACTGTCAACCATGACTGCGAGGCCCGCTTCATCGAGTTGCCGAACGAGTGATAGAAGGTCTGCATCCGCAGCAAGACGTGTGTCCGTGACGATCAGCGCGCGCCGGCCGATCCTGGCCGCGATGCTGCCGAGCGCATGCCGCTGGCCCGCGCCGAAGAGCAGTTCGCGCGGCGCTCTCAATGTGCCGAATAGGTTCATTGGCGTATTTCCTCCGATAGGTTCAGGCGGCCTCAAGGGCCATAAGATGTTCGTAAAGCGGTTGCGGCAGATCGATTCCCGCTTCTGCCGTCGCGGCGCGACGCGCCCGCGCGCCGTCGCCCGGAACGGTGACCGGACTTGCGGGATTGACGGGGCGGGACAGGCGCAGGCGGTCGAGATAGGCCGCAAGCGGCCCGAGGGTACCGCTCGCCCCTGCCGGATCGATCAGGACGAGGAGATCGCCCTTGTTGGCAGGATGGGTGTCGTCCAGCGTGCCGTGCACATCCGGTGCAAAATCGGAGCCGGCAAGTGCCGCGACGAGAAGCTCGATCGCAAGGCCGAGCCCATAACCTTTCGCGCCGCCGAACGGCGCGATTGCACCGGCCTTGGCGGCGTGCGGGTCCGTCGTCGGGCGGCCTTCGCCATCGACGGCCCAGCCCTCCGGGATTGGCATGTCGCGCAAGGCATGATTGTTGATCTTGCCCATGGAAACCACGCTGGTCGCCAGATCCAGCACGAAAGGGCGGTCGCCGGAGGGGATTCCGATGGCGAGGGGATTTGTGCCCAGCATAGCCTCAGTGCCGCCGAACGGATGGACGAGTGCCTCGCTGGTCGACATGACTATGCCGATCAAGCCGTCCCTTGCGGCGGCCTCCGCATAATAGGCAAGCATGCCGATGTGGTTGGCGTTGCGGATCGCGGCCACGGCGATGCCCGTCTCGCCCAGTATGCTTCGCATGATTCGCATCGCGTTCAGGACGACGACCGGTCCCAACCCGCGTTCGCCGTCCATGCTGAGAAAAGCCTGACGCCGCCATATTCCCGACCCGCGCGCTCGCGCATCCGCCAGGCCTTTGTCCAGTCGCGACAGAATGAGCGGCAGCCGCTGCAGGCCATGTGACGGCAATCCACGCAGTTCCGCTTCGATTAGAAGATCGGCCTGTAGGCGGGCACTTTCGGTTGGTGCGTTTCGTCGTTCGAGAAGTGTCACCGCCAACTCCCGAAGCCCTGTCGGCTGCAGCTTCATCCGTAATCCTATATCAGATCATATACGATATTGTATTTGACATCCGATATTTTATCTGGAACAAATGTCGCCGTGTCAAGCAGCAGTCGGAGAGTGAGAGTGGCGTTTGCGGCAGAGCGAGAAGGCAGGGGGGCGAGCATTCGCCCGAGCAGTGTGGTCGATGGCGTCTACGACAGCATCTACCACCGGCTGATGTCTTTGGAGATCGCGCCGGGTTCCCGTATCCCGATTGACGTGTTCGCCCGGGATCTGGGCGTCTCCCAAACACCGATACGTGAAGCCCTGAGCCGGCTGGAGCGCGAAGGACTCGTGCGCAAGGAACATTTGATCGGTTATAGTGCGGCCCCTCAGTGGACGAGAAAGCAGTTCGAAGACCTCTATGTCTACCGCCTGCTGGTCGAGCCCGAGGCCGCAAGGCTCGCGGCAGTCAACATGACGCCCGATGCGCTCCGGCAGCTTGAGAATTCTGCCGCTGATATGGGGCATGGCGAGGCGCCGGTCGACCGCAACACGCGCTATTCCCGCTTTGCCCGCGCCGACGCGCAGTTCCATGATGCGATCCTGAAGGTCGCGGGAAACGAGGTGATCCGCAGCACGCTGTCGAACCAGCATGTTCATTTGCACATCTTCCGTTTGATGTTCCACACGCGCGTGACACAGGAGGCGCTGGAAGAGCATGAGAACTTGCTCGCCGCCTTCCGGGCCGGCGATCCTCAGGCGGCATTCGACGCCATGCGTATCCATATCGAGCGCTCGCGCGACCGGCTCCTTTCGGCTTTCGAATGAACGCGGTCCTCTCACCCCAATCGCTGGTGCCGCCTGCAAGCCCTGCCATTGCGGCGCTCAGAGCCGACGGGCTCGTCAAGACCTATGGTTCGATCACCGTCCTGTCGGACGTGACGCTCGATATTCGTGCCGGAGAGGTCCACGCCATCATCGGCGAGAATGGCGCGGGCAAGTCGACGCTGATGAAGCTGTTGTCCGGCCATGTCGCACCGACGGCTGGCCATCTGCTCATAGAAGGTGAACCGGTCGAATTCCGCAACGCTGTGGAGGCGGAAGCCGCCGGCATCGTGCTCGTGCACCAGGAAATCCTGCTTGCCGCCGATCTCACTGTGGCGGAGAACCTGTTTTTAGGGCGGGAGCTGGGTCGCGGCCTGCTGGTGGACGACCGGCTGATGAACCAGCGCACGACCGAGCTTCTGGCTCGCGTCGGCTCGACGGCGCAGCCGCGCGACCGGGTGGGCGACCTGCCTCTCGCACAGCGGCAGCTGGTACAGATCGCGCGTGCTCTCCTGGATGAACGCAAGGTCGTCATCCTGGACGAGCCGACTGCCATGCTTGCGAACGATGAGGTCGCGGCGCTGCTTGAGATCGTCCGCAGCCTGCGCGACCGCGGTGTCGCAGTCCTTTATATTTCTCACCGTCTCGACGAAGTGCAGGCGCTTGCCGACCGCATCACCGTGCTTCGCGACGGGCAAATGATCGGCACCTGGCCGGCGGCGGGCCTCGGCCAGCGCGATATGGCGGAGTTGATGGTCGGGCGAAAGCTCGAAATGCTCTACCCGCACAAACGGCCCGCCGTCAGCGGCGCGCCGATCCTGTCTGTGACCGAGCTTTCCGTGGATCACGGCAGGCAGTCAGCGTCCTTCGCCGTCTGTCCGGGCGAGGTGCTTGGCATAGGCGGCATGATCGGGGCGGGGCGCACCGAACTGATCGAGGGCCTGATGGGTCTTCGCCCGTCGGAGGCGGCAAGCGTCGTCTTCAACGGCCGGGAGATCGTGCATCGCTCCGTGCGCAGCCTGATGGATGCCGGTCTCGTCTACTTGACCGAGGACCGCAAGGGCAAGGGCCTGCTCCTGGAGGAGAAGCTTGGCCCCAACCTCACCCTGCAGGCTCTCGACAAGGTCAATCCCGGCACCGCCCTTGACAAGCGGGCAGAGTTTTCTTGTCTCGAAAAAGCGGTTGAGGCCTACGACATCCGCGTGCGCTCGCCGCGACTGGAGGCCGGCAAGCTTTCAGGCGGCAACCAGCAGAAGCTGCTGCTTGCCAAGGTGATGATGGCCGATCCCTCGGTGGTCGTCATCGACGAACCGACGCGCGGCATCGACATCGGCAACAAGAGCCAGATCTACGACTTCATCGACGCCATGGTTCGCGCAGGCAAGGCTTGCATCGTCATCTCGTCGGAAATGCCCGAACTGGTGGGGCTTGCCGACCGCGTTCTCGTGATGCGGGCCGGCAGGATCGTCGCCGAATTTCGCGGCTCTGAAATCAATGAGGAAAATGTCGTCTACGCCGCCACGACCGGTGGGCGCGCAGAAGCCGGAGAGTATGAACATGATCGCAGCGACAGCAACAATCGTACCGGCTGAGGAGGGCACCCGTATCCGCTGGGCCGATCTGGCGCCCTTTATCGCTCTTGCAGCAATCGTGCTGTTTGGCGCGCTCGTGAACGACAATTTCGTTTCATCGGCCAACCTGATCAACGTGGTAACGCGCAGCGCCTTCGTGGCCATAATTGCCGTTGGAGCGACCTTCGTCATTTCATCCGGGGGGCTCGACCTTTCCGTCGGCTCGATGATGGCCTTCGTCACCGGCATTATGATCATGGCGATGAACCACCTCGTTCCGTCCTTCGGGGACTGGGCAATCCCGATGGGAGCAGGTGTGGCGCTGGTAGTCGGCGTGATGTGCGGGTTGCTCAACGGTCTCATCGTGACGATCGGGCGCATAGAGCCCTTCATTGTGACGCTGGGCACGATGGGCATCTTCCGCGCCTTCATCACCCTCTTGACAGACGGCGGCTCCCTGCCCATCGACCGCAGTCTGCGGGAGGCCTACCGGCCGGTCTATTTCGGCAGCCTCTTCGGCATTCCCTATCCCGTGCTGATCACCTTCGTCGTCGTCATGCTGGGCGCTTTCCTGCTCTATAAGACGAAATACGGCCGCCGCCTGACCTCGGCCGGCTCGAATGTCGAAGTCGCCCGTTTTTCCGGCGTCAATGTCTCAGGTGTCCGCACCGTCGCCTATGTGATCCAGGGTGTCTGCGTCGCGGTTGCGGCCATCTGCTACGTGCCGCGTCTCGGCGCCGCGACGCCGACGACCGGGCAACTCTGGGAATTACAGGTCATCACCGCCGTCGTGATCGGCGGCACCCTACTTCGCGGCGGACGAGGGCGTATCGGCGGTACCGTGGCCGGCGCGCTCATTCTCGAGGTGATCGCCAACGTCATGGTCCTTTCGGACATGGTCTCGGAATACCTCGTCGCCGCCGTGCAGGGCACGATCATCATCATCGCCATGCTGGCGCACCGCTTTACCGCCAACCGCTGAAAACAGCACTGACTTCAAGGAGGAGAAAATGAAGTCCATGAAAAAAAAGGCCTGTCTCTTGTTATCGACCGCCGCGCTGATCCTCGCCCTGCCGCTCGGCAGTGCCCATGCCGAGAACAGTAAGGTGACGATCGCCGTCTCGATTCCGGCCGCTACGCATGGATGGACGGGCGGAGTCGTCTACCATGCCGAGCAGGCGGAAAAGGAACTTGAAGCCGCCTTCCCGAATGTCGACGTCGTGCTGTCGACGGCATCCTCCGCTACCGCACAAGTCTCCGCCCTCGAAGACCTTTCGGCAAGCCGCAAGCTCGACGCGCTGGTCATCCTGCCATTCACCTCTGAGGAACTGACCGGACCGGTCGAGCAGATCAAGCAGAAGGGCACCTTCATTTCCGTGGTCGACCGCGGCCTCACGGATCCGAACGTGCAGGATCTCTATGTCGCCGGCGACAACATTGCCGTCGGCGCCAACACTGCGCACTGGCTCGCTGACAAACTTGGCGGCGAGGGCAAAATCGTCGTGCTGCGCGGCATTCCCACCGTCATCGACGACGAACGCATCAAGGGTTTTTCCGACGTCATCAGCAAGACCAAGATAGAGATCCTCGACATTCAGTATGCCAACTGGAATCAGGATGAAGCCTTCAAGCTGATGCAGGACTATCTTGCGAAGTATCCAGAGATCGATGCCGTCTGGGCGAACGACGATGACATGCTGCTCGGTGTCCTGGAGGCCATCGACAATGCAGGGCGCAAGGACATCAAATACGCCCTCGGCGGCAACGGCATGAAGCAGATCATCGAGATGGTGAAGGCCAAGGACGAGCGCACGCCGATCTCGACTCCCTACCCGCCGTCGATGATCAAGTCGGCAATGTACATGACGGCGGCGCAGTTCAATGGACAGGCACCGGTACGCGGTTCCTTCCTGCTGGGCGCGCCGCTGATCACGCCGGAGAATGCCGACCAGTTCTACTTTCCCGATTCACCATTCTGATCCGAAACGGTGCCTGGTAGATCCGGGCACCGCCTGACATCCATGCCAACAGGAGACATGACATGAGCGGCAAGAAAATCCTCATGCTGACCGGTGAGTTCACCGAGGAATATGAGATCTACGTGTTCCAGCAGGGGATGGAGGCAGTTGGCCATACGGTTCACGTCGTCTGCCCGGACAAAAAGGCTGGCGACCGCATCAAGACCTCTCTGCACGACTTCGAGGGCGACCAGACCTACACGGAGAAGCTCGGCCATTATGCCGACATCAACAAGACGTTCTCCGACGTGCGCGTCGAGGAATATGACGCGGTCTATGCGGCCGGGGGCCGCGGGCCGGAATATATCCGCACCGACAAACGCATCCAGGACATGGTCCGCCATTTTCATGATACCGGCAAGCCGATCTTCACGATCTGCCATGGCGTGCAGATCCTGATGGCTGTCCCTGGCGTGCTGGAAGGCCGCAAAGTTGCCGGCCTCGGCGCCTGCGAACCGGAGGTCACGGCTGTCGGTGGCACCTATATCGACGTGAAGCCCACCGAGGCCTATGTCGACGGCAATATGGTCTCGGCAAAGGGATGGACGGGCCTTGCAGCTTTCATGCGCGAGTGCCTGAACGTGCTCGGCACGAAGATCACGCACACCTAGTCGGTTGACGTGAGATCGACGACACCTACCCCTCGGGCTGCATCGCCCCGAGGGGCGGGTTTCGAAGCCTCCGATGCCGGGTGCCGGAAGCAGATGCTTAACGCTTGCAATTTCGCTTGTGGACGTTTGTCGACGGAGAGATCAGGGCTCGGGTTCGTGGCAAACCACTTCGATGTTGTGCCCGTCCGGACCGATGACGAAGGCTGCAAAGTAGTTCGCGTGGTAGTGCGGGCGAAGACCTGGGGCCCCATTGTCTTTGCCACCCGCCTCCAGCGCCGCGCGATAGAAAGCTTCGACTTGCTGCCGATTCTCGGCGATGAACGCCAAGTGAAGATGCGCCGGCTTCTCTTCGGTCTGGTACAGGCATAGTGAAGCCTTGCCCTTCGGGCTCAACTCGACACCGTAGGCCGGCGTCCCCTCCGAGACGACAGCCACACCGAGTGGTTCGAGTGCGCGAAGGAAGAACGCTTTGCTTGCTGAATAGTCGCTGACTCCGAATTTGACGTGGTCAAACATGCGTTCTCCCGAGGTGTGTCAGCCTGCTTGACGGACAGCTTTGAACCGCTGAAACGAGTGCTGTTCTCAGTCGAATCTGGCCATTGCGAGTTCGGCGCTTCTGTTAAGGCTCGTCATCCAATCGCTGAATTGCGGCTGGGTTTTGATCTGGCGTCCATAATGGCGGGAAAGCGCGCGCAAAAGCGCTCCGTCGCGCCCCAGCTGTTCGTCAGCAAATCCGACCATCAATGAGTTCGGCCAAGCCTGCGGCCGGATGCCAACCAATCTTGCGAACAGGGATTCCGCTTCTTCATCCGGATTGGCCTGGGCCATCAATGCCAGCATCGCCGCTGTAGAACGTGAAATGCCCATATGGCAATGCACGAGGACATGGCTGGGAGCCCCGCGATCCTCTCGAGCCAGGTGATCGGCACCGAATCTCAGGATCGCTTCGACATGCTCCGGGGCCGGCATGACCTGACCCCGCGTCGCGACAATGATGTCGTGGAAGCGCAAAGTCGTGCGATTGTGTTTTCCGTACGTCTGGAATGCATCCAGTTCCGGGTGATCCGGATCCACGATCGACAGGACATGCGTGACGTTGCGGGCACTCTGCGCAGGCAGTTCATGAATGCCGCAAATGGTCAGTTCAGGGACAAGAGCCAAATCCAAGACCCTCCAAAATCATCGCCGGCCTCTGTCGGCGCCGTCAGTTTTTCTAATAGCAATCATTCCGGGACGACGCCACAATTTCAGCCGTGGCTTACACCCTCAACGCGGTCGGTCCATCTCCCGCCACAGTGCCTTCGCCGGCACGGCACGGATGCCGGTGAGATCACTCGCCGATGAAGCCATCGAAGACTTCAAGCATCGCGTCGCTGATCGCCTTGCCGAGTGCAGCCGCAGTTCTCGTCAGCTCGTCCTCGTTCAGATCACGAGCGGCCATCGCAAAAGCGGCGCCTTCTGCTGTCACGATCTCCTGCGCGCGCTGGATCGACCAGAGAGCAAAGTCGTTGCGATTGCTGATTTCCAAGGTTTCCATGATTTCTCCTGATTTGTTCGAGCGGATGCCTTATAGCGTATTTGTCGGACGAGACAGTTCGATGAGTCGTTTTAAGAGTGAGCCCGAGATAGTCGAGTGACGCAGCAGTTCGATTTGTTTGTTTCGAGCAAGGACGCAGCTGTGAAGGCGGCTGGTTCATCGGCGATGAAACGCCGGCCCTCGACCGCTCCGAGCGAAGACGACATGGTGCGGCGCCTCCACGCGACAGGGCGATATCGTATCCTGAAGAAACTGGAAGGTCGGCCGGTTGCCTCCGCCGCGCGACCCGGATTTCCGCTAAGGGGCTTGATCCTCGACACCGAGACCACCGGCCTCAATCACCGTAAGGACGAGATCATCGAGATCGGCGCCGTCGCGTTCACCTTCGATGACGCTGGCAATATCGGCGATGTCATTGACCTCTATGGTGGATTGCAGCAGCCGAGCATATCGGTTCCACCGGAGATCACGCGTCTGACCGGCATCACCGACGAAATGGTGCTTGGCCAAAAAATTGATCTGCATCGTCTGCGTGCCGTGGTCGAGCCGGCCGATCTCATCATCGCGCACAATGCCGGTTTCGATCGGCCGTTCTGCGAAGCCTTCTCACCCATCTTCGCTCGAAAGGCATGGGCCTGTTCAGTCTCGGAGATCGACTGGCCGGCGCGTGGCTTCGAAGGGACCAAGCTCGGCTACCTGATCGGTCAGGCCGGCTATTTTCATGAGGGGCACCGGGCAGTGGACGACTGTTTTGCTCTCCTCGAGGTGCTTGCTCAGGGCCGGGCAGAGGTCGAGCGCTCGCCGTTTGCCGAACTCTACGGGGCAAGCCAGCGGTCGCGGATTCGTCTCTTCGCGGAAAACAGTCCCTTTGACATGAAAGAGCATCTGAAAGCGCGCGGCTATCGCTGGTCGGATGGTAGTGACGGTCGCCCGAAATCCTGGTGGATCGAGATCGCCGAAGAGGCTCTCGACGACGAACTTCACTATCTCCGCTCCGAAATCTATCGCTGGAATGAAGCGGATCCGCCGATAAGGCGCCTCACTGCGTTCGACCGCTTCAAGGCGTGACGGACGCCGCTCGGCCGAAAACGCGGCACGCCGTTGTCATCGATTGGCGGCCGCATGACTGCTGGTCGTCGAAGGGATACGGGCGATGACCTTGATCTCGAAATCGAAGCCCGCAAGCCAATTGACGCCCACTGCCGTCCAGTTCGGGTAGGGCGGCGCACCGATCTCTTCCGCTCGGACGGCCAGAACCGTCTCGATCTGTTCGTCCGGATTGGTGTGGAAGGTGGTGACGTCGACGACATCGTCGAAGCTGCATCCGGCAGCGGCCAGGACCTCGCGCAGATTGGCGAAGGCCCGCCGAACCTGGTCCTCGAATGCCGGCTCGGGCGAGCCGTCGCCACGGCTCCCGACCTGACCCGACACGAAGAGAAGATCGCCTGACCGAATGGCGGCGGAATAGCGGTGGATATCGTACAAGGCGTGCCGGTTGGCCGGATAGACGGCGTCACGTGTAGGCATTTCATGTTCCTTTCTGTCTTCACACCAGTAGGAAATAGACCACGTGTATTGCGCGCATTAGCCGTTGAAATCGGCATGAGATGATGCAAAATTCCCATCAATGTCCCGCCCGTCGCTCAACGACCTCACCGCCTTCGTGGCTGTTGCCACGCACCGCAGCTTCCGCCGCGCAGCGGACGAGATCGGCACGGCACCTTCAACGTTGAGCCATGCGATGCGCGCATTGGAAGAACGCATGGGCGTGCGCCTTTTGCACCGCACGACACGCAGCGTCTCGCCGACGGAAGCCGGGCTCCGACTGCTCGGCCGCCTTCAGCCGGCGCTCGTCTCGCTGGACGAGGCGCTCGACAGCGTCGCCGGGTTCAGGGGCAATATCGCGGGAACAGTCCGCATCAATGCACCGCGACTGGTTGCCGGGTTACTCGTTCGCGAGGTCGTTCCGCAGATGGCGGGGCGCCATCCGGACGTGACCGTGGATATTGTCGTCGAGGGACGGCTTATCGATATCGTGTCCAGCGGGTTCGATGCCGGCGTGCGACTTCTGGGATCGATCCCCAAGGACATGATCGCCGTGCCGTTCGCACGCCCGTTGACGTTCATCTGTATCGCCTCGACCGATTATCTCGATCGCTTCGGCGACCCGGGAACGCCCGAGGAACTGCAACGCCACCATTGCATCGGCCATCGCATGCCCAGCGGCAAGTTCTATCGATGGGAGTTCGAGCGCGCGGGCCAGGAACTGGTGATAGACGCAAACGGCCCCATCGTTCTCGACGACGAGGAGCTGATGGTCGAAGCCGCGATAGAAGGGCTTGGCATCGCTTACGTTGCGGATTGGGCTGCCGAAGCGGCCTTGGCCGACGGCCGGCTGCGCAAGGTCCTGACCGCGTGGATGCCCGCGCCGGAAAGGGTTGCGGTCTACTATCCCGGACACCGAGCCGTGCCGCCCGCACTGCGGGCTTTTCTCGATGCCGTCAAGGACTTGCGGAAGACGGAACCTTAACGCATGGCTCAGCCATAAGGCTTAGATCCCTGAACCGTCGAGCTCTCTCGCGTCCTCGCCTTCCCAGGGTGAGGGCATCGAGGTGCGATCGAGATTGGCCGAGGGCATCGGCATCCAGCACTTCAATTCGGGCTCGGCGTATTCGATGATGCGGCCGGGCGAGGAGTCAGAGGCGCGCCAACCTTCCGCACCGAACTGATCGCCGTTCGACCAGTATGCGAGGTCAACCGCTGCCGGCCCCTGTTCCGACGGGCGGATCGTAACGAGGATCCGACTGCCGTCTTTCGGCGCGCTTGCCATATGGCGCCAGAGGTCTGGCTCGGCCATCCTTTTCCTCCTGTCCTGCCGCAGGTTGCAAGTGTCGCCTCGCGATCGCAAACGGTCAACTCAAACTTTGCACGACCCATCGCCTATGATGATCTGAAAGCGGTAGAGGGTACCGTTCGGCATGAATGCTATTCACGCGCGATCTTCTCGACGAAATAGCGCGGGATCTGGTCGCGTTCGCGTCGGCGGTAGAACTCCACGCAAAAACCCACAAAGGCCTTGAATCGGCGGGAAACGTGCCGCCGCCGCGAATAGATAAGGTTGATTGCCGTTTCGCGCGACCGCCATTCCGCAAGGACGGGCACCAAAAGCCCGCTCTGGCACTCCGTTTCGACGAAGAAGCCCGGGAGATAGGCGATGCCCTGTCCGGCGACGGCGAAATATTTGAGGGTCCAGTAGTCGTTCGCCGTCAGCGCGGCCGTGAGCAGGATTTCCGTCTCCGGTCCGCCCGGCCGAGAAAGGTACCAGGGCTGCAACCTCGTCGTGCTGCGAAAGATCAGGCCCCGGTGGCGCGCCAGTTCGGCTTCGCTTGCCGGTTGATCGTGCTGAGCCAGATAATCGGGGCTGGCATAGAGGCCGTAGGAAGCCGTTGCCAGCCGGCGGCTGACATAGTCGACGTCGGATGGCTCGCCCCAATGAAAGATACCGTCCAGCGCCATGTCGGAAACGTCGGTGAACGGCTGGCGGGCGGAGAGGAACACGACGTCGAGGATGACCTGCGGATACTTCATCTGAAAGGCGTAAAGCAGTTCGGAGGTGACGGTGGTGCCGAACTCGCCCGTCGAGCCGACCCTGAGCGTTCCCGCCACCTCCTTGTGCATCTCGGCCATTGCGGTGGCCGCATCGTCGCAGCTCGTCCGAATCTTCCGCGCATGGCGCAGGAGTTCCGAGCCGGCATCGGTCAGGTGCAGCTGATGGCCCTCGCGCACGAACAGCTCGACACCGAATTGGTCTTCCAGTTGCCGGATGCGGTGGCTAAGGGTCGACTTCGGCAGCCGATGCAGGCGCGATGCTGCCGAAATCGACCTTGCATCCGCCACCTTCACGAAACAATCGATTACTGAAGGGTCCATTCCGCCGCTTCCATTCGTGCAAGTTGTTGGACGATGCGTCCGATCCTAGACCTGTTTCGGCCAGTTGTTCAAACGAAAGCCGACTGAAATACTCCCTTCCGACAAGGGAGGTCAGAATGTCCGACATTCGAGAATTCATCCGCGCCGCTTCGGGCGGGGAGTCGAAGGCGACCATGGCTGTTTGCGGCGGCCGGCTGGTCAATGTTGTTTCCGAAGAGATCTATCAGGCTGACGTCGCCATCTACCGCGATCGCATCGTCGCGGTCGGCGATATCAGCGAATATATCGGGCCGCAGACGGAGATCATCGACGTGACCGGCAGATATCTCACCCCGGGGATGATAGATGGCCATCTTCACGTCGAATGCTCGAAACTGTCGCTGACGAGCTTTGCCAAAGCCGTTCTGCCGCTAGGCACGACGTCGATCGTGTCCGGCCTCGACCAGATCATCGTCGTTGGCGGTCCGGACGCCGCACGTGAATTCCTGGATGAGGTCAGGCAGACGCCGCTCAAGGTATTTTGGGGTGCGCCGTGCAAGACGCCCTACACCATGCCCCGCTCCACCGTCGGCCACTATTTCGGCCCGAAGGACCACCGTGACACGCATCATTGGCCGGAATGCGTCGGGATATGGGAGACCGTGCGAGAATTCATCCAGGAGGAGGACGACGACGTCCTGCAGGCCATAGAGATCGGTCAGGCGAACCGCCTGCCTGTGCTCGGTTGCTGTCCGATGACCCGCGGCGCGCGCCTCAACGGATACATGCAGTCGGGCGTGCGTGCCGATCACGAGAGCTACACCCCCGAGGAAATGCTGGAGAAGCTGCGCGCGGGCATGCACGTAGTCGTGCGTGAATCCTCCATCTCTCACTTTTTGTCCGACAATCTGCGCATCGTCACGGAGATGGGGGCAAAGGCGCTGCGCCGCATCAGCTTCTGCACGGACGATGTTGTAGCCAGCGACATTCTTTCCCGCGGACATCTCGACAATATGGTCCGGATGGCGATCGCCATGGGAATTTCACCGATGGCGGCCGTCCAGATGGCGACGATCAACGGAGCGGAAGCACTGCGCATCGATCACAAGGTCGGTTCGATCTCTCCGGGACGCACCGCCGACATCCTGATTGTCAACGACTTGCGTGACTTCCGCATTGAGGCGGTCGTGGCAAACGGTACTCTGGCTGCGCGCGACGGGCGCATGACGGTGGAACTGGTGCCGCCGCAGCGCAGCGCCGGCCTGCTGCGGTCCGTCAAGGCTGCGCCAGTCGCGGCCGCAGAGATCGCCGTGCCCTTCACCGGCACGACGCCCTTCGCCGAGGTGCTCGCGATCGCGGTGACGCCGGAGAAGGTCTTCGTGCGTACCCGCCGGGACGTGACCCTGCCGGTCGTCGATGGGAAGATCCTCGCCGACGCGGGCCAGAACGTGCAATACGTGACGGTGGTCGAGCGCCATGGCAAGACGCGGAACCGACCCGTCGCCTTCGTGTCGGGCTTCAACCTGAAATCCGGCGCCATCGCCAGCTCCACGGCCCCGGACGACAACAACATCATTTGCATCGGTGCCGATCCCCAGGACATGGCGATCGCCATCAACCACCTCATCGCCAATAATGGGGGTCAGGTCGTGGTCGACGACGGCGAGGTCGTCGAATTCCTGCACTTGCCGATCGGCGGCATCGTGTCCGACATCGATCCCGCGGAGATGGCGGCGTTCGAATTGCGCCTGGACGAGGCGGCCCGCAGGCTCGGCTGCGATCTGCCCTGGCCGTTCATGTACATGTTCGTGCTGCAGATCACCGCCATCCCGGATTATGCCATGACCGATCTCGGGGTCGTCGATTGCGTCAATCTGCGGATCATTTCGCCGCTGGACCCGGATGGGCCTGCCAAGGCGACGACGCTTGCGGCGGAGTAGGAGAACCGTCAAGCGATTCGATGATGTTCAATAAGGGGAGGAACACTATGAACTATCAGTCGAAAGTCGCGGGAGATCCCGCCAGCCCGGAGAAACGCGGGCTCGGCGGTGCCATCGACCGCCTGTTTGAGGTCACCCGCAGCGGATCGACGATCCGCACGGAAATCATCGCCGCCCTGACGATGTTTCTGGCGGCGTCCTATGTCATCGTGGTCAATCCCGCAATCCTGCAGAATGCGGGCATCCCCTTTTCCGCAGGGGCCACGGCCACCGTCCTGGTCAGCTTTATCGGCAGCTGCGCTATGGGGCTTTATGCGCGCAGTCCCATTCTCGTCGCGCCCGGAATGGGCATAAACGCGCTTTTTGCCTACACGATGGTGATGGGAGCGAACGTGCCGCTGGAAATCGCTCTCGGCTGCGTGTTCTGGGCCGGCATGCTCTTCACCATTCTCGCCATGCTCAACCTGCGCACGGCCGTCATCGAGGCGATCCCGAAGGACCTGCGCTACGGAATTGCTTGCGGCATCGGCCTGTTCATTGCGCTGATCGGTCTGGAGAACGCCAAGTTCATCGTCGCCAGCCCGGATACGATCGTCGCCCTGACCCAGTTCACGCCGGTTACGCTCACCTTCGTCGCCGGCTTCATCATCACGGCTGCGCTGGTCGTGCGCCGCATACCGGGCGCGATGATGGCGGGCATGATCATCACCACCGTGCTTGCGATCCCGATCGGTCGCCTGTGGGGAGACGGCAGCGCCTTTGCGGGTGGCGCGCCGGATGTCCACACGCTCGTCAACTGGAGCGGGCTGTTTGCCGCGCCCGATTTCAGCTTTGTCGGCCGGGTCGACCTTCTCGGTGCCCTTCAGGTCGCCTATGCGCCGTTCATCTTCGTCTTTCTCTTCACCAATTTCGTTGAGGCGCTGTCGACATTCCTCGGGCTCGCGGAGGCGGCCAACCTGAAGGACGAGAGCGGGATGCCACGCAACATCAAGGAATCGATGCATATCGATGCCGTAGCAGCGCTGATTTCCGCCCCGCTCGGCACCAGCCCGGCAACGGTCTACCTGGAATCGGGCGCCGGCATCGCGCAGGGTGGGCGGACGGGCCTCGTCGCCTTCGTTGCCGGGCTCCTGTTCCTGCCGTTCCTGTTCCTTTCGCCGCTCCTTTCGCTGGTGCCGGCGATTGCCACGGCGCCCGTGCTCATCCTCACCGGCCTCTTCATGTCGGAGCCGATGGGAAGGATCAACTGGGCGGACATGGAGGACGCCATCCCGGCCTTCCTCGCAATCGTGCTCATTCCGCTGACGTTTTCGATTACGCTCGGCCTGTCGCTTGCCATCATCGCCTTCGTCGTGATGAAGCTGGCGCTCGGAAAGATTTCCGAGATCAGGCCCGTCATGTGGTTCGTCGCCGTGCTTGCCGCGATGCTGGTGATGCAGGTTCAATGATCTCCTCCGGTGGCGTCGCGGTGCGGCGCCGCCGGTTCGTATAGGTACTTGGATTGGGAAGGATCGGCAGAAATGCTGCAGCCATGGTCTGAAATCGCGCCACGCCTCGTAGATGTCGCGATGGGGCGGAAGCAAGCGGATTTGGTCGTCCGCAACGGCAGGTGGGTGAACGTCTATTCCGGGGAGATCGTCCCGGGCACCGATGTCGCGATCGTCGCGGGCCGCTTCGCCTATGTCGGTCCCGATGCCGGCCACACGATCGGGGAGGGGACCAGGATCGTGGATGCGGCCGGCCGCTACCTCCTACCCGGTCTCTGCGACGGTCACATGCATGTCGAGAGCGGGCTGGTGACGGTCAGCGAGTTCGCCCGCGCCGTCATTCCGCACGGCACGACGACCATGTTCGTAGACCCTCACGAAATCGCCAACGTGCTCGGCATGCCCGGCGTGAAGCTAATGAACGACGAGGCGCAGAGCCTGCCCGTCAACATCTTCGTGCAGGTCCCGAGCTGCGTTCCGAGCGCGCCTGGCCTGGAGAATGCCGGCGCGACGCTGAGCGCCGTGGACGTGCGCGAAGCCCTTGCCTGGCCCAACATCATCGGGCTTGGCGAGATGATGAACTTCCCGGGGGTCGCTGGGAACGATCCCAAAATGGTTGCGGAAATCGCCGCAACGCAGGCCGCAGGCCTGACGGTCGGCGGACACTATGCCTCTCCGGACCTTGGCCGGGCCTTCCATGCCTATGCCGCCGGCGGCCCGGCAGACGACCACGAGGGAACCACCGTCGACGACGCGATCGCGCGCGTTCGGCAGGGCATGCGGGCCATGCTTCGCCTTGGTTCGGCCTGGTTCGACGTGGCGGCACAGGTCAAGGCGATCACCGAACGGGGCATCGATCCACGTAATTTCGTGCTCTGCACGGATGACAGCCACTCCGGCACGCTGGTCAATGACGGCCACATGAACCGGGTCGTTCGCCACGCTATCGCCCAGGGCCTGAAGCCGATCACCGCGATCCAGATGGCGACCCTCAACACCGCGCAGCACTTCGGCCTGGAGAGGGAGCTGGGCTCGATCGCCCCCGGCCGCCGCGCCGATCTTATCGTTACCACCGATCTGACCGCCTTGCCCATCGAGATGGTGTTCGGGCGAGGCCGGCTGCTGGCGGAGAAGGGGGTGCTGGTTGCCGACATTCCCGCCTATGACTATCCGGCGAGTGCGAAAAACACGGTGAAACTCGGCAAGAGGCTTGCCGCAACCGACTTCGATTTTTCCGCGGCCGGAGGGTCGGACGTCGAGGTGCGGGTGATAGGCGTCGTCGAAAACCAGGCCCCGACCAAAGCCTTGCAGCGCCGGCTGCCGGTGGAAAGCGGCGTAGTGCAGATGGACCGCGCCGGCGACGTCTGCCAGATCGCGCTGGTCGAGCGCCATCGGGCGACCGGCGGCGTGGTCAACGCCTTCGTTTCCGGATTCGGTTACGACACCGATTGCGCCATGGCCTCGACGGTTGCCCATGACAGCCACCACATGATCATCGTCGGCACGAACAAGGCCGACATGGCGCAGGCCGCCAACCGGCTGCAGGAGGTAGGCGGCGGCATCGTGCTTATTGCCGGCGGGCGAGAGCTCGCTCTCGTCGAACTGCCGATCGCCGGCCTCATGTCGGACGAGCGCGCCGAAGTCGTGGCGGAAAAGGCCAGTCGCCTCGTGGAAGCCATGCGCGCCTGCGGCTGCAAACTCAACAATGCCTATATGCAGCATTCTTTGCTGGCCTTGGCGGTGATTCCGGAACTGCGTATTTCCGACATCGGCCTCATCGACGTGACGCGCTTCGAAAAGACCGAGGTCATCCTTCGTTAGGGCGATCGCTTCCGTTGGGGCGGGGCCACTATTCTCAGGCTGCTCGGCATGGGCCGCTCCACGTCTGATGCTGTTTGAGCGGGTGGTGCAGGTCATTCGCCGCACTTTCAATCGTTAAGCTGGCACGACCCCCGTCTTTATGGGGATGACAAGTCGAAGGTTCCAATTTCAATATTGGTGAGGGTAAGGGGCTGACAGGCAGGCGCACGCGACGCGTGTGGGTTGGAAAATTGGCAGCTGCAGAACGGTACAGCCGTGAATGCGCACTATCGTCAGAGAGGGAACCTTACGATGCCGAACCCTAGCCAGATCAGCGACAATTGGTGGATCAACGATCAGACGCCGGATAATCCTTATGGAAAGAGCGAGGATTACGAGTCCTTTCTCGACTATCTTGGCGCATTACCCCGCAGCCTGACGCCGGAAATGGCTGCGGGAACGCTGAGGATCAACGTTTACGAGCTCAACGATCACCCGGAATACAAGGCGGCTGCGATCGGCGCCCTGCAGATGTGGGCGTCTGTCACCCCCCTGAAATTCGAGGTCGTCGACGACACGCCGTTCGACAGCTCAACGGACTGGATGGAGGTCGTCAGCCCCGAACTCGGTGAAGAGGACGACGGCAGCGCCTATTCGAGCAATCGTTATGTCAGCATCGGCCAGCGTTTCCACGACACCGAACCCAACAAGACGGATATCGGCGGTTATGTCTTCGATTCCTTCATCCATGAATTCGGCCATGAATTCGGGCTGAACCATCCGGGGCTCTACAATTACAGCGGTCCCGGCGGCGTGCAGATCAACTATCTGAACAATGCGACCTGGACCTATGATCGCCAGCAATACAGCGTGATGTCCTATTTCGACGGAATCGATGTCGGGGAAACCAGCCGCTGGTCTGCCTCCACGCCGCTCATGGCCGACATCGAGGCCGTCATCCGCCGCTTTTTCTCGACCGTCGACGAGAATGGAGTGCGGACCTATCAGCATATCGAGCTCAACACGGGAGACAATGTCTACGGCTTCGGGAGCACGCAGTACGGCTACCAGCTGACCTCCTCGGGCATGCAGCATGACATCGGCTTTGCGATCCATGACACGGGTGGGGCCGACACGATCGACTTCTCCGGCTCGACTGCGGGTACCATTCTCGACTTGCGTGCCGGACAGTTCTCCAGCGTCAATGGGCACAGCAACAACGTGTCGATCTTCGCCGGACACAATGCGGATGAGACCGACTATTACATTGATAACGGCATCGGCAGCAGGTTTGACGACATCCTGATCGGCAATGACGGCGCCAACACGCTGGATGGCCGCGGCGGCGGCGACCGCATGGCAGGCAACGGCGGTGACGACACATATTTCGTCGATTCAATTGACGATATCGTTCGTGAGGAGGCCAACGGCGGCAACGACACGGTCATCCTCCTGTCCAGGCACCTGAAAATCAGGAAAATTGCCAACGTCGAAAACATCATCTATGCCGACGAGACGACGACGCAGCCTGGCGGTGGCGCCGAGACCCCGCCCAGCGCCGGCGATAACACGATGACCAGCATCATCTTCGGCGGTAGCGGAAATGACATTCTCGACGGCGGCGCCGGTGACGACACGATCTTTGGCCAGGGAGGCGACGACCTGATCATAGGCGGCCGCGACTCGCTCGCCAGCCGCGACATCAACAATACGATCGACGTCGAAGACCTCGAAGACCAGACCGAGAGCGACGACGGGAACGATACGCTCTACGGCGGCGGTGGCAACGACACCGTCCTTGGCGGGCAGGGCAACGACATTCTCGACGGCGGCGCCGGAGACGATACGCTGAGCGGTCAGGACGGCATAGATATATTCAGGGGTGGCGAGGGCACCGATACCGTCGATTTCAGCAAGGAGAGCCCGTTCCAGCTGCTCGTCAACCTTGCCACGAATGTCGCCAGCGGCGGAACCGCCTCGGGCGACACTTTCTACAGCATCGAGAACCTGATCGGATCCGACGATCGCATCGACCGGTTCATCGGCACATCCGCCGCAAACCACTTCTGGGGGCAGGGCGGCGGCGATTATTTCAATGGCGGCGGCGGCAACGACACCCTGGACGGCGGCAATGACGGCGACATCCTTTATGGCGAAGCCGGCAACGACACGATCATCGGTGGCGCCGGCCAAGACTATCTGGACGGTGGTTCCGGTGTCGACACGGTCGTCTACGCGGGCAGCCCCGATGGTGTGACGATCGATCTTGCCGAGGGCACGGCCAGCGGTGGCGACGGTGACGGTCCGGTGCAAATCGTCGGTCGGGGCGCGGTTATCCGGCACGATATTCTCGCCGGCTTTGAAAATGCCGTCGGTTCGTCATTTGACGACCATCTCATCGGCAATGCCCTGGCCAACGAGCTTTCCGGCGGCGCCGGCGACGACAGATTGACCGGTGGAGGCGGCGCCGACAGATTGAACGGCGGCGCCGGCAGCGATACGGCAGACTACGCCGACGCGACGAGCGGCGTCAGACTGAGCCTCGCTGGACGCAAGTCCGGCGGAGATACATATGTCTCCATCGAAAATCTTGCCGGTTCGGGATTCAATGACCGGCTGACCGGCGACGGTGCCGCCAACGTGTTGACCGGCCAGGGCGGAAACGACACGATCGACGGCGGCCGCGGCGATGACACGCTGCTCGGCGATTTCGCCTATCAGGGCGACGCGCCCCCACGCCCGGGAATGGGAACCGGCTACGCCACGCTGGGACCGGACGCGACCAACAATTCGATAGCGGCCGCGTTCGACATCTCCGACAACTTCTCCTTGACCAGCGATCCCGATATCTTCGATTCGACCACGACCCTTCATACGACCGTCAACGCCACCGGAAATGGCCAAGGCGGATACTATAAAATCGATCTGGCGGCCGGTACGGTCATTACGATCGACATTGACGGCATTGCCGATCCTGATGTCCATGACAGTTGGGTCAGGCTGCTCGACAGCGCCGGCAACATCGTTGCGCAGAACGATGACGGCGGCGGCGACCCCGGTTCTACCAGCAACCGGGATTCAAGCCTCGTATTCGTGGCTCAGGAGACCGGAACCTATTACATATTGGAAGGCAGCTGGTCACCGACGGCGCCGGGCGATGGCTGGGCGGAGGCCGTGCCGGCAGGCTCGACATATGAGTTGAACGTATCGGTCGAGTTTCCCCCTGCGCCGGCCCAGCCGGGCGTTTCCGGCTCTGACACTCTCATTGGCGGCCGAGGCAGCGATCTGCTGGATGGCGGCCTGGGGGCGGACACGCTTATCGGCGGAGCGGGGGAAGATACGTTCCGCTTCTCGACGGCGCTTGGGAACGGCAATGTCGACGGTATCAGGGAGTTCGATGTCATCGACGATACGATCCTGCTGGACAACCTCATCTTCGAGAGCGTGGGTGGCGACGGCGCTCTCGCCTTTGGCGCATTTTTCGGGAGCGCGGGCGGCCTCGCCCATGATGCCGACGACCGCATCATCTACGATACCGATAGCGGCGTCCTGTCCTATGACGCCGATGGCGCCGGCGAGATCGCGGCAATTCAGTATGCGCAGCTGAGCACAAATCTGAAGCTATCGGCGGCCGACTTCATTATTATTTAGATCGATAGCGAATGGGGCGCCTTCAGGCGCCCCATTCGCAGCGCAGTGCGTGTTTCCAGAAGCATGAAGGATTCCGCAGGCCATGGAAAATGTGCGATGAGACACCCTACCAACCGCCGCACGATGCTAATGACCGCAGGAGCTGCCGCGGTCGCCGCGGTCGCCGGACCAGTCGCTGCGCAATCCACCGATATTCGCGGTGCGGTCACATTCGAGGGCAGCGCGGTTATCCCGGAAGGTCATGTCGAGATCTATCTCGAGGATCCTGCCATTCAGGATAAGGCCCGACGCCGCGGTACCCAGACGCGCATCAAAAGTGATGGCAGATCAAAGTCGATAGCGTTTACCCTGTCCCTGCCCGCAAGCACGACGGCTTCGCCGACGCGGCGGATCGTGGCGCGGTTGGAGCGTGCGGATGGCTGGCTGGTCGCGCGCGGCAGCACACAGTTGGAGGCGGGTACGCCCGTCTACCTCACGCTCAATGCAGTTATCTATTGAAGGGCAAGAGCGATGGCCGGCTGCGAGAAGGCGTTTCGAAACCGGTTCCGACCGCTGATCACCTTCAGGCCGCGCCCCATTGGCGCTCGCCGTGAATTTCGCCCCTGATGTGGCAGGGGCGAATGTCGCGACAACATCAGGTCGTCAGCTCCGCGCTGGCTGCCAGCCGGCCGGGGGAATGACGTTGATCATCCACGGAACGCCAAACCTGTCGATCAGGGAACCGAAGCCGGGCGACCAGAAGGTCTCGCCAAAAGGCATGACCGGTTTGCCCCCTTCGGACAACTGATTGAACCAGCGTTGGCCCTCGGCATTGTCCTCAGTGTGAAGGGTGACGTCGAATCCGTTCTTCGGTTTATCAATATTGCGGGCCCAGCCGACATCCATGTCGGCTCCCATCAGCGCCTGCTCGCCGACTTCCAGCCAGCAGTGCATCAGCCAATCTTTGTATTTGGGATCGTTGATCGGCATGTCGGGTGGGGCTTCGCCGTAGGAATGGGCGGCGGTGATCCTCCCGCCCAAGACCTTTGCATAGAACTCGAAGGCTTCTCGGCACTGGCCTTGGAAACTCAGACTGGTCACAATCTTCATGATTGCCTCCTCCTGTCGTGGTCGTCATTTCGGATATCGGGCGGAAACAGCCGGCGGACCAGGATCCAGGCCCCTACTTTCCTCCCATTGTCAGCACAATTCTCTCGACCGCTTCGGCCAGCGAGACGGAACCGCGGCGCTGTTCGGTTCCTTGTTCGTGCTCGACCCGACCGCTGGCGATGCCATCATACATCCCGAGCAGCGCCCTGGCGACTTCCGGAGGGACTCCTTCCTGCGCGAGAACCGCAGCACGAATATCAGGCGGAACGAATGCGGTCTCCACACTCCGGCCGAGCACCCTGCTGAATGCGGCCGCAACATCGTTGGCGCTCCAATCCTGCGGGCCCCGCAGTGCAATGATCCGCTTGCCGCTGAAGTCCCCGGTAAGCAGCCGGGCGGCGGTGCGCCCTACGTCGATTGTGCTCACCATCGGGATCTTCTGCGAGGGCTCGAGAAAGGTCGGAAGCACACCGTCGGAGATCACCGCCGGTGCTATCTCGCCCCAGGTCTCGACGAAATAGCCCGGCCGCAGGAAGATGGTTGACCGCGCTGCCCCCTCGAGATGCTTCTCCAGGCTATTGAGCGTTGCGATAACGCCTGTGCCCTTATCATGCTGCGCACCAATGGAGGACAAGGCGACCAGTTTTGGCAGACGGGCCTCTCGCACCGCTTGTGCAAGTGCGATGCCGACCTCGTGCGCGCGGCTGTAGGGATCGCCGCTTGCGGGCGGAGGAGAGAGCAGGAAAGCGCCTGACGCGTCCCTCAATGCTGCGGTAAGGCTTGCCACATCCTCGATACTGCCGATTGCGAACTCAGTCCCCAGCCTCGTCCACTTTCCGGCCTGCTCCGGTCGCCGCAGCACGACGCGGACGGGGATGCCTAATTCCATCAGGGCCCGGGCGGTCTCGCCGCCGGCTCGCCCGTTTGCTCCAAGCACTACATACATGTCCGTTCTCCTTGGTTGACGCCGCAGAGACTACGGTTCAAATTGCCATGCGTCGAATGCATGGATGGTATTATATATATGCGTGAAGTGGATTTGAGGGCCGCCGACCTCAACCTGCTCGTTGTGCTCAACGCGCTGTTGGAAGAACGGAGCGTAACCCGGGCTGCAACGCGGCTCGGCATGAGCCAACCCGCTGCCAGCAGGGCGCTTGCGCGCTTGCGGGTACTCTTCTCCGATGCGATTCTGGTGGACGGACCGGGCGGATATCTGCTTACCGCACGCGCGGAAGAAATGCGCCCTTCACTGCGCAACACCCTGGCAGGCGTCAACGAACTTCTCGACGGCAGGACTTTCGATCCGATGCGGGCGACCGGGGCCGTGCGCCTGCTGATGCTGGATCTTGAGGCCGCAGTCCTCGCCCCGCGGTTGATCTCCAGTCTCGCGGAGCAGGCGCCGGCAGTCGATCTTCAGGTGGTATCGCCGGGGCTGCGGCCGCTTGAAGCGCTTGAGGCTGACGCTGTGGATGCCGTCATCGGCGTCGTTGATGAAGCACCTGCCGGCATCCGGAAACGCAAGCTGTACCAGGATGGCTTCGTAACCCTGATGCGAGCGGACCATCCTGCCGCGGGCCAAAAGCTTACGTTGCAACGGTTCCTTGAACTGGATCATGTCGTCGTCAGCATCACCGGGACCGGTCCGGCCTGGGTCGACGAAATCCTCGCTCGCCTGGGCAGGCAGCGCCGGGTGAAGGTACGTGTCCCAAGCTTCTTCGCGGCTGTCGAAATCGCCGCGCGTTCCGATCTGGTAATAACTCTGCCGTCCAGCCTTGCCAGGACCGCCGACATGCGGCGCTTCGTAATGACGCCTCCGCCGCTCGACCTGGGCAGCGTGGTCATGAGCCTCGCCTGGCATGGGCGCAATCAGGATGCCCCGCGACATGTGTGGCTCCGCAGAACGATCGTCACGGCCGTGTCCGATATAGGCCTGTCGTAATGCGGTCCCCGCCGCAGGCCCGGGCGATGAAAAGTTAAGCATTGGAAAAAGTGCGCCACCCGCGTCAATTTTTCTTCACTGCGCCATGAAATAAGGAATGCGCGCGCATCCGTGCGCGGACGTCGGAGGATGATATGATGAAATCAGCAGGCGAGAACGAACAGTTCGACTGGCTCGAAGCGGAACTGGCCGACACGATCGACGAGGACTACGAACTCGAGCTTTCCGAACCCGCGCTGTCGGAGGAAATTCGCAAGATCTACCGCAAGTCCCATCCTCCGACGCTCCCGCGTATGGAATACTTCCGCGCGCTACTGGCTCTGCAGGCCGAACTCATCAGGTTGCAGGACTGGGTCGTCTATCACAAAGAGAAGGTTGTCGTGATTTTCGAGGGCCGGGATGCTGCCGGCAAGGGTGGCGTCATCAAGCGCATCACCCAGCGGCTGAACCCACGCGTCGTCAGAACCGTGGCGCTGCCGGCACCATCCGACCGCGAGAAGACCCAATGGTACTTCCAGCGTTATGTGCCGCATCTGCCTGCCGGCGGCGAAATCGTCCTCTTCGACCGCTCCTGGTACAACCGTTCCGGCGTCGAGCGTGTCATGGGTTTCGCGACCGAAGAGGAAGTCGAGCAGTTCTTCAACGATGTGCCCGAGTTCGAGCGCATGCTGGTGCGCTCCGGCGTTAGGCTCGTCAAGTACTGGTTCTCGATCACCGACGCAGAGCAGCAGTTGCGCTTTCTGATGCGCATCCACGATCCCCTGAAACAGTGGAAGCTTTCGCCGATGGATCTGCAATCGCGTGTGCGCTGGGAAGCCTATACCAAGGCCAAGGAAGAAACCTTCGCCCGTACCAACATAGCTGAGGCGCCGTGGCATATCGTCGAGGCCAACGACAAGAAACGAGCGCGGCTCAACTGCATCGACCATCTCTTGAAGCAGATCCCCTATGCGGATGTGCCGCAGGAAGACATCAGCCTGCCGGAGCGGATATTCAATCCGAATTACGAGCGGGAGGTGCTTCCGCCGGAACTCTACGTCCCGTCGAAGTATTGAGACTGGTGTGTGACCCACGCTACAACCCCTGGAGAAGGCCGGCATGGGCTTGTCATTACCCGGTCTGTCCTCAAAAGACCGCATATTATAGTGGAACGGCATCGTCAGCGATCCACAGGGTAACACCAAACTGAAGCCTCGACCCCCTGCGCTTTTGGCAGCTGGCTCCGGTTCAACGGTTGAAAGGCTCTGGATCGTTTCACTGTCGTTGAAACCGTGAAACGATTCAGAGTCGGCAGGGTCAATGGGTGCAGATCAATCCATCTGGATATTGGCGTCGCGGACGACGGGGGTCCATTTGGCAAGCTCGGCCTTGACGTGGGCGTCGAGCTCCTCGGGCGTCGAGCCCACGATCTTGGCGCTGAATTCCTCCATGCGTTTCTGCACGGCGGGATCGGCCATGGCCTTCTTGGCGGCTTCGTTCAGTCGGGCGATCACCGGCTGCGGCGTGTTGGCCGGAGCGAAGAGTGCATTCCAAGTGTAGGTCTCGTAACCGGGAATGCCTGATTCTGCGATGGTCGGAATGTCGGGGAAGGACGATGCGCGTTCGGCGGTGGTAACAGCGAGCGCGCGCAGGGTGCCAGCTTTGATATGACCTGAAGACGAAGGGAGATTGTCGAACATGATGGGCACCTGATTGCCGATTACGTCATTCAGCGCCGGGCCGGAGCCCTTGTAGGGGATGTGCTGCATCTCGACGCCCGCCATCTTTTTGAAGAGCTCGCCGGAGAGATGAAGCGGCGTTCCGTTGCCGGAGGAGGCGTAGGCGTACTTCTCGGGATCAGCTTTCAAGAGCGCAAGCAATTCCTGGACCGTCTTAACCGGCAGTTCCGGATTGACCACCAGGACGTTCGGAACGACGACCAGAAGCGAGATCGGTGCGAAATCCTTCTCGGGATCATAGGGTTTGGTTTTCAGGATAAGGGGGTTCAGCGCATGCGTCGCGACTGTCGCCATCAGGATCGTATAGCCGTCGGGGTCGGCGCGGGCGACGTTTGCGGCGCCAAGATTACCCCCGGCACCGGCAACGTTCTGGACGATCACCTGCTGTCCGAGATCATCGGACATTTTCTGTGCGATGATCCGCGCGACCACGTCGGTCGAGCCTCCGGCAGCAAAGGGAACGACGAGCGTTACCGTCCGGTCCGGAAAGTCTTGCGCTTGCGCGGCCGAACCAAACGCGAGCGCCGAACAGAAAGCAAACCCGGCCGCCATGGCGGCGCGGCGGGTCAAGCTTAGAAATGCCATGCGGAAGTCCTCCCGATACAAATGGACAATGGATGCTGGCCTGAGGCCGGCTGTCCTAACAATAGGGCCGAGTTTCGGTCACGCAATGGCGGTCGATACGATCGGCTGTGAATGGCGCATGTATTTATTGCCCCTCACTGTTCTCCAGTCTGCCCTCTATGTCGATTGCTACATCCCGACACCGTGCTTCGCGTGAGCAGCGGCGAGCGCCGCCATAATTTGCCGTGGTGGCATGCAGCCGCTGCTCGTCACGAAAAATCTCGTAGGCTTATCATTGCTTCCAAAACACGGGTGTCAGGATGACGAGCACGGTCAGCACTTCAAGGCGCCCCATCATCATCATGAGCGACAACAGATAAAGTTCCGGATCCTTGAGGGATGAGAAATTGCCTGCAGGGCCAACGATATTGCCAAGCCCGGGGCCGACATTCGAGAGACAGGTAATAACTGCTGATACCGAGGTGAGGAAGTCGTAGCCCAGTGCCGCCATCGTGAGGCTTCCGAGGATCCAAAGGAGGATACAGGTAACGAAAAACAGGAGGATCGCCCGCAAGGTGTCGGCGTCTAACGAGTTCCGGCCGTAGCGGATAGGGTAAACTGCCGCCGGGTAGATGAGTTTGCGTAAGCCAGAGTGGATGGCGTTGAAGAGAACGATGAAGCGGTAGGCTTTGATGCCGCCGGCGGTGGAGCCGGAACAGCCACCCATGAAGGTCGCGATGAATGCCGCCATAACCACGAAAGGACCCCAGAGCTGGTAGTCCTCGCTCATGTAACCCGCAGTCGAGAGAATGGAACTGAAGTTGAAGAACGAGTGGGCCAGTGCGATGTGAAATTCGACGCCGTTCGTCAGGCGGTGATAAATTGCGGCGGAGAGAGCGAAGACCGTCAGATAGGCAAGAAAAACGAAGATCTGAGGATCGCGCAAAGCGTCGAGCCGACCACGTGCAACGAACACGATGAGGATCGAAAAGGGCAGGCTGCACAAAGTCATGAAGAACGTCGCGGTCCAGAGTAGAGGGATGCTGCCGAAATAGGCGAACGATGCATCATGGGTCGAAAACCCGCCGGTGGCGACCGTCGACATGGCGTGATTGATCGCATCGAACCGATTCATTCCGGTCAGGTTGTACCCGATGGCACAAAGAAGCGTGATGCCGACATAGACCGTAAAAAAAGCCCGGCTGAACGTGGTGAGGCGGGCAAAGGGCTTCTCGTTTGTGTCGGAGGATTCCATCTTGAAGAAGGACATCCCTCCGACGCGCAGGTACGGAATGATGAACAATCCCAAAACGACGATGCCCACGCCTCCGAGCCAGCATATGAGCGACCGCCACATCAGGACGCCGGGCGGGGCATCGTCTAGCCCGACAATCACCGTCGATCCCGTCGTGGTAATCGCAGAAACCGACTCGAAAAGCGCCTGCGCGAAGTCGAGATCGAGGGATGACATCCACAGCGGCAAGGCGCCGATTAACGCGAAAGTCGACCAGAGTACGTTGACGAGTAAAAAGCCGAACTTCTTGGAGAACGGAGGCGGCCCGGCACGGGTGGCCATGAAAGTTGTAGCGGAAAGTCCGTTGGTAACGAAGGCAGCAGTCGCGAAGACCTGCCAATCGGTGTGGCCATAATAGAGGTCCAGCATCGCTGGAATCAGCATCGCGCCGGACAGATAGAGGCCCAGGATTGAGGCGATGTGGATGGCGTGCCGGAGCAGGGAGGCGCTCAATCTACTTGCATCCCAGGTTGGCGATGATGACCGGTTGTCCTAGGACCCCAGCGTTCGACCAGTGGACCGGCAAAGTCAAATGGGAGCGCCGGCTTTCAACTAACATTTACACAGAACTTGTCGAGCCCAAGCCAGATACCTAGCGGAAATGGGCGGCGGTTAGTGTGTCGGAATTACGTGGGCTATCGATCCATAGGCTTCGGGATCGGCGAGGAGTGCCGGGGCCGGGGCTGCGGCACGGCGCGAAAGCGCACAGGTTGAGCCTTCCAGTCCGAGGGCAGAGGCAAAGGGATGGCGCAATCGGTGAGCAGCGTCTGATCTCCGTTGGTGACCTCGAAGACGATCCCTGGCCGCTCCATGCTCCTGCAGTCGGGCCAGCGCTCAAAATCGATCCATTCGCTCATGGTTCCCAGCTCGTCAGACGAAGAAGTCGCTCGCGGAAAGCGCCGACAGATTCATGACCTTGATCTGAAAATCTGCAAGGCCATCGCCATTGACATCACCCGAGACTATCCCACTCCTGAAGTTAAGTTCACCTGATTTTCCGTGGAGCCCGTTGCCGCCGATAAAAAGAAACGCCTGATCCCCGCTGAGGTTGCTGCTGGCATCGATCGATCGCAAATCGATCCGATCAATGCCTCGCGCAAAATCATCGATGACGTCCATCGCAGCCGGTCGCGATTGCGTCGCTGTCTGAAATACGAACATGTCCGAGCCGCCACCGCCAATCAGCCGGTCGGCGCCTTCCCCGCCGATGAGGGTGTCGTTGCCACCGCGTCCGTTGAGCACATCGTTACCGGCAAGCCCGTTCAGAAGATTTGCGATATTGTCTCCGCGCAAACTGTCGTTGAAAGCTGAACCATAGAGCCGCTCGACGGACAGATAGGTGTCACCGGCCGCTTCCCCGGTGTTCGAGACAGGGGAATAGAGATCAGCGACTAGCCCCAAGGCGGCATTGTAGTAATTCGCCAGATCGACGCCATTGCCGCCGTCGAGCCGGTCGGCGCCGGCACCGCCGACAAGACTGTCGTTTCCGTCGCCGCCGATGAGAGTGTCGTTGCCGGCACGCCCGTGAAGCACGTCATTACCCGCTAGCCCGTTCAGAAGGTTTGCGAACCTATCTCCGGCAAGAGTATCGCCGAAGGCGGAACCGTAAAGCCGCTCGACGGACACATAGGTGTCTCCCGCCGCTTCCCCTCTGTTGGAACCGGGAGAATAAATGTCGGCAACGACGCCAGCCGCGGCGTTGTAGTAGTTCGCCAGATCGTTGCCGTTGCCACCCTCGAGCCGGTCCGCGCCCGCACCGCCAACAAGGTTGTCGTTTCCGTTGGCGCCGATCAGCCTGTCATTGCCGCCGTTACCCCAAAGAACATTTGCAGCAGCGTTTCCGGTGATAACGTCATTGCCCGCGCCACCCTTTGCATTCTCGATAAGAGAGCGCGCATCACTCTGATATTGCAGGGCGTTGGCGATATTGCCGATCGCCACTTTCGAATCGTCGTAGCGCAGCTTCGCCAACTGGACCGCCGAGGTGGTCGTCCATTCGCCCGGACGGAGATCGACCTTCAGTGCAGTTGTGTAGTTGGAGAAGTCGTATGTGTCGGTTCCGCCGCCATCCCAGACCGTAAGCAGGATCTTGTTGCCGCCGGGTGCGTTCTGGCCCACGCCATTGATGAACATCTCGCCCGACGTCGGGCTCCATCGGTAAGTCGTGTTCCCGCTCTGGGTGGTGAAATCCGCGCCGTAAATATGCTGCAAGGCAGCGATATCATACATCATCAGCGATTGCGCATATCCCCAGGTCTCGTTGATATAGCCGGTCGTGGTCGAGGCTCCGACATAGGAGCGATAACTCATGACCGTGTATTCCATCGAGTCGCGGTTCGCAGGCATGACGTTGCCCTCATGGGCGTGTTCCAGCCCAAGCGCGTGGCCGATCTCGTGGAGGAATGTCAGATAGGCGTAGTTTCCTTTCATCGGGCGGCTGTAATAGCCGGACGAGCTGTTGAACCACGCGTCCCCGCCTTCTGCAGCAGTCGACGGAAAATACGCCCATGCGGTGCTCGGAGCGTCGGACGAGGCAAGGCGGACATCGGCGTGCTTGGTCGCGCTCTCTGCAATCTCGGTGAATGATACTTTGGCAACGGAGGAGAACTGATCGAAGACAGCTCGCGCGGTAGTCTGCTGTGCGGCGTTCAGCGCGGCAAAACCTTTTTGCGGTTCGCCATTGCCATAACCGGAGCCGTAGAATGAAGCGCTGGTTGGGAAGCTGAAGGTGAAGTCCTTGACCGCCCATTTCCAGTCGCCAAGGAGCCCGTCGATATAGGCATTACCAGTCGGGGCATAGGTCGTCGTCGAAGGCATCGTCACTCCTGGCCGTCGCATTCAAGGATGGGTCAGCACCCGATTTGTTGCCGATAGGATTGAAGTTGCGCGGCGCCGCCAGATCCGGTACCACAGGTAGTGCCAGCTCTATTGAGATTCCGCATGCGGTGTGGCGCTGATATAGACTGCATCGATCTTCCAGATCCATTCGGCCTGCTGGCCGATCTCTCCTCCGGACGGGGTTATCCTGTCGGCCTAGGCCAATCGTGCAGCCGCAACATCGTCGATGTAGCTCGGCTGCCTTCCCTCTGAAGAACTCAATTCTTATGGTGCATAACCTCGTCCGTCTGAGCACGGGTATTTCAGATATTTCTTGATGACAGGTTACGGAAACGCACCCCATAAACTTGCCCCGCCTGGAGTGGGGCCGGGTGTGTCGAACAGGCACAGCAAACGACCTCGGACTCCTTCAGCGGCCGCAGCGGGAACATTCTGCTTCAGTGAGCGTAGGACGCCCTCTGAAGCATGCGCTCCGCGAGCAGCATCGCCGTCATCCGCGGAGGGCGAGACAGCCGGGCACCTGACGTGGCGGACCTTCAGCATAGGTTTCGATTGAATGTCCGGAGAATGGGGAAGGCTCCACCTGCGCCGATGCCGTCTCGGTCAGAGATGATGCGTGCGCGCAGCAGTTCAAGACGAGGCCGTTGGCCTTCCACCCGTTGGATAACGGCCGGTGGATCTCGATCAGGAGCGACGCCCCCAGCTGTTCACAATGACCACTCCGGCCAGAGCCAGTGCGCCGCCCAAAACGGTATTTGGCTGCGGAATTTCACCGAGCAGGAGCCATGCCAGTCCAACGGAGAACGGTGGGACCAAGTAGAGAAATTGTCCTGCCCGCGCGGCACCAAAACTCTTGAGGGCGTAGGTCCAGCAACTTTGGCCGATGATGCCCGGACCAATCGCCAGGAACATGACCATCAGCCAGGTGTCCGGGCGCGCGCGCATCACCTGGGAGATGCCGGCCGATAGCCAGGGCGTGAGGGCGAGAGCGCCCGCAACGATGACGAGCGCCGTCACGTCGAGCGGCTCGGCTCTGGCGAAGAGAGGGCGCTGGAGGATGGAATAGGCCGCTGCACAGGCTGCGGCGAGCATGATCAACGTCGATCCCGTCCCGAACGACAGGCCTCCGGGCTGACCCGAGGCGATCAGGGCCACTCCGGAAAAGCCGAGAACGGTACCAATCCAGCTCCAGCGACTGAAACGCTCTTTCAGAAAGAGCACCGCGAGCAGCACCATGAAAAGCGGTTGTGTGTTGACGATGAAGCCTGCAGCGCCCGCGGAGACGGTTGCCTGCCCTAAATTGAGGAGCACGTTATAAGTGGCAATGCCGAGGAGGCCGCTGATCGCCAGAACGAAGAAATCCCCGGGGAGAAAGCATCGCGGACGCCGCCAGGCAATCCACGCAATCGCGAAGACCGCTGCCAAGGCGAAGCGGATTGCTGCCAGAGGCAAGGGTTCCACTTCGCGCAATGCATAGCCGATCGCCGCAAAGGAGAAAGACCACGTGATGACTGTTCCCGCAACCGCAAGTGCCGGCAAGAAGGTCGTCATGGGGATGTCAGCTGCTTTTTTGTTCATGCGAGCTGTGTGCCACACAAACATTTGTTGACATAGAACCCCCATCGACATTCAGATGTGCTCATGACGCACAACGATGAACTTCCACCAGTCGAGGCGCTTCAGGCCGTCCTGTCGGCTTACCGCCTCGGATCGTTCTCGGCTGCCGCGGCTGCGCTTGGCATCACCCATGGCGCAGTCAGCCGACGTGTCGCGGCGACGGAACGGTGGGCCGGTTTCCGTCTTTTCGGCCGGCACGGGCGAGGCGTGCGAGCGACACTCGACGGCGAGCGCTTCGCCGCACGCATAGAACTCGCAATGGCGATGCTGCACGACAGTCGAGGCACGGGTCGTTCCGATCATGGGCTCGATACCGTGCGTGTCGGCGTCGTGCAGTCCTTTGCGCGTCTTTGGTTGACACCGAGACTGGCAGCCCTCGAAGGCACGCCGCCCGATCTCAGGATCGAGATGGAGATCGACAACGCACATATGGCACTTTCGGATGCGCGCATTGCCATTCGGCTGGGCCGTGGCGGCTGGCCGAATGTCGTCTCGGAGCCTCTGTTCGACGAAGGTTTGCAGCCTTTTGCCTGCCAAAAGATTGCTGTTGAACTGGGGCCTGATCCGGCTGCCAGGGATCTGCTGCGTTATCCCCTGATCCACGATGCGTCCGAGGCTGGTTGGCGTCGCTGGCTCACCGCGCAGGATTTGGTGTACCACCCCAAAGGCAGCGATCGTACCTTCGGCGGCCACGATCTGGCTTTGATCGCTGCGGCTTCGGGCATGGGCGTTGCTTTGGCGCGCAAGCCCTATGGGAGCGAGCAGCACGAACGGCTGGGGCTTGTTTCCGTTCATCCGGCTGTGGTGGATAATGTAGAACGGTTTCACATCGTTACGCGATCAGGTGCGCGGCACGGGGCAATCGAGAGACTGATCCAACGTCTCCAAAGCCAGGCTCGTCAGTCACAAGCCTAGAGCGGGGATAACGAAAAGCGTGCGCGGCTTTCCGCCCGAATCCGGCTCTGCTTCTTTGGAGTTTTCACGGTGATCTCGTTTGGCCCATTTTCACCAGAGCGCACCCTCGCCCTCTTTGTGGATGGCATGGTCGGTCAATTGCCTCCTGTTGAAGGGGAGCACGAGCAGCGCTGCCATCAAGGCCATAGCGACGATAGCGACGGAGACGAGGGGCCAGCCGAATGCGCCGGAAATGCCACCAGCGGCGGCAGGGCCGATGATGAGGCCGAGGTTATTGCCTTACATGGCGAAGCCGATGGTCACGCCAACGAGTTCGGGGCGCGGGGCTTGACGAGGTGCGCTATCAAAAATGACGACGGGGATCAGCCCGCCGGCGAACGAGAAGACGACACAGAGCGCGTAGCAAGCGATAGCCCACAGGGCCTGGCTGAAGATGCCAATCCCGCAAATGGCCATGATGCCGAAGCTGAAGTGCAGCAGGCGCCCCGGCAGGAAGCCGCGGGCGAGCAACTGTCCGCACACGAGGTTGCCGACGCCGCTCGCCGCTATCGCCAGCGCGCTCAACATGCTCGCCGCGTCGTTGCTGATTCCGATGCGTTGAGAAAGCAGGGATGGCAGAAGGCCGAACACAGCAAAGAAGATCGCCGAGAATGCCGCGAACAGACCTCCCAGCACCCAGGGTCCGGGCGAAACAAGCGCCTCGCCGATGTCCTGACGGACGTTGCGGTACAGTCGCGGGTGGCTCGATGGCGGGTGCAGGCCCCACCTGAGAAGCATCGCGTAGCTGAGGAGGATCGAGGCATTCAGGAACCAGAAGCCGCGCCAGGTGACGATGCTCAGCAGCGGTGCGGCGAGCATGATCACGGTTAACCCCACCGGCATGAAGCTTGGCCCACAGTGACATCGCCCGATCGCGGATCTGGATCGGGGCTAATCCGGCAATCAGGGCAGGGCCGGCAACAACAAGGCACAGAAAACCGAGGCCTTCGATTACCCTTGTAGCGAGAAGGGTGGTAAAGCCCGAGGCCAGCCCTCCCAAAAATGATCCCGCCGCCTGAAGAAGCAGGCCAAGGGCGGCCATCGTTCCGGCCCCGACGCGGTCGGCCGCCAGCCCGACCGGAGCGCCGGTTAGAGCGCCGAGGATGGCGAAAGCTGAGATAGGCCACGACGCCGCGGCAAGACTGAGCGCCAGATCCTCTTGTATTGCGGCAAGTGCTACCGGCGCCTTACCGACTTGAAAGGCAGACACTACGCCCGCGCCCACCACGAGCAAAATCCGGGGCCATGCCGACCCGCCCGATGCGAATTTGGAGACAATCAACGGGCCAGCTCCGGCTGAAGATGTTTTCGGCCGAGTGCCATTGCAGCTGCGACCTCGGCGACGTGCCTGCCCTGAAACCGTGCACCGTCCAGTTCATTGGCGCTGGGGCTGCGGTCGCCGTGGTTTTCGTCCTCCGCCAGAGTCGAGGCGCCATAAGGCGAACCGCCGGTGATCTCGTCCATACGCATCTGGCCTTTGAAGCTGTATGGCAAACCTACAATCACCATGCCGAGGTGCAGCATGACGACGTGAGTGGAGAGGATGGTCGACTCCTGTCCGCCGTGTTGACTGCCCGTCGAGGTGAAGACACTACCAATCTTGCCGACCAGTTTGTTTTCGGCCCACAGGCCGCCGGTCTGATCAAGAAAATTCTTCATCTGGCTGCCATATTGCCGAACCGGGTGGGCGTGCCGATGACGATTGCATCGTAGTCGGCAAGCTCGGCGACGGTTGCAATGGGCGCTTCCTGGCCGAGCCGGTACCCCGAACTCCTAGCGACCGCCTCCGGCACGAGTTCCGGCACGCGCTTGAGCGCCACGGTGGCGCCTGCCTGCCTGGCGCCTTCTGCGACGGCTTTCGCCATCGTCTCGATGTGACCGTACGAGGAATAGTAGAGCACAAGTATTTCGGTCATCTCTTCGTCCTGCCTTGTTGAGCGGGTGACCGGATAGCAACAAGGTTGCCGCCGTGCCGGTCAGCATCGGTTTCTTCTGTCAGCCGATAGATGACATGCGCGAGTGATCATTGTAATTGTCAAAAAATTGACCGAGTCGATCTATGGAATAGATCATGTTGGATGCCCTTACGCTCGATCAGATGCGCATCTTCGTCGCCATCGCGGAAGCTGGGAGCTTCCGCGCGGCCGCTTCGCGCCTCTCCCGAGTTCAATCTGCGGTCAGCCATGCGGTTGCCAATCTGGAGGCGGAGCTCGGGGTGAGCCTCTTCGACCGCTCCGGGCACCGGCCGGTCCTAACGCCGGCGGGCCGGTCTTTACTAAGCGACGCGCGCGCCATCCTTCTCAAGACAGACACAATGCGGGCGCGGGCTCGCGGGCTTGGGGAGGGAGTCGAACTCGGGCTTACGATTGCGCTCGATCCGCAATTCCCGCCGGTTCTCGCCTGTGCTGCACTGAAGGAGATGCACCGGGCCTATCCTTCCGTCGCCATTAGGGTACTCACGGCATCGCTCGGAGAAGCTGTTCATGCATTACGGGAGCGTCGCTGCGCATTGGCCATTAGTGGAATCGATCTTCCCGATCCGCATATAGAGCGGCGGGCGCTCGCCCTTGTTCAACGCGCCGCAGTCGTCGCCGCCAGTCACCCCCTCGGTATCCTTGCCGCAGCGGGAGGTCCGGTCACAGCGACGGATTTGGCGGATCATGTGCAGGTCGTTGCGGAGGATCCATCTCCTCTTACGCAAGGTCGTGATTTCAACGTTCTGTCTCCTGGAACATGGCGGGTAGGTGACAACGTGACCAAGCATGCGCTCATCCTCGCCGGAATCGGCTGGGGAAACCTGCCGCTCTGGCTGGTGGAGCGCGATCTGGCAGAAGGCCGGGTGGTACGGGTTCCGGCCGCGGAATTCGGTCCGAAAGGCGAAACAATGGCGAACGCCTACCTGATGCACAGGAGCGACGAGCATCTCGGCCCCGCTGCACGTGCGTTTTGCGACGCTTTGCTGCGCATGGCCGGCCACCGAACGGCACCGTGAATGCCAACCTTCAAAGCTTTGCCGGCTAAAAGTGTGGCGAACGAGATTGTTGAAGCGAACATCTCATCGCTATTCCAATCGCCGGGACATAGTCATTCCGCGACTATATCGATCTTCGTCGTTGCGAAGCGTTTCCGCAACCGGGTCGCCGCCGGTCCTGTGGGCGTTTTTGTGCCAGACCAGCTCCAGCGCCACCGGGTGCGCGCCATCGTCCTGCTTTAGAATCTGCAGAATGCCCATGATTCGCGAACCACCAGACTTCGGCTGCCACGCGAAGCCGGTGCCTCTTCATACCTTCTGTACGCACCGCGAACATGACCTGTTGGTGCCGTTGAGATGTTCCCAGTCGCCCACTGAATTTGCGAGCGGATGGCTCTTGCCGCAGACCAGCTTCAACGGCACCCAGCCGATCGCATGGAAGTCCAACTTCGCGGGCAGATCCTCTTGCCGCCACATGATGGCGATATCTGATTTTCTGTCGAGGATATGGAACAGCGGGCACGCCGTTCTCAAAAGTGAACGCAAGAGGCAGATGCGTTCCGGGAATGCCGGACCTTCCAGCGTGATCCGCGATCGGACGAGCTAGTCTCTGTCGGGTGCTCCCAACGGAAAAAAGCGACGATAAGGACGCGCCTCGTCGACGACCCGTGCAACCGAAGGTCGGGTCAGAAGCCGCTGTCTGTATGCAGCGAGAACGGGAAAACGCTCCGCCATTGGATGGACCCAGTCGCCATAGAAAAGCGCCGGGGCAGCAGCGCAGTCGGCAATCGTGAACCGGCCACAAGCAGCCCATTGCTTCCCCTGCAGGCGTAGCTCCAGCCAGGCGTAGCTGCGATCCATCAGCGCATGCGCATCGGTAACGCCGCGCGGATCCCGCTCCTCTTTACTGCGCAAGGCATCCCCGACAATCCGTTGCATCTGCACATGGACGTAATCGTCGAACACGTCCGCCATCATACGTGCCTCCAGCGCTTGGCGTGGGTCGTCCGGTATCATCGGCATCCCGTGTCCGTGAAACAGGTCGAGATATTCAATCACGGCGTTGCTCTGCGTGATCTCCTTATCCCCGTCGATCAGCGCGGGAAATTGCCCAGTGGGAGAGAGTGCAGCGATGCGCACCTGATTTTCCGGATGATCGGGATCGATCATCTTGAATGTAAAAGGAATACCGCGCTCGTAGAGCGCAATCAGCGGCTTCCAGACGAATGAGGCAAACGGATGCCCGTAGAGCTCCAGGGTCATTGTTTTGCTCCGCAGGATCTGAGGTTCGCTTCGATCATATCGAATTGGATTTCCGTACCATTGTGGCGGTCGGAAGTGCCGTCCTTCCCGTTCAGGAAAACGATTTGCTCGGTATAGGAGACGCGGGTTCCGCCCGCTTCCGATTCGAGTTGCAGACTCGACAAGGTGACCGAATGGAAGCGTCCGGAGTGATGCAGGTCGTAGGTATAGACGAGCCGCCGGGCCGGTTCGATCGCATGGTAGCGGGCCTCGAAAAGCGTCACCGTGCCGCTTTCGTGGAAGCGCCCTTCCAAGACCTCTTGCCCGCCCACGCGGAAGTCCATCGACCGGCGAAGCAATGTCCACCGCTCTGGCGGTCCGGTGAACCACTGGGCCTTGAGCTGCGGATCGGACCATGCGTCGAACACCCGGTGGGGCGGGGCCGCCCAAATGCGCTTCAGTGTGAACGTGCCGTGGAAAAGCTGCGCTTCCGTCATCAATTATCTCCCTTTGTCGCCGCATGCGGCAACCCAGCGTCTACTGGACCGCCGTTTTCGAGCAGTATTCCTAGTCGGTCGAACCTGCTCTCCCAGAGGTGGCGGCGCTCGCTTAGCCAATGCTCGATGCGCTGCACGGTGTCGTGGGATATGCGGCACTCGCGGGTGCGGCCGCGTTTTTCCGTCACTATGAGCCCGCTCGCCTCGAGGACTTGCACGTGCTGAAGGATTGCTGCGAACGAAGATTCGTAAGGCTTAGCGAGTTCGCTTACCGAAGCAGGCCCTCGTGAAAGGCGATCGAGAATCCCCCGACGCGTCGCATCCGAGAGCGCATGAAAAGCCATGTCCAATTGTTTAGAATACTCAATCATACGCTTAAGTGATGCCATGCGCCCGAAAAAGTCAAGCAACTGCTTAAGTTTCCGCGCGGAATGGGATAGCTGTGGACTGGCTTTTCGCCAGAGACTTGGCGTCGTGAGTCCCGCGAGGTGCGCGGACAATCCTAGCGCCCGGAACCTGCGAGCATAGAATTGAGCCGACCGCCGGCAAACCTTTTGGCTCGGCCGACGTTTTAACTCCTCAATCGAAGGAGGTTCCTATGAAATCCGAAACAGGTCAGAAGCAGCGCGAAATCCAGAAGCAGGTCGACGAGGCTGACAAGCGGGAGAAGCCGAAGACCTCGGGAGCCATGCAGGCAGGCGCTCGCCGCTACCCAGAACCGCCGTTTCCAAAGGTGCATCAGGACAAGCCAGGCTCGGAGGCTGATCTTCCTGTCGCGCCAATGTATGATGCCCCGTTTTACAAGGGCTCAGACAAGCTAAAGGACAAGGTAGCACTTATCACAGGCGGTGACTCCGGCATCGGGCGGTCGGTTGCGGTCCTCTTTGCTCGCGAAGGGGCGGACGTCGCAATTGTTCATCTCGACGAAGCTCAGGACGCAGAAGACACAAAAGCTGCTGTTGAGAAGGAAGGACGCAAGTGCCTGGTGATCAGAGGCGACGTAAAGGATGCGAGCTTCTGCCGGAAGGCAGTGGAAAAGACCGTTATGCAACTTGGCCGTCTCGACATCCTCGTCAACAATGCCGCCTTCCAGGTGCACACGCAGGATATCCAGGACCTGACCGACGAGCACTTCGACGAGACGCTGAAGACGAACCTCTATGGTTACTTCTACATGGCAAAGGCGGCTATTCCTCATTTGAAGAACGGCTCGGCAATCATAAACACTGGATCAGTCACCGGCCTTACCGGTTCGAAGGAGCTTCTCGACTACTCCATGACCAAGGGGGGCATTCACGCCTTCACCCGCGCCCTTTCGGGACATCTCGTTCCTAAAGGTATCCGCGTGAACGCCGTCGCCCCGGGCCCCGTCTGGACGCCTCTCAATCCGTCAGACAAAGCGGCTGAAGATGTGGAGAAGTTCGGGTCCCAAACCCCGATGAAGCGTGCTGCACAGCCTGAGGAAATTGCGCCGGCCTACGTCTTTCTCGCCTCCCCGCAGATGTCGAGCTATATCACCGGCGAGATCCTCCCGATCGTCGGCGGTTACTGATCTCTTCCTGTGGTTCAAGTCTCTCATGGCGGGAACGCAAGCTTCGCGGCTTATTTTGGCAAGGTCCTGCGCTGGCTTTACGGCCCGGCCTTGTTGGTCGACATGATGTGGCACGCGATCCATGGCATGCGCCACGCCATGCCAGTGAATGGTGGTTCTGCTCCCAAGGCTTTCTCGACTGGGGCCGCGCAGCCGGTCTCCCTGGCGGAGACGAATGCCCGGACGGGAAGAGTTCCATTATAGTGTCACGCCATCGTTCCGGCCAACGGCTAGAGCGACGGGCTGCCTAAAGAGGGCGGCCCGTCTTTTCGTCGCGCTTGGACGTATGCTTTGGCTACGACGCGCGAGCCGAACAAACATTCCACTCCACTTGAGCGGACAGAATTGTTCTAGACAGAGAAGGCTCTCTAACCAGGCGCTTGGCGAGTGGCGGCGGTTGTAGGTGTCGTCTCACCTGCCCATTCGGCGAGCACGATGGCGGAGCTGAGCAGGACGACTGGCAGGGCAAGCGCGGCGAGAAACTTAATAACACTCAATCCGACGCTCCTTGCAAGGTATTGAGAACCCGCAGTGCCCGTGCAGCGTTTTTGGCGTTTAGCCCTTCCATTGTCCAAGAGCCTATTCTTACTTTGTCTCCCGTAAAGACGTGGTGGATCGTATAGGTACCGTCTCCTTCGAAACGGCGGCCATATTGATAGAGTTGACCAGAGCTGTCAGGCGCCCCGCCTTCAGACTCCCATACGCTGAGGGCGAGCGCGTGCTCCTCGTGTTTGCTCTTCAACTTTCGACCCTCCTCGGGCTTGCTCGTACTGCGAGCGGCTATCGTCAGCGAGGGGACGGCATGCCACATTCAATAGGCTCCAGATTGTCTTCCCCGCTGACGCGTTCCTGGCCGAGTTCGTCATTGCGAATGCGATACTGGGGCCAGCTGGATGTCAACGGCAGTTTGGCTGTGATGCGATAGGTCTCTGCCGCTTCGGGCGCGATATAGGTTCTGTTTTTGAGGCGCACGGACAGACCGATTGGGAAACGATGGTCACGCATGGATCATTGCCTTCAAAGTTGAGACGGCGCTTCGGCGTTGCGCCGATCGAGTGCTATGAGACCTTCAAGCTCCTCTGGATCGATCGGCATCAGGCGCATGCGGTGCTTGTTCGCGCTTGTTGCCGGGAGCGTGATGAAGGTTGCTACGCGACGATACGCCGACCAGGAGAGACCTTCGATCAATTCCTCGTCTTCATCGACGACATAGTCGCCGGCAGTGACCATCTCAGACAGTCCCGATATCCAGAATGGTTTATCAAAATGGACCGTTCGGTGTTTTGTTCGGGCATACATGACCTTCGTCCTTTTCAAAAATAAAAAAATTGGCCGCTCGGCGCGGGTACTTCCAGATCGGTGAGTTTGCCGTGCTGAGTTTCTTCCAGTGCAACAGAAAATCCTGACGACCACAGAGAAACAATAAATACACCGGCATTGAGGCTTTACTAAGTTTAATACGAGCCGTAAGTTGCGAAGACTGAACAAAAAATCGGGATTATGCAGAATCGTGTCCGCCGACGAGACTTAATTTTTCTATATTTTGCCCTAGAGATCATCGGAGAATATTTCGATAGCGTCAAAATAATCATACATTTACATTTCTATCTTTAGGGAGCAATATGGAACATCTGGATTGCAACTGGCTCCTGGTAAGAGCACGGGCCCGCATCGATCCCGATAATCAACCGATTAGAGGGAATAAAATCATGACATTGGAACAGATTCTTGAAAGATCAAAACCCTATGGTATCGGCCTTGTGGTGGGGCTCTTTGCTGCTCCCATCATCGGGTTCAACGCTGGGTGGATCACAACCACGACGGCCAGCGCGCAGGCTTCGGAGACAGCCCGAGTGGATGCTCTCACGGGCATCTGCTCAAGTGCCGCAGGGCGAATGGCAACTGCCAGCAGCACAGACCTGGCCGCGCTCAAAGGCTATGACAATCGTGCGAAACGCGACGAGCTCGTTGCAGTGATTATGGCCGATATCCAGGTCCCTGCAGACATCCTCGACAAGATCAGCACCAGCTGTAGCCGCTCACTATCTTGAAGCCCGGCGAATGCCGGGCTTGGGCATTTCAATAGACTACAAACAGGAGGTCGCTATGAGAAACCTCATTCCGGCTCGCTTCTATACCTACGATTTCACGCGTTTGGTCGCGATGATCGCCTTTACTGTAGCGATTGCCGTAATCGTCTACTCGGTCCTGTTCGGACGCATCCTATAGCCGTCCGATCACTCGTGCGGCAACCATTCCGGACGGATGTTCGAATCACTAGACGAGACTTGTGCGTTATCCCGACATAGCTCTTCAGGCGGGGATCCGCTTATTGTGGGAAGAGTTGGTCGGGAGTTTATTCATGACACAGCCTCAGGCGGCTTCGCCATTCTGACAGGCTGATGGGCGCTTTCATATGGGAATCGTTTCAGGGGGCGAGTATCGGCCGCGCGGTCTGGCCGACAGACGGATCACGATGTTTTGGGTCGTTCCGACCAAAAAACAGCGTGATCTAACGGAAATGCGCGGCGGTTAGCGTATAGGAATCGCGACGGCCACCCGAATAGGCCTTCCGTGCGACATCATAGACGGACTGGCGCAACGCGTCGAAGGCAGAAAGAAGCTTCGATTCAGAGATTTTCGATCTGCCCAATTCGGCATCGGCAATCACGAGCGCCTCAGCCTCGACGAAGAACCGCACCTCGAACATGCCCTCATGGCCAAGGAAACGGACGGCGTTTCTTTTTTCATCGAAGCTGCGGCTCGAATTCGGAAACAAGAGCGTCATCTCAGCGTGCCTCTGTTTCGCACGACGCTGAAGGCGTGGGTGCAGATAGGCTACCGGCTCGTCCAGCGCTCCGTATGCGATGTTATGGTCGAAACGAAGCAACTCTTTACGCCCGCTGCGCAAGACCTCGCATCGTAATCGTGGTGAATGGCAGGTCCTTCGAGGCGGCGAAGCGATACCCCAGCCAGATCAACGAGTTTATCTATGTGCCTCAATTGGGCTTTAAACAAGGCGTCGGTCCTTCCGGAGGTCGAATCCACGTAATTGTTCAATCTGTGTGAAGATCGCCAAGGCGGAGACGGCGATATTACTCGCGAGGATCCAGGAACATCGAGACGCATGCAGCGTTTTGTTCCAAAGACTTCATGCACTGGGAGGTGATCATGCGAAAGCGCTCCCGCAAACTGTCGCCGGAGGTGCGCGCGGCGATCAGCGCGTTTCTAAGCGCCTGTCAGAAGCCCGGCCATTTGCGACCGCTGAAGCCCTTGGCGCGGTGCGGCGCGTCTTCCCTGACCTGGATATCTCGGATACCGAACTCATGGACGCCATCAGCAGCGAAGCAACTTCAGCGGGTTTCGAGGTAGACACCCCAGAACCGAGGTCCGCGGCGCGGATGAAGGATGCGCTTGAAAAATGGGACAATGAAGGCGGCGCAATTAAAAACCGGGCGCCCGTCGAAGCTCATGGGATCCGCGCCAATGACAAAGACGGCAAAGGGCGGCGGGCAAAGGCGATAAAGGATCGAAATGAGCTTCTCTAGCACGGCGCATTGAGCGGCTCAGACGTTCAATGTCGGCGGAGGCCAACTTTTTACCTCAGGCACTTTGATCCGCTGGTCCATAGACGTCTTTACGGATGAGCGTAGGTGGTTGCTATTTGCATGACCACGGCGCAGTGTGCTGGCCTTCGGCAGCAAAAGTTACGGGCGCTCCTGTTGAGGGCTAGCCCTGGCCCCAAGGAAAGGAGGATGTAATGTCTTCCATCGAATACAAGATCTCACCTTCCGATTTTGAAATGATCCGGTCCGTCTTGGATGATGCCGGCTATGATGTCAGCGTCCTTGTCGAGGACCAGAGCTTGTTCAACACGGCGGCGTTGCTCGTGACCAAGCTGTTCCTATCAGGTGTAGACTCCCGGTCGGCACTAGCAGCCAAGCTGGAGTGTCAATTGGGCAGAGCCGGCAAGCACAGACAATCATGCGGGCTGTCGCTGTCGCGCTACGCGATTCAAGGTCTTCCGATCGAATTGCAATTTCCGCACGCATACAAGTCATCCACGGTGGCTAATTGAACTTTTGGTGTGCCAACGAGTATTTGCTGAGCTTGCTCTTCCAACCAAGTTCATCGGCAATCTCCAGAAGTATTCGAGGAAGTGCAAAGGTTGCATAAAGGAGTGCACTCGATGGCAAATGGCAACGACCAGATTAGAGAAGACCGGATCCGCGAGCGCGCCTACGAAATCTGGGAGCGAGAGGGTCGCAAATATGGTGACCACGAGCGCCATTGGGAGGAGGCGGAAAAGGAACTGAGAAAGAAAGAATCCGGTGTAGATCCCTCCGCGAACCCATCTGAGCCGGGCGATACCATTGGAAACACCAATCGCAGCACAAGTGAATGCGTCTCCCTATCCGGCGACAGCGCAGTAGCGAAGCAAAACTCCTCCGATTCAAGCGCAGCTTAGCCGACGCCAGTGAGCGAAATTTGGCTATGCGCAAGCGGGAACGATCCTGTGCAGTCGCTCACCGCGCCGTGGCGCGAATGTCTCGGCGGAAGTCCGACGGCGGCATGCCGGCAATCTGCCGGAAAGCCTTGTTGAAGGCGCTCACCGATCCGAAGCCGCTATCCATGGCAACCTGTAGAATGCTCTCCTTGCCATTCATCAGCATGGCTTGCGCCCGCGAGAGGCGCAGCAGGGTCAGGTATGCGATCAGCGTCATGCCCGTCGACTTGCGGAAAAGGTTCATCGCGTATTTCGGATGCAAGCCGGCTGCGGCGGCTATGTCGCCCGCGTCGATCTCGTCGAGGAAATTGGCGGCAATGAAATCGCACATGCGCACGACGCCGGGCGAGGGCGAAGCCGAGGCGCTCCCGGTTCTCAATTCCTTACCGGACGACACGATCGTGTAGGGCTCCATGAACATTCGTTCGAGGCGCAGCAGCAGTTCTTCAACAGCATGTTGAGCTTTCACCTCGTCTCCGGAGTGAGCCCAATTCCGCCAGCGCGGAAAATTCTGGTCGTCGGCAGCGTCCGTCTCGGACGTCAGCATCGTAGCTCCGCCCATGAGCATTGCCGAGATTGCCGGGGGCAGCCGCATGCGGAAGAAGTGGACGAGCGGCAGATGGCCGCCTGCATAAATGGAATCGTCTGAGGACTCGTCCATCCTGTGCGGCTGGCCGCCCCAGAAGAGGCACATCTGTCCTGCGTGAAGCCGGAAATCATGGTCGGCCATACGGTAATGCATAGAGCCGCGCATCACGTAGTTGACTTCGACTTGTGCATGCCAATGTGGGCCCAGCATGATCGCCGGATGGGCGTGGAAGAAGTGCAGACGTGTCGGCGTTCCCTCTATGCTGCTCGGACTGGGCCTGTAGATCGCCCGCTCGACAATCTTACTTTCCGACAACTTCACATTCCCTTTGTACGAGACAGATTTTCGCCCGGCGATAGTCTGCCCATGTTCGCTTAAGGACCACAATCTGAAAAGCGAGGTGCCGAAGACCGATCCTAAGTGTCCAAACAAATTTTCCGCGGTCGAGGACGCGTCCGGTCTTTCTGTCCGCGTGACCCACCCCAGGACTGCCCGAAGAGGATGCAGCATGAGCTCAGTACAACAGATCCGTTGGGGTATCATCGGCCCCGGCACCATCGCGCGGACCTTTGCCGAAGGGATCGCCCATTCGGCAACAGGGCGCCTCGTCGCCGTCGCGACGCGCAACACGGATAAGCCCGGGCTTGGCGATGCATTTCCGGGGGTGCGGATCGTAAAGGGTTACGACAGGCTTCTCGCAGATCCGGAGGTCGATGCCATTTACGTGGCCACGCCACATCCGAGCCATGCGGAATGGGCGATCAAGGCGACACGCGCCGGAAAGCACGTGCTGGTCGAAAAACCGATGGCGCTTTCGGCTTATGATGCGAGATCGATCTTTCACGAGGCGCAGAAGGCCGGCGTTTTCGCCGGAGAAGCCTTTATGTACAGGTTCCACCCGCAGACCGGTCGTCTGGTCGACCTGGTGCGGGAGGGGACAATCGGCGAGGTGCGGATCATCCGCTCGAGTTTCGGCTTCAACATGGGCGCTTATCGCCCGGAGCATCGCCTGTTTGCCAATGATCTCGCCGGCGGCGGCATTCTCGATGTCGGCGGTTATCCGGTCTCGATGGTGTGCATGCTCGCGGGCGCTGCCGGGAAGAAGCCATTCCTTGAGCCGGTGAAAGTCTCTGGCGCTGCCCGTCTGGGACCGTCCGGCGTCGACGAATGGGCATCGGCTGTTCTCAAGTTTCCGAACGACATCGTCGCCGAGGTGTCCTGCTCGATCTTGGCAGAGCAGGACAACGTGCTGCACATCATCGGTTCGGAAGGCCGCATCGAGGTGAAGGACTTCTGGTTTGCCTCCGGCAGGCGGGGCGGGGTGGGCCGCATTCAAATCATCAGGGGTGATCGCCGGCAGGCAATCGAGATCGAGGAAAAGCGCCATCTCTACGCATTCGAGGTCGATGCGGTGGGCGAGGCGATCCGCGCCGGCCGCACCGAGTTCGCCTTCCCCGGCATGAATGCGGAAGAAACGTTCGCCAATCTGCGGGTTCTCGACCGCTGGCGCGCATCGGTCGGCCTCGAATACGAAATCGAGACGGCCGCCAGACGGACGGTCAATATCGCCGGCGAGAAGGTCGTCGCCGGGGACGGCGTGCCCAGACGGTACATTCCCGGGCTCGTCAAACGAGCCTCCACGGTCGCGCTCGGCTTCGAATTCTTCCCGAGTTTCGCAGCCGCCTCGCTGACACTCGATGCCTTCTACGAGGCCGGCGGGAATCTGTTCGACACCGCATTCGTCTACGGTGCGGGCAAGACCGAAAAGATTTTCGGCGACTGGCACACCAGCCGAGAGGTCAGACGGGACGATATCGTCCTCATAGGCAAGGGCGCCCATTCGCCGCTCTGCTATCCGGATGTGATTGCGAAACAATTGGATCAGTCGCTGGAGCGGCTGAAGACAGATTATGTCGACGTCTACTTCATGCACCGCGACAATGCGGATGTTCCCGTCGGCGAATTCGTCGATGCGATGGATGACGAGGTCCGGCGCGGACGTATCCGCGGTATTTTCGGCGGATCCAATTGGACGCGGGAGCGCATGGACGAGGCGATCGCCTATGCCGAGAGAAACGGCAAGACGTCGCCAGCCGCTCTTTCAAACAACTTCTCGCTGGCGCAGATGCTCGATCCGATCTGGCCCGGTTGCGTTGCGGCATCGGACGACAGCTGGAAAGACTGGATGACGACGCGCCAGATTCCGAACTTCGCCTGGTCGAGCCAGGGGAGACGCTTTTTCACGGAGCGGGCAGGGCGGGACAGGCATGAGGATGAGGAACTCGTCCGCGTCTGGTATTCCGATCTGAACTTCAGGCGCCGGGACCGCGCAATCGAACTCGCCAAAAAGCGCGGCTGCAGCCCGATCCACATCGCGCTCGCCTATGTCATCGCACAACCCTTCCCTGTCATACCGCTCATCGGACCGCGGACGGTGGCGGAACTGGAAGACAGCCTCTCGGCCATTCATATCGCTCTTAGTCAGGATGAGGTGCGTTGGCTGGACGGCTGAGCGCCTGGTCGCCGTGGGGAAGCAGGCCCATGCGACGCAAGCCATTCACAAACGCGCCTGCACAGCCGCCGGCCGCTTCGGCGCGACATCAGCCGTTTCATACCGCCGGACTCCGTGTCGCGAAACCAGCGGGCGGCAGAGGCGTTCTCCTCCCGTACACACCAACGATCAGGAGAAAGCCAAATGGCGGACGACAGCACCACTACCATCCGAGCCACCTTCAGAACCCGAGAAGCAGCCGATCTTGCGGTCGAACACCTGGTTCAACAGCACGGTATCTCAAGGCCCGACATCTTCATTCAGTCGGCGACGGACCGCAACACGGCCGGCTCGGAGCCCTCCGGCGGCGACGCCTCTCATGAACAGGGCGCTCGTCGTGATGCACCGCTTGAAGGCGAGATCGAGGTCTCGGCGGATATCGCATCCGGCCGGATTGACGCCGTTCAGCGCAGTTTGGGCGATGCCGGCGCGATCCGTGTGTCTAGCCGCTAGGTCACCACGCGTACAGGTCGAGTCGACCTAGAACCATCGTGATCGCAGCAATCTGCAGAGCCGCCAAAAAATGTCGGCTTCTGCGGCCGGGCATCCGTCGTCATTCCCTAAGGCAAAATCGCCGCGATCGCGTCGGCCAGCCGCTCCACATTCTCCATCCGGCACGTCTCACCCATCAGCCCGATGCGCCAGATGCGGCCCGCGAGCGGCCCAAGTCCTCCACCGATCTCGATCCCGAATTCGTCAAGCAGGCGTCTGCGAGCGGGCGCATCTTCCACACCCTCCGGGACCCACACCGTGTTCAGCTGCGGCAGCCGGTGGGCTTTGTCGACGACGAAAGCGACGCCGAGCCCCTGCAAGCGATCGGCCAACTGCTCATGAGCGGCGCGGTGGCGCGCCCAAGACGTTTCCAGCCCTTCCTCGAGCAGGCGCGAGAGGCTTTCGTGCAGGCCATAAAGGGCATTTACCGGAGCCGTATGGTGATAAGATCGAGCACCCTCACCCTCCCAGTAGCCGAGCATCAGCCCAAGATCGAGGAACCAGCTCTGGATTGGCGACGTGCGCGCCATCACCGCTGCGACTGCGCGATCGGAAAAGGTAATAGGCGCGAGACCGGGCGGTGCCGACAGACATTTCTGCGTGGCGGCATAGACAGCATCGGCATGCCAATCGTCGACCAGTACCGGAATTCCGCCGAGACCGGTCACTGTATCCACGACCGACAGCATCCCCGCCTCGCGCGCCAGAGCGCAGAGCGCGGCCGCATCCGATCGCACCCCGGTCGAGGTCTCCGCGTGCACGAAAGCGAGGAGTTTGGCCTGCGGCGCCTCCAGCATCGATGCACGGACGGCTTCGGGATCGACAGGCTTGCCCCATTCGGCGCAAACCAGCTGCACCGTCGCGCCGGCTCGTCGGGCGATCTCGGCCATGCGTCCGCCGAACACGCCGTTTTGGGCGATGATCGCGGTGTCCCCGGGCTCGAGCAGCGTCACCAGTGCCATCTCCATGGCAAGAGAAGCGGGGGCGGAAAGGGGAAAGGTTACGCGGTTGTTCGTTCGAAAAGCGGCGCGCAGTTGGCCCTTGATGAGGTCCATCAGCCTGACGAACCCGGGATCGAGATGGCCGATCGTCGGGCGTGCCTGGGCCGCGAGGACTTCCGGCGAGACATTGGACGGACCGGGACCCATCAGCAGACGGGGCGGCGGCGAAAAGGGATAGTTCATCCGGGCGATCTCCTGCCGGCCGGTTCCCCGGCCTCGTTGCTATCGGAGAAAGATGGCGGCAGGAGTGAGGATAAGTAAAGTTTAGTTTGCTTAGGATTACGCTAACAAAAAATTACTCAACGTCCGCAGGCGTCGCGTCGAAAACCAACGTCTTAAGAAGCGTGGCGGTCGCAGTGACATGAGGCGGAGCCTGCACTTCGCGTCTGCGTTATTCGTCAGGCAATAGAAGGAGACCTTGAATGGCAGACGGCAAGACGAAGACCGCAGCAGATCGCCGGCTGATCTCGGGCACGCAACGGTACGAGGTTAATTTGCGCGGAAAGGCAGGGCGGATCCCGGTCGACGCGGCTCTACGGCTTCAATCGTTCAGGCCGTCCACGGCCGAGAGCGCCGTCGGCGCGGGCCTGCAGATAAGCGTAGATGTCGTCGATGTAGGGAGCGAAATTGGGATCGCCAGCGAACCCTTTCATGACAGAGTTCCCGCCGCTGCTCTGGCCCCTGAGAACGACACGCCTGAATGTGTCGATGTTGATCGGTCGGGCGACGAGCGAGGACGCGAAGGCCGAGCCGACTCCATCGGGGCCGTGGCAATGATTGCAGCCGGCATGATAGCGCCGGTAACCATTATAGGTCCGAGCATCGGCCTTGCCGTCGGCGACCCTGTAGAACTTGTGGGCGGATCCAAACTCCTGCGAACTCTCGGAGCCGGCAGCGGAGCCATAAGCGATTACGGCGAATAGAATGAAGTGCTGCAATGCGCGCATCTCGCTGCCTCGAAGCGCTGGCGCAGCCGACATATCTGCACCGCTGGAGGATTCCCGGTGTCGAAGGGATCGTTACTCCTCGGCTATGGCGCTGGTCGCAACGGCGTCGATCAAAGGAACGAAGGGCTCTTGAACGAGAAGAACCGTGCCATTGCGTATGATCTCGAAGTCGACGGACGGCTCGCCCGCGGCTTGAGGCACTGAGATGGTCAGCCGCTCCCCCGCGACGAGCGTGGACACGAAGCGAATCGGCTGCGCTTCTGCTCCAGATGCCAATGTCGCAACCACCCTGTAGCCATCCTTCTCGACCGAGTAATATATGGTGCCATTGAAGTGACCAAGGTGAATGCTGTGACCGTTGCCCGGCGCCAGTTCTGACGCCGAAGCACCACCTGACATGGCGAGCAAGGTCGTTGCAAATACGGTAGAACGTCTAGTCATCGCTATCCCTCCTCAGCAAGCCATCGACTGCCTGAGCAGTCATGCTTGCGAGCTCAGGATATAGGCGAAGTTATTCCGGCGCATCGGTGCCGCCGCCCAGTTTTCCGGGGCTGTACCCCTAAACTTCGGCGACTGGCTTAACTTTCGGTAGCTATGTGCTATCGGTCGCCAGGAGCCATGGCTCGCCGCGTAAGCGCAGGAGGACCTCCATACGGCTGGCGGCGCTGAATTTGCTGAGCACGGCGGAAACCTGATGTTCGATTGTGCGCGGAGAGCGCGACAATAGCTGGGCGGCTTCCTTGTTGCTCATGCCCGCCGCGATCAGGGCGAGCACCTGTTGTTCGTGTCGCGTCAAACCGAGAGGGTGACGTCGGGCGGCCCCATACGGCCCCCTCCGGGCTTTCGGCAACTGACCCGCAACTCCCAAGCGCTGCGCCTGCGTTCGGGCCAGCGCCGCAGCGGGACGCGCCTCCAACGACTCGAATATTGTGACTGCACGAGCTAGTGCCGGCCCGGCATCGACTCCGCGAACCTGCATCAGGGCAAGCGCCGCGTCATAGGGAAGGCCGAGCCGATCCCATTCCTTTGCCGCCGCCAACGGACGGCCGTGAAGTTCAGCGGCATGCGGTAGAGGTATCTGCGCGTTCGGGATCGGCAACGGCATGGCCATTCCGCATCGCCGCCAGCAGACCGCCAGTTCCCCGAAGTCCCAAGCTCGGAAACAATTGAGATCGATTGCAGCAAGAGCGGTTAACTGTTCCTGGCAAGCGCCATAATCCTCGTGAAGCCAGGCCGCTTCGGTCAAAGCGCTTCGAACTGGCACGATACGTTGGAGTTCGCCTGTCGCCAATCCCTCTTGGAGGGCGTTATGAAGAAGCGCCATACCGCCGGGCTCACCCAGTCGCATGTGCACTCTTCCGAGTACCGTTAGCGCCGGCAGGTGCATGACCATAGGCAGGCGCTCCAGGTTCATGACACCTTGCGCGATGGTCTCAGCTTCGCGAAAGCGGCCCTGCTCCATCCGAAGTTCAGCCTGCCGGCCAAGCAGGTAATGCGCCGCCGTGTCGAGATCGTGCCTGGTGGCGAAGGCGATACCTTCCGCCAGCAGGCGCTCAGCCAGCCCGAACTCCTTGGACACTACCGCGCACTCCGCGAAGTTGGTATACGCTCGGACCGCATGGTCGTGGAAACCATGCGCGAGCGCCAACGCTAGGGTTTCTTCCAGCCGCTCGCGGCCCCCTGGGCGGCCGGCAAAAAGGAGCGCGGTGCCGACATTGTTCAAAGCGTGAATGCGCGTTTCGATCTCTCCGAGTTGGTCGGCCAGTGCGAGTGCACGCAAGCCCCATTCGATCGCTTCGTCGAAGCGATAGTGAAGCATACGAAGTTGGGAGCGTGTGCTGTAGGCCATTGCCAGTTCCGGCCCGGGCGGCAGTTTTTCCATTTCACACACCGCCTGGGCTGCGCAGTCCTCTGCCGCCTCGCCCTCGCCGCGGCGCCAGTGCAGCCGCGAAAGCCTGCACAGATTAGGGCCGATCTTTTCGGTGCGTCCGAGTTCTCGCCAAATCGCGATAACGCGATGGTGCGCCTCGATCACCGGTTCGTAGACGAGTAGTGCCAGTCCTGCCTCATAGGCCCAATCTTCATAAAGCTGTGCGGCCTGTTCCGGTGCGGCTTGCGCAACGTATCTGAGGGCCGTGGCTAGATGTGAGGCCGCCTCCCGCGGTCAGTTTTGCACGATTGTATTTCCTAAGTTAACTGCCGAGGATCCTCAATAATTCGTTGATTTTACTTTTTTATCGCCGCCTCTATTCTGGACGAAATCTACGGTTGTCACCACGCCGCTCCGCCAAGGCCTGATCTGGACACCGTCGCGGGGTGTTCGACGAGCGCTCGCTCCGGCAAGAACCGAAAACTCTCGCTGATGGCAATCGTTAAGGATAGCAGGCCGCTGTCGGATGCTCGAAGCGAATTCACCGGTCTATGGATGATTGCGGCTCCAAAGGAATCCTCGTCCCGCAAGCCAGACGAACGCGGAAACTCCGCGCGTCGAGCCCCGCCCGTACCCGCGCCGTAATCAACCGATCGCGCCACTGAATCTGATACTCGCGGGGATGTTTGGTAACGGATGGAGTGAGGCAGCATTCATCCCTACGGCACCTGTGCACCGGTGACGGTCACATAGATCGAATAGAGCGATGTCGTCGCGGTGATGAAGAGGCGGTTGCGGCGCGGGCCGCCGAAGGTGAGGTTTGCAACCGTCTGCGGCACGAGGATCTTGCCGAGGAGCTTGCCGTCCGGCGCAAAGCAGTGAACGCCGTCGCCGGCGCTTGACCAGAGATTCCCGGCTGTGTCGATCCGGATCCCGTCCGGTATGCCGTTGTCGATCGTCGCGAAGACACGGCTGTTTGAAAGCGTGCCGCCGATGAAATCGAAGGCCCGGATATGCCGCGGCAGGCGATCGTCATGGCTTGCGCCGGAATCCGCCACATAGAGAATCGTCTCGTCGGGGGAGAAGGCGAGGCCGTTCGGCTGGTTGAAATCAGTGACCACGGCGTCGAGCTCGCCGGTTTGCGGATCGAGGCGATAGACGTTGCGCGTAGCCTGCTCCGGCTCAGACCGATACCCTTCATAGTCCGAAACTATGCCGTAGGTCGGATCGGTGAACCAGATCGTGCCATCGGAGCGGACCACGACATCGTTGGGTGAGTTGAGCCTTTTTCCATTGTAGGCCTGCGCAAGCACCGTAATCGAACCGTCGATCTCGGTGCGGCTCACCCGCCGTGTCCCGTGCTCGCAGGAAACCAGGCGCCCCTGCCGGTCGCGCGTGTGACCGTTGGCGAAATTCGAAGGCTGGCGGAAGACGGAAACGCCGCCCTCCGGGCTCCAGTGCAGCATCCTCTCATTTGGAATGTCGCTCCATACGAGCTGATTGGCATCACTGAACCAGACCGGTCCTTCCGCCCACCGGCAGCCGGTATGGAGCTCTTCGAGGCGGGCATTTCCGACGATCATGTGGCGAAAGCGCGGGTCGTGAATTTCATAGGTGGTGTTCTGGGCCATTCGGATTGCCTTATAAAAGTTAACAGTTGTCGGCGGGGAACCGCAGCTTCTTCTTTCGGTTCAGCGCGCGCGGCCGCCTGCGAGCATGATGACGCTGATGATGATGAGCCCGGTCATGATCAGGCGGATGCCGGCTCCGAGCCCGTAGGTGTTGAGCATGGAGACGACCAGGAACATGAAAAGCGAGGCGCCCCATATGCCCGGCACGTTCGAATCGCCGCCGGCGACCGCCGTGCCGCCGAGTACGACAACCGCGATCGACATCAGCAGATATTCCGACCCCATGTTGAGCGCCGCACCGCCGGAGAAGCAGGCGAGCAGATAGCCGGCGAGAGAGGCGAGTACGGCGCAGAAGATATAGGTGACGAAGCGGGTACCGTCCACGGGAATGCCTGCCATCTTCGCCGCGGGCATGCTCTGCCCGACCGCGGAGATCCACCGCCCGTAGATCGTCTTTTCGAGCAGGAACCAGGCAAAGACTGAGATGACGAGCGCGATGATCGCGACGTTTGGAACCCCGAGCGTATTTGCCGTCGTGAAATCCGCAAGGAAGCTCGGCGGTTTGATGCGCAAGCCACGATTGGTCCAGATAGCCGCAGATTGGACGATGAAGCTCACGGACAGCGTCGCGATGATAGGCGGGATGCGCAGCGCCTTGATCAGAGCATAGTTCACTACACCCACACCGACGCCGGTGATCATCGCAATGACGAGGCCGGGCACGATCATCGCATTGTCCACCTCCATGAGTTTGAGTGCCAGCGTTCCCGCGAGCGTCATGGTGGAGGGAACCGAAAGGTCGATATTGCCCGGACCCAGCGTAATGACGAACATCTGGCCGATGCCGACGATGATGGAGAAGGCAGCGAAGGTGAGCGCCGCCTGGGAAAGATCAAATGTGCTTGCGCCGCCGGTCACCATGATGGTGGCGAACCAGACGACGAAGGCTGCGGTCCAAGACCACATCCATGGCTTTCGCGAAATCCGCCCAAGCATCCTCATCGAGCCTTCTCCCGTTTCTCAATGCGAGCGAGGAGCAGACGCAGCGCCAGCACGATGATGAGGATCGCGCCCTGCGCGCCTATCTGCCAGTCAGGCGAAATGCGCAGGAAGGACAGAAAAGAGCCCGCGAGCGTCAGGGTCAGAGCGCCGATCACTGCGCCGATCGGAGAAACGCGCCCTCCAATGAACTCGCCGCCGCCCAGGATCACGCCGGCGATCGACAGCAGCGTGTATCGAAGCGCAATGTTTGCGTCGGCCGAAGTCGTCAGCCCCACGAGCGCGATGCCGGCTAGAACTGCGAAAACGCCGGCCAGCCCATAGGCCGCTGCCCGCGCGGCAAGCACGGACCATCCGGCTCGCTCGACCGAACGCTCATTGCCGCCTACGCCGCGGATCAGCACCCCGAGCGAGGAGCGCATGACGAGAAGGTGGGCCACGAGCGCGATGACGATGCTGGCGATGATCGCCATCGGAGCGAAAGGCGGCTTGGCCGTCATCAGCACGCGCACCCAATCCGGTGGCTGACCGCCGGGTGCCGGCAGCAGGAGAACGGCGAGGCCGGCCCAGACGAAGCTCATTCCGAGCGAGACGACGATCGACGGCAGGTTACGAAGGTGGATGACAATTCCAATGGCCGCGTAGACACCGACCACACCGGCAAGAATGAGCGTGCCGAGAAGCGGTGTATCGCGCAGAAATGTCGCCGCCACGCATGCGACGAAGCTGACGAATGTGCCCATCGAAAGATCAAGGTCGTTGACTGCCATGATCAGCATCTGGGCAATGGTGGCGAGCGCGATCGGGACGGCAAGATTGAATAGCAGGTTCAGCCCGACATAGCTCATCGCCCGAGGCTGCAGCCAGAACACGGCGGCGAGCAGCACGGTCAAAGAAAGGGCGGGAATCGCCAGTCGGACCGCCTCGGCGGAATAAGTCAGCCTCATGCCGCTGCCCCGCGGAAGGAGACAGCGAGGATATTCCCTTCGGTAACCGCATCGCCTTCGAGTTCCGCGACGATAGCCCCATCGCGGAAGACGTAGACGCGATCGCAGAGGCAGACCTCCTCCATCTCGGTCGAATACCAGACGAAGGTACGGCCGCTTGCGGCCTGCTGGCGGATGATTTCATAGACTTCCTGCTTCGTACCGACGTCCACGCCGCGCATCGGATCGTCCATCAGCACCACCGGGGCTCGGGTAGAGAGCGCCCGCGCGAAGAGCACCTTTTGCTGGTTGCCGCCCGAAAGCGAGAGAATACGATTGGCGAGGTCCTGCGTCCTGATGTCGATACGGCGCTTCCAGTCAGTGGCCCGCTCCATCTCGGCCGCCACGTCCACCACCCCTCGATTTGTGAGGTCGCCGAGCGAACCGATCGAAAAATTCTTCAAAATGCTCCAGAGTTCAAAGACGCCGTTGAGGCGTCGGTCGCCGGCCACGAAGGCAACGGTGGCCTCGCGGCGCGCCAGCCAGTCGCTGGTCTCGGCCGCATGAAGTTTCATCAGCATCCGCGTCTGACCGTGGCCGGCAAGCCCGGCAAGCCCGACGACCTCGCCGCGCTTCGCACGAAAGGGCAGACCGGGACCGATCTGCTCCACGACGACCGGGGCACCCGCAAGATCCCGCACTGCCCGGCGATTTGCCTCTCCTTTCGCGACGCTGCCCATGGATTCGACCAGGCTGTGCTCGGTCCAATCGATCGAACGTCGGTCGGCGACGATGCGTCCATCCTTCATGACCACGATCCGGCTCGCAGTCGTCAGGATCTCGTTGAGGATGTGCGAAATGAATATGACGGATCCGCCTGCGTCGACGAAGCGGCGGACATAGCCAAGCATCTGCTCCGCAAGACCGGCATCGAGAGACGAGGTGGGCTCGTCAAGGATGACGAGCCGCGGCGCCACGCCCGCATCGGAGAAGGCCATGGCGATTTCGACCATCTGGCGCTCGGCGATCGAAAGTTCGCCGACGCTTCTGTCGCTTTCGATTCCATGTCCGGGAAAGACCAGGTCGAGGCTTCGCTCTATGACCTTCCGCGCCCGCTTCCGCCAGCCGAAACCACCGAGGTCGCGGTGCAGGATGCGGGTGTTTTCGATGACGGTGAGATTGGGGCAAAGCGACAGTTCCTGGAAGACGCAGCGCACGCCGCGCGCCCGGGCGACGCCGATGCCGTAGCGCGCTAGGCGTTCGCCGTCGCTTGAAATATTACCCTGATGCGGGGTCAACCCGCCGTTAATGACGCTGACGATCGTCGATTTGCCAGCGCCATTATGGCCGACGACGCCCACGCATTCGCCGGGCATGATCGCGAGCGTCACGCCGTCGAGCGCCTTGACCGCTCCAAAACTGACCTTGGCGTCTGCAACCTCGACGATTGCTGTCAGCGTGTCACCTGTCATTGATGCCGCCGTGCTCCAGGGGAATTTTGCCGCGCGGACCACGAACCGCGCGGCAGGCAGGGAAGGTTTACTTGGCCGCTTCGATGACCTTGATCGCGTCTTCCTGCGCATATTCAACGTTCGCGACACCGCCGGCCTGGGTATTGGCGAGGTTCTGCTCGAGATTGTCCTGATCGATGCGGAGGAACGGCACCACCAGATCTTTTTTCACTTCCTTGCCGTCCAGTATCTGCTGGGCGACCCAGAAGGCCAGCGTCGACACGCCGGGGGCAATGGAGACCGACATCGTCTCATAGCCATTGGCTTCCTTCTGCTGCTGCCACCATTTCAGCTCATCTTCGCGGTTTCCCATGACGATGATAGGCATTGGCCGCTTTGCTGCCGCGATTGCCTGTGCCGCACCGTACCCGTCGCCGCCCTGCGTGACGACGCCGGCTATTTCCGGCAGGCTCGGCAGAATGCCGGCGACGGCCTTCTGGGCAACGTCCTGCGCCCAGTCGCCATGGACCGATCCGGCAATCTTGAACTGCGGGAACTGCTTGACGCCCTCGTGGATGCCGGCCGAGATTTCGTCATCGACAAAGACGCCGGCAAGGCCGCGGATCTCCAGCAGGTTTCCACCCTGAGGCAGCTTCTTCGAAAGATATTCGACCTGGCTGCGGCCCATCTCCTTGAAATCGACGGCGATGCGCCAGGCGCAGGGCTCGGTGACGATGCCGTCGAACGAGACGACCGTAATCCCCGCATCGCACGCCTCTTTTACAGCACCGTTCAGGGCTGTCGGAGAAGCGGCATTGAGAACGATGGCGTCATAGCCCTGCAGAATCATGTTCTGAATCTGGGCTGCCTGCTCGGTTGCCTGGTTCTCGGCTGTGGTGAAGGCGTCCGCGGCGGCGACGACACCGGCCTTGACCGCCTCGCCCGTCACCTTGTCCCAGCTTGTCAACATGGCCTGCCGCCAGGAGTTGCCGGCATAGTTGTTGGAAAGGGCGATCTTCTTGCCGGATGTGTCGGCAAGTGCCGAGACTGGCATTGCGGCACATGCGACGGCGACAGACGCCAGAAGCATCTTACGAATTGTCATGTCTCCTCCCTCCGATCCGTCTTAGAGCGGATCGCTTTATTTAGGGCGCGGTTTGCGCACGGCGGAAAATAATCCTTGCACTACAGCGCCCCTGCGCCTTTCGGACACGCGAAAGTCCCTGTAGCACTTTGAATTGCTGCATGTTCTGCTTCGAACCAACGAGTGTTGGAAGAAAGACGCACTGAGCTTCCTCCTCTCAGTACCTCACAGGATGAGGGAGAACGGGGCGGCTGTACAGGCGGCATAAAGCAAGACGTTTGCGGGTTTTGCACGAGAGGATGCGGGTTTACGCAGGACGCAAGCCCTGCGGCGGGCTTAATTGGAGACAGGCGATCGCCTCCCGGAGGAGCATGGGCGATTGCGGGAGGACTGCGGATATGCCGCACATGGCGCCGGCAGCACTGGTCGATCACTATCTCGGTATTTCGCGGCTGTTAGCCGGTCAGCTCGATTTTCGTTCAGCGATCCGGGCCGTCGCGGCCGAGATTGCGCACATCATTCCGCACGACCATCTGGACGTGTGCATTTTGATCGTGGACGGCAACTATCACACGGCGTACGAAACCGGCATGGACACCGCTTGGGGAAACGCCGCCTCGGCGCCGGTCGTCAACAGTCCGATACGCAGCCTTCTCTGGGGGGAAGTAGATTATCTGCTGACGGACGATGCGATCAACGATGCGCGGTTTCACTTTGAGGGCGCCTTCAAACGGCCGATCATCGAACAGTCCCTGCGCAGCCGGCTGCACGTGCCGCTGAAGGTTCAGGGCGCGATCATCGCAGCGCTCAGTTGTTCGTCGCAGAGTCCGGGCGTCTATGGCATGGAGCACGTCGACCGGGCACGCATCATTGCCGATCTCCTGGCACCCTATTTCTTCGCGCTGCGTGCCGCCGAACAGGCGCAGCAGTCGGCCATAGTCGAGGCGGAAGCGCGGGCACGCGAGGAAGGCCTGCGGCAAGGGGCGCTGAAGTTGACGGAGGCGCTGGAGCAGGAGCGTCAGCGAATCGGAATGGACCTCCATGACCAGACGCTAGCGGATCTTACCCGGCTTGCGCGCCGCGTCGATCGGCTTGCGCGTTCCGGGGAACTGACCAGTGAAGCGCTGGAGCCGGTGTCGCGCGGGCTGCAACACTGCATGCAGGATCTCAGGCAGATCATCGAGCAGGCGAAACCATCTGTTCTCCAGCTTTTCGGCCTCGCGCAGGCTATCGAGAACCATCTCGACCGGTCGGTTCGCGATAGCAACACGCCGGTTGAATGGGCGATCGTCGACGAGACCGCAGGCGCCCTCGACACACTCGAACCGACCGTCAGCGTTGCGCTCTTCCGGATCGCCCAGGAAGCGATCAACAATGCGGTCCGTCACGCCCAGCCGCTCGCAATCACCGTTCGGCTTCGGGCCGAAGCGAAGCAGCTTGCGTTGGAGATAACGGACGACGGGCGCGGCCTTGCGCGATCTCGCGGTCGCGTCGGCGGCGGCATTGACAACATGAAGACGCGCGCGCGGCTGATCTCGGCGAAGTTCGTGATCGGCCCCGGACGCAATAACCGCGGAACGACGGTCACCGTCTCGTTGCCGCTCGAGCGGGATGCGGAAATTGCAGCAATGGGCCAGGAGGATCGGCAATGAAGGTATTAATTGTGGAGGACGACCCCCTCCACCGCTCTTACTTGCACGAGGCCGTCTGCTCGGCACTTCCTGAATGCGAGACCGTCATCGAGGCGGAGAACGGCGTCGCCGGAGAGCAGCTCGCGCGCCATCATAAATCCGCGCATATCGTCATGGACCTGCAGATGACGCACCGCAACGGGATCGAGGCGGCGCGTACGATATGGAAGGAGCGTCCCGACACGCGCATTCTCTTCTGGTCGAATTATTCCGACGAGGCCTATGTGCGCGGCGTCTCGCGGATCGTTCCGGATGGAGCGGCCTATGGCTACGTGTTGAAGTCCGCTTCGGACGAGCGGCTGAAACTGGCGCTTCGCTCGATCTTCGTGGAAAGCCAATGCGTGATCGACAGGGAGGTGCGGGGCTTGCAGCAGAAAAGCATCGGCCACGCCAACAGCTTCACCGATTCCGAATACGAAATCCTCGTCGATATAGCGCTGGGCCTGACCGATCGCGCGATTGCGCGGCGCCGCAGCCTCTCGCTGCGAAGCGTGCAGAACCGGCTGCAGCACCTCTACGACAAATTGGACGTCTATCAGGCCACCACCGACGATCACGCCGACAGCCGCTTCAACCTGCGCGCCCGTGCCGTCACCGTGGCTTTTCTGCGCAAACTTCTGAACTACAGTGCATTGGAGCGCGCCGAGGCCGAACTTCAGGAATGGCTGAAGGCGTAGCTCAAGGGCTGCAACCCGCGAGTTCACGCATCGGTGATCTTGCCAGCAGGAGGTGCTCCCCTAGATGGGGAAAGATGGAGCTTCAGGAAAGCGCAATTTACGCCGGCCCCCCGATTGCGTCTCCGGAGGTGCGGTCTCAGCCGCTCAGACCGGCTGTCATGGCCGAGGTCGAGCGCCTTCTCGGGGGGCGGACGCGCGACATCCGGCTTAAAGGTGAGCTTGGCCGTCTGTTCGAGGAGCGGTCGTGGTCGCGAACCGCCAAGATCATCCGCGCCTGGATGATCTGGGTGACCTTGCTGGACGTATTGACGCTGGGCCTCAATGCGATCCTGCTTCCAAATGCGGTCGCACTGTCGATGCTTCCGCCAGCCTGCATACTTCCGCCTGCAGCGTTGGCCACTGCGTTCATCTGGCGAAAGCCAAGGGGCGTCGGGCTTCAGAGGGTGTCCCTGGTCGCAGGCCTTTTCCTCATTCTCCTGTCCGTCGCGCTGGTGGGCGTGAGCGCGGGTGGCGAGTTTTACGAGCGGCACTTGAACATCATGCTGTTCGTCGCCATTACCGCAATTATCATTTTTTCCATTCCTCTGGCGTGGACGGTGGCGGTCGCCTCTTTCGCTTTGGCTCTCTACCTGATTTTCCAGCTGCGCAATCCGATGCTGGATACGGGCAGCGCCGTAGCGGGGACGCTGTTTTTCACGAGTGGCATCGTCGCGACTGTGGTTGCCCGCCGCACGATGACGATCCTCGCCCAGAAGACCTTTCTTCTCGAACTTCGAGACAAACGGCGCGTAGCGGAGCTTGCCGATGCGAATGCCCGCCTCGAGCGGCTTGCGAAAACCGACCCTCTGACCGGGATCGCCAACAGGCGCTGGATGATGGAAACACTCAATCGCCTCTGGGGCGCAGGCGCCGAGCGTCCCGCCGGCACTGCCATGCTGATGTGCGACATCGACGACTTCAAGAGCCTCAACGATCGGCTTGGCCATGCCGAAGGCGATCGTTGCCTCGTGAAGGTTGCCGGCATCATTCAGAGCAGCGTCAGGCGGAATCGCGACCATGTGGCCCGCTACGGCGGCGAAGAATTTCTCGTCGTGCTCCCGGGAGCGGATGTGCAAGCGGCCCTGGCCACGGCTGAGCGCATCAGGGCGAGCGTCGAAGCCGCCTCACTTCCGAACCCCGCATCCCGCGTAGCGCCTTACGTCACCCTCAGCATCGGTGTGGCGGCGCAGGGCGCAGCCGGCGAGATTATCGGGCCGGAAAGGCTTCAGAACCAGGCTGACACGGCACTCTACCTGGCGAAGAAAGCGGGCCGAAATCGTGTCGTCCTCTTTCGGCCCGAATGAACGGCTGCGCGGGGCGTATCAGCGGCCCGCCTTCCCGGCTGCTTCAGCGATGATGTCGGCGACTTCTTGCGGGTGAGAGGCAAAGACAGCGTGGCTGGAATTGATCTCCGTCACGGTGCTGCCGGCGCGCTTCGCCATTGCCCGCTCGAGATCCGGATGAATGGACCGATCCTCCGTTGCGACCACGGTCCAGCTCATTTTCGTCTTCCACGCCGGATCGTCGACCTTTGCTGCGAACGCTTCCTTAGAAGCGAAAACCTGCGACCTTGCCATGAAGCTGGCTTCGGGCTTGGGCAGATCAGCTGCAAAATCTTCGGCGAAGGCATGCGGGTCCAAGTAGAGATACTTGCCGTCAGACGTTTCCTTGATGTTCTTGCCGGCCGGTGGTTTCGAACTCGCGAGGTCGAACAGGCTTTCGCCCTTGTTCGGCTGGAAGGCGGCCACATAGACGAGACCGGCGACATCAGGACGGTTGCCTGCCTCCGTGATGACCATTCCGCCATAGCTATGACCGACAAGCAAGCTTGGCCCGTCCTGCAGGTCCAGAATGCGCTCGGTGGCTGCCACGTCGTCGGCAAGCGAAGTAATCGGCTGCTGGACTATCGTGACGTGGAAGCCCCGGCTTTCGAGTATTTCCGTCGCCTTGCGCCAGCCGGAGCCATCAGCGAGAGCCCCGCGTACGATAACAATGTTTTTCACGTCAGCGGCATGCGCGGCGAAAGCGATCACGCTGCTGGCGAAAGCAAGCGCAAGGGTGATGATATAGCGGCGGTTCATGGATTCGGCTCCTGTCGTTCGAGGGGGGGGGACATTGGTCACCCGAAGGTGAAGGCGTAGGCTTCGACACCGGCATCGAGGAATCGGATTTCGAAGGTCCGTGCTTCCACGTCGCCGGACTGGCGAATGAGCTGATAGAGCCTGGTTGAGGTCACGGTGCCATTGCCGCCGGCATCGGTATCGGCGCCGTGGTCGGCTCCGGGCGCCTTGCCATCAATTGTCACCTTGAAGCGCACCGGTTTTGCGGCGGCGCCGGGTCCGAGGACCAAGTGCAGATCGCGGGCGCTGAACCGGTAGGCAATGCCGCCGTTCGCCTGGTCGAGGGTCGCTTGCTCCGCACCGACTGTCCAGATCCCGGACAGGCCCCATTCGTTGAGGGTCGGTTCCGCGACCGAGTACTGCCGGGAAGCATCGGCGCTGAGGTTTTCCCGGGAGGCGAAGCTGGTGGCGCGCTTGTAGCCGAGATAGGTTTCGCCGGATCGGATGTTCTTTGTGTCCGGGCCCGCTTCGGCGCCTTTCGCATCCGGCGCCACGGGTGCGCTTGCTTCCATGTCACTGCCTGCCTCCCGCAGCAGATCCTGAATCGCCTGTTCGGTCTGGTCGTAGTTGCCTTCGCCGAAGTGGTGGTAGCGGATACGGCCACTGGCATCGATCAGATAATGGGCTGGCCAGTAGCTGTTTCCGAATGCGCGCCAGATGGTGTAGTCGTTGTCGATCGCAACCGGATAGCCGATTTTGAAATCGTCGACCGCCCTCCTGACGTTGTCGATCTTCTTCTCGAAGGCAAATTCCGGGGCGTGAACGCCGATCACCACAAGCCCTTGTTCCTTGTATTTCTCAGCCCAGGCGCGCACATAAGGCGTGGTGCGGATGCAATTGATGCAGGAATAGGTCCAGAAATCGACAAGGACGACCTTGCCGCGCAGCTGCTCGGTAGTGAGCGGCGGCGAGTTAAGCCATTCGACGGCGCCATTCAGGGACGGCGCGTAGCCTTCGTCGGGCAGGCTGCTGCGGAAGGGCTGCATTGCACCGGCGGCGGCAACGGTCGTGCCATTGCCGACAGCCTCGGATCGCGCACCGGCGGCAGGGTTGGCGTGCAGCCGGTCGAGTACGGCCTGTTCGAAGGCGGTAGTACTGGCGTAGGAAAGCCTGGCCAGAAAGCCGGTATCGAGGCCGAGTGCAATGGCGGCAACGCCTGCGAGGATCGCGGCGCCAAGAACCTGGCGGATCCGTTCGCTTATGCCCAGCGACTGCTTCAGGGCTGCAAACATCCTGCCGCCGGCAATCAGGGCTAGGGCAAGGGAAGTAGCGGCACCGGCGGCATAGGCCACGAGCAGCAAGGTCGTTTGGATATTGGCACCCTGCAGCGCCGCACCCGTCAGCACGAGCCCGAGGATCGGCCCGGCGCACGGGGCCCAAAGCAAGCCGGTTGCAACGCCGAGGATGAGCGAGCTTGCGGCCGTCGGTGCGGAGCCAGGCTTGTCCGACGCGTTCAACAGGCTGTTGCCGAAATCGACGACCGGCCGCGCGACCATGCTTGCGATACGCGGCGATAGAAGACTGACGCCAAAGATCGCCAGCAGTACGATGGCAGCGAACCGGCCGTACTCGTTGGCATGGATTGCCCAGCTGCCGCCGACCGCTGCGAGTGTCGCAACGAGCGCGAAAGTGGCGGCCATGCCGGTCAGCATGGGCAGCGTGCTGCGAATGAACGGCTGCCCCGCCCGGGCAAAGACGAAGGGAAGAATGGGAAGGATACACGGGCTGAGGATTGTCAGCGCCCCTCCGAGATAGGCAATGATAAGAAGCGTCATCATCGTTTCCTCTGAAACCGAAGTTCGGGTTCTGGACGCAGGCCAAGCGCCCGGTAAGTAGCTGAGCCAATCTGGCGGTGCGACGTATCCCGGATGTGTCTCGGCCCGGTGCAAAGTGTACCGGAGTGTAAGGAGCTAAAGGGGGTGCTTTGGTACGGAAGATTGTCTGCCAGGGGGGCGCATACATTCCGGTACGCTCTACGTAGCTTTGGAAACATGGCGGATACATCGCGCAGGCAGAACACATGTCGTCAGATGTCGCGATGGTGCGGCGCAACGAACGGAGTGTGCGATGACAGCGCAGGAAAAGATTCTCTACACCGGAAAGACACATACGACCGGCGGCCGCGAAGGTTTCGCGCGCAGCGATGACGCCCGGCTGGAGGTCAGGCTTTCGTCGCCTGGTAGCGACAAGCCGGGAACCAATCCCGAGCAGCTTTTTGCCGCCGGCTGGTCGGCCTGTTTCATCGGCGCATTGGGGCTTGCCGCCGCGCAGCGTAAGCTGCAGCTCCCCGCCGAAACGGCGGTCGATGCGGAAGTCGATCTCGCCAAAGCGGAGGGCGGCTTTTTCCTTCGAGCACGGCTTGCTGTGAGTTTACCCGGCATCGCTTCAGACCTTGCGCGATCGCTCATCGCCGAGGCGCATCAGACCTGCCCCTATTCAAAGGCGACGCGAGGAAACATCGAAGTCGATCTGACGCTCGCCTGACCGACATACGCGATCTTGACGGAGATTTTCGATGAAACGCATCACTGTAGGAATGCTGGCATTTGCCGTCCTTGCCGCGCCTTGCGTCTATGACGCATTTTCGACGGAGCCATCCGCGCTGGTCGGGCTCCTTGCCGCCTCTGTGCTTTGGCCGTGAGCCGAAGAGGGATGCCGGCAACTCCGACGAAGGATCGGCCGGGGAACCGGCTGATCCTTCGTTCTTTCGATGCGTTAGACCGTCTTCCTCCGCTCCAAGGGACCGGCTTTCATGGCTGCCTGGAAAATAGCCCATCGGCTTTCAAACAGGCGATGACACTCGGCGGCGTCAGGACGTTCGGACAGGCTGAGACGGACGCGACTATTGGCGCCTTCCAGCAAATCGACGAGGACATTGCACATCTCCACTGCATCTCCCCGCACGAGTAAGCCGGCGGCTTGGGCCAGTACGATCGTTTCGACGATCGGCTCCAGCGCGGCACGCGACCATGCCGCCAGCCTTTCCCCCAACTGTTTGGAAATTGCGGCTTCGGCGATAACAGACAGATAAAAGGCCGAATATTCCCGATCCGTGCCGAAGAGAAAGTAGCTGAAGGCGATGTTGTGCAAGGCTGCAAGAGGGTTTTCGCCCCGTCTCGCGGCCTCGGCAAGCGCCTTGCGGAAGCGGATGAGGTCGCGTTCAACCACCGCTTCCAGAAGCATCTGCTTGTTTTGATATCGCCGATAAAGCGTGTGCTTCGAGATTCCGAGGTCGGCGGAAATTTCCTCCATGGAGGCGTTGGCAATACCGTTGCGGGCGAAAGCCGAGCGGGCGCTGTCCAGGAGTCGGCGGGTCAGGGCCTCGGCTTCATCTCGGGTGGGACGTCCGCCGGCACGTCTGCGAACCATGTTCATTGATACCCTGCGATGCTCATGGGAACTGGACAGCTGCCATTGTCCTCGCCGCCGATTGCTGATAACAGCACGGTACTGTGCTGTTATTGACATTGCAACAGGTTCCGCCATGCCTTCCATCACCCTCTCCGCACTTTCCTGGGCCAAACCCGACGGGGAGCATGTTCTTACCGATCTGAACCTCGCCTTCGGCCCGGAGCGGACAGGATTGGTTGGCAGGAATGGTGTAGGCAAAACGAGTGTACTCCACATCGTTGCCGGTCTTTTGAGGCCTGACGCCGGCACTGTTGCCATCGAAGGACGCGTCGCGCTTGCGAGGCAGATGCTTTCGGCCGGCGCCGACGAAACCATCGCCGATGTCTTCGGTGCGACGGAAGCGCTTGCTGTGTTGCAGCGGGCGCAAAAAGGCGAGGCGCGCCTTGAAGAGCTCGAGAATGCGGATTGGACGGTGGAGGAGCGGATCATGTCAGCCCTTGCCCGGCTTGGACTGGACGCGCGGGCAGACACGCCTTTGATGCAGCTTTCCGGTGGCCAGCGCACGCGTGCGGCACTGGCCGCGGCGATTTACGCCGAGCCGGATTTTCTCCTTCTCGACGAGCCTACGAACAACCTGGATCGTGACGGCAGACGATCAGTCATCGATCTTCTTTCCGGCTGGCGGAGTGGGGCAATTGTCGTCAGCCACGATCGGGAGCTGCTCGAAGAAATGGATGCGATCGTCGAGCTGACTTCGCTCGGGGCGAAACGCTACGGCGGGGGCTGGAGTGCTTTTCAGGAGGCGAGGGCAGTCGAGCTGGAAGCGGCGCGGCAAAGCCTGGCGCATGCACAGAAGACCGCCGACGAAGTTGATCGCAAGGCACAGGCTCTGGCGGAGCGGCAGGATAAGCGTGATGCGGCGGGTGCCCGAAAAGCGGCAAAAGGCGGGATGCCGCGCATTCTGCTGGGCCGGCGCAAGAGCAGTGCGGAGGCGAGCCGGGGCAAGGGTGTGGAAGTGACCGAGCGCCAGCGCGCCGGCGCGCTCGACGCCGTCACGGCGGCCAAAGCCCGGATCGAGGTGCTGCAGCCCTTTTCCGTCCGCTTGCCGCCGACCCGGCTTGCGGCCGGGCGACAGGTCCTGACATTTGACGGCGTGACCGTCGGTTACGATCCCGCGCGTCCCCTTATCCGGGACCTGTCCTTCTCCCTGGCCGGCCCGCAGCGTCTTGCCGTAACCGGCAGCAATGGGTCGGGAAAGACGAGCATTCTGAAGGTGATCATCGGAGAATTGCCGCCAATCAGGGGTGCCGCTTCCGTGAATGTTCCTTTCGCTCTGTTGGACCAGAGCGTCAGCATCCTGGAGCGCGGCGAGACGATCCTTGATAATTTCAAACGGCTCAATCCCGGCGCAAGCGATAACGCCTGCCGGGCGACATTGGCCAGTTTTCGCTTCCGCGCGGATGCGGCCTTGCAAAGGGTTGAGACATTGAGCGGCGGGCAGGTACTTCGCGCCGGTCTTGCCTGCATGCTCGGCGGTTCCGATCCCCCGTCGCTGCTTGTCCTCGACGAGCCGACCAATCATCTGGATATCGAATCCATCGAGGCGGTGGAGGCCGGCCTGCTCGCCTATGACGGCGCACTCGTCGTCGTCAGCCACGACGAGACATTCCTTGCCAATATCGGCATCGACACGCGGTTGGAGCTTTGACCAGCGGTCGACGCCGATCGAGGGTGAGGCTGCTGTCGATGACGACTCGTTACGGGATCAAAAGCAGTTTCCCGGTGGTTGCACGGCTCGCCATGTCTGCATGGGCGCGGGCGGCGTCGGCAAGGGGATAGACTCCGCCCGTTGTGACCGTGATGGATCCATCCTCGATCCATTCGAAAAGCTGCTTGGTGCGAGCAAGAAGGAGTGCGTGCGTATGGACGTGATCCATGAACGTCGCGTAGCCGATCTTGATGCTCTTCGGCAGGCTCATGATGTCGAGCGGCCCGGGCCCGCCGAGCACCGGTCCATACCAGCAGAACGTGCCGGACCGGCGAAGCGCATCGATCGACCCCTTGAAAGTCTTGGGGCCCGAGCCATCGTAAACGACGTTCACGCCCTCGCCTCCGGTCACGCGCAGGACGTCATCCGCAAACTGTCCTTCGGCATCGACGATGACGCGTTCAGCGCCGGCCTTCCTGGCGCACGCAACCTTGTCCTCCGACGAGACCCGTCCGATCACGCGGCCACCCTTGAGCCTGATAATTTGTGTCAGCAGCAGGCCCACCCCGCCGGCAGCGGCATGGACGAGAGCGATGTCGCCCGCCTGGACCGGATAGAAATCGGTAGCAAAGTGACTTGCCGTAAGCCCCTGCATCATCACGGACGCGGCGGTTGCGTCGTCGATGGCATCGGGAATTTTCACCAGGGAGCCCGCCGGGATCGAATGACGCTGGGCATAGCTTCCGGGCGCATAGGCCCAGGCGACCCGATCGCCGACTTCCAACTCGTCCACTCCGTCGCCGACGGCAATCGCGCGACCGGCGCCCTCAACACCCAGAACTTTCGGGTTAGGGATCTCGGTCCAGGCCATGCCCTGGCGCACGCCGATGTCCATGAAGTTCACGCCGGCTGCGGCGATTTCGACGACGACATGCCCCGGCTGTGCGACAGGCTCCGGGCAATCGACGAGTTCCATGACATCGGTACCACCGACCTCTTTCATTACAACGGCTTTCAATGTCCATCTCCATTATTGATTGATCATTCCAGAAAACAGCAAAGTTTTGTGCCTGCTAAAGCGGGATTTCAGGTCGTGTTGTCTAGATTATTGCGCGAAGCGCCAACCCGCTGAGGGATTGAAGCTGTTCCGGGCCGGCTCCGCCACGTGCGGCGATGCGGATACCGGTGATATTGGCGAAGAGGAAATCTGCCACGGCCTCTGCGGACAACGAGACGGCTATATCACCTGCGTCCTGAGCTTCCCTTACGCGTTCAATAGCGACCTTCTTGAGCCGAAGATCCGCTGCGTGGTGCAGTGCCGTCAGGTCCGGCCGGCTTTGGCCGAATTCGCAGATAGAGTTGACGCCGAGACACGCTTGACCGGCATTTTCGACGACGCGTGCCATCATTGACCGAATACCGTCCAGGGCGCGCGGCGTCCCGCGCAACAATTCGATATGAGCACGTGTCTCTTCGGCGGAATAGCGTTCCACCGCCAGGCGGTAGAGCTTCCACTTGTCGCCGAACGTGTCATAGAGGCTCTGGCGGCCGATATTCATAACCCGTACGAGCATTTCCGTGGAGGTGCCCTCGAATCCGTGCTCGCGAAATACGGCGATCGCCGCGTCCAATACCTCCTCCTTGTCAAATTCCTTGATCCGGGCCATGGGGTCATTTAGACATACTGGAACGATCTGTCAAGAATAAATGCTTCCGATCATCTTTTGCCCTTTGATTTTTCGCAGCACCGTCACACGGCTGCTAAATTGCGCGACTTCACTGTGCCGGTCAGGGAAATAAGCCGTTTGACCAATCGGGTAAAATTGCGCCAAATCATGCGAGCATGTGCGCCGGCCCGGATGATGCAGCGAACAGTTCGCGGACAGGCTGCCTCGGAGAGGCGCTCGATCAAGGAAGAGGAGATGACCATGGATCAGAAGACCGACAATGCGGGCAAGTGTCCCGTCGCACATACGGCGCCGAGGGGCAGATCGAACCGCGACTGGTGGCCGGACCAGCTGGATGTTCAGGTTCTGCACCGGCATTCCGATCTCTCCGATCCGATGGGCAAGTCGTTCAATTACGCCGAGGAATTCAGGAAGCTCGACCTGGATGCGTTGAAGCGGGACCTGCATGCCCTGATGACTGACTCGCAGGACTGGTGGCCGGCCGATTTCGGCCACTATGGCGGGCTTTTCATCCGCATGGCATGGCACAGCGCCGGAACCTACCGCATCACCGACGGCCGGGGCGGGGCAGGCCAGGGTCAGCAGCGGTTCGCGCCGCTCAACAGCTGGCCGGACAACGCCAATCTCGACAAGGCACGGCGGCTCTTGTGGCCAATCAAGCAGAAATACGGCAACCGGATCTCCTGGGCGGATCTGTTGATCCTGACCGGCAATGTCGCGCTCGAATCCATGGGCTTCAAGACCTTTGGCTTCGCCGGTGGCCGAACCGATGTGTGGGAGCCCGAGGAACTGTTCTGGGGGCCGGAAGGCACCTGGCTCGGTGACGAGCGTTACAGTGGCGAACGGCAATTGAGCGAGCCGCTTGCGGCCGTGCAGATGGGCCTCATCTATGTGAATCCGGAAGGCCCGAACGGCAATCCTGATCCAGTAGCGGCCGCACATGACATTCGCGAGACCTTCGCCCGCATGGCAATGAACGACGAGGAGACCGTCGCCCTGATCGCCGGCGGCCACACCTTTGGCAAGACGCATGGCGCCGGCGATCCGTCCTTCATCGGAGCGGACCCGGAAGGCGGCGCGATCGAGGATCAGGGGCTTGGCTGGAAGAGCACTTTCGGCACAGGCGTCGGCAAGGACGCGATCACCGGCGGACCGGAAGTGACCTGGTCGCAGACGCCGACCCGGTGGAGCAACTATTTCTTCGAGAACCTTTTCAACTTCGAATGGGAGCTGAGCAAGAGCCCGGCTGGTGCGCATCAGTGGAAAGCCAAGAACGCCGAGGCCTCCGTTCCGGATGCCTATGATGCGACGAGGAAGCACGTTCCGACCATGCTGACCACCGACCTGTCGCTCCGCTTCGATCCGGTATACGAGAAGATTTCGCGCCGCTTCCTCGAAAATCCGGACCAGTTCGCCGACGCCTTCGCCCGCGCGTGGTTCAAGCTGACCCACCGCGACATGGGGCCAAAGGTTCGCTATCTCGGCCCCGAGGTTCCGGCCGAGGACCTGATCTGGCAGGACGTGATCCCGCCCGTCGACCACGAACTAGTCGACGACGCTGACGTAGCCGGTCTCAAGGCGAAGATCCTCGCTTCCAGCCTTTCGGTGCAGGAGCTCGTCTCCACCGCCTGGGACTCGGCTTCGACCTTCCGCGGCTCGGACAAGCGCGGCGGCGCCAACGGTGCGCGCATCCGTCTCGCGCCGCAGAAAGACTGGGAGGTCAATCAGCCGGCTCAGCTCGCCAGAGTTCTCTCGGTGCTTGAAGGGATACAGAGGGACTTCAACGCTTCCCAGGCCGGCGGCAAGAAGATCTCACTTGCCGACCTGATCGTGCTTGCAGGCAATGCGGGGGTCGAGAAGGCGGCGAGGGCGGCCGGACAAGAGATCATCGTGCCCTTCACGCCGGGCCGCATGGATGCCTCGGAGGCACAGACCGACGCGGCCTCTTTCGCCGCGCTGGAGCCTCGTGCCGACGGTTTCCGCAATTATGTAAACAGCAGCCGCCTGCAATTCATGAAACCCGAAGAGGCTCTGGTGGACCGGGCCCAGCTGCTGACGCTGACCGCACCGGAAATGACCGTTCTCGTCGGCGGTCTGCGGGTTCTGAAGGCCGGCCAGCCTGAGCACGGCGTATTCACGTCCCGTCCGGAGGCGTTGACGAACGACTTCTTCGTCAACCTGCTGGATATGGGCACGCAGTGGTCGCCCGTCGAAGGCAAAGAAGGCGTCTACGAAGGCCGCGACCGCAAGACGGGGGCAGCCAGATGGACCGGTACCCGCGTCGACCTGATTTTCGGCTCGCATTCGCAGCTGCGCGCCTTTGCGGAGGTCTATGCCCAATCCGATGCCAGGGAGAAGTTCGTAAAGGATTTCGTGGCGGCCTGGACCAAGGTCATGAACGCCGATCGGTTTGATCTGGTGTGACTGTTAAAGTGCCAGGACGTGGCTTGAGCCATGTCCTGGCCTCTCGGGCGCGCGCAAGGTGTCGGCGGTTCGAATGCCGAACCATTCCGTCTAACCATCCTCTTTCGCCGTGCTGCCGATCAGCGTCAGACATAGCAAAGCCAATATCGCAGCGAGGCTGCTGGCAAGGGCAAGCGGCCACCAGCCTATGTTGATGAAAGGCGCCGCGGCGGCCGTACCTCCGGCAGTGATCCCGAGTATAGCGGCAACGACCAATGCGGCGCCGCGTGAATGATCGCCCCTGGAGGCTACGATCGCCTGGTGGAAACCTATCGGCCCCCGGATGCCGAACGCGCCGTTTGCGGTCATCCACAGGGGCACGAGCACGGCCAGACTGCGTCCGCCAAGAGATGTGTAGTGAAGAATCAGCAAGAAGCCGAGAACCAGGCCTCCTGTACCAACCATGATCATGCGTTCGGTACCGAATCTTCGGGCAAGTGCATTGGACGCGTTCGATGCCAGAATGAAAAAGGCAATGCCGCAGACCTGGAGGAGAATGAAGCTTCCGATCGTCATGCCCAACGCCCCTGTCATCACGGCGGGGGCCCCGAAGACAAAGGTGAGAATGCTGCCGAGGGAAAGCGCCTGACTTAAACCGTGCCGAAGAAAATCGCCATTGCGAAGGATCGACCCATAGCTCTGATGTATATCACGAGCCTCGGCCCGGTCCGGAAGCGACTGACGGTAAGCCCAACTGCCGGCGGCGCAAAGAACCGCAAATCCCGCCAGCATAATGAAGGAGGTCTGCCATCCCGCAACGGTCATAAGATAGGCTCCGGCGATGGGGGCAAGAGCCGGCGTCAGGGACTCTATGGAACCGAGCCGGCCGAACATGGAAGGTGCCTTGTCGCCGGGAAAAAGCCCGTGAATAAAGCCGGGCGCGAAAACCGCCGGGGCCGAGCCGAAGGCGCCTTGCGCGAAACGCAGGATGACCAGCCATTCCAACGTCGGCGCATAGGCAGACAGAAGAGAGGTGACGGCAAACAGACTTAGCGACCAGACCAACAGCGTGCGGCGAGAGTATCTCGCCCCGAGTTCGCCGAAGGTCAGCAATCCCACGAGCGTCCCTGCGGCATAGGCTGCGAGCACCATCTGCGCCAATGCCGCAGTCCCGCCGAGTGCGGCCGGCATGGCGGGGATTGCAGGCAGAATCAAATCAGTCCCCGCGATTCCGAGGATGGTTCCGAACGAGATCAGCAGGAACATGAGGGCTGGCGAAGCATTCACAATCATAGCTGCCCATAACACGCAGACTTCGCTCGACCAATTGCACTTTGCTTATCGGTTTCACCACAAATCTTGATGATCAGCGCTGCAGCACCGGGGGAACGTAGTCGCGTCCCGTGTCGATCGAGGCAGGCCGCCCGGCGAGGAAGAGCTCGCCGACGCGCGGCGCGGTCCTGGCGACGACCTTGCCCGCTTTGATGACGAACAGCCGGTTCGGCTTCAGCCGCAACGCCTCGGTGACATCAGCGGCCTGCAGCACGATCAGATCTGCCTTGCACCCGACGTCCAGGCCGTAGCCTTCAAGCCCCATGGTCTTTGCCGAATTGACGGTGATCGCGTCGAATATCCTGCGCTTGTCGTCGATGCCGGCCATCTGCGCGACATGGATGGCCATGTGACCGACCTCCAGCATGTCGCCAGAGCCCATCGAGTACCAGGGGTCCATGACGCAGTCATGGCCGAAGGAGACGTTGAGGCCCGCCGCCATCAGCTCCCGCACCCGCGTCATGCCGCGCCGTTTCGGATAGCTGTCGTGGCGCCCCTGCAGCATGATGTTGATCAGCGGATTGGGGATCACGTTGATTTCCGCCTCGGCCATCAACGGAATGAGCTTCGAGACGTAATAGTTGTCCATCGAATGCATCGAGGTGAGATGCGAACCTGCCACGCGCCCCTGGAGGCCGAAGCGCACGGTCTGCGCCGCCAGCGTCTCGATGTGGCGCGACATGGGATCGTCGGTCTCGTCACAATGCATGTCGACCGGCAGGCCGCGGTCGGCGGCGATCCGGCACAGCGCCTCGACCGAGCGCGCGCCGTCCTCCATCGTCCGCTCGAAATGCGGAATGCCCCCGACGATGCCGATGCCCATGTCGAGAGCGCGATCGAGCGAGGAGACGCCGTCCGGCGCACGGTAGTAGCCATCCTGGGGGAAGGCGACGAGTTGCAACTCGATATAGGGGGCGACCTTTTCCTTCACCTCGAGCAGCGCCTCGGCCGTCACCAGGCGCGGATCGGACGTGTCCACATGGCTGCGAATATAAAGGAGGCCTTGTGTGACGGCGAGGTCGCAATAGCGCAGGGCCCGCTCGACCAGGGCTTCCTTCGTGAGGAGCGGGCGCAACTCGCCCCAGAGCGCGATGCCCTCGAGCAGCGTCCCGGAAACATTCATGCGCGGCAAACCGAGCGACAGGGTCGCATCCATGTGGAAATGCGGATCGCAGAAGGGCGGGCTCACCAGCCGGCCGGCCGCGTCGATCTCCTCGCCGGCGGCCACGACGATGGATTTCCCGATGGCGGCGATCTTGCCGCTGGAAACGCCTATGTCCAGGCCCTCGCGCCCGTCGGGAAGGTTTGCATTGCGGATGATCAGATCGAACATGGGTGGCATCTCCGGATATTCGCTCAGCGCTCGCCGCGCCGGTACGGTTGCATCAGGGCCTGCGGCACGCGGGCGCGTCGGGCCATGAGCGCCAGCGCTGCGATCGACAGCAGATAGGGGATCATCAGAAAGATCTGATAGGGTACCACGCCGCTCAGCCGCGTCTGCAGGCGCAGCTGGAAACTATCGAACAAGGCGAAGAGCAGCGCACCCAGCAAGGCGCGGCCCGGCCGCCAGGAGGCGAAGACGACGAGCGCGATGCAGATCCAGCCGCGCCCCTGCACCATGGTCGGGAAGAAGCTGTTGAAGGCCGAGAGCGTCAGGAAGGCGCCGCCGACACCCATCAATGCGCTGCCGGCGACGACGGCGCCATAGCGCACCGCCATTGGATTGATCCCCTGCGCCTCGGCAGCGTGGGGATTCTCCCCGGTCATGCGGATGGCGAGCCCGAGCGGCGTGCGGAAAATCACGTAGGCGAGCGCCAATGCAAGAAAGATAGCCGCATAGGTCGGCGGCGTCTGTGTGAAGAGCGCCGGACCGACGAAGGGGAGGGAGGACAGCATCGGCACGTCGATCGGCTGGAATGGCTCGATCGTCGGCGGTGTACCCGCCACCGGCACGAGCAGACGGAAGACGTAGTAGCTGAAGCTCGACGCAAATAGCGTCACGCCGAGGCCGGAAACATGCTGGGAGAGCCCGAGCGTCACGGTCAGACCCGCATGCAGGAGGCCGAAGACCCCACCGGAAAGGGCTGCGACGAGGAGACCCGTCCACAGGTCGGCGCCGTTATAGACCGCGAGCCAGCCGATCATCGCGCCGAAGGTCATGATGCCTTCGATGCCGAGGTTGAGCACCCCCGAGCGCTCGCAGAGCAGCGCCCCGAGCGTGCCGAGGATCAGCGGAGTGGCGATGCGCAAAACAGCCGCCCAGAGGCCCGCGGAAGCGAGAATGTCAAAGACGACGCTCATCGGCTGATCCTGTATTGCATGAAGAAGACGCCGGTCAGCATGCTGATCAGCGACAGCGCCACCGTCACATCGGCTATATAGGAGGGAATGCCCATGCTGCGGCTCATCCCGTCGGCCCCGACGAACATGACTGCCGTAAACAGGGCGGCGAGCACCACGCCGAGCGGATTGAGATTGGCGAGCATGGCGACGACGATTCCGGAGTAACCGTAGCCCGGCGAGAGGTCGGTCGTCACATAGCCCTGCACGCCCATGACTTCGAGAGCGCCGGCAAGACCGGCAAGGCCGCCCGATATGCAGGCCACCGTCACCAATGTGCGGCCAAGCGGCACGCCGGCAAAAACCGCTCCGGCAGGATTGAGGCCCGCTGCGCGCGCCTGCATGCCGAACACCGTACGCGATTGCACGAGATGGACCAGGACAGCGAGCATGGCGGCGATTATCAATCCGATATGGAGGCGCGATCGGGAGAGGAGCTTGGGCAGTACCGCCGCATCGGCAACCGGCTGGGACTGCGGCCAGCCGAAACCCATCGGGTCCTTCAGGACGCTGTCTATCAGCATGGAGACGAAGAGCACGGCGACGAAATTGAGGAGAAGCGTGGTCACGACCTCGTCGACGGAAAAGCGCAGCCTCAGCCAGAGCGGCACAAGCAGCAGGACGATGCCGGCTGCCGCGCCCGTAATGAGAAGCAGCGGGATCTGTACGGCTGCGGGAAGGCCGCCCAAGAGCTGCGAGCTGGCGGCCGCGACGGCGATCGCCCCGAGATAGAACTGGCCCTCCCCGCCGATGTTCCACAGCCGCGCCCGGAACGCGACCGCCGCGGCAAGTCCCGTCAGAATGAGCGGGCTTGCGCGCGTCAGGGTCTCGGTGGCCGAAAGTCGCGAGCCGAAAGCACCGACGAGAATGCGCCAATAGGCTTCCATCACCGGCGCGCCGGCAATCGCAATAAGCACGCCCGCCAGCGCCAGCGCACAGAGAACGGCAAGTACCGGCGTCGCGATCACCAGGGCGAGCGAACGATGTTCGCGTCGTTCAAAGCGCATGGGGAACCTCGTGCTCGTCATTCCATTCGCCGGCCATCATCAGGCCGAGTTTCGTGGCATCGGCACTCTCGGCAGCGATCGGAAGGGAAAGCCGGCCGTTGACAATGGCCTGAATGCGATCGGCGAGCGCCATCACTTCTTCGAGGTCCTCCGAGATCAGGAGCACCGCGGTTCCCGCGCGCCGCGCTTCGAGCAGGCGCGCATGGACCGCGACGACAGCTCCTTCGTCGAGCCCGCGCGCCGGCTGCGCTGCAATGAGGATGCGCGGCCGGTCGATCAGATTGCGCCCGAGGATGAGTTTCTGCATGTTGCCGCCCGAGAGCAGGCGCGTCCGCGTCGGCGGCCTGCCGCCGCGCACGTCGAAGGCATCGATGATCTCTCCGGCAAATGCCTGGGCTGCCTGCCGATCGACGAGGCCATGGCGTGAAAATCGCGGCAGGCGCTCGAGAACGGCGTTCTCCCAGATGGCCATTTCGCCGATCGCTCCCTCCTCGTTGCGATCTTCCGGAATGCGGCCAATTCCGGCCCCGACGGCCTCATCCACAGTAAGGTCGCCGACAGGCTGGCCGAACAGCAGCAGCTCGCCCCTGTCACGCCCGACCGTACCCGACAGGAGATGCGCCAGTGTCGTCTGGCCGTTGCCGGAAACCCCGATAATTCCGAGGACTTCTCCTGCCCGAAGGCTGAAATCTACCGATTTCAGTCTTTCCACTCCATCGATGATGACGCTGACGCCGGCAGCCTTAAGCACCTCCTCGCCGGGCGTGGAAGGCTCGCGCACCGGTCGGGATAACTTGCGGCCCACCATCAGTTCGGCAAGCTCGGCCTTGTTCGTCTTTTCCGCCAGTCGCTCGGCGACCTTGCGACCGCCGCGCAGCACGACAATTCGGTCGGCGGCGGCCATGACCTCGTCCAGCTTGTGCGAAATGAAAATCAGCGAAAGACCTTCGCGTGCCATCTCCTTCAGCGTTGCGAACAGCCGCTCGGCCTCCAGATTGGTCAGCACCGCCGTGGGTTCGTCGAGCACCAGGATACGCGCATCGTTGTAGAGTGCCTTCAGGATCTCGACGCGCTGCTGCTCGCCGACTGACAGGTCGCCGACCCGCGCATCGGGCTCCACCGTCAGGCCGAACCGCTGGCAAATGCCGTTGAGCTTTCGCCGTGCCGCGGGTGTGCCGGATCGGAGATGCCAAAGGCTCTCCGTGCCGGCCATGACGTTTTCCAGCACCGTCAGGTTGGGGGCGAGGGAGAAATGCTGGTGCACCATGCCGATCCCGGCACGGATCGCCGCGCGCGGTTTGCCCGACGGCAGTTCCCGACCTCCGACCAGCACCTTGCCGGTATCCGGCACGTAATGGCCGAACAGAATGCTCATCAGGGTGGTCTTGCCGGCGCCGTTTTCGCCGAGGAGTGCCACGATCTCGCCCTTGCCAAGACTCAGCGATATGTCGTCATTGGCGAGATTGTCGCCGAAGCGCTTGCTGACGTTGCGGATGTCGAGAACGGCTTCTGTCATTCCGAAAGTCCCGCAACGGCGAATCGGTGCTGCCAGCGGCCATGGCGTTCGAGGCGTGCCGCAAGCTCGAGGAGGAGGCGGTCGCCCCCCATGGGCGCCAGGATCTGCACCGGCAGCGGCAAACCTGCCTCATCCGCGCCGAAGGGGAGGGTAATCGCCGGAAAGCCGGTCACATTGGCGAGTGCCGCAAGCGGTGCAAACGTCGTCATGCGCCTGATCTGCAGGTCGATGTCGCCGTGGTCGAAGGGGAAGGCCCCGATTCGCGGGGGTGCCGACGCAAGCATGGGGGTCAGAATACAGTCTACCCGGTCGAAAAGCGACCAGAGCGCATGGCTCGCATGGACGGCGGCGTCGAGTGTCGCCCAGAGGGCAGTCGCCTCGAGGCGCAATCCATGGCTGGCAAAAGCCTGAGTCAGCCGTTCGGCGCGTCCCGCGTCGAGACCGGCTGAAACGACGAAATTGGCGAGGTTGACGGCGATGATGTCACGCAGCGCCTGGCCGCTTGCGGCGACGCCAGGGGCAAAAGCGTCCCAGTGCATCGCAACGACATGGTGGCCGTCTGCCTCGAGCGTGCGCGCGGCGCTTTCCACAGCCTCGCTGCGCGCCGGTTCGGAGGGGTATTCTTCCCCGGTCTCGAGAAGGAGGCCGACACGCAAGCGCCCGGACGGGGCGGGGGCGAAGGTTGGGTCGGGAAACGGTCCCCTGCTACATCCCGCTGCCGCGTTGAAGATCGCCGCAAGGTCGCGGGCCGAGCGGCATAGCGCCAACTCACCGGCAATGCCGCCGAGGTGATTGCCGAAGGATGGCCCGGCCGGTACCGCGCCACGAGTCGCCTTGAGGCCGAAGAGCCCGCAGCATGCCGCGGGAACGCGGATGGATCCGCCGGCATCGGTCGCATGGGCGATCGCCACGATGCCCGCGGCGACGGCAGCCGCGGCGCCGCCCGAGGAGCCGCCGGGCGTCAGGTCCGTATCGAGGGGATTGCGACAGACGGAGCCGGCTGCCGGCTCGCTCGCGAGCGAGAGGCCCATTTCCGGCACGGTGGTAAGTCCAAAGAAGCAAAGGCCCGCAGCGCGAAGCCTGGCTGCCAGGTCACTGTCCTGTGAGGCAGCGGTACTGCGCTCGAGCATGTTCGAGCCGGCCGTAACCGGAAGACCGGCAAAGGGGCCGCCGAGATCCTTGGCGAGGCTAGGGACACCGAAAAAAGGTTGGGCCTGCGCGTCGCCCGGCGACCGGCTGAGTCGGGCATCCGCATTCTCGGCGGCGGCTCGACCGAGAATGGGATCGACATGCGCGAGCGCACCGATTTCTGCCCATCGGCGGGTCGCCGCAAGGGATGCTTCCATGGCTTCGGAAGCGCTGAGACGGCCCGCCCGGATCGCCTCGGCCAGAGAGATTGCATCACCTGCCATCACAAAGCCGGTTACTTCGGCTCGTCGGTTATGCGCGGAACCTCGAAGGCGCCCGATTTGATCTCGGCGCGCTTGGCTTCCATGGCCGCTTCGGCATCCGCCGGTGCGACGCCCTTTACATAGGCAATGTCGCTGCCGCCTTCCTTCAGCAGGCCGAAGGCGGTGTAATCCTTGCCGACCGGGTTGCCGGCGGAAACGTCGGCTATTGCCGCGTCGAGGATCGGGCGGAAGCCCCAGAGTGCGTTGGCGAAGACCGTCTCGGGGTAGCGCGGCGTGTAGTCGATCAGAGAACCCACGGACTTGAGTCCACGTTCCTTCGCCGCGTCGGCGGTGCCGATACGTTCGCCGAAAAGGATGTCGGCGCCGGCATCGATCTGGGCGAGGCCCGCTTCACGCGCCTTTGGCGGATCGAAAAAGGTGCCGATGAAGGCGACGAGGTGCTTGGCTTCCGGATTGACGGCCTTTACGCCGGCGGCGAAAGCATTGATGAGCATGTTGACTTCCGGTATCGGAATGGCGCCGACGGAGCCGACGACGTTCGACTTCGTCATCTTCCCTGCGAGCATGCCGGCAAGATAGGCGCCGTCATGGTTCCATGTGCCGAAGACACCGAAGTTCTCGCCGGCTTCCTTGCCGCTCGAGCCGAGTACGAAGGCAGTCTCCGGATAGTCGGCGGCGACGTCGCGGGCCTGCTTTTCAACAGCATAAGCTTCGCCGATGATGAGTCTTACGCCCTGCTCGGCATATTCGCGCATCGCGCGGGGGTAATCCGTACCGGAAACGCCTTCGGAGAACACATATTCGATCGCGCCTTCGGCAGCCGCGTCCTGCAGTGCCTTGTGCAAGACCGAGTTCCAGGCATTCTCGACCGGAGAGGCGTGGATGCCCGCGACCTTTATCGGCGCGGCGCGGACGGCCGGCGCGAAAGCGCTCACGCCAAGCGCCAAGCCGGACGCAAGCACATTGCGCCGGCTCATCATCAGATTTCTTGTCATGGATGGTGTTCCCCTTTTTACCGGTTGGTTGAACTTTTATTGTGTGCAAAGCTTTGTCAAGCAGCGCAGTGGGACATGACGGCAGGGACTGCGGATCGGTCTACCAGCCGGCGAAATCCTCAAGCACGGCATCATCGATCCGTCCGGCCGCCACATCGGCGAGCGCCTGATCGAGAATGGCGACACCCTCCCGAGCCTCGGCCTGCGTCAACGTCAGCGGTGGCGTGAGTTCGAGCACGTTGGACCGAACGCCGACATAGTAAAGAACAAGGCCGAGTTGGAAGGCGCGGTAGACGGTCAGCGCCGTCTGCCGCGAAGCCGGTTTACGGCTGGTGCGATCCTCCACGAGTTCGACGCCGAGAGCCAGGCCGCGGCCGCGCACATCGCCGATAAGCCTGTGACGGGCGGCAAGGCGGTCGAGCGATTCGCGCAGCACCCCGCCGGTCCTTTCCGCATTTTCGGCGAGACGGTTGCGCTCTATCGTCTGCAGCACCGCCAGCGCGGCGGCCGCGCAGATTGGATTGCCGTGCACGGTCTGCAGCGAGAAGGCGACGGCGTGGTTCATGACGGCTTCCGGCCCCACCACCGCAGAAATCGGCAGGCCGCCGCCGAGCCCTTTTCCGAAAACGATAATATCCGGTTCGATACCCGACTGTTCGAAGGCGTTGAAGCGTCCGCTGCGACCGAGGCCGACCTTCACCTCGTCCGACACGATCAGGATGCCGTGCTTGCGGCAGAGCGCCTCCACCGCCTTGAAGAACCCGTCCGGGGGCAAAAGCATGCCGCCGTCCGACTGGATCGGTTCGATGAAGAAGGCAGCGACCTCACCCGGTGGCAGCTCTGTCGCGAAAAGATGTTGGAGACGGGCGAGCGCGGCGTCCTTTGCGGCCTCGGGACTGCCAGCGGCGTAGCTGTTCGGGTATGGCACCAGTGTCAGGCCTTCCGCTCGTCCGCCTTGCTGTGCCGGATGGCCGGAAATGCCCATGGAACCGACGGTGCCGCCGTGATAGGCCCCCTCAAAGGCGAGGATGCGCGGCCGGCCGGTGGCGGCGACGACCATGCGGGCGACGGTCTCATTGGCGTCGGAACCGGAATGACCGAACCAGATGCGGCCGCGGGCGCGTTCCGGTACCAGGGAAAGCAGCTTTTCGGCGAGCAGCACGCAGGGCTCGTTGGCAGTCGAAAGATAACTGGCGCCCGCCTGATCGGAGAGTGCGCGGTCTACCGCCTCGCGGATTGCTGGATGGGAATGGCCGAGGCTCGCAGCACCCCAGGAGGCGGAGAAATCGAGAAGCCGTCGCCCATCGTCGGCGGTCAGATAGGCGCCGCTGCCGCCTACGACGGCCTGCGGAAAGAACCGCAGATGCGCCATGCTGGAGATCGAACGGCTTTCGCGGGCGTAGAGACCGGGCATCGGCTATGCTCCTCTATCTGAAAAAGGTGAGAACCTCTTCGAGCGAGACAACATGGCAATAGATCATGTTGATGATCTCGAGTTCCCGGCGATGCAGCTCTTCGGTGGCCGCCGCGCCGCAATCGTCGACGACGACGACGCCGAAACTTTCATCCGCCAGGCTGCGCACCGTGGAAGATACGCACTGGTCGGTGAAAATGCCGCAGCAGATGACGTCCTTGATGCCCATGTTGTGCAGGACGAGGCGCAGGTTCGTACCGGTCAACGCGCTGTCGGTCGTTTTGGTGATGACGATCTCGTCGGCGCGTGGCTCGAGTTCCGGAACGACCTGGCCCTCGGGCAGCTCCTTCGGCAGAAGCAGATAGTTGAAGCCCGGCTTTTTCTGGCTCAGCGACCGGTCGCGCCCGTCCGGCTTCAGGCAGGCAATACGCGCGAAGATCACCTCCACCTTGCGCCTGCGGCATTCGTCGATCAGCCGTGCCGTGTTCGGTATCACCGTTTCGCGCATGCGCTCGTAGAAGGGCTGCCAGCGGGCGGTTTCCTCGGGCGTATCCTTCGGGTCCAGATAGGTGTTCTGGATGTCGATGACCAGGAGCGCAGTGGTTTCCGGATCGAGAACGATGTCGTCCGGTTCTTGCGCATTCGCGTAGTAGAAGGATCGGTAGGCGGTCTTCCAGCTCATGCGACAATCTCCTTCTTGCGCCGTGTGCGGGTGAGGATGTGGCCTATCTCCCGATTTGGGAAAAGACCGCCGGGCCTGACGATCATCACGGCAATCATGGCAAGCGCAAGTACGATCTCGGTGAGGCCGACGACCTGGCCGGCGCCGAAGGACGTGGCGTTGAGCGCGCCTTCCGTGCCGCGCAAGGCCTCATAGGCAAAGGTGATGAGGATCGTTCCGGCGACGGCCCCGGTCACGGTGTTGGCCCCGCCGATCACCAGCATCGTAATGATCAGGAAGGTCTCTTTGAGATAGAAGGCTTTCGGAGCGAATGAGGTGATGAAGTGTCCCCACAGCGCCCCGCCGATGCCGGCGATGAATGCGGCGAGGATGAATGCGCGCCAGCGCAGTTGCGGAATGTCGGCGCCGAGCGTTGCAGCGGCGACCTCGTCTTCGCGGGATGCCCGCAGCAGCTTGCCGGTGCGCGATTCCTTGAAGACGAGCGCTACGACCACGACGATCGATGCGACGATGGCGGCGACCGGCATGTCCGTCGTCTTCGGCAGACCGAAGAGCGTGCGCGGGCCGTTGGTGAAGGCGCTCCAGTTGTTCATGACGGTGTAGAGGACGACGAGCAGCGCGAAGGACGTGATCACCGATGCCGCATCCGAAAGCCGCATCAGCGGATAGGAGATAACGGCCGCAACGACCGCCGCCAGGGCGCCCGCCGCGAAGAGGGCCAGAAGCGGCGAAATCTCCACCACCTTCATGAACCCGTAGAGATCCGGCAGAGCCATGCCCTTCATCTGACTGGGGATGGTGAGCACGGCGGAGGTGTAGGCGCCGAGGCCCATGAAGCCGATATGAGCGAAGGAGAGCAGACCCGAATTGCCCATGAAGGTCTGCAGCCCGACGACCAGTACGAGCGAGATCAGCAGATTGGTGGAGATACGGTCATAGAGCCGGATGCCGAGAAGCTGACTGCCGATGGCTATGGCGGCGATGACACCGATAAGGATGAGGGCGGTGACATAGGAATGTTTCATGGTTGCGCTCCCTCAGGTCCGCTGTCCGCTCGCCGGGCCCCTTATGAGCCCTTCCGGACGCCAGAGCAGGATCAGGATGACGAGGCTGAATGTGAAGGCGTCGCGGAACTTCAGCAGGTCCTGCGACAGGGTGTAGTTGAGCGTGGTATCGATCAGCGCCAGCAGGAAGCCGCCGACAACCGCGCCGGGCAGGCTGCGCATGCCGCCGATGACGGTGGCGATGAAGGCGACGAGCAAGGGTTCCAGCCCGACACCCGGAACGACGGTGCCGATGCGGCCGATCCAGAGAATGCCCACGACCCCGGCGAGAAAGCCGGAAAGCGCGAATGCAGACGAGATGATGAGGTTCGCCGGCACTCCCAGCATGCGCGCCATGGTGAAGTTCGTCGCCGCTGCGCGCATGGCGATGCCGAGCGTCGTCCTGCGCATCAGGAAGGCGACGCCGGCGAGAAGCAGGATGGAGGCCGCGATCGTGATCAGGTTGCGCACCGGTGTGATCGCGCCGCCGATCGAAACCGTCTGCGAGAAGATGTCCGGCAGCGGCACGTTGCGCGGACGCGGCGAGATGAAGAGCAGTGCCGCGTTCTGTAAAAGGTTGGAAAAGGCGAAGGAGGTTATCAGCACCGCCGTTACCGACTTGGCACGCACCGGGCGGAAAGCGACATAATCGGTGAGAATGCCGAAGACGATCGCCATACCCACGGCAAGCACCGCCATGACGATCCACGGCAAGCCAGAGCCGCTGGCGAGAAACATCGTGTAGCCTGCCACCATGATGAGTTCGCCATAGGCGAAATTCACGAGGCGCAGGATGCCGTAGATGATGACGAGGCCGAGCGCCATGAGCGCATAGGCGCCTCCGAGGCTCAGGACGTCGATGACGAACTGGATCGCGAAAGCCATGGATCAGCCTCCCAGATAATGCGCGCTAAGGTCGCTGGTCGAGCGAATCTCCTCAGCCGTGCCGGATGCGACGATGGCGCCGAGGCGCATGACGAAGGCGCGGTCGGCCACTGCAAGCGCCTGATTGACGTTCTGCTCCACGAGCAGGATGGTGAGACCGGATTTCTTCAGCGTCTCGATCATCTCGAAGATACGCTCGACGATGGATGGCGCGAGGCCGAGCGAGGGTTCGTCGAGGAGAAGGATCCGTGGCCGCGACATCAGAGCGCGCGCGATGACGAGCATCTGTTGCTCCCCGCCGGACAGCGTACCGGCCGGTTGGCTTGAGCGCTCGGCAAGGCGCGGGAAGAGCGCGTTCAGTTTTTCCAGGTTCTCACGGTTGCCGGCCGGGTCGCGGCGATGAATATAGGCGCCGAGCATGAGGTTCTCGGCAACGGTCAGATCCGGGAAGACGTCGCGCGTTTCCGGTACGGTGGCAAGGCCCGCGCGTACGACCTGTTCGGGACTGGCTGAAGTGATGGCCTTGCCTTCGAGCGTGATCGAGCCGCCGGAGGCTTTCAGCGCGCCGGCGATGCATTTGATCGTCGAGGATTTGCCAGCGCCGTTGGCACCGAGCAGGCTGACAAGCTCGCCCGCCCTGAGGGTGAAGCTGATGCCACGCACAGCTCGGATCGCGCCGTAGCTGACGGAGAGGTCGGCAATATCAAGCATGGGCCGCCCCCTTGCCGAGATAGGCTTCGATGACGGCCGGATGACTGCGGACGTGGGCAGCGTCGCCCTCGGCAATGGTGCGTCCGGAGGCAAGAACATGCAGTCTGTGGCAAAGGCGCATGATGAGGCCCATGTCATGGTCGATGATGAGAAGACCAAGGCCGCGTTTTCCAGGCAGCTCGGCGAGCGTGTGCAACAGGGCCTCCGTCTCCGCATCGTTCATGCCGGCGGCTGGCTCATCGAGCAGCAGAAACAGCGGTTCGGCGGCGAGCGCCCGCGCGATCTCCACGCGGCGCTTGTCGCCGTAACTGAGGTTCTCGCCAAGCTCGTCCGCCCTCGCGGCGAGGCCGAGTTCGTCCAGCAGATTTTGCGTGCGTTGTGCGGCAATCGTGCGGGATGCACCCTTTGCGAGGGCGGCGGCCTCGACATTTTCGAAGACCGTCATCGTGTTGAAGAGGCGTACGATCTGGAAGGAGCGGCTGACGCCCGCAAGCGCGACCTCGCGTGGCGAGAGGCCCGAGAGCGTGGTGCTGCCAGCCGTAATCGTGCCGCTCGCGAGCTTTACCTGGCCGGTGATGGCATTGATGAGCGTCGTCTTGCCGGACCCGTTTGGCCCGATGAGGCCGACGACCTCGCCGGTGGCAAGCGAAAGCGAGACATGGTCGAGGGCGCGGAGGCCGGTGAATTCCACCGACACGGCGTTTACCGCGAGACGCGTTTCAGACATGACTTTTCCGAGGTGATGGGGTCGGCCTTGCGGCCGACCCGAATGACCGATCAGGGCTTCGGCAGGGATTCCGGCTTGCGCCATCCGACGAAGCTCGGCTTTCCGGCCTTGAGCTCGATCACGGCCGCGGCCTTGTTCGGTACATGGCCTTCCTCGTTCGTGCCGTAGTCGAGATCGCCGGTCAACAGTTTGAACTGGCCATCCTCCAGTGCCTTGGCAAGCGCTGCGCCTTCGGTCGTCCCGGCCGCCTTGATTGCTTCCGCGAGCAGCATGATCGTGTCCCAGCCCGTCGAGACGAAGGATGTGTCCGGTGCCTTGCCGAACATCTCCGTATAGAGTTCGATGAATTTCGGCATCTCCGGGTGGGCTTCCGGGCCCATCCAGGTATGAGTAACGAAGTAGACGTGATTGCCGAATTGTTCGCCGAGTGCCTGGTGCATGGCCGGGTCGTCATAGGCGTCGCCGCCCAGAACCGGCGCATCGTAGCCGACTTCGCGAAGCGCGCGGATGATCACGCCGATGTCCGTTCCATAGGAGGAGACGAAGATCACGTCCGGCTTTTTGCCGAGCGCCTGGAGGCGGGCGAGCTGGGCGGAGAAATTGTTGTCGCCGTTGGTGTAGGTGTCTTCGAGGAGGATTTCGCCGCCATTGGCCTTGAACTGCTCCACGAAATATTTCGAGAGCGACTTGGTATAGGCGATGAACTGGTCGGTGACGACGTAAGCAGTCTTCCAGCCCTTTTCCTTCACGGCGAAATCGGCGGCCGTCGCGCCCATCGTGGTGTTCCACATGGAAAGCGTGAACTGCTTGTCACCGAGGGACCAGGAGGAATAGAGCGGGTCGGAGGCGCAGGTCGAAATACCGACGAGGCCGGCCGACTGCGCCTCGCGGCTTGCGGGCGAGCCGAAGTCGAAATCGCAAGGCGCCACGATGACCTGCGCACCCTTGTCGATCAATTCCACCGCGACGTTTCCGACTGTTACCGGATCCGATTTGCCATCGATGTTGATGAATTCGATCTGCTTGCCGAGGACGCCGCCATTGTCGTTGAGAAATTTTACGGCGACCTGCGCGCCGTTGTAGCCGGGCGTGTCGAGCGGCGCCTGGATGCCGGTCATCGAGAGTGCTCCGCCGATCACGATCTTGTCGTCGTCGGCAAAGGATGCGGAAGAGGCAAGCGCGATGCCTGCCGCAGCAAGAAACAGTTTGGAAGTCTTTATCATGGTCGTTCCCCTTATTGATGCCATCAGGCACAGTGATCGATTGTGCGACCCGCTCCTGTTACTTTCTTTTACGGATCGCTTCCCTATGCTCCTTTGTTTCGCTCCCGTCTTGCTGGCATGGCAGTCCTACTGTCCGATTTCCTGCAAGAGGTCGTCGGTCGATATCTGCCGGCAATAGCCCTGGATCGCGCGCAGAGAGGTGTTCTGGCGTTCCTCAGAATAGGTGCCGCAGGCATCCGGCACGAGTGTCACCAGATAGTTGAGGTCGCAGGCGTCACGCACTGCCGATTCCACGCACTGGTCCGTCACAAGGCCGCACAGCACGATCTGTTTGACGCCGAGGTTACGCAGCAAATAGTCGATATGGGTAGACACGAAGACACTCGAGGAGCTCTTCGGCAAGACGATCTCGTCCTCGAGCGGCTCGAGCTCGTCGATAACCTTGCCGTCCCATGAGCCCTTCGGGACATTGAAGCCGGTGATCTTGTAATCCAGGCTGCGGTCCCGTCCGTCCTTCGTCAGGCTTTCGATCGTCGTGTGCAGCACCTCTATGCCGGCCTTGCGGAAACCGGAGAGCAGGCGCTGCATGTTCGGGATCGCCACCTCGTGGATGCGCTTGAAATAATAGCCGTATTTGCCGGCGATATCGGCGTCGGAAACGTCCTTGAACTCGCCCCCTTCGCGGCGGACGGAAAAGTTCTGCACGTCGATGAACAGGATTGCGGAAGCGGCCGGATCGAGCGGTACGTCTCGGGTGGTCAGATGGTCAGCGGCCATCATGGGTTCCTTTGAGGCTTTCTGCTGCAAGGCGGAGGGGACCGGCCAGCCGGTCCGCCCATTCCTGTTGCCCGCGGGTGTCGGTGATGAGGTCGTTGCGCACTTCGAGAAGCACATGCGGGATGCCGCGCCGCTCGCCGTGTACGGGGATCGTGTAATCGGAGAAATCGTCCACGTGATAGGGCTCGTTGAGCCTGACGGTGACGTCCGGATTGGCGGCACGGAAGGCTGTTGCAAGCCGTTCGGCGAAGCGGGCATCGCGATTGAAGAGAAGGCCGAGTTCGAAGTTCCGCACGGCTCCGGTCGCGCGCATGACCGGCGTAAAGCTGTGTACCGAGACGAGGAAGAGCGGCTTGCCGCTCGCCTGCCGCGGATCGAGCGCGCCGGCAATCGCCTCGTGTAGCGGCTGATGGATCTCTACGAAGCGATTGCGGCGTTCACGATCGGAGAGTTCGGCATTGACCGGAACAGCGGTGCCGTCGCTCCGTTCGACGATGCAGTCCGCCGCTGCCAAGGGCCGGTTGCAGTCAATGACGAGGCGGCTGTAGCGCTGCAGGACAAGCGCCGCATCGAGCCGCTCGGAAATGCCGCGTGCAATACCCTCCGCGCCGACGTCGTAGGCGATGTGGCGGTCCATTTCCTCGGACGCGATCCCGAGATCGCCAAGCGCGGCAGGCACCGCCCGCCCCGCATGTTCGCAAGTGAGGAAGATCTCCGACCGGCCGGTGGAATTGACCCGCTCTACGGGATCGGGGTCGCCCGCCTGAAGCAATGTGGTCGTTTCGCGATCTGCGAGCCTGAGCATGAAGACTGTCCGTCGTGCGGTCTGGCGAGGTCGGCCGGTCGGGTTTCGGTGACAGGTAGTCAAAGAAATTTTTCAATCATAGTCAATCTGATTTTTCCATTTGACTAATTTTTTTCAGGCCACGAATATCGGTTTCGATAACGGGGAATACGAAATGAGCGATGGGAAATCGTCGACGATTCGCACGAGAATTCGTGAGGCGGCAGCGCAACTGACGGCCAGTGAACGGAAGATCGCCAATGCCATTCTCGCCGATTACCCCTTCACCGGCCTGGAAAACATTCAGGAACTGGCCGCCAAGACCGGCGTCAGTGCGCCATCCATCACCCGCTTCGTCAACAAGATCGGCTGCGGCGGTTTCCAGGATCTGCAACGGCAGCTGATTGCCGAACTGAAGGAGGGGCGGCGCTCGCCTCTCGACCTCAAATCCAGTCAGAAGCCGGTCGGCCATTCGGATTTCCTGTCGGAATATGTGGCCCGCGTTTCGGCCGTCATGCGGGAAATGACAGGGATGGTTTCGCAGGCGCAATTCGACATTCTGGCCGAGCTTTTCGCCGATCCTTCGCGCAACATCTTTCTCCTGGGGGGGCGCGTCAGCGACAGTATCGCTTCCTTCCTGTCGATCCATCTGCGGCAGATCCGCAGCGGCATCTACCATATGGCCGACAATCCGGAGTTCTGGCCGGAGCATGTTCTGCGTATGCGCAGGAAGGATGTCGTATTGCTGATCGATTTCCGTCGCTACCAGCTCAGCCTTGCGCGCCTTGCGGCGAACATCGCTGAAAAGCGCGGCGCAACCATCGTCGTCGTCACCGACAAGTGGATGTCGCCGGCCGCGCGCAGCGCTGATCACATCGTCGCCCTGCCGATTGAAGCCGGCACGGCCTGGGACACGGTTGCCGCTGCCATGGCGCTCGTCGAGGCGCTGATCGTGCGCGTCTCGGAAGCCGATTGGGGGGCGACGCAGAAGCGTATCAAGGATTGGGACGGCATCCGCTTTGCTATGCCGGGCTATGATCAGGACAGGATCAACGGGGACGCAGATGAAACGTGAGGAAATGATGGTCGCCTGCTGCGGCGACCTTTCAGGCAAGGTGCGCGGCAAGGCCTTTCCACTGGCGCAAATGGAAAAGCGCTTGAAGCAGGGCGTCGGCTGGACGCCGACCAATGTTCAGATCACCTGCTTCGACGCCATCGCCGAAAGCCCCTTTGGCTCGCTCGGCGATCTCGTGCTCATTCCCGATCCATCGACCCGCGTCAGCATAGAAAGCGGGGAGGGCACGCCGAAGGAGAATTTTGTCCTCGGCAACATCCGCTATACCGACGGACGGCCCTGGGAGCTCTGCACGCGCTCGATCCTGGAGGCCGCCCTTGAGCGGCTGCACAGGGTGGCGGGTGTTACGCTCTATGGCGCCTTCGAGCATGAATTCCAACTCAGGCACCGCGTTTCGGACGTCGGCAAGGCTTTCACGCTCGGCGGCTTCCAGGAAGAGCGGCATTTCTGCGAGGCGATCATCGCCGCGATGCGCGAGGCGGGCGTGACGCCCGACACGATCCTCAAGGAATTCGGTGCCGGCCAGTTCGAGGTGACGATGGGGCCCCAGAAGGGCGTCACCATTGCCGACCATTCGCTGATCACCCGCGAACTCGTCGGCCTCGTTGCCCGCGAACTGTGCTACGAGCCGACCTTCACGCCGATCCGTGATCCGGCCGGCGTTGGCAACGGTGTGCATGTGCATATGAGCATGCTGGATTCGTCAGGCAACCCGGTCACCTACGACCCGAACGGCAAACACGAGCTCTCCGATGTCGCGGGAAAATTCGTCGCGGGCATTCTGAAATATCTCGACTCAATCGTCGCGATCACGGCGCCGAGCGTGGTCTCCTATCTGCGTCTCACGCCACATCGCTGGAGCGCAGCGTTCAACAATCTCGGTTTTCGCGACCGCGAGGCCTCGGTGCGGATCTGCCCCATCTCAGACATCAGCGACATCGCACGGGCTGCCCAGTTCAACTTCGAATTCCGCGCTGCCGATGCAACCGCCAACCCCCATCTTGCCCTGGCCGCCATCGTTCATGCCGGCGTGCAGGGCATCGAGGAAAGCCTGGCGGTTCCGGAGGCGACGCAGGAGGATTTGTCTCTCCTGAACCCGGAGGCGCTTTCCGAGCGCGGCTACGTCCGGTTGCCGCAGACGCTCGAGGCCGCCCTCCAGCGCTTCCAGGACAATGCGACCGTTTGCGGCTGGTTCCCCGAGGGCTTTGCCGACGTTTATCTCAAGCACAAGGAGGGCGAGATAGCTTATCTTGCGGGCAAGACGCAGACGGAGATCTGCAAGGCCTATGAAGGCGTCTACTGACCGGCGGACCGCCGCCCCTCACCCTTGCGGCCCGGACCTTGCCCGGGCCCGGGCCGAGGATGGTCCTTCAGATATGCTCTACCTGGTCTATGAATGCGCCATAGCCTTCGGCCTCCATTTCCTCGCGCGGAATGAAGCGCAATGCGGCGGAATTGATGCAGTAACGCAACCCACCCCGGTCCTGGGGACCGTCTGGGAATACATGGCCAAGGTGACTGTCACCATGCGCGGAGCGTACTTCGGTGCGGATCATACCGTGCGAGCTATCCCGCAGCTCGTTGACATTCGCGGGTACGATCGGCTTGGTGAAGCTCGGCCAGCCGCAGCCGGATTCGAACTTGTCCGACGAGGCGAACAAGGGTTCGCCGGAAACGATGTCGACGTAGATACCCGGTCTCTTGTTGTGGTTATACTCCCCGGTGAATGGGCGTTCGGTGCCGTTCTCCTGGGTCACACGGTACTGTTCGGGCGTAAGCTTTCTGATGGCTTCGTCGGTCTTTGCGTAGGCCATTGCATGTCTCCTGCTTGGTTCGCTGCCCTTATATGGAGAAGAAAACGAGGATTCCCAATAAAGCAAGCGCATCGACGGTGACGCAATAAGGACCGATCCTCCGGCAGGCTCCGGAACTATTATGGGTGCAATTTCTTTCCTTGCGACACGGCATTCGACAAGAAGGTGGAAAATGGAGCATTACCATATCGCTCTTGGATTATTCGGGGCCGTGGTGCTGTTGACCGCCTGGATTCCCACCGCCTTTCGTCGACTACCACTTTCACTGCCAATCTTTTGCATCGTCATCGGCATGCTGGTCGGGCAAACCATCTTCAATCCAATCGCCCAATTGGATTCATTCAACAGCCGCCTTGTCATCGAACGCATGACGGAGTTCACCGTCATCGTCGCGCTCATGGGCGCGGGATTGAAGATTGACCGCCGCGTCGGCCTTCGCAGCTGGGCGCTCACCTGGAGACTTCTCGGTCTCGTAATGCCACTTGGGATAGTGGTGATTGCCCTCGGCGCCACCTGGATACTCGGGCTCGGGGCTGCTTCGGCCATTCTCCTCGCCGCTTGTCTTGCCCCGACAGATCCAGTGCTTGCCAGCGACGTCCAGGTGGGGCCGCCGGAGACCGGTACGGAAGACGAGGTCCGCTTCGCCCTTACATCCGAGGCAGGCTTGAACGACGGTCTCAGCTTCCCATTCGTGTATCTGGCAATCGCAATCGCGCTTGCACCCGAAGAGCCTGACTGGTTCTCACACTGGCTTCTCTTCGATGTGGTATGGCGGCTCCTGGCAGGCATCGCGATGGGGTGGATAATCGGTAAGTTGCTCGGACTTGCCACATTCCGACTCCCGAGAGAGGCCGCGCTCGTGCGGACCGGCGACGGCTTCGTGGCACTGGGCATCACCTGCATCGCCTACAGCCTTACCGAACTCGTCCACGGTTACGGCTTTTTGGCGGTCTTCGTCGCGGCCCTTTCTTTCCGCAGCATCGAACGGCACCACGAGTTCCATAAGGAGCTTCACGACTTCTCCGAGCAGATCGAAAGACTTCTGATGATGGTGCTTCTTGTCTGTTTCGGAGCGGCCGTCAGCGTCGGTCAGCTCATCGACGAACTCGACTGGCGCCTGGTTTCATTTGCGCTTTTCGTCCTGTTGATCGTCCGACCGGTTTTCGGTTGGGTATGCCTGCCCTCGATCCTTCCCAAAGGAGAGAGAGCCGCCATTGCCATTTTCGGGATCCGTGGGCTGGGCTCCATCTACTATCTCGCCTTCGCAACAGGGGCGGCCGATTTCGAGGGTGTGGGCACGCTCTGGTCGTCCGTGGCCCTGATCGTGCTGATATCCATCGTCACCCACGGACTGACCGTCACGCCGGCAATGCGCTGGCTCGACCGGCAGCGTAGAACCGCTCCTGCCGGTAAGCAAAGCGCAGTGGGGAATATACTTGCCAAGTAGCGGGTGAGCTTTCCCGGTCGAATCCACCAAGATCAAATGCCCACACACTTCTCCTCCTCTTCAGAGAGATATTGCGCAGCGCGCATGATGATGCTCTCAGATGGAGTAAAGCATGATTGGCTTCTCAAAGCCCTTTAGGCGGTATTCGCGACTTTCGCCTTTAGCCGTCTGGCCTAGCGCCCGCTCCCACACCGCTTTGGTCACGAGAATCCGACCTGCCTCAGCGGCGGACTGGGCGCGAGCGGCGGTGTTCACAACGGTCCCGATCGCAGTCAAATCCCGGTGCGACCGGCCGAACTCTCCGAAGCTGGCCTCACCGGTGTCGATGCCGATGCCGACGCCGAGTTCACTCCCGTCCAGGCTGGCACCTTCCGCCGCGCGAATGTCACGACGCGCTCGGCAGCGGCGCTGGATCTCCCGCGCGGCGAGCACGGCGCGCTCGGCATGGTTTGCGTGGGGGATCGGGAAATTGAAGATTGCCATGATTGCGTCCCCGACCGTCTTATTGAGAAGGCCGTCGAACTCCCAAATGGCCGCCGCACATTCATCGTAGAAATCATCCAGCAACGATGAGACGGAATCGGCCGAAAGCGACTGCGAAAGTGACGTATAGCCTCGAAGATCGGCAAAAAGAACGGAAACGTCGACGGTGATCTTTCGAGCTTTCATCACGCGTGTGAACATGAGTTCGCAAATCGTGCAGGTATTCGGATTCATCCGGCTCGGGCGGATCCCAAACGCCCGGAAGGGAATGGAAGCCGGACCGCGCAGGGGAACCGGGACACGCATCTGCTCCCAGCACCCCTTGCAAATCCTGGATTGAGAATACGACATTTTGCGCTGCCCGTTCGCGTGATGTGCCGCGATCTTTGCATAAATGGGGGACAAAATCTCGAAAATCGCCGGTTAAGCTCCATCGAAAAACATGCAAAGTTGCTGTTGCGCGGGCACGACCTGCTACCCTTGGGACAGTTCTTCAGCTGTTGCAGCTATAGGTGCGTTCCACAACGCATTGTCGGCATATTTGAAAGCAAGTATGCTTATAACTGAGACGACTATGAATATTACGACGAGACGCATAAACAGTTTCCGTATTTATTTCCAAATAACTCTCTACAAGGCCGTGTTGTTCCCGGAGATCCGGAGTGACGGTGCTCGCCTTGGCAGCAATTCTTGGGTGAGCCTCGCGGGAGCAATCGATGCTCGCCCCCGCGGGTAGCGGACGCTTTCGCTTGTTCGGGAAGCTGTGGCCGGGTCTATTACCGAGGCTATCTTTTACCGAGGCTAATCTTTCCTCACCGGCCCTGTGTTTGCGCGACGGGCAGATAGACTTTGGATCCCGCTTGCTCGACACGGCTAGACGAGCCACCGACTAGCAGGTAGCCTGATATCGCGAGGACCGAGAGCAGCAATATGCTAACCGGTAGTCCCGCTGAAGCATGGTATTCCGGTTCTTGATAACTTCGTCCATTCATTCGAACGCACTCCACTTCAGACAAAGTGAGAACGAGCGACCGATGCAGCGGTTCCTGAATCGGTTGTTGAACCTGGGTAACAATCTTAGAGGCGTTGTAACGAGCTGATATCATACCACGCTGTTGCGGCCATGAAGAAGGAATTGGCTGGATGGCGCTCCGCCATGTTCACGGACCGTTCCTAGTTATTTCAGGCGTAGTCCAAGCAAGGACCGGGCAAAGACACGAGTGCCCGGCGGCCAGTCGTGAATGCTCGCTAGCGCCTCAACGGCTCGTCGCGTGACAGTTTTTAGTTGCCGTGCCTCTGGCTCTCTGGGGAACATGCGTCTTCCAGGCAGGCGCACGAGTTCTCTTGGCCCCAGTGCTTAATCAAAACAGGTCGTAAAGGGTGAGAAACACAATCATTCCGATGCAGAGTGCCGGCGTTGATTTGATCGCAAAATCGATTGCGTTGAATTGATATCCGAAGCTTTCAACATAAGACTTCATGACTTTGGCATCTCCCGGTGAGTTGATCAGGATCCTGAATGGCATATCAAACGGCCGTTCGCCTGTATTGGAAGCGCGTCTGGCGATATGCGGGCAGCGCCCGCGGCATCACTGCCCTACGAGAATGTAGCAAGCTATTCTCCGTGCCCATGCAGAGCTTCGCATGAGAAGTTTATCGATGGCCGGAGAGTTGAAGGCAGGGGCTTGGATCCAATCCTTTGCAGCGCTTAAATTAAGATATGCGCCATAAATGCGGCGAAACCAAGATTTATCCGCGTATCGTCTAGAAAAACCGAGGCTGGGTTCAGGTCGTCGCCTAATCCCTTGGATGTCCTGCTGTATGATATTCTTCGTTATCCGCAAAGGAGCCGTCGAAACGTGATTTGTAATTCGGTTTTACTTTGCGGATGCGGCGGACCTCGAAATCCTGGCATATTGGATTCCGGAAGACGCTGTTGCAAAAACTCCGCTTCGCCCATGGCGCATGGCTGGGTTGCGAATTCAGCGCTACGATCCAGACGGGAAAAATGTATAGTCAACTCATCGAAGCGATGCACCTCCTCCCGCAGAGCTTCGATATGTGGGCGACCTTCCTCCTCCCGGGTTCTTCGCTCACGAGATCAGCGCCACTCCTCCTCCCGGGCTGCTGATCGGTTCTTTCGGAAAGCCTGCCGCACCTCCTCCCGCGGCGGGCTTTTTCGTATCTTGTCGAGCAATCTGCCTTGGCGCGGATTAGGAAAGTGTCCGTGGTTCTCCGCTAAAGCGCCAGTGCGAGCTGCGGTGCGCTCCCATGGTCGACCGCCCGCAGAGATGAGAGCGTCACCCCAAGCAATCTGATGCCTTTAGCGGCGGGAAAGATCGATGACAGCAGCAGATCCACGATCTGCGCCATTTCTGCCGCGCTCGCCACCGGCGCGGGGAGGGTCTTGCTCCTGGTGATCTGCGTGAAGTCCGACCACTTCACCTTCAGCGTCACGGTCTTGCCGCGAATGCTGCCGGCCTCGCAATAGTGCCACACCTTGTCCATCAGAGGCCTGAGGCCTTCTCGGGCCGTCTCGAGATCGTGGATATCCTCCCGAAACGTGTCCTCGGCCCCGACCGATTTCCGGATGCGGTCCGGCTTCACTTCCCGCCCGTCGATACCGGGGGCGATCCAGTAGAAATACGGCCCTGACTTGCCGAAGTGCTGCTGCAGGAAAGCGAGATCACGAGCCTTGAGATCGGCCCCTGTTTCAATCCCAAGCCTCTTCATCTTCTCCGCCGTCGCCGGTCCGACGCCATGAAACTTCTTGACGGGAAGCATCTGGACGAACTCAGGGCCGTGCTTCGGCGTGATGACGAACAGCCCATCGGGCTTGCGCTGGTCGGACGCTATTTTCGCGAGAAATTTGTTGTAGGAGACGCCGGCGGATGCGGTAAGGCCCGTTTCGGCCCTGATCCTTGCGCGGATCTCTTCGGCGATCTCGGTTGCGAGTTCCATGCCTTTCAGGTTCTCGGTGACGTCGAGATAGGCCTCGTCGAGCGACAAGGGCTCGATCAACGGCGTATATTCAGCAAAGATCGCATGAATCTGCCGCGAGACGGCGCGGTAGACCTCGAAGCGGTGGGGCACGAAAATCAAATCGGGACATTTGCGCTTTGCCGTAACCGAAGGCATGGCCGAATGGACGCCGAACTTGCGAGCCTCGTAGCTGGCGGCCGCGACCACGCCGCGCGCTGCCGGATAGCCGACCGCGACCGGTTTGCCCCGAAGCTCGGGATTGTCGCGCTGCTCGACAGAGGCATAAAATGCATCCATGTCGATATGAATGATTTTGCGCACGCCGCCGCCAGGGGAGGGGACAATGACCGCTCCGCTTCCCTCATTGTCTTCCGGCTCTCGTCCCGCTCGCATCCATTTCCTTATCGTTCAGTCGCCGTCTGTTCTATCCGAAGCTCCACCGATTTATAGAGCAAACCGCTTTTCTCTGAATCGCGAAATTACTCTAACCTTTTGTTTGTACGCGATTCCGGGCGGAAAGCCGCTGCGCACTTTCTTGGAACGCACTAACTGATTTCCGGAAGCTCTTTGATCAGCTTGTCGAGCGTGATTGGATAATTTCTCACCCTTATGGCGGTCGCGTTATAGATGGCGTTCGCTACAGCTGCGGCGACACCGCAGATGCCGAGCTCCGCGACGCCCTTCGCCTTCATCGGCGAGGACATCGGATCGGTCTCGTCGAGGAAGACAACGTCCTGGTGCGGTATATCGGCGTGGACTGGCACTTCGTAAGCGGCAAGGTCGTGGTTGACGAAGAAGCCGCGCTCCTTATCGACGACCAGCTCCTCCGACAAGGCACCGCCAACGCCCATCGTCATCGCGCCGATCACCTGACTGCGCGCAGTAATTGGATTGAGGATCCGGCCGGCGGCGCAGACTGCCAGCATCCGCCGGATCCGGGTCTCTCCTGTCGCTACGTCCACGCCGACCTCGACAAAATGCGCGCCGAAGGTGGACTGCTGATGGGTTTTGGTGAGATCGCCGAACTCGATCCGGTCCTCCGCCACGAGCGCCTCATCGGCTACGGCCTGCGCCAGCGGCATGCGGCGATCTCCTGATCGGACTTCACTCTCTGCGAAGATGAGATCTTCGGCGCTGTTGAAGCTTAGCTTTTGCGCCACTGCTTCGCGTAGCTTGACGCAAGCGGCGTATACGCCTGCCGTGGAGCAGTTCCCCCCGAACTGCCCGCCCGAACCCGAGGAGACCGGGAAGCGCGAGTCTCCCAGGCTGACGGCGACCTTTTCGATCGGAACGCCTAGCATTTCTGCAGCGGTCTGGGCGATAATCGTGTAGCTGCCCGTGCCGATATCGGTCATGTCGGTTTCGACCGTGACGATGCCCTCGCGGTCGAGCCGGATGCGGGCTGCCGAGGGCAGCACAAGATTGTTGCGGAACGCGGCGGCTACTCCCATACCGACAAGCCAGTCTCCTTCCCGACGAGCCCCGGCTTTCTTGCTCCGTTCCCGCCAGCCGAAGCGCTCCGCTCCGGTGCGCAGGCAACCGATGAGATTGCGGTGCGAAAAAGGTCTTTCCGGATTCTCCGGATCGACCTGAGTATCGTTGATGATACGGAATTCGACGGGATCGAGACCGAGCTTTTCGGCCATCTCGTCGATCGCGATCTCCAGCGCCATCATGCCCGGGGCTTCGCCCGGTGCGCGCATCGCATTTCCTTCGGGAAGATCGAGTGTTGCAAGCCGCATGGCCGTCATCCGGTTCTCGCCGGCGTAAAGCAGCCGCGTCTGCTGAACGGCCACTTCGGGTCCTCCGCCCGGGAGGTCCCCGGACCAGCTTTCATGACCGATCGCAGTGATTTTGCCATCGCGACCTGCGCCAATGCGGATTCTCTGGATCGTCGCCGGCCGGTGCGTCGTGTTGTTCATCAGGAAGGGGCGGGGCAGGGCGACCTTCACGGGGCGCCCGGCTTCGCGGGCGGAGAGCGCGGCAAGCACCGCATCTGCTCGCAGGAACAGCTTGACTCCGAAACCACCGCCCACGAAGGGCGACATGATATGGACTTTCTCCTTGTCGATTCCGAGCGTCGTCGCGAGATCGGTCCGCCACCAGTCGATCATCTGGCTCGACGTCCAGACAGTCAGGTCATCGCCATTCCAGGCGGCGATGGAGGCGTGCGGCTCCATCATCGCATGCGACTGATCCGGGGTCGTATAGATCTGGTCGAGCTTAACGGGCGCTGCCTCGAAGCCGGCATCGAAGTCGCCCGCTCCGGAGGCACCCCCTCCTTCCGGCTCGACGGCGCTGTCCTTTGCCGCCGCCAGGTCGAATGCGCCCTTTTCCTCGGCATAATCGACCTTGACCAGCGCGGCGGCCGCGCGAGCCTCCTCGAATGTTTCCGCGACCACGACGGCGATCGCCTGGTGATAGTGCTGAATCTCCATGCCGCCGAAGAGCTTGGCCGTGTTGTATTTTCCTTTCTTCAGTTCCCCCACCGCTTCTGTCGTTACGACCGCGATCACGCCCGGGGCCTTCTTCGCGGCGGCGGTATCCATGGACCTGATCCGGCCCTTGGCGATTGCCGAGCCGACCACATAGCCATAGGCATAGCGGGTATTCCGATCGTGCCACTCATAGGCATAGACGGCTTTGCCGGTGGTCTTGAGCGGACCGTCGATGCGGTGGATGGGCTTGCCGACGACCTTGCCCTGGTCGATCGGGTTCGTCGTGGCTGGTGTGTCGAATCTCATCGTCTCATCCCCTCGCTTCGGAAAGAACGGCGCTCAAAGCGCGTTCGACAAGCGTGAGCTTGAAGGCATTGTCGTCTGTCGGGCGGGCTCCTTCGAGAAGCTTGGCGGCGGCCGCCTTTGCTCCGTTAGGCAGCTCCGCGTCGGCGGCTTCTTTGCGCCAGGGTTTCGGCGCGATGCCGCCAATTGCGACGCGGCCGGTCCCGTCCGGCTGCACCACGGCACCGACGGAGACGAGTGCAAAGGCATAGGAGGCACGGTCGCGCACCTTGCGATAAATCTGTTTGCCGCCAGCCGGCTTCGGCAGGATGACCGCCGTGATCAGTTCGCCCTGCTCGAGGACATGCTCGATATGGGGCGTGTCGCCGGGCAGGCGGTGGAGATCCGCAATCGGGATGCTGCGCGTCGTGCCATCGGCTCGCACTGTCTCCACGACAGCGTCGAGGGCGCGCATGGCGACAGCCATGTCGCTCGGATGACTGGCGATGCAGGCATCGCTGACGCCAACCACGGCAAGCGGGCGGCTGAAGCCGGCGAGCGCCGAACAGCCGCTTCCCGGTTGCCTTTTGTTGCAGGGCTGATTGGTGTCGTAGAAATACGGACAGCGCGTACGTTGAAGCAGGTTGCCGGCGGTTGTCGCCCTGTTGCGCAACTGCCCCGATGCTCCCGCAAGCAGGGCGCGCGACAGTAGAGCGTAGTCGCGGCGGACCCGTTCGTCGGCAGCAAGATCGGTGTTGCGAACGAGCGCGCCGATACGCAGGCCGCCTTCCGGTGTCGCTTCGATCCGGTCCAGGCCGAGCCGGTTGACGTCGATCAGATGGGTCGGCCTCTCGATCTCCAGCTTCATCAAATCCAGGAGATTGGTACCGCCGGCGATGAATTTCGCGCCATCCATGCCGGCTGCGGCTTGCGCCGCTGCTTCGATCGAGGCGGGGCGCTCATAGCTGAAAGCTCTCATGCCTTCCTCCCTGCGACTTCGGTAATCGCTTCCACGATGTTCGAATAGGCGCCGCAGCGACAGATATTGCCGCTCATGCGCTCCCGGATTTCGTCAGACGTAATTTCCGCCGGCGCCGTAAGATCCCTGGTCACATGGCTTGGAATATTGGCGCGGATTTCTTCCAGCATGGCAACGGACGAACAGATCTGGCCGGGCGTACAGTAGCCGCATTGGAATCCGTCGTGCTTGACGAAGGCGGCCTGCATCGGATGGAGGTTTTCCGGCTGCCCCAAGCCTTCGAGCGTGGTGATGCTGTCGCCCTCGTGCATGACGGCGAGCGTCAGGCAAGCATTGGCGCGGCGGCCGTCGATGAGGACGGTACAGGCGCCGCACTGGCCGTGGTCGCATCCCTTCTTCGTGCCGGTCAGATGCAGATGCTCGCGTAGCGCATCGAGAAGGCTCGTGCGGTTGTCGAGGCGAAGCTCCCGGCTTTCACCGTTCATCTTGAAAGTGACCTTCGTGCTCTGAGATTCGGTTGTCGCTTTGGTCTGCGCGTGACTGAGCGAGTGCGCGCTCACGACAGTGACGGTAGCGGCCGAGGCGGCGAGCAGGTCGCGCCGCGAGATTTCGATTGCGCCAGGACTTTGCATATCGAACTCAATGTCTTGAAACGTTCGCGGCGGACTGCCGAAAGGGCCGCAAACATGAAAACAACGGATGCGGAAAAATGATCCCGCCCATTTCGCCCACAAGCAGCTAGGGCCGTCGACGGACAAAGCTAGGCGGGATGCCGAAAACGATGTGCCGTTTTCCGCCTGAATCCCGCTCTAACGTGTTGAAATCGCCTGCGATGTTTTTGACGCGATCCGATCTAAAATCATTGTGATCGCGTAGCTCGATCGGTACGCCGTGTGCCGCAGCTTCTGCCGGATCCCGGCTCTTTATCTTTTCTTTATGCGGCCGCCCAATCATCCCAATCGAAAATTGATCCCCTGGGCGCGCATTCTCCGTATGACAGAAACGTCAGGAGAATGCCCATGTCCGATGCCCTTTTCCTTGCTGCCGCCATCGGTGGCTTTGTGGTGCTTGCGCGTTACGCGCGCATCCTCGGCCGGCTTTAGGACGAACCGATGATCGATGCCCTTATCGGCCTGTTCGTCGCCGCCGCGCTCGCTGCCTACCTCGTCGTGACGCTGGTCCGACCGGAACGGTTCTGAGCTGCCCTGTACGGAGATTTCCCCATGACCATCGTCGGGTGGCTGCAGATCAGCCTCCTCTTTCTCGCCGTCCTCGTCGTCATCAAGCCGCTGGGGCTTCACATGGCGCGGGTCTTTTCCGGTGAGCGCAACGCATTCTCCCCGCTTTTCAGCCCGATCGAGCGTGGCCTCTATGCGGCCGCCGGAGTCGATCCGGTCAAGGAGCAGGGTTGGCTTGCCTACACGCTGTCGATGCTGGCTTTCAGTCTCGCAGGCTTCGTCGGGCTCTATGCGATCCTCAGGCTCCAGGCCTGGCTGCCATTGAACCCGCAGGGTTTCGGCAATGTGCCGCCGGGCCTTGCCTTCAACACGGCCGTCAGCTTTGTCACCAACACCAACTGGCAGAACTACGCCGGCGAGACGACCCTCAGCCATTTCAGCCAGATGATGGGGCTCACGGTCCAGAACTTCGTGTCCGCCGCCACGGGCATCGCGATTGCGCTCGCGATCATCAGGGCATTCGCGCGGTCGGCCGCGTCGACGGTCGGGAACTTCTGGGTGGATCTCACGCGGGCCACGCTCTATGTCCTCCTGCCGCTTTCCATAGTCGTGGCTCTCGCATTCGTGGCGATGGGACTGCCGCAGACCTTCGATGGGGCAGTGAACGCGACGACGCTCGAAGGCGCGCGACAGACCATCGCGCTCGGGCCGGTCGCCAGCCAGGAGGCGATAAAGCAGCTCGGCACCAATGGCGGCGGCTTCTTCAACGTCAATGCCGCCCACCCCTATGAAAATCCGACGGCGCTTTCCAACTACCTCAACATCTTTGCGATGCTGTCGATCTCGGCGGCGCTGCTCTATACCTTCGGCCAACTCGTCGGCAACTGCCGTCAGGGCTGGGCCTTCGCCGCGGTTACCGCTTTCTTCCTGATCGCGGGCGTAGGCGTGGTCTACTGGGCCGAGGCGCAGGGAAATACGATCCTGTCGGCGGTCGGTCTCGATCCGGCCGACGGCAATATGGAAGGCAAGGAAGTCCGCTTCGGGCAGGCCATGACCGCGCTTTACGCGACGGTGACCACCGGGCTTTCGAACGGCGGCGTCAACGGCATGCACGGCTCCTTGACCGGGCTCGGCGGTCTTGTGCCGATGTTTCTCATGCAGCTTGGCGAGGTTCTGCCCGGAGGTGTCGGCTCCGGCCTCTATGGCATGATCGTCTTCGCGATCCTCGCCGTCTTCGTTGCCGGCCTGATGGTCGGCCGCACGCCGGAACTGCTCGGCAAGAAGATCGAAGCGCGCGAGATGAAATTCGCAATCCTTGCCGTGCTCGTCCTGCCGCTTACCGTCCTCGGTTTTTCCGCGGTTTCCGCGGTCACGCCTTCGAACGTATCGAGCATCGGCACTGGCGGCCCGCACGGTCTCTCGGAAATCCTCTATGCCTATACGTCGGCCGCCGGAAACAATGGTTCGGCTTTCGCCGGGCTGACCGGGAACACGCCGTGGTACAATACGACGCTCGGGATTGCGATGCTGCTCGGCCGCTTCGCCTATGCAGTCCCCGTGCTTGCCATCGCCGGTTCGATAGCCGTCAAAACCCGCGTCGCGGCTTCGAAGGGTACCTTCCCGACCGACACGCCGCTCTTTGCTGGTCTGCTGATCGGTATCATCCTTATTCTTGGCGGTCTGCAGTTTTTCCCCGCGCTCGCTCTCGGTCCCATCATCGAGCATTTTGCGATGCTCTCGGGCGAGACCTTCTGAAGGAAATCAGCATGTCTACGAAACCCGTCGCGCCGGCCCTGTTCGACCCGGCTATCCTTCTCCCGGCGGTTAGGGCAGCTTTCGCCAAGCTCCATCCGCGCCGCCTCGTCCGCAACCCGGTGATCTTCGTCACGGAGGTCGTGGCGCTGCTGGTCACCCTGTTTTTCGTCCGAGACCTCGTTACCGGCGGCTTGACATCGCTGTTTTCGGGGCAGGTCGCCGCCTGGCTGTGGTTTACGGTGCTCTTCGCCACCTTTGCCGAAGCCGTCGCGGAGGGCCGCGGCAAAGCGCAAGCGGACAGCCTCCGCCGCACCAAATCGGAGTTGACCGCCCGCAAGCTCCTGTCGCCTGAGGCGCGGGAGGCCGAGGAAATTCCAGCCAGCATGCTGAAGATCGGCGATCTGGTGATCATCGAAGCCGACGAGCTGATACCGGGTGACGGCGAGGTGATCGAGGGTGTCGCTTCGGTCAACGAGAGCGCGATCACCGGCGAATCGGCGCCGGTGATCCGCGAGGCGGGCGGCGACCGCTCCGCCGTCACCGGCGGCACACAGGTACTTTCCGACCGGATCAAAGTCCGGATCACCACCGCTCCCGGTTCAACCTTCGTCGATCGCATGATCGCATTGATCGAGGGGGCGCAGCGTCAGAAGACGCCGAACGAGATCGCGCTGTCGATCCTGCTTTCCGGTCTGACGCTGATTTTCCTGATCGCCGTGGTGACGCTGTGGGGTCTCGCCGGCTATTCCGCGACCGTGCTGTCAGTCACCGTACTTTCGGCGCTGCTCGTCACGCTGATCCCGACAACGATCGGCGGCCTTCTTTCCGCGATCGGCATTGCGGGCATGGACCGGCTGGTCCGTTTCAACGTCATAGCCACTTCCGGGCGCGCCGTGGAGGCCGCGGGCGACGTCGACACGCTGCTTCTGGACAAGACCGGCACGATCACCTTCGGCAACCGCATGGCAAGCGCTTTCCTGCCGGTGCCAGGGGTCACGGGGGACGAATTGGCCGAAGCGGCGCTGCTTGCAAGCCTCGCGGACGAGACACCGGAAGGCCGTTCGATCGTGGCGCTTGCGACCGGCGCGTTCGGACGGCGCTTGCCCGATGCGGACCTGGATGCGGTCGTTCCCTTTGCCGCAGAAACCCGGCTTTCGGGAGTGGATCACTCCAGCCGCCGGCTACGCAAGGGGGCGGTGGACGCGATCCTGAAATTTGCAGGGCTCGCGGACGGCGACGTCCCGGCCGAATTCCGGCAGTCGGTCGAGAGGGTCGCCCGCACCGGCGGCACCCCCCTCGCGGTTGCTGACGGCAGCCGGCTGTTGGGTGTCATCCACCTGAAGGACATCGTCAAGCCCGGAATCAAGGAACGCTTCGCCGAATTGCGTGTCATGGGCATCCGCACCGTGATGGTGACGGGCGACAATCCGGTCACAGCCGCTGCTATCGCCTCGGAGGCCGGCGTCGACGATTTTCTTGCCGAAGCGACACCCGAGGACAAGCTCGCCTATATCCGCAACGAACAAAAAGGCGGGCGTCTGATAGCCATGTGCGGTGACGGCACCAACGACGCGCCAGCCTTGGCGCAGGCGGATGTCGGCGTCGCAATGCAGACCGGAACGCAAGCCGCTCGCGAGGCGGCGAACATGGTAGATCTCGACTCCAGCCCGACCAAGCTGATCGAGATCGTCGAGATCGGCAAGCAATTGCTGATGACGCGCGGCTCGCTCACCACCTTCTCGATCGCCAATGACGTCGCGAAATACTTTGCCATCATTCCGGCGCTCTTCGTGACGAGCTATCCGGGCCTCGGTGCCCTCGACATAATGGGGCTGGCGTCGCCGCAGTCTGCCATCCTCTCGGCCGTGATCTTCAACGCCCTGATCATAGTGGCGCTCATCCCGCTGGCGCTGAAAGGCGTCGGCTATCGTCCCGTCGGCGCTGCTGCGCTGCTGCGCCGCAATCTCTTCGTTTACGGCCTCGGCGGCCTCGTCCTGCCCTTTGCCGGGATCAAAGCGATCGATCTTGCCGTCTCAAGCCTCAATCTGGTGTGATCATGCTCAATCAACTTCGCCCCGCACTCGTCCTCACCCTCGCCTTCACGGCGATCACCGGGTTTGCCTATCCGCTGGCGATCACTGGTGTGGCTCAGGTGCTTATGCCGGCAGAGGCGAATGGCAGCCTCGTTCGCAAGAACGGAGTCGTCATCGGTTCCGGCCTGATCGGCCAGAACTTCGCCTCGCAGAGATATTTCTGGCCCCGCCCTTCGGCAACTGTGCCGGGGCCCTACAATGCCGGTTCGTCGAGCGGCTCCAATCTGGGCACGACATCCATCAGGCTGAAGGATCGCGTCGCGGTCGACATCGAGCGCCTGCGGGAAGCGGGCGTGTCGGGCGTCGTGCCCGCGGATGCCGGTACCGCGTCGGCGTCGGGACTCGACCCGCACATCTCGCCCGCCTTCGCACGGGCCCAAGTTGCCCGGATCGCAAGGGCGAGGAGGCTCCGCGAGGCGGATGTCGCCGCCCTCGTTAAGAGAAATGCCCAAGGGCGTCTCATGGGCATCATAGGCGAGCCGCGCGTCAATGTGCTAGAACTCAACCTGGCCCTGGATGCTTCAGGGAACTGACGATTTCCGAGACGCTCTATGCCCGAGAATGATCGCGACCAGACGAGCCGCCCGGATCCCGATGCCCTGCTGGCGCTGGCCAAACAGGACAGGAGGGGGAAGCTGACGCTCTTTCTCGGCGCAGCCCCCGGTGTCGGCAAAACATATGCGATGCTCATGCGTGCGCGGCGCCTCAAGGAAGAAGGCGTCGACATCGTCGTAGGGCTTGTCGAGACCCATGGGCGCGGCGAGACTGCGGCGCTGCTCGAAGGGCTGGAGGTTCTTCCGCTGCGGCACGTGGAGCACAGCGGTCGTACGCTGCAGGAGTTTGATATCGACGCGGCATTGGCGCGTTGCCCGCAGGTGATCGTCGTGGACGAACTCGCCCATACCAATCTCGGCGACAGCCGTCATCCGAAGCGGTATCAGGACATCGAGGAGCTTGTCGATGCCGGCATCGACGTATGGACGGCGGTCAACATTCAGCACCTGGAAAGCCTGGCCGATGTCGTCGCCCAGATTGCCGGCGTAGCGGTTCGGGAGCGTATCCCGGATACGGTGCTGAAGCGCGCCGACGAGGTTCTCCTTGTGGACCTGCCCCCAGCCGAACTGATCGAGCGCCTGAAGGAGGGTAAAGTCTATCTCCCAGAGAATGCCAGTCGCGCCGCGGAGCGTTTTTTCCGGCTCGGCAATCTAACTGCGCTGCGCGAGCTCGCTCTCCGGCGCACCGCCGACCGGGTCGACGACCAGATGGTCGATTATCTTAGGCAGAATGCGATCGAGGGTTCGTGGGCCGCGGGGGAAAGGCTGCTCGTCTGCATCGGACCGGATCTCTTGTCGGAGAAGGTGGTCAGGACCGCGAGCCGGCTCGCATCGGGCCTGAACGCCGATTGGATCGTGGTTTCTGTAGCGCGCGCAGATGGAGATGCGAGCACCGCGGCCATGCGGCGACTCGACGCGACCATTCGCCTCGCCGAACAACTGGGTGCCGAGACGCGCCGTATCGTCGGCAGTGATTTCGTCGAAGAAATCCTTAAGCTCGCGCGACGCGAGCACGCAACTCAGATCGTCATCGGTGCCAAGCGCCACCGCTTCCCGCTGCTGCCGTTTCGTCGCTCCCTGCCTGATGCGCTGGTAGCTCGCGCATCTGGGATCGGCATTCATCTGATCACCGACAGGAACGAACCGGCGCCAAAGCCGAAGCGAAAGCATAAAAGAGCCTTGCCAGAGGGCTCCGGCCGCGCCTTGGCCATTGCCGCATCCTCTGCCGCAACGGCGACGGCGCTCGGAATTTTGATCGAGCGCTTCATCGTGCTTCAAAACATCTCGCTGCTCTACCTGCTTGCCGTGCTCGCCTCGGCCGCTTACGCGGGTTATGTCGCCGCGATCGCAGCGGCGCTTATTTCCGTCCTCGCCTATAATTTCTTCTTCATCGAACCAGTTGGAACCGTCACCGTAGCCGAGCCGCACGAAGTGTTTGCGCTCTTCACTTTCCTTGCCGCAGCAATCCTTGCCGGAGGTCTTGCCTCGCGCGTTCGCGAACAGGCGAAGACAGCGAGCAGGCGGGCGGCGGCGACGCAGGCGCTTTACGACTTCTCCCGCAAGCTTTCCGGCACCGCTAACGCCGAAGACGTGCTCTGGGCCGCCGTGACCCAGATACAGGCAACGCTCCGGCGCAACGCCGTACTTCTGCTTCCGGCCGGCGGGGAGATCGAACCGGCGGCGGCCTGGCCGCCGGATACCGAACTTGGCGTCAGCGACATGACGGCCGCCCGGTGGACCTTCGAGAGGAACGAGGCGGCCGGCAATGCCACGGGCACGCTGCCGAACAGCCCGTTTCAGTTCAGGCCTCTCAGGAGTCCGCATGGAATTGTCGGCGTCTGCGGCTTCCTGCAGGACGACAAGCCGCTCGATATAAGCGAGGAACGGGCGCTTGCCGCCATCCTCGACCAGACCGCGGTCGCCGTCGACAGGGCGCGGCTTTCGCGTGAAAGCCTCGATCAGGCCGCCCGGCTGGAGGGGGAGAAGTTCCGGCAGGCGTTGCTTTCGTCCATTTCTCATGATCTCAGAACGCCGCTGGCGACGATCACCGGAGCGGTAACGAGCCTTCGCCAATTGGGCGAGCGCATGCCTCCCGAAAGCCGCGACGATCTGCTCAAGTCGATCGAGGAAGAGAGCGGCAGGCTCACGCGCTTCGTCGCCAACCTGCTCGACATGACCCGGGTCGAGGCCGGCACGATCAATGCCAGGCGCGACTGGGTCGATGTGGCGGATGTCGTGCATTCTGCAGTGGAACGCGCGCGGACATATTTTACAGGGCGCGTGTTCGAAACCAGCATTGCTGCCGATCTGCCGTTGATTCGGGGCGACAGCGTGCTGTTGGGACAGGTACTCTTCAATCTGCTGGACAACGCAAACAGGTTCGGCGGCGACGAGGCGATCAGCATCTATGCGCGCCGGGAGGGAGATGAACTCGTGCTTTCCGTTACCGATCTCGGCAAAGGGATTGCGCCTGACGACCTCGATCATGTGTTCGACAAATTCTTCCGGAAGGGAAAGCCGGACGGGCGCTCGCTCGGAACCGGGCTCGGTCTTTCGATTAGCAAAGGCTTCGTCGAGGCAATGGGCGGGCGGATCAAGGCGGAAAGTCCGGCACTGAAGCGACGCGGCACCCGCATCAGCATGCGGTTTCCGGTTGCTCGCACCGGAACGGCTGACAAGGGGCAGGAATGACGGTGGAGCGTATTCTCGTCGTCGACGACGAACCGCAGATCCAGCGTTTCCTGCGTCCGGCGCTCATCGCTGCGGGTTACGAAGTGGTGGAGGCGGCCGACGGGACCCAGGCGCTTAAGGCGGCCGCGACTGCGGCGCCCGACGTGATCATCCTCGATCTCGGGCTTCCTGACATGGACGGCAAGGATGTCGTCGCTAATATTCGCGCCTGGTCGCAGGTGCCGATCATCATCCTTTCCGCACGGGACCGTGAAAGCGAGAAAATCGCGGCGCTCGACCTCGGCGCCGACGACTATATCGAGAAGCCCTTCGGCATCGGCGAGCTGACGGCGCGCATTCGTGCGGCATTGCGCCATCGCATTCAGATGGAGGGGGGCCAGGCGCAACTTTCGGCCGACGGTCTCTCTATCGACATGGTCAAACGCGCGGTCACCCGCGACGGCGAACCGCTGCGGCTGACGCCCAAGGAATATGATCTGCTCGTCATGCTCGCGCGGCACGCCGGACGGGTGGTCACCCATAAGACGCTGCTCGCATCCGTCTGGGGTGTGGCACATGGCGAGGATCTACACTATCTGAGGGTCTTCATCGGCCAGTTGCGCGGCAAGATAGAACGCGACCCAGGTCGTCCTAAGGTCATCCGTACCGAGCCGGGCGTCGGGTACCGTTTCGTCGGTGACGAGAGCTGAATGGACCTGCGTACCTCGTAGGTAGGGCGGGACGAGGAAAAGTTTGTGCGGTTTTCCGTATCCCGCTCTGATTTGTTCGAATTGATCACGTTCATGTTTTTAGGTCGATCCGGCCTCGAGACTTTGTGATCTGATGATGGGCCAGGTTGCCTCCGTGTGCCACCGCACATGTGAGGCCATTTTTTCGAGGCGGCCGGGCCGCCAGCATGGAGCTGTTCATGGAGGAATTTCTGCTGTTTGCGCTGGTCGGCTTTCTCGCCCAGGCGATCGATGGCGCTCTGGGCATGGCATATGGTGTCATCTCTTCGACGGTGCTTCTCGCCTTGGGCGTGCCGCCCGCTCAGGCATCGGCATCGGCCCATGCGGCGGAACTGTTCACCACCGCCGCTTCCGGGTCGGCCCATCTTTACCACCGGAATATCGATTGGAAGCTGTTCTGGCGGCTCGTCCCTTTTGGCGTCGTCGGCGGAATGCTGGGTGCTTTCGTGGTGACCTCGTTCGATGGAGATCAGGTCAAGCCTTTCGTCACGGCCTATCTCGCAGTGATTGGGGCCTGGCTGCTTTATCGCTCCTTCCACCGCATTCCCACAAAACCGGTCAAGCTGAGAATCGTTGCGCCGCTCGGTGCAGTCGCGGGATTTCTGGATGCCGCCGGCGGCGGCGGCTGGGGGCCGGTCGCCACCACCGGTCTGCTCGGCGCCGGCGGGCAGCCGCGATTTGTCATCGGTACCGTCAGCGCAAGCGAGTTTCTGATCGCCCTGTCTGTATCACTAAGCTTCCTGGCCACAATCTTGACCGGTCATTGGGAGCAGGCCGGCGAGTTCCGCGACTATCTTGCTTCCATTGGCGGGCTCATCATCGGCGGCGTGATGGCGGCTCCTCTTGCAGGATGGGCCGTCAAGGCGCTGCGGGAGAAAACGCTCCTGCGTCTCGTCGGATCCATGATCGTGCTTTTGGCCGGCTATCAGACGCTGGAGCTCACCGGGTTCTAGATGCCCTGTCCGTGGCCTCGCATGATCTCGGACGCACCGTTCTGGGAGATGCTTTTGGCCAAAGTCGCGAGCAGGTCGGTTTGGGATATGATGCCCACGACCTTTTCGTCGTCGTCCAGTATGACGACGGCATGTGTCATGCCGTCCGTCAGGCGGGGGAGCAGGCTGATCGCAGGGTCGGACGGGTTGGCGGTGGCCGCCACGGCGATCGGCAGTTTGCTGCCGGGTTCCTTGCCGGCCAGCTCTCGCAGGCCGACCGTCCCTTGCAGTTTCCCGTTTTCGTCGAGCACGGGAAGTGTTCGAATATCATGCTTCAACAAGAGGTATCGTGCATGGTCCGGCGTCGTGTCGGCCGGAACGGTTACGACGTCGCGGGACATGATGTCGGCACATGTCAGCTCTCCCCTCTGTCTGATGAGGGCCTGCAGTTCGACTTCCCTCAAGAGAGCATCGATGTCCGCGCGGCTGACGTCGAGTGTCTCGTTCAAGCGTGCTATTGCGAGATCAATGTCCTCGGAATTGAAGCCGACCCGAAGCGCAGGCGGGGGATCGGCCGTTTCATGCGTGTTCACTGGTGCAACAGCCGGTCGGTGCGGATATTGGCGCCGCGCCATCCGGTGGAATACGATGCCCAATCCCACAAGGATCAGGGAGTTGATGGCTACCGGTATGAACGGGAACCAGAAACCCGCGCGCGCGATCGCCGCTCCACCTATCACCGCTGTCAGCGCGGCGGCGCCTCCAGGGGGGTGAAGCGACCGCGTGAGCGACATGGCAAGGATCGCCAGGGCAACCGCAAGGCCGATGGCGACCATCTGGTCCTTCACGAAATAGCTCACGGTGACGCCGATCAGGGCGGAGATCGTGTTCCCGCCGATGATCGACCAGGGCTGCGCAAGCGGACTGGCCGGAACCGCAAAGAGCAAGACCGCAGAAGCGCCGATGGGGGCAACGATCAACGGCAGCTGAGGATCGTCGCCGAAGATGAACCCGCAGACGAGACCGGTCAAACAGATGCCGATCAGCGCTCCGAGACAGCCGATAAGGCGCTCTTTCAGCGTTGCGCCCGCCAGGATCGGGGAAAACAGCTTAAACCTGGGCGAAGACCCTGGCTTCTGAACATTATCGGGTGGAGGCGGAACAATCATTTCGGGGGGCGTCAGATGCAGTTGCTCATTTTTCGAAGCTTATGTGCCTATAAAAAGAGCGAAGCAATAGGCCGATCGGATTTCCGTGTCGTTCCGATCGATATTTTGGAGGCCGGAAGTTGGCACGCAAATTGCTTCTCAAAGGCGAAACAGTTGACACGGGTGCAGCTTGGACGTCTTCGACATCTCCTCCGCTCTGATCTGGCTCGCTCTTGGATTGAGCGGCCCCGCGTTTCTCACGGCTTTTGCCGATCAGCCACGTGGCTGGAAATCCGCCGCCGAAACGACTGTCGGGACCAGTGTTTTCGTCGCAGCATTGGGCCTATGTCTTTCTGCCGGAGCCTTTGTCGCGACCGCGGTCGCTGCTCCCGTAGCACTCGCCGTCGCCACAATGTTTCGACGAAACTGCCAACGGCTGCCGATGTTGGCGGTCTCGATTCTCTGCCTGGGTATCTATCTCTAAAGCCCCATATAGCCGCCGATTGCAGGCGCTTCAGTCAGGCGGATGCCGAGTCGCCTCGTCGCCGGGTGCCGACGGTTGAATAGTTTCAATTCGACTTGCTTCGGGCTGGCCGTCGGGCTCGATCGGCTCGGAGAGCGTCCCGATCGGCTTCGCCGCCAAAGCCTTCAGATCTTCTGCGAGCCCGGCAAGCTGCGCGGCAAAGTCCAGAAGGTCCGAAGCGGCGCACTGCGCCGCGGTTTGCAGGAGGTCCGGGGCCGTTGCTGCATCGTCGGCGCTAACGTTTTCGCGGTCGCTCATATCCATTTCTCATTGCTGGAGTCGCAACTAAGATAGACCCGCTCCGCCGTGGTGAAAATTGGGACAAAAGGCCGATGTCCGCACCTCGGCGGGAAGCGGAGGACCGTCGGCCGTCTCGCTCGGATCGGCGGCTGACAGCCATCAAACCACGAGCGCCCAGTAAACCACGGGCGCCCAGTAAACCACGGGCGCTCAGTGCCGGGCCACTCACCAATCTGGCTTAATCCGTTTATCTGGGCCGGAGCAGCCAGGTTCGTGCGGCTGCCGTCCCTCGCGAACCGGGTTCTTCGGTCGCGGCGGGAACCGCTTGGACAGTGCCCGCGGGCGGCGGAAAGGTGGGCGCAACGAGCATTGGGAGGATGCGCTGGAATACGGCGCCGCCGAACGGCACCGCATTCCAGCCCGAGGTTCGGTTGCCATATGTCTCGGGCAGTCCGCGGGGCTCGTCCAAAAGGGTGAGCAGCAGGTATCTGGGATTGTCCGCCGGTACGATACCCATGAAAGATGTGACGTTGAGCTCCCTGGAATAGCGGCCCCCGACCACTTTCTCGGCTGTGCCGGTCTTGCCGCCGATTGCGTAACCGGGAACATTGGCTCTCGTTGCAGACCCGACAGCGGTGTTGAGGCGCAAAAGATGGCGAATTGCCTCGCTGGTGTCCGACGACACGAGATCCTCCGCTATCGTCCGTTCGGAAACGGGGCTGTCCTTTATGAAAGTGGGCCTGATCAGCCTGCCGCCGTTCGCCAGAGCGGCCACCGCAGTGCTGGCCTGCAGCGGCGTAACGGCAATCCCATGGCCGAATGAGACCGTTGCCGTCGCCACCTCACTCCACGAGGATGGCAGCAGCGGTGCGGCGCTCTCCGGCAGTTCGGTTGCAAGCGGCGACAGGGCTCCGAAGCGTCCGAGGAATGTCCTCGACGCTTCCGGTCCGAGGGCCAACGCCATTTTCGCCATGACGATATTGGAGGAGTGCACGAATGCTTCGGGAATGGTCAGCGGTCTGTACTTGCCGCGATAATCATGGATGCGCATCCTCCCGAAATTCAAAGGCTTGCTCGCATCCACCACCGATTCGAGATTAAACCGGCCCGATTCCAGAGCCATTGCCGTCGTCAGAGCCTTGAAGGTCGATCCCATCTCGAAGACGCCAGCAGTAACGCGGTTTATTCGGTCTGGCTTGAATGCATTCTCCGGATTGTTCGGATCGAAGTCCGGATAGGAGGCGAGCGCGAGAACTTCGCCATTGGTGACGTCGAGCAGGAGCCCGGCACCCGCGGCAGCCCCGAATTTCGTGATGGCCTTGCCGAGCTCCTGCTCCAGTGCGTATTGGACGCGCAGGTCGATCGACAGCTCGATCCGTTGGAGTTCACGTCCCTTGAGTTCCAGCCCGGCACCGCGCAGGTCCGCGAGCCAGTTTGCATCAATCCACTTTTCAATACCCGCAATGCCCCGATTGTCGATGTCCACGGCGCCAAGGATATGGGCAGCCAATGAGCCGTTCGGATAGAGCCGTCGGTTTTCGGGGCGAAAGCCGATCGCTGCCAATCCGGAATCGATGACCGCCTGCTGCTTGTCCGGAGTTATCTGCCGCTTGATCCAGGTGAAGGCGTCTTTGCTACGCAGGCGCGAATGGAGCTCCCGGGCATCGAGTTCGGGGAAAATCCCGGTGAGTTTTTCAACCGCCTCGTCCAGGTCTGGGATCGACCGCGGCTCGATAAAGAGCGACGCGATGGGTATATCGGTCGCGAGCAGCTCCCCGTTTCTATCGACGATTGCGGGCCGGCCACCTGGAGCCCGGTCATAGGTGATGCTGATCCCGTGGCTCGCTTCCTGCTCCATCCCAAACTGGACGAGTCGCAGAAAAATACCGGTGAATATGGCAGCAAACGCTGCCATGATGCAGATGATGCGCACCCGTCTGCTGTGTGCCCTGCTCCGAAGGGTGAAGGCGTGCTTCCTCATTTGGATCCTCGGCGAGTAAGAGACGGCAGGCTCAATAGAGGCCCTGCGGGGCGGTCAGTAGCTGCTTGCGCAGCGCTGCGGGCATGTCCTCGTCGCCGTTTGCTCCGAACCCGTCTATGACGGGACACTCGGTCGAACACGGCGCGGTTCCCGGCTTGAATGCCTCGACGATCCCGCCGGGATCTGCAGAAGCGGAAAGCCTGCCTGTGCGGCGATCCACGGTTGCGAAGGTCAAGCCCTCTGGAACGGGGAAATCGATGGCAGCTTTGCCGCGCAGTGCCGTCTTCATGAAATCGATGAAGATCGGGGCTGCCAGTCCACCGCCCGTTTCGCCATAGCCCATCGGCTTCGGCGTGTCGTATCCCATGAAAACGCCGGTCACGAGTGTCGGGGTGTAGCCGACGAACCAGACGTCCTTCTCGTCGTTCGTGGTGCCGGTCTTGCCGGCGATTGGAACCCCGAGCTGCGCCACCTTGTGCGCCGTCCCATGTTCCACAACACCGCGCAGCATCGATGTCACCTGATAGGCGGTCATCGGGTCGAGCACCTGCTCGCGGGTATCGCGAAGCACCGGCTCTTCCTGATGCTTCCAACTTGCGGCGTTGCATTGATCGCAATCGCGCTGGTCGTGACGGAAGATCGTGCGGCCCTGGCGGTCCTGAATGCGATCGATCGCCGACGGCGTCACGGAGCGTCCGCCATTGGCAAGGACCGCATAGGCCGCAACGAGCCGCATCAGTGTCGTTTCGCCGGCTCCGAGCGACATCGGCAGGTAGGGTGCGAGTTTATCGTAGAGGCCGAACGCCTGGCCGTATTCGGCAACGACGTCCATGCCGAGATGTTGCGCGAGGCGAACGGTCATCAGGTTGCGGCTTTTCTCCAGCCCCGTGCGTACAGTGGACGGACCGCCGAATTTTCCGTCGTAGTTCTTGGGTCTCCATATTCGGCCTGTCCCGTCCGGCTTCGCAATGGGCGCATCCGCGACCAGCGTCGCCGGAGTGTAGCCGGTATCGAGAGCGGCCGCGTAAACGAACGGCTTGAAGGCTGAACCGGGCTGGCGGGATGCCTGCGTCGCGCGATTGAACCGCGACTGCGCGAAGGAGAAGCCGCCAACGCTCGCCAGCACGCGCCCCGTATGCGGGCCCATTGCCACGATCGCACCCTGCACTTCCGGTATCTGCCGCAGGAGAAAACCACTTTCCGCCTCCTCGACATAAATGACGTCGCCTGGCGAGAGAACCTGCAAAAGGGAGTCCGCCTGCCTTATTTTGCCCGTGGCGGAAAGTTTCAGTGCCCAGCGCATGGACCTGCTGTCAATGAAGCCCGTCACAGGACCTGGCGACGATCGCCCTGAACCAGGATCCGCATTTCTAAGCCCGATCCGCACGCCCTCGTCCGAGCAGGAGAGCACCGTCGCGAGCTGCCACTCCTTCACATCCGCCAAGGTTTCCTGTTTCTCCAAGGCGGCCGCCCAGTCTCCGGTCAGATCGATATGGGCGAGCGGCCCCCGGAATCCTCGCATCTGATCGTATTCGACGAGGCCGGCCCGCAACGCCTTGAGCGCTGCCGCCTGAAGCGCCGGGTCGAGCGTCGTGCGTACTGAAAGGCCGGCAGTATAGAGCGCCGCCTCGCCATATTCCGCGGCAACCTGCCGGCGGACTTCCTCGGCGAAGTAGTTAGCCTCTGCCATAAGGGGGATCGCGGCTCGAGGCTTTACGCCCAGAGGTCTCGCCATCATATCACGTGCTTCCGCGGCGCTGACGAAGCCGTTACGTTGCATCTGGGCGATCACCCAGTTGCGCCGGCTGATCGCGCGTTCGGCATGTCGATAAGGGTTGTAGTTGTTGGGTCCCTTCGGCAGAGCAGCGAGATACGCTGCCTCGGCAACGGTCAGTTCGCTGACGGATTTGTCGAAATAGGTTAGCGCACCGGCGGCAATGCCGTAGGCTCCGAGCCCGAGGTAGATGTCGTTCAGGTAAAGTTCCAGGATCCTGTCCTTACCGAGTGCGTGCTCGATCCGAATGGACAGCACCGCCTCCTTGATCTTGCGCTCGAGGGTGCGGTCCGAAGAAAGCAGGAAGTTTTTGGCGAGCTGCTGCGTGATCGTGGAGGCGCCGATCAATCGTTGACCTGATCCGGCATTCATCGCGTTGGACCAGGCAGCCTTGGCGACACCCAGGACATCAATTCCCGAATGCGTATAGAAGCTCTTGTCTTCCGCCGAGAGAAAGGCGCCCTTCACGCGCTCCGGGATCGCGGCGATGGGCAGGAACAGACGCCTTTCCCTGGCATACTCGGCAAGCGGCGTTCCGTCATAGGCGTAAAAGCGCGTCATGCCGCCGGCTCCCATTCCGCAAGTTTGCGGTGGTCCGGCAGGCCCCTTGTAAGATCCGAGAGATAAACGGCGCCGATACCGAACGCGGCCAGCATCGCGGCCGATATGATGCTGAAGATAAAACCAATGCGCTTCATGCCGATCCCGACAGCTTCATGCCAGACAAAAACTTGGCACAGGAATAGGCGCCGCCGTCGCGGAAGCGGCGAAAGCGGTGACTGAAAGCCCTGTGGCGACTTGAACTGCGGCGAAGATGACAGAAGCGTCGGCACTCGACAAACGAGCAATATTGCGGGTAGGCATGAATCAGATTTGGCCTTAGCGAAACTGATTCCATGGAACTCCCCAAGCTGCCCCTCAATGCACTACGTGCCTTCGAAGCATCGGCGCGCCACTGCAGCTTCACGCGTGCCGGGCTGGAGCTACGGGTTTCGCAGACGGCAATCAGCCATCAGGTGAAGGCGCTCGAGGATCTGCTCGGCGTCAAGTTGTTCCGGCGATTGCCCAGGGGCCTTGCCCTTACCGATGAAGGCTCAGCCCTTGCCCCGGTTATGAGCGACGTGTTCAAGCGCATGTGTGCAACCGTCAGCCGCTTCGAGGAAGGGAACTTTCAGGAGGTTGTCACCGTAGGCGTTGTCGGCACCTTCGCAGTCGGATGGCTGATGGAGCGGCTATCGGACTTTCATGATGCACATCCGAACCTCGACCTCCGCATTCTGAGCAACAACAACCGCGTCGATCTGGCTGGCGACGGCCTGGATTTCGCGATCCGGTTCGGGGACGGCTCATGGCACGGCACGGAGGCGATGCACCTGATCGCCGCGCCGCTATCGCCGGTCTGCTCGCCTTTGATTGCCGCCCGGCTGGTTGAACCGGCCGACCTTGCCCGAATCGAGCTGCTGCGTTCGTATCGGTCCGATGAGTGGGCGCAATGGTTTCAAGCGGCGGGCAGCCAGTCTCCCGTTCTGCGCGGCATGATGTTCGATACCTCGCTGGCACTGGCGGAAGCGGCCGCGCGAGGCTTCGGTGCGGCCCTCCTGCCGGTCACCATGTTCGAGCACTATATCGAGACGGGGCGTCTGGTGCAGCCTTTCGAGGTCACGGTAGCGGCGGGTGACTACTGGCTCACATGGCTGAAGTCACGCCAGTTCACCAGAGGCATGCTGGCATTCAAGAGATGGCTGAAGGAGCAGTTCTCCGGTCCTTCCGCCGACCTGTAGAAGCCGGGTGGCCGGAGATCGTCTTGGCGCAAAAGCCAAGGCACCTTTTTGTGTATCGATTACCTGCCGCAGACTGATGGGACCAGGGACCATTGCACGCGGTGCATGGGTGGCGTGATGCAATGGCGCTACCGCTGCGTCGGTAGGAAACCTATATTCGCCTTATCGAACGACGCCGGAGCCGAACAAGGTTGCTGACGTCCACAGACCTCAGGAAAGGGGATCATCATGAACGTAGCACGCTCCTTGAACAACTGGCGCAAGTACCGTCAGACAGTGAACGAACTTGGCCGCATGACCAACCGCGAACTGGACGACCTCGGTATCAACCGGGCCGACATCCGCAGCGTCGCCCGCGCTTCGCTCGCTGGCTGACAGCGCAATAAACCATCGCTTCGCAAGCGCCCGCCCGATGAGGCGGGCGTCTTTGCGTTCGGGCATCTGCTATTAAGCCTTGCACTTCGTGCATTGCTGCATTGCAGCAAAATACATAGAAACTGACCGCAACCATTGTATGATTGTTTTCAACGAAGCGATGCACCTCCTCCCGCAGAGCTTCGTGATTCAGGCGGCCCACTCCTCCTCCCAGGGACGTCTGAAGGACCAGCGGCACTCCTCCTCCCTGTCGCTGATCGGTTCTTTTAGGAAAGCCTGCCGCACCTCCTCCCGCGGCAGGCTTTTTCGTTTCTGGCGTCCACGTCAACGGTAGGTCATGGAATTCGCTCGGCAAGGGGAGCGTGTTCGAGTTGCTTGAGCAGTTGCTGCCGGGTCAGCGAACGGTCGCACATCAGGTCGAGGATCTTCACAGCGACGGCGACACCCTCCCTGCTGGTAGGCGAGATGTGATGAATTGCACACCAATCGTCCAGCGCCGACCGCATGACGGCAACGTCGTCCGGCCTATAAGTCCCCTGGGCCATGTTATCCTCCCTCGAACGCAACGAAGTAAGCGTTTCTTGATCACCCAACGTGTGCAAATCACCGCGTGGCGCTGTAACCATCAGTGGTAGAGTCGGTTACCACGACGTCCATTCGAACGTCGTGGTTCTGTGGGTATATCGTTCTTATTCTTGCCTGCGCGAAGCCAACGCCCATCACCCGCCGCTTCGCTGTCATTCCGGCCAGCGTCCGGTCGTAATAGCCCCCGCCATAACCGAGGCGATAGCCCGATGCGTCGAAGCCCACGACCGGTGCGATGACGATATCCGGCGTGCATGAATGAGGCGTGGCCGGAACGGGTATGTTCCAGATGCCACGGGTCAGCTTGTCCCCCGGCCGCCAGAGGTGGAATTCCAGAGGCTGCTCCTTCTGAACAACCACGGGAAGCGCACATTCGCCGCCTTGGTCGGATATTTGCCGCATCAACGGTCTGAGGTCGGGTTCACCCCGAAAAGGCCAGTACAAACTGACTACAAGGCCGCGCATATCTCCGATTTCGGCAAGTATGCGATTGACGATCTGCGCTTCGCACATTGCCCGATGGTCGGGAGCCATTGCCAGGCGTTCAGCGATTAGGCGAGCACGTTCGCTTTTCCGCCACCGCCTGACATCGACATTGTTCGTCCGGTCGGATGACAGGCCGGCATAGGCCGGGTCGAGTTCGTGCATCAGGCATGGCGGCGAGGCGAAAGCCGGGGGAATATCGTCGTCCTCGATGTCCATGCTTGTCGCTTCCTTTTCAATCTCGCTCAAGGCCATGTTCAAGCCCTTTTAGGGCGGCACCACGGAACCGAATGCCGTGTCGGACGCGCGCTCTAGGCTGCGGCCGTGACCTCAGCGCTGGCAGATTTGGACCTTCGTTCGTGCATCGCCGCTTCCATTCAGTCTACGCAACATTGCCGGTCAAGCTCAGCCTTGCACGCACCTCGAGGGAATTGATGAACCGCCTCTCTTCATCGAAAAGTCGGTGGTTTGGCCCGATCTGAATAATACAGGGTTCTCTCGTACCAAGATGCCAAGGCCGTTCCCCGCTGACAAACGAATTGAATTGCTGTTTGACCGCAAATTTTTTGCTCTTATTTTGACCGGCGTAGCGTAACGGAAAGCTGCCTACGTGCGCCTGGATCACACGTTGCCTTCGGAGATTGCCCGTAATCCCGCAAGTGCCGGCCCCAAGACACCCTCATCGGCGTTCGCGGATCTAACCATATACACCGGATAGGAGTATTGCGGCATTCCAGGCACCAGGTGGAGCTGGCCCGCCGCCAGATGCGGCTTCACTGCACTCATTCTGAAATAGCCACAGCCGCCGCTCGCAAGAACATAGCTGAGCGCCAGGGGGCCGAAATCGAACGAGAGGTCAGGTTCGACATCCGGAAAGTTCATGTCGCGATGCAGCGCGAAGTCAGGCCCCCAATCTGTGTGAACATAGCTTGTCTTCTTCAGGCCCATTGCGGGATCGCTTGTCGCAAGCACAAGCTTTTCTTCCATCAGCAGATCGATTTCGAGGCCCGGGCGATGTTGAGGTGCATACATGATCGCCGCATCGACCATTCCCGAAGCCACCTGGTTGATCAGATCCCGTGGCACGTCCACATGTACGCGAAGCGCGATATCCGGAAGAGACTGCCGGATCCATCTGACCCAATCTAGCAGCAGTGGTTGCGCAAGCGTGAGTTCGCTGCCGACCGTCAGCACCGCTCGGTGTCCGGCCGGCACCGCGACCTGTTGACGCGTGCGTTGCCAGAGTTGAACGAACATTGGCGCGTGGCGAAGGAACTGCTCGCCAGCCGCGGTGAGAGACGCTCCGCCCTTATTCCGAACGAATAGTGGCCGGCCGAGCAGTTGTTCGAGGGTGCGAACCCGCGCGCTCACTGTCGTCTGAGCAACATTCAAGCGCTCGGCGGCGCGAATAAAACTGCCCGTCGAGACGATCTCCAAGAAAGTGCGGGCGAGTTCAATATCCATTGAAAGACAGCATAAATACTGCTCTTAAGCGCCGATCAAATTCCTTTGCTCAATACTAACGAGGCCGTGAGCTCAGGTAAATCCATCAATGCGCACAGTGTCAGTCCACCAGGGCTTGGCCGGGGCAGCTTGCTGTTGTCAGCCAAGTGTGAGAATGCCGTTTCAGCCGGGCTCGGCATCTTTTGATGAGCAGCCGGCTTCTCAAATCGGCTGCCTCTGCGAGGCATCTTGATCTGCGGATTGGCGATTGGTCCTGATCATTGTTCTGGCTCGCAGCATTTTGAGCATCTCGAAGCCATTATACCTGCGTAGAGGGTGGCGCGGCTGGTGCAGCACCCGCCTCGGCGGGTCTGGCCTCGATTGGACGCCCGGCACACAGAATGAAACCCGGTCGGTAGCTTCCGCTATCACGCCCATGTGGTGCATGGCAACTATGACGCTGGTCGTCAACTCCTCGTACAGTTTGTGCAAAGCGAAATGCTCCGCGGCGGATCTCAGATCGGGCGCCATGGTCGGTTCGTCCGCCATGACACGTTTCGGCGATACCGCGAAGCGCAAGTGCTCCCCACGACACTCTGGCGCATGCCGCCCGAGAACTTGTGCTACCGCCATCGTCCTTTTGGCGGCTACCTCAAGCTACCTTGTCGGATTCAACAACTGCAAAGCGATTCTGATCCGTGCTCATCTTTGCGTCGAATCGAAACGACGGAGAAAAGCATGCAGGTAATTGCGATTTTCGCGCAGCCGGACCTTCGCGCGAAGCAACTTCTCGAACAGCATCACAGGCTCCGAGCGCGGGTCTTTTCCGATCGGTTGGGCTGGGCGGTCTGCGTTCTCGACGGACTGGAATCGGACGCTTTTGATGATCTCGAGCCAACCTACATCATCGCCGTCTCGGACAGCGGCCGGGTCGCAGGATGCGCCAGGCTCCTTCCGCCAATCGGCCCAACAATGGTGGCTGAGGTCTTCTCCTCACTTCTCCCGGACGGACGGCTGAAAGCTCACCCCCAGATGATCGAAAGCTCCCGCTTCTGTGTCGAAACGGCTCTAGCGGAGGGAAGGGCAGGCGGCTTGGTCCATGAGGCGACGCTGACTATGTTTGCGGGCATCATCGAATGGTGCATGGCGAATGGTTACACCGAGATTGTCACGGTGACCGATCTCCGATTTGAGCGGATCCTCGCCCGCGTCGGATGGCCATTGCAGCGTTTGAGTAAGCCCAAGACGATCGGTCCCACGATAGCCGTGGCCGGCACGCTGCCGGTCACAGCGGACAACTTTCTCAGGCTTCGCCCTTCCAACTATCGCTCTGAACTTGCCCCTCCCTGCCGGTTTTAAGGAGAGATCCGTGACCCAGCTTCGTTCTCACCCCCGACTCGTCCGCAAGCTTCAGGAGGCACTCGGCGATCAGCTCTGCGTCGCCCTGGATGACGCGAGTGTCGTTGAGATCATGCTCAATCCAGACGGAAAGTTGTTCATCGACCGGTTGGGCCACGGTGTTGCGCTTGCCGGGGAAATGTCATCAGCTGCTGCTGAAATTGTTGTCGGTTCAGTGGCGCATGCGCTCCAATCCGAGGTCGACAAGGAACAGCCGATCATCTCCGGTGAGTTGCCGATCGGTGGTCACCGTTTCGAGGGGCTCCTTCCCCCGGTCGTGGCAAGGCCTGCCTTTGCGATTCGGCGCCGCGCCTCACGCCTCATCCCCCTCGAAGACTATGTCCGCACCGGGGTGATGACCGAAGATCAAGTCTCGACTATCCGAAGTGCAATTTCCTCGAGGCTCAACATCATCATCTCCGGAGGGACCGGTTCCGGCAAGACGACGCTTGCAAATGCTGTCATCGACGAGATCGTCAAAACCAGGCCGGATGATCGCCTCGTGATTCTTGAGGATACCGCGGAAATTCAGTGCGCGGCCCAGAACGCCGTTCTTCTACATACCAGTGATAAGGTCGACATGGCGCGGCTCCTTAAGAGCACCCTGCGCTTGCGTCCCGACAGGATCGTCGTGGGCGAAGTGCGCGACGGCGCGGCCCTAACGCTACTCAAGGCCTGGAACACCGGTCATCCCGGTGGGGCGGCTACGATTCACTCCAACACCGCCATGTCGGCGCTCCGCCGTCTTGAACAGCTGACGGCCGAGGTAAGCCAGCAGCCAATGCACGAGGTTATTGGAGAAGCCGTCGATCTGATTGTTTCGATCGAGCGCACGCCCCGCGGGCGACGCGTTCGCGACGTCATCCGCGTCGAGCGTTTCGCCGGCGGCGAGTATGAGATCGAATCCGATCAGCTCACGGAAGAACAGGAGGCGCGCCATGTTGCATAAGCAAGCACTCATCAGCGTTGTTGCAGCCGCCAGCCTTCTCATAGCTGTGGTGCCGGCGCTTGCGAGTTCGGGTGGGGGCGGTCTTCCGTGGGAAGGGCCGCTAGAGCAGATCCAGGAGTCGATCACGGGCCCGGTCGCTGGATATATTGCCCTTGCGGCCGTCGCCATCGCTGGCGGAATGCTCATTTTCGGCGGCGAGCTGAACGATTTCGCGCGGCGACTTGTGTACGTCGTTCTCGTGGCTGGCATCCTGCTCGGCGCCACTGCCATCGTTGGTCTGTTCGGCGCGACTGGCGCCTCGATCGGGACTCCAGACGAGCAGATCGCCAAGCTTGGGTCGAACGGAGGAGGGGAGAAAGCTCATGTCTAATTCCCTCGGTCTGCAACGCAACCGCGTTCATCGCGCGCTTTCGCGCCCGAACCTCCTGATGGGCGCGGACCGGGAGCTGGTTTTGATCACCGGGCTTGCGGCCGTGATCCTGATCTTCGTCGTGCTTACGATTTATTCGGCGCTCTTCGGTGTCGCAGTCTGGATCGTGATCGTGGGCTTTCTCAGGATGATGGCGAAGTCCGATCCACTGATGCGACAGGTCTATTTACGGCACATTTCCTACAAACCCTACTATGGGGCGACTAGTTCGCCGTGGCGCCGATCCTGAGGTGTCGGCAATGGTAGCCCTCAAACGTTTCCGTGCGACCGGTCCGTCCTTCGCCGATCTGGTCCCTTATGCCGGCCTGGTCGATAATGGCGTTCTCCTCCTGAAGGACGGAAGCCTGATGGCCGGCTGGTACTTTGCTGGACCGGACTGCGAAAGCGCCACTGACCTCGAACGCAATGAACTATCGAGGCAGATCAATTCGGTCCTGTCGCGCCTTGGAAGTGGGTGGATGATTCAGGTCGAGGCGATCCGCATTCCGACAGTCGACTATCCATCTGACGACCACTGCCATTTCCCTGACCCGGTAACGCGTGCGATCGATGCCGAGCGCCGCGCGCACTTCGCACACACGCAGGGGCACTTCGAGAGCAAGCACGCGCTAATACTGACCTATAGACCGCTTGAGTCGAGGAAGGCTGCTCTTAGCAAATACATCTACTCGGATGAGGAGAGCCGCAAGAAGTCCTACGCGGACACGGTACTATTTGTCTTCAAGAACGCCGTCCGCGAGATCGAGCAGTATTTCGCGAACACGCTTTCGATCAAGCGAATGGAAACGCGCGAAACGGTTAAGAGGGGCGGGGAGCGGGTTGCCCGGTATGACGAGTTGCTCCAGTTCGTGCGGTTCTGCATAACAGGCGAGAGTCACCCCGTCCGCTTGCCGGATATTCCGATGTATCTAGACTGGCTTGCGACCGCCGAGCTTGAACACGGGCTGACGCCGAAGGTTGAGAACCGCTTCCTTGGCGTCGTTGCTATAGACGGCCTGCCGGCGGAAAGCTGGCCAGGGATCCTGAACAGTCTTGACCTGATGCCGCTCACCTACCGATGGTCATCGCGCTTCATCTTTCTCGATGCCGAAGAAGCCCGGGCGAAGCTCGAACGCACACGCAAGAAATGGCAGCAGAAGGTGCGGCCGTTTTTCGACCAGCTGTTTCAGACGCAAAGCCGCTCGGTGGATCAGGACGCCATGCTGATGGTGGCCGAGACTGAGGATGCCATCGCCCAAGCCTCGTCGCAGCTGGTCGCCTATGGCTACTACACGCCTGTGGTCGTGCTGTTCGATGACGATCGGAACACGCTGCAGGAGAAGGCCGAATCTGTGCGCCGACTGGTTCAGGCCGAAGGATTTGGTGCGAGAATTGAGACACTCAACGCGACCGACGCTTATCTCGGCAGCCTGCCGGGCAACTGGTACTGCAACATCCGTGAACCGCTGATCAACACCAGTAACTTAGCTGATCTCATTCCTCTCAATTCGGTCTGGTCCGGCAACGCCGTTGCACCATGCCCCTACTATCCGCCGAACTCGCCCCCACTGATGCAGGTCGCCAGCGGTTCCACGCCATTTCGGCTGAACCTGCACGTCGATGATGTCGGCCATACGCTGGTCTTCGGCCCGACGGGGTCAGGCAAATCTACGCTGCTGGCGCTGATAGCGGCGCAGTTTCGCCGTTATGACCGCGCCCAGATCTTTGCTTTTGACAAAGGGAATTCGCTGCTTTCTCTAACGCTTGCAGCGGGTGGCTATCACTATGATCTCTGCGGCGACGATGCGGAAGAGAGGAACGCTCTGGCCTTCTGCCCTCTATCCGAACTGAAAAGTGACGCTGATCGGGCGTGGGCGACGGAATGGATCGAGATGCTGATCGCCCTGCAGGGCGTCATCATCACCCCCGACCATCGCAATGCCATTTCCCATCAAGTCTCACTTATGGCCAGCGCGACGGGGCGCTCGCTGTCGGATTTCGTTAGCGGCGTTCAGATGCGCGAGATTAAGGACGCACTTCATCACTACACCGTCGACGGTCCGATGGGCCAGTTACTTGATGCTGAAGAGGATGGGCTGACGCTTGGCGCCTTGCAAACTTTCGAAATCGAGCAGCTCATGAACATGGGTGAGCGCAACCTGGTGCCTGTGCTCACCTATATCTTCCGCCGGATCGAGAAACGCCTCGATGGCTCGCCAAGCCTGATCATTTTGGATGAAGCATGGCTCATGCTCGGCCATCCGATTTTCCGTAGCAAGATCCGCGAGTGGCTGAAAGTGCTTCGCAAGGCGAATTGCGCCGTGGTGCTTGCTACGCAGTCGATCTCGGACGCTGAGCGCTCCGGCATCATTGATGTGCTCAAGGAATCCTGCCCCACAAAGATCTGCCTTCCAAACGGCGCTGCTCGGGAGCCGGGGACGCGCGAGTTCTACGAACGGATCGGCTTCAACGAAAGACAGATTGAGATCGTTTCGATCGCCATTCCGAAGCGAGAGTACTACGTCGCCACTCCGGAAGGCCGACGGCTTTTCGAAATGGCTCTTGGTCCCGTGGCACTCAGTTTCGTGGGGGCATCGGGGAAAGAGGATTTGAAGCGCATCCGCGCACTCAAATCCGAGCATGGCCGCGATTGGCCAATCCACTGGCTTGAAACGAGAGGAGTTCAAGATGCCGCAGCGATACTCAAAAAATAGTTGGTTCGCTGGTTCCATGGTCGCTTCGATGACAATCGTCGCTGCCCTGCCGGTTCACGCCGGCACGGCTACCGGTGCGGCAACGGAGTGGACGCAAGTACTCAACAACGCAGAACTGGTGTCCCTTGTAGGTCAATCTGGTGAGCAAATTCAGAACCAACTCACCCAGATTAGCCAGCTATCCCAACAGATCGAAACACAGCTGAACATCTATCGGAATCTGCTGCAGAACACGGCCGCCCTGCCATCGCACATGTGGGGGCAGGTCGAGAACGATCTCAATCGGCTCCGTAGCATCGTCGACCAAGGGCAGAGCATAGCCTTCTCGATGGGCAATGCTGACGATGTGCTGCAGCAGCGGTTTGCAAGCTATGCCGACCTAAGAACAAACCTGCCGGCCAATGAGACGTTCTCCGCGACCTATCAAACCTGGTCGGACACCAACCGCGACACGATCGCCAGCACGTTAAAGGCGGCAAGTCTCACGGCCGATCAGTTCGAGAGCGAGGAAAGCGCAATGTCCTCCCTTCGGTCAATGTCCGAAACGGCGGATGGCCAGATGAAGGCGCTGCAGATCGGACACCAGATCGCCGCTCAGCAGGTGGCGCAGATGCAGAAGCTTCGCGGTCTCGTCTCACAACAGATGACGCTAATGGGAACCTGGCTACAGACCGAGCAGACCGATAAGGATCTGGCTCAGGCGAGGCGGGAAAAGTTCTTCAGAGCCGAGGTGAAGAGTATTCCGGAGGGGCAGAAGATGGAGCCCCGCTGGTGAGCCGCGCCGTCCTTGTTGCCTTGTTGTTGGCTGTCGCCGTAGCATCGTCGGCAGCGACAGTGCTGATAATCAACCCCAGAGACACGCTCAAATCTTCCCTCACTGAGCAGCAACGCAGTGCTCGGGAGAGATTCTTCGGCACCGGAAAGGAGCTGCCGCCGATCAAAGATGGTCAGGAGATGCGTCCGAGATGGTGAAGGTAACTCGTCCGTTCCTGATTGCCGGACTTTTATGCATAGCCTATTCAGCACCCGCTTTCGCACAAGAGGGACACGTCCTCACGGAACTGGAAAACCAAGTCTCGTCCGCTGCGAAGGGGTGGGAGACCACCATTATGAATGCCGCACGATCCCTATTTTGGATTCTGGCGGCAATCGAGATTGGTATAGCGGCCGTCTGGCTCGCCACTCAGGCCGCGTCGCTGGACAGCTGGTTCGCCGAGCTGGTGCGGCGTATTATGTTCGTCGGCTTCTTCGCATTTATTCTGGAGCAAGGTCCAACTTTTGCGAGAGCCGTCGTCGACAGTCTTTTCCAGATTGGTGCGGACAGCGATTCAGCTTCACCTGCTGAAGTATTCGACGCCGGTATCCGCGTAGCCTCGCAAATGTCGCAACAGGTACAGTTTGGCGTCTTTGAGGATAATGCCTTGGCGATCGCGGCGGTATTGGCGATGGGCGTCGTCGTCATTTGCTTCTCGCTTGTCGCAGCCATTTTCGTGTCGGTCATGGTCGAGATGTATGTTGGCCTCCTCGCCGGTATGATCATGCTCGGACTGGGCGGCTCGTCCTTCACCAAGGACTTTGCTGTTCGGTACCTGATCTATGCTTTCGGCGTCGGCATGAAGCTCATGGCCCTGGTGATGATCGCCAAGATAGGATCGAGCGTCCTGCTTGGCCTCGCGCAAGCCCCCACCGCATCATCCGATAAATTCGTAACTGCCTTAGCGATCGCCGGTATTTCCGTCGTGGTCTTCATCATCGCAATGTATGTGCCGACCATTCTTCAGGGTGTCGTCCAGGGCGCGTCCGTCAGCGGAGGAATGGAAGCGATCCGCCATGGCGGACAGGCGGCATCGTTCGCCGCCGGTGCGGGCTTCCTCGCCGCCGGTGCGGCCGGCGCTGGCTTTGAAGCGGGAAAGTTCGCACGAGCAGCGGGTTCATCCGTCGCAGGTGCGGCTCTTCGAAGTGTGGGTGCCGGAATCGGGTCGGCAGGACGCGCTGTGGGGTCCGCTGCCAAGGAAAAGGCAATCGGCGCTCCCGGTGCCTATGCCGGATCCATTCTCGGACTAGCCAACGCAAAGCTCGACGAGCAACGCAGTGGGCTTAGCGAATCCCTCCCGAGCGCAACGAAATCCCGTAATCAGGAAGCGAAGGAAGATGGCAGTAAACCGCACGCCTGAAAATCCCTATCTTGCCGCTCGCCAGGAATGGACCGAGCGATATGGCTCCTATGTGAAGGCCGCAGCCGCATGGCGCGTTGTCGGCATACTCAGTCTTGCCTTGGCCCTCGTAGGTTTCAGCTACGCTTTGTACCTCAGCACCCAGGTCAGGCTGGTGCCCTATATCGTGGAAGTCGATAGGCTTGGAACTTCGGTTGCGTCTGGCTTCCCCGAGCAGATCGAATATGCCGACGCCCGCGTAGTACGCGCCACTCTAGGCAACTTCGTCACGAGCTTTCGCAGCGTCACCCCGGATGCCGTGGTGCAGAAGCAATACATCGACCGCACCTATGCGCTTCTACGCACCTCCGATCCGTCCACTCAAAAAATCAACGATTGGTTCCGAAGCAACTCCCCGTTCGAGAAGGCCAGATCTTCAACAGTTGCCATCGAGGTCAACAATATTGTGGCCCTCTCGAACCAGACCTATCAGATCGACTGGACGGAATACGAGCGGGACCGGAAGGGCAAGGAAACCGGGACGCGCCGCTTTCGGGGCATTGCAACGGTCGCGCTTACCGCACCGCAGGATGAGGCGACGATCCGTCTTAATCCGATCGGCCTCTATGTCACAGATTTCGACTGGACGGCGCAGCTATAAGGCAGGGGACCTCTCAATGCAAAAAACTCGATTGCTCACGGTCGCCGGCTGCCTAGCCGGACTCGTCTTTGTCAGTGGCGCGCAGGCACAAAATATGACAACCAACGAGGTGAAGGGAACGAAGATTTCGAGCAAGTGGCGTGGCACGCCAGGGCTGGTCACGAAAGGACCGGACGGAAAAGTGATTTTCCTGTTCGGGGAAACCCAGCCTTCTGTGGTTTGCTCGCCCCTACAGGTCTGCGACATAGAGCTCCAAGGTGGGGAGATCGTTCGCGATGTTCTCGTCGGTGACACGGTGCGCTGGAAGGTGGAGCCTGCGACTTCGGGAGCAACAGGGGGACAGGCGATTCATCTGGTCGTCAAACCTTCGGAGCCCAACCTTCTCACCTCGATGGTGGTCACGACCTCCCGGCGAACCTATCACATCCAGCTCAAGTCCCATCCCAGCCAGTACATGGCGCGCATTGGCTTCGAATATCCCGAAGACGTATCGACCAAGCTCTCGGACATCAATGCTCGCCTCGAGGCCGGCGGCATTCCAGGTGCCGCGCCCGACAAGCTAGACTTTTCCTATTCAATCAGCGGCCAAGCGTCATGGAAGCCGAAGCGGGTCTATTCGGATGGGGTGAAGACATACATCCATTTTCCAAGGTCGATTTTCGGTCAGGACGCGCCGGTCCTCTTCGTCGTTTCCGGCGGTCAAAATCGCATTGTCAACTATAGAATGAAGAACGACATGATGATCGTGGACTATGCAGTCGACAAGGCGATCCTCGTTTCCGGGGTCGGTTGGAGGCAGCAGAAGATCATCATTCGGCGGGGAAGCTGAACGATGCAGAATCTTCTTTCGACTGTGATTGCCGCCGCGCTTTTGTCTGGTTGTCAAACGGCGGATCAGGGCTTGCGTCCCAGCTCAGATGCGGGAGCAGTCACCGGACCGGCCGCGAGCGCCATCGCCGGCGACATGGTGAGCCGTCTTGCCGAGCAAATCGGCCCTGCCACAGCTACGACAACAATCAGAATGGACAAGGATACCTCCGAGTTCGCGATAGCCCTCGAAGCAGCCTTAAAGGGGTGGGGCTACACGGTCGTCACCGACAAGAAATTGGTCAGGGGCATCAAGCCCGTCGAGCTTGCATATGCAGCCGAGAGCTTCGACGGACAGATTCTGGCTCGACTCTCGACGCCTTCCATTGCGTTCGGGCGAGCTTACACGCCGACTGGGGCCGGCGCCATGCCCGCTAGTCCGCTGTCGATCTTGCAGCGCAACTGACGGAGAATGGATATGGTCCAGTCGCTTCAGCTCGGCGCGTCCAGTCATGCCGACGATCAGAAGGCCATGCGCCGCCTCAACCGCCTGCCGATCTTCGTTGCCATCACTGTCATCGTGCTTTTTTTCGCCGTCGTTGTGATTGGCCTGTCGTGGCGCGGGGTCTCCCTCAAGCGTGGCGACGACACCCAAAGCATCTCCAATACTCCGGCGACTAGCTTCGGCGAGCAACTCAAACGGGGTGTAACGGACGGTATCATCGGAGAGCCAGTTGAACGCGAGGCTTTCCAGCCGACGCCAGTCGTTCACAAGGTCGACACGCAAGAATCCGTTGTTGAAAGAAGGCCTGGGGAACGAAAGGAGCGACGACCTAAGCTTGAATCCGAAGAGGAGTGGAAGGCTCGCCTGAAGCGAGAGCAGGATGAGCAGTATATACGCGAGGCCCATCGCCAACGAATGGCTCGCCTCCAAGCCCATGCGACCGCGCTCGATTCTCCGCTGAAGGTGGACGTTTCCGATATCAAGAATTCAACAAATCACGCCAACACTCGTCAGTCTAGAAATCTCGAAGCGAAGGGTGCCTCAGACCTACATGCAGCTGCTATGAAATCGGGCCTGATAAGCCAGCAAGTCGACCCGAACGGCCAGATATCCAAGGAGGAGTTTTTTAATAAGTCGGCGCTGAAAAACCTCTCAACGCCCTGGAATTAGGGATTCCCATCTGTTTTGAAGTATTGGAAACTGCCGGAAATCGTCGGTGATGTAGCTGATTTCTGGTGTTTTTGGTATGCGGCCAACTC